>NPIF01001556.1_pt2 | contig 279122 bp, 248 predicted proteins | sample 8637461 | NCBI WGS metagenome assembly NPIF01 (sample SAMN07420641, study PRJNA396082) | bioreactor metagenome | isolation source: sample BR12 brine-fed electro-methanogenic bioreactor BR | place: Japan: Kochi | collected 2016-12-09 | reverse complement strand
AGGCTGAACGGGGAGGCGCACTGATATACAGCCTGCCAATCGGCTTGTTCAACATAAACAGGTAACCGGAAGTTCAGGTCCGGAAGGAATCAACGGTCCGCCTGTACGATCCCTCACTCATCTGGGAGCAGCCAAAAAGCACCTCGCCGACGGCCGGGCGAAAGCCCCGGAATAACCCTTACTCAACTGAGCCCGGAACCAAGACTTATCGTAACCTTCAACGACACCCCGCCAGCCCGCTTTGCAAGTCCGGATAACGCAACACCACCCCCAACTCCCGCTGTAGCTTGCGACTGTCCAGTCGCCGCGACTCGCGCAGATACGAGAGCATGCCGGCGGAGAGTTGCGACCCGGCCTCGGCCAGGGAAATCTGTGGCGGGCGCGGCAGACCGGCCCAATCCGCCACCTGGTTGAAGTAGTCGGTCATGTTGCCGGGGGTACCATCACTGACGTTATAGATCTCGCCGTCACCGCCCCGTGCCATGGCCGCCCGGCAGACCTGCACCAGGTCATCCACGTGGATGCGGTTGGTATAGGGTGCCTCCGGCTCCTGCACCGTCGGCTCACCCCGTTTGAGTCGCGCCAGCGGCAGCTTGTCCGGGCCGTAGATGCCCGCCACTCGCAGAATAACAAGCTCCCCTCCGGTGGCCCGGCTCCAGGCCCGGAACCGTTGTTCACCGTCCCAGCGGCGGCGGGCGCGATCCACCTGGGGATGGGCCGGCCGGGTCTCATCCACCCAATCGCCGGCGCAGTCGCCATACACGCCGGTGGTACTGAGGTAGACCACCCGACGGGGCTGGCCGGTCCGGGCAAAGCCGGCGATCAGCCGACCGACCCGGGTCTCGGCCACACCCTGCCGGGGTGGCGGGGCAAAATAGTAGAGTTCGGCACCCTGCAGGTCCGGCAGGTCTGCCGTTGGCAGCGCTGCATCCAGATCCAGGATTCTGCCCGGAATCCCAGCCCTCTGCAGCTTTGCCACGCTGGCCTCAGTGCGTACAATGCCCGCTACCGGCGTCCCATCCTGAAGCTCGACCTGAGCTACCCGGCGGCCCAGATAACCGCAGCCTAATATCACCTTATGCGTCATCACTTTTGTATTTCACAGTAAAATAGTAGAGAATTCCGCGATAGCCGAGAAAAAATGAAGGATTTTTATGAGTTTTGTAGTAACAGTAGAACCCAGTGGACACAGTTTTACCACAGAAAAGGGCGAGACCATCCTGGAGGCCGCCGACCGCCAGGGTATTTCTCTCCCATATGGCTGTCGAAACGGCGCCTGTGGCAGCTGTGCCAGCACCCTGGTGTCCGGCACGGTCATCTACCCGGATGATGACGAGATAATCACCAGCGACAAGCCGGATGACTACTGTCTCACCTGCCAGGCCATACCCAGCAGTGATATCACCCTGCGCGCCCACGAGATTGAGGCGGAGACGGATGAGGAGGTGCGCAATCTGGTCTGCTCCGTGGAGCAGATGGATCAGCTCTCCCATGACGTCATGCGGGTATTCCTGCGCTTGCCGGAGAACGAACGGCTGCAGTACCTGGCCGGCCAGTACCTGGACTTTATCCTGGAAGATGGCCGCCGGCGCGCCTTCTCCATGGCCAACGCGCCACACGATGACGAACTGATTGAGCTGCACATCCGCCATGTACCGGGCGGTGAGTTTACCGATTATGTATTCGAGGAGATGCAGGTCGGCAATCGTCAGGAGATTGCCGCGCCCATGGGCGGTTTCTATCTGCGGGAGGATTCAGACCGGCCGTTGATCTTCATGGCCGGCGGTACCGGCTTCGCCCCCCTGAAAGCGGTTATCGAACACGCGTTTCATATCGGTGATACACGCCCCATCCATCTCTACTGGGGTGTCCGCAGCAAGCGGGATCTCTACCTGGGCGAGCTGGCCGAGCAGTGGGCCCGGAAGCACCCCCGGCTCGATTACACGCCGGTACTGTCCGAGCCCGACGAGGACTGGGAGGGTGCACGGGGTTTCGTGCATGAGACGGTGCTGCGGGATCACCCGGACATGAGTCCGTACGATCTCTACATGAGTGGCCCGCCGGTAATGATTTTCAGCGCCCGCGACGCCTTTATCGAAGCGGGCCTGGACCGGGACCGGATGTTCTCCGACGTATTCGAGTGGGCCCAGGATAATCCCAACAAGTGAGTTTCGCGTCGGCTGCCGCCCCTGCCATGCACCGGTTAGCCGCCCGGCGGCAAGAGGCGTTTGGCAGGTGGTGGCCGATCCAGCCTGTCCGACTCACCACTGCCTGTCTCCTGGAACCGCTTAGGCCGCAACCGTAATGACCGCGCGGCCCCGGCTGCGATGGGCGCGCCGCGCCGCTGGCTACTGCCGGTTGACCACCTCAAGCTTGGGAGGCTCCTCCGGCTCCCCGGTCTCACCCTTATCCGCACCGGCCCCCGGCAGTTTCAGTGAAGCCGGCAGATGGACCGATGCCGGATGCTCACTGCCCAGTTCCAGTCCGGCCTTGAAACAGTCGAACGCCTTGTCCTTTTCGTCCATTTTCTCCAGCAGGGTGCCCAGGGTCCGGTACGCAGCGCTGCTGGGTTCAATCCCGATGCTGGTCTCCAGGTAGGTGCGTGCCTTGCCCCAGAGCTTGTTGGCCAGGCAGAGCTGTCCCAGGGTCAGCAACAGCACCGGATTGCGGGGCTGGTTCTTCAGCCAGGCTTCGGCCATGGAGAGCTGACGCGCCCGGTCATCGGCCGGTACCCGGCCGTAAAGTTCCACCAGGTCGTCGCTCCAGTTGCGTTCAATGGCGTCACGCAGAATGCGCTCCACCTGATTGTATTCGTCCCGGTTCATCAGGTGGTTGACGTAGGTGGTCACCATCTCCTCGCGCAGCCGGATAGCCGACGGAATGCGGTTCCAGACCGTCTGCAGCTGGGTCAGGTTCTCATCCTGGGCCGCCACGCTGATCTGGTTCTGATAGACCCGCAACTCCAGCGCCTGGAGCTCCTCCGGCTCCACCACCTTGCGCTTCTTCAGCTCCGGCAGCAGCAGACCCAGCTCCCGCCAGTCGCCCAGCCGCTGATACAGCTCCTTGAGCAGCTTCAGTACATGGGTGTGGCGCGGGGCGATCTCTCTCAGGTGCTTCAGGGTGGCCAGCGCCTGCTCCAGCTGGGCATGATCGAGCTGTAGCTCGGCCTGGGTCAGGCCAACCGCCACATCCGCCTCCGGCATGCTTTCATGGGCCAGCTGCAGATAGTGATCACGCCGGTCATGGGCATTCTGTTGTTGTGCAGAACGGGCCGCAGCCAGGTAGTTGAGCAAGGGGGTTTCCGACTTGTCGGCCAGGCGTACCAGATCCCGCTCAGCCCGCTTCCAGTCGCCTTCAGACAACTCCACCAGGCCGTGGATGAGTGATTTACGGGCACGCTTGGCGCCGCGCACCTGGCGCCAGGCCTTCAGTTTGCGGGGCGTAGCGCCAAGCCGGGAGAGAATGCGCAGGGTCAGGTAGAGAGCACCGAACAGCAGCAGATTCATCAGCAGGAAGAAAGCCAGACTCCCCTCCACGGTCCACTGCCCATAACCGATCAGGATGTAGCCATTATCCTCTTTAACCGCCAGCGCCAGCAGTACTGACGCCGCTAAACCAAGCAATCCAAGTATCAGAAATCTCATTGGGCATCCTCTTCTCCGGCCGCCTTGATTCGCGCCTGCAGGGCCGCCAGGGAGCGGGAAATATCCGGCAACTGGGGATTCACATCCACCGCCTGCAGCTCGCTGATCTCCTGCTGGACCGCCCGGGTGGCCGTTGCCTCCGGATCAAAAAACTGGCCTATCCAGCTGGCCGCCTGCTCCAGGCTGGAGCCATACAGCCTGGAATCGCCCTTCAGCAGTGCCAGGCGGGCCGCCTCCAGTTGCAGTTGCAGATTCTGATAGACAAAAAACTGCTGTTCCGGGGGCAGCATGGCGCTGACCGGTTTGTCCCGATGCCGGATAACCATGATGGATTTGAAACCTTCCCAGCCATCCTTCAGCAGATTCTCCACGCTGCGTTCCCCGTCCGCCGCCTGGCTGGCGTCGTCCTGCGCCGGCTGGGCGGGTGAGTAGCTGAGTCCGACAAGCTTGAGCGCCTGGATCTGATCTTTCAGTCCGTTCAGCCGGGCGGATAGTCCCACCTGGTCCAGCTGTCCCACCGCTTTCAGGCTGGCGATCTCCTTGCCCAACTGCTCCCGCACCTGGATCCAGCCCGGATCACCACTGTCGCGCAAGCGACCGTCGGCCGCCTCCAGGGCGCGGATGGCGGTATTCACATCACCCGCCAGACGCAGGCGATGATTGGCCACCCGCATCAGATACTCCGCCTCGGCCGCCATCCAGGCGTTGCTGCTGCGTCCAACCCGGCTGTAGATGGTCTCCAGCGACTGTTGCATTTCGCTGGCCTGCTGGCTGAGGCGTTCACGCGCTTCCGCCAGTGTCTGCTGCTGTGTCTCCAGGGCACCACGCTGGGCGTCAAACGCCTGCTTCTGCTGCTCGAAGGAGTCCGCCACTGCCGCCAGTCTGGTCTGCAGCGCCTGCTGCTCGCTATCCGCCTTCTGCAGCGCCTCATTCATCTGCAGCAGTGACGCCTGCAGGCCGGTCCAGTACTGGTAGCCGTATCCCAGTGCGCCGAATACCAGGAGCAGTGCGACGATTGAAAAGAGCAGGGACACTTTCGGTAATGCGGATTTGTTATCAGCTGCCGGCTCCTGCACGGCCTCTGTCGCCTCGATGATTTCGGCATCCTCGATCGGCGGCGTCGCTTCCAGGACCGCCTCATCCTTGTCTGGATCTTTCGCGTCTTTCTTGCTCATTCACTTTTCCGTCTGGTTATGTGTGGCAACCGGACTGGCCGGTTGGTATTGATGTCGCGCGCCTTCGGTTCACCCCGATCGCACCTGGGACGGTCCCTGTCGCAGCACCGGGGCACTGCTGTTTGAGCTACTCAAGTCTGCGCTGCAGAGTCCCTAGTAGTCTAGCAAAGCGGCACGTATCAGAATACTCGGAATACCGCGTGCACTGCGCAACGGCGGCGGATGGGCGCTATCGTCAGCGATTGCTGGCCCACAGGCAGATCGCTTCAAACAGATCCTGCTCGTCCGCACTGCGGGACAGATAGACCTCACGGCATCCCAGCTCCCGGGCATGCTGGCGCATCCGGTCACTGATCACGATCATGGGTGTCTGTTGCAGCAGCGGCCGGCCTGCCTCACCCAGCATGGTGAACAGATTGTCCAGCAGGATATTACTGCTCACTGTAACCACGTCCACGTCATCCCGCCAGCGCCGGATCAGGGATGCGGGGTCGGTAGTGGGGCAGCGGCGTTGATACACCTCGGTAAAATCCACCGTGGCGCCGCGCTCCACCAGGGTGTCGGCCAGCAGTTCACGACCGCCATTGCCACGCAGAATCAGAATCCGTTTGCCGGCCACATCCTTCAGTTCCGGGGTCGCCAGCAGACCTTCACTGTCGAACGATGAGTCCGGCACCACGTCCACCGCATAGCCGGACTCGGCCAGGGTCTGGGCGGTTCTTTTACCCACGGTTGCCAGAGCGACTCCGGGGGGGATTTTCTGCGCCGGCATCTGCTTGATGCCCCAGAGCACCGCATTGGGGCTGACAAAAACGGCCATGTCATAGTCGGCGATGTGGGACAGCTGTTCAGCAACCCGTTGCGGATCTTCCGGGTCCATGATCTCCACAGCCGGGAAACGCAGCGCCAGGCCGTTACGCGCGGCGATCATACGACACAGGGTAGCGGCCTGGTGTTCGGCCCGGGTCACCAGTACACCAACACCGGACAGGTTGCACTCGGAAAGGGGGGGAAGAAAGGACATGTTTATCGACTCAGTTCTCGTACAGGTGTTTAAGCACCTGATCTGCACCCTGTCCGAGCAGATCCTCCGCCACGGCAATACCCAGGGCTTCCGCCTCGCCGGCGGGGGCACTGATCTCGGTCCGCATGATGCGGCTGCCATCCGGTTCACCCACCAGGCCACGCATGAACAGTTTGCCGTTATTGAGCACCGCAAAACCGGCGATCGGCACCTGGCAGCCCCCCATGAGGCGGTGGTTCATGGCCCGTTCCGCCTCCACGCAACAGGCGGTATCCGCATCGTGCAGCGGTTTGATCAGGGCGTTGACCCGTTCATCGTCCGCCCGGCACTCGATGCCAATCGCTCCCTGACCAATCGCCGGCAGGCTGTCTTCGGTCTCAATATAGGAGGTGATGCGCTGTTCGTAGCCAAGCCGGATAAGACCCGCCGCGGCCAGGATAATGGCGTCGAACTCGCCCTCGTCCAGCTTGCGCAGCCGGGTGTTCACGTTGCCCCGCAGGGGAACTATTTTCAGATCGGGCCGCCGATCCGCCAGCTGACACTGGCGCCGCAGGCTGGAGGTACCGACCACCGAGCCTTGCGGCAGCTCTTCCAGCCGGCTGTAGTTATTGGAGACAAAGGCGTCACGGGGATCTTCCCGCTCCATGATGACCGCCAGGTGCAGTCCGTCCGGCAACTCCACCGGCACATCTTTCATGGAGTGGACGGCGATATCGGCCCGCCCGTCCAGCATGCCCTGCTCCAGTTCCTTGACAAACAGTCCCTTGCCACCGATCTTCGCCAGCGGTGTATCCAGTATTTTGTCACCCTGGGTGCTCATACCGACCAGTTCCACCTCCAGGTCGGGATGCGTCTGTTTCAGCAGCTTGGCCACATGTTCCGCCTGCCACATGGCCAGCGGGGACTTTCGGGTAGCGATTCGTAAAGGCTGGGGCATCTCAGTTTTCCCGGTGAAAAAAGGCGCATGCTATAATCTCTCGCTGGTACAGGCAAATACCAGCCCCAGGTTTGGCCGCCCGGGTATGCCGGTTTACTTGACTCCTACTCAAAACTCAAGGTTATGCCAACTCTGCCGATAGTTTGGCCCTACCCCCTGCGTGGCGCACCGATCCTATGGTATCAAACGTAATCAATGACGAACTGGCACTGATATGTCCGGACCCGGTTATCGGCATCAGGCGGAACGGCATTATCTCCCTGTTCAATCCGGCGGCAGAGCGTCTGCTGGGTTACTCCCGGGATGAAGTGATCGGGAAGCTGCAGGTGGCCAGGATCTATCCGTCCCGGGAGAGCGCCCGGGAGATCAAACGTCTGATGTACTCCGACGACAAGGGCGTCCGGGGCCAGATTATCGGCCATAATACCCACCTGCAATCGAAAAGCGGCGCGCTGATCCCGATTCAGCTCTCCGCCAGCCTGGTGGAGAAGGATGGTCAGGAAATGGGCAGCATCGGGTTTTTCCGGGACCTCACGGAACGCCTGGAACTGGAGCGTTCCCTGAAGCTGCTGACGGTTACCGACAATCTCACCGGGCTCTATAACCAGCGCCACTTTCAGACCGTCCTGAACCGGGAGATCGGCCGCAGCAACCGTTACAAGCATCCGCTCAGCCTGGTCTGTATCGACCTGGACAACTTTAAATCGGTCAATGACTCCCTGGGTCATATGGAAGGTGACCGGGCACTGCGCTATGTCAGCGACACCATTGCCACTCTGCTGCGTAACAGCGACTACGGTTTCCGCTACGGCGGTGACGAATTCATGGTGCTGTTGCCGGAAACCCCTAAACACCAGGCGCAGAATCTCACCCTGCGTCTGATCGACCACTTCTCCCGTCACATGCCGGTTAATCTGGTGGAGCTCTCCCGCCAGGGCAAACCGGTTTCGCTCAGTATCGGTATTGCCCAGTATCGGGAAGAGGAGTCAATCTCCGACTTCATCAAGCGTACCGATCTGGCCATGTACCAGGCAAAGAAAAGTCCCGGCTGCCTGGCTGTGCTGGCCGATTAGGCGTCCTGCCTGTCCCGTCAGCTCCGCCCCCGCAGCAACTTGCGCACTTCGGGCAGGTGCCGGCGGCTCACCTCCGGTTCCGCCGCACTGCCGGCCAGCGTCACGGCGCAGGCGCCACTCTCCAGCCGTTTCAGACCAAGCAGCCGGTCCCGCATGATCAGGGCATTCCGGTGGATACGGATCAGCCGATCGGAAAAACGCTCCTCCAGCGACTTCAATGACTCCTCCAGCAGCGCCTCACCGGCGCTATGGCACACGGTCACATACTTGTTGTCGGCCTGGAAATAGATCACTTCGCTCAGGGGAATGCGTTGCAGCCCGCCCCGGAAGCTGACGCTGATATAAGCCTCTTCCTGCGGCGCCTGTAACGCCTGCAGCGCCTGCAACTGCGGCCGGCTCAGGGTAACGGCCTTCTCGATGGCCCGCTGCAGCCGCTCGCGGCGGATCGGTTTCAACAGATAATCCACCGCGTGGCGCTCGAAGGCCGCCAGGGCGTGCTCATCGTAAGCGGTGACAAAGATGACCGCCGGGGGTGTGGCCATGGCAGTCAGTTCAGCGGCGGCCTCCAGGCCATCCATACCCGGCATGCGAATATCCATCAGCACCAGGTCGGCTTCGCTGCGCTGAAAAAACTGCACCGCATCCCGACCATTGTCCGCCTCCCCCACCACATGGCAGGGTGGCCCTATCTCTTCGATCAGGCTGCGCAGACGGGCCCGGGCATGGGCCTCGTCATCGACGATCAATATTTTCATCCAGTCACCTCACTGCTCCTTCCAGGGATGGGGGAACGCCACCCGCACCTGGTGATCACCATCCACTTCACCAACTGTCAGGGAGGCCTCCTCGGCAAAAAAACCCTGCAACCGTTCGCGGGTATTCTGCAGGGCCATCCGGTTACCCGGACGGCGCGTCCTGTTGCCACCCACCGGCAGGGTGTTCCTGATACTGATATTGACCCGCTTGCGCCGATAACGCCCGGTGATCTGGATCAGACCAGGCTCGGTGGAGGGTTCAATCCCGTGGTAGATGGCGTTCTCCAGCAGGGGCTGCAGGATCAGCGCCGGCAGTTCCGCATCCAGCGGCAGCGCCTCCAGATCCCATTTCACCTGCAGGCGGTCACCGAGCCGTTGCCCCTCGATACGCAGGTAACCGCGGCACAACTCGATCTCTTCCCCCAGGCTGGACATGCGCTGGGCATTGGCCAGTGATGCCCGAAACAGATCCGAAAGGTCATAGACCACCTCTTCCGCCAGGGCCGGATCGGTACGGGTCAGGCTGGCGATGGTGTTCATGCTGTTGAACAGGAAATGGGGCCGGATGCGTGACTGCAGCGCCTGCAGATGGGCCTTCGACTCCGCCTCTACCTGGAGCCGCCAACGGTACTGGATGGAGAGATAGTGCATCAGCACCGCGCAGACGATGGCGCTGATGACCAGACTTTTGAGCAGGAACGCCTCGCCGGCAGGCATCGACAGGGCCCAGATGGACAGCAGCGAGACCGCCAGGGTCACCCCCATCAGGCTGCTCCAGATAATCAGGCCCACCAGCCAGGTCCGCAGATGGCTGATCCAGGGCCGCAACAGGCAGATCAGGGCGCTGCCAACCAGGGCGATCCACTGGATATAGAGCGAGCGCAGACTCAGTTCACTGGCGAACTCCCGGAATGAACCGATGGAGGCCAGGGTCAGGATCACCGCCAGCAGTTCGGCCGAGATCACCACCCCGAACACCATGCGGATGCTGCAGAAGTTGGGCAGATAGGTGGTCTGGCGCCGTTCCGGCGCGTGTCCTTTTGATCCTTTCTGCGTCATGGTCCCGCAAATCCCCTTCGGGCGTTAACCCGGCCCCGATTCCTGATACAATCGCACCGCCCTGGCAGATACCTGATCCGTTATGCTGTTTCGATCAGCCAATGGCCATGGACTGACCCGAATTTAATGAACAATTTCTCGTAAAGACGCCAGGAACGCAAAGCAATCCGTGCTGAAAATGACGCGAACCGCAGCCACCGGACAGGCTGCTGCGACAACCTTCGCTGCCCAGCCCGCTTTACGCGCCCGCGCCCCTGCAAGATAATTCGGGCTAATATTTTACACTCTCTATCATCCATCCAGCCGATGCCTGGTTCTCACGCAGGAATATTAGTCTCATGAGCGATAAAAAACTCTGGTCCGGCCGCTTCAGCGAACCCACCGACGCCTTTGTGGAGGCCTTTACCGCCTCTGTGGAGTTCGATCAGCGCCTCTACCGCTACGATATTCAGGGCTCCATCGCCCATGCCACCATGCTGGCCAGGGCCGGCATCCTGACCGTTGAGGAGCGTGACACCATTATCGCCGGCCTGCAACAGATCCAGGCCCAGATCGAGGCCGGTCAGTTCGAGTGGTCGGTGGAGCTGGAAGATGTGCACATGAATGTGGAGTCGCGCCTTACCAGCGCCATCGGTGACGCCGGCAAGAAGCTGCATACCGGGCGCTCCCGCAACGACCAGGTGGCTACCGATGTGCGGCTCTACCTGCGGGACGAGATCGAAATCATCCGCGCCGAAATCCTGCGTCTGCAACAGGCCCTGCTGGATACGGCAGAGCGCGAGGCGGACACCATCATGCCCGGCTTCACCCACCTGCAGACCGCCCAGCCGGTTACCTTCGGCCATCACCTGATGGCCTGGTTCGAGATGCTGGATCGGGACCGGGAGCGGCTGGCCGACTGTAACAAGCGGGTCAACATCATGCCGCTCGGCGCCGCCGCCCTGGCCGGCACCACCTACCCGATCGACCGCCACTACACCGCCGAACTGCTCGGTTTTGCGCGGCCCAGCGAAAACTCCCTGGACTCGGTCAGCGACCGGGATTTCGCCATCGAGTTCAGCGCCGCCGCCGCCCTGATCATGATGCACCTGTCCCGCATGTCGGAGGAGCTGATCATCTGGTCCTCGGCCCAGTTCAATTTCGTCGATCTCTCCGACAGCTTCTGCACCGGCTCCTCCATCATGCCGCAGAAGAAAAACCCCGACGTGCCGGAACTGGTGCGGGGCAAGACCGGGCGCATCTTCGGCCACCTGATCGGTCTGCTGACCCTGATGAAGGGCCAGCCGCTGGCCTACAACAAGGACAACCAGGAGGACAAGGAGCCGCTGTTCGATACCGTGGACAACCTGAAAGGCTCGCTGAAGGTGTTTGCCGACATGATTCCGGCCATCACCTGCAAACCGGACAGCATGCGGGAAGCGGCCATGAAGGGCTTCGCCACCGCCACCGACCTGGCCGATTACCTGGTCCGCAAGGGCACCCCGTTCCGCGACGCCCACGAGGTGGTGGGCAAGGCCGTGGCACTGGGCGTCAGCAAGGGCTGTGACCTGTCCGATCTGAGCCTGGCGGAGCTGCGCGGCTTCTCCGACCAGATCGACGACGACGTATTTGGGGTGCTGACCCTGGAAGGCTCGGTGGCCGCCCGTGACCATATCGGCGGCACCGCGCCGGCCCAGGTGCGGGCCGCCATCGCCCGTGCCCGCCAACGCCTGGCCAGTGAGTAACCCCTGACCAACCCCGGTTGGCATCAGGTTCTCCACCCAGGGTAAACCTGATCCAGAGGGTGGGCACAGACAGGTGCCCACCCTGATCTGCCAACGGCAGGCGCACCAGTTCACCCCTTCGCCTGCCTGCATTTTCCCGTCCGCAGCATGTATAGTTACCCCAGAAACCAACAGGAGAGAGGAGCCCATGAGCCAAACTACCGCCACTGCCGCAGACCAAGCCGTTCTGCTTCGCGAAGATCGTGACAACATCGCCTACCTGACGCTGAATCGTCCCAACCAGTTCAACGCCCTGTCAGAAGAGCTGCTGGATGCCCTCCACAACACCCTGGATGCCATCGCGGAAGACGAAAGCGTGCGGGTGGTGGTTCTGGCCGGCAATGGTCGCGCCTTCTGTGCCGGACATGATCTGAAGCAGATGCGGACCCAGAGCGAACGGGAATACTTTCAGCAGCTGTTTGACCACTGTGGCCAGGTGATGACCCGCATCACCAGCCTGCCCCAACCGGTCATAGCCCGGGTACACGGCATCGCCACCGCCGCCGGTTGTCAGCTGGTCGCCTCCTGCGACCTGGCCATTGCCGAAGAGGGATCACGCTTTGCCGTCTCGGGTATCAATGTCGGCCTGTTCTGCGGCACCCCGAGTGTACCGCTGTCACGTAACGTGGGCCGCAAGCAGGCCATGGAGATGCTGCTCACCGGTGGCTTTATCTCGGCCCAGCAAGCCGCCGCCCAGGGGCTGATCAACCGCGCCGTGCCACTGGAACAGCTGGATGAGGAGGTGCTCAAGCTGGCCCGCACCATCTGCGGCAAATCGAGAGCCTCCATCGCCCATGGCAAGGCGATGTACTACAAGCAGCTGGAGATGGGCGTTGAACAGGCCTACGAGTTTGCCAGCGCCGCCATGGCCGACAACATGATGTTCAAGGATGTGAGCGAAGGTATTGACGCCTTTACCGAAAAACGCCCGCCCAACTGGCAGGATCGCTAGACGGTGTTTCAACTCCATCCACGCCTGTCTGCGGACAGCCGGCCGATCTGCCACCTGACCCTGTGTGAGGTGCGACTGATGGACGACCGCCGTTTCCCCTGGTTGATCCTGGTGCCGCAGCGCACCGGGGTCACCGAGGTCCATCAGCTGGAGCAGAGTGATCAGCGCCTGCTGATAGTGGAAAGCAGTTTCGCGGCGCGGGTTCTGGAGCAGTGCTACGGGCCGGCCAAGACCAACCTGGGGGCACTGGGTAACCTGGTACCGCAACTGCACTGGCATGTGGTGGCCAGGCGTACCGATGACCCCTGTTGGCCGGGGCCGGTCTGGGGCTGTGGCGAACGGCAACCCTATCCGGCCGCGGAACTGCAGCAGCGTATTGCCGAACTCCAGGTATGGTTTACCGATGCATGATGAAACCACCGATTCACTGGCCCAGTTGAACGAACGCCTGCTGGCGTTTGCCCGGGAGCGGAACTGGGAACAGTTTCACTCCCCCAAGAATCTGGCCATGGCGCTGATCGCCGAGTGTGCCGAGCTGGTGGAGCACTTCCAGTGGCTGAGCGAGGAGCAGAGTCAGCAACTGTCTGCCGACAAGCGGGAACAGGTGGCCCTGGAGATGGCGGATATCCTGATCTACCTGATCCGCGCCGCCGAGCGGCTGGATATCGACCTGATCGACGCCGCCAACCGCAAAATCGCCATCAACGAGTCACGCTATCCGGCAGACCGGGTGTATGGCGATGCGCGCCGGGCCAGTGAGTACGACGACCAATAGGGTGACTTGGCGGAAAAGCAGAAGAGCGTGAAGATCCGGCGACCGCGAACCGGCTCAGGTGCCGTCGTGACCCAGCAGGCGGCGGAGACTCCAGCGCCGCTGCCGACATTGCAGCCCCAGCTCCACCTCGGCCTGGTTGGCGATCAGCACCGCCTCCGGCACCCGTTCCCGGATCGCCTCAAACAGGGCCAGTGACACACCCTTGCCCTGCCGATGGCTGATCCAGAGCAGGTTCAGCTTCATGTTCAGGTCGGCAAACACCACCTGGTCGGCGTGTTGCCTGAACAGCCCGCGCAGCTCCACATGCAGCTGCTCCAGCCGATGCGGGGCCCAGCGTTTCAGACCCGGGATCAACAGCATAAAATCGGCCAGACTCCTGCCACAGGGGTCAGCGGTGGGCACTCGACGCCACAGCGGGTCTCCTGGATGCAGTTCCGCACCCGTCATGAGATCACGCGCATCCATCCGACCTCCTCGTATCAACAGGGTTTATAAGGGAAAGGATCGACTATTTGCAGAGCGGACTGCTAAAGTTTAGCTGTCATCGGACGCATTATAGTCTGTTAAAGGTCAATCTTTAACCTCCACCCACCATGGCTGGAGAGGGGTATGGCGAGCAGCCATCAAAATTGAATAATTCGTCGGTCTTTGCAGGAACGGGCAACAGACAGGTATATCCGCCTGCCGACCCGGGCAGACGGATTGGAGGATCTTGGTTTTGACTCAGACAAGCAGTACGACCCGCCAGGTGTTACAGGATGCGCCCTGCGGGGTCATGTTTTTCGACCAGAACGGCGCCATCAGCTGGCTCAATCCGGCCCTGGAAGGCATGCTGGGGCTGACGGCCGACCAGCTGGTGGGACACACGCGGGAGCAGTTCCCCTTCACCACGCACCGGGGGCTGTTCAAGGAGAGCGGCTTGATGCACCTGTTCGGCAGCGGAGTGGAGCAGGAACGCTGGCTGCGCTGCACCGCGATAACCCCGCCGGCCACCGACCCGGACATGCAGCAGGTGAAATTTTTCGATGATGTCACCGAGCTGGTGCAGTTACAGGAAGAGAATCAGTACCTCAACCGGCAGGTTCAGGAGTTGGCCATCACGGATGAGCTGACCGGCCTGGCCAACCGGCAGGCACTGACCCGCGCCCTGAACTCCCAGGTCGCCCGCAGCCGGCGCTACCAGAACCCGCTCACCCTGGCGGTGATACAGCTGTCGGACAAAGGCGGTGCAGCCCCGATCCCCGATGAGGTGATCCTGGAAGTGAGTCGTTACCTGCGCGACCGGCTGCGCTGGGTCGATACAATTGCCCGCTGGGAGGAGAGCCAGTTTATTCTCATCCTGCCGGAGACCAACCTTCAACAGGGTCATGACCTGATGGACAAGATGCTGGCCGGCTTCTCGGAACTGGCGCTGCCGGCGCCCCAGATGGCCGATTCCCTGCAGTTGCAGTTCGGCCTGGCCGAATGGTGCAAGGGACAGGACGCCCGGCTGCTGATGAAGCAGGCCTTCACCCATCTGGCCGAAAACGCTGCCGGCGACGGCCCGGCCTGAGAGGTGAGCAATGGCCGATGCGGTCTCATACAAGGACGGCATCGGTCGTCGGGAACTGCTGACCGTACGGCGCCGCTTTCTGGGACTGCATCGGGAGCGGCTGCGGGTCATCGCCCGGGAGCTGACCCCGAACCAGCGGGTGTTTGTTGACCTCCTGCCCCTGCTGTTTCACATCAACCATCCCACCCTGCCCGGTTTTGCCGGCAGCGAAACACCCATTGGTATCCCCGACTACGCGCCAACCCAGGGGGTGCTGCGCAGCGCCCGCAAGCTGAGTCGCAGTTTTGAATACAAAAAACGGGCCCGGCAGCGTTTCCATATCCAGGCGCTCTATCTCATGGGCAGTATCGGCAGTATCGCCCATACCCGCGGCAGCGATTTCGATATCTGGCTCTGTCACGATCCGGAACTGAACAGCGCCCAGCGCCAGCAGTTGCGGGCCAAGGCACGCAAGCTGGAGGCGTGGGGTAAAGAGCTGAATCTGGAAGTGCACTTCTTCCTCATGGACGTGGACGCCTTCCGGGCCGGCCAGCTGGATGACCTGTCCCATGAAAGCAGTGGCACCACCCAGCCCCACCTGCTGCTGGAGGAGTTCTATCGCACCGGCGTGCTGCTGGCCGGACGCTACCCGATCTGGTGGATGGTGCCGCCGGAGGAGGAGGCAAACTACACCAGCTATGTGGAGATGCTGTTCCACAAGCGCTTCGTCGATCCCCTCGACTGCCTGGACTTCGGCAGCCTGGAGGCGATTCCGGTGGAGGAGTTCGTCGGCGCGGCCCACTGGCAGCTGTTCAAGGGCGTGGAGTCGCCCTACAAGACCATACTCAAGCTGTTCCTGACCGAGGCCTACGCCCGGGAGTACCCGCAGATCCGCTGGCTCTGCCTGGAGACCAAGAAGGCCATCTACAGCGGTGAGCTGGACCGGCGCGAGCTGGACCCCTACGTGCTGATGTACCGGCGGGTGGAAGAGTATCTGCAGGAGCGCGGCGAACCGGAACGGCTGGAGCTGGCGCGGCGCTGCCTCTATTTCAAATCCGAACAGACCCTGAGCCGCACCCCGCTGCGGAGCAGGCAGGACTGGAAACGGGAGATGCTGGCGTCCTTGACCCAGGAGTGGGGTTGGCGCGAAGGCCAGCTGGTCAACCTGGACGCCCGCCAGAGCTGGAAAATCGACCAGGTCATGGATGAACGGGACAACCTGGTACGGGAACTCAGCTACAGCTACCGGCTGTTGACCGATTTCGCCCGGGAGTACGCATCCACCCAGACCATCGATCCGGCCGAACTCAGTCTGCTCGGGCGCAAACTCTATACCGCCCTGGAGAAACGGCCGGGCAAGATCGACAGTATCAATCCCGGCATTACCCGCAGCCTTTATGAAGAGCGGGTATCGCTGCACTACAACCGCACCCGGGGCAATCAGTACGCCTGGTTCCTCTACCTGGGTGAAGTGAATGAACAGGCCGCCCGGGTCACCAGTCCGCTCAAAAGCGCCGCCTGCCTCAGCGAGGTGCTGGCCTGGTGCCATCTCAACCGGCTGATCAACCCCAGTACCATCATCACCCTGTATCCGGACGAGAACCCGGTCAGTCAGGCGGAGCTGTCCGCCCTGATCGGCGCCTTACACACCATTTACCCGCCCCATGAAACGGTACCGGTGCCCATGGCCCGGCTGAAAAAGCCCCCTTACGCCCTCTCCTGCACCCTGTTTATCAACACCGGTATCGACCCGATGGGCTACCTGGCGAAGGTCGGCAAGCAGCTCACCACAGAGCGCAGTGACCCGCTCAGTTTCGGTGCGGCACACAGTTCATTGGTGGAGACCGTGGAGCAGCTGATCACCACCAGCTGGGGCGAGACCCTGGTCACCTACCACCGGGGCACCCAGGGACTGCTGGAGTGTCTGTGCCATTTCCTGCGCATGGGACTGCAGGGCGAAGCGGCCAAACAGCCGCCACGGGCCACCGCCCACTGTTTCAATTCGGTGCGCGGCGCCAGTACCGCCCGGCGGGTGGAAAAGCTGTTCAACGACGTGCTGCACTGTTTCAGCCCGGCCGGCAGCGGGCTGGAGAGCCGTTACGTGCAACAGATAGAGGATGATTTCTACCTGATCCACTATCAGAACGACAAGTTCTCCTACTTCCCGCTCAGCGGCCTGCAGGAGCTGCTGGAGATTCTGGCCGAACCGCAGCGCAGTTTCCGCCCCACCATTATCGACAGTATCAATCTGGCCAACAGCCCGCTGGCCTGTATTCTGCCCCATAACCGGGCCGGCGCGATCCAGGTGTTCTACAGTATCGAGCAGGGTCAGACCGACCTGTATATCCTGGACGAACATGGCGCCCTGTTTCACCAGCAGATGCAGGAGGCGGACGAACACTACCTGCTGGTGCAGCAACAGCGCTTTTTCAAGGGCATGCTGCTGCAACGCAGCCTGAGCCTGCCGGGTGACCAGCCGGCCCAACGCTATCTGCTGGATGCGCCGGAGTTCTATCGACTGCAGCGTAACCACAGTGGGGAACACCTGGCACAACCGCGCACCCCGCCGCGACACCGCCTGCCGGACAGCTACATGGAGTTGCGCCTGGTCAGTGAGGGCCTGGAGCTGAACCAGACCCCCCACCTGCTGGTCTGCGGCGAACAGGAGTTCAGTTCCCTGGAGTACGGTGACGAGCTCTACAGCGTGGTGGCCCAGCACCTGCAGGAGCAGCGTATCGGTCACAAGGCCTACCCCATCTACCTCACCAGCCTGGAGCTGACCGGCATCGGTTCCGAAGAGGATGCCACCACCATCCAGTTGCTGAAGTTCAAGCGGCGGCTGGAGGGGCGGCTTAACCAGGCCCTGACAAAGCTGCAGCACTGATCCGGTCCCGCCCGCCACGAAGGGTCGACGGCAAATCCGGTTGGGTTTGACACCCGCCAGGGTTACAATGCCGCCTATCGGAAAACATCGGAGTCACCCATCATGTTCTGCTGGTCTCGTTATCTTCTCTGGCTGGTTATCCTGATCCTGGGCACCAGCAGCATGCTCAGCGCCTGTGGTCAGAAGGGTCCGCTCTACCTGCCCGACCCGGCCACCCAGCAGCAGGAAGAGAACCAGGACAACTAGCCGAAAACCACCATGAAATATACCTTCACCAAGATGCACGGCCTGGGCAACGACTTTGTCGTGTTTGACGCCTTCAGCCAGCCGCTGGAATTGACCGCCGAGCAGTTTCGCCAGATCGGTGACCGCCACTTCGGCATCGGCTGCGATCAGATCCTCCTGGTGGAGCCCCCCACCCTGCCCGACACCGACTTCAACTACCGCATATTCAACGCCGATGGGGACGAGGTGGAACAGTGCGGCAACGGCGCCCGCTGCTTTGCCCGCTACGTGCATGACAAGGGATTGACCGACAAGCGGGAGATCCGGGTCGGTACCAAGGCGGGCGTGATCACGCTGGTGATGGAAGGGGACGGCATGGTGCGGGTCAACATGGGCGTCCCGGTGCTGGAGCCTGGCCGGATACCCTTTGTAGCCGACCAGGCGGCTGCCGACTACCTGGTCGAGGTGCAGGGCGACCTGCTCACCCTGGGCGTGGTCTCCATGGGCAACCCCCATGCAGTGATGGTGGTGGATGACCTGGAGCATGCCCCGCTGGAGCAGATCGGCGCCGCCCTGCAGCAGCACCCCCGGTTCCCCCAGCGGGTCAATGTGGGTTTCATGCAGATCCTCTCGGCGGACGCCATCGCCCTGCGCGTGTTCGAGCGCGGCGTGGGTGAGACCCTGGCCTGTGGCACCGGCGCCTGTGCCGCCGTGGTATCGGGCCGGTTGCGCGGTCTGCTTAACAAAACCGTCAAGGTCAGCTTGCCCGGTGGATCACTTATGATAGAGTGGCCTGACGAACAGGCGCCTGTGCTGATGTACGGTCCGGCCGCTTCGGTTTTTGAAGGAAGCATCGAACTATGAGCTCACAACCCGAGCCAACCCCGGATTATCCCCAGATAGAACAGAATCTGATCACCTATCTGAATGACCATCCCGATTTTTTTGACCGCAATCCAGAACTGCTGACCAAACTGGAGCTGTCTGACAACAAGGGCAACGCCGTCTCCCTGATCGAACGCCAGGTCGCCGCACTGCGCGAACAGGCCGAGCAGGACCGGCGCAAGCTGGAAGAGTTTGTCGCCATCGCCCGGGAGAACGAGTTGCTGAATGAGCGGCTGCACCGCCTGACGGTGAAGCTGATCGAGTGTTGCGACTTCGAAGAGGTGATCAACACCCTGCAGGATCTGCTGCATGACGACTTTCGCGCCGAGGCGGTGGAGCTGCACCTCTATTCCGCCAGCGAGATGGAGCAGTCCACCAACCCGGACCTGGACGGTTTCCGGGATTTTCTCGACAGCAACCGGGCCCGCTGCGGCAGACTGCCGGCCGCGCGGCTGGAGTACCTGTTCGGCCCCCAGGCCGAGGATATCGCCTCCACCGCCCTGATTCCGATCCGGGGCGATGGCCTGCTGGGGGTGCTGGCCATCGGCAGCCACAGTGAACACCGTTTCCATCCCGGCATGGGCACCGACTACCTGATCCGACTGGGTGAGATTGTCAGCAAGACCCTGGAAGTGGTGTCGGAACCGGGCACCTGATGCCGGCCGCCGACCGGCTGCAACAGGGACTGCAGGCGTTTCTGTCCCATCTGCAGTTCGAGCGGCGTCTCTCCGACCATACCCTGAGCAACTACCGGCGTGACCTGGAGCGTTTCAGCGACTGGTGCCGGGCAGTGCCGCTGGCTGACTGGGACCAACTCACCGCCCACCAGGTGCGCGCCTACGTGGCTAAACGCCATCGCAGCGGTATCTCCGGCAAGAGCCTGCAACGGGAACTCTCCGCCCTGCGCAGCCTGTTCCGCTTCCTGATCCGGGAAGGCATCGCCAAAAGCTGTCCCGCCAGCGGTATACGGGCCCCGAAAACCGAACGCCACCTGCCCGCCACCCTGGACGTGGACCAGCTGGGCAATCTGCTGGACGTCACCAGTGACGATCCCCTGGTACTGCGGGATCTGGCCATTATGGAGCTGCTCTACTCCTCGGGCCTGCGGCTGGCGGAGCTGGTGTCGGTCAATCTGCACGACATCGATCCGGACGATGCCACCCTGGAGGTGGTCGGTAAAGGGGCGAAAAGCCGCCGGGTACCGGTGGGAAGCAAGGCGCTGGCCGCCATCCGGGCCTGGCGGCAGGTTCGCCAGCAGCTGGCCCGTCCGGATGAGCAGGCGCTGTTTGTCAGCCAGCGGGGCACCCGGTTACGCCCCCGCAGTATCCAGCAGCGCCTGCGCCAGTGGGCACAGCAACAGGGCTGTCAGCAGCAACTCCATCCGCACATGCTGCGCCACTCCTTCGCCAGCCACCTGCTGGAATCCTCCAGCGATCTGCGCGCGGTGCAGGAGCTGCTGGGGCATGCCGACATCAGCACCACCCAGATCTACACCCATCTGGACTTCCAACACCTGGCCCAGGTTTACGACAGCGCCCATCCCCGGGCGCACCGGAAAAAGCGCGACGACTGACCGGGCTGGTTCACTCCCCGGCCGGCCGGGGCTTGTCCAGACCCAGGCGGTAGAGATCCAGCCGGCGATCCTTCAGGTTGGTCACGGAGCCTTCGGTGCTCAGCAGCTTCAGCTTCTCCAGATCCACGTCGGCAAACAGGATCATCTCCGCATTGGGGGTGGCCTCGGCAATGGTCGCGTCATGGGGAAAGTAGACATCGGATGGCGAGAACACCGCCGACTGGGCGTACTGGATGGCCACATTATCCACCCGGGGCAGATTACCCACACTGCCGCCGATGGCCACGTAACACTCGTTTTCGATCGCCCGCGCCTGGGAGCAGATGCGCACCCGCAGATAACCGTTCTTGGTATCGGTCCAGAACGGCACAAAGATAATCTGCACCCCCTGGTCAGCCAGCAGCCGGGCCAGCTCGGGAAACTCCACGTCATAGCAGGTGAGAATGCCGACCTTGCCCGCGTCGGTATCAAACACCGATACGTCGCCACCACCGTCAATCACCCAGTCGCGCCGTTCGTGGGGGGTGATGTGGATCTTGTGCTGGGCGTCGATCCGTCCATCCCGGTGCAGCAGGTAGGCCACGTTGTAGAGCCGGTCGCCCTCCATCAGCGGCATGCTGCCGGCGATGATATTGATGTTGTAGGTGACCGCCATCTGGGAGAAACGGTTGCGGATCTGCTCGGTGAAGCCGGCCAGGAAACGGATCGCTTCGACCGAGTTTTTCTCCGGTGCCAGCCCCATCAGGGGGGCGCTGAAGAATTCCGGGAACAGGGCAAAATCGGACTGGTAGTCGGACAGGGAATCGACAAAGAACTCCGCCTGGCTCAACAGGTCTTCCAGTGACACCACAGCCCGCATCTGCCACTGCACGATACCGATCCGGACGATGCTCTTCTCCGCACCGTGGCTGAAGTCCCCATCCTCTTCGAACAGGATATTGTGCCACTCCAGCAGGGTGGCAAAGCCCCGGGATTTGGTATCTTCCGGCAGGTAACCGGACATCAGCCGTTTCACATCGAAGTCATTGGCGAGCTGGAACGACAGGATCGGGTCGTGCAGCTCGCGCCGTTTCACCTTGTCGATGTACTCCGCCACCGTGCACTCAGCGGCATGGCGGTTGTAGCCGGGTATGCGGCCACCGGCCAGGATCGCCTTCAGGTTGAGGGCGCGGCACAACTCCTTGCGCGCATCGTACAGCCGCCGGCCAAGCCGGAAATCCCGATAGTCGGGATGCACAAACACATCCAGGCCATATAGGGCATCACCCTTTTCGTTATGGCGGGCGATATGCTGGTCACTGACCAGATCGCGGTATTTGTGCACAAAGGAGTAGCGGTGGTAATCGACCTTGATCGTCAGGGCCGCGGCGACAATCTTGCCGTTATCCTCGATACAGATCTGGCCATCCGGAAAGGCCTTGATCAGCGCCTGGATGGTCTCCTTCGGCCAGGCACCACCGATATCCGCATAGACCAGGTTCATTAACTCCGCAACCTGCGCATAGTCCTCCTGCTCGATAACGCGCAATATAAGGTGGGTTTCGTTCTCTTCACGCATGTTTGCCATCCTGCTGAGCACAACCTGATTCGATCCCTCCAGTATATGCCAGTTCATCTGTCTGGCGGCAGCCAGAGTCGGTACAATAGCCGGGCGCGTTTCATCGCCACCTGCAACCAACACCCGGGAGTCCGGTTTGACCAACCTTTTCACCGCCGCCAAACACTGTTTTCTGCTCGCCGACCCGGATGAGAAGCTGGACGCCTCCCGAGCCCTGGTGGCCGACTGGCGGGCCGGCAATCTGAACTGGGACAGCGATGACGAGCCCGAGCATTTCCTGCAACCGGGCCGCCTGGAACGGCCCATCCTGGTGCCGCCGCAACAGGTCAGCAAACGGGGTTTCGGTTCCCTGACCCGGCGGGCGGCCCTGATCCACGCCCTGGCCCATATCGAACTGACCGCGGTCAACCTGGCCTGGGACACCATCTACCGGTTTCGCGGTCTGCCCCGGGAGTATTACGAAGACTGGTTACAGTGCGCCGGCGAAGAGAGTGAGCACTTCCTCGCGCTGCGTGACCAGCTGCGGGCCATGGGTTTTGACTATGGTGATTTCAGCGCCCATGACCAGCTGTGGGGCAGCGCCGTGGAGACCGCCCATGAACTGATGGACCGCATGGGCATCGTGCACCGGGTTTTCGAAGCGCGGGCGCTGGATGTGATACCGGGCACCCTGGAAAAATTCAGGGAGCTGGGCGACAGCCGTACCGTCGCCATACTGACCACCATCGCCAACGATGAGATCGGCCACGTCAGCGCCGGCACCCGCTGGTTCCGCTACCGCTGTGAACAGCAGGGGCTGGACCCGGATGACACCTTCTTTCAGCTGCTGCAGCGCTACCTGGGCCATGTTCCCCGCGGCCCGTTCAATCATGAAGCACGGCGGCAGTGCGGTTTCAGCGATAACGAACTGGCCCGTCTGGAGGCCGGCGGATAGACCTTAATCCGCAACACCCTGCTCGTCGCCATGCCCCAGCAGCTGGCTGCGCAGCATTTTCGGCAGCCCGGTGATGCTCAGGGTATCCGTCTCGGGCTGGTAGTGGACCCGCTTGTTGAGCTGACTGGAGGAGAAACTGATCGCCAGGTCCCGCTCCCGGCCGGCAAATCGGACATAACGCTGCAGGCTCTTGCGATCCAGTAACAGGCGGCCTTCATCGGCGGGCAGATGATCCGCCAGGTAGTTGGAGAAGGCGGCGTTGTCCACCCCATCCAGTGCTTGGGACAGCGCATTGATGGCCACCGGGGCGTCCTGCCGATCCTGCTCAACACAGTAGCTGACCACCTGGTTACGGAAATCACTCACCTGCTCTTCCGGGAGCTGATTGGAAAAGGTCTCGATCCGTTCAAGAAAATCCCGGGTGGCCGCCGCCTTGTCCACGCCGGCGCTGAAACCGGCCAGCTGCTCCAGCAGTTCCGCCATGCCCCGGGCCCGGGAGGGGCTCATGGAGAGATAGGCGCCACCCTCGTCGCCCTGCCACAAGCCCAGATCCACCTTCAGTGCCATCATTGAGGCACCGAAGTCCAGTGTCAGCACCGGCTCGATCTCCTGCCGGTCATTGATCCGGTTGGCGACCCGCTGGCTCACCACAAACAGGTAGAACGCCCGCTGCTCATGCTGCTGCTCCAGGAACAGGACCAGGTGGCCGCGCAACTCGGCACCCTGCTCCTGCAGCCGCTGCAACAACTGCTGGGCCAGTTGCCTGCTGAGGGCGACAAAATCCTGCTGGCCGGTCACGAACCGGTCCAGCTCGTGGGCCAGTCCGCGCTCGCGGGCCTCAGCCGAAAAGCGCCCATGCTCCCGATTAATACGCCCCAGGTAGGCCCGTTTCAGGTCTGCCGCCAGCTCCTCCACCGTCTCGTCCACGGCCAGCTCTGAATCACGCAGCCGGAGTGCCGGCGCGCCGTTCTCGTCAGGATGCAGCTGGTGGGTGATGCAGTGGATGATACTCATGTGAACTCCGCAAAGGCTTAACGACAGGACAGTCCCGGGGCAGGCGCGGATTATACCCGTAAAAACGCCACACCGGATCACCCGTGCCAATAGCCTTGAAAATGGCGGTTATTCTCCCCATGTTGGATCGGTTAGAATAGCCATTACTGATAAACAAGGGGCAACGCAGTGGAGCCGATCAAGGGCACAACAATTCTCTCAATCCGCCGTAACGGCAAGGTGGTGATCGGCGGCGACGGCCAGGTCTCCATGGGCAATACCGTCATGAAGGGCAATGCCCGCAAAGTGCGCCGACTCTACAAAAATCAGGTGCTGGCCGGTTTTGCCGGTGCCACCGCCGATGCTTTCACTCTGTTTGAACGCTTTGAGGCGAAGCTGGAGAAACACCACGGCCACCTGATGCGTGCCGCGGTCGAACTGGCCAAGGACTGGCGTACCGACCGCACCCTGCGCAAGCTGGAGGCACTGCTGCTGGTGGCGGACAAAACCGCCTCATTGATGATCACCGGCCTGGGTGACGTGATTGAGCCGGAAGATGACCTGATGGCCATCGGCTCCGGCGGACCCTTTGCCCAGGCAGCAGCCAAGGCGCTGCTGCACAACACCGATCTGAGCGCCCGGGAGATTGTCGAGAAGGGTCTCGGCATCGCCGCTGATATCTGCGTCTTCACCAACCATAACCTCGTCATCGAAGAACTCGATGCAGAAGAGTAATTCCTGAACATCATGCCTGAATTGACACCCCAACAGATCGTCCAGGAGCTGGACAAGCACATTATTGGCCAGTCGGCCGCCAAGCGCGCCGTCGCCATCGCCCTGCGTAACCGGTGGCGGCGCAGTCAGGTGGATGAGGCGCTGCGCAGCGAGATCACACCCAAGAACATCCTCATGATCGGCCCCACCGGCGTGGGCAAGACGGAGATCGCCCGACGGCTGGCGAAGCTGGCCAACGCGCCCTTTATCAAGATCGAGGCGACCAAGTTCACCGAGGTGGGCTACGTGGGCCGGGATGTGGACTCCATTATCCGGGACCTGGCCGACTCCGCCATGAAGATGGTGCGCGAACAGGCGCTGGAGAAAGTCAAAGATCAGGCGGCTGACGCGGCCGAAGAGCGGGTGCTGGACGTACTGCTGCCCCGCCCCAGCAGCTGGGAGAGCGACAGCAGCAGTGCCGTGGGCGCCTCCACCCGGGACAAGTTCCGGGTCAAGCTGCGCAACGGCGAGCTGGACGAGAAGGAGATCGAAATCGAGGTCTCCGGCGCCGCGCTCGGGGTTGAGATCATGGCCCCGCCGGGCATGGAAGAGATGACCAGCCAGCTGCAGGGGCTGTTCCAGAACATCGGCGGCGGACGCACCCAGAAACGCAAGCTGCGGGTCAAGGACGCCCTGCGCATCCTGCAGGATGAAGAGGCGGCCAAGCTGGTCAATGACGAGGACCTGAAGCTGCAGGCACTGGAGAAGGTGGAACAGCAGGGTATCGTGTTCCTGGACGAACTGGACAAGGTGGCGGCCCGTGCCGAACACGGCGGCCCCGATGTGTCCCGCCAGGGCGTTCAGCGGGATCTGCTGCCGCTGGTGGAAGGCTGTACCGTCTCCACCAAGCAGGGCATGGTGCGTACCGACCACATCCTGTTCATCGCCTCCGGCGCCTTCCATCTGTCCAAGCCGTCGGATCTGATCCCCGAACTGCAGGGCCGGCTGCCGATCCGGGTCGAGCTGGATGCCCTGACCACAGAGGATTTCATCCGTATCCTGACCGAGCCGGATGCCTCCCTGACCGAACAGTATATCGCCCTGCTGGCCACCGAGGGGGTCAAGCTCAATTTCACCGAAGCGGGCATCCGGCGCATAGCCGAGGTCGCCTGGCAGGTCAACGAAGGGACCGAAAATATCGGCGCCCGCCGCCTGCATACGGTTATGGAGCGGTTGTTGGAGGGCATCTCCTTCACCGCCACCGAGGTACCCGGCAGCAGCGTCACCATCGATGCCGCCTATGTAGACAACAATCTCTCCGAGCTGGCCTCGGACGAGGATCTCAGCCGGTTCATCCTGTAGGAGTAGATGAGATGTCCAAACACGCACCCATAGAACTGAATCTTCACCAGCACTCGCGCGTTCTCGAAATCAGTTTCGACGACGGTTCCAGATTCGAACTGCCCTGTGAATACCTGCGGGTCTTCTCCCCCTCTGCGGAGGTGATGGGCCATGGCCCCGGACAGGAGGTACTGCAGATCGGCAAGGAGGATGTGAACATCGCCCAGATTACCCCGGTGGGTAACTACGCGGTGGTGCTGCATTTTGACGACGAACACAACACCGGCATCTACTCCTGGGAGTATCTCTACAGTCTGGGCGTCAATTACGAGCAGAACTGGCAGAGCTACCTGAAACGCCTGGAAGAGGCCGGCCACCAGCGCAAGGCGGCCAACTGACCGGGTCCGCAGCCGGGTGCCGTCTGGCATCCGGCGGGTATGGGCAACCCGCAAGACCGGCCATTTGTTCCTGAAATGGCAAAAACCCTATACACTCTGCACCATTCAGCAGTCACTGCATCCACCACTCAATCTGTTCAAGGCAGCAACATGACGGAGAATGAATCCACCCACTTTGGTTTCCAGACCATCAAGGCCGAAGAAAAGGCACAACGCGTGCGGGCCGTGTTCGACTCCGTGGCGTCCCGCTATGATCTGATGAATGACCTGATGTCATTCGGTATCCACCGGCTCTGGAAACGCATTGCCGTGGAGCTGGCCGGTATCCGGCGCGGGCAGAAGATCCTCGACCTGGCCTCCGGCACCGGCGACCTGGCGGCCCGTTTCGCCGGCCTGGTGGGCCCCGATGGCCTGGTCGTGATGACCGACATCAACGAGTCCATGCTCAATCAGGGCCGGGTACGGATGGCCGACGACGGACTGGTGGGCAATGTCTCCTACACCCAGGTCAACGCCGAGCAGATTCCGTTTCCCGATAACAGTTTCGACTGCATCACCATCGCCTTCGGCCTGCGCAACGTGACCGACAAACAGCAGGCGCTGAACGAGATGTGCCGGGTCCTGCGACCGGGCGGCCGGGTGCTGGTGCTGGAGTTTTCCCATCCCCGCGGCAAAACCCTGCAGAGCCTGTACGACTTCTACTCCTTCAAGTTTCTGCCCAAGATCGGCAAGGTGGTGGCCAACGATGAGGCCAGTTACCGCTACCTGGCGGAATCGATCCGCATGCACCCCGATCAGGATACCCTCAAGGGCATGATGGAGCAGGCCGGCCTGGAGCGCTGCGACTACCACAACCTGACGGGCGGTATCGTCGCCGTCCACCGTGGTTTCAAACTCTAACCGGGACCGGCTGACATGAGCCTCTCCGGAGTTGCCATCGCCGGCCTTGAACAGGCCTTCAATCAGTACCTGAAGCTGGATCCCGCTGCTGCCGCCAGAATGGCCCGACTGCACGGCAGGGTGATAGCCTTTGAACTGTCCGGGCTGGATCAGACCATCTACCTGATCCCCGGTCCCGCGGGTGTGCAACTGTTCACCCAGTGCGAGGATGAGCCGGACTGCACGCTGCAGGGTACCCCGCTGGCGCTGGCCCGCATGGGTAACCAGGCGACCAGTTCCGACCAGCTGTTCAGTGGCGCCGTGAAGATCAGCGGTGATACCGAACTGGCCCACCAGTTCGGCAAAATTCTGGGTGGCATGTCGATCGACTGGGAGGCCCAGCTGGGCCGGTATACCGGCAGCCTGGTGGCCGAAGATGTGGCCGGTGTGCTCCGCCAGCTGGGTGGCTGGGGCCGGCGCAGCCTGGAAACCCTGGAGCTGGATCTCCAGGAACTGCTGCAGAAGGAGCTGAAAATTCTTCCGCAACGCAGCGAGGTGGACCAGTTCCTGGCCGCCGTGGATGAACTGCGCGATGACGTGGAGCGCCTGGAGGCGCGCCTCAACCTGCTGGAACCGAACAAGAACAGACCCCACGAGGAGAACCCGTGATCCGTCCCGCCGAGGCGCTGCGCCTGCTGCATATTAACTGGGTGCTGCTGCGCCATGGCCTGGATGAGGTGATCCTGGCCGCCCACCTGTTCCGCCCGGTGCGCTTCCTGCTCTACCTGTCGCCCTTCTACTGGCTGCGCCGGGGCAAGCTGCCACCCTACCCGGTGCGCATCCGCCGGGCGCTGGAAGATCTGGGTCCGATCTTCATCAAGTTCGGCCAGATCCTCTCCACCCGCCGCGACCTGCTGCCCGCTGATATTGCCGACGAACTGGCCAAACTGCAGGACGCGGTACCGCCCTTCTCCGGCCAGCAGGCGCGCCGCATTATCGAGCAGGCGTTCGGTTATCCGATCGAAGATGTGCTGGACTCCTTCGACGAGACCCCCCTCGCCTCCGCGTCTATCGCCCAGGTCCATACCGCCACGCTGAAAAACGGTAAACAGGTGGTGGTCAAGGTGCTGCGACCGGATATCGAACGGATCATCCGGCGCGATGTGGGACTGCTCTACATCATTGCCGGGCTGGCCGATCGCTACTGGAAAGATGGCCGCCGCCTGCGCCCGGTCGAGGTGGTGCGGGACTACGAAAAGACCATCCTGGATGAACTGGATCTGCAGCGCGAAGCCGCCAATGCCGCCCAGCTGCGGCGTAACTGGGAAGGCAGTGACATCCTGTTTGTTCCGGAGATCTACTGGGACTACACCCGCCACAACGTGCTGGTGATGGAGCGCATCCACGGCATCCCGGTGGGCAATATCGCCGCCCTCAAGGCCGCCGGCATCAGCATGGAACAGCTCGGCATCCAGGGGGTGGAGATCTTCTTCACCCAGGTGTTCCGGGACAACTTCTTCCACGCCGACATGCACCCGGGCAATATTTTCGTGGAGCCCGGCGGCCGCTATATCGCGGTGGATTTCGGTATCGTCGGCTCGCTGACCACCGAGGATCAGCGCTACCTGGCGGAGAACCTGCTGGCCTTCTTCAACCGGGACTACTACCGGGTGGCGGAGCTGCACGTGGAGTCCGGCTGGGTGCCGGCGGGCACCCGAGTGGAGGAGTTCGAATCGGCCATCCGCTCGGTCTGTGAGCCGATCTTCAACAAGCCGTTGCGGGAGATCTCCTTCGGCCACTTCCTGCTCAACCTGTTCCAGACCGCGCGCCGCTTCGACATGGAGGTGCAGCCCCAGCTGGTGCTGTTGCAGAAGACCCTGCTCTATATCGAGGGACTGGGCCGCCAGCTCTACCCGGAGCTGGATCTCTGGGCCACCGCGAAGCCGTTCCTGGAGCGCTGGATGAAGGAGCAGGTGGGCCCCAAGGCGTTCACCCGCAAGCTGAAGAAGAACCTGCCCATCATGACCGAGTATGCCGCCGACATGCCGATCCTGCTGCACAAGGTACTGCTGGATGCGGCCGAGGGCCGTCTGCAGCTGAACTGGAAATCGGACCAGCTGGAGCAGTTGCGCCAGGACAACCGGCGCCACCAGCGTCAGCTGCTGACCGCCATCAGCGGCGCCAGCCTGCTGCTGACCGGCACCCTGTTGCTGGTGCTTGGTCCCGGTCAGCTGCTGGCCGCCAGCGTGGTCACACCGGTCGGCATCGGCCTCTCCGGTCTGGGCGGCCTGGCCCTGATCCGCACCTGGTTCAAGGCCTGAAGCGGGGCGCCGGCTAGGGGCCGTCCGACGCCGAACCCTTACGGTTCATCTGGCGCAGTGTCGACCAGGCCATCCAACCCAGCAGCAGGGTAGCCAGGATCAGCACGCCCCAGAGCGACCACTGCTTCCAGTCATATACCTGCCGGATTTCCAGGGCGGCTGACCCCGCCAGCTCAAACGGCTGGCCGGCACTGATCTGTTCGCTTACCAGCTGCCCCCGTTCAAGCGCATTGAAATCACCCAGCAGGGAACCGGCTGAGGGCAATCCGGCCAGTGCGCTGCCGTACGCCAGCAGGTAAGGCGCCTCTCCCCGGGCGGAAAAACGCAGCTGGTGCGGCGTCCAGCCCACCCGGATAGTGGGCTGCTGCCGACCCAGGCCACCGCTGGCGGCATCCACGCCCAAACGCCAGTACCGGTCCGTGACACGCCCCACCTGAAGCACCGTCTGCTCCAGGGGCGTCTCCTGGACCAGCAGCCGGTAGATGGTCCCCTGGGCACGCCGCACCCAGTATGCGTCCGGCGCAGAGCGGGAGTAGAGCGTGGCCCGGGTAATGGTATTGGGCTCCGGCGGCAGCAGTTCGATCGTACTTACCGGTAGCGGGCCCGGCAGCTCAAACAGGTACTCCCCCGCCTGCTCTCCCGGCCGCAGCGTGTCGATGTCCAGCAGCGTCTGGGGACGCTTTGTTCCGTTCTCCACAATCGCTGCGTCAACCGCGGTCAGCGCCAGGGGCATGTCACCGCTGACCGGGGTCAGGCGGAGAAAGCGTTGTGTCACACCCTCCAGCGGAATGTCGGCCTGCACCAGTCGCTCGCCGGCAAACGCCAGGTCGGCCATCACGGCGGAGACAGCCAGGGGTCGCCAGTGGGTCAGATCATCACTCTGCTCCAGCCGGAGACGTTGGATAAAACCGCTCGACGGGTCCGCCCAATGGAGCTGCAAGCGCCGGATCGAGCGCGGCTGGTCACCCTGCCAAAGCTGCAGCAGATAGCCGCGCAGTACCTCTTCCCGGGCGCGCTGCAGCTGGTGCTGTTCCAGGCTCATCGACCCGGTGCTGTCTTTCCGACTGATACGCATGGAGAGCAGTTGCAGATCCGCCTCCCGGCTGCCATACAGAGGAAACAGGGCCACCGGCGCGATCCGTTCACGCCCCGGCAACTGCCGGGCCGGCAGTGACAACTCGTGGGGTAACCGGTCACCCTGGCCGTTAAACAGGCGCAGATCACCCAGGTCGGCTCGCTGCACCCCCTGGTAAACCGCCAGGGGTACTTCCAGTTGGTAGAACGGACTGGCGGTCGCCGGTTGCAGCCGGATACCCCAGGCGAAGTCGTCCTGTTCCAGGCCCCTAGGCGAATCGGCAAGCAACTGGCCACCACACAGCAGGGTCAACATCAGACAGACCCATCTCATCATCCTTCCTCCTGATTCAATGCCACCTCCCCGCTCTGGCGGGGCGGTGCGGGCGAGAAGTATCCCACGATCAATAACAACACCCCGACACCAATAAAGGCGACGATACGGGCCACCGTACCGGTATTGGAGAGATCCACCAAAAACAGCTTCAGCACCACCAGCCCCATCAAGCCGGCTCCCGCCAGCCACAGCGACCGGTGACCGGTGCGGGTCCCTGCCAGCATACTGCCCAGGCCGATGGTGGCCCAGAGCATCGCCACCGCCGCCTGCAACACCTGGGATTGGATCAGCAGATCGGCGTCAAACGGCACTCCGCCCCAGTGGTGCACGGCGCGCACCACCATACCGTTCAGCCAGAGGAACAGCACCACCCCGAGACCCGCGAAATAGAAACGGGGCAGGAGACCGTGCTGTTCCAGCCAGTCACCCGTCCGTTGCCACCACTTGAGCAGCAGCAACAGGATCGCCAGGATAGTGAGATCCAACGGGTTGAGGACCGGCAGATAGTCGATCGGCCAGGGATTACCCGGGCTGACCACATTGGCCAGCATGGCCCAACCGAGCAGATAGACCAGCATGGGTGCCAGCACCTGGATGTTGTAGGTCAGAATATGGCGCTGTACCGGCCAGCGCAGACGTTGTCCCAACGTCAGCAGGGCCAGGGCCAGCAGCATGGGCACGGCACCCCAGGGGATCATCTCCCACAGATGGCTGCCGGCGATAGCCCGATCCAGCTGCCAGGCCGCTTCGACAGTAAGCAGGAAGGCCAGCAACCAGAAACTGCCACCATGCCACAGCGACCGGACCGGAGCGGAGTCGCTATCCTGGCGATAGAGCAGGCCATACTGAACGACAAAGGCCAGCAGCCAGGCCGGCAGGAGCATCTCCTTCATGGGATGGGACAGATCCAGCCAGACGACCAGTGCCACGAGCACCAGGGCAGGCAACAGACCCAGGGTCACCAGACGCAACCGTTCCCAGGACAGGCGCACCCGCAACCACTCCGCCAGCCCGGCCGTCAGGGCCAGCATTACCAGCAGCCAGACCCACTCGGTGTAGCCGTTCGCGTAGCGGTCCAGCTCCTGGAGAGCGGCACCCAGCCACCAGAGCACGCCCCAGAGGAAGAACAGTGGTGGCACCCACTTTTCATAGGCGGACCGCTTGTCCGCATGCCGGTCCAGGTAGAAGGCCGTGAACAACCCCCCCAGCGCAATCAGCGCGGCACCCAGGAACTGGCTGTTGATCAGGGGTAACGCGTCGCCGAGCCAACGGCTGTCCTCCAGGTAGAGCAGGCCGGCCAGCAGCTGCAGCAACAGCCCAAACAGCCGCGGCAAGCGACGCGACTGGCGGATACCGATCCAGATCATGGCCGCCCCCTCCAGCGCCCAGAAGGCGGAGCTGAGTCGGCCCTCCAGGGCGAACGGAATGGCCAGGGTGGCGAACACCACGCCGGTGCCGAGGAAACTCTCGGATAGCATGCGCAGCGGTTGGCCGCCCCGCTTGAACAGCCCGGCGGACAGCAGGATATAAAACCCGCCCAGCGCAACAGCACTGAACGCCAGGCCATAGGGCATGTGCTTCACCAACGCCGCCTGCAAACCGGCACAGGCCAGCGGCACACCGAACACCAGCGTGCCATCCACCACCCCTTTCAGGTTGGGCGGCTGGCGCCAGGCAAACAGCACCGCGATGGCAGCGTACATGAGGAAAAAGGCGATCAGGAAGGGCTCGGTGCTGGTGAAGAATTCCGGCTGGTAATATTGATAACCCCAGAGCGCTCCGATCACGAAGGTAAACCCGAACCCCACCAGGTTGAGCAGACGCCAGGACTTGAACCAGGCGATCGCCAGCACACCACCATTGAGCAGCAGGTAGTAACTGAACAGGGCCACGTGGCTCCCCTCCCCGGTGGAGGTGAGCACCGGGGCCAGGAAACCGCCCGCCGTGGCCAGAATCGCCAGTGAGCTGGCGTTCTGTAACAGGGCCAGCAGGGCCGTAAGGGTGACGAATAACAGCAGCAGGCCGAAGGCGAGTGTTGCCGGCAGCAGGCTGTAGAGGCGCAGGGCCGAGAACACGGTGAGATAGAGCAGACCGACCGCGCCGCCCTGCAACGCCAGGCCATAAAGCGCCCGCCGGCTGCGCAGGCGCCAGCCCAGGATCAGCAGAACCATGCCGGCCACCGCCACGCCCATGAGGCGGAACTCGATCGGTACCTGGCTGTGCTCGGCAGCGTATTTGAGCAGAAAGGCGACACCGAAAAAGAGTACGATCACCCCGACCCGGACAATCAGGTTGCCACCGGTGAAGTAGTCCCGGATCCAGGCCGCCCCCTTGTCAAACAGATTGGGCGCAGGGGGTTTCGGCGTCGGCCTGACCGATGGACGGGGTGCCGGCCGGGGCGGCGCTTCCTCCTCTATCAGCTCCAGCTCAAAGTCCAGCTCTTCCGGCTGCGCAGGCGAAACCGGTTCCGCTGCCCCCTGCGGGCTGGACGTCGCCCTCCGGGCAGCAGGCGCCACCGGGGACGGCAGGTGGCTGCGCAACTGCGCCAGTTCCCGATCCAGCTGCTCCAGCCGCTGACCCTGGCGGTAAGCCGTACCCAGCAGGAAACCGATAAGTGCGCCCAATATGGACGCCTCTATGCCCAGAATTCCGGCGGCGATCACGCCGCCGAGCAGGGCCAGGATGAATGCCATAAATGTTCCCCGTTTAGATCGGTACAAAATTGCCTAAAGTTACCACGAAGCGCGCTGCCGGTTCTGTCAATCATCGACAATTTTCACCCGTATCGAGTCTTCAGATAACCAGACAGCACAGCCGGGGGCTCAGTCAGCGCCAAGCTCCCGCACCAGCCTGAAACCGGTGTCATCGCTCCGCCGGGTCGGGAAGTCCCGCCAGCGATTGGCCGGGCGCACCTCCTGATGGGGAAAGCTCCAGGCGCCACCGCGAATGACCCGCTTGCCGCATTTGCCGTCACCAACCCCCGTATCCTGATCCGGCGGGGCAGAGAAATCGTCCCGCCAGCACTCCGCCACCCACTCGAACACATTGCCGGCGGTGTCATGCAGGCCATAGGGATTGGGCGGGAAGCGTCCCACCGGGGCACTCTTCTCACCATCCCAGAGACTGCCGCAGTCGGCGCAGTTGGCCCGGCCGGGCAGCAGCTCATCACCCCACCAGTAACGACTGCTGGTGCCACCCCGGGCGGCGTACTCCCACTCCGCATCGGTCGGCAACCGGTAGCGCTGCCCGGTACGGCGACTGAGCCACTCGGCAAAGCGGTTGGCGTCTTCCCAGGTCACATTGACCACCGGACGCCCGCCCCGTCCCCAGCCCTGGTCATCCGGGCAGCGGTGGCCGGTATCCCGGCAAAAAAGGTCATACGCTTCGAATGTCACTTCGTAAATACCGATCGCAAAGGGTTGCAGGGAGACCAGCCGGGTCGGACGCTCATCCGCATCACCGTCGCCTTGCAGGTCGCCCTGGGTGTAGCTACCGCCCGGCAGCGCCAGCATCTGTGGTCCCGGCGTACCATCCCGCATGCGGTCCTGTATCAGGTCGGCCGGGTTGAGGCGCTGCAGAAAACGGAATACCGGCGGGTTGCCCGAGTGGTTGACCCGCAGCGCCAGCTGGCTCAGTTCGGTGAAGGGAAGGGTCAGGGTGGCGCCGAACGTGGTCTCCACCCGCACGCTTTGCAGATCGAATTTACCCTGGATCACCTCACCGGCGTGGGTCACCAGCTGGGCCAGGTAGTCATCCCCCTCATCGACCGTGGCCACATCCAGCCGATGGATTGCATCCGGGCGGATCACCCTGAGCCCCTCCTGACCGGTCAGGGGCAACGCCTCTGTGAGGAGCCGGCCGGCGAAGCGGTCGCCGTTCCGGGTGATTACCGAATCCGGCCCGCGCACCGTCCTGGGTCGCAGCGGACGATGGGCAAACAGGATCTCCGACACATCCGCCAGCGCCACCGGCAGGGTGGGATCCAGTACCCGCAGCACGGTCACCTGGCGCTCCTGCAGTTGTCCGCTGAACCGGTCACCCCGGTGGGTCCGGATCAGATCCGCTTCCCCCGCCCCACCGCGACGCAGTAGCGCCATCTGGCTATAGGGAATAACGACCGCTCCGTAGTCGGTCAACAGGGTAAAGTGGGGCTGCGCCACCGTACCGTTATAGATATCACCATTGTTCAGGGTCACCACGTCATAGCCGTCGGCCAGCGCCGGGTGAACCACCAAAGTAGCGATCAGAGTCAATTGCAGATACCACCGGCAAAGCTTATCGGGGGGCATGGCTACCTCCGTGCTTGTTTTTTATGCTGTGGCTATTGGCGAGCGAACGCTGCCGTTCCCCGCCCTGGTTTGCTATCTTGTCATACATCGATTTACCCCTGCCAGGGATAATAGCGTGACCAGAAAAGTTGGAATTCTCACCGCCGGAGGTGACAGCCCGGGACTCAATGCCGCCATCCGCGGCGTGGGCAAGAGTGTGCAGGGGCACTACGGCATGCAGTTGATCGGCTTTCGGGACGGCTTTCGCGGCCTGATGGAGAACCGTTCCATGCGGCTGGATGGGGAACGGCTGTCCGGTATCCTGACCCTGGGCGGCACCATACTCGGCACCAGCCGGGACAAACCCCACCGCATGCTGCTGGACGGCAAGCCCACCGACATGACCGATACCATCGTGCGCAATTACCGGCAGCACGGCCTGGATGTGCTGATCTGCCTGGGCGGTGGTGGTACCCAGAAGCATGCCCTGCGCCTGAAACAGCAGGGCCTCAATATCATCACCCTGCCAAAGACCATCGACAACGATGTGGCGGGCACCGACACCAGTTTCGGATTCGACACCGCCCTGGGCATCGCCACCGAGGCGATCGACCGGTTGCACAGTACCGCCCACAGCCATCATCGGGTGATCGTGGTGGAGATCATGGGACACCGGGCCGGCTGGCTGGCCCTGGGGGCCGGTATCGCCGGCGGGGCCGACGTGATCCTGTTGCCGGAGATCCCCTACGATATCCGGCAGGTCGCCGCCGCCATTCGTGAGCGGGCCCGGAACGGTAAGCGCTTCAGTATCGTGGCGGTAGCGGAGGGGGCCCGCTCGCTGCAGCAGGTGGCGAAAATCCGCACTATCGAAAAACGCCGGAAAAAGGCTTCCAGCAAGCGGGAACGACGGCGTGCCAAAGAGAAACTGGCCGCCCTGGAGGCGGATCATCTGGGCAATCACACCGTCCGGCTGTCGGAACAACTGGAGCAGCTGACCGGGCTGGAGAGCCGGGTCACTATCCTCGGCCATGTACAACGGGGCGGCTCACCTTCGGCGGCGGACCGGTTGCTGGCCACCCGTCTTGGCAGCGCCTGCGCCGATCTGATTCAGCAGAAGTGTTACGGGGTGATGGTGGCGGCTGCCGGTGAAGCAACCGTGCCGGTACCCCTGGAGGAGGTGGCCGGTGTCAAGAAGCTGGTGCCGCTGGATCACCCCTGGATCCTCAGCGCCAGGCGCGTCGGTACCAGTCTGGGGGATTGAGCCGTGGCGCTATAGGGACTAACGCACCAGCCCCGCTTCCACCTCGTCCCGTTTCTCCCGCCCGGCCAGCGCCTCGACCAGGGTCAGGGCAAAATCCATGGCCGTGCCCGGCCCCCGGGAGGTGATCACCTGGCCATCCCTGACCACGGCGGACGAAGTCGCTTGCAGCTTATCCTGCATACCATCCAGCACACCCGGATAGGCGGTGGCCTGGCGGCCACTCAACAGCCCCGCATTGGCCAGCACCTTGGGCGCCGCGCAGATGGCAGCGGTGAATCCCTGTTCCGACGCCACCCGTTTCAGCAGTGTGTGGATGCGCGGATCCTGATCCAGGTGGTCGGCACCCGGCAATCCCCCCGGCAGGGCCACCATATCGAAGGGTTGATCCAGCACCGCATCCAGCGTCACATCCGGTTGCAGTACCACGCCCCGGCTGGCCTTTACCGGCCCCGGCTCCAGACCGGCCGTGACCACCTCCTGGCCGGCCCGGCGCAGCAGGTCGATAATGGTTACTGCTTCGAGCTCTTCGCAACCGTGGGCAAGGGGGACGAGGATGCGTGCCATAACGTTCTGCTCCTTTGGTAGTTGACCATTTCCGAGGCGGGTATCAGGCGGACACCCAACGCCTCTATGTCCGCCAGCCGTTGCGCCAGCACCTGACTGGTTTCCGGATAGGGGTGTCCGATACCGATCGCATAACCCTGCCGGCGGGCCCGTTTCAGCAACTGGTCGAACTGGCGGCTGATGGCTTCCGGGTTACGATCATTGTCCAGGAACACATCCCGGCTGGCACTGGGAACCTGGTACTCCACCGCCAGTTGCCGGGCCACCGTGGCCAGGGTGGTGCGGCTGTCTATAAAAAACAGTTCGCCACGGGCGCGCATCCCCTGCATCAGCCAGGCCATGGCGCCGGGATGGCGGGTCAGCAGGCTGCCCATGTGATTGTTGATCCCCTTAACATAGGGAACCGCTTCCAGATTGTCCGCCAGGGTGCGCTTGAACGCGGTCTCGGTCATGTGCAGGGTCAGGGCGCCGGGACCCAGGGCATTGCCATCATGGGACTGCATCGGCAGGTGCAACATCACCTCCTTGCCGGCGGCATGCGCCTTGCGGGCCAACCGGTTGGCATGGGGCGTGTGGGGCAGAAACGCGTAGGTGACCGATCCCGGCACCGCCAGGGCGGCATCACCCCAGCCCCCGTGATTGCCCATGTCATCAATAATGATGGTAATCACCGGTTTGGCGGCGGCACCAGCGGACCAACCCGGCCAGCTGAGGCCCAGCATCAGTAGCAGCAGTGTCAGCCGAACCGCCCGCGCCCCGCTCATCTCAATCCCAGTCGTTGAAGATGTTGATGCCCTTTAACAGATTGAGGGCCTCGCTCAATTGATAGTCGTCGCCCACATCGGGGCCAGGCGCTTCGTCCGGCTGCTGTTCCGTCCCGGTCTTGCCATTGCCGTTGGTCAGGTGTCCGGCCAGATCGGCCTCCTTGATACGCGTCGCCTCGTCTGTCTCATTGCGGGTCAGCTTGGCATCGGAGAGCACAATGTCCGGTTTGATCCCCTCGCCCTGGATGGAACGGCCGGACGGGGTGAAGTAACGCGCCGTGGTCAGCTTGACCGCCGCGGTCTTGCTCACCGGGATAATGGTCTGCACCGAGCCCTTGCCGAAGGTCTGGCTGCCCATGATGATGGCGCGCCGATGATCCTGCAGGGCACCGGCGACGATCTCTGAAGCGGAGGCGGAACCACCGTTGACCAGCACCACCATGGGTGCGCCATCCAGCACATCATCCGGAGCGGCATTGAAATCGAGCCGCGACTCCTCGTCACGCCCCTGGGTGTAGACCACGATGCCGTCGGTCAGGAACGCATCACTGACCGAGACCGCGCCGTTCAGTATGCCGCCCGGATTGTTACGCAGATCCAGCACCAGGCCCTTGATACCCACCTTGGATTCGGCCTTCAGCTGGCTGATCTTTTTCAGCATGTCGTCGGTGGTGCGGGCCTGGAAATGGGACAGCCGCACGTAGGCAAACCCCTCCTCCAGCAGGCGTCCCTTGACACTGGCGACCTTGATGATGTCCCGCACCACGGTGATGCGCAGCGGCTTCTCTTCCCCTTCCCGGGCGATGGTCAGCACCACCTTGGTGCCGGGCTCGCCACGCATCAGGCCGACCGCCTCTTCCAGGCTCATCCCTTTGACCGGCTTCTCATCCAGCCGGATGATCAGATCCCCGGCCTTCACGCCGGCCCGCTGGGCGGGCGTGTCATCAATGGGCGAGATCACCTTGACGAAGCCATCCTCCTGGCCCACCTCGATGCCCAGCCCGCCGAATTCACCACTGGTGCCGGCCTGCAGGTCATCGAACTCCTCCTCGTTCAGGTAGGATGAGTGGGGATCCAGCCCGGCCAGCATGCCGCGGATGGCGGACTCCAGCAGCGCCTTGTCATCCACCGGCTCAACGTAGCTCTCCTTGATGCGCCCGAATATCTCCGCGAAGGCGCGTAACTCCTGCATCGGCAGGGGCGCTTTCGGCTCTTCCGCCGAAGCCCCCGCAGCCAGGATCAACAGGACTCCCGGTATCAAGCCCAGAATCAGTGCACGTGCCAAGTTAAATCTTCTCTTCATATCTTGCTTCTCTGCTTCGATTGCCGCTGGGCATCCTTATGCTGGCGGCGGGATCAGAAAGGTGCAGGGTGACCAGTTGTTCCGGTCCGGTTAAGGCGTGACGGCCCAGGGCACCTACCCGGTTGCCGCGTGCCGCTTCACACCACTGCTTCGGATTTACCGGGCGTCCCTTGTAGCGTATACCAAAATATACCCCCGGATTGGCCTGGCCACCACTGTTGCCCACCAGCGCGACCGTCTCACCCGGCTCCACCCAGTCGCCCGCTTCCTTGAACAGGCTCTGGTTATTGCCATACAGACTCATGTAGCCATCGCCGTGATCAATAATCATCAGCAGGCCAAAACCGCGCAACCAGTCGGCAAAGGCGACCCGCCCGTGATGTACCGCGCGGACTTCCACCCCCTCCCGGGCGGCAATCACCACGCCGTCCCACTTCAGACCGCCAACCCGGGAGGTGCCAAAGCGGGTGGCCAGTCGTCCCTTGGTCGGCCATTTCAGGCGTCCCTTGAGCTGTTTGAACGGCTTGTGTTTTTCAGTTTCGATCGGCAGGCTGGCAATCTCTGCCTGGAGTTTGCTGAGCAGGTTCTGCAACTGCTGGGCATCCCGTTTGTAGCCCTTGAGTACCTGCCCCTTGCTTGCTATATCCTGGTTGAGCAACGCCAGCACCTGCTGCCGCTTCTGCTGCTCCTGATCCAGACTGCGTTGCTGCTCCAGCACCCGCGCCTGGGTCTGGCGCACACGTTCAGTCTCCAGGCGCAGGCTGGTTTCAGTCTTCTGCAGCGCCTGCAGCGCCTGGTCCAGTTGATGGATCTGCTCGGCCCGGGAGCGGTTGAGGTAGTCGTAGTAGACCAGCAGCCGGCTGACCACTGCGGGGTCCTGCTGGTTGAGCAGAATCTTCAGCCGTTCCTGGCGGCCCATGGCATAGGCCGAACGCATCTGCTGTTTCAGCGCCTGGCGGTGCGCCGCCAGCGCCTGGAGCTGATCGGTGCGCTGTGCCTGGAGTTGATCCAGCTGGCGCTGTTGCCGCTTTAGGCTGGCGGCCAGGTCGCGCAGATCACGCGCCGTCTTGCCGATTGCCTTTTCGGCGCGCCGTAACTGCTCCTGCAGGGCCTGGCGCTCCCGCTCCCGGCCACTGAGTTGATCCTGCAGCGTGGAGATCTCCTGCTGAAGCTGCTTCAGCTCGCCCTCCCGGCTACTGATCAGCGCCTCTTCCGAGGCGGCCAGCAGAACCCCCGGCAGCGCACTGACCAGGATAAGCAGCAGCGTTACCCGTCGGCAGAACTCAAGCGCCATCAGTCCTTCTGTGAACCGGTGGCGGCATCCTGTTCGGTCAGCTCCAGCAGGTTGTGTCCACGCATCTCTGAGGGCACCGCCAGCCCCATCAGGGTCAACAGGGTCGGGGCGATGTCGCACAGGGCGCCCCGGTCGCTGAACCGTCCCGGCCGTCCCACGTAGAGCAGCGGTACCGGATTCTGGGTGTGGGCCGTGTGGGGTTGGGCGTTCTCCACGTCCTCCATCTGCTCCGCATTGCCATGGTCAGCGGTGATCAGCATTTCGCCACCGCTCTGGTCGATGGCTTCCACCACCCGTCCCAGGCAGCGATCCAACGCCTCAATGGCCGCCACCGCCGCGTCGAATTTACCGGTATGGCCCACCATGTCGGAGTTGGCGTAGTTGCAGATAATGGCGTCATACTTGCCACTCCCGATGGCCTCCACCAGGGCATCGGTCACCTGCGGGGCGCTCATCTCCGGCTTCAGATCATAGGTATTCACCTTGGGTGATGGGATCAGGATACGCTCCTCTCCTTCAAACACCTGCTCCCGGCCACCATTGAAGAAAAAGGTGACATGGGCGTACTTCTCGGTCTCCGCCAGGCGCAGCTGGCGCAGCCCCAGCTTGGAGATGTACTCACCAAAGACGTTGTCCAGCCGCTCGGGCGGAAAGGCCACCGGAATATCAAAATCCTTGTTGTATTCGGTCAGGCTGACAAAGCTGCTGAGGCTGGGCACCCGGTTGCGCTCAAATTCGCTGAAATCCGGCTCAATAAACGCCCGGGTCAGCTGCCGGGCCCGGTCGGAGCGGTAGTTCATGAATAGAACCGCGTCCCCGTCCTCGATGGTGACCGGCTGCCCCCCCGGCGGCACGATAGAGGTGCCCTTGACGAATTCGTCCGTCTCGTCCCGTTCGTAAGCCTGCTGCAGGGCCAGTTCCGCATCGGTCGCACTGTATTCGGCCTTACCCTCTACCAGAAGTCGATACGCCTGCTGCACCCGGTCCCAGCGATTGTCCCGGTCCATGGCGTAGAAACGCCCGACAATGGAGGCGATGCGCCCCTTGCCCAGTTCGGCAAAGACCCGGTTCATGGCCTGGATGGAAGCGCTTGCGCTCCTGGGTGGCATATCGCGCCCGTCCAGAAACGCATGTACGTAGACCCGGGAGGCGCCCCGCTCAACCGCCAGCCTGGCCATGGCGTGAATGTGCTCTTCGTGGCTATGCACCCCGCCGGGGGAGAGCAGCCCCAGAATATGCACCGCACCCTGGCTTTTGATCGCCCCGTCAACCGCATCCACCAGCGTACGGTTGGTAAAAAAGGAGCCGGTGCGCACCGAACGACTGACCCGGGTGAACTCCTGGTAGACCACCCGACCGGCTCCCAGGTTGAGATGACCGACTTCGGAGTTGCCCATCTGACCGTCCGGCAATCCCACCTCGGCCCCCGATGTGTTGATCAGGGTGTGGGGACATCGCTCCCAGAGCCGGTCCCAAACCGGGGTATTCGCCGCCATGATGGCATTGGATCTGGCATCTTCACTGTATCCCCAGCCATCCATGATCAGCAGCACTGCAGGTTTCGCTCTGAAAGACATCTCCGTTATCGACTCCGTTAGATTGGTTCGCCCACTACTCTGGCTAACTCATTGAAAATACCGGCGATATTACACCATTTTCGTCACTGCAACATTAAGTCTGCGCGAATAAAACCTGCTATTAATTATGGGAAAACGATTTATACTGATTGAAAAAGCAGATATATTTACGTAAAACAGTTTATTATTGATTTTTTATAAAGGCTCGTTGTGTTTCAGTCGGTTGCCTGCAGTACCGGAGAGAGGCAGTGGCGCGCTCAACCCCGTTGTGCCGATTTATTGCTGGGCCACGCCCAGCCTTAATAGCTGACATTCAACGCTTGTCCATCTAGATCACTACAGCTGAATCAACCAAGGTCCGGTATTTATGGAACATAAGTTTGGAACTCCCAAGGTCCCGGTGCTTGACTCCAAGCACGCCTTTGACTCCGATGTCGACCTGATGGCCGATGATGCGGATATCGAACGCGCATCCCGGTCACTGAAGGCCATGTCACACCCCTTGCGGCTCAAGATTCTCTGCACCCTGGGTGATGAAGAGGTGAGTGTGCAGGAGATTGTCGAACATGTGGGCACCTCGCAGAGCAATATTTCGCAACATCTGGCCATCCTGCGGGACAAGGGCATCCTGGCCTCCCGCAAGGACGCCAACCGGGTCTACTACCGGGTGAGTGATTCACGCACGTTGAAGCTGATCGGCATGATGCGCGAGGTTTTCTGCTCCCACGGGCACTGAGCAGCGGCTGAACAACGGAGACGGGCACGCTATCCACAGGTTGCCCGTTTTACCCCGATAAGGCGGCCGGGCGTCGGCCTGCAACGACCGGTTTTTCCGGCTTCCCGGCGCCCCATCACCGCACAGTGCCACGCCCGATTTCCAGCCCCATAATCCCCTGACATCGCCTGGCGGCCCGGCGTCCGGGGTAATTTTCCGCACAAAGCGTGGTACAGCGTAGCCCCCTGGTCTAGAATGTGCCTCCCTTGTGACTCCATTACCAACAACTTCCAGCAGCCGAAATCCATGCAACAGCTTATCGAATTCATCACAAACCACATTATTCTGTTCTCCGCCCTGGTGGTGGTACTGGTACTGCTCGTTCAGAACCTGCTGGCCGGCATGGGCGGGAAATCCTCCGTCACGCCGTTGCGGGCCACCCAGCTGATCAACCGCGAAGATGCGGTCGTGGTGGATGTGCGACCGATTGCCGACTTCAACAACGGCCATATCGTCAATGCCATCAATATTCCCAGCACCGCGTTGAAGAACCAGATCAATCTGGTGGCCAAACACAAGGGCAAGCCGATTATCGTCGCCTGCCGCTCCGGCGCCCAATCCGCCGCTGCCTGCAAGGTGCTGCGCGATGCCGGTATCGAGCCGGTCTATAATCTGCAGGGTGGCATGCTTGCCTGGCAGAGTGACAGCCTGCCGATCAGTAAAAAATAGTTTCGATTTCCGAATAACGACACACCAAAAGAGATTCAAGACATGACGGATAATGATCAAGCCACCACACCCAGCCGGGAGTTTTCACTGCAGCGCATCTATGTGAAGGACATCTCTTTCGAGACACCCAACTCACCGGCCATCTTCACCCAGGAGTGGAAACCGGAATCGAGCCTGAGCCTGAACAGCGCTGTCACCAAGCTGGATGAAAGCCTGTACGAAGTCGTGTTGACAGTCACCGTTACCACCAAACTTGGCGACAAAACCGCCTACCTGGTGGAAGTACAACAGGCCGGTATCTTCACCGTGCGCGACTTCCCGGAAGCGGAGATGGGTCACCTGATGGGTGCCTACTGTCCCAACATCCTGTTCCCCTATGCCCGGGAAGTGGTCTCCGACCTGGTCAGCAAGGGCAGTTTCCCGCAACTGCTGCTGACACCGGTCAGCTTCGATCAGCTGTATGCCCAGCATCAGCAGGAACAGGCCAGCAAGCAGCAGCCCGCCGAGCCGGCCACGCACTGATCCGCCATGTCCGCAGCACCCGTATTTACCGTTCTCGGCGCCGGATCCTGGGGTACCGCCCTGGCGATTCTGCTGGCGCGCAATGGCATCCGTGTGCGGCTCTGGGGACATCTGCCAGAAGAGGTTCGCCAGCTGGCCCGGGAAGGTGAAAACAGCACCTTTCTGCCCGGCATTCCATTCCCGCCCGGGCTGACCCCGACCGTGGATCTGGCGGACGCGGTGCGCGATGTGGACGAGATCCTGATCGCCGTCCCCAGCCATGCGTTCGCTGCGGTTCTCAAATCGGTCGAACCCCTGTTGGCGGAACGGACCGGGGTCTGCTGGGCCACCAAGGGGCTGGATCCCGCTTCAGGCCAGCTGCTGCACGAAGTGGCGGAAGAGATTCTGGGCCCGCAACGCCCCACGGCGGTCATCTCCGGTCCCAGTTTTGCCAAGGAGGTTGCGGCCGGTCTGCCGACCGCGGTCACCGTGGCTTCCACCTCGCACGACTATGCCAAGCGGATTGCCGGCTATTTTCACTCCGACTGCTTCCGCGCCTACACCAGCAGTGACGTGATCGGCCTGGAGATCGGCAGTGCCGCCAAGAACGTCATGGCCATCGGCGCCGGCATCTCCGACGGCCTTGCCTTCGGCGCCAATGCCCGCGCCGCGCTGATCACCCGGGGTCTGAGTGAAATCATGCGCCTGGGCCTGGCCCTGGGCGGCAAAATGGAGACCTTTATCGGGCTCGGCGGTATGGGTGATCTGGTATTGACCTGTACCGACAATCAGTCGCGTAACCGGCGCATGGGTCTGGCACTGGCGCGTGGCCTGAGCATCGAGCAGGCGAAACAGGAGATCGGCCAGGAGGTGGAAGGGGTCATGGCCACCCGGGAGATCTACAAACGGGCCCGCGCCCTGGGCGTGGAGATGCCGATTACCGAGCAGATCGAGCGGGTACTGTACGAAGGACTGGATCCCCGCACCGCGGTACAGGCGTTGCTGGACCGGGATCCCCGACCCGAGGCCGGTTGAGCACTGCGCTACACCGCGCCGGCAAACCCCTGTTGGCGCCACGCCTCGAAGAGGATAATTGCCACCGCATTGGAGAGGTTGATACTGCGGTTGCCCGCCTGCATCGGTATACGGATCAGCTGCTCCGGCGGTAACCGGTCCAGCAGGTCCTGGGGAAGCCCCCGGGTCTCCGGGCCGAACAGCAGGGTGTCATCCGGCTGGAAGGCCACGTCGCTGTAACAGCGGCTGCCGCGGGTGGAGCAGGCAAACAGCCGGCGCGGTGCATGCCGGGACAAAAAGGTCGGCATATCCGCATACTCCTGCAGACAGGCCAGGTCGTGATAATCCAGACCGGCGCGGCGCAACTGACGATCCTCCAGGGTAAAGCCGAGCGGATGGATCAGGTGGAGCCGGCTGCCGCTGTTGGCACACAGGCGTATGATATTACCTGTATTGGGCGGAATCTCCGGCTCATACAGCGCTACGTTAAACATGACATTGGAACCATTTGATGACGACTATCAGTGACTCGCCCCTTGCCGTAGATTTCTGTGGACTCAACTTCAACACCCCCCTGGTGCTGCTCTCCGGCTGTGTAGGCTTCGGCGAAGAGTACACGCGGGTTGCCGGCTTTAGCAACCGGGATGCGGGGGCTATCTGCCTGAAAGGCACCACCGGCGAGCCGCGCCTGGGCAACGCCCCGCACCGGATTTACGAAACCCCCGAGGGCATGCTCAACGCCATTGGGTTGCAGAATCCCGGGGTCGACAAGGTGGTACGGGAAATCCTGCCGACCCTCGATTTCTCCGAGACCCGCTTTATTGCCAACGTCTCCGGTTCCACCATTGAGGAGTATGAAGCGGTAACCCGCCGTTTTGACGACTCGCCCATCGACGCCATCGAGATCAACATCTCCTGTCCCAACGTCAAGGAGGGCGGTGTCGCTTTCGGCAATGATCCGGCCATGTCCGCCCGGGTGGTGGAAGCGTGCCGCCGGGTCACCAGCAAACCCCTGATCACCAAGCTCTCGCCCAACCAGACCGATATCGCCGCCAACGCCCGGGGCTGTATCGAGGCCGGTTCGGACGCCTTTGCGGTGATCAACACCCTCATGGGCATGGCCATCGACATCGAGAGCCGCACGCCCATTATCGGTAACAATCAGGGCGGCCTGTCCGGGCCGGCCATCAAGCCGGTGGCCCTGCTCAAGGTCCACCAGGTGTATCAGGTGTGCCGTGATCACGGTATCCCCATCATCGGCCAGGGCGGCATCGCCAGCGCTGAAGATGCCATTGAGTTCCTGATTGCCGGCGCCACGGCAGTCGGAATCGGTACGGCCCTCTTTTACGACCCGTTGATCTGCGGGAAGATAAACCATGGTATAAAGGCCTACTTGGAAAAACACGACATGACATCAGTCAGACAGTTGACCGGCACTTTAACACTCAACAGTCCACGCCCGACAACCAGCAGGTGCTGTTGAACAGAACTGACTATTAGGTTTACTACCCACCCGCTTGCTCCGGGTGCACCGGAGCAAGCGGGTCCCGTTTCCGGACAGGACGGGCAGACGTTTACAGGGTTTAACAAATGGATCGTCAATCAAACCGCCCCACTACCGATGAGTTGCAACAATTCATCCCCCTCCAGGCACTGAGCGAACAGCAACAGGTTCTGCTGGCCGGTGTTACCGAGATAAAAACCGCCTGCCCGGGTGACGTGCTGATCGAACTCGGCAGCGACGACAACAACACCTACTTCCTGCTCGAGGGGACCTTGGTACTGGACTCGGCCGATAACCATCGCCGCGAGATCAGCGCCGGCGATGCCTCGGCCAAGTCGCCCATCGCCCAGCTGCGCCCCCGCAAATACCAGGTTACGGCACGCACCCAGGTGCGTTACCTGCTGATCGACAATGCCTATCTGGAGGATATTGCCCATAACCACGGTTCAGCCAGCGGCGTTGAAGGGTACGAAGTGATCGGTGATATCCAGAGTGAACCCAGCGCGTTCGAGGATCAGCTCTCCCACCTGCTGTTGACTGATCTGAAGAATGACCGGCTGAAACTCCCCAGCCTGCCGGAGATCGCCATCCGTATCGGCCGGGCGCTGGAAGATGGCATGAGTGATGCCCATGACATCGCCGAGATTATACAGATCGATCCGGTCATGACCGCCAAGTTGATCAAGGCGGCCAACAGCGCCATTTACGGCCGTCGCAGTCCGGTGGAGACCTGCAGTGCCGCGGTGGTCCGCCTGGGTGCCGACGTGACCCAGAAGCTGGTGCTCTCCTTCGCCCTGCGGGAGCTGTTCCAGAGCGATTCGGAACTGTTGCAGAATCGCATGAAAGCACTCTGGAAACACAGTACGCATGTGGCGGCCATCTGCTATGTACTGGCCGGCAATGACTCCCGGTTCAAGCCGGAACACGCCATGCTGGTGGGTCTGCTGCACGATATTGGCGTGGTCGCCATTCTCAACTATGCACAGAAGTTTCCGGATGAGACCATGCACCCCGGGTCACTCGACCAGGCCGTACAGAATTTACGCGCCGAGATCGGCAGCATGATCCTGAAAAAGTGGAATTTCCCATCCGATTTCATTGTTGCCGCGCTGGAAGGCGAAGAGTGGATGCGCAACAAGGGAACCACTCCGGATTACTGCGATCTGGTCATAATCGCCCAGCTGCACAGCTATATCGGCGACAACAAGGGTCATCATCTGCCGGCTATTGATGAGGTGCCGGCCCACAGCCGCCTGGAACTGGGTGAACTGACCCCCCGTATGAGCCTGAAGATACTGGAACAGGCCAAGGATCAGATCCAGCACGCCCAGGCCCTGCTCAATATCTGATGCGCACCGGGTATCGCACACCACACCGGGAAAACCGTATGAACGCTGTAAAGTTGTACGCCAGCCTGCTCTTCCTCGCACTGCTACTGGGCTCGGGCGTGACATCCGCCGCCCGCCTGCTGACCCAGATTGATCCACCACAGGAGGCTCCCGCCTTCGCGCTGCGGGACCATCTGGGGAATCCGGTCTCTCTCGCCGACTACCGTGGCAAGGTGGTGGTGATCAACTTCTGGGCGACCTGGTGTCCCCCCTGCCGGCGGGAGATGCCATCGCTGAACCGGGCAGCCGCCTGGCTGAAGAAATATGACGTGGAGATGCTGGCGATCAATTCGGGTGAGCGACCCGGGCGGGTGGAGAAGTTTCTGCAGAAACAGCCGATGGATTTTCCCGTCCTGCTCGATCCCGACAGCAGTGTCTCCAGCGACTGGGAAGCGACCCGTCTGCCAATCACCTATGTGGTGGATCAACAGGGTCGACTGGTCTTTCGGGCACTGGGCAGCCGGGAGTGGGATGCGCCGGAACTGCTGGTGCCGATCCGCAGCCTGGCCCTGCCGGCCGAGTGATCCGGCGGCAGGGAAAAGCGGTTATCGGGTCGGCACGCAGGCTAGGTAGCGGCCATCAGGCGGAACGGATATGCTCGATATAGTAGGGCCGATCTTCCATATTCAGCTTCACCGCATCACCTACCACCTTCAGATGCCGATCGGTGCCCTCAAAGCGCAGGTCGCAATTGGCCCGGCCTCGCCCCTCAAAGGGTAGCGGAATCATATCCCGGTAGGTGTAGACACTCTGCCCCACATCGCCCCCGGCACAGACTGCCGGCGTCTCGGGCGGCTCACCCTCCAGCACCGCTTCGGTAAACACCAGTTCACCCGACTGGCGCCAGCGGGTCCGCTCCACTGAACCGGACAGGGTCTTGATGATCATGGCGGGCGAGAAGCGTACGGTCACCGTGTCGCCCTCCACCCGAATGCTCTCTATGGTCGAACCAGGCAATTCTATGCTGCTGCTATCCATTTGATATTCCTAATAATTACTACTATCAGGCATCGCTAGCCTCAAGACCCAGCTCCTTGATCTTCCGGGTCAGGGTGTTGCGGCCCCAGCCCAGTAGTTTAGCAGCGTCCTGCTTTCGCCCGCCAGTCTGCTCCAGGGCCGTTTCAATCATAATGGTTTCAAACTCCGGGGTGGCCTCATCCAGCAAGGCCACCTGCCCCTGTTGCAGCCGCAGCCGCGCCCAGCTGCGCAGCGACGCCCGCCAGTCATCATCCTGGGCCTGGGGTTTCTCTGACTCCAACAGCTCCGGCGGCAGATCCTTGACATGCACCTCCTGGTTGGAGGCCATCACCGTCAGCCAGCGCGCGGTATTTTCCAGCTGCCGCACATTGCCGGGCCAGTCCAGCTGCTCCAGGGTGGCCAGGGTCTCGGGGAGCAGGGTCTTGCTCTCCACCCCCAGTTCATCGGCCGCCAGGGAGAGGAAATGGCGCATCAGCAGGCCGATGTCCTCGCGGCGCTCGCGCAGGGAGGGTATGTGAATACGGATAACATTGAGTCGATGGAACAGATCCTCACGAAAACTACCCAGTTTCACCAGGTGTTCCAGATTCTGGTGGGTAGCGGCGATAATGCGCACGTCCACCGTCACCGGCTCATGGCCGCCAACCCGGTAAAACTCCCCATCGGCCAGCACCCGCAGCAACCGGGTCTGGAGCTCCGATGGCATATCGCCGATCTCATCCAGAAACAGGGTACCCCCATCGGCCTGCTCAAAACGGCCTACCCGGCGTCCCTGGGCACCGGTGAACGCTCCCCGTTCGTGACCAAACAGCTCGGACTCCATCAGATCTCTGGGGATGGCCGCCATATTCAGGGCGATGAACGGCTGTTTGGCACGGGGACTGTGGCGATGCAGGGCATGGGCCACCAGCTCCTTACCGGTACCGGACTCGCCATTGATCAGCACGGTGATGTTGGAGCGGGCCAGACGCCCGATGGCCCGGAACACCTCCTGCATGGCCGCCGCCTCACCGATAATCTCGGGGCTGGACTGCAGCTCTTCCACCTGAACCGTGCCGCTGCGACTCTTGCGACAGGCGCGGGATACCTGTTCCACCGCCTCATCCACATCAAACGGTTTTGGCAGATACTCGAACGCCCCGCCGTGAAAAGCAGCTACGGCGCTGTCCAGATCCGAGTGGGCCGTCATGATAATCACCGGCAGGTCAGGATAGACCGCGATGATCCGCTCCAGCAGTGACAGGCCGTCCATGCCCGGCATACGGATATCGGACACGACCACATCTGGTTGTTCATGCACCAGGGCATCCATGACGCCGTCCGCGCTGGGGAAGCAGCGTACCGCCATGCCGGCTTTTTCGAAGGCCTTCTCCAATACCCAGCGGATCGACCGGTCATCGTCAATCACCCAGACACTATTAGTTGGTGGCATTTGGATTCTCCACAGGTAACAACACGGTAAATACTGTCTTTCCCGGCTCGCTGCTGCACTCCACCAGACCGCTATGCTGATTGATCAGCGACTGGGCGATGGTCAGCCCCAGACCCACCCCATCCTCGCTGGCGGTCACCATGGGATAAAACAGCTTTTCACGGATGGATTCCGGAATGCCGCGCCCGTTATCCTCAATCCCGATCTGCGCCACCAGGCGATGCCGCTGATTGCCGATGGTGAACTGACGGAGAATGCGTGTTTGCAGCAGAATGCGTCCATCCGGCAAGTTGGCGATCGCCCGCGCGGCGTTGCGCAGTATGTTCAACAGGGCCTGGATGATCCGGTCACTGTCCACGTAGAGGTCAGGGATACTGGGATCGTAATCGCGCTCGATAGTCAGCCGTTCACCCGACTCCGCCAGCACCAGATTACGCACACGCTCCAGCAGTGTGTGAATGTTCACTTCTTTCAGATTGGGCAGTCGATCTGATCCGAGCATCCGGTTCACCAGATTTTTCAGACGGTCCGCCTCGTTGATAATGATCTGGGTATATTCACACAACGCCGGATCATCCAGCTCCTGCTCCAGCAGCTGGGCCGCGCCGCGCAGGCCGCCCAGCGGGTTCTTGATTTCGTGGGCCAGACCCCGGATCAACTCCTGGGCGGCCTGGTGCTGGGAGAGCAACTGCTCCTCGCGGCTGATTCGCAGCTGCCGGTCAATCTGTTGAATCTCGATCAACAGTGCCGTCTCGCCTTCGCTGTCAGACAGGGGTATGACCGTGCAATCCACGGTGGCCCGTTTGCCATCCGGCAAGGGCAGGCACAACTCCCGCTCGGTAAAGTGGTGGCCGGTCTGTAGCGCCTGCTCCAGGTGTGCCCGGGGCAGTCCCCCGGGACACTGGATGATCGACTCGGCCGGATTACCCAGGGTGTGGCGAAAACTGATTTCGAACAACATCTCTGCGGCTGGATTCATATACTGCAGGCAGAGTGACTGGTCGAACAGCAACACGGCACTGCTCAGATTTTCCAGAATCCGCTGTTGGGAAATTTCGTTAATCTGAATCATATCCTTCATCACAAATGCTGATGCAAAAAGCGAACCAAGAACAGGTTCAACAGAGAACTGGCCCTGAGACGCGGCGGGACGGGATTTCCAGCGAAAAGAGAGTGCGGCCGCCCTGGGTTCTATGCACTATTTTAGTGCATAGAACCCAGGCTGGTAACCTGACAATCCATTATTTCTGACACAGCCAGCCTGATCGACCGGTGGCGGTTGCCAGACCCGGCTCAGGAACTGGCTGTTCGGGGATTATGGGGGCAATTAGCGGCAGAAGGAGAAATATCGCTACTGATCGGCGCCTGGTGCGCCAGTTTTCTGCAGCTCAGTAGTTCGGTTTGAAGGCGGGATTGGTCTGTCCCGGGGTGGAGGAGATCGGCTTGGTGCTCGGATTAAAGTCACTCGGCGCATCGCCGGAGTAGTTCGAACCCGCATCCGGCTCAAACTGGGGTGCATCACCACCATTGCCAGAGCTGCCGGAAGGGGGTGGCTCAGGTGATTTACCATCCTCCACAACCGAGGTTTGGCGCACGAAGAACTGCACAATATTGGAGCGCGCCACCAGACGGCCTGCCGCATCATGGATACTGGCATGGATCATGTGGGCGCCACGGCTGAGATTATTGAGCTGAATCTGGGGGCCGGTGGCGTGCTGATCCTGAATCCGTCCATCCAGCACCACCTGGATATAGTGGCCACTCTGCAATGCGGGTTCGCTCTGGAAACGGATCGTGACCGTGCCGCCGTTCGCCTGCACCATTTCATTACTGGCGGGGGCCACAATGACAAAACTGCTGTAGTTAGCCGGCTTGGTGGGTCCGGTCGGTGCTGCTGACCCGCCGCTGTTTTCCAGACTGCTGCCCACCGGGGTGTAGACGGTGGCATCGGGCAGTTTGATCTCTTTCGCATCCCGGGTCGGGGTATCTGAATAGTGTACCGCGCCGGAGCTGTCGACCCATTTATAGATGGCCGCCTGACCGCTGAGCGCGAGTGACATGACACAGATGAAGAGGATGCTTCTCATGGCACTGAGAATAGCCCAGAGACGGGGCCGTCTCAACTAATGTTCGGATCAGGGGTACAAAACAGACGATAGACGTTAACCCGTACCGGATCTATCGGCAGATCGGGGGAGACTGAACAGTGAACGGGGCACAAAAAAACGCCCCCGTAACGGGGGCGCTTCTCTTCACTCGCTGTAACCCGATCGCTTACAGGCTGTAGTACATATCAAACTCAACCGGATGGGTGGTCATACGCAGACGGGTGACATCTTCCATCTTCAGCGCGATAAAGCCGTCGATCAGGTCATCCGTGAATACGCCACCGGCGGTGAGGAACTCGCGATCCGCATCCAGAGCCTCCAGGGCCTGGTCCAGGCTGTGGCAGACGGTCGGGATTGACAGGGCCTCTTCAGCAGGCAGGTCGTACAGATCCTTGTCCATCGCCTCGCCCGGGTGGATCTTGTTCTGGATACCGTCCAGGCCCGCCATCATCAGTGCGGAGAAGGCCAGATAGGGGTTGGCGGTGGGATCCGGGAAACGGACCTCAACACGGCGGCCCTTCGGGCTGTTCACGAACGGAATTCGGATGGACGCGGAACGGTTACGGGCCGAGTAAGCCAGCATCACCGGCGCTTCGAAGCCCGGCACCAGACGTTTGTAGGAGTTGGTGGACGGGTTGGTGAAGGCGTTCAGTGCGCGGGCATGCTTGATAATACCGCCGATATAGTAGAGTGCGGTCTCGGACAGGCCACCGTAGAGGTTGCCGGCGAACAGGTTTTCGCCGCCCTTGGCCAGGGACATGTGGACGTGCATACCGGAACCGTTATCACCCACCAGCGGTTTGGGCATAAAGGTGGCGGTTTTGCCGTAGGCGTGGGCCACATTCCAGGTAACGTACTTCTGCACCTGCACCCAGTCGGCACGTTTCACCAGGGTGGCGAACTTGGTACCGATTTCACACTGGCCGGCGGTCGCCACCTCGTGATGATGCACCTCCACCGGCACACCCATCTCTTCCATGGCCAGACACATGGCGGCACGGATATCATTCAGGGAGTCGACCGGGGGTACCGGGAAGTAACCGCCCTTGGTGCCCGGACGATGGCCGATATTGCCATCCTGGTAGACCCGCTCCGAGTTCCAGCCGGCCTCTTCCGAATCAATCTTGTAGAAGGAACCGCTCATCTCGGATTCCCAACGGACATCGTCCAGTACGAAGAACTCGGGCTCGGGACCGAAGAAGGCGGCATCGGCGATACCGGTAGACGCCAGGTAGGCCTCGGCGCGACGGGCCACCGAGCGGGGATCACGCTCGTAGCCTTCCATGGTGGAGGGCTCCAGGATGTCGCAGGTGATGTTCAGGGTCACCTCGTCTGCGAACAGATCCAGCACGGCGGTTTCGGCATCCGGCATCAGGATCATGTCGGATTCATTGATGCCCTTCCAACCGGAAATGGAGGAACCATCGAACATCTTGCCGTCGGTGAAGAGATCTTCATCAATGGTGTGGGCCGGTACGGAGACGTGCTGCTCCTTACCACGGGTATCAGTGAAGCGGAAATCAACGAACTTCACTTCGTTGTCTTTGATCATCTTCAGGACTTTTGAGGCCATGAGGTTCTCCAGCAGTTAGTATTAAGTGTTGAATGGACCACAACGTGGCCATCAATGTTAAATCTTGCGATCAGGCTCGCCCCGTATCGGGGCAGCCAAAGCATGTCCTGTATTTAGCAAGTACTGTGCCACGATCCGGGTATCGCGCTAACCCCCACCCGAACCAGCCGGGTGATTTTACTCCTTTTCCGCGCCGAAGCACGAAATTGACCGGAATACAGTGGATTAACCCTGCCGGTCCGGAAACGCCACGCCGGCAGATCCGCCGCTCAGACGGTGAGTGGGGAAAACTCCTGAGCTGGCCATGCACTATAGTAAAGCGTTTTTGAATCGCATTGCACTAATATAGTGCATTAGCCGTAATAGACCCGGACCACCCCAAACTCCGGCAACTCCGCCGCCTTCGCCTGGAGTGACTGCTGGAAAGCCGGGCGCGCCTCCTCGCCCGGCAGATCTGCCAGGGAGAAATAGACATCCACATTGATTTTTCCGGCCAGGTAATGCAGTACCACCCGCAACCGTTTTTCAGCCCCGGGGATGCTGCACCACTGCTGGGCAAGCAGTTTTTCGGCCTGTGCCCGCAACGGCAGACCCTCGCAGGGGATCGCCTTCTCGTCATCTTCCGGATCGATATGCACGGTGACATCCATCACCTCGGTTATCTCGTTCAGCAGGCGATCGATCACCATCTGGCCGATCATATGGCCCTCGGACACGCTCAGCCAGGGCTCCACCAGAATATGCACGTCGACCGTGGCGTCACCACCGATCCGCCGGGTCCGCAGCATGTGGATATCCATGACACCACCGATCTGGTGAATTATCTCCCGGATGTTCTCCAGACGCTCCTGGTCCAGTCCCTCATCCACCAGCTCCTGGAAGGCCGGCCAGCTCAGGTCCCAGCCGATCTTGGCGATCATCAGACCAACAGCCACCGCCGCAATGGCATCCAGGTAAGGCAGGCCGGCCATGGTGCCGCCCACACCAATCAGCACCACCACTGAAGAGAGGGCATCCGAGCGGTGATGCCAGGCATTGGCATGCAACAGGTCCGACTTGATCTTGCGGGCTACCGCGGTGGTGTAGTGGTAGAGACCTTCATTGGCCAGGATTGAGAACAACGCGGCATAGAGAGCCAGTGGCTTCGGGTGCAGCAGGGCATCGGGGGAGAAGAGTCGCGACACCGCATCCCAGGTGATGCCGATGGCCACCAGTGACAGCAGTATACCCAGGCCCAGTGTCGCGGCCGTTTCGAAGCGGCCATGCCCATAGGGGTGTTCTTCGTCCGGCCCCTGGTTGGCCTGCTTGGCGGCAAAGTAGACCAGCGCGTCTGACAACAGGTCGGACAATGAGTGGATACCATCCGCCACCAGCGCCTGGGACTGGGCGGTAACGCCGACAATGGTTTTGCTGGCGGCCAGCAGCAGATTGACCAGCACCCCAACGATGGTGACCCGCTGGATGGCCTGATAACGCAGGTGCTTCCGTTCGGTAACCTGGTTCATTGAATCAGTTGTCCTCGCCCACCTCGACTACGATGATGTACTCGTTATCCTCGGTCCTTGTCCCGATCAGTTTATGACCATTGATACGGCACCAGGCCGGAATATCATTCAGTGCGCCGGGATCGGTGCATATGGCCTCCACCCGGGTACCCGGGGCCAGCTCCTTGACCCGGTCCTGCACCCGGATCACCGGCATGGGACAGAGCAGCCGGCGCGCATCCACGATAACCGGTTTCATATATACCACTCCTGGGGAATTTCATCCGCCCCCAGCGGTTGTACCGACAACTGGTGCTGCGATCCGTCCAGCCTGGTCACGGTCAGCTCCACCCGGTCGGCCTGCTTGCCCTGACTGTAACGGGCCACCAGCCGGGCGGCCAGTTCGATATCCTCATCACTCACCTCGCCATCCAGCAGCGCCAGGGGCCCGGCATGGCTGGTGGTGGCCAGGCTGACAAACTGTTTGCGATAACCCTGCAGGAAATTCCCCTCTCCCTCTTCCCGGGAGATGATCACCTTGAAGTGGGGCCTGGGACGCAGATGCCGACCCACCTTGAGCAGCATGATGTCATCCATTTCGTAGCGTTTTTCGCCACGCGCCTGCCACAGGTCCGCCAGCTTGACGGAGTACTGGGCGTCGGTCAGGAAACAGCATCCCCCGGCCGGCTGGGCATAATCCTTCAGGCCGAACTCTTCCGCCAGGGCCATCTGTGGTTTGCGGCTGCGACCATTGAAACCGTACAGCTTGTCCCGGGTTATCCAGCCCTCCCGCTCCGGCAGGGTCGGGGGCAGATTCTTGCCCGACAACGGCCGCACCAGGCGGTCTTCGGCGCCGGAATCCCGCGCCACCACCGGCATGGTGTCCTTGCGCTGGGACATGGGGCGCTGCCCCACCACTTCGCCGGTGATAATGAAATCGAACCCATTCGCCTCGATCCACTCCTGGGCCTTCTTCACCATGAAGATCTTGCAATCCAGGCAGGGATTCAGATTCGCCCCGTAACCATGCTTGGGATTAAGCACAATGTCCTTGTACTCTTCCACAATATCGACAATGTGCAGCTTGATCCCCAACTGCTCCGCCACCCACAGGGCATTGTTGCGCTTGGGCCGGTCTCGATCCTTCTGTCTGATGGCGTGGGTGTGGCCTTCCACGCAGAATCCGGTAAAGAAGTTGATCCCCTCTACATGGATTCCTTGCTGCTGGATGACCTTGGCAGCCAATAGTGAATCCAGGCCACCGGAGATAAGGGCTACGGCCTTGCGTTGTTTAGTCATGATGGTAATGGAGTCTGGAGGTGTTCGGCCCGGTATTGTAAGCGTTTGGCTCACTTCACATCAAAGAAATGTTTATTCCCGGTAAAATCGATTACCCGACAGCACAGCTTGACATCCATCAAGACTCTTTCTAATTTGCGCCCATGTCTGAAAATCTACCCGAAACGTTTTTCGCGGATCTTCCCGCCCGCCACGCTGCCACCCTCTCCACAGCATTGCGTCTGTTTGTCAGCAAGGGTTTTTTCAACACGGCGATCCACGACATCACCGACCAGGCCGGGGTCTCGATCGGCTTCGTTTATAACCACTTTGACGACAAGGAGGGCATTGCCCGGGCCCTCTACCAGCAGTTACTCGATTTCATGACCCGGCAGATAGATGCCATAGAGGCCCGCTACAGTGATGCCGAAGCGCGCTGCCGGGCGGTTGGCACACTGCTGTTCCAGCTTACCGAGACGGCACCGGAGGTGATGGATTTCATTATCCATGCACGGCACAAGGAGTTTCTGCCTAACGAGCCGGCTATCTGTTCATCAACCCCGTTCGCACGCATGCGGGATTTTGTTTACCAGGGTGTGGCCAACGGTGAAATCAGGGAGATGCAGCCGCTCAGCGCCGCCATGATCGCCTATGGCGGTATCATCCGTATGATCTGCCTGCGCCTCGATGGTGTCATCGAGGAGCCCGTCGATACCTATTTCGACGAGTTGTGGCACAACACCTGGCACGCATTAAAGCCCTGAGCCGCGACAACCTTCCACCCCATTCCGCTCCCGCCGGCGCACCTGGCGCGACTCGCCCGGCCCGGGTATCCACCACCGCAGCCCCGGGCCATCGCAGATAGACGATGGCCCAGACTCAACAATCCGCCGCCGAAACGATATACTGGGCGGATCTGTTTTTCCTTATATAAAGAGCCTCGACCTTAACTATGACGAATTCGATAAATGGCCCTGATTCATCCACCTTTCAGGGCCTGATTTTCGCCCTGGAGCGCTACTGGGCAGAACAGGGCTGTGTCATCCTGCAACCCTACGACATGGAAGTGGGCGCCGGCACCTTCCATACCGCCACTTTTCTCAGATCCATCGGACCGGAGCCCTGGAATGCCGCCTATGTGCAACCCTCGCGCCGCCCCACCGATGGCCGCTATGGCGAGAACCCGAACCGGTTGCAGCACTACTACCAGTTCCAGGTGGCATTGAAACCCTCGCCGCTGAATATTCAGGAACTCTACCTGGGTTCCCTGGAGATGCTTGGCCTGGACAGCAAGGTGCACGATATCCGCTTTGTCGAGGACAACTGGGAATCCCCCACCCTGGGTGCCTGGGGTCTGGGCTGGGAAGTCTGGCTGAACGGGATGGAAGTGACCCAGTTCACCTATTTCCAGCAGGTCGGCGGCCTGGACTGCCGGCCCGTCACCGGAGAGATCACCTATGGGCTGGAGCGCATCGCCATGTACCTGCAGAACGTGGAGAGCGTCTACGACCTGGTCTGGACCCAAGGCCCGGACGGTCCGGTCACCTATGGGGACGTGTTCCACCAGAACGAAGTGGAACAGTCAGCCTACAATTTCGAGCACGCCGATGTGGATTTCCTGTTTGGTTATTTTGACCAGTGTGAAAAGGAGAGCAACAAGCTGATTGAACAGGGGCTCCCCCTGCCGGCCTACGAGCAGGTCCTGAAGGCGTCCCACGCATTCAATCTGCTGGATGCCCGCCACGCCATTTCGGTTACTGAACGCCAGCGCTACATCCTGCGCGTGCGCGCCCTGGCCCGGGCGGTTGCCCAGGCCTATTATGACGCCCGGGAAAAACTGGGCTTCCCCATGCTGAAAAACAAAAAGGAGCTGGCCCATGGCTGATTGTGCCGATCTGCTGTTCGAACTCGGCACCGAAGAACTCCCTCCGGTCGCCCTGAAAAAACTCTCCGACGCGCTCACCCAATCCTTTGTGGATGGGCTCAAACACGCCAATCTGTCTCATGGCGAAGTACACGCCTACGCCACGCCGCGCAGACTCGCCCTCTGGATCGAGGCCTGCAGCACGGCCCAGCCCGACCGGGAAAGCGAACGCCGCGGACCCGCGGTGCAGGCCGCCTTTGATGCCGAGGGTAATCCCACCAGGGCTGCCCAGGGGTTTGCCCGTTCCTGCAACACCACGGTTGACCAGCTTGAGCGCTTGAGTACCGACAAGGGTGAGTGGCTGGTGCACCGCTTCCAGGAGCAGGGAAAACCCACCGTGGAGTTACTCCCCGCGATCGCCGAGGAGGCCCTGAACCGTCTGCCCATTCCCAAGCGCATGCGCTGGGGCAGTTCAGAGGCCCAGTTTGTACGTCCGGTTCAGTGGCTTCTGTTCCTGCTGGGTGAACAGGTGGTGCCCTGCCGGCTGTTGGACACCGATGCGGGCGACCAGACCCGAGGCCACCGTTTCCATCACCCCCAGCCGATCCGGGTGGATCGCCCCGGCCGCTACCGGGAACTGCTGCTGGAGCAGGGCTACGTGGTCGCCGATTTCAACGAGCGTCGCGAGCGCATCCGCCAGCAGGTGGCCCAGACGGCTGCCGCCATTGGCGGCCAGGCGCCGATCGATGAGGCGCTGCTGGACGAAGTGACCGGGCTGGTGGAGTGGCCGGTGCCCATCTCGGCCGGTTTCGAAGAGCGCTTCCTGGAAGTCCCCCATGAAGCCCTCATCAGCACCATGAAGAAGAACCAGAAGTATTTCCACCTGGTGGATCAACAGGGACGCCTGATGAACCACTTCATCACCATCGCCAACGTGGACAGCCCCCGACCGGAACTGATCAAAGAGGGCAACGAGCGGGTGGTCCGGCCGCGCCTGAGTGACGCCATGTTCTTCTGGCAGCAGGATGGCAAACAGAGCCTGGCCAGCCGTATCGACTCACTGAAGAGCGTGCTGTTCCAGCAGAAACTCGGCTCCATGCATGACAAGAGTATCCGGGTAGCCGCCCTGGCCAACCTGATCGCCGGCCAGATCGGTGGCGACAGCGCCATGGCGGAGCGGGCCGGTATGCTGAGCCGGTGTGACCTCATGACCGAGATGGTGTACGAATTCCCCGATATGCAGGGCATCATGGGGCGCTACCAGGCCCGACGTGACGGTGAACCGGACGAGATCGCCCAGGCGCTGGATGAGTTTTACATGCCCCGCTTCTCCGGAGACAACCTGCCCCGGACCCGTACCGGTATTGCACTGTCGCTAGCGGAACGGCTGGATACCCTGGTTGGTATTTTCGGTATCGGCATGAAACCCAGTGGCGACAAGGATCCATTTGCCCTGCGCCGGGCCGCGCTGGGTGCGCTGCGTATCATGCGTGAGCACTCACTTACTCTAAACCTGCACGCCCTGCTGCAAACCGCTGCTGAGCAACTGAAATCGGCAATTACCGAGCCGGACACGGTGGAGCAGGTGTACAGCTTTATGCTGGATCGGCTCAAGGGGATCTACCTGGAACAGCAGGTGCCGGCCGATCTGTTTGAAGCCGTGGCCGCCATACGGCCTGAGTCGGTGGCCGATTTCGACCGTCGCGTGGCAGCCGTGGCCAGTTTCCGCAAGCTGGCCGCCGCCGAGGCGCTGGCAGCAGCCAACAAGCGTATCCACAATATCCTGAAAAAGAGTGATCAGCCGATTCCCGCGCGGGTCGATCCCAAACTGTTCGATTCTGCACATGAGCAGACACTGCATGAGGTGATCGAGCAGAAAGCGGCCGAGATCGCGCCGCTGATGGAGCAGACAGCCTACGAACCGGTATTGCAGGCACTGGCGACCTTGCAGGCACCGGTGGATCAGTTCTTTGATCAGGTCATGGTGATGGTGGATGACCCGGCGATCCGCGCCAACCGGCTGGCGTTGCTGAACCGGCTGAACAGGTTGTTCCTCGGCGTGGCCGACATATCACTGTTACAGGCCTAGTGGAACGGGATAGTCATAAACAGAAGGGTATTTACTACAGTAAGCACTTACTGACATGCATAGCAACAAGCTGATCATCCTGAGTCGGGACGGCGTCATCAATGAGCTGTCCGGAGACTGCGTGGCCTCGCCCGAGGAGTGGATACCCATCCCCGGCAGCCTGGATGCTATTGCCCAACTGAACCAGGCCGACTATCGGGTGGTAGTCGTTACCCACCAGTCCGGCCTGGCCCGGGGACAGATCGGTATCGATACCCTGAATGCCATTCATAACAAAATGACCCGCGCCCTGGCTGCCGAGGGGGGACGTATTGATGGCCTGTTTTTCTGTCCCCATGGCCCCGATTCCGACTGTGAATGTCGCAAGCCCAGTCCGGGTCTGCTGGATCAGATTGCTGATCGATTCCATGTCAGCCTGGAACAGGTGCTCTGCGTGGGAGACAGCCTGGAAGACCTGCAAGCCGCCATGGCAGTGGCTGCACAACCCGTCCTGGTGCGCACCGGTCGGGGAGCGGCAACAGCAGCGCACCCCGACCTGGATCCCGCCATACCGGTGTATGACTCCCTGAGTGACCTGGTAGCGAGCCTGGTACAACAAGAAGAATAGCGAAACATGATACTTTTCAGATCCCTACTCTACCTGGTGAGCCTGGTCATCACGACGGTGATCCTGGCTGGAATCCTGTCCGTAGTAGGCTGGTTGCTGCCCTACCGGCAACGGTGCCTAATTGCCAACAGCTGGGGGACCGTCAATCTGTGGTTTCTCAAACATCTTTGCCAGCTGGACTACGAAATCGAGGGGCTGGAGAAAATCCCCGAATCGGGCGCGATCATTCTGGCCAAGCATCAATCCGCCTGGGAGACCATGGCGTTGCGTTCCCTGCTTCCCCCGGAACAGGCCTGGGTACTCAAGCGTGAACTGATGTGGGTCCCCTTTTTTGGCTGGGCCGCCGCCACGGTGCAACCCATCGCCATCAACCGCAAGGCGGGACGTAAGGCGGCCCGACAGGTCATAGAGACGGGCCTGGAGCGTTTAAAGCAGAACAGGCTGGTGATCATATTCCCCGAGGGTACAAGGGTCGCTCCCGGCGAACACAAGCGTTACGGAATGGGTGGCGCCCTGCTGGCGGAGAAGAGCGGCGTACCGGTGATTCCGATCGTCCACAACGCCGGCTCTTTCTGGCGGCGTCGCGATATCCGCAAGTATCCCGGGGTCATCAAGGTTGTGGTCGGTGATCCCATAAGCAGCCAAGGTAAAAAGGCCGCTGATATCAACCAGGAAGTGGAAACCTGGATAGAAGAGACCCTGTCCCACATACAGTAGACGGGATGTAAGTACTTACTACACTCTCCCAGCCACCAATAGTGGGCAAAACAAAAAAGGAGCCATGATGGCTCCTTTTTTATATGGACAGTCCAGGTCAAATGTACGCCAAGCTATTGTATGGATCAAAACAGTCAACACCTCCAACACGCCTTCGGGGATACCCCGCAGTCCTCAACAACTAATCCCCAGGCTTGCAAAATTCTCTGCCTTGATAAGCTGTTCATGCTGCGTAAACGCAAATCCTGAGTGATGACCTTTTGGGACACATGGGCAGACCGGCAGGATGTCCCTCCCCTTCAGCCTGTTCAGGCAGCATTAGCGCTAAGGGGAAATGGACGTCGGATTTACTGAAGTCTGGACGCCCGGGGGATTTTGCACGCGCTGCCCGAGCCGAAAAGCTCGGAGTATCGGAATGGTTAGAGTCTGGTCGGGGAAAAGCAATTGGGTACTTTTGAAGTCAAAAGTACCCAAAAACCAGCTGGCCGGGCGAAATCCATTTCGCCCGCTTTTGATTGGTTAAATATCCAGGTTCTCTACCGTCAATGCATTCCGCTCGATAAAGTCCCTACGTGGCTCTACCTGGTCACCCATCAGGGTAGTGAAGATCTCATCCGCTCCCACTGCATCTTCGATATTGACCTGCAGCAGGCGCCTCGACTCCTGGTTCATCGTGGTTTCCCAGAGTTGATCCGGATTCATTTCACCGAGGCCCTTGTAACGCTGAATATGTTGACCCCGTTTCGCCTCTTCCAGCAGCCAGTCCAGTGCCTGTGAAAAGCTCTGCACCGGGAACTCACGCTCGCCCCGTTTAATATAGGCACCTTCAGACAGCAGGCCATCCAGCTTTTCACCCATCTCGGCCATGCGTCGGTAGTCGTTGCTGTTGAAGAACTCCATGGGAATCGCCGATTCAGTATTAATACCATGCACATACTGAATGACGTTGAGCTGGGCCGGTTGATCCTCCGTTTCCGCCTGCGCAGTGACGTCGAACCGGTTGGAGATATTCTGCTCGGCATTGAGTCGCGCATTCAGCTCCTTGAGCCAGTCTGCGAAGGCCGCTTCATCAGCCAGCAGTTCGTCAGTTACCTTCGGCATGTAGATCAGTTTTTCGATTACCGATGGTTCATACCGCTTGGCCAGTCGCTTGACGGTCGCCATGGTGGCGAGGTGCTGCTTGGACAGCTCCTCCAGGGAGACGCCTGAAAGGGGCGGCGCATCCTTGCTGACGTGGAGTGCTGCATTATCCAGCGCAGCCTGTAGCAGGTAGGCATTCAGATCATTGTCGTCCTTAAGGTATTGCTCCTGCTTACCCTTCTTCACCTTGTACAAAGGTGGTTGGGCGATATAGACATGACCCCGTTCAATCAGCTCATGCATCTGCCGGTAGAAGAAGGTGAGCAACAGGGTACGGATATGGGCTCCATCCACATCGGCGTCGGTCATGATAATGATACGGTGATAGCGTAACTTGTCGGGATCAAACTCTTCCCGGCCAATACCGCAGCCCAGCGCGGTAATCAGGGTGCCAACTTCAGCGGATGAGAGCATCTTGTCAAAGCGTGCTTTCTCCACGTTGAGAATCTTGCCTTTGAGGGGCAGGATCGCCTGGGTCCGTCGATCCCTGCCCTGCTTAGCCGATCCACCGGCGGAGTCACCCTCCACCAGGTAGATTTCGCACAGGGCAGGATCTTTCTCCTGGCAGTCTGCCAGTTTGCCGGGCAGGCCCGCCACATCCAGCACGCCTTTGCGCCGGGTCATCTCCCGCGCCTTGCGCGCCGCTTCCCTGGCCCGTGCGGCTTCAATCATTTTGCCGGCAATCTGTTTTGCCTCGGTGGGATTTTCCAACAGGAAAGCCCCCAGCCGATCAGCCAAAACAGATTCCACGATGCCTTTCACTTCTGACGAGACCAGTTTGTCTTTGGTCTGGGAGGAGAATTTTGGATCCGGGACTTTTACCGAGAGGACCGCGGTCAGTCCTTCCCGCGCATCATCACCGGATGTATTCACTTTCTGCTTTTTATCCAACCCGGCTTGATCGATATATTGGTTCAGGGTTCGGGTCAGACCCGCCCGGAATCCCGCCAAGTGTGTACCGCCATCCCGTTGCGGGATGTTGTTTGTAAAGCAGAAAATACTCTCCTGGTAGGATTCGTTCCATTGCATGGCCAGCTCGACTACCACATCGTCCTTCTCAATAGAGAAGCTGAACACCGTCTCATGCAGGGGCGTCTTCTTACGGTTCAGATGTTCAACAAAGGCCTTGATACCACCTTCATACTCAAATACATCTTGGCGATCCGTGCGCTGATCCATCAACCTGATCCGCACACCCGAGTTCAGGAAAGAGAGCTCACGCAGACGCTTGGCCAGCAGTTCGTAGTGATATTCGATATTGGTGAATGTCTCTTCACTGGCCTTGAAGATGATCTCGGTACCGGTTTTGTCCGTATCACCTATAACGGTTAACGGGCCCTGGGGCTCGCCATGTACGTACTCCTGGTAATGGGTATGTCCGTTTCGATGGATATAGAGTTTGAGATTCTCCGACAGTGCATTGACCACGGAGACACCCACACCATGCAGACCGCCGGACACCTTGTAGGAGTTGTCGTCGAATTTACCACCCGCATGAAGGATGGTCATGATCACTTCAGCGGCTGACCTGCCCTCCTCCGGATGAATATCGACGGGTATACCGCGACCGTTATCCGTAACCTTTACGGTCGAATCGTCCATCACCGTCACGGTGATTTCGGAGCAGTAACCGGCCAACGCCTCATCAATAGAGTTATCTACAACCTCGAACACCATGTGATGAAGGCCGGTTCCATCATCCGTATCACCTATATACATGCCAGGCCGCTTGCGCACTGCATCCAGCCCTTTCAAAACCCTGATATTTGATGAGTCGTAGGTCATAAAAAACTCCTAATTGCGAACCGATGATTATACACCATCCCGCATTTTAAAGTTGTTTCTAAATAGCAAGTGTTCCACGTGGAACACTTGCTATCAGTCTGATCCAAAGGCTTGTCTTTCTACCCGGCCATCATCAATAGTGATCTGTGTATCACCACCACCTTGCAGTGACTCTATGACGTCGGTGGAGGTAACAAAGGATTGAAACCCCATTTGACGAATTCTGTTTAACAGTACAACTCTATTTTCCTTATCCAGTTCAGCAACCAGGTCGTCAAACAGCATAATGGGTGATTTGCCTGTTTTCAGTTGCGTTAGACTCGCCTGGGCGAGATGCAGCGCCGAGATAATCATCTTTTGCTGTCCCCGGGAGATCGAACTGAAAGCGGATCGACTATCATAGGATATCCGCAGGTCGGCTCGATGTGGCCCGGCGTGAGTAAACCCCTGCTTGATATCAACCGGCTCTTTTTCTTTTAAAGCTTCCGTGAGCCCCTTATCGGTATCCCATCCTCTTCGCCACTGCAGGTTAACTTCACTCGTGATCCCGAGCGCAGCCAGTTCTGACTCGAAAGCATCCTTAAGCATTACAAAGTAGTGCTCTCGAACCCTGTTGAGCGCCTCACCCAGATCCCCAACAATAGAATTCCAACTGGAAACAGTTTGGGGATCGGTGCGTAAGAGCGTGTTCCGTTGGCGTAGCGCCTTCAGGTACTTCTTCAAGATTTCGAAATAAGCGTGTTCCACGTGGAACACTCCCCATTCCAGAAAGCGTCTTCGGTATTCCGGACCTCTTTCCAATATTTCATGGGAGAGTGGCGTAAGAATCTGTATGGGTATAATTCGGGCGATGTCCGATAAACGACTGATATGAGCGCCGTTTACCTTGATTTGAGTTTGCGCGCTACTTTTATGCAGCCCAATACGGTATACCCGATCGAGCTCACAGATAGCAAAAAGAGTGACCGATTTCTGTCCCTGCTGCACAACCGGCCCAAACTTGGTCGTTCGGTAGGATCTGCCCCGCCCCAGCATATAGATAGCTTCCAGCAGGGTGCTTTTGCCTGAGCCATTTCTACCCGAGATAAAATTGATACCATCACCAAACTGCACATCAGCCTCAGTTATATTCCTGAGATGTTGTATTTTAATTTGCTTGATGGTCACGGGAGGTTCCCGTTGTGCAGAAGAAGGGGGGTATTACCTGGGGACCGGCCATCACAGCCGGTCCCTGTAAAATGAACATCTAGAGCCGCATGGGCATGATGACGTACCGGCTCTGTTCGCTGTCTTTGTTCTGAATCAGACAGCTGCTATTGGAGTCGCTCAGATAAAGTTTGACGGACTCCGTATCGATAACATTCAGCACCTCGATCAGGTAGCCCACATTAAAACCGATGATCAGTTCATCGCCCTGGTAGGCGATCTCCATCTCATCTTCCGCTTCCTCCTGCTCCGGATTGTGGGCGAGCAGTTTCAGCAATCCACTGGTGAACTGGAAGCGGATGCCCCGGTACTTCTCATTGGAGAGAATAGAGGTTCGCATCAGTGCCTGTTTTAACTGATCCCGATCGGCCGTAATCTCCTTGTCCATGTTGGTAGGAATAACGCGCTGATAATCGGGGAACTTACCGTCGATCAATTTGGAGGTGAAGCTGGTCTCACCCATGATGAAGCGAATATGGTTGCTGCTGACATCCACTTCGATCTGTTCATCGGAATCAGACAGGAGCCTGGCCAGTTCCAGAACCGCCTTGCGCGGCAGGATAACCTGAAGACCGGTGTCCTGATCTAAAGAACAATCCGCTTCACTGAGTGCCAGCCGGTGACCGTCGGTAGCCACTGCGCGTATCTGGTTCTGGCTCATCTCCAGTAACAGGCCGTTCAGATAGTAGCGTACATCCTGGATCGCCATGGCGAACTGGGTTTTCTCTATCAGCCGTTTAAGAAGCTTCTGGGTCACACTGAACCGGTGACTGCTCGCGGTCGGCTCAATGGATGGATAATCATTAGCGGGGAGTACACCCAGGGTAAACCGGCTTCGACCTGATTTGATGACTACCCGTTCGCTCTCCACATTCAGCTCGATATTGGCCTCTTCGGGCAGGGCCTTACAGATATCCAGTAGTTTTCGGGCAGGCAGTGTGAAGTCGGCTTCGCTGTCACACTCCACCACCGTGGTGGTTTTCATCTCCACTTCCAGATCGGTCGCAGTAATGTTTATTTTCCCATTACCTGCGTTGATCAGGACGTTGGCCAGTATGGGCAGCGTCTGTCTTCTCTCAACAACACCACTGACCTGTTGCAGTGGTTTTAGCAGATTATCCCTTGTTGTTAGTATCTTCATGGCGAAGCACTCTTTAATAGATATAAAATATTTATATAGATTTACTGTTATTATTACACAGCCGGTTTTCTGTTGATCAACCCGTTTTTATCCTTATTTATCAATAACTTGTATTGAATTTCCCCTGTTGATAACAGCCGTATCAATCCCGTAAGAATTGTGTATCATCTGTGGATAACTTAAGCATGCTGTTTTGTTCCAAAAACATCAACAGTTTATCCACATTAACTGGTGAGTGTTCTTAACAGGTTTCCATAATCCTCTTCAACCCGGTTATCACTCTCTTTCAGTTCGCTTATCTTGCGTGTGGCGTAGAGCACCGTTGTGTGATCCCGACCGCCAAACGCCTCGCCTATTTCGGGCAGGCTGTGATTGGTCAGCTCTTTGGCCAGGGTCATGGCGATCTGACGGGGCCGGGCAATGGTGCGGCTCCGTTTAGATGACAGCAGATCAGATGTCCTTATCTTGAAATACTCTGCTACGGTCTTCTGAATGTTCTCGATGGTTACCTGTTTATCCTGGGCGGCCAGCATGTCCCGCAGGGCATCCTTGGCAAACTCCTGGGTGATGGGTCGACCGGTGAATTCCGCATTGGCGATGATGCGCCGTAACGCCCCTTCCAGTTCACGGATGTTGGAGCGCACCCGCTTGCCGATGAAAAAGGCCACTTCATTGGGCAGATCCACACCGAACAGCTGATCCGCCTTGCTTTTCAGAATAGCGACACGGGTCTCCAGATCGGGTGGCTCGATGGCAACGGTCAGTCCCCAGCCAAAACGGGATTTCAGCCGCTCCTCCAGTCCGGAGACCTCTTTCGGGAAACGGTCACTGGAGAGAATGATCTGTTGCTGGGACTCGAACAGGGCATTGAAGGTGTGGAAGAACTCCTCCTGGGAACGCTCCTTGCCGGCGAAGAATTGCACATCATCGATCAGTAACGCATTGACGCTGCGGAAGCGGCGTTTGAAATCATCAATGGTGTTGTGTTGCAGCGCCTTGACCATTTGGGCCACGAACCCTTCCGAATGGACATAGACCACCCGCGCCCGCGGGTTGTTATCCAGGATCATATTACCAATGGCATGCATCAAATGGGTTTTACCCAACCCTACCCCGCCGTAGATAAACAGCGGGTTGTAGGCGGTGCCGGGGTTTTCGCCAATCTGGATGGAGGCGGCCCGGGCCAGCTGATTCGATTTACCCTGGACGAAGGTATCGAACACAAAGTTGGGATTGAGATTGCTGGGCATGGGTGCGTCATTCTCCTGACGCGTGCGGGCCTGGGGTTTGGCCTGGGGTCTGTTCGGTGCCTCGGGACTTGCTTCCTGATCGCTGTGACGGTTGGTGTCCTTGCTGCCAATTTCCAGGGAGACCGTCGGTGCGTTGCTGCCGGCGATCGCCTCCAGATAGGCGGTGATATTTTCCAGGTAGTGATTCTGCACCCAGTTCAGCACAAACTGATTGGGCGCAAGCAAGCGTATGTTGTGAGCCTCCTCAACCGATTGCAGGGGTCGAATCCAGGTATTGAATTGCTGCTGTGGCAGATCATGTTCGAGGTGATCTATGCACTTGCTCCAAAAATTCACGCTTTATTCACTCTTCTTTGGTTTGAAAATGAGAAAGAAAATTCTCTTTTCGTGGTGATGTGGGAATCCGGCAGCTACTGTCGTCGGCCCGCTTAGATGAATGCCTTTGGTTTATTTTTGCCACAGCAACCTCGCCCGAAATGGCAGCCAGGTTCGAGTAAATTAAACTGCGGAGGCAAAAGTTTACTCCGCTTTTTATGGCTTATCCATAGCTTTGACTGAGTATAAATATAGAGCAACCACTACCGGCCTGTTTGCCTGTTTCGGATGCTAAAAATCTGTTTTTTATGCAGATTTACCCGGTCGCCGTGCGGCTGGGCAAAGCAGGTTGTTGATTCGGTGGGGATTTTTGGTATTTTGTTGGCCCGCTGCCGGGTGTTTGCAAAATCAGCGAATTAGCCGACGCCACCCGGGCGCAATTCTGTTGACATTCAGCAGCCCCGCGTCGTACTATACGCGCCCTTTTTCGAGGGCTTTTTCGTGCGCCAGTACAAAAAGTCCCGTTTAAACCTAATTACCTGGTATTAGTCATGAAAAGAACTTTTCAGCCAAGCAACTTGAAACGCGCGCGCAATCACGGATTCCGTGCCCGTATGGCAACCCGCAATGGCCGCAAGATTTTGAATGCACGCCGTGCCAAGGGACGTGCTCGCCTGGCGACCTGAGGTCCGGCACCGCTTTGCAAGATCGCAAGGCATCTTTCGGTCGGGATCTGCGATTACTTAAACCCGCGCAATTCAAGCGGGTGTTTCAGAAATCCCGCAGATCGTCGGATCGCTGCTTCACCGTACTGTTTCTGGCCAATGGCGAGTCCAAAGCACGCCTGGGTACGGCGGTGGCAAAAAAGATTCTGAAGCGAGCCGTTGACAGAAACCGGGTTAAGCGTCTGATCAGGGAAAGTTTCAGACACAAGCAGCATGATTTGGCGGGCTTGGACCTGGTTGTACTCTGTGCTCGCGGAATCGACCTTTCCAATAAGCATCTACTGCGGGACTCTCTCGACAGGCACTGGAAAAAGGCCGTGCAGGCAATCTCGGCAGTCAGGAACTGAGGTCGGAAAAGGCTGCGCCCAGACATGATTTCAGGTCATAATAGGCGCTTTGCCAATCGGCCCCTACAACTTCCAAATTCGAGTTTGAGATAGTCCATGGATAATCTTCGCCTGATACTGTTTTTCGCACTGGCTTTCATTCTGTTGTTGCTCTGGCAGGCGTGGGAAAAGGATTATGGACCCCAGCCAGCGGCTACTGCGGCGGTAGAATCCACCGTCGGCAGCAGTGACACCACGTCCTCCGCTGTGCCATCAGCCGTACCCGCCGCCGCCCCTGCCGGTGAAGGCATCCCCTCAGCGGTACCCAGTGTCTCAGCCACGGCAGCTGTGCCGGCGCCGGATAATGTGCCTGCACCCGCTTCGGCCACCATCAAGATCAAAACCGACCTCTACACCATGGAGATCGGTACCACGGGCGGAAATGTCCTGAAGGTATTCCTCAACGACTACCCCGCCTCCCTGGGAGACAAGCAGAACAGCTTCCAGTTGATGAAGCCGGAGCCGCCCAACCTGTTTGTAGCCCAGTCCGGCCTGATTGCCGGTGAAGGCAGCACCGCACCCACCCATGAGACCCCCTACCAGGCGGCCAATAGTGAATACCAGCTGGCCGATGGTGAAGACCAGCTGAATGTGGATCTTTTCTGGACCAGCCCGGACGGGGTCAAGGTGACCAAGCGTTTCACCTACCAGCGGGGCAGCTACCTGGTGACCGTACAGCACATTGTGGAGAACGGTTCCGACAAGCCCTGGGTTGGCCGCGAGTATCGCCAACTGGTGCGCACCCCGGCAGAGGATGGCAGCGCCGCCTCCAAGGTGCTCTACACCTATACCGGTGGAGCGATCTACAGCGAAGAGAACAAGTACGAAAAGATCAATTTCGAGGATATGGAGGAGTCCAAGCTCTCCCGTGAAGTGAAAGGCGGCTGGATTGCCATGCTGCAGCACTACTTCCTGGGTGCCTGGATTCCGCCGGTGGATCAGACCGACACCTTCTACACCAATGTGTTGTCCGGCAAGCGTTATGTGCTGGGCGCCTACACGCCGGCCGTAACGGTTCAACAGGGCGCTGACCACACCTTCAGCACCGGCTTCGTGGCCAGCCCCAAGCTGCAGGACCAGTTGAAGGCGATCTCCAAGGGGCTTGATCTGAGTGTGGATTATGGCTGGCTGACCGTTATTGCCCAGCCGATCTTCTGGTTGCTGAAACAGATCCAGAGCCTGGTAAGCAACTGGGGTCTCTCCATTATTCTGCTCACCCTGCTGATCAAGGCGGTGTTCTACAAGCTCTCCGAGACCAGCTACAAATCCATGGCCAACATGCGGCGCATGACGCCGCGCATCCAGGCGCTGAAAGATCGCTACGGTGAAGACAAGGCACGCCTCAACGCCGCCATGATGGAGATGTACAAGAAGGAGAAGATCAACCCGCTGGGCGGTTGCCTGCCCATCCTGGTACAGATCCCGGTGTTCATCTCCCTCTACTGGGTACTGCTGGAGAGCGTGGAACTGCGCCAGGCGCCGTTCATCTTCTGGATTCAGGATCTCTCCACCAAGGATCCCTACTTCGTGTTGCCGCTGATCATGGGTATCTCCATGTTCATTCAGCAGAAGCTGAACCCGGCCCCACCCGATCCCATGCAGGCCAAGATCATGATGGCCCTGCCGGTGGTGTTCACCGTGTTCTTTGCCTTCTTCCCATCGGGGCTGGTGCTCTACTGGGTGACCAACAACGTGCTGTCCATCGCACAGCAGTGGTACATCACCCGCCAGATCGAGAATGCCGCTAACGCCAAGGCCTGATGCGTCCGATCCCGTGGACGTTCAGGAATCCATAGCAGCGCTGGCCACCCCACCTGGTATGGGTGGGGTGGGCATCGTTCGCGTCTCCGGCAAACTCGCCGCCACCGTAGCCACGACCCTCACCGGCTCCCTGCCGGAACCCCGCATGGCCAAATTCGCCCGATTCCGGGATGCCGACGGACAGGTGCTGGACGAAGGTCTGGTGCTGTTTTTCCCCGGCCCCCACTCGTTTACCGGCGAAGATGTACTGGAACTGCAGGGCCATGGCGGTCCGGTGGTGATGGATCTGCTGCTGCAACGGGTACTGGATTGCGGGGTGCGTCTGGCCCAACCCGGTGAGTTCAGCCAGCGCGCCTTTCTGAACGGCAAACTGGATCTGGCCCAGGCCGAGGCGGTTGCCGATCTGATCGAAAGCGGCACAGCCGCCGCCGCACGGCTGGCGGTACGCTCCCTGGAGGGCGAGTTCTCCCAGCGTATCCATCAACTGGTGGAACAGCTGATTCTGCTGCGCATGTATGTGGAAGCGGCCATCGACTTTCCGGAAGAGGAGATCGATTTTCTCTCCGATGGCAAAGTGGCCGGTGACCTGGAAGAGATTATCCAGACCCTGGAAGCCGTGCGCCGCAGTGCCCAGCTGGGACGTCTGATGCGGGATGGCATGACCCTGGTGATTGCGGGCCTGCCCAATGCCGGCAAATCCAGTCTGCTGAACAGTCTGGCGGGTCGGGACTCGGCCATCGTGACCGACATCCCCGGCACCACCCGGGACCTGCTGCGGGAACAGATCCAGATCGACGGCGTGCCGCTGCACCTGGTCGATACCGCCGGCCTGCGGGACAGCAGCGACGCGGTGGAACAGGAGGGTATCCGGCGCGCCCGGGAGGAGATGAACCGGGCCGACCGCATCCTGTGGATCTTCGATGACAAGCTGGACCCCAATCACCAGGCGTTCGATAGTAGCCTGCTGCCCAGCGGCACACCGGTCACCTTTATCCGCAACAAAATCGATCAGACGGGCACCGAACCACAGATCAGCGAAACGGACGGCACGGTGGAGATCGCCCTCTCCGCCCGGAGCGGTGCCGGCGTGGATCTGCTGCGGGAGCATCTCAAGCACTGCATGGGCTACCACAGCGGCCAGGAGGGCGAGTTTATCGCCCGCCGCCGTCACCTGGACGCGCTGCAACGTGCCAGTGACCACTTACTGACCGGTCAGGCCGCCTTGCAGAACCAGGGTTCCGGGGAACTGTTGGCGGAAGACCTGCGTCAGGCCCAGCAGGCGCTGGGCGAGATCACCGGTGAGTTCACCGCCGATGATCTGCTGGGACAGATCTTCAGCAGTTTCTGTATCGGCAAGTAGCGCGCCGGAGCCCGTGCCCAGATAAACCGCTGCCGACCAGCAAGCCGATCCTAGCAAGGGCTTCCGGTTAATACTCGCCGCTTTGGTTCCATGCCGGCCCGAAACGACCGGCAGGATTGTACATCTTCTTTATCTGTCTTAAGGTGTCCGCCCATATCGGGTTTTAGATGGGGCCAAGGTGCCGGACTATTCCACGCGACAACTCAGCCAATCCCGCGTTTGCCAGATGCCTCTGGCGTTTGTGCAACCGACCTTAACGGTGCCGCACAAGCGGCTCCCGCGTCACCGCTACAGAGGTTTTGGTGGCACCGGGCATACCCATCCCCTGCTCCCGGCCGCGCCGCCGGCACCACCGGCATCCTGTCCAGGAGGAACACCTTTGGTCCGGCTATAGCGCTATCCCGTACCCAAACCGCCCATTTACAGATAAAGCCTGCCCTGGGGTCCGCCGACTCACACCGGGGCGACAGTAGCAGAAGGTAACCATGAACAACCCGGAACAGCAATTTCTCAAGGAACTGGATGATAAGCTCTGGAAGGCCGCCGACAAGTTGCGCGCCAACCTGGACGCGGCCAACTACAAGCATGTGGTGCTGGGACTGATCTTTCTGAAATACGTGTCCGATGCCTTCGAGGAGCGACAGGAAGTACTGTTGGCACAGTTCAAGGATAAAAACGACGACCTCTACTACCTGCCGCCGGATGACTACGACAGCGATGCAGACTACCAGCAGGCCCTGCAGGGCGAGCTGGAAATGCTCGACTACTACCGGGAAGCCAACGTCTTCTGGGTACCCAAGGCGGCCCGCTGGAGCACCCTCAAGGAAAAGGCCGTACTGCCCGTGGGCACCGTGCTCTGGCAGGACGAAGCCGGCAAGGATGTGAAGCTGCGCTCTGTCTCCTGGCTGATCGACAACGCCCTGGAAGCCATCGAAAAGAGCAACGACAAGCTCCGGGGAATACTCAACCGCATCAGCCAGTATCAGCTGGAAAACGACAAACTGATCGGCCTGATCAACACCTTCTCCGACACCTCCTTTACCAAGCCGGTGTACGGTGGCGAACGGCTGCAACTGCGCAGCAAGGATATCCTCGGCCACGTTTATGAGTATTTTCTGGGCCAGTTCGCCCTGGCCGAGGGCAAACAGGGTGGCCAGTACTTCACCCCCAAGAGCATCGTCACCCTGATTGTGGAGATGCTGCAACCCTATGAAGGCCGCGTCTACGACCCGGCCATGGGGTCCGGCGGGTTTTTTGTCTCCTCCGACAAGTTCATTGAAGAGCACGCCAGGGAACACCACTACGACGCCGCCGAACAGAAGCAGCAGATCTCCGTTTATGGTCAGGAATCCAATCCCACCACCTGGAAACTGGCGGCCATGAACATGGCCATCCGCGGTATCGACTTCAACTTCGGCAAAAAGCCCGCCGACAGCTTCCTCAACGACCAGCACCCGGACCTGCGCGCCGACTTTGTCATGGCCAACCCGCCCTTCAACATGAAGGAGTGGTGGCACGAATCCCTGGCGGACGATGTGCGCTGGGCCTACGGCACCCCGCCCAGAGGCAACGCCAACTTCGCCTGGCTGCAGCACATGCTCCACCACCTGGCCCCCACCGGCAGCATGGCCCTGCTGCTGGCCAACGGCTCCATGAGCTCCAACACCAACAACGAAGGTGAGATCCGCAAACGACTGGTGGAAGAGGACCGGGTGGAGTGCATGGTGGCCCTGCCGGGGCAGCTCTTTACCAACACCCAGATCCCCGCCTGCATCTGGCTGCTGACCAAAGACAAGGCCAACGGTCTGGTGCGCGACCGGAAAAAACGGGACCGCCGGCAGGAGTTCCTGTTTATCGACGCCCGCAACCTGGGCTATATGAAAGACCGGGTGCTGCGCGACTTTACCCCGGAAGATATCCGCAAAATCGCCGAGACCTTCCACGCCTGGCAGCAGGGTGAGGGGTATGAGGATGTGCCGGGTTTCTGCAAGTCCGCCGGTCTGGAAGAAATCAAAAATCACGACTTTGTGCTGACCCCCGGCCGCTATGTGGGCGCGCCCGAACAGGAGGAAGACGACGAACCCTTTGCCGACAAGATGGCGCGGCTGACTGATCAGCTGAAGGAACAGTTTGCGGAAAGTGCGCGGCTGGAAGCGGAGATCAAGCGGAATCTTGGGGGACTGGGATTTTGGGAGAGCTGATCATGAAGGCAGATAACAGTGTTAAACCGTACTGTCTGAACGGAAGGCCAGTGTCAGCTTGGCAAAGCGGCGGGTGCCGGACTTGAGGCGCTGCTCAATTACTTGGGTGGGCTCCCCGGTCTCAAGGGCACTGGAGCTGGCCACCGCACGCACAATGCGGCTGCGGGAAACCACAACCTTGCCGGCAGTTTTTTTGCGAATCATATACAGGGCCCAAAAGCAGATGAGTTGTTCAAACTGTAACACAACCGCCAGCTCCAGGCGCACTGGATACCGGCAGTATCACGGGCCGGGGGTAGGGAACAGTAGAAATATGAATTGGTATCAGACGATCAGAAAAGACGGTTTGCTCTGGATGCAGCGTGCAGAATATAAGTGGCTGGAAGCCGAGATTAAGCAGTTTTTTTGGGGGATGGGGTATGAGTGCTGATTGGCCTCGGTTGCGCATCTCTGATGTCGCTAATTTTCTAAATAATAAACGCGTACCTCTTAAGAGTTTGGATCGCAAGAAAAGGCAGGGGCAATACCCTTACTATGGAGCCTCCGGGATTGTAGATTACATAGATGATTTTATCTTTGACGGAAATTATTTGCTTATTTCTGAGGATGGTGAAAATCTTCGGACACGGAAAACCCCTGTAGCATTTAAAGCGCATGGAAAATTCTGGGTGAACAACCACGCACATGTTTTGAGCGAGAAAGAAGAAGGGATACTTGACTATCTAGAGTACTATTTTTCACAACTAGATCTAACACCATATATCACTGGTGCTGCTCAACCAAAGTTGAACAAAGCTAACCTTGATCGGATTGAAATACCAATTCCACCTTACCAAGAGCGGCTGGCAATAAATCGGGTTCTCAATAACTTTGCACAAAAAATCCAACTCAACCACCAAATCAACCAAACCCTGGAACAGATGGCCCAGGCCATTTTTAAAAGCTGGTTTGTGGATTTTGAGCCGGTCAGGGCCAAGATGGAGGCGAAAAAGCGCTGGCACGCCCTGCAATCGGGTAATGAGTCGGCCTCAACGGTCTGCTACCCCGGAGAACCGCAACCGCTGCCGGATCTGGAAACCTATATGAACCTGGCCGCCATGCAGGCCATCTCCGGCAAAACCTCGGAACAGCTCGCCCGCATGGAACGCGAACAACCGGACCAGTACGCCCAGCTCCGCGCCACCGCTGAACTCTTCCCCTCAGCCATGCAGTCCAGTGAGCTGGGGGAGATTCCGGAGGGGTGGGAGGTGAGTGAAATTGGTAAAGAGGTTAACGTTGTAGGAGGCGGAACGCCCTCAACCAAGAACCCCGAGTTTTGGGAAGGTGGCAATATTCACTGGACAACGCCCAAAGACCTGTCAAACCTTGCCGATAAGGTGCTGATAAATACAGACCGTAAGATAACTTCGAAAGGTCTTGAAAAAATTAGTTCAGGGCTGTTGCCGGTTGACACTGTATTAATGTCCTCCCGTGCTCCGGTGGGGTATCTGGCACTAGCGAAAATACCAGTGGCAGTTAATCAGGGTTACATCGCAATGAAATGCGAAAAATGCTTATCACCGGAGTATGTTATTCAGTGGGCATCAGCCAATATGGATGAAATTAAAAGAAGAGCAAGCGGCACTACATTTTCAGAGATAAGCAAAAAGAACTTCAAGATGATTCCTGTATTAGTTCCTGATGAGAAGCTCATTGACAGATACTCTGTTTATGTAAAAAACATATACTCTGAAATAGAAGCAAAAGTCCGAGAATCTTATGAGCTTGCTAAATTACGCGACACCCTCCTCCCCAAACTCCTATCCGGCGAAATTACCGTTCCGGAAGCGGAAGCCCAGCTCGCCACAACCGGGGAGGTGCAGGCATGACTACCCGGGTGCAGATGATTATTGAAACCCTCAGGGACAACCCGGAGCGCAGGTTTACTGCGCGGGAGCTGGCGCAGGAGTTTATTCGACGCTACCCCGATGAGCTGGCAAAAAAACGGCTTAACCCACGTTACGACACCGAAGAGAAGCTGCTCGCACAGCTGGCCGCGGAAGTGGGCGGGAAACGAACTGCAGCGGCGAAAAAACAGTGCCCGAATGTGGCGACGCGCGATAAGCCCCGGCCAAGGCTCTACTACTGGGAAAGTAACCCTGAACAGCCAGCACTTGATGAGCCGGAAACTGAAGAAATCCTGCCGGAATCCAATGGTCCATCAGGCCCACTGTCAGAGCATGAGCTCTATCCTCTGCTGATCGAGTTTCTGCACAAGGAATACGGATTGTATTGCCAGCGCATTGACGAGAAAACATCCAAAAACTCCCATGGCAGTGGCGGCAACCGCTGGTTGCATCCGGATGTGGTGGCCCTTGAGCCGCTGGACAAGCATTGGGATGCGGTGGTGAAAGAGTGTGTGCGCCACGGTAATGACAGCCCGGTCCGCCTGTGGTCATTTGAAGTTAAAAAACAGCTCACCCGGGGCAATGTGCGGCAGTCTTTCTTTCAGGCTGTCTCCAATTCCACCTGGGCCAACTTCGGCTATCTGGTGGCGACCGGGCTGAATAACGATGTGGAAAGCGAACTGCAGATGCTTTCCAGCCTGCACGGTATCGGGGTGCTGTTGCTCAACACGGAATCCCTGTTTGACAGCCAGATACTGATCCCGGCTCGAGAGCGGGCCAATATCGACTGGCTGTCGGTCAATCGCATCGTGAAAGAAAACCGTGACCTTCACCGCTTTATCGAGCAGGTGGGTATCTACAGCCAGACCGGCCGCCTGGTCACCAGTGTGTGGAACAGATAGGTACGTGCAGGCCAGAGCATAACCAAGGTGAAAACGGGGGGGTACTCAATAACAATGAAGCTTTTTGTTACTTTGGTGTTTATCGTTTTTGTTGCCTTGTGGCTAATGGCCATCACCCTGTTTGCCGGCATAATCCCAACTGACTGGTTGCCGGGTGCGCTGGCAAAACTTTCTGTTTCCAATAGCTTTGAAGGTGTCGGTAATGCCATGGCAACCCTGGATGGGTTGTTCAGCTCCATTGCCATTCTTTTGGGTCTGATAGCGATCCTGTTACAGGGGAGGGAGCTGAAGGCGTCCACTCAGGCACAAACTGAACAATCCGAAGCCCTTTCACAACAGCTATTGCAACAGGTAACCTCAAACAAGCTGGGCGCCTACTCTGCCCGTTTGCAGTTTCTCTCCGCTGAAATCGAACATATGGAATCCCGTATTCCGGGGATGCTCGAAAAGGCTGCCGATTACAAACAGAAACAGGATCAGGAGCAGGCCGACAAGATGTGGGAGCTCATCAGAAACACCCGTCGTAAAATAGAACGCTACCGTACGGAATCCACCCAGATTGATGAAAAAATTCGGTCGCTCTTAAGTGAGTGAGGGGCACTGGCTGGCGTGGGATTTGTGGGTCCGGAAATGAGAGCCGGCGCGTACACAACCGAAGTTGTGAAGAGGCGCCGGGCGTATTAAGGCCAGGTTTATACGTTTATGCATAATCGTCAAATTATTTGTTATGTTTTGTGCTCTGGCATGGACAGTTCGGGAGCCGGCCTATGACCGAAGATCAACTGGAACAACACTGCCTGCAGTGGTTCGCCGAAGGCGGCTGGGAGGTGGCCCACGGGCCGGATCTGGCACCGGATGGGAGCAATCCTGAACGGGCGGATTACCGGCAGGTGTTATTGCTGGCGGATCTTGAGGCGGCCATCCGCCGCATCAACCCGCACCTGCCCCGGAGCGCGGTGGAGTTGGCGGTGGCATTGGTACGCAAGCCGGACAGCCCGGACGTGGTCGTCAGCAACCGGGCTATTCATCGCCTGTTGCTGGACGGTGTGCCGGTGGAGTACAAGCGCGATGAGCAGGTTATCCACGACCGCGCCTTTCTGATTGACTTCGGCGAGCTGGGCGCCAATCGATTCCGGGCCATTAACCAGTTCACCATCGAGGGCAGCAAACAGCTGCGCCGCCCGGATATGGTGCTGTTTATCAACGGCCTACCGCTGGCGGTGCTGGAGTTAAAAAGCCCCAACACCGAGAACGTGGATATCTGGGATGCCTTCAATCAGATCCAGACCTACAAGGATGAGATTCCCGACCTGTTTGCCTATAACGAGGCCCTGGTGGTGAGCGATGGTTATAACGCCCGGGTCGGTTCACTGACCGCCAACCAGGAGCGGTTTATGCCCTGGCGTACTATCAGGGATGAGGACGACAGGCCACAGCTGGAGTGGCAGCTGGAAACCCTGGTGCGGGGCTTCTTCAACCGGGAACTGTTTCTGGATTACATCCGCTACTTTGTGATTTATGAAACCGACGGTGACCAGCTGATCAAAAAGATAGCCGGTTATCACCAATTCCACGCCGTGCGTGAGGCGGTCAAGGCAACCCTGATCGCCGCCCAGGTGCCGCCCGGGGTCGGTGACAAACGGGCCACTTATGGCGATAGCGTGGTTCCGGGTAGCAAGAAGGCCGGGGTGGTCTGGCACACCCAGGGGTCAGGCAAAAGTATTTCCATGTGCTGCTATGCGGGTAAGTTGTTGCAGCAGCCGGAGATGAACAACCCGACCCTGATCGTGGTGACCGACCGTAATGATCTGGACGGCCAGTTGTTTGCGACCTTCAGCGCGGCGCAGGAGCTGCTGAAACAGGAGCCGGTCCAGGCCACCGACCGGGAGATGTTGCGCCGCCTGCTGGCGGAGCGTGAATCGGGCGGCATTATCTTTACCACGGTGCAGAAGTTCGCCCTGCTGAATGAGGAACAAGGCCACCCGCTGCTCAACGATCGGCACAACATCGTGGTGATCTCCGACGAGGCCCACCGCAGTCAGTACGGCCTGAAGGCCACCCTGAAAAAAGATGGTCAGTACCGATTCGGCTACGCCAAACATATGCGGGATGCCCTGCCCAATGCAGCCTTCATCGGTTTTACCGGTACCCCGATTGAAAACGAAGACAAGGATACCCGCGCCGTATTCGGTGATTATGTCTCCATTTACGATATTCAGGATGCGGTGGACGATGGTGCGACTGTGCCCATCTACTACGAATCCCGCCTGGCCAAGCTGGACATTAACCGCGAGCAGATCGAGGCGCTGTCTGACCAGGTGGAGGAAGTGGTTGAAGATGAGGAGGATCTGGGCGCCCGGGAGAAAACCAAGGGTGAGTGGAGCCGCCTGGAAAAACTGGTCGGTGCCGGTCCCCGTCTGCAACAGGTGGCTGAAGATCTGGTCAGCCATTTTGAAACCCGCACCAGCACCATCGACGGCAAGGCGATGATCGTGGCCATGAGCCGGGAGATCTGTGTCCATCTGTATAACCAGATTGTGGCCCTGCGTCCGGAGTGGCACGACCCGGACCCGGAGAAAGGCGCCATCAAGATCGTGATGACCGGCTCGGCCTCCGACCGGCCGTTGTTGCAACCCCACATCTACAACAAGCAGACCAAGAAGCGGCTGGAGAAGCGCTTCAAGGATGTGAATGACCCGCTCAAGCTGGTGATCGTGCGGGATATGTGGCTGACCGGATTCGATGCCCCCTGCTGTCACACCATGTATGTGGATAAACCCATGAAGGGCCACAACCTGATGCAGGCCATCGCCCGGGTCAACCGGGTATTTAAAAACAAACCCGGTGGCCTGGTGGTGGACTATATCGGTATCGCCAACGAGCTGAAGCAGGCCCTGAAGACCTACACCGAAGCCAAGGGCAAGGGTGCGCCCACCCACAGTGCGGAAGAGGCTTTTGCCGTTTTGCTGGAGAAGCTGGACGTTATTCACGGCATGTTTGCCCCTGGCCCCCAAAGCAAGGGTTTTGACTACAGCGGTTTTGAGCAAGACCCCAACGACTTGCTGATTCCCACGGCCAACTATGTGCTGGGTCTGGAAAAGGGTAAAAACCGTTTCCTGGATACGGTGCTGGCTATGAACAAGGCGTATTCGCTCTGCAACACCCTGGACGAAGCCCGCGCCTACCACAAGGAGGTCGCATTCCTGTCAGCAGTGAAAACCGCCATCTCCAAGCACACCAGCGTGGACAAGAAGCTGACCCAGGAGGAGAAGAACTCCGTCCTCCGGCAGATCCTGGATAATGCGGTGATCGCCCAGGGCGTCACCGATGTATTTGCGCTCTGTGGTCTGGACAAGCCCAATATCGGGCTGCTTTCCGAGGAGTTTCTGGAAGACGTGCGGCAGATGCCCTACAAGAACTTTGCCGTGGAGTTGCTGGAAAAACTGCTGAAGGATGATTTCAAGGCGAAAACCCGCAACAACGTGGTGCAGGAGAAAAAGTACGCCGACCGGTTGCAGGAAACCCTGCGCAAGTACAACAACCGGGGTATTGAAACGGCCCAGGTGATCGAAGAACTGATCGCCATGGCCAAAGCATTCCAGGCCGAGATGGAGCGGGACGCGGCCCTGGGCCTGAACCCGGACGAGATCGCCTTCTACGATGCCCTGGCCAACAATGAAAGCGCCGTGCGGGAACTGGGTGATGAGACCCTCAAGAAGATCGCGGTGGAGATCACCGATAAACTGCGCAAATCCACCACTGTGGACTGGCAGGTGCGTGAGAGCGTTCGGGCCAGGTTGCGGATTCTGGTGCGCAGAACCCTGCAACGTTACAAGTATCCGCCCGACAATGCCCCCGAAGCGATCGAGCTGATCCTGCAACAGGCCGAGGTATTGTCTGACTACTGGAGCCAGTGAACGGGCGCAAGCCCGCGCGCTACTGCCCGGTCGAGCCGGACGGTCTGGTCGGCTTCGGACTGCCGCCGGTACGCAGGGCTTCCCGTTGCAGACTGGCTATGGAGTCAAGCATCTTGATCTTCAGTTCGGTCAGATGGTGGGCCAGTCTCTTTGCCTCTTCCAGGCGGCCTTCCCGGTGCAGGCGCAGGATCTCCCGGCCGGTGCGGTGGGCTTCTGCGTACAGCGGCTCCATCTTCCGGAAAGTGGCCAGGTGACCATAGCGGTGCTGGCCATGATTCTTGTACCACTCGGACAGGCGCAGGGCGTGGTGATCAATCAGGGTCTGCTGGTTCGGTAATATCTGCGCTTCATCCAGGGCTTGCAGTACGCTCTGTACCCAGCGGCGATGATCGTACTGGGCGACCAGCAGCGGGAAGTCACTCATCTCCCACTGGTTATCGGCCCATACGTTCCAGGCCGGGTCGGGTACCCAGTCGGCCGCCCAGGCCGGAACCGCATAGGCCGGCATGGGCCGGGCGATGCCGTAACCCTGCGCCACGTGGCAACCGAGACGGAGCAGCAACACGTACTGTTCGGCCTGTTCCACCCCTTCCGCCACCACTTCCCGTCCGAACAGGTTGGATAGCGCGATGACCGCCTCGACCACCGCCAGGTCGCCACTGTCGTCCAGCACATCCCGCACAAAGCTCTGGTCGATTTTCAGCATATCCACCGGCAGCCGTTTGAGATAGGAGAGGGAGGCGTAACCGACGCCGAAATCGTCCAGCGCCAGGCGAATCCCCAGATCATGGCAGGCATCCACCACCGTCGCGGCGTGCTCCAGGTCGGCGATGGCGGCGGATTCCACGATCTCCAGTTCCAGGGACTCGGTGGGGGCTTCGGGAAATTTGGCCAGGGCCTGCCTCAGGTCGTCCAGGAAATCGGGGGCGGTGAAGTGGTGCGGGGCGATATTGACCGCCACCGACCACTCCCGGTGGCCGGCCCGGTGCCAGTCGACAATCTGGCTCAATGCCGCCTCCAGGGCAAAGCGTCCCAGTGCGCTGCCCAGGTCGTTGTCCTCCATGTAGGGCAGGAACTCCGCCGGTGAGACGATCCCCCGCTCCGGGTGCCGCCAGCGGGCCAGTGCTTCGTAGCCGGTCACCCTGCCCTGCCGCATGTCCACCTTGGGCTGGTAAAACAATTCGAACTGGCCGCTGTTGAGGGCCTGGCGGATCTCCGTGGTCCGTTCCTGGCGCAGCTGTCGTTTCTGGTCGTGCTGGGCATCGAACAGATGATAACGGTTCCGGCCGGCATGTTTGGCGGTGTACATCGCCTCATCCGCATGACGTAGCAGGGTATCCGGATCGGCCTGATCCAGCGGGTAGAGCGTGAAGCCCAGGCTGGCGGTAACCCGCGCCACCTCGGCATCCAGAGGGTAGGGCTCGGCCAGGCGATCGAGCAGGCGCTGAAAAATGGTCTCGGCCTCGTTGAGCGAGGTGAGATCGGACAGCACCAGAACAAACTCATCGCCGCCCAGCCGGGCCAGGGTGTCGGTGCTGCGCAGGGTCTCCAGCATGCGGTCGGCCGCCAGTTTGAGCAGCTGGTCACCACTGGCGTGTCCGAGCCGGTCATTCACCGGTTTGAATTCGTCCAGGTCCAGCAGGCCCACCGCCATCAGCTGTTGGCCCCGGTCGCTGCGCGCCACCGCCTGCTTCAGCCGGTCGGCCAGCAGGGAGCGGTTGGGCAGTTGCGTGAGCGCATCATGGGTCGCCTGCCAGCCGATCTTTTTCTGCAGGGCCTTCTTTTCGCTCACATCGCTGAATACCAGCACATAACCGAATATGTCGCCGTTCTCGGCCCGGATGGGCGCCGCCGAATCCTCGATGAGTGTTTCGCGTCCATCCCGGCTGATCAGCAGCAGGCCGGTGCCCAGCTTGGTGGACTGGGCCCCTTTCAGCCGCTGGGTAATGGGATTGATGGCGACCTCCCGGGACGCCTCCCGCACGATATGGAACACCTCGGTCAGCGGTTTCCCCACCGCTTCCGCGAGCGGCCAGCCGGTCAGCTGTCCCGCCACCGGATTCATCTGGGTTATCAGGCCTGCGGCGTCGGTGGTAATCACCCCTTCGCCAATGGACATCAGGGTGACCTGGTTCAACTCGGCCTCTTTCTCCACACTGGCCTGGGCTTCCGCCAGTGCCTTGAGGGTCGCCTCCACTTCGTCCGCCATGGCGTTGAAGGCGTTGCCGAGTTGCTGAATCTCCCGGGCGCCACCGACGATGACGCGGGTGCCGTGGTCCTGCAGAAATTGCCGGTAGGTGTCCACCAGCCGGGTCAGTGCCGACAGGGAGGTGCGCAATATGAGCGCCAGCAGCAAAAACAGCGCCAGGATGATCCCTCCCAGGGAGGCCACCCGGGCCAGCACCCGTTCCCAGATCAGATTCTGGGCCCGTTGCGGGTTACAGGAGAGGATCAGTTCGCCATAGTCCATGCCGCCCAGCTCCACCCGGCTGGTAATTTCAAATGACCGGATACCGGAGAGCCGGTCAAACCAGGCCGGTACAGTCTGTTGAACGGGCATGGACTCCGCCACCAGGCGCCCGTTACCCCGGCGCCACTCGGCCCGGGCCAGGTAGGGGCGCAGCCGCACCTCCCGCTCCAGCTGCTCCTGGACCGTGGCATAGTCACCGGTGATGGCGCCCCTGGCTATGATGGGCTGCAGGGTGGCGGCGGCGACTTCCAGGGAGTGTTCCAGGGTACTGGTCTGGTTGACGCGCTCTTCGTTGAGGAAAACCCAGATGCGCAGAGAACCGGAACAGATGATCAGCAGGGTGATGGGGAGAAACAGTCTCCAGAACAGCGAGAGTCTTCGCCATAGGCTCATGGTTGTTCGGCCTGCTCACGCCAGAATCGGCTGTACGGGGTGTAATCGGCATCGCTGGCGGGTACGAAGATCAGCGGCTGGTCGTTCTTGATGATCTGGTTGGCCTTTGCCAGGGCCCGGCGGCCGCTGTCCCGTTGATGCATGCTGAGCAGGGCGTTACGCACCCGCTCCACCACCCCGCCCGGTACCCGGGGATGCACCATGACGGCCAGATCCGGGTAGGGTTCTGAATGCCACACCACCCGGTATTGGAAGCCGGTGCGGGTGGCGAAGGCGCGCATGACCCGGTTGTTGACGGCGGCGGCATCCACGACACCGGTCACCAGTTGACGCATCGCCCCCTCCTGGTTGCCGGCAAAACTTTTGCTGACCGCGATGCCCGCCCGGGTCAGGGCTTGGTTCGGTACATGGAATCCGACGAACGCCTCCCGGGATGGAAAGGCCAGCTTTTTGCCGTCCAGATCGGCCAGGCTTTGCAGCGGAGAGTCGGTGGGTACCACGATCTGGCCACTGATGGCCGGTCGGTTGAACCGGGCCAGTACCCGGAAACCGGCCTTTTGCCGTTCCGGGGTGAACAGGTGATTGGTATAGGCGAAGTCATACTCCCCGGCCAGGGTTCGCCGGGTGGTTTCGGGAGCGGAGTGGCCCATGGCCAGGGCCAGGGGGATGCCGGTCTGTTGACTGATCTCCAGCAGGATCGGGTTCCAGATCTGCGCCGTTACGGTGACCGGGTGCTGGTTCAGCACGCCGAACTTCATCGCCTCCGCCGCCTGCAGGGCGCAGGCTGGCAGCAGGCAGAGCATCAGAGCAAGGCGGTTGAGGAGTGTACGCAGTATCGGAGCCTCCCTGTGTTTCCACTGATTGATAACGGGCACGCTGTTCTCCGTTTATGGACAGGGTAACTTCTATTAATTCCTAAATACAACCTTATTAGTATGGCAAACCTGTGCCTGGCCGTCGGTCGCATTTCACAAAACATCACCCAGGGGTTGTTCTGATCGGCGTTGTTGGCGAAACTCTGCGCTCAACACGCGGGCCGCGCCTCCGGCACCCTGAATTTTGGACTTTCCTGGACAGGTTTTTAGATAACACCCATGTTCTCCCTCTCATCCGTGCAGTTTCAGTGGCTGCTGGTGGCCCTGGTGACCATCCTGCTCCTACTCCCGGTGGTGCTGTTCCGGCATCGCCTGTCAGCCGCCCTGAAGCAGCGTCAGCTGGCTCATGCCATCCGGCGCCTGGGTCCCAAGGTGCACCGGGATCTGCTGGTGCCCGATGGGCTCGACGGTGCCCTGGTGGCCGACTATGTGGTGCTGACCCACAAGGGGATCATGCTGGTCATGGTGAACTGGTACGAAGGCAATATCTTTGGGGGCAAGGATACCGATCAGTGGACCCAGGTGTGCCGGGGTGCCTCCAACCGTTTTCCCAATCCGCTGCATGAGTTGCAGCTGATCTGTGCCACGGTGAAATCCCTGGTGCCCAATATCCCGGTCAGCGGCATTGTACTGTTTGCCGGGGATTGCCGGTTTCCCAAGGATAAACCGGCCGGCGCCTGCCTGTTGGATGACCTGCCGAAACAGCGCCGTAAGCAGGAGGTGCCGCCCCGTTTTGAAACCGCTTGGGAACTGCTGCTGGCCAAGGCCGACATGCTCAGTATCAACTGAGCGGTGGTGCCGGCCTGGTCAGCTGGTTGAGTTGCAGGCTGATCAGCTGGGAACCGAGTAGCGACAGTACCACGTAGATGGCGAAGAACCAGAGGCCGGCCTGCACTTCCGCCTGGGTCAGACCGCCGGCGTTGCTGGAGAAGTAGGCTACCAGGATGGCCACCACGAACACGTCCGCCATGGACCACTTGCCCAGGTGGTGGCTCAGGTGCAGGCCGCGCAGGGAGATAGGGTGGGTGCGGCTGAACAGGGTCAGCCAGGCCACGCCGGTTTTCAGCAGCGGCAGCACCACGCTGAACAGCAGTAGCAACAGGGCCAGCCAGCGGTTGCCGTGTTCCCAGAGACCGGTGACGGTGGTGAGTATCCCCTTGGATTGAAATTGCAGCACGGTCTCACCCAGCACCGGCAGGGTCTTGCTCACTTCCACCGACAGGATCGGCGTGGTCAGGCCCACCATCAACGAGACCACACCCACGGTGAGCATGGCATAGCCCAGATCACCGGTACGGCGGCGCAGCAGCCAGGCGATCAGCAGCAGCAGGCCGGCATCCAGCAGGAACAGCAGGGTCAGCTGATCGACCGAGGTCTTGTAGGCGGTCTGCAGGGATTTCTGCTGGTTCAGCTCCGCCAACTGCTGGCTGTAGCCGTCATAGAGACCGAAACTGAGCGCCTCCAGCAGTTGGCGGCCGCTGCTCTCCAGCTGGCTGGAGGCCTGCAACTGCTGGATGATCGCCAGGGTCTGCTGCTCATAGGCGGTGGCCTGTTGCCAGATTTTCCAGGCACAGGCCACCAGTCCGATCAACAGCAGGACCAGTAGCAGCCGGTGGATTGGCTTGTTCATCAATGGGTGGCGTCCGGTTCAGCTTGCGATGGCCCTACTCTATCGGGGAAACTCCAGCCATTGCAAACCCGCCAGCAGCGGGCGATCTGCTACCATAGTTGACCAAAATTGTGCACTTAAACAGGAACAGAACATGTTGAAACTCGCTTATGTCGGTGGTTTGGGAATGATGGCCGGTCCGGCCGCCACGCATCTGGGCCCGGATGGTCCGGCCCGGGTGTTGCGGGTGCACGATCGTGGCAGCCAGGGCGGCCAGCGTGATCAGTACCGGGCCGACTGGCGGGCGCATGGTGCGGCGCTGGTGCCGACCCTGTCGCAGCTGGTGGGGGATGGTGATCTGGATGGCGTGGTGGTCTGTGCCGGCAAGAACGGCGATGACGTGGCGATCATCAGCGAGTTGACCAGCCGGCTGAGCGCCGTCGCCGGCCAGCGCCCGTTTATCCTCCATCTCTCCACCGTCAGCCCGGACTTTGCCGAGGCCGCCACCACCTTCTGCGCGGCCCGACAGGTGGACTATGTCAACTATCCCCTGACCGGCGGGCCGCTGGGCGCGCAACTGGGCGGGGCCGATCCCAAGGGGATGCTGATCCTGGCCAGCGGTGATGAGGCGCTCTATCAGCGTCTGCTGCCCCTGTTGCAGAAGCTGGGCCATCCGCGCTTCTTTGGCAGTGCCCCCGGTGCCGGCGCTGTTACCAAGCTGGTGGGTCATCACATGGTGTTCAATGGCCTGAACGGCATCGCCACGGCGGCGGCTATCCATGCCGACTGTTTCAACCAGGGCAAACTGGGTGGTGACGAACAGTACGACTACCTGGGTTTTCTCAATGGCGGTGCTGGCGGCACCCGGCAGTGGGATGTGGCGCTGGGCAAGGGTATCGCCAGTGACTGCTGGGACCAGGGCTTCAGTATTCATCACGCGGTGGTGGATGCGGTCTATGCCGCCCGCCTGGCGGTATCCGCCGGACTGCCGCGCCTCTCCATCCAGGCCATGACCAATACCGCCTTCAGTTTCTCCTACCTGCTGAACCACTACCCCGGCCAGACCCTGGCCACCCATGCGGTGGTGCGGGAGATGATCCGTGCCGGCAGTGCCGGCCTGGACCGGTTCATGACGGAGAACGGCGCCTTCGGTGCCGATGCGGATGGGGTCATCAACGCCTGTGTCGAATCCCTGCCGGAGCGAATCCGCCAGTCGGCCCTGCTGGAGGTGTCGGTCGGCCACTTCGAGTCCTGCCTGCCATGATGGGGATGGGTAACGATCCGCGATGGCTCAATGACCTGGCCAGGGGCGCGGCCGTTCCGGTGGAGCCGACGGCGTGAGTTCCACACACTGGCTGGAACGTCCGGCCCTGCTGCTGGTGCTGGGCACCCTGTTCTGGGGTGGCAACGCGGTGGTGGGCAAGTTTGCCCTCGATTACATGTCCGGCATCGAACTGTCGTTCTGGCGCTGGGTGCTGGCGTTTCTGATCCTGCTGCCGTTTGCCTGGCGCGCCTGCCTGCGGGACATGGGTTACTACCGCAGACACTTCCGCTTGCTGTTGCTGCTGGCCCTGCTCAGCGTGTCCCTCTACAACTCGTTGCAGTATGTGGCGCTGCACTTCACCAGCGCCATCAATGTGGGGGTGGTGAGTGCCACCATGCCGCTGGAGGTGTTTCTGCTCACCTGGCTGTTTGGCCATGAACGGGCCACCTGGCTGCAGAAACTGGGTATGCTGCTGGCCCTGGTGGGGGTCTGCTGGGTGGTCTCCCGGGGGGATCTGCAGCTGCTGGCCAGTCTGCAGCTGAATCCCGGTGATCTGCTGATGCTGATCGCGGTGACCGGCTTTGCCATCTATTCCGTCCTGATGAAAAAGCTGCCGTCGGAGCTGGACCGGCTGGGTCTGCTGCTGTTGCTGATCCTGCTCGGTATTTTCGGCATCCTGCCGTTCTACCTCTGGGATATCCAGGGCCGGGAAACCTTCCGCCTGAGTACCGATACGGCGCTGATTCTGGGTTACGTGAGCATCTTTCCTTCGCTGCTCTCCTACTACTTCTGGAACAAGGCGGTACTGCTGGGTGGTGCCAACCAGGCGGCCCTGTTCACCAACCTGATCTCGGTATTCGCCAGCCTGTTGGCGGTGATTTTCCTGGGCGAGCATTTCCAGTTCTATCACGTGGTGGGCATGACCACCATCTTCACCGCTATCCTGTTGGCGACCTATGTTTCCCGGTGGTATTCCCAGCGACAGAAGGCGTAAAATAAACCCATAAAATTTCTGGTTTCAGCGGGAGTATCATCATGAGCAAAAGCATCCGGGGATCGCAGACGGAGAAGAATCTGCTTGCCGCCTTTGCCGGCGAATCGCAGGCGCGTAATCGTTATAACTACTTTGCCGGGGTGGCCCGCAAAGAGGGGTTGGTGCAGATCGCCGCCATCTTTGAAGAGACCGCCAACCAGGAGAAAGAGCACGCCAAACGCTTTTTCAAATTCCTCGAGGGCGGTGACCTGGAGATCACCGAGACCTATCCCGCCGGTCTCATCGGCACCACCCTGGAGAATCTGCGCCACGCTGCCGCCGGCGAGGAGCACGAGTGGAGCGACATGTACCCGGCCTTCGCCGAAGTAGCCCGGCAAGAGGGGTTCCACCAGGTCGCCGCGGCATTCGATGCGATCTGTGTGGCCGAGAGACAGCATCACAAGCAGTACCGGGAGCTGGCGGATAATCTGGAAGCGGGTCGGGTATTCAAACGTAACGGCAAGGTGGTGTGGCGCTGTCGCAACTGCGGCTATCTGCATGAAGGCGAGGCGGCGCCCAAGGTCTGCCCGGCCTGTCTCCATCCCCAGGCCCATTTCGAACTGCTGGGCGAGAACTGGTAATCGTTGGCTGGGTAGAGACCCGGTTGCGCTTCCGCGTGGGCACGCTTTGCGTGCCCACACTACCAGGCTGATTGATTGGCCTGAATCGCCTGCTGGCCGTCCCGGTATCCCGCCGCGATGCGTCGTTGGATTGTCGCCCTGGAAAAGTCGGCCGGCCCGCCCATCTCCTTATCCGCCTGATTGCTGATCACCAACAGATGATCGATATGGCGGTAGTCGCGCAACCGTCGGTAAGCCGGCAGTTGGCGAACCGGGCTGTCGACCGGTAGCGCCTCCTCGATCTCCTCCACCAGCTCGATGATGGCATTGAGTTTCCGGAACAGTTTCAGATCCAGTTTCAGCTTGCTGGCGAACGTGATTTCAAAGGCCCGCTCGATCACGTCGGCAAATTGGGCCGGCAGTGGCGCTTGCTGGCGAAACGCGTCGATCACAATCAGCTCCAGTTGCACCGCCGCCTCGACGGGGGCGATCTGCTCCAGGGCATTGATGGCCGCGCGCAGCGGCGTGTTGCAGACCAGCCCGCCGTCCCAGTAGGTGTGTCCCTCAACGTTGATGGGTGGAAACCCGGGTGGCAGACTGCCGCTGGCCAGAATGTGCTCCACCTTCAATCCCTGCCGGTTGTTAAACTCGGTCAGCTCGCCCGATTCAATATCCACAGCGGTTACCGCCACGTAGGTGTCGCTGCTGTTCAGCCGGTCAAAATCGATCCATTCAATCAGTGATTCGCGCAGCGGTTCGGTGTTGTAAACGCTGGTGGCCAGCCAGGGCGCGGCCAGGTAACCGGGATTGAGTCGGTACATCGCCTCGTTACCGAACAGCGATAGGGTGGCCTGAACCGTATCCGATACGAAGGGTGAGTCCGGCAAGGTGAGCTGCTGCCACATTTTTCCCAGCGCGGTGATGGGGTCACCTTTGGCGCCCACCAGCACGGCGGCGGCAAAAGCGCCGATGGAGACGCCGGTCACCACCGCCGGGTTAAAACCGGGCTGTTCATACAGTGCCTTGAGTGCGCCATATTCATAAGCACCCAGGGCGCCACCACCCTGCAGGGCCAGGGCTGTGCAGGTGCGGGTCATCGGGTCTCCTCCACACCACCGGCAGCGATCCAGCGGGCGATGCCGGGCCAGTATTCCGTCAGGGTTCGTGTCCCCATGAACAGGCCGATGTGGCCGCCCGGGGCGAGGGTTTTTACAACCTGGCCGGCGGGCGTGCCCAGGTAGCGTTCCGCATTGAACACCTGTTCCCGGGTGGTGATGTCGTCCCCCTCCCCGGCCAGCAGGTAGACCGGGCAGGTTATCGCGTTCAATGACAGGCGTTTGCCGAGGCCGACAAACTCCCCTTTGGCCAGCCGGTTCTCCTTGAACAGCTGGGTGATCGCCTGCAGATACCAGCGTCCGGGCAGATCCAGCGGATTTTCATACCAGCGGGCAAAGGTCTCCTGTTTGCTCAGGTAGGCCGGATCGTCAATGTGCTCATACAGGTCGATGTACTTCTCCAGGTACTGCTTGTCGGGATGCATGTTCTTCCATCCCTGCAGCATGAACCTGCCGGGCATCAATCCGTCACCCAGCTGCACCAACTGCTCGTAGAACCGGGTGGGCAACCGGTCAACCAGTTGCTTGATCGGTCCGTTGCCGGCGGCGGTGTCGATGGGGGAGCCGGCCAGCACCAGGCAGTTCACCTTGTGCGGATAACGGGCGGCATACATGGCCACCATCCAGCCGCCCTGGCAGAGACCGACAAAATTCACCTTGCCGCCCAGGTCGTCCACACAGACATTCAGCTCGGCCAGGTAGTTGTCGATGTCGTAATCCTTCATTTGTGGCGTGGCACTGTTCCAGTCGGTGACCAGAACCCGTTGCAGGCCGTTACCGAGCAGCGTCTCCACCAGGCTCTGGCCCGGATGGTAATCGGCAATCGTGGCGCTGTGTCCGGCGAAGGGGGCATCGATGATCGTCGGTATGACGCTGCCGCTTGTGCTGGCTGATGGATCGGAAAAGTCGCGCAACCGGAGTGTGTGCAGTGCCAGGACAACCCGGTTAGCCGTGGCAAATTCCGGTTGCAGGCCGTGGTCGATCTTCTCGGCCTCGGCGATGAATTTCAGATTATCCAACAGCAGTCGCCACTCGTTCTCGGCCAGGGCCGCCGCGGCGGCAAATGGCCAGAAAAACGGGACGCTGTTTTCATGGCTGGTGGTGTGGGTGGGTGTTGCAGTCATGGCATGACTCCTAGTGAGATTGTGCAGGCGGGTGGTGATGGAACGACTTTTGAAGCGAATTTAAAAAACGCTGCTGGTGGGACGCCTGGCGATTTAAAACACGGTATACCCCCAGTTTGATCAGGTCGGTCAGCAGCATCCAGGCCAATGCGTAGAGGATGATGCCACCCACCATTGACCAGGAAATCGGGGTGACAAACCAGCCGAAGGCGGCAATCAGCACCGCGATGGTCTGGGTACACAGAATGGCACCCAGCAGGATCGGTGCCGGGTATGGCGGGGCGAAAAAGGGTCGATGGGTGCGCGCCACCAGCAGGGTCAGGTGTCCGGCGATGGCCAGCTTGAGGAAAATCAGGGTCTGTATCTGGGCCATCTCCAGGTGCAGCCAGGTACGGGAGAGGATCAGCAGCAGAAAGGTTGATGCCACACCGATGACCCCCAGTACCGATGCCACGCAGAGCACCTGGTGCATGTTCCAGCGCACCGGTTTCGAGGGGAGCCAGGTGTTGTCTTTGGCGATGGTCATGATCGGCAGATCGTTCAGCAGCGCCAACAGGATGATCATCACCGCCGTGATGGGATAGAAGCCATAAACCAGAATGGCCAGCACCATGAAAATCATGATGCGGATGGTCTCGGTGATGCGATAGATGGCATAGGCATTCATGCGCTGGAAGATCCGGCGCGCCTCTTCGATCGCCTGCACGATGACCGACAACCCCGGTGCGGTGAGCACCAGGTCGGCGGCAGCACGGGCGGCGTCGGTGGCCCCGGAAACGGCAATGCCCACATCGGCCTGTTTCAGGGCCGGTGCGTCGTTAACCCCGTCGCCGGTCATGCCGATGATATGGCCCTGCTCCTGCAACGCCTTCACCAGGGCAAACTTGTGCTCCGGGAACACCTGGGCGAAACCGTCAGCCTGGGCCAGGTTTGCGGCCACTTCCGGTTGCAGCAGGCCGGTAGACGACAGGTTCAGACCCTCCGCGGGCAGGATGTGATCGCCAAGACCCAGTTGCCCGGCGGTCTCCCGGGCAATGGCCAGGTTGTCGCCGGTGACCATCTTGATATCCACGCCGTGCCGGCGGGCATTGGCAATGGTGTCCGCCGCGTCCTCACGGGGTGGATCGAACAGGGGCAGCAGACCCAGGAACTGCCACCGGCCGTCATCCTGCCGGGCCACGCCCAGGGTCCGAAAACCTTTTTTTGCCAGCTGCTCAATCTGCTGTTCAGCCGCCGCCTGGTCAGCGTCGTTCAGTTGGCAGCGTTGCATGATCACCTGGGGTGCGCCCTTGCTCACCTGGAACGGTGTGCCGTTGTTGGTCTGCACGGTTACCTGGGTCCGCTTGTTGATCGGATCGAAGGGAATGAATTGTGACCGGTGGTAGGCGTCCAGGCGATGCGGGTCACTGACAGCGGCGATCACCGCCTGGTCGATCGGGTCACCGTCTTCCGCTCTGGCGGCCAGGGCGGCCGCCAGGATCAGGGTGTCATTATCGGGCGCGGCGAAGCGCACCGGTTCCCCCAGGGTGAGCCGGTTCTGGGTCAGGGTGCCGGTCTTGTCCGAACACAGGATATCCATACCGGCCATCTCTTCGATCGACTCCAGTCGGGAGACAATCGCCTTCATCTCTGAGAGTGCCAGGGCCCCCACCGCCATGGTGACGGACAACACCGCCGGCATGGCCACCGGGATCGAGGCCACGGTCAGAATCAGGGCGAACTGGGCCAGCTCCAGCAGCGGCCACTGGCGTTCCAGGCCCACCAGTACCAGGATCACCACCAGTGCCAGCGCCAGGTAGATCAGGTAGTCGCCAATGGTCATGACCGCTTTTTGAAAATGGGAAACGCTTTTGGCTGAACCGACCAGCCCCGCCGTCTTGCCAAAATAGGTCTGCATGCCGGTAGCGGTGACCCGGCCCACCATTTCGCCCTGTTTCACCGCCGCACCGGAGTAGGCGGTGTCACCGGCTTTTTTGTCCACCGGCAGGGACTCACCGGTCAGTGCCGACTGGTCGATGCTGAGGTAGTCCCCTGCCAGCAGTTCAATGTCGGCCGGCACCACATCGCCCAGGCGTATGCGCACCAGATCATCCGGCACCAGGTCACGGGCCGGCACGGTCCGCCACTGCCCATCGCGCCGTACCCGGGCGGTTAACGCCAGCCCTTTTTTCAACTGGGCGATGGCGTTGCCGGCCTGGTACTCCTGCCAGAAGCCGACCCCGGCGTTGAATCCCAGTAGCACCAGAATAATGGTCAGATCGGCCCAGTGCCCTACGATGGCGGACAACAGGGCGGCGATCTCGATCATCCAGGGGATGGGTCCCCAGAAATAGCCGAGCAGCTGACGCAGTGGACTGACCCGCTGTTCAGTCCACTCATTGGGACCATACTGGTCCATGCGTTGTGTCGCCTGTTCGGTGGTCAATCCGGTCAGCGGTTCGGTTGCGGGTCGTGTTGATTTCGACATCACGGTCTACCCCCTAAGTCGGTCGACAAATTAACGGAACAAAAACGGTTCCAGGCCATCCAGCAGCACCAGTGCCGGGCAGCGCAGGAAAGCGATAGCCGCCACCCGGCGACGGCAACGGTTCACTGTTGCCCCGGCAGCGGCCGGAAACCGGCAGATTGCCCCTCATGACAGCCCCTGCTGTTGGAAATGGGCGAACATCACCGCGAGGGCGCAGGAGGCCAGCCGGCTCATGGTGTCGTCTGCCCGGCTGGTCAGAATGATCGGCACCCGGCCACCCAGGGCGATCCCTGCCGCCGTGGCGCCGCCCAGGTACTCCAGCTGTTTGGCCAGCATATTGCCGGCCTCCAGATCGGGCACCAGCAGGATATCCGCCTGTCCGGCAACCGGTGAGACGATCCCCTTGATCGCCACCGCCTCGGGTGACACCGCGTTATCAAATGCCAGCGGGCCGTCGATCAGGCCGCCGGTGAGCTGGCCGCGATCGGCCATTTTGCACAGGGCCGCCGCGTCCAGGGTGGATTGGATGGCGGGCGTCACGGTCTCCACCGCCGACAGGACAGCCAGCTTGGGCTGCGGGTTGCCCAGCGCGTGTGCCAGGTCGATGGCGTTTTGGGCAATGTCACGCTTTTGCGCCAGGGTCGGGTAGATGTTGATGGCCGCGTCGGTGATAAACAGTGGCTGGCTGTAGCTCGGCACGTCGAAGGCAAACACGTGACTCAGGCGCCGTTCGGTGCGCAGCCCGGTGGCCGCCGGGATCACGGCGCGGAGCAGTTCATCGGTGTGCAGGCTGCCCTTCATCAACGCGTCGACTGTACCGGCGCGGGCCAGTTCAACGGCCCGGCTGGCGGCGGCGTGGCTATGCGCCACGTCAATCAGTTCATACGGCGACAAGTCGATCGCTGCGGCGGCAGCGGCGGCCCGGATCTTCGCTTCGGGGCCGATCAGTACGGGCACGATCAGGCCACTTTCGGCGGCCGCCACGGTACCCGCCAGGGAGGTTTGGTCCACCGGATGCACCACCGCGGTGTGCAGCGCGGGATAGCCCTTGGCGCGGCTCAGTAACCGGTTCAGGTGCACCCGTTCGGCCAGTTGCACCTCCGGTAATATCCAGCGCGGCCGCTTTACCTTCTCAGTCGGGGCCAGCACCTCTGCCTCACCGCGGATCACGGTTTGGCCGGTCTGGTTGGTGCACAGGCATTCTAGTACCAGCCGGTGTCGTCTGGCATCCCTGGTTTTGACCGTGACGCTGGCGGTCAGCCGGTCGCCCGGTGCCACCGGATGGTGGAAGCTCAATGACTGGTTGAGGTAGAGGGTGCCCGGTCCCGGCAATTGGGTACTGAGGAGCGTGGAGATCAAGGCCCCGCCCCACAGTCCGTGGGCAATGATTTCGTGGAACCGGCTGGTTTTGGCGTACGCAGCGTCCACATGGGCCGGATTCACATCGCCCGACATCACCGCAAACAGTTTTATGTCCCGCAGTGTCAGGGTGCGCGCCAGGCTGGCGGAGTCGCCAACCTGAATCTCATCGAAAGTACGGTTCTCAATATAGCTTTGATTCATGGTGCCAATCCCTGGAGGCGATCATCGGGGGGCGTCCTTGTAGCTGCGTGGCTGGGTGCGCTGGGCAACGTCACTGACTACAAATCGACGTCTTCCGTGTCGACCTGTTTGCGTAGCGGCGCGAATAGATGTGCTTCGGTTGTAGCGACTGTGCGCCAACTACGGGTGTTAATGGGGGGCTGGGGAATCGTCGCGGATCTGCGATTCGCGGCTGGTGCCTTGCCTTCCGTTTGAGGGAGACCGTCACCCGCTGCCGTTGGCCCGATCGGGTGGTTGGTCAAGCTCGCTGATTTGATCGCTATGTGATCAATAGGTTTAGTATTGCGCGCTGTTTGTTGCGATGCAACAAATCCTGTCGGCCAATCCTGCCATTATATTGCGCTGCATCAATTGAATCGGATTCCAAGCGGGTGCGGCCCGCTGGCGGCTCAGTCTGCCCCACCGGCCCGGCTGATTCAGGCCCGGAAGCTGCGCACCAGCTGATGCAATCGACGGCGCTGCCGGGGATCATCCGCCGTGCCGTAGCGCAGGCCGATGTAGAGATCGATGATGGCGCTCACCGGTCGTTGCAGATCGGGCCGCTGGCGGATCACCCGCCGGGCGAAATCCTGTGGCCCCTCATGGGGCAGGCGCACCAGCCCCCGCCGGGCCAGGCGGCGGCAGAATTTACCGTAGTCCCGCTGTACCGGGTCGATCCTGTCCCGGCCACGCCAGCGCAACAGCAGAATCAGCAGCGGTACCAGTACCGCGATGGCCAGCACCATGGTCAGTGCCAGCTTGAAGGCCGAGAAGGCGCCCAACCCGAACAGTTGCAGCAGGCGTTGCTGCTGTTCACTGGAGTAGCCGAGAATCCAGCGATGCCAGGAGGCGTTGGCGGCATCCAGCCCCAGCCGGAACTGTTTGGCCAGCCCGTTCAGCAGGCCGTTGTTGCCGGTCGAGAAGATGACCGGCAGGCCGGGCGCGCTGTTCTCCTGCAGATCGAATTCAAAGGAGCGCTCTATGCGCTCCGGCGCCACGGCGGCGGTCGGATCGATCCGGGTCCAGCCACGCTGTTCCAGCCACACCTCGCTCCAGGCGTGGGCATCGGACTGGCGCACGATCAGATAGTCGCCCAACGGGTTGAGTTCGCCGCCCTGGTAGCCGGTCACCACCCGGGCCGGGATACCGGCCAGCCGCATCAGCAGGGTGAAGCTGGTGGCGTAGTGTTCGCAGAAACCGCGCCGGCTGTCGAACAGGAACTGGTCGATCGGATTCTCCCCTACCGGGGGCGGGTTGAGGGTGTAGTAGAAGGGCTCATTGCGGAAAAATTGCAGGGCCCGGCTGACCAGCTGCTGGTCGTTGGCCGATTCGGCACGCCAGCGGCTCACCAGGGCCAGCATGCGCGTGGTGATGCCGCGGGGCAGTTGCAACCCCAGGCGTCGCTGCTGATCACTGAGCGGCCCGGTGTGGTACTGCAGGCGTGAGCTGGCGGCATAACGGTAGCGCCGCTGGCGGATATCCTTGGCGGTGATCTGAAAATCGGGCGTCAGATTCGCCTCGGGGGGCAGGCTGTCCGGCAGATCCAGGGCGAAGAGCCAGTTGTTGGGCGACGGTTCCAGCGTGACCCGATAACGGACCGGTTCGGCGTTACTGCGGTAACTGACCGCACCGCTCTCAACCAGCCGGGCCTGGTCCCAGCGCCGGCCGTCGGTCTGCCACAGCACCGGACCGCGCCAGTAGCGCAGCGGTGGCGGGGGAATCTGCTGGTCGAACTCGACCCGGAAGGCAACGGCCCGGGAGCGGATCAGCCGACTGATGCTGCCCAGGGTGATGTTGTCGCTGAGCCCGGTCTGACCGGTGGGGTTATCCAGCCCCAGGTTCCACAACGGCCCATCGATACGCGGGAACAGGAAAAACAGCAGCAGCATCACCGGGACGGCCTGCAGGCCCATGCTGGTGGCGGTGCGCAGGGATCGGAGTGGCCAGCCGTCCTGGCTGCGGCTGCGCCCGGCCTCGGCCAGCAGGCCAGTGAGCGCCACCACCATCACCAGCACATAGGCCACGGTCAGCATGGTCTGGTCAAACAGGAAGTGGGTGATGAGGGAGAAGTAGCCGAGAAAAATCACCACGTAGAGATCCCGGGCGCGACGGCACTCCAGCAGTTTCAGGCCGAGCATGAGTGACAGCAGCGCCACTTTGGCCGGCAGGCCCATCAGCAACGGGTAGATCGACAGGATCAGCGCCGCGCCCATCAGGGTGATAGCCACCAGCAGCCAGCGGCCCATCTGCAGGCGGGGCAGATAGAGCGTGGCGACACGCAACAGGACAACCGCTACAAAGGCGAGACTGACACGCGGGTCGAGCCGGCTGAAATGGGGCGCCACCACCAGCAGGGTGAGCAGGGCCAGCGATAGCTGCATCCGGTTGCTGAGCGGTGGCGGGTTCATGGCGACGGCTCTCCGTACAGGGCCAGGGCGGTGAGTGCCGCCTGCAACTGTGGTTCACCCCGGGCCGGCTTCAGTTCCTGGCCCGGCAGGCGCAGCCCGAACGCCTGCTGCTGTTCCGCGGCCTCCAGTACCGCCCGGCACAGGGCGCTGAGCCGGGCCTCGGTCTCCAGGCCCGGGTAGTGATCCCAGTCAATCCAGCGCATGTCGGCTCGGTCGCCGCCAAACTGCTTGATGTGCAGCCCCTGTTCCCGGGCCTGCGCCTTCCAGTCGATCTGGCGCGGCGAGTCGCCGGGCCGGTAGCTGCGCAGGCCGATGAAGTCGTCACTCCCCACGCCCTTGTCGCCTTGGGAACTGGGCTGGTAACTGGTCTGGCTGGTGATGGGGCTGCGCGGCCCGGGCGCCGGGTAGACCAGCGTCTCGTCGGCCAGCTCCAGGTAACTCCAGGCGTACAGCAGGCCGAGGGGATAACGGGTGCTCAGGGTGCAGCGGGGCAATGGCAAGCGCCCGCGCCGTTCGGCGTGGACCCGCAGGGTAAAGGACTGCTCGCCGGCCGGCGGGATGTCGTCCGTAACCGGTTCCCCGGGGGCGACCTGTAACTGGATACCGGGGCGTTCATCCCGGCCGGTATGGCTGACCAGAATCTCGAAACGGGCCGACTGTCCCTTGAACACCGGCTCCACCCGCCCCGGCCGCAGCCGGAGTCCGAGCAGGTTGCGCCAGGTATGCAGCATGGCCACCAGGCCGAGTCCGGCCAGCAGGAAGGTGAGCAGCAGGCCGAGATTATTGGCGTAGTTGATGGAGCCGATCCACATCAGCAACAGCAGCAGGCCGAAACCGAGCCCCTGGCGGGTGGGGATGATATAGATCTGTTGCGCGCCGATCCTGGCGTTGCCCTGTGCATCACTGTGGCAGCGCCGGATGAACCGGTCCGGGATCTTCAGCCTCATGGCAGGGGCACGGATTCCAGCAGGTACTGGGCCAGGCCCTGCCCCTCGGCCACGCCGGTGTCGCTGACCGATTGCAGCCGGTGGGCGACGGTGGCGCTCAGCACCGCCTGCACATCTTCCGGTAGCACCTGGGGATGACCGGCCTGCAGTGCCCAGGCCCGGGCGCTGTTGATCAGGGCGAGACCGGCCCGGGGTGACAGTCCGTGCTGGAAACGGGGATTGGTGCGGCTGAACTTGAGCAGCGCCTGGATGTAGTCCAGCAGGGCGTCCGATACGTGCACCTGGGTGACCTGGCGCTGTAACTCGCGCAACTGCTCCAGGTTCAGGCAGGGGTCGAGCTGCTCCAGCAGGCTGCGCCGGTCCTCGCCCTGCAGCAGAATCCGTTCCGCCTGTTGGTCCGGGTAGCCGATGCGGATCTGCATCAGAAAGCGGTCCAGTTGCGACTCCGGCAGCGGGAAGGTGCCCACCTGGTGGGCCGGGTTCTGGGTGGCGATGACGAAGAACGGCTGGGGCAGGTTGCGGGTCACGCCGTCACTGGTCACCTGGCGCTCCTCCATCGCCTCCAGCAGTGCGCTCTGCGCCTTGGGCGTGGCCCGGTTGATCTCATCCGCCAGCAGTAACTGGCTGAACACCGGTCCCGGGTGAAACTGGAACGACTCTTCACCTCGATGGTAGATGGAGACGCCGATAATATCCGCCGGCAGCAGGTCGCTGGTGAACTGGATGCGCTGATACTGCAGTCCCAGCAGCCGCGCCAGGGTGTGGGCCAGGGTGGTCTTGCCGACCCCCGGCAGATCTTCGATCAGCAGGTGGCCATTGGCCAGCAGACAGGTGAGGGCCAGCCGTACGGTATGCTCCTTGCCGATGATGATCCTACCGGCCTGGTTCACCGCCTGATCCAGCAACTGCTTCATAATCACTCCTGTTGTTTGACTCTGTAGAAAGAGTACCAGTTTTTGATTCAGTTCCAGATAATGGCGTACCGATAACGCCAACCGGATCAGAAAACCCCCGATCACAGCGGGCCAAACCGGGCGGTCGGGCGCTTACCCGGCGAACCGGAATGGCTGCTCCGGCCCGCTGCCTGTTCCAGCCGCAGGCCCACAAGGGGTACACTACCCGGCTGATTCGGTCTTGGTTCCAGATACTATGTTCTATACAGACAGCTACGAGGTGATTGTGGTCGGTGGCGGCCATGCCGGTACTGAAGCGGCCCTGGCGGCGGCGCGGATGGGCGCGCGCACCCTGCTGCTGAGCCACAATATCGAGACCCTGGGTCAGATGAGCTGCAATCCCGCCATCGGCGGTATCGGCAAGGGCCACCTGGTAAAAGAGGTGGATGCCCTGGGTGGCGTCATGGCCCGGGCCACCGACCGGGGCGGTATCCAGTTCCGTATTCTCAATGCCAGCAAGGGGCCGGCCGTGCGGGCGACCCGTGCCCAGGCCGATCGGGTGCGCTACAAGGCGGCCATCCGTTACGCCCTGGAGAACCAGCCCAATCTGGATCTGTTTCAGCAGGCGGTGGATGACCTGATCGTGGAGGGGGAGCGGGTCACCGGCGTGGTGACCCAGATGGGACTCAAGTTCCGGGCTGGCGCCGTGGTGCTGACCACCGGTACCTTTCTCGGCGGCCTTATCCATATCGGGCTCAATAACTACGAGGGTGGCCGGGCCGGTGATCCCCCGGCCAATGCGCTCTCCCGGCGGTTGCGGGAGCTGCCCTTCAACGTGTCACGGCTGAAGACCGGCACGCCGCCGCGTATCGACAGCCGCACCATCGATTACAGCCAACTGGCGGAACAGCCGGGGGATGACCCGGCACCGGTGTTCTCTTTCCTGGGTTCCCGCGACGAACACCCGCGCCAGGTCAGTTGCCATATCACCCACACCAACGAACGGACCCACGAGATCATCCGTGGCGGCATGTCCCGTTCGCCCATGTATACCGGGGTGATCGAGGGGGTGGGGCCGCGCTACTGCCCCTCCATCGAGGACAAGGTGGTGCGCTTTGCCGACAAGAGCTCCCACCAGATCTTTATCGAGCCGGAGGGGCTGGATTGCAACGAGGTCTACCCGAACGGGATCTCCACCTCCCTCCCCTTTGATGTGCAGCTCGCCCTGGTGCGCTCCATGGAGGGTTTTGCCCAAGCGCGCATCATGCGGCCCGGCTACGCCATCGAATACGACTTCTTCGATCCCCGGGATCTGCGCCCGAGCCTGGAGACCCGCTTTATCGAGGGGCTGTTCTTCGCCGGCCAGATCAATGGCACCACCGGTTACGAAGAGGCCGCTGCCCAGGGTCTGCTGGCCGGGCTCAACGCCGTATTGAAGTTGCGTGACCAGGAGGCCTGGTGCCCGCGCCGGGATGAGGCCTATCTGGGCGTGCTGGTGGATGACCTGATCAGCAAGGGGACCCAGGAACCCTACCGCATGTTCACCAGCCGGGCCGAGTTCCGCCTGCTGCTGCGGGAGGACAATGCCGACCTGCGCCTGACCGAGCAGGGGCGCCGGCTGGGACTGGTGCCGGATGAGCGCTGGCAGCGCTTTGAACAGAAGCGCGAGGCGATCGAACAGGAGCAGCAGCGGTTGCGGGATATCTGGGTGCAGCCCCGCACGCCCCTCGCTGAACAGGTGACGGCGCTGTTTGACAGTCCCATCTCCAAGGAGACCCGGGCGCTGGATCTGCTGGCGCGCCCGGATGTGGATTACCCGCGGCTCTGCAGTCTGCCGGAGCTGGGGCCGGCGCTGGCCGATAACGAGGCGGCGGAGCAGCTGGAGATTCAGGCCCGCTATGCCGGTTATATCAAGCGCCAGCAGGTGGAGATCGAGCGCCTGCGGGCCAACGAGGCACTGAAACTGCCGGACAATTTTGACTATGCCAAGGTGCGGGGCCTGTCGGCCGAGGTGCGGGAGAAGCTGATCAAGCGGCGCCCGGCCACGATCGGGCAGGCGAGTCGCATTCCCGGCCTCACCCCGGCCGCCATCTCCCTGCTGCTGATCCATCTGAAGCGTAAATCATGACAGAACACCTGAGCCGCTGGCGGCACCAGCTGAGCGATGGCCTGCGGGCCATGGCGATTGATCTCTCCACCGGGCAACAGCAGCAGCTGCTGGACTACCTCGGTCTGCTGCTGAAGTGGAACCGGGCGTTCAATCTGACCGCGATCCGCGATCCCGACCAGATGGTCTCCCGGCAGCTGCTGGACAGCCTCTCCATCCTGCCCCTGCTGGCGGGTGAGCGGGTGCTGGATGTGGGTACCGGGCCGGGCCTGCCGGGTATTCCCCTGGCGGTGGCGCGACCCGACAGCCGGTTTGTGCTGATCGATTCAAATGGCAAGAAGACCCGCTTTGTCCAGCAGTCGCTGGTGACCCTGGGTCTGTCCAATGTGCAGGTGCTGCGCACCCGGGTGGAGGCCTGCCAGGCCGGGCCCGGTTTTGACACCATCACCGCGCGGGCCTTCGCCGCCCTGCCGAAGATGGTTGAGCTGACCCGGCATCTGCTGGCGGACCGGGGCCAGTTGCTGGCCATGAAGGGCACGGTGCCGGGCGACGAGATCGCCGGGCTGGAAGCGGCCGGTTACCGGATCGAGGTGGTGCCGCTGCGGGTGCCGGGGAGTGATGGACAGCGCCACGCCCTGCGGGTGACGGGCGGGTCGCCCGGCTAGCCAAGCTTAATGATCCGCGTTCATACGCGGTTGCTGGAGGATAATATGCAGATCTGGGTTGATGCGGATGCCTGCCCCAACGTGATCAAGGAGATCCTGTTCCGGGCCGCGGAGCGGGTGGAGATCGCCGTAATCCTGGTGGCCAACCAGCCGGTCAGAACCCCGCCCTCCCCCTTCATCCGGTCCATTCAGGTGCCGGCCGGGTTCGACGTGGCGGACAACGAAATCATCCGCCAGGTGGTGGCCGGTGACCTGGTGATCACTGCCGATATCCCGCTGGCGGCCGGGGTGATCGACAAGGGTGCCTACGCGCTCAATCCACGGGGTGAGCTGTATACCCGGGAGAATATCCGCGAACGCCTGGCGATGCGCAACTTCATGGATGAGCTGCGCGGCAGCGGTGTCAATACGGGCGGCCCGCCGGCACTGGACAAGGGCGATCGCCAGGCCTTTGCCAATCAGCTGGATCGCTTCCTGGTGCGGGGCGGGCCCTGATCCGGATGGCCGGCGCCCTAGTCCAGCGTCTTGATATCTGCCCTGAGCTGTTCCAGCTTGCGCGTCATCACCTTCTCCAGGTGATCGATATCGCTCAGGATGCGCTTTTTAAAGTCGGCAATGTTCTCTTCATGCCGCACCAGCTGGTCCAGCTCCTGGGTCAGCTTCAGCATGGTGGGTGAGATCTCACTGACCTCCTTATACTTGTGGGTGCCGCTGTCCACCTGCACCATCTTTTTTGAGCGGCCGTGCCTGAACTTCATGCTGTGGGCAAACAGTTCGCCCTTCTTGCGCTTGAAGTAGATCTTCAGGATGTCTTCATCCCCCTCCTGTCGCAGGGTATAGCGTTCAATCTGGTCCAGGTCGGTCACACCCAGCTCGTTCAATGTCTCATACATGGATTAATCCTTGCCGTCGTGCGGCGTCTCCGGGACAGGTTCCCTAAATATGCGTTAGTGCCTGGGGAACTGCAAGGGGGCCCGGGCACCCCGTCCACCCGCCACCGTGCGAAGCGGATGAACAATCCGGCTTGCCGCTGTTTAAATCGAAGAGCGATAATCCCCAACTTCAGCGAAGTATAGGCAGAGAGGTGGAGCATGACATCGACCGTAATAGGTAAGTGCTGGCAGTGCGGAACTGAATTGTCGGTACATGATTATGGCCGGGAGACGCTCTGCCTGAAGTGCGGCAAGCCGACCCGGGTGTGTCGAAACTGCCGCTGGTATGATCCGGCTTTCACCAACCAGTGCCGGGAACCGCAGGCGGACAGGGTGCTGGACAAGGCCCGCGCCAACTACTGTGACTATTTTGAGGCGACCGCCGATCCCCAATCGGAGGGCGGCACCGACGCCGACCCTCGGCAGGCGGCGGAAGCGCTGTTCAAGTGATGCGGCGCGTCGGAATGGCGGGCGGGACTGCCCGGCCTGCGCTATGCGCATCACACAACACCCGGTGATCGGGGCAAAGTTCGTACATCTGCCCCGCTTTCTGATATTCTGAGCGGCCGCGCCAGGCCAACCTGGGGCGGGAGTTTTGGAAACCCGGCATGGCCGGGTACTAGCGCGGAAATGGGCTATGGGTCGAATAATCTGTGTCGCAAATCAGAAAGGTGGGGTCGGTAAAACCACCACGGCGGTTAATCTGGCGGGGTCGCTGGCATCGTTCAAGCGCAAGGTATTGCTGGTGGATCTGGATCCGCAGGGCAACGCCACCATGGGCTGCGGAGTGGATAAGCACAACCTGGACAGCTCCAGTTGTGACGTGCTGCTCGGGGAGGCGAACTGCAACGATGCGGTGGTCAAGGCTCCCGAGGCCGGCTTCGACGTATTGCCCGCCAATGCCGATCTGACGGCCGCCGAAGTCGGATTGATGAATGTCCCGCTGAAGGAGAAACGCCTCAGCCTGGCGCTGGCCGGTGCCAAGGATCGTTATGACTACATCGTCATCGACTGTCCGCCATCGCTGAACATGCTGACGGTCAACGCCCTGGTGGCGGCCGATGGCGTGCTGATCCCGCTGCAGTGCGAGTACTACGCCCTGGAGGGGTTGTCGGCTCTGATCAATACCATCCGGCAGATCCAGGGCAGCCGCAACAGCCAGCTGGTGATCGACGGCATCCTGCGGACCATGCACGATCCGCGCAACAACCTGACCAACGAAGTGTCGGCACAGCTGATCCAGCACTTTGGCGACCAGGTGTTCCGCACCATCATCCCGCGCAATATCCGGGTTGCCGAGGCGCCGAGTCACGGGTTGCCGGTTTTACTGTATGATAAATCGTCACGCGGTGCGGTATCCTACCTGGCCATGGCCAGCGAGCTGATGCGCAGACAGGAAAAACGCATGGCTGCACCGGCCTGAACAAGACAAGACCACACACGCCCTTGGGGCGTGCGCATTTTTGGAACCAGAACATGGCAGCGAAAAAAAGAGGCCTCGGACGCGGACTGGATGCCCTGCTGGGCAATCCCGCAGGCAAGGAGGAGCAATCAGCAACGGAGGCCGGCCAATCAGCCGACAGCCTCACCTCCCTGCCGGTCGATCTGATTCGTCGCGGTCGTTACCAGCCGCGGCGGGATTTCAACCCGGAGAGTCTGCAGGAGCTGGCGGATTCCATCGCCGCTCAGGGCGTGGTGCAGCCCATCGTGGTACGCCCGGTGGACGGCAACCAGTATGAGATCATCGCCGGTGAGCGACGCTGGCGGGCCTCGCAGCAGGCCGGCCTGAGCGAGATCCCGGTGGTCATCCGCGACGTCAACGACCAGGCCGCCATGGCCATGGGGCTGATCGAAAATATCCAGCGTGACGACCTCAATCCGCTGGAAGAGGCCGGTGCCCTGCACCGCCTGTTGAACGAATTCGAGCTGACGCACCAGGAGATCGCCCGGGCTGTGGGTAAGTCCCGCACCACCGTGACCAACCTGCTGCGCCTGCTGGAACTGAACGCAGACGTGAAGGCGATGATAGAGGATGGCCGCATCGAGATGGGCCATGCCCGTGCCCTGCTCGGCCTGAAGGACGGGCTGCAAAGCGAGGCGGCCCGGCAGGTGAGCCTGCAGGGGTTGTCGGTCCGGGAGACCGAGAAACTGGTGCGCCGTCTGCAGGGTGAAAGCGAGGGGACTGCGAAGGCGAAACAGCCGGTGCGGGAGGATCCCAACATCCGCTCGCTGGAGACCAGCCTCACCGAGCGCCTGGGTGCCCGGGTCAAGCTGCAACAGGGCAACGGCGGCAAGGGCAAGCTGGTGATCAGTTACAACAGTCTCGATGAGCTGGACGGCATACTGGAGCATATACAGTAGTTTGGGCACGATTAGCCGGCACTGCATCAATCGTATTTGACGGTATAATCATAAAATTTATTCGCCCATCGTTTGACCTTATGTGGCGCACCATTTATACTGCGCCGGCTTTTTAAGTGCGGTTTTAACTGCTGGGGATCAGTATTGATGCATCTGGCGGATAAGCGCCAAGCCTATCGCACCGTCCTGGCACAATTAGTAACGTCCTTGACTGCGGCCCTGCTTCTGCTGATGGTCGCGGGCGGCGTTTATGCTTATTCAGGGCTGGCAGGTGGGCTGATAGCAACCCTGGGGAATGTCTTGTTCGCCTATCGGATTTTTGTCCGGTACACCGCCCAGGAGCCGGGCAGATTAGTAGCCCGCTTCTACGGCGCAGAGATCTTGAAACTCGTGTTAACGGGTTTGCTTTTTGCGGGGGTCATCCTCTGGATCAAGCCACTGAGTGTTGGCGCACTGTTTGGCATCTTTCTGCTGGTACAGCTGATGCCGATGGTCGTGGTTCAACTATTGGATTAACAACAAATTTGGTTATGTGATAGCACAATGGCTGGCGATACCCTTACCTCTAGCGAATACATTAAGCACCATCTGACCAACCTGACCTTCGGTCAGCATGCCGACGGTAGCTGGGGTCTTGCCCACAGCGCGGCCGAGGCAAAGGAGATGGGTTTCTGGGCCATTAACGTCGATACCATGTTCTGGTCGATTTTGCTGGGTGGCCTGTTCCTCTATTTCGGCAAGAAGGTCGCCGATCGGGTCACTTCTGGCGTGCCGGGTGGTCTGCAGAACTTCGCCGAATGGCTGGTGGAGTTTGTCGACGACAGCGTGCGCGGCTCGTTCAGCGGTCGTAACCCCCTGGTGGCCCCACTGGCGCTGACCATCTTCGTGTGGATCTTCCTGCAGAACCTGATGGACCTGGTCCCGGTTGATGTAATCCCCTACCTCTCTGGCGCCCTGGGTATTCACTTCATGAAGGTGGTGCCCTCCACCGATCCCAACGGCACCTTCGGTATGGCGATCGGCGTGTTCATGCTGACGCTCTACTACAGCATCAAGATCAAGGGCGTGGGCGGCTTCATGGGTGAACTGACCCTGCAGCCCTTCTCTTCAGACAATGTGATCGTCAAACTGCTGTTTATTCCGATCAACTTCGTCCTCGAATTCGTCAGCCTGATTGCCAAGCCGATTTCCCTGGCACTGCGACTGTTCGGCAACATGTACGCCGGTGAGATGATCTTCATTCTGATCGCCCTGATGTACAACGCCGGTATCGTGCTCGGATTGTTCGGCGGTGTGCTGCAATTGGGCTGGGCAATCTTCCATATCCTGATTATCACGTTGCAGGCGTTTATCTTTATGACCCTGACCATCGTTTATCTGGACATGGCGCACAACGAACATTGATTTTTTTGTAGTTTTTTCGATTAACTTAACAACCTCACGACAAACGGGAGATAGAAATGACTGAAGCAACTGCACTGTTGTACATCGCTGGTGCATTGATGATGGGTCTGGGTGCACTGGGTGCCGCGGTCGGTATCGGTGTGCTGGGTGGACGTTTCCTCGAGGGTGCAGCCCGTCAGCCTGAGCTGATTCCGATGCTGCGTACCCAGTTCTTCATTGTTATGGGTCTGGTCGACGCCGTTCCCATGATCGCTGTTGGTTTGGCGATGTACGTCTTGTTCGCGGTTGCCGGATAATTTTGGCTTACAACGAACATAGTGACTATCATCTCGTCAAAAGCGAGGTAAATCCGGGATGAACATAAATCTGACTCTTATTGGTCAGCTCCTCTCCTTTGCGGTGTTTGTGTGGTTCACGATGAAGTTTGTCTGGACCCCGATCATGGGCGCCCTCGACACGCGTCGAAAGGAGATTGCAGACGGCCTTGCAGCCGCTGAACACGGCCAGCATGAACAGGAGTTGGCTAAGGAACGTGCCAAAGAGGCTATCCGCGAGGCGAAAAGCCAGGCAGCCGAAATCATTAACCAGGCTCAGAAGCGTGCTTCCGAGATTGTTGATGAATCCAAAGGCAATGCACGTGCCGAAAGCGAACGTATTCTTGCAGCTGCCCAGGCGGAGATCGAGCAGGAGACCAATCGTGCTCGTGAACAGCTGCGTCAACAGGTAGCCGAGCTGGCGGTATTGGGTGCGAGCAAGATTCTCCGCAAGGAAATCGATGCTTCTGCCCATCAGGATATCGTCGAACAACTGGCCCAGAAAATCTAAGGCGCTGCTATGGCTGGAGACACAACCACAATAGCCCGTCCTTACGCGGAAGCGGTATTTAACCGGGCCAAAGAGACCGATACATTGGGTCCCTGGTCAGAAACTCTCGAGTTTCTTGAGGCAGTGGTTGGCGATCCAACCATGGCCGGGGTTATCACCAATCCCAAATTCGACCGTTCCGATCTTGCGGATCTGGTAATCGAAATCGGGGGTGACCGCTTCAACGAAGAGGGCAAGAACCTGGTCAAGGTGCTGGTAGCCAATGGACGTCTTACCCTGGCGGGTGAGATTGCCAAAATCTATGAGCAGCTGAAGGCCAAAAGTCAGCGGATACAGCATGTGCACGTAACCTCTGCATTTGCCCTGGAGCCGAATCAGGAAACCCAAATAGCCGATGCGCTGAAAGCCAAACTGGGATACGACATTACCATCACGAGCGAAGAGAATGCCGAGCTGATAGGCGGCGTTCATATCCGGGCTGGTGACATGGTGATTGACGGTTCCGTCAGCGGGCAGCTGCAGCAACTGGCGAACGAATTAGGAATCTAAGCGAGAAGCCATCATGCAACTCAATCCATCCGAGATCAGCGAACTGATCAAAAACAGGATCGAAAAGTTCGATCTTAAGACTGAAGCCCGCAACGAGGGCACCATCATCAGTCTGACCGACGGCATTGCCCGAATCCACGGTCTGGAAGACGCCATGTCTTACGAGATGCTGGAGTTCCCGGGTAACACCTATGGTCTGGCACTCAACCTGGAGCGTGACTCCGTCGGTGCGGTAATCCTGGGTGAGTACACCCACCTTACCGAAGGCGACGCGGTGAAATGCACCGGTCGCGTACTGGAAGTGCCCATCGGCGAGGGCCTGCTGGGTCGCGTCGTCGACTCACTGGGTAACCCGCTGGACGGCAAGGGCGATGTCGAATTCACCGAAACCTCCCCGATTGAGAAGGTGGCTCCGGGTGTGATCGAGCGTAAATCGGTGGATCAGCCGGTGCAGACCGGTCTCAAGGCAATCGACGCCATGGTGCCGGTGGGTCGTGGCCAGCGTGAGCTGATCATCGGCGACCGTCAGACCGGTAAGTCTGCCATCGCCATCGACGCCATCATTAACCAGAAGGGTACGGGTGTTAAATGTATCTACGTGGCAGTGGGTCAGAAGAACTCCACTATCGCGCAGGTGGTGCGTAAGCTCGAAGAGCACGGCGCCATGGAGCACACCATTATCGTTGCTGCACCGGCTGCCGACTCTGCTGCCATGCAGTTCATCGCGCCCTACGCCGGCGCCACCATGGGTGAATACTTCCGTGACCGCGGCCAGGACGCCATGATCATTTATGATGATCTGACCAAGCAGGCCTGGGCGTATCGTCAGGTATCCCTGTTGCTGCGTCGTCCGCCCGGTCGTGAGGCCTACCCCGGTGACGTCTTCTACCTGCACTCGCGTCTGCTGGAGCGTTCTGCCCGGGTTAACGAAGCGTTCGTGGAGAAGTTCACCAACGGTGAAGTCAAGGGCAAGACCGGTTCACTGACCGCTTTCCCGATTATCGAAACCCAGGGTGGTGACGTATCGGCCTTCGTACCGACCAACGTGATCTCCATTACCGACGGACAGATCTTCCTTGAGGCGGACCTGTTCAACGCCGGTATCCGGCCGGCAATCAACGCCGGTCTGTCGGTATCCCGTGTGGGTGGTGCTGCCCAGACCAAGATCATCAAGAAGCTGGGTGGTGGTGTGCGTCTGGCTCTGGCCCAGTATCGTGAGCTGGCAGCCTTCTCGCAGTTCGCTTCAGATCTTGATGACGCAACCCGCGCCCAGCTGGAGCGTGGTGAGCGTGTTACCGAACTGATGAAGCAGCCGCAGTACACGCCGCTTTCGATCGCCGAGATGGCCACCTCGCTGTTCGCCGCGAATGAAGGCTATCTGGATGACATCCCTGCCAACAAGGTGGTGGACTTTGAAGCGGCGCTGCACTCCTACATGCGCAGCAATCAGAAAGAGCTGAGCGATCAGATCAATGCATCGGCTGATTACAATGACGAGATAGCCCAGTCATTGCATGACGCCATCAAGGACTTCAAGGCCAACCACACCTGGTAAGCATGACGTCCATAAAGCTGAGAGATAAGGTTTAATCATGGCAGGCGCAAAAGAGATACGCACCAAGATTGCCAGCATCAAAAATACGCAGAAGATCACGTCTGCGATGGAGATGGTGGCAGCTGCCAAGATGCGCAAGGCGCAGGACCGGAAAGACGCAACGCGTCCCTATGCGGAAAAGATGCGGAACGTTATCGGTCACCTGGCCCACGCGCATCCGGAGTACGTCCACACCTTTATGAAAGAGCGCGAAGTAAGCCGGGTCGGCTATATCGTGATCTCTTCTGATCGTGGACTCTGCGGCGGTTTGAACAGCAACCTGTTTCGTAAGCTGGTGCGCGATATTCGCCAGCAGCAGGAAGCCGGGATACAGGTTGACTTCTGCACCATCGGATCCAAGGCACTGGGCTTTTTCAAGCGTTTTGGTGGCAAGGTGCTGGCCCAGGCCACGCACATGGGTGATGCACCCCGTATCGAGCAGTTGATCGGTACCATCAAGGTGATGCTTGATGCCTACGAGAATGGTGACATCGACCGTATCTACGTGGCCTACAACGGCTTTGTGAATACCATGACCCAGGATCCTACCATCGAGCAACTGGTGCCGATTGTCGGCGAAACCGACCAGGAGCTGAAGCACCATTGGGACTACATCTACGAGCCCGATTCGAAAGAGGTGCTGGATGGCTTGCTGACCCGCTACATTGAGTCGCTGGTCTACCAGGCGGTAGTGGAGAACGGTGCCTGCGAACAGTCCGCACGTATGGTGGCCATGAAGGCGGCCACCGACAACGCAGGCAACCTTATCGATGAGTTGCAGTTGGTCTACAACAAGGCGCGTCAGGCAGCCATTACCCAGGAGATCTCCGAGATCGTGGCCGGCGCCGCCGCCGTATAAGTCCTTGTGTAGAACAGGTTAAGTTTTTAAACATTAGAGAGTCGTCGACAGCGACAAGAGGAACCAGAGATGAGTTCGGGTAAAGTGGTGGAAATCATCGGTGCTGTGGTGGACGTACAGTTCCCCATGGGTCATATGCCGAAGGTCTACGATGCGCTGAAGATCGAAGAAGTGGGTCTGACCCTTGAAGTACAACAGCAATTGGGTGACGGCATCGCCCGTACCATTGCGATGGGTTCAACCGACGGTCTGAAGCGAGGCGTGGAAGCAGTCAATACGGGCGCCCCCATAACCGTGCCGGTCGGCCAGGGTACCCTGGGCCGGATCATGGACGTGCTGGGTAACCCGGTGGATGAGGCCGGTCCGGTCAAGACCGATGAGTTTATGCCGATTCACCGTGCCGCACCGAAACTGGAAGACCAGTCCACGGCTACCGAAATCCTGGAGACGGGCATCAAGGTTATCGACCTGATCATGCCGATCGTCAAGGGTGGTAAGGTCGGGCTGTTCGGTGGTGCCGGTGTGGGCAAGACCGTGACCCTGATGGAGTTGATCCGAAACATCGCTGTCGAGCACTCTGGCTTCTCCGTATTCGCCGGTGTTGGTGAGCGTACCCGAGAGGGTAACGACTTCTACCACGAGATGGCAGAGGGTGGCGTACTCGATAAAGTGGCGCTGGTATACGGTCAGATGAACGAGCCCCCCGGAAACCGTCTGCGTGTGGCCCTGACCGGTCTGACCATCGCGGAAAACTTCCGTGACGAGGGTCGTGACGTACTGCTGTTCGTGGATAACATCTATCGTTACACCCTGGCAGGTACCGAGGTATCGGCACTGCTGGGTCGTATGCCTTCCGCGGTGGGTTACCAGCCGACCCTGGCGGCCGAGATGGGTGTGTTGCAGGAGCGTATTACCTCCACCAAGACCGGGTCCATCACCTCGTTCCAGGCGGTATACGTACCGGCGGACGATTTGACCGACCCCTCTCCCGCTACCACCTTCGCTCACCTGGACGCGACCCTGGTACTGTCCCGTCAGATCGCCGAGCTGGGTATCTACCCGGCGGTGGATCCGCTGGACTCCACCTCGCGTATTCTGGATCCGCATATCGTGGGTGAAGAGCACTACAGCGTGGCCCGTGGTGTACAGGGTACCCTGCAGCGCTACAAGGAGCTGAAGGATATTATCGCCATTCTGGGTATGGACGAACTGTCAGAAGAAGACAAGCTGACCGTTGCCCGTGCTCGTAAGATGCAGCGTTTCCTCTCCCAGCCGTTCTTCGTGGCCGAGGTCTTCACCGGTGCGCCCGGTAAATACGTATCGGTTAAAGATACCATCGCCAGCTTCAAGGCGATCCTGGAAGGTGAATATGATCACCTGCCGGAACAGGCCTTCTACATGGTCGGCGGTATCGAGGAAGCAGTCGAGCGTGGTGCAGGCGACTAATCAAGTCCGGAGAAACTAAATGTCCATGACTATACATGTCGACATCGTCAGTGCAGAGGGAGCGATCCATTCAGGCCAGGCCGAGATGGTTTACGCCCCCGGCGTGATGGGTGAACTGGGTATCGCGCCGCGGCACACGCCGCTGGTGACGCGCCTGAAGCCCGGCGATGTGCGAGTGGAAAACGGCAAGGAGATGATGCATTTCTACGTCTCCGGGGGCATTCTTGAAGTCCAGCCGCATATGGTGACAGTCCTGGCCGACACCGCTGTGCGGGCCAGTGATCTGGACGAGGCAGCGGCTATCGAGGCCAAGCGTCGTGCTGAAGAGGCTCTGGCAGGTCAGAAGGAGCAGTTCGAATATGCCAAGGCCCAGGCTGAACTGGCCGAGGCCGTTGCCCAGCTTCGGGCAATTGAGAAGCTTCGCAAGATCAAGAAGTCCTGATTCAGATGCTGTGCAAAAAGACCCCGCCACTTTGGCGGGGTTTTTTTTCCCTGCCATTATTCGAACTAAGCTCATCACCGCGCGGGTCGGGCTGTTTTACCGGCGGTTCCGGCTCAACCCCGGGCTGTATGACAGACTCAGGGCAATTTCACACCCCATTTCCGTGCGGGAATAATCGTCCGGGGAGGCCTATACTTCAGTTCCGGTTATGGATATCAAGTTTGTACATATCAGCCTGAAGAAGTCCCATCGCAAACTGCTGTTTGTGGCGGTGGCCGCCCTGTTTGGGCTGGTGCTCTGGCTGACCGGCCACTGGTCGCGGCAGATCGCCCTGGAAAACCTGCAACATCAGAACCAGCATCAACTTAAACTGTTTGTCGCCAGCCTGCGGGGGCAATTGCAGAAATACGAGATTCTGCCTGAACTGCTGGCTACCAACAGCCTGCTGCTCAACTTCCTGCAGTACCCGAATGATGTGAACACCATCACCGCCCTGAACCGTTATCTGGAGAGCATCAACAAGGTAGCGGGCGCTTCCGATACCTATCTGATGAATTCACAGGGCTGGACCATCGCCGCCTCCAACTGGTTGTCGGACCGGCCCTTTATCGGCCGCAATTTCGGTTTTAGACCCTATTTCAAACAGGCCATGCAGGGGAAACTGGGCCGCTACTTCGCCCTCGGTTCCACATCCAATCGCCGCGGTTACTATTTCGCCTATCCGGTGCGGGACCGGGAAAAAATCCAGGGCGCCGTGGTGATGAAAATCGAGTTCAATGAATTCGAACAGAACTGGAGCGCGTTCCAGGAGGATTTCGTTGTCACCGATCCGGACGGGGTTATATTTATCTCCACAAATGACGAATGGCGCTACAAAAGCCTCTCCCCACTGGATGATTCGGTGCTGGAACGCATTCACGCCAGTCGTCGTTACGGTGATGTGAAGATCGGCACCCTCTCCATAGACCGCAAAGACCGGCTGGGTGAGACTGCCCAGGTGGTGAATATGGGTGTGTCACGCCACTCCGATCACCTGATGCTGGAACAGGAGATGCCGGAGGCGGGCTGGCGGGTGCACACCTTCACCAGTCTTACCGTGGTTAATGGTCAGATGCTCAAGGCGTTGCTGTTCGCCGCTATTCTCTACATCGCCATCCTGTTGCTGGTGCTCTACATCGTGCAACGCAGCCGCCGCATCAAGGAGCGTGCCCGATTCGAAAAGCGTGCCAAGCAGGTACTGGAGCGGCGGGTGCAGGAGCGTACCACCGATCTCACCGAGGCAAACCTGCGCCTGATGAAAGAGATTGAAGAGCACCGCCGTACCGACGAGACGCTGCGCCAGACACAGAACGAACTGATCCAGGCGGCCAAGATGGCTGCGCTTGGCCAGCTCTCCTCCGGCATTAACCATGAACTCAACCAGCCGCTGGCGGCAATCCGATCCTATGCGGATAACGCCCGGGCGCTGCTGACCCGCCAGCGCGCGGAAGAGGCCAGCTGGAACCTGGAGCAGATCGCCGAGCTGACCGAACGCATGGCCAAGATCAGTCGCCAGCTGAAGGTCTTTTCCCGCAAGACAACGGGTCAGATCGTGGTGGTTTCGTTGCAGGCGGTGATTGACAACGCCTTGAAAATCGTCGGACCCCAGCTGAAAGATACCGAGACGACCCTGCGCCGGAATATGCTCCGGGAAGAGCTTTACGTGATGTCAGACATGGTGCAGCTGGAGCAGGTATTGGTGAATCTCCTCACCAACGCGGTACATGCAGTGGAACAGCAGGACGAGCGCTGGATTGAGATCGCCGTGGCCAGGCAGCAGGACAAGGCAATTATCCGGATCCTGGACAATGGTCCCGGGATTGAACCGGCCAATCTGGAACGGATCTTTGATCCCTTTTTCACCACCAAGTCGGAGGACCGGGGACTTGGTCTGGGTCTATCCATCTCCTACCGTATTGTGGAGATGATGCAGGGTACGCTGACCGCCGCCAATCGACCCGAAGGGGGTGCCATATTTACCGTGCAACTGAATATTGCGAATATGGGTGAGAAACAAACTGAGCAGGCTGAACTGGTCAGCCAGGCCGAGTAATCCAGCTTATGACGAACGCCGAACCCACAATCTTTTTCATCGACGATGAAAAGCACATCCGCATGGCCAATCAGCAGACCCTGGAACTGGCCGGCTTTAACGTGCAGAGCTTCAATGGTCCGGAAAAGGTGCTGCCCCTGCTGTCGCTGGAGTGGCCGGGTGTGGTGGTGTGCGATATTAAAATGCCCGGTATGGATGGCCTCACGTTCCTCGACAAGGCGCTGCAGATCGACCGGGACATACCGGTGATCCTGGTGACCGGTCACGGCGATATCACCATGGCGGTCAGCGCGATCCGGGATGGCGCCTACGACTTTATCGAGAAACCCTTCGCTGCCGAAAAATTGATCGAGACGGTACGCCGTGCCCTGGACAAGCGTGCCCTGACCCTGGAAAACCGGTCCCTGCGACGTGAACTGGAGGCCCAGGATGTGCCGGGTCCCCGGATCATCGGGCGTACCCCGGCCATGCAGCGATTGCGTGCCACCATCGCCCAGGTGGCCAATGCGGGGGCCGATATTCTGGTGCTGGGTGAAACCGGCACCGGCAAGGAGCTGGTATCCCGTTCGCTGCATGAACACTCGTCCCGGCAGGACAAAAACTTTGTTGCCGTCAACTGCGGTGCGGTGCCGGAAAATCTGATCGAAAGCGAACTGTTTGGCCATGAACCCGGCGCCTTCACCGGCGCCAATGAGCGGCGCATCGGCAAATTCGAATACGCCAACGGCGGCACCCTGTTTCTGGACGAGATCGAGAGCATGCCCCTGCCGGTGCAGGTGCGCCTGTTGCGTGTGCTGCAGGAGCGCGTGGTGGAGCGGCTGGGTTCCAACAAGCTCATACCGCTGGATCTGCGGGTGGTGGCCGCCACCAAGATCGATCTGAAAGAGGCGTGCGAGGCCGGCACCTTCCGCCAGGACCTGCTCTATCGCCTGAACGTGGTGACCCTGGAGATTCCACCCCTGCGGGACCGGCGAGAGGATATCCCCCTGCTGTTCCATCACTTCCTGCTGGTGGCCAATGCCCGCTACCAGATGGAAGCCCCCCTCCCCGCCAGTCAGCAGATCCGGACCCTGCTGACCTACAACTGGCCCGGCAATGTGCGTGAGCTGCGTAATCTCGCCGAACGCTATACCCTGCTGGGCGAGAGTTGTGGTTATGACATGGAGCACCTGCTGTACGGCACCGATGATGAACGCAACTCCAACCAGGTGGCGCTGCCAGAACAGGTGGACTGCTTCGAGAAGAGCGTCATTGAGCAGATGCTGATCAGCCATAAAGGGAATATCAAGGCGACCATGGCCGCCCTGGGGGTGCCGCGCAAAACCCTCTACGACAAGATGAAGAAGTACGGTCTGGACAAAAGCAATTTCAAATGACCGCCCTGCCCGTCCTGAGGTGGCAGGCTGGGTCGAGCTGCTTCGTGATCAAAAATATGTCGTCTGCAGTTCAGGCCGGTACAGTGTGCCGGCTCACCGATACAAAAAAGGCGCAGCCTGCCGAAGCGGACTGCGCCTTGTCGCCCCCATTGCCAACGGTTGCGCCTTGAAAGAGTGTTAGCGGCCGGCTGAGCTAAGTCTTTACCGGTACGATCAGAACCGGGCGATCGCTCATATTGATCAGCTTCCGGGCGGTTGAGCCCAGCAGGGATGCACCGAAGCTGTCATTGGTATGGGTACCCATGACGATCAGATCCACATCGTGGGCGACGGCGAACTTGTTGATCTCGTCAGCGGGTCGGCCGGTCACGACCGTGACATCGGACACCAGGTCCGAATCCTTACCCAGCTCATCGGTATAGAACTTCTCCAGCCGTTGCTCCATCCTGCCGAGGATGCCTTTCAACTCCTCGTGTTCAAAATCTTCGCTCATCTCCGGAACGTAGAGTTCCAGCACGGCCATGCCGGTATTTCCGATCGGTTCGGCCACATGCAGCATGATGATCTTGGCCTGATAGTGTTGCGCCAGGCTGATGGCGTGGCGAAACACCGGGCGCATATGTTTGCCCTGGTCGGTGGCGTAAAGAATGGTCTTGAATGTCGGGATGCTCATGGCGTCTTTCTCAATAGGGAGTGATGGCGGGCGCAGGAGGTTACGACTCCTGCGCCGGATGCCAAATAATTACTGGGTGATGATCTCCGGCCCCATCATCAGGGTAGGCAGCCAGGTGGAGATCCAGGGCACATAGGTGACGATAATTAGGAACAGGAACATGATCGCCAGCCAGGGCGCTGCCGCCTTCACCACCCGCATCATGGACATGTGGGAGACACCGGCGGTGACAAACAGGTTGAGTCCAACCGGTGGCGTGATCATGCCGATCTCCATATTCACCACCATGATGATGCCGAGGTGAATCGGGTCAATACCCAGGGTCATGGCGATGGGGAACACCAGCGGTGCCACAATAATCAGCAGGCCGGAGGGTTCCATGAACTGACCGCCAATCAGCAGCAGCACGTTGACCACGATCAGGAACATGATTGGTCCAAAGCCTGCGGAGAGCATCGCCTCGGTAATCATCTGCGGGATGCGCTCTTCGGTCAGCACATGCTTGAGGATCAGCGCATTGGCGATGATGAACAGCAGCATGATGGTCAGCTTGCCGGCCTCGAACAGGGTGTGCTTGGTATCCTTGTGCCAGAACACCGTGACCAGGGCGACGAAGAAGTTACTGCGGTTTTCGCCCGCCAGCGGTCCCATATCCTTGTAGATAAAGTTGGCAATGAAGAAGGCGTATACCGCGGCAACGGCGGCCGCTTCCGTGGGTGTAAAGATACCCCCGTAGATACCGCCCAGGATGATCACGATCAGCATCAGGCCCCAACCGGCATCGCGGGCCGACTGGAACACTTCACCCCAGCCGGCGAACGGTTGGGATGGCAGGCCCTTGACCCGGGCCGCGATATAGATACCGATCATCAGCATCACGCCGGCCAGCGAGCCGGGCAGCACGCCGGCCAGGAACATGCGGCCAACCGATACATCGGTAGCGGCGGCATAGACCACCATGACGATAGAGGGCGGGATCAGAATACCCAGGGTGCCCGCGTTACAGATCACACCGGCGGCGAACTCCTTGGTGTAGCCGGCATTGACCATACCGGCAATGACGATACTACCAATGGCCACCACGGTGGCGGGCGATGAGCCGGACAGGGCGGCGAACATCATGCAGGCGAACACCGATGCCATGGCCAGGCCGCCGGGGAACCAGCCCACCACGGAGATAGCGAAGCGGATAATCCGTCGCGCCACGCCACCGGTGGACATGAAGCTGGAGGCCAGGATGAAGAAGGGAATGGCCAGCAGCGTGTAGTGTCCGGAAAAGGCGGAAAACAGGGTCTGCGCCACCGAGGCCAGTGAGGCTTCGGAGTGCATGAACAGAAAGATGATACTGGAGAGGCCCAGGGAGATAGCGATCGGCACGCCGATCAGCATGAAGCCCACGACCATGCCAAAGAGAATCAGAATATCCATGCTCAGTTCTCTCCCGCATGATGAGTTGGGTGTTCACTGACAGCCGCTTCCGCTTCGTGGCTGGCAATAATGGAGTCCTGTTCACCCTTGAAGACTTTCCATCCCACCTGCAGAAAACGCAGGGTGAGCAGACTGATGCCCAGGGGTAAGGCGGCATAGGGTATGAAACGGGGCATTTTTTCGTACAGTTCCCCTTCATTCAGCCAGGTGGCGAAAAACTGCAGGAAAGCGGGCATGGGGACATCATTGGTCTCCAGGAAAGCGCGCTTGGTGGCGAAGGCGTACCAATAGTCCCAGGAACCGATCAGCAACAGGACAGAGAATGCCAGGCAGGCGACCACCGCCAGCATGGCCATCAACCGGCGCGTCTTGGGTGACACCATGTTGATCACCACATCGACACCGATGTGGAACTGCTTCTTGACGCCGTAGGAGCAACCCATCAGCACCAGCCAGGCAAACAGAAATACTGTCGCCTCCAGGGCCCAGAGAATATTGTTATTAAACAGGTAGCGGGCAATGACATTGGCAAAGGTGATCAGGGTCATTAAACCGAGGCAGACAGCTATCGCCGTCTCCTCTATCTGATCTATGGCTCTGGCGAGCCGGGACGGGGGTAAGGGGTGCATCACAGCCTCCTCGAGGCAGTTTGAGCCGGGGTTCTATCAAGTCCGGGCGACCGCCTTTCGGTGGTCGCCCGGTGTTACACGGTAACGCGGTTTATTTCTTGTTGGAGGCCATGGCTGCCTCGATCAGGTCAGCGCCGATATCGGCCTCGAACTTCTTCCAGACCGGTTTCATGGCATCAACCCAGGCCTGACGCTGTTCCGGGGTCAGGGTACGGACCACACCACCGGCATCCTTAACCCGCTGCATCGCCTCGGCATTAACCTTGGCAGACTCGGAGTTACGCGCCTCGGTCACCTCTTTCAGGATCTGTGACAGCTGGCCGCGGATATCGGCCGGCAGACCTTCCCACCACTCGTCCGAGGTCACCACCAGGTAATCCAGAATACCGTGGTTACTGGCGGTTACGCCGTCCTGTACTTCAAAGAATTTCTTGCCGTAGATGTTGGACCAGCTGTTCTCCTGGCCATCCACCACTTTGGTCTGCAGACCACCGTACACCTCTTTAAAGGACATCTTCTGCGGGTTGGCGCCGAGCTGCTCAAACTGGGCCACCAGCACATCGGAGGCCATGACGCGGAATTTCAGACCGCGGGCGTCTTCCGGTTTGATCAGCGGCCGGTTGGCAGAGAGCTGTTTCATACCATTGTGCCAGTAGGTCAGACCCAGCAGGCCGCGCCGTTTCATGGAGTTTTTCAGCTTCTCGCCGGCCGGTGAGTTCTGGAAACGGTCCACCGCTTCCACATCCTCGAACAGGAAGGGCAGATCGAAAATACGGAACTTCTTGGTGAACTTTTCAAACTTGGAGAGCGAGGGTGCGGCCATCTGCACGTCACCATTCAGCATCGCTTCCAACACCTTGTCGTCGTCATACAGGGTGGAGTTGGGGAACACCTGCATGCAGGCCTTGCCGTTCATCTCGGAGTTGACCCGGCTCTCCAGCAGAGAGGCGGCGATCCCTTTGGGATGCTTGTCGGAATTGGTAACGTGACTGAACTTGATCACAATTTCGCCGGGATCGCAGTTGGCGAAGACCGCTGAAGAAGAGATGGAGAGTGCTGCGGTAACGGCGATGCCGATCAGAGCTTTGCGCATTGGAGTCCTCCTAACTAGGATAATTTATTTAATGTTCCTGCCGGGCACCTTCAGGGTCATATCGAGGGCCGGACCGGTCTTTTAAGGTTAGCAAAGGCGGTGCCAATTACTATGAAATCTGTGGTTTTTGTCTAACCCACTGATATCCATGGCGGTGCGGTTGGAAACAGAAAACAGCCCGATCGGTAAAATGGGTGAAAATCCGCCCATCCGTCCTGTTGTTATGGTTGGTGATCCGCCAAAACCGCATCCGGAGTAGGCATTTAACGAGTCTGCGCGCCAGCCGGCCGGCCGGGCACCGGCCAATTCCCCAGCCGGTTTAGTCAGGGGTGCGCTACCGGTGATATACTCACGGGCCTCCTTGCGGGAGGCTCTATTCACTCAAGCGGAGCAGTAAGTTATGGCCAGCGAAGTCATCAAACCGGGAAAATTCGTCTCTCTCACCTACCACATCACCGACCTGGAAGGGAATGTGCTTGAGCAGAATGATATTCCAGTCAGTTATATCCATGGCGGTGAGACCGAACTGATCGGCAGCATGGACAAGGTGGTGGCCGGTAAGGGCGTGGGCGACGAGGTGGAGATGATCATTCCGCCGGAAGATGGCTTTGGTGAGCATGATCCGGATCTAACCTTTACCGATGATATCGAGAATGTACCCCCCCAGTTTCGGCAGCTGGGCGCCGAGGTGCAGATGCAGAATGAAGATGGGGAGACCCGCACTTTCTACGTAAGCAAGATTGAAAACAACAAGCTGACCGTGGATGGTAATCACCCGTTGGCGGGCAAGACCCTGAAAGTGATGATCAAGATTGTGGAAGTACGTGACGCTACCATGGAAGACATGGCGCCGCCGGCGGGCGGCTGTTCCATCAACTGAGCGTCCGCACAGCGGAAAACTTATTCTATAGAGGGAGAGATATGAAGCTGGGTGTTGTGATCCTTGCTGCAGGCCAGGGAACCAGGATGAAATCCGCTTTGCCCAAGGTGTTGCACCGTGTTGCCGGACGACCACTGGTGGGGCACGTGATCGACACGGCCCGGGCGCTGGGCGCTGATAAAGTGGCGCTGGTCTACGGCCATGGCGGTGACCTGGTGCAGCAGGCGATTGATGACCCGGCCCTGATCTGGGCGGAACAGGCGGAGCAGCTGGGTACCGGCCACGCGGTCGAACAGGCGATGTTCGCCATGGCTGACATGGACCGGGTGCTGGTGCTCTATGGGGATGTCCCCCTCACCACCCAGGCCACCCTGAACAGCCTGATCGGGCAATCCCGCGACAGCGCGCTGGCCCTGCTCACCGTCACCCTGGACAACCCCACCGGCTACGGTCGCATTGTGCGCGAGGACGGCCGGGTCACGCGGATCGTGGAGCAGAAAGATGCCTCCGATGCTGAACTGCAGATCCGAGAAATCAATACCGGCATCCTGATTGCCGACCGCGCCCGGCTGGCCGACTGGCTTGGTCGCCTGGAGAGTAACAATGCCCAGGGCGAGTTCTACCTGACCGACATTGTCGCCATGGCGGTGGCCGAAGGGATCGAGGTGAAAACCGCCCACCCGGCCGACGCCCTGGAAGTGGAAGGGGTGAATGACCGGGTCCAGCTCGCCACCCTGGAACGCCGCTATCAGCAGGTGCAGGCGGAGCAGCTGATGCGCCAGGGCGTGACCCTGCGCGATCCGGCCCGTTTCGACCTGCGGGGTCGCCTGCAGAGTGGCCAGGATGTGGAGCTGGATGTGAACGTGCTGATCGAGGGTGAGGTGACCCTTGGCAACAATGTCCGGGTGGGTGCCAACACGGTGATCCGCAACAGCCGTATCGCCGATGGTGTCTGGATCAAGGAGAACTGCGTAATCGAGGACGCGGTTATCGGCGCCGACTCCATCATCGGACCTTTTGCCCGGCTGCGGCCCGCCACCACCCTGGCGGAACGGGTGCACGTGGGCAACTTCGTGGAACTGAAAAAGAGCGACGTGGCCGCCGGCAGCAAGATCAACCACCTTAGCTATATTGGTGACTGCAGCATCGGCCGCTCGGTCAATATCGGTGCCGGCACCATTACCTGTAACTATGACGGCGTGAACAAGTTCCGCACCGTGATCGGCGACGGCGCCTTTATCGGATCTGACACCCAGCTGGTGGCACCGGTTGAAGTCGGGGCCGGCGCCACCATCGGGGCCGGTTCCACCATCACCCGGGACACCCCGGCAGAGACCCTGACCCTGAGCCGCGCCAAGCAGATCAGTCTGAACGGTTGGAAGCGACCGGAAAAACAGGACAAGTAATCACGCGGTTGTCAGGGCGGGCAGCGTCCCGCCTGGCCGTAAACGGGTTGTAACGGGCGTCCCGTGGACGCCGGTGGAAGCGACAAGAAAAGGAAAACGAACTATGTGTGGCATTGTGGGCGCCGTGGCCCGGCGAAACATTACCCCCATCCTGATTGAAGGTCTGCGTCGCCTGGAGTATCGCGGCTACGACTCGGCCGGTATCGCGATTCGGGACAGCGCCGGCAGAATCCAGCGCATCCGCTCCGTCGGAAAGGTCGCCTCCCTGCAGCAGCGCATGATCGAGAACCCGATTGAAGGCGAGCTGGGTATCGCCCACACCCGCTGGGCCACCCACGGCATGCCGGCGGAGCGCAATGCCCATCCCCACATGAGCGGAGAGCAGGTGGCGGTGGTGCATAACGGCATTATCGAGAACCATGCCGAACTGCGCGAGGAACTCAAGGCCAAGGGCTACCGGTTCACCTCCGACACCGACACCGAGGTCATCGCCCACCTGATGGCGGACGCGGTGAAAGACGGCAACGATCTCTGCAACGCCTTCAAATCAGTCGTTAAACGCCTAGTGGGTGCTTACTCTCTGGCGGTCGCCAGCCCCGATGATCCGGATCGGATCGTGGTGGCCCGGGCCGGCTCTCCGCTGGTTATCGGCCTGGGCGAGGGTGAGAACTTTGTCGCCTCGGACGTGTTTGCCCTGCTCACCGAGACCCAGCGCTTCATCTTCCTGGAAGAGGGCGATCTGGCCGACGTGCGCCGGGACGGGGTGCAGGTGTTTGACAGCGAAGGCAACCCGGTGGAGCGCCCGGTGGTGTCGTCAAAGCTGAACCCCACCGCCACCGACAAGGGCCCCTACCGCCACTACATGCTGAAAGAGATTTTCGAGCAGCCCGCCGTGGTGGCCGAAACACTGGAGGGGCGCATCCACAAGGGGCGCCTGCTGGAAGAGAGCTTCGGCTACGAGACCAAATCCCTGCTGGACCGCACCCAACGCATCCAGATTATTGCCTGCGGCACCTCCTACCATGCCGGCATGGTGGCGCGGTACTGGTTCGAGGAGATCGGCATTCCCTGCAACGTGGAAGTGGCCAGCGAATACCGTTATCGCCAATCGGTGGTGTCACCGGACACCCTGTTTGTCACCATCTCCCAGTCGGGCGAGACCGCCGACACTCTGGCCGCCCTGCGCGGCAGCCGGGAACAGGGATATCTGGGCAGCCTGGTGATCTGCAATGTGCCGGAGAGCTCGCTGGTGCGGGAATCGGACGTGGCGTTGATGACCCGTGCCGGTCCCGAGATCGGTGTTGCCTCCACCAAGGCGTTCACCACCCAACTGGTGGCCCTGCGGTTACTGGTGCTGGCGCTGGCGCGTCGCCAGGGCGTTGATTCGGAACAGCTGACCGCCTGGGTGGAAGAGCTGCACGCCCTGCCGCGCCAGATGGAAGTGGTGCTGAAACTCAATGAGCAGATCGAGGAGATGGCCCAGGGCTTTGCCGAGCGTAATCACGCCCTGTTCCTGGGCCGTGGCCCCTTCTATCCGATTGCACTGGAAGGCGCCCTGAAAATGAAAGAGATCTCCTACATCCACGCCGAGGCCTACCCCGCCGGTGAACTGAAACACGGCCCGCTGGCCCTGGTGGACGCCGAGATGCCGGTGGTCTGTGCCCTGCCCGACGACCCCCTGCTGGAGAAGGTACTCTCCAACCTACAGGAGGTGCGTGCCCGGGGCGGTGAACTGTTCCTGTTCAGTGACAAACGGGTGAAGATCGAACTGGACAACTACCAGAGCCTCACCCTGGACGACATCTGTCCGACCACCGCGCCGATTGTCTATACCGTGCCACTGCAACTGCTCTCCTACCACGTGGCCCTGCTCAAGGGCACCGACGTGGATCAGCCCAGGAACCTGGCCAAGTCGGTGACGGTGGAGTAAAGCAACTAAGAGCTGTTATTGTTGGTGGAATTACAGAAGAATAATAAAAGGAGGAGCTAATGCAGAGATGACGGAAGGATTGTCTTTGAACGATTGGCATGATGATCAGGAATTGATCATCAGTGCGTTACCAACGGACAGGCTCGTCGTTGATGCGGGCCCCGGAACTGGCAAGACCGCGGTAGCCTGCGCCCGGGTCGCCTACCTTATCGATGCTGAAGGCTGCGAACCTTCTGATATTTGGCTCATCAGTTTTACCCGTACTGCTGTCGCCGAACTTCGGCAGCGCATCGCCACGTACATGGAAGATCCCGAGGATGCATACTCTGTCCGTATCGCGACTCTGGATTCCCATGCATGGAGTCTGCATTCCGGTTTCAGTCCCGAAGCACGGCTGGATGGGAGTTACGACTCCAACATTGCCCAATTCACGGACACGTTGCGTCAGGATCCTGAAGTTCAGGAGTACGTGGGTTCGATTCGTCATCTGATTATTGACGAAGCCCAGGACATCGTGGGTATACGGGCTGAACTGGTGGAGGAGATTCTGAAGCATTTGCATGACGAGTGTGGTGTTACCATCTTTGCCGACCGTGCACAGTCCATTTACGGCTTCTCCTCCGATGATGTTGTTGACAAAGTCTCCGGTAGCGAAACGCTCATTGAGCGACTTGGAAAAGCCGGTGCGGACAGCGCATTCGATCATCTGGCTCTTAGTCAGGTGTTTCGTACTGACTCGGAGCGACTTCTTCAGATATTCTCAAACGTGCGCCAGCGTGTGCTGGAGGATGTGTCGGATAGCGCCAGCAGATTCCGCGATGTGGCTGAAACCATCAAGCAGCTCGCCGACGGCGAACCGGATGAAGAGTTCAGTGATGAGCTGCGAGAGCGCGACGACCTGTTGATACTGTATCGTCGCCGGGGCGAAGCGTTATTTGCGTCGTCACAGCTCAGGCAACGTGGTGTCGCTCACCGCCTCCGCATGTCCGGACTGCCCATCTGTATTAAACCATGGGTGGCACTCTGCCTCGCTGAACATGTCGAACCGACTCTTTCGCGCCAGCTTTTTTCAGAGCTGTGGAAACGAATGCCAGGGTGTCACGGTGATGAGGAGGCGGCATGGGCGGCTCTAATCCGCTACGGGGGGAAAACCGCCAGCCTTGTGGATATGGCCAGATTGACCTCCGTGCTTGGCCGAAATCGTCCCCCTGCAGACTTTTGCGTGCCGGACCTCGGCACGTCTGGCCCGATCGTGGGGACAATCCATGCGTCCAAGGGCCGCGAGGCACCAACAGTACACCTGATGATCCCACCGTCCCGCGGGGCTTCCGAGTCCGGCGACCTGGACGAGGAAACTCGAGTCATTTTTGTGGGAGCTACACGTGCGAAAACTGAGTTGCTCGTGGGAGAAGGCGACAAGCGTTTTTATCAAAGCCTGGACTCCTCCGGGCGGGTGTTCCGAAAGCTGAAGTCAACTGGAAGCTTCCCACGAGCCCAGGTCGAAATTGGACACGAGGGCGACATCGACGCAACGGGCGTAGCTGGCACAAAGCGGTTTTCGGAAGCATCGGATGTGCAGCGAGCTCAGGAGCGACTCAGGCGTATTGAACTTCCGCTTCATACGCGCGCAATTATGCAGCATGAGAATGAGTTTGCTTACGCGATAACACCTGAAACTGATGACGTAATGCCATTGGCATTTCTTGCCGACCAAGTGAATAAAGATATGTTTGATATTGGTCGTCGGTCTGCCGAGCGATCGGAGTCCCGCAAGACACGTCCGCCAGACAAGATTTTTCATCTTTCGATAGTGGGGATATGCTCTCTCATTGTCGCACCCGACTCAGCTGAAAGAGAAAGCCTTCATTATCCGTGGTCTGAAAGTGGGATCATGCTGGCGCCCGTGGTGATCGGTTTCACCACCGTGAGTTTTCCGTTCCAGAAACACAAGAAAAAGTGGTAAGTCTATCGGTTGCCCGGAGGAAAATGTGGACAGGGACATTATACTCGAACGTTTGTCGCAGGACCTGATGGGGCCATTCGAGGAGCTTGAAGAACTCCAGGATGCCAGACCATCCGATGTATATCTCACAGGCATACTCTGGCCGAAGCAGTCTGTAATGAGCGGGGAAGAGGATGACCGTCTGGCCGCTGCCGGAGCCGGGGAGGATACAGAAGGGCCGGACCCTGAAGAGGAACAAGTACCACCGGCGAATCAGATGCGTCCGTCGGTCGCTGGATTGTCCTTTGCGGTCAATGCGGGGCCTCCGCATGTACCCACTATTTCCATTATTGTCACGTTTGGCACCTATGTAAAAACGGACGTTGCCTGCGATCCCGCGGATGCTTCTCGCGGCAAGACTGCTATATGGAAACGGCGGCACCATCACATCAGGATCGGGCCTATCATCTGTCCACATGAGCCTTTGAGTTTTCCACTGGCTGCTTCTTCAGAAACAGGTATTCCTATTTCCGCATTGACGGATGCAGATATGCCTGAAGGCGTGCGCGTCCACATCCGTTCCGTTCCGTGGGACGAGAATCGACTGGTCACGGTAACTCTTGTGAACGATTCACTTCCCGACTCCGCAGAGGGGCGGGCCGGCCGGGAGCGGGCAACGCTGTTCCAAACAGCAATACGGGTGGAGACCGCAGAAGGGACAATTTTCGTCGCGAGGCCATCGCGTCGCGCAGTCATTGATGATGAAGACAAGTCCCTTGCACTACTGTACCGAAATGCACGGGAGTTCGCGGCAGGGCATACATGCTCTGCCGAGTGGAATGAGCCGGAGGACGGCTCAGTCCCGTCGTGGGTTGGCTCAACCTGGATACCAACAGCTGTTGTACGGGCCGTCAGCAGTGCCGGTCATGAAGTGTTTGCATCTCTCCTGTCAGGCGAGAACCCGCTCCTCTCTTTGGAATGGTTAATTGCTGCGAATAGAGAACAATTGGTGCAAGGCCTCAAGGGCTTTGTCGAAGCATACGGGAACTGGATCAATCTGAAATCCGCCACGGTCGACAAATTACCGACTGATATGCAGAGTGCTGCAGACAAGAATCTGCAACAGTGCCATAAAGTAAAAGAACGCATGTTGGCAGGGGCAAGCTTGGTTGGCAGTGATGAAAGGACATGGCAGGCCCTAAGGCTTGCATTCATAGCAATGAGACTTCAGTACAACTGGGGCCGTGGAAATTCGGGTCAGAACCGCTTCACATGGCGTCCATTTCAGCTGGGGTTTATCCTGCTCTCAATTTCATCAATCGCCAGTCGGGAAGGTCCTGAAAGGGAGATAATGGATTTGCTCTGGTTTCCCACCGGCGGGGGAAAAACGGAGGCCTATCTTGGCCTCGTTGCATTTACTGCCTTTCATCGCAGACTTCTCGGGGGTGATGACGAAGCTGGTGTGGCTGCTGTCATGCGTTATACGCTGCGGCTGCTCACGACCCAACAGTTTACACGCGCTGCCGCTGTTATACTCGCCTGCGAGGCAATTCGGCGCGGGCGTGTGTCGGATGTCCCAAAAGGGCTTGATCTGGGACAGACTCCCTTCTCAATCGGGCTCTGGGCGGGCGATGCCGCAACCCCCAACCGTTACGATGATGCTCGCAAGTCTCTTCAGGGCAGCATGGAGGTCTCATCGCCAAAACAACTTGCAGCATGCCCGGCGTGTGGAACGGTTTTGCGTTGGGAGCCTGATGATAACCGCAAAGCGATATTGGCCAGATGCGTGAATGATTCGTGCATTCTTCATGGTGAGTCACACCTGCCCGTGTGGACAGTGGACGATGACATCTACCGCGAGCGCCCGACTTTGCTCATCGGCACAATTGACAAATTTGCACAAATTGTCAGGAAAAAGGAGATTAACAGGCTTTTCGCAGTGAATTCCGGATCACCGCCCGACCTTGTGATCCAGGATGAGCTTCACCTGATATCGGGGCCGCTGGGTACTGTAGCCGGCCTCTATGAAGTTGCAATTGACCTTATGTTCTCCAGGGAGAACAGGCGGCCAAAGATCATTGGTTCCACTGCAACCATACGCCGTGCATCAGAACAGGTCAGGGCGCTGTTTAATCGGGACCTGTGTCAATTCCCTCCTTCAGGTATAGATTCTGATGACTCCGGATTTGCAGTTGCTGAGCCGGTAACGCAACGTGCGCCAGGCCGGAGGTATGCAGCGGTGACAACCGCTGGGCGTTCCGCCAAGTTCACCTTGCAGGCGGTTTCAGCGTCTTTGCTGCAAAGTGCCGGTTCCCTGTCCGACAGCACCAGCCGTGATCACTATGGAACCCTGGTTTCATACTTCAACTCGTTGCGTGAGCTTGGGGGAGCACTGGTACTGATGCAGGACGACGTGGCCGATTCCATAAAGATGCTTGCTGTGCGCCGTGGCGAGCAACCCAGGGGGATTGAGAACCTTCAAGAGCTGACATCCAGAAGAACACAGGCGGAGATCCGGGAGATGCTCGATATGCTGGAGGTGCCCGCCGATCAGCCGGGCACGATGGACGCTGTGCTTGCCACAAACATGCTGAGTGTCGGCGTCGATATACCACGCCTCGGACTGATGGTAGTCAATGGTCAGCCCAAGGGGATATCTGAATATATCCAGGCTACCAGCCGTGTAGGGAGGGGGAGTGTCCCGGGGCTTGTGGTTGCCGTTCTGAACAATGCAAAGGCAAGGGACCGCTCACACTTCGAGACGTTCCGCACTTGGCATACGACATTGTACCGCGATGTTGAGGCGACGAGCGTAACTCCATTTGCATCCCGTGCGCGTGATCGGGCTCTCCATGCGATTCTTGTTGCGCTATGCCAGCACATGGTTCCGGGCATGTTGGATTTCCCGAGGATTGATGCAACGAACGAGGCAGATGTCAGACGGATTGTTGACGAAATCACAGCCAGAGCAAGGGATGTGGATGAGACGGAAACTGATGTGCGGGCGGAACTGCTTCGTTTGGTTGAGGTTTGGAAGGCTAGAGAACCGGAGCAATACTGGAACGACTATGCACCAAGGAAATCATTGCTGCAAAGCGCTGAACGTGCTGCCGCGAAACGCACAATGGGCTGGAGTGAAGGGGCCGCATGGCCGACGTTGAATAACATGCGGAACGTTGAACCGGCCACGCCTTTCAGACTGGTGCCGGCGCTTCGTAATCCCAACAAGGGCGCACAGGAGGACGGTCATGGCAAATGATATAGGAATGTTGCGCCGTAGTGCCGTGGCGTCCACATTCGGACCAGGTGCGGTGGTCGACTTTCGGGCTGGTGGCGCTCCGGTTTCGGTTGTGGTCGCTGGACTTGAGGAGTGGGACAGCAATTTTGGCCCCGCTGGTTTGGTAAATTCTCAAAGTACACGAGAGCCACGCCTACAGCAGAAACTTGGTGTTGCAGGGTTCCGGTTGCCACCAGTGAGCCTGGGAGATCTGGGTGTCCACAACACAGGGAGTGCGGATGATCGCAAACGGCTGATTGGGGTACGTTTCCCGCGTTGGCTTCAATGCCCTCAATGTGACCGGATTGCACCTGTTGAAAAGTGGGCAGATGATCCTGGCAAGCCTGGTCGCTACTGTGCGAAATGCACGAGGAAGCAGCCAGGAATGCAACGCGTTTACGTTATTCCTGTACGTTTTGTTCTCGCCTGTGATAAAGGTCATCTTGACGACTTTCCCTGGCACTGGTGGGTGGGACACAAACCGGATTGTCCACGGAAAAAGGGATTCCTGAGGCTGAAATCAGAAGGGCCAGGGTTGGCGGGCCTTATCGTAAATTGCCCGGAATGTGCCGCCCGAAGATCTATGGACGGAGTATTCAATCAGTCCACGTGGAAAACTCACAGTTGCGGCGGATACAGCCATTGGCTTGGTACAAGGGTGGATGGATGTGAGGGCGATGTTCGTGCAATGCAGCGCGGCGCCTCCAACCTGTATTTTCCTGTTGTGGAATCGGCCCTCAGCATACCCCCCTGGTCTGACCAGTTGCAGGAGGCGCTTGGAATATATTGGGGCACGCTGGTAAACACTGAGCCTTCGGATCGCGCCAAGTTCATCGGGATGCTTGCACAGGGAGAACTGCGGGTCGTTTTGGACGAATTGCACATGACACCTGAGCAGCTTTCAGCAGAAATAGAGAACAGGGTCCGGATTCTGGCGCAAGAAGGTGGCACGGATATCCGGGGCGAGGAATACCGTCAGTTCACATTAGGACTGTCCGGGCAGGGTCTTCCAGACAGGGAGTTCGAGACACGCCAAGAGCCGGTTCCCGTGGAACTCGGCAGCTTGGTTGCTAAGGTGGTCCGCGTTGTGCGATTGAGGGAGGTTCGGGCTCTCCGAGGTTTCACCAGAATCAATCCACCCGACGGTGAAGACAGCAATGTTGCGCCGATCTCTCGTGGCAATCTCGATTGGCTGCCCGCGATAGAGGTACGGGGCGAGGGGGTTTTCATCCAGCTGGACACTTCAGCCGTTGACACATGGGAACAGCGGGAAGTCGTGCAAGAGCGCGCAAAGGTGCTGGATGAACGTGCTGTTGCAGAGTGGACGAACCGGTACGGCTCCGGTAGGCCTCCAAGAGTTGTGACCCCACGTCTACTGCTTGTGCATTCGCTGGCGCATGCTTTGATGCGGCAACTGACGCTCTCCTGCGGCTACTCAAGCGCATCGTTGCGTGAGCGGCTTTATATCAGTGAAGGTGACGACGAGTCACCTGGGATGGCTGCACTTCTGGTATACACGTCCACAACTGACGCTGATGGCACGCTTGGCGGATTGCAGCGCGAAGGGATGCCGGAGCGCATCGGCAGCACCTTTCATGCCGCGATAAGGGCAATGGAATGGTGCTCTTCAGATCCACTGTGCATCGAGGGGGCGATGGCCACCGCCCAGGGATTGTCGCTTGCAGCCTGTCACGCCTGCCTCTTGGCCCCTGAAACATCCTGTGAGGAGTTTAACAGCCTGCTTGATCGAGCGATGTTGGTGGGTACGCCGGATGCACCAGAGATAGGCTTCTTTACATCAATACTGAAGGGGGACTGAATGGCCAGGATGTGGCCGCGGGAGCTGCCGGACGAGATTCTATCCAATCCGCTTCGTTCTTCCGAAGTACGGGTATACATGGCATTAGCCTCGTCGCTTGATGACAGTTATGTGGTGTTCTACTCGCGGCCGTGGCTGGGTTTGACCTGGGACGGACGTGAAATCGATGGTGAATGTGACTTCGTCGTAGCGCACCCTAACAGGGGGATGCTGGCCATCGAAGTAAAAGGGGGTGGAATTGAGTACAATCCTGAGGAGGAACGTTGGTTTTCTGTAGATCGTTATGGCTGCAGGCACAACATCAAAAATCCGGTTGCACAAGCCCGAACGTCAAAACACGAATTGTTACGTAAGCTCAGAGAGGACACGGCATGGCGCGGTCGCTACATTAGAGCAAGGCATGGTGTCATCCTGCCGGACTGCCTGCCTTCTTCTTCGGACCTCGGTGCCGATATGCCAAGAGGCATTTTTTGCTTCGCAGATCGATTTGAACGTGATTTGCCCGACTGGGTACAGGAGCGTTTGGGCGGTGCCTCCACCACGAAAGAGGAGCCGCTCGGGGATAATGGCATCCGGGTACTTGAGAGGCTGCTTGCCAAACCTTTCAGGCTGCGAACCTCACTCGCTCCCTCTCTTCGTGAAGATGCCAGAGTACAGGATTACCTGACAACGCAGCAGTACCACATCCTCTCCATGCTTGACAGCCTGCCCAGAGCGGCAATTGCGGGCGCCGCGGGTACAGGAAAGACAATCCTTGCGGTGGAGAAGGCGCGTCGCTGCGCAGATGTCGGGATGGCCACACTTTTCGTGTGCTACAACAGACCGCTTGCGACAGCCGTTGCCGAATTACTCACGGGTGTCTCTGTTCGCGTCGAAACATTCCATGGTTTGTGCGCTTGGATGGCGAGGGAGGCGGGAATGGATATCCCCAAGGGCGAGTCATCGGAACAGTTGTTTGATGATATATATCCTTCACTGCTCGCGGACTCTGCAGAGCTGAGACATGATATCCGATTTGACGCGATAATTGTGGACGAGGGCCAGGACTTCATGAGTCACTGGTGGGCTGCGATCGACGCTCTTCTGGAACCCTCACCGGGAAGCAATCTTTATGTCTTTTTTGACAGCAACCAGCGAGTATACGGGAGTGTGCCGTCACTTCCCGGCGACGCATCATTGCTGCCCATACGTCTGACCCGGAATCTACGGAACACGAAAGCCATACACGCTACGGCATCGGCATTCTACGAGGGTTTTGCTATCCAGGCTGCGGGCCCGCAGGGCACAGAACCTGAGTGGTTTGTGGTTGAACCTGCCAGGATCTCAAAAGCAGTAGCCGAGAAGGTGACCGAGCTTGTCCGCCATGAAAAGGTCGATCCGGAATCAATCGCTGTTCTGGTACCGAATCGAAGCGTCCGGGACGAGCTCATCGAAGACAACTGCTTGGGAGCCTATCCGGTCCACGAGGCGGGGAATAGAGGAACTCATTCAACCCTAACCGTTGACACGATACGGCGGTTCAAAGGCCTGGAAAGCCCAGTGGTGGTGCTGGTCGTCCCTGAAGCACTGACGGAAGAATTGGCTTATGTCGCATTCTCCCGCGCGAGGAGCCACCTGATAGTGATTGGTGCAGACGGGCCGGTGAGCTATCTGTGCAGTGTTATTGAGTCATCAGAGTAGGCTGGAATGAGTCATCTAGTACGTATTGTTCCGGCGCTGCAAACCTGGATGGTGCTCCCAGAGGCGGAGTCTGAGTTGTGCAGCCAACAGGTTCAGGTATATTGGTTGAGTGCCGAGTACACCTGCGCATCAGGTCCGCGTTTCATTGATCAGGCTTTGAATCAGTGAGACCCATACGTCCAGCGAATCACGCACTTCATGCTCCCAGATTCGCAGGACATGCCAGCCCAGTTCGGTTAGTTGCCGGCTCACTTGCTGGTCACGTTCCACGTTTCTGGCAATCTTTTTGGCCCAGAACTTCGCATTGTGCTCGGGTGACTGGAAGTGCTCTGGGCACTGATGCCAGAAGCAGCCGTCGACGAAGATGGCAACCTTCTTGCCAGGAAAGATGATATCGGGGCGCCCGGGGAGGTTGCTCTTGAGCCGGTATCGTAGACCAACGGCCCAGAGGGCTTTACGCAGCACCAGCTCCGGCTTGGTGTTCTTCCCCCGGATACGGGACATGCATCGACTGCGTTGTTGGGGACTAAGAACATCCATAAGCCTGGTGTGTTGCTCTGACTTCTGCTAACTTGGCAATTAATATACATTATCGCTTATGTACATGATATGCATAAAAATTTTGAAAAAACTGCTCCCATGAAGTTTGTTGATCTCTTTTGCGGCGGGGGCTTTGGCGCCCGCGGCGCGGTTCGGGCTGGCGCGACTCCGATACTGGCTGTAGATGCCTGGGATGTCGCGGCGAACACCTACAAGGACAACTTTCCGGATGCCAAGGTGATCTGTTCATCCATTGATGACCTCACCCCTGGGGATTTGGCAAAGCACTATAAACCAGATGTTCTCCTGACCTCGCCTGAATGCACATCACATTCGATCGCTCGTGGTGCGCGCCCAGCCTGCGAGAAAAGCCGTGAGACGGCAATGGGTATTGTTCCATGGCTGGAGTCGATGTCACCGCGCTGGCTGATCGTCGAGAATGTTAATCGCATGAAGAAGTGGGGGCGTCACAACGAGCTTGTACGGACGATTGAGTCGTCTGGTTATGAAGTCAGCGATCTATACCTGAATGCCGCGGACTTCGGGGCTCCCCAGTCACGTAAACGCATGTTCCTGGTTTGCAGCCGGCACGGCTTGTCTATCAGCAGGGACGAACTGCTGGACATTCATAACAGGACCCCAAAAGATGCCGGATCGATTATCGATTGGTCCGGGAAATACGCGAGCCAGCCTCTGTACAGGAAAGGCAGGGCCAAACCAACTCTTGAGCGTGCCGAACGTGCAATGGCTGAGCTTGGAGAGGGTGTTCCATTCATCGTTGTCTATTACGGGTCGGATTACGCCGGTGGCTGGCAGCCGATTGATGTGCCGTTGCGGACGGTCACGACAATTGATCGATTCGGCTTGGTTACTTGGAAGGGCGAGACGCCTTATCTCCGGATGTTGCAGCCGCCTGAGCTCCTGAAAGCGATGGGTGCCGGTTTGGTGCATGAGCTTAACCATGGTAGCCGCCGTGACAAGATCAAGCTTTGTGGTAATGGCGTCTGCTCGCCCGTCATGGAGGTTATTTTCAGGCGGATTGCGCAGATTGACATAATCAGGAAAAACAGGGCTGCATGATAGACAGTAATCTGTCTGAAGCGGACTTGGTCGTGGATGAGGTGTATGGCGGCTCACGTAAGGGAAATGCATCCGATGATCCACTTCCGGCGTTGATGGGTGTCGACTGCGGTGCATGGTTTTGCCACCTTGGCAAACGGCCTGATACCTATACGCTCAACATGCTGGTACTAAAGATCAATTTCAGTGATATAAACTGGCCACGATTCCGTGAATCGTGAGACCGGTGTTTTCACTTATTACGGAGACAAGCACGAGCCATGTGATCTTCACAAGACACCGCATCAAGGTAATGCAATGCTCCGAAGTCTTTTTGTCTATGCTCATAACCACCAGTATCCCCATCACTGTCCGCCAATATTTTTGTTTGGCAGCACCGGCCAGTATCACGCAGTCCAGTTTTTGGGATTTGCGGTGCCCCGGGGTGGAGAGTTGTTCTTGTTCAGTGATAAACGGGTGGAAATCGAACTGGATAACTACCAGAGCCTCACCTTAGACGATATCTGCCCCACTACCGTGCCGCTACAGTTACTCTCTTGCCACGTGGCCCTGCTCAAGGGCACCGGCGTGGATCAGCCCAGGAACCTAGCCAAATCGGTGACGGTGGAGTGAATACCCGGCTAAGCTAAAAAAGTATGGTGCGGAGAAAATAAAGTACTTACCTGAAACCGGACGTTTTGGTCATCCGGTATGCTGTAAGGGCTGTTCTTATGTGCTAGGCATTATCCTTAAACCCAGGCAGTTCAAGCGGGCCTTGGCGACACCCGGGCTGCCCTGCGTCCGGTGGACAGCTGACGTTGCCAACCCGGCACAAGGTTGATCATAACTGCTTCAGTTGTTGCTGGAACAGCTGCATCAAGAGCTCGATATTGCCAAGCCCGGGGTAGTTGGGCCGCACTACAAAGGCGATTTCACGGTGCGGGCCAGGCTCGGCCAAGGGTACCTTGGCGATTCTGGGATTGCTCTCCACCAGTTGGGGTAGTGCCATTTCCGGTACCAGGGTGGTGCCCAGGCCGTTTGCCACCAGCTGGACCAGGGTGTTGAGACTGGTGGCACTGAGGTGGTCTGCCGAGACTTCCCGGAGGTGGCAAACCGCCAGTGCGTGATCCTTCAGGCAGTGTCCATCCTTGAGCAGCATCAGCCGCTGTGGGTCCAGTTCGTCCTTGCTGAGCTGGTGCTTGTGGGCCAGCTCATCATCGACCTGGGTGATCCAGTAGAAGTTTTCCGCCCAGAACTTGAAGGTCAGCAGGCCATCGCAACTGAATGGCAGGGCGAGTATCGCCGCATCCAGGTCGCCATGGCGTACCTGCTCCACCAGCACATGGGATTGTTCCTCGGAGATATGCAACCGTAGCCCCGGGTAGCGGGCCTGCAGGGTCGGCAGCACTACCGGCAGCAGATAGGGACAGATGGTGGGAATGATCCCCAGTGACATCGTGGTATTGAGCGGTTCCTGTTGGGCTTCACCCAGTTTCTCGATGTCGTCCATCAGGAACTTGATCTGTTGTGCCTTCTCCAGCACCTGCTTGCCCAACGCGGTGACCAGGACCTGCTTGTTGTTGCGTTCGAATATCTGAAAGCCCAGTTGCCTTTCCATCTCGGAAAGCGCGGTGCTCAACGCGGACTGGGAAACGGCGCAGGCCTCGGATGCCTTCTTGAAATGCAGGGTGCGTTCGACCGCCAGGGCGTAGTGAATCTGTTTCAGTGAGATCATGGGTCCAGTCTACTTGTGTCCGAAATAATATTCAATTTATTAGAACATAATCATTAATACTATCTAATTTACAGAACTATCCCCTGTCCGTACATTAGTCCCATCTGCTCTTAACGACGCAGGATTAAATTTTCAAACCCGATAACTTCATTCAGCAGGAGATAGTAAATGTCTGTAATCAATACCAAGATCAAACCGTTTACCGCGACCGCATTCAAGGCCGGTGAGAAAGACTTCTTCCAGGTCACTGAAAAAGACCTTGAGGGTAAATGGGCTGTGTTCTTCTTCTATCCGGCTGACTTCACTTTTGTCTGCCCAACCGAGTTGGGTGATCTGGCCGATCACTACGAAGAGTTCCAGAAGCGTGACGTGGAGATCTACGCCGTATCCACCGATACCCACTTCACCCACAAGGCGTGGCACGAGGCTTCCGAGACGATTGGCAAGATCAAGTACCCCATGCTGGGTGACCAGATGGGCATTATCACCCGCAACTTTGAGAACATGCGGGAGGACCAGGGTCTGGCTGATCGCGGCACCTTCCTGGTCGATCCGGATGGCATCATCCAGGCCGTGGAAATTACCGCTGAAGGTATCGGCCGTGATGCAGAGAATCTGCTGAACAAGGTCAAGGCGGCCCAATATGTACGCAACCACCCGGGTGAAGTTTGCCCGGCTGCCTGGAAAGAGGGTGAGGCGACTCTGGCGCCTTCCCTGGACCTGGTTGGCAAGATCTAAATCATCGCATTACCGGGCGCCCTGCTGGTTGGGGCGCCCGGCCTCAAAAGAATACGGAGCTGTATCATGATTACCCCCGAAATCAAACAGGCCCTCAGCGGTTACTTCGCCAATATGCAGAAACCCGTCACTCTGGTGCTGCAGAGCGGCGACCACCCCAAACGTGGTGAACAGGCCGATTTCCTGGCCGACATCAGTGGCATATCTGACAACGTGAATTTCGAGGAGCGTGATGCCGGACTGCGTAGCCCGATGAGTTTTACGCTGGAGGTTGATGGCCAACCGACCGGCATCGTCTTCTCCGGTATTCCCGGAGGCCACGAGTTCAACTCCCTGATTCTTGCCATCCTGCACGCCTCCGGTAGCGATATGAAGCTGGATGACAGCATCGCCAACCTGATCAAACAGGTACGCAAGCCGCTGCAGTTTGAGGTGTTTATCAGTCTCAGCTGCCACAACTGCCCGGACGTGGTGCAGGCGCTCAACCAGTTCGCCCTGCTGAACCCGGATATCTCCGCGGAGATGCTTGATGGCGGCCTGTTTCCCGAAATTATCAAGGAGCGGGATATTCAAGGGGTTCCCACGGTATATCTGAACGGGGAGTTGTTCGCCAACGGCAAGGTTGATGCTGCGCAACTGCTCGATAAGTTGATTGAATTTGAACCGGAGATCACCCAGACCGTGGATCAACCCACCCTGCCACTGCAGGATGTGACCGTGATCGGTGGCGGGCCGGCCGGTGTGGCCTCTGCCATCTACAGTGCACGCAAAGGCTTAAAAGTAACCCTGATCGCAGAGCGTCTCGGCGGCCAGGTAAAGGACACCATGGGTATCGAGAATCTGATCTCTGTGCCCAAGACAACCGGTCCAGAGTTGGCCGGTGCCTTGCAGAATCACCTCAATGACTACGATATCACTGTCAAGGAGCATTTGCGGGTGACCGGCGTTGAGCAGGGCAATGTAAAAAAGGTGACCCTCACCAGCGGTGAAGTGATCTCGACCCGCACTTTAATCGTTGCCACCGGTGCGCGCTGGCGTGAACTCGGTGTGCCCGGCGAGAAGGAGAATATTGGTAATGGCGTGGCCTATTGTCCCCACTGTGACGGTCCATTCTTTAAGGGCCGGGACGTGGCGGTGATCGGTGGTGGTAACTCCGGTATCGAAGCGGCGCTGGATCTGGCCGGCATCGTTCACTCGGTGACGGTGTTCGAGTTTCTGCCGCAACTCAAGGCCGACCAGGTGCTGATCGACCAGGCGATCGCCCGGGACAACATAACCATCATCACCAATGCCGCCACCAAGCAGATCCTGGCCGAGGACGGCAAAGTGGTCGGTGTTGAGTATGAAGACCGGAATAGCGGTGAAATCAAGCAGGAAGAGTTGGCCGGCGTATTTGTGCAGATTGGTCTGGTGCCAAACAGCCAGGTAGTGGCTGACCTGGTGGAGACCAAGCCCTGGGGCGAGATTGTAATCAACGAAAAGTGTGAAACCTCAGCGCCCGGCATTTACGCCTGTGGTGACGTGACCACGGTGCCCTACAAGCAGATTGTGGTTGCCATGGGCGAAGGCGCCAAGGCCTCGCTGGCGGCGTTCGAATACCTGCTGACCCACAAGGTGGAAACGGAAGAAAGCGCGGCTGCTGCTTAAGATCTGTCGCGGAAACGACTTGTTGTGCAGATAAACTGGTTGGGTTGCGTCCTCAGTTACGTAACCCAACCAGTTTTTTCTTCCACCAGAGAAAGGGCAGGAAGCGAGATCCGGCTTACACAGTGATGGGTCCAACTGGAGCCGGCCCTTTATCCAGCCAGAGAGGGGCAGATTTGAGCCGCCTACGCGCCTGGCGCCTACCCCACAGGCAGCGCGCCTGGGTGCCCTACCGATAACGCAACAGAGGCAAATTGCACTTGAATGGGGTTGGAAGTCCCCGTTCACGGGGCGGGCTACTGCTCGGCCACACACGGCATCAGTTCCCGATCCGAGCGCCCGATTTTCCCTTGTTATATACGATTTAATGAATATGTAATAATTCATATATACTCTATCCAGCATATAAGCCGCAGGGTAGACGCGTGAAAAAAGTCCTCTTTGTCTGTTCAGAAAACTCGGCCCGTTCCCAGATGGCGGAGGCGCTGTTGCGCCACTATGCCGGGGACCGGTTCGAGGTGTTCAGTGCCGGTACCGAACCGGATAGTGTGGACCCCCGGGTACTGGAGGCCCTGCAGGAGCTGGGTATCAGTACCAGCGGGTTGCATGCCAAGCCGCTGGATCGGTTTGCCGATCACTCCTTCGATTTTGTTATCACCCTCTGCAGCAAGGCGCGCCAGGAGTGCGGCAACTGGCCGGGGAGTGGCGTACTTTTGGCCTGGGATTTTGACGATCCCAGGAGCAGTAGTGATCCCCAGGCCATCCCCAAGACGCTGCAGGCAATCATCAAACGGATACGCCTGTTCATCGAGGTGAACAGCAAGGCGACCGGTGATCTGTATCCAACACTTTCCCCCCTGGAGTTTTACAAGGCACTGGCAGATGAAGTGCGGCTGAAAGCCCTTCTGTTGCTGCTCGACCAGGAGCTCTGTGTCTACGAGCTGGTGGAAGCCCTGCAACAGTCACAGCCCAAGGTCTCCCGGAACCTGGCCCAGTTGCGCAAGACGGGTCTGCTGCTGGATCGACGCCAGGGGCAGTGGGTCTACTATCGTCTGCACCCCCTGATGAGCAACTGGATGAAACAGGTGATTGGTATCACGCGGCAGAATAACCGGGAGTTTCTGGATGATGCATGCGCGCGGCTAAAGGCCATGCCCGATCGCCCCGCCATCGGCGACCATTACGAACATTCACACATTTAAATCTGGAGTAAATACCATGTCTATAAGAATCGGAATCAACGGCTTTGGCCGTATGGGACGCCTCTCGCTGCGGGCACTGTATGATCAGGCCGATGTCCAGATCGTGCAGATCAACGATCCGGCTGGCGATGCCGTTACCCTGGCCCACCTGCTCAACTTCGATTCTGTTCACGGTCGCTGGCAACATGAGGCGACGGCCCAGGGTACCACCATGCTGATCGACGGAAACGCCATCGCGGTGAGTGGTAACAAAGCGATTGCCGAAACCGACTGGTCAGGTTGCGACCTGGTGATCGAAGCCTCTGGCAAGATGAAGACCCGGTCGTTACTGCAAGCCTACCTTGATCAGGGGGTGCGGCGCGTGGTGGTGACGGCGCCGGTGAAGGAAGAGGGGGTGCTGAATGTGGTCATGGGGGTGAACGATGATCTCTACGATCCGGACCGCTACCCGGTTGTCACGGCGGCGTCCTGTACCACCAACTGCTTGGCGCCGGTGGTGAAGGTGATCCACGGGGGGTTGGGAATCCGGCACGGCTCCATCACCACCATCCACGATATCACCAATACCCAGACTATCCTGGATGCACCCCACAAAGATCTGCGACGGGCGCGGGCCTGTGGTAGCAGCCTGATTCCCACCACCACCGGCTCGGCCACCGCTATTACCCACATCTTTCCCGAGTTAAAGGGGAAGCTGGACGGTCACGCCATCCGTGTGCCGCTGGCCAACGCCTCCATCACCGACTGTGTGTTCGAAGTGGCCAGGGAGACCAGTGCTGAAGAGGTCAATGGTCTGCTCAAGGCAGCCGCGGAGTCGGACCTTGCGGGTATCCTGGGTTACGAAGAGCGCCCCCTGGTGTCGGTGGATTACAAGAGCGATCCCCGCTCCAGCATTATTGACGCCCTCTCCACCCTGGTGGTGAACGGTACCCAGGTGAAGATCTACGCCTGGTATGACAATGAATGGGGTTACGCCAACCGGACCGCGGAGCTGGCCCTGAAAGTGGGACGCCTGGATAAGGACGTCTGACATGCTCAGCCAGTTGACCCCGGCGGTCCGCCAGTACCTGCTGGTGACCGGCAACTATTGGGCCTTCACCCTGACCGATGGCGCCCTGCGTATGCTGGTGGTGCTCCATTTCCACGCCCTCGGCTACTCGCCGCTGGAGATTGCCCTGCTGTTTCTGTTTTATGAAATCTTCGGGGTGATTACCAACCTGGTGGGCGGCTGGCTGGGTGCCCATCTGGGCCTGAACCGCACCATGAATATCGGCCTGTTCCTGCAGGTGGTGGCGTTAATCATGCTGCTGGTACCGGCGGCGATGCTCACTGTGCCCTGGGTGATGGGCGCGCAGGCGTTGTCGGGGATCGCTAAGGACCTGAACAAGATGAGTGCCAAAAGCGCCATCAAGCTGCTGGTGCCGGGTGATGCCCAGGGCACCCTGTACAAGTGGGTGGCGATCCTGACCGGTTCCAAGAACGCCCTCAAGGGGGCCGGTTTCTTTATGGGCGGTGGATTGCTGATGTGGCTCGGTTTCAGCGGTGCGGTAGCGGCCATGGCGGTGATGCTGGCACTGGTCTGGCTTCTCAGCCTGCTACTGCTGGAAAAGTCCCTGGGCAAGGCGAAAACCAAGCCCCGCTTCAGCGACATCCTGTCCAAGAGCCGGGCTATCAATATCCTTTCGGCAGCCCGCATGTTCCTGTTCGGTTCCCGGGATGTCTGGTTTGTGGTGGCGCTGCCGGTGTTTCTATCCGGGACGCTCGGCTGGGACCACTGGCAGACCGGCGGATTTCTCGCCCTCTGGGTGATCGGTTATGGCCTGGTGCAGGCGATTGCGCCGCGCATCACCGGCAAGGCGGCCGGCCGCCTGCCGGATGGACAGGCGGCCCTGGTCTGGGCGGCGCTGCTCACCCTCCTGCCGGTGCTGATTGCGCTTGGTCTGGGCACCGGGCTCAATCAGGCAGCGGTGCTGATCGGTGGCCTGCTGCTGTTCGGCGCGGTGTTTGCGGTCAACTCCTCCCTGCACAGCTACCTGATTGTCAGCTATGCCAGCAGTGATGGGGTCTCGCTGGATGTGGGTTTCTACTACATGGCCAACGCCATGGGACGCCTGATCGGCACCCTGCTGTCCGGCTGGGTGTTCCAGTTGGCGGGCCAGGGCAGTGCCGGATTGGCGGCCTGTCTCTGGATCTCCGCTATCATGCTGGCCCTGACCGTGCTGATATCCTTTGGCCTGCCCCGCTTCCGCGCGGAGAAGGAGGCGGCTTGACCGGCGCTCAATCCGCGCCAAACTGACAACCAGGGTGGTTCCAGGTGCCGCATCGGATAACGAACGGCTATGCTTGGGGTCCAATAGCAGAACTGCTGTCAGTCAGGTTGAGGAGATAATGGCAAAAGACAAACTGGTCAAAACATCCAACCGTTCCGAAATTGACGCCTTCCTGAAAAAAGTGGCCACTACACCGGTGCGAAAGCCAACCGGTCGCACCGGGCGCCTGATCTTTGCCATGGATGCCACCGCCAGCCGGGAACCGACCTGGGATCATGCCTGCCATATCCAGGCCCAGATGTTTGAAGAGACCGCGGCACTGGGTGGCCTCAGCATCCAGCTGTGCTACTACCGGGGATTCAATGAATTCAACGCCAGCGACTGGCTGTCCAACACGGGCGATCTGCAGCGGCGCATGTTGGCGGTCAACTGTCTGGGGGGACATACCCAGATACGCAAGGTGTTGCAGCATGCCCTCAGAGAGACCCGCCAAAAACAGGTGGATGCGGTGGTCTTTGTCGGTGACTGCCTGGAAGAGGAGGTGGACGAACTTTGCCAATTGGCGGGTGAGCTGGCGCTGCATAACGTGCCGGTTTTCCTGTTTCAGGAGGGGGATCAGCCTGCCGCCAAACGGGCCTTCAAGCAGATTGCCCGGCTCACCGATGGCGCCTATTGCCCGTTCGATGCCAGCAGCGCCCAGCAACTGCGTGACCTGTTGAGCGCGGTGGCGGTCTACGCGGCGGGAGGCCGACGGGCGCTGGAAAACTTCAGCAAGTCCCGGGGCGGCGTGACCAAACTGCTTACCCGCCAGATCAACAAAGGCTAGCCGGGCCGCCCTGCCCCTGTGCAGACCGGTGGTTGGGGCAGACACAGCCAGGTGGCAGTGAAAAGCACAAGCTTTCTATCCGGTCACTCGTTAGAATATTTTATCAAGCGGCGGCATGACCGCCGGCTGGATTGGATTCCCATGGTTATCTATCGGCAACAAGGCGTTTGAGTGCCCGTGCGTATACTGATTATTCTGGCGGCGATTGTCGGTTCCTATCTCGCCTTTCGCTGGTTTTTCAAACTCCCCCCCAAGACCCGTATGCAGGCGGCGGCCATCACCTTCGGCCTGCTGTTCATCGCGCTGGCGGCCACCGGTCGCCTGAACTGGGTGTTCGGTCTGCTGGGGGCGCTGTTGCCATTTGCCCGGCGGCTGCTGTCACTGCTGGGTTACGTGCCCTTTATTCATCGCCTCTACAGTCAGTATAAAGGTGCCCGGCGCGGCCCGGGCGAGGGGCCGTCCACCGGCCAGCAGTCGGTTGTGGAGAGCCGCTTTTTACGCATGACCCTGGATCACGATACCGGCGACATGGATGGCAGCGTGCGGGAAGGCGCATTTACCGGCAGGCGTTTGAGCGAGCTGACGCTCGATCAGCTGGTGGAACTGCTGCACGAATGCAGCCGGCAAGATGAAGAGTCCACGCAACTGCTGCGCGCCTATCTGGATCGGCTGTATGGCGATGAGTGGCAGGGGGCCGGGGACGAAGCCGGCACCGGGGCAGCGTCTGGCGCCATGACCCGCCATGAGGCCTACGAGATTCTCGGCCTGGATGAGGGCGCCAGCGAAGAGGAGATCCGCGCTGCCCATCGCAGCCTGATGCAGAAGCTGCACCCGGATCGCGGCGGTTCAACCTATCTGGCCTCGAAGATCAACCAGGCCAAGGATCTGCTGCTGGGGGATTAGTCCGCAGGCCGGTTGGGATCGCGTTAAAGGCCCACGCCAAACAGGCGCCCTGCTCCGGCGGTCAGGGCCATGGCGAGGGCGCCCCAGAAGGTGACCCGGACGGCGCCGACGGTGATGGATGCACCCCCAACCCGGGCCGCAATGCCCCCCAGCAGCGCCAGAAACAGCAGTGAAGACAGGGCGACAAAAGTGATCAGCTGATTGCCCGGCAGGGCCCAGGCGACAATCAGCGGCAGTGCCGCGCCGATGGTGAACGTACCGGCTGAAGCGAGTGCCGCCTGCACCGGCCGGGCGTTACCGTTGACCGAGATGCCGATCTCATCCCGGGCATGGGCATCCAGGGCATCGTGGGCCATGAGTTGTTCAGCCACCTGGCGCGCCAGGACCGGCTCAAGACCCCGGTTTTCATAGATTTTTGCCAACTCTTCCCGTTCAAACTCGACATTCTGTTCCAGCGATTTTTTCTCGATCGCCAGATCGGCTTTTTCTGTGTCGGACTGGGAACTGACCGAGACGTACTCCCCGGCCGCCATGGACATGGCGCCGGCAACCAGACCGGCAATGCCGGCCAGCAGAATGCCAGCCTGGCTGGTGTTGGCCGCAGCGACACCAATAATCAGGCTGGCGGTAGAGACGATGCCGTCGTTGGCGCCCAGCACCGCCGCCCGTAACCAGCCGGCCCGGTGTGAGCGGTGCACTTCACTGTGACTCATAACTGCTCCCGATAGATCCGGTTACCCTGACCCAAGGCCCCAACTGATAATGAACCTGTAGGATGCCACCGGGCAGATGCGACCTGCCATCAGCACCCTGGCAGGTCGAGCCGGCCGCGGATGAAACCCGACAAGGTGTATCTTTATCAGTCTTCGGCCACGCGAACCAGCAGCTTGCCGAAATTGTTCCCTTCCAGCAGCCCGATGAAGGCCCGGGGTGCGTTCTCCAGCCCGTCCACGATGTCCTCCCGGTACCGGATGGCCCGTCATCCAGCCAACTGCGCATCTGGCTGTAAAACTCGCTATAGCGATCGCCGTAGTCGTCAAAGATAATAAACCCCTGCATTTTGATCCGCTTGACCAGCAGGGTACGGGTCAGCAGGCCGAGGCGATCCGGCCCGGCCGGCAGTTCGGTGTCGTTGTAGTGGGCAATCAGGCCGCACAGGGGGACCCGCGCCTTTACATTCAAGAGCGGCAGCACCGCGTCAAAGACCGCGCCACCGACACTCTCGAAATAGACATCGATACCCTGCGGACAGGCCGCCGCCAGTGCTTCCGGCAGGTCGGCGCTGCGGTGGTCTATACAGGCATCGAAGCCGAGAGCCTCGACCACGTAGTCACACTTTTCCCTGCCACCGGCGATGCCGACCACGCGACACCCCTTGAGCCGGGCGATCTGACCCACCACGGAGCCGACGGCCCCGCTGGCGGCGGCCACCACCACGGTCTCGCCCGCCTTGGGTTGTCCGATATCGAGCAGCCCCATGTAGGCGGTGAAGCCCGGCATGCCGAGTACCCCCAGCGCCAGGGAGGGCTGGGCCATGTCGGCATCGAGCCTGATCAAACCGCTGCCGTCGGAGAGTGCGTAGTCCTGCCAGCCGGCGTAGGCGAGCACCAGGTCACCGGCCTGGTAGTCCGGATGTTGTGACGCTTCGACCCGGGAGACGGTGCCGCCCACCAGGGGCTCTCCGATACCCACCGGTGCCGCATAGGAGGGTGCGTCGCTCATGCGGCCCCGCATATAGGGGTCGAGAGAGAGATAGCGCGTGCGCAGCAGCAGCTCGCCCTGGGCGGGTTGGGGAATGGCGGTCTCCTCCAGCCGGAAGTTTTCTGCAACCGGTGCGCCCACCGGACGCGAGTTGAGCAGGATCTGACGGTTCCGCTGGCTGTTCTGGTGCCTGGTTGTGGTCATTTCAGAGTGTCCCTTCCAGAATGGTGCGGCTCACTTCGGGGGTAATGGATTGGTGTTCACCGAGCGCCGTCATTCCGTGGGCGACCAGTTGATCCACGACTTTGTCGATGGTGTCAGGCCCCAGATCGTAGTCAGCCAGGCGGGTCTTGATCCCCAGGGATTCGAAGAACGCCACGGTGCGGGCAATCGCCTGGTCGATCCGCTGCTCCTCACCACCTTCGTCGATCTGCCAGACGCGGCTGGCGTACTGCAGCAGTTTCTCGCGCTTCTCGTCACGCTGCACGTTGAGCAGCGACGGCAGGACAATGGCCAGGGTCCGGGCGTGATCGATGCCGTGCAGTGCGGTCAGTTCGTGGCCGATCATGTGGGTGGCCCAGTCCTGCGGCACGCCGGAACCGATCAGTCCGTTCAGCGCCAGCGTGGCGGTCCACATCAGGTTGGCCCGGGCGTCGGCATCCTGCGGTGTCTCCAGTGCCTGGGGCCCCACTTCGATCAGGGTCTGCAACAACCCCTCGGCAAACCGGTCCTGGACCCGACCGCCCACCGGGTAGGTCAGGTACTGCTCGACAATGTGCACGAAGGCATCCACCACGCCATTGGCGATCTGCCGGGGCGGCAGGGTGTAGGTCTTGGTCGGGTCGAGGATGGAAAACTGCGGAAACACATGGTGATTCAGGAACGCCAGCTTGGCCTGGGTCTCGCGCCGCGTGATGACCGAACCGCAGTTCATCTCCGAGCCGGTGGCGGGCAGGGTCAGTACCGTGCCAAAGGGCAAGGCGCCTTCCACGTTGGAACCGTGGCTCAGCAGGATCTCCCAGGGATCACCGGCAAAACCGGCCGCCGCGGCGACGAACTTGGTGCCATCGATAACGGAACCACCGCCGACGGCCAGCAGAAAGTCCAGTTTTTCATTCCGCACCAGCTGGACCGCTTCCATCAGGGTTTCGTAGGAGGGGTTCGGTTCAATGCCGCCGAACTGGTGGACGGTTCGCTCTCCGAGTGCATCCGTGACTTCATCCAGGGTGCCGTTTTTCCGGGCGCTGTTGCCACCGAACAGTACCAGCACGCGGGCATCGGACGGGATCAGGTCGGCCAGCCGGGCGATGGTGTTGTCACCAAAGACGATTTTGGTGGGGTTGTAAAATTCAAAATTTAACATGGATTCCTCAATTATTAGACCAGTCGTCTAGTGTTTGGGTGAAACAGGCCACTGAAGTAGCAGGATGATTCAGGTATCAGTGATGAAGTATAGGATGTCCGGCAGGCTTAACCCGTCTGCCGGAGTAGTTGCCGGGTGGTGGTCATGGCCGCTTCCAGGGCGGTTTGATCGTGCCGGATCTTGGTCAGGACGGTAGCCCCGAGCCACAGGTTATAGAGCGTCAGCGCGCAGTCGGCGGCATCCAGATCCCTGCTCAGTGAACCGTCCTGCTGAGCCTCCTGGATACACTGGGTGATCAACTGGATAATCCGGCCGGTACCCCGTTCCAGGGCGGCCCGCATCGATTCCGACAGATCGGATACTTCGCTGCCCAGTTTTACCACCAGGCATTTGCCCTCGGTCCCTTCGCTGGATTGGGTCTCCAGCCACCGCTGCCAGTACTGCATCAGTCGTTCGGCGCCATTGCCCTGGCCGCTCTTCAGCAGCGCCGTCAGGCGTGCTTCGTAATCGGCAAAGTAATGCTCCAGTAACGCCTTGCCAAAGGCTTCCTTGGACTTGAAGTAGTGATAAAACGACCCCTTGGGCACCCCGGCCGCAGCCAGCAGTTCACTCAGCCCGACAGCGGTAAACCCCTTGCCCAGAATCAGGGGATTAGCGGTATCGATAATATGTTGGCGGATGTCGCTCTGTTCGGTAACCATGGGTGCATTCTACGCTCAATTAGACCGGTCGTCTAGTACCGGGTGACAGGTAGCGTTTATAAACAGGGGCTGACTCTTTTAATTCCGCCAGACTGCCTGGCAGGGCGTTTTCTGCCGGATGGGGTTCCGCTATGATCGAGCGGATCTGTTTGCCGTGCCTGGATGGCGGGCGAGTCGTCGGATAAACCGGACCGGGGCCATTTATCATGAAAGATGCGTTATTCGAAAAACTGCACGGCTACTACCTGGAAGATATCAGGGTCGGCATGGAGGCGGTTGTGTCAAAGACCGTCACGGAGGCGGATGTGCTGATGTTCAGTGCCGTTTCCGGTGACGACAACCCCCTGCATATGAACCGGGAGTTCGCCGAGCGCACGCGCTTTAACCAGCGTATTGTGCATGGTATGTTGACCACCAGTCTCTGGTCGACCCTGGTGGGGACCCGGTTGCCGGGCCCCGGCTGTGCCTACCTGGGACAGCAGATCAATTTTATCAAGCCGGTGCATATCGGTGACACGGTAACGGCCAGTCTCACCGTCACCCGTATTGACCGGGAGAAGCAGCGCGTCTACCTGGATGCGGAAGCGTGGGTTGGCGACACGCTGGTGGCGAATGGCGAGACGCGCACCTGGGTGCCGCGCCGGAATGGCTGATCCTGTCAGACCGGCCAGCGGTTCGGCAGTTGCCACCCGCTATTGCCCCCGACTGCCGGTGCAGCACGGTTTTATCACCAAATCCTGGCAACCATTGAGTTCAGATCCGAAGGAGTAGCAAGTGCAATCAAGCGGTAGGAGCAGCGCCTTTATCCTGGGTGCTTTCATCTGCGTCGGCCTGGCCGCGCTGGGTTATCTGTTGGGTAATGCGGCTATCCAGTACAAGCAGTTTGACCGCAGCGTCACGGTGAAGGGGCTGTCTGAGCGGGAATATGACGCCGACATTGTGATCTGGCCGATCCAGTTTTCCGGGGCCAGTAACGAACTGGAGAGCCTCTACGACGTGATGGAAAACAATGCCCTCAAGATCAAGAATTTCCTGATCGAAAACGGCATCGGGCAGGAGGAGATCTCCTTCACTTCACCCGCCATCACGGACAAGTCGGCGCAGCAGTACGGCAGCAGCGCCAGACCCGAATTCCGTTACACGGCCTCGCAAACCGTCACCGTCTATTCGAAAAACATTCAGGCGGTGCGGGCCCTGATGGGCTCCCTGTCGGACCTGGGTAAGCAGGGGATCGTCTTCACCGGTGATCTCTACCAGTCCCAGACCGAGTATATTTTCACCCGGCTGAATGAAATCAAGCCGGCGATGATCGAAGAGGCCACCACCAAGGCCCGGGAAGTGGCCGAGAAGTTCGCATCGGATTCCCAGAGCAGGCTGGGGAAGATCAAGCGGGCGTCCCAGGGGCAGTTCAGCATCACGGCGCGGGACAAGAACAATCCCCATATCAAGAAGATCCGGGTGGTCTCCACGGTGGAATATTACTTATCGGACTGAGGCGCTGGTATTGGTTTTAACGGGGATGGTTGACGGGTCAACTGGCCAACCCTCAGTATGAACAGCGCCACCGGGCCGGAACGTGGCGTCGGTCGTTCCCTGCTTGGCAGGGACATCAGGAAACAGGGGGAGCATCTTGAACTGGAGTGATATCGCGGCAGCGGCGGTAACGCTATTTCTGATCATGGACCCCCTGGGGAATGTGCCGGTATTCAATGCGGTGCTGTCCAAGCTGGAGCGGCGCCGGCGCAGCCTGGTGATGGTCCGGGAGCTGCTGATCGCCCTGGTGATCCTGCTGGGCTTCCTGCTGGCGGGTAACACCATGCTCGGGTTTCTGGGTCTGACCCAGCCGTCGCTGAGCATCGCCGGCGGTATTCTGCTGTTTATTATCTCCCTGCGGATGATTTTCCCGGCCCAGTCCGGGGATGATGATACGGAGTATGAAGACCCTTTCATCGTGCCGCTGGCGGTGCCGCTGATCGCCGGGCCGTCCACCATTGCCGTATTGTTACTGCTGAGTTCCAACCAGCCTGGCCAGCTCCTGGAGTGGAGCGTGGCGCTGTTTCTCGCCTGGCTCGGTTCAACCCTGCTGCTGGTGGCCTCCCCCTACCTGCTGAGCGTGATTGGTAACCGGGGCACGCGGGCGCTGGTGCGGCTGATGGGTATGATCCTGGTGATACTCGCCACCCAGATGCTCCTGGACGGCATCAAAGCTTTTATTGCCACTCTTTGAGGAGATGGTTGATCCCGCCAGCGTTATTGCCGATCAGATAACAGACCATGCCGGCCAGTGAGACAAGTCAACAGGAAAAGATTCGACTGGAGCATCAGGCGGCCAAGCTCTTCATGCGCTGGTATGAGCGTGAGACGGGCAAACCGATACGGCATATCTGGCATAACCGGCCGATCAAGCCGGACGTATCCTGCCAGTTTGAAGGCGAGCGGCTGGATCTGGAGATTGCCCACCTGTACGGTACGGAACAGGAGGCGATGAAAATCCTGGGGCGCAACCTGAGCAGGAAAACCCGCCAGGCGCTGCGCAAGCTGGAGCAGGAGACCGATCCCCATCACCGGCTGCTCAATGCGCTGAACCGGATCCTCGCGAACAAGGCCACTAAACGCTACAAAACCCGGCGGGTCTGGCTGGTGATCCGGAATGCGCACCCGGCCTGGAGCTCCAAAGAGATAGCGGCCATGCAGCACCGTATCCAGGTGCCGCGCAAGCACCCGTTTGAACAGATCTGGATCGTGGGAGATTTTGACGGCAAGAGTGGTATTGTGCAGTTATATCCCCGCGGCGCGGGTTAGCGGCGGGCGGTTGTCCGGCTAGTCAATGGATCAGGATGGAAAACAGGTGAAAACAGTCTCCACGCTGGAAGCGTTTCAACAACAGCAGCACAGTGGCGCCCTGCTGGTGCTGTTTGGTGGTGCCCATTGCGGTGTCTGTCAGGCACTGAAACCCAAGATTGCCGAACTGGTGGACAGCCGTTTTCCGGAGCTTGAGCTGCGCTACGTGGATTGTGAACAGAGTCGGGAGATCTGTGCCCAGCAGGGGGTATTCAGCCTGCCGGTGGTGAAGCTGTTTATCGAGGGCCAGCTGCATCTGGAACTGATGCGGAATTTCAGTATGCAGGAGCTGGGCAGCCGAATAGACCGCGCCTACCAGCGCTGGCTTTCCGTACGTTAGACGCCGCCGGCGTCGCTTGCCCACGCTCTCGGCCGGCGGCAGCCGCATCACCGGGTCTGGGACGCCAGGGTCATCTGGCATTATAATCAGGGTTAATCCTATCCGGCCGGATAGCCTGTCGATCCGAGTCAACCAAGTGAGGCGTATCATGAACAACCCGATGCAATGGATTCTGGTCCTTGCCACATCGCTCCTGCTGGCCGCCTGCACCCCGGCAGCGGTACGGGATCCCGCCTCGCCCTTCTACCGGGTGCCGGTCGGCAGCCAGATCATTCTGCACCAGCCGCTGGAGATCCGGCCAGGGCACACCCGGGTGTTTATCCAGCGGGGTGAAGTGACCCGCTTCAAGGATCTGGACCAGTACTGGCCGCACTGCAATTTCGAGGTTCGTTACCTGTTGCAGGAACCCCAGCAGATCGCGCCTGACCGCTTCACTGTGGAGCGGGTGCAGCAGGGACAGACCGAGATTGTCGGCCAGCCCCATGTGCAGGTCGCGGCGCTCAATCTGCTGGCCTTCAGCCGCGATGGCGGTGGCCCGCCTTCGGTGGCGCGCTACTACGACCTCTGGCTGTCGTCCCAACAGCAACCCAATGTGATGCGCCTGCGCTGCTTTGATGCCATGGACGATCTGTCCCGGGCCACGCTGCCGCGTTACAGTGATATCGAGGCGACGTTGGGTGCCATCGCGACCATTGAACCGCGGCAATGAGAAGAATCGGCACAGGCTTCTGTGTTAGATTAACCCCATAAGACCTGTGTTGTTTTCAGCCCGGCGGTATTGGTTAACCCATACACGACAAGAAAAGGGGCTGTCTCAGGGGTCACTGTTAACCGAGTGACAGGCCAGTCCCAGACATGTTGATTACCGAAATTTTGGCCCGTAACGGGCGTATGTATGCCGATGAAATTGCATTGGTGGAGCGTGACCCTGCCGCCAGTCTGCGCCGGGAGATCAGTTGGCGAACCTTCGATCAGGAGGCCAATCGCCTGGCCAATGCGCTGTTGGCCCAGGGGGTAGAACGGGGCGATCGGGTACTGCACCTGATGATGAACTCCATCGAGTGGTTGCCCTGCTATTTCGGCATACTGCGGGCTGGTGCCATCGCCGCTCCCCTCAACTTCCGCTTTGAAGCGGAGATTATACAGACCTGTAACGAGATCGCCGAAGCGCGCGTGCTGCTGTTCGGGCCGGAGTTCATTGAGCGGATCGAGGCGGTAAAAACGGCGCTGGACGCGACCATCCGGCACTACGTCTACGTCGGTCCGGACAGCGATTGCCCCGCCTTCGCAACGCCCTATGCCGGTTTTGTCGATGGCGCGGATTCCCGCCAGCCCGACGTGCCCATGGAGATCACCGACAGCGCGGCGCTCTACTTCACCTCCGGCACCACCGGCATGCCCAAGGCGGTAAGCCTGAGCCATCGCAATCTGGAACACGCCTGTTACGTGGAGAACCAGCACCACCGGCAGACCCATGAGGATAATTTCCTCTGCATACCGCCGCTCTACCACACCGGGGCCAAAATGCACTGGTTCGGCAATTTTGTCGTGGGGGCGAAGGCGGTGCTGCTGAAAGGGGCCCGCCCCGAGTGGATTCTGGAGGCGGTGTCGGAAGAGCAGGCGACCATCGTCTGGCTGCTGGTGCCCTGGGCCCACGATATTCTGATCGCCTGGGAGAACGGCGAACTCGATTTTGGCCGCTACCGGCTCGACCAGTGGCGACTCATGCATATCGGTGCCCAACCTGTGCCACCCAACCTGATTAAGGCGTGGCGCAAGCTGTTTCCCCACCATGAGTACGATACCAACTACGGTCTGACCGAAAGCAGCGGTCCCGGTTGTGTCCACCTGGGGGTGAGTAACGGCCACAAGGTGGGCGCCATCGGCAAACCCGGATTTGACTGGGAGGCCTGTATTGTCGACCCGGAAGGTAACCGGTTGCCTGCCGGTGAGGCGGGTGAACTGTTGGTCAAGGGTCCCGGAGTGATGCAGTGCTACTACCGCAATCCCGAGGCGACCGCCGAGTCACTGCAGGACGGCTGGCTGTTTACCGGTGATATTGCCCGGCAGGATGAGGAGGGCTTTATCTGGCTGGTGGATCGCAAGAAGGACCTGATTATCACCGGTGGTGAGAATGTATCGCCGGTCGAGGTGGAGCACTATTTTTTGGAGCACCCGGATATTCAGGATATCGCGGTGATCGGTACGCCGGATCAGCGTCTGGGAGAACTGGTGACAGCGATTATCCAGATGAAGGAGGGGCGCAGCCTGACAGAACAGGAACTGCTCGCCTATGCAGAGCAACTGCCCCGCTACAAGCGTCCCAGACGGTTCCATTTCGATAATGTGCCGCGCAATGCCACCGGCAAAATCGAGAAGCCACTGCTGCGTAAGCGGTACGGGGCGTTGAGCGAAGCTTAGGGAGAAGTGGCCGGTCGCCAGTGGTGTCCGGGCGTGCCCGCCGCCGGCAAAAAAAGACGGGCATGACGCGATCAATGCCCGTTAGCGTCCTTCCCGGATCCCTGCTGCGTGGCTTCCTGCACGCGGGTTTGTTGTTAAGCGAATGCAGCGGTTGGTTGGCGATCTTTGTGCTGCATTCGACTTCTTTATAAAACATGAAGATCCGTGCGAGTATGACAGTGGTCAACTAAAGCCGGTTTGTTCCGCCGGTTCCAGGTGAGACACAACGGGTCGTGATCCAGCGCAACCACTGTTAAGATAATCCGATGGACGTTTCTCATATTCTCGAAGGTTTGAACGATGCCCAGCGCGAGGCGGTCTCCGCCCCGCCGGGTGGCATGCTGGTGCTGGCCGGTGCCGGCAGCGGCAAGACACGGGTGCTGGTGCACCGGATCGCCTGGTTGTTGCAGGTGGTGGGTGCGTCGCCCTGGAATATCCTGGCGGTCACCTTTACCAATAAGGCGGCCCGGGAGATGAAGGGACGCATCGAGGCCCTGCTGGGACAGCCGGTGGGCGGCATGTGGGTCGGTACGTTTCATGGTCTGGCCCATCGCCTGTTGCGCGCCCACTGGAAGGACGCCAACCTGCCCCAGGGTTTCCAGATTCTCGATTCCGACGACCAGTACCGGATGATCAAACGCCTGCTCAAGGCGATGGATCTGGACGAGGCGCGCTGGCCGCCACGCCAGGCCCAGTGGTTCATCAACGGGCGCAAGGATGAGGGGGTGCGGCCCCAGCACATGGATGATGGGGGTGATCCCTACCAGCGCACCATGATCCGTATCTACGCCGAGTATCAGGCCACTTGTGAACGGGGTGGCGTGGTGGATTTTGCCGAGCTGCTGCTGCGCGCCCACGAGTTGTTGCGTGACCGGCCGGATATTCTGCACCACTATCGGGAGCGCTTTCAGCATATCCTGGTGGACGAGTTCCAGGACACCAACACCATTCAGTATGCCTGGCTGCGGCTGCTGACCGGCGAACAGAACAACCTGTTTGCCGTGGGTGATGACGACCAGTCCATCTACGGCTGGCGGGGTGCCAGGGTGGAACACATCCGGGATTTCCGCAAACACTTCCCGGATGCACCGCTGTTGCGACTGGAGCAAAACTACCGCTCCACCGCCACCATCCTGAAGGCTGCCAATGCGGTGATCGCCAACAACCCGTCCCGCTTGGGCAAGGAGCTCTGGACCGACGGCAGCGAGGGCGAGCCGATTCTGCTCTATAACGCCTTTAATGAGGTGGACGAGGCGCGTTTCGTGGTGGAGCGGATTCGTCACTTTACCGAGGAGGGTCACCGCCGGGACGAGTGTGCCATCCTGTACCGCTCCAATGCCCAGTCGCGGCAGTTTGAAGAGGCCCTGATCCAGGCCCAAATGCCCTACCGGGTCTACGGCGGTCTGCGCTTCTTCGAGCGGGCGGAGATCAAGGACGCCCTCGCCTACCTGCGGCTGGTGGCCAATCCGGAGGAAGATCCCTCATTCGAGCGGGCGGTGAATCAGCCGCCGCGCGGTATCGGTCCGCGCACCCTGGATGCGGTGCGCGCCCACGCCCGGGACTTCGGCTGCTCCCTGTGGCAGGCGTCCCAAGAGCTGGTTCAGGGTGGTGCCATGCCCAAGCGGGCAGCCGGGGCCTTGAACGGATTTCTGGAACTGATCGCCGAGCAACAGGCCAGCACCCAGGGACTGGCCCTGCATGAAATTGCCGACCAGGTGATCTCGGCCGCCGGGCTGGCGGACCATTTCCGCAAAAGCCGGGATGGCAAGGGGCAGGACCGGGTGGAGAACCTGGAGGAGCTGGTCAATGCGGCGCGGCAGTTCACCTACGACGGTAGCGCGGAAGAGGAGGACATGGATCCGCTGACCGCGTTTCTCTCCCATGCGGCCCTGGAAGCCGGAGAGAATCAGGGTGACCAGTTCGAGGATTGTGTACAGCTGATGACCCTGCACTCGGCCAAGGGGCTGGAGTTTCCGTTGGTCTTTATGGCCGGGGTGGAGGAGAAACTGTTTCCCCACAGCATGTCGGCGGAAGACCCGGAGCGGCTGGAGGAGGAGCGGCGGCTCTGCTACGTGGGTATGACCCGGGCCATGGAGCAGCTCTACCTCACCTATGCCGAGAGTCGGCGCCTGCACGGCAGCGAGTCCTACCCCCTGCCCTCCCGTTTCCTGCGCGAGATCCCTTCTGAACTGGTGCGGGAGATTCGCTCCCGCCCGCAGGTGAGTCGCCCGGTTTATGGGGGGGCGGTCGCCAGTGGCTTTGCTGATGAAGCCTGTGGTTTCCAGCTGGGCCAGCGGGTATTACATCCGAAGTTTGGTGAAGGGGTGGTGCTGAACGCCGAGGGCCAGGGCGGCAGTGCCCGGGTGCAGGTGAACTTTGAACAGGCCGGCGCCAAGTGGCTGGTGGTGGCCTACGCCAATCTGCAGCAGCTCTAGGTATCCTGGTTACCTGCCTGCTTTTTGTCCTCCGGATTCAGGATATCCCTTACCGCCTCGATCAGCTTATCCGCCGTGAGCGGCTTGAGATAAGAGGCGACTACCACCGGCTTGGCGAACTGGATGAATTCCGGGTAGGCAGAGATGACGATGATCGGTGTTTTGTTCTGATCGATCAGCTTGAAGATCCCTTCCAGGCCGTCGTGATCCGGCATCACCAGGTCGGTAATGATCAGGTCCGGTTGGTGTTGCGCCACCAGCTCCAGGATATCCCGGCTATCATCTGCCTGAATCACCCGGTAGTCCTGGGCCTCCAGTGACAGACTGTAGTACTCCCGCAGCGGTATGTCGTCTTCCAGTAGCAACAGGGTTTGTTCAGCCATGAACGTGTTGTCCTTGTGTGGTTGCCCGGCGCGTGGCCGGCATTGTTACGTCTTAATGGTTTAATTATGGCAGAGTTTCGCCGGCTCGAACATGAGTCCCCGGCTGGATCAAAACGGTGGTTCGGATTCAAACCGCAGTGGCTCCCCGCTCAACGGGTGGCGCAGCGACAGTTCACTGGCATGCAGCAGCAGCCGTGGCGCCCGCTGACGGTTTTTCGCATCGGCGTACAGGTTGTCACCCAGGATCACGTGTCCGAGGGCCAGCATATGGACCCGTAACTGGTGCGAGCGGCCGGTCTCCGGGATCAGTTCCACCCGGCTGCACGCCTGGTCTGGCTGGTAGCGCAACAGCCGGTAGTGGGTCACGGAGGGCTTGCCCAGATGATGATCCACTTTCTGTCTCGGCCGGTTGGGCCAGTCGGTTATCAGTGGCAGGCGGATGGTGCCGACCGGTGGCTCGAGCCGGCCGGCGACGACGGCGATATAACGCTTGCCGATCTCCCGCTGCTGGAACAGTCGGTTCAGGGTGCGATGCATTTCAGCGCCCCGTGCCATGATCATGATGCCGGAGGTATCCATGTCGAGGCGGTGTACGATCATGGCGTCCGCTATTCTGGCCTGCACCCGCAGGGCCAGGGAGTCCTGTTTATCAGCCCCACGGCCGGGCACCGACAGCAGTCCGCTGGGCTTGTTCAGGATCAGCAGCGCCTCATCCTGGTAGATGATGTCGAGACCTGTATCGGGTGGCGGCTGGTAGGGTCCGGGATCGGCGGGTTTCACCTGATTACTCCAGCCGAATCTCGATCCGCTCTTTGCCTTTGCCGGGATTTTTGCGTTTCAGGCTGATGGCGCCGATCTCACCGGTCCGTTTCAGGTGAGTGCCACCGCAGGGCACACGGGATAGCCCGGCGATGGCCCAGAAGCGTTTCTGGGCGGCGCGGTCGCTGAAGTCGCTGGTGATCGGCCGATCCGCCTCCGCGATGGCATTGACCTGGTCCGCCAGTGCCGGCAGCAGGCCGCCCAGGTTTTCGCCGGTGAGAAAATCAATCCGTGCCTTCTCCTCGGCGATATGGGCGCCGATCTTTTCAATCCCCGGCCGTGCCCGGCAGACCAGTTCCAGCACCAGTTCACAGGCGAAGTGCAGACGCATCAGCCGATAGCGGCGTGGCCAGTCGATTTCCACCACCACCGGGTCGCCGGGCCTGAGCCCATGCCTGGCATCCAGTGTGTAGATGATCTGGTGCTCCTGTTTGCGGGCGTCCAGAACTGGCCGGTTGCCAATGGTGCCCCGGTCGCTCTCCTGGCCACCGGAAAAGGCGTAGAAGATGGTGCGATCCAGGGTGATCTGGTCGCCACGGACCGAGGCGACTCGTGCGTCCAGTCGGGTCAGATAGGGATCCTGCCAGAATACTTTTTCAACCATCAGTCGGTTCGGCCTGTGTGCAGCACTTTCTGTCCGTTGAATTCTGGCCTACAACCGGATGGCCGTAAAGCGCTGGCCGGGCCCGGCTTTCGTGGGGTTGGCCGGAAGGTGGTGTCCGGTCGTTGAATCTTGTATTGTTCAGGGGCTTAAGCGCAGAGCAGTATAATAATTACCCCAAGGGGACTTCACTCTATGCAAATGCTTTTACGTTTTTCCGGCGTGATCGATGCCGTGAATGAACGGGTTGGTCGGCTGATCTCCTGGCTGGTTCTGATCATGGTTCTGCTGGGCGTCTATAACGCTGTCACGCGCAAACTGAGCCAGACCATCGGTATGGATTTCAGCTCCAATGCCTATATCGAAGCACAGTGGTTTATGTTCAGCCTGGTTTTCCTGTGGGGTGCCGGTTACGCCCTGAAGCATCAGGCCCATGTGCGGGTTGATATTCTCTATTCGCGGGTTTCGGAACGGACCAAGGCGTGGATTGATATCATCGGCACCTGCCTGTTTCTACTGCCCCTGTCGGTCCTGATTGTCTGGGTCAGCTACAGCTATGCGGCTGACTCCTGGGCCATCCTGGAGGGCTCCCCCGATCCTGGCGGACTGCCGCGGTATCTGATCAAGACCGCCATACCCACCGCTTTTGTACTGCTGATCTTTCAGGGGTTGAGTGAACTGATCAAACAGATCGCTTTCCTCAGAGGGCTTACCCCCTACCCCCGCGTCAAACGTGAGGAGGAAGGCATATGAATCCGGATCTGTTAGGCCCCATCATGTTCGGGGGTGCGCTGTTACTGATCTTTATGGGTTACCCGGTGGCTTTTGCCCTGGGTGGTACCGCGCTGGGATTTGCCGCCATCGGCATCAACATGGATCTGTTCGATTTCGTGCTGCTGCAGGCCATGTCGCAACGTATATTCGGGGTGATGCAGAACTACACCCTGCTGGCGGTGCCATTCTTTATCCTGATGGGCATGCTGCTGGAGCGAACCGGTCTGGCAGAGGATCTGCTCAAGACCATGGGCATTGCGTTTGGCCGGGTACGGGGCGGTCTCGGCTTCTCGGTGGTGATTGTGGGCACCCTGCTGGCCGCTGCCACCGGGGTGGTGGGCGCTACGGTGGTGGCCATGGGTCTGATTGCCCTGCCGATCATGCTGGAGTACCGCTACTCCAAGTCCCTCGCCTGCGGCATTATCTCGGCGTCCGGGACGCTCGGACAGGTGATCCCGCCCAGTATCGTGCTGATCGTCCTGGCGGACCAGCTGGGCGCGCCAGTGGGTGATCTGTTTGTCGGTTCACTGATCCCCGGTCTGCTGCTGTCAGCCATGTATATGGCCTATATCGGTCTGGTTGCCATGTTCCGCCCGGCCATGGCGCCGGCCATGCCCAAAGAGGCGCGGGCCATGGAAGGCAAAAAGCTGAGTCGTGAAATCAGCCTGGTGATGATTCCGCCGCTGGCCCTGATTGTGGTGGTGCTGGGGAGTATCTTCGGCGGCTGGGCGACACCCACCGAAGCGGGTGCGTTCGGTGCGGTGGGTGCCATGATTCTGGCCCTGATGAAACGACGGCTGACGCTCAAGTCGATGCTGGACAGCATGACCGAAACCGCCAAGCTGACCAGTATGGTGATGTTTATCCTGGTCGGCTCCCAGGCCTTCTCCCTGGTGTTCAGGGGCCTGTATGGGGATCTCTGGGTGGAGGATCTGCTTACCTCCCTGCCAGGCGGTGTGGTGGGTTTCCTCATACTGGTTAATCTGGCCGTGTTCGTGTTGGGTTTCTTTATCGACTTCTTCGAGATCGCCTTTATTATCGTGCCCCTGCTGGCGCCGGTGGTCGTGCGGATTCTGGCCCCCATGTTCGCTGAATTTGATGAGCCGGGCCGCATGGCGCTGGTCTGGTTCGGGGTGATGATCGGCATGAATCTGCAGACGTCGTTCCTGACGCCACCGTTCGGCTTCTCCCTGTTCTACCTGCGTGGCGTGGCGCCCAGGTCGGTTACCACGGCGGATATCTATCGGGGCGCCATCCCGTTCATTGTGATTCAGCTGATCGGTTTGCTGGCCCTGTTCTACTATCCACAACTGGTGACCGGTCTGTTGAGTAAAGGGGTTGGTCAATCCTATTAGCTGACCACAGCCGCGCTTTCAGTCGGATCGCAGTCGTCTGTGTTGTCTTAATAAAGGTTCTTTGCAGATGATGGTGAAGAAAGGGTCGGCCTGGTAAACGAATATTGCTCGGCCTGACGGCCTTCGGCGAGATCCCCCATTTAAAAAGCCCCGGCTCCTTGCGGAACCGGGGCTTTTTCATTCAGCTGTCAAGCCAGGGCCGCTTATTTGTAATTGAAGCGGGCGTAGGAGGTCTCATTGGAACTGAACCAGGTATCCGAGTCAGTCTTGAAGGCGCGCCAGTCGTCATAAATCTTTTTGAACCGGGCGTTCTCGGCGGACAGTTCATCATAGAGTGCGAGAGACTCTTTGCGTGCCGCCTCCAGAATCTCGGTGCTGTATTCGCGGATCTTGGTGCCCTTTTTCACCAGCCGCTTGAGGGCGGCCGAGTTGTGGGTATCGTATTCCGACATCATGTTCAGATTGGATTCCGCCGCGGCGGAGGCGACGATCTCCTGATACTCCTTGGGCAGACTGTCCCACGCCTTCTGGTTGACGTAGAGGCTCAGGGTCGGTGCCGGCTCCCACCAGCCCGGGTAGTAGTAGTAAGGCGCCACCTTGTAGAAGCCGGCCTTCTCATCATCGTAAGGGCCGACCCATTCGGTCGCATCGATAACACCACGCTCCAGGGCCGGGTAGATCTCCGCGCCCGCCATCACCTGCACGGTGACGCCGAGGCGGCTCATCACCTTGCCGCCCAGTCCCGGGATGCGCATCTTCAGCCCCTTCAGGTCATCCAGCGAGTTGACCTCTTTGCGGAACCAGCCACCCATCTGCACGCCGGTATTACCGGCCGGGAAGTTGACGATATTGTGCTCGGCGAAAATCTCCCGCATGGCTTCACGACCGCCGCCCTTGTAGAACCAGGCGTTCTGCTGGCGGAAGGTGAGGCCAAAGGGTACGGCTGCATCGAATGCCAGGGCGGGATCCTTGCCGATGTAATAGTAGGAAGCGGTGTGTCCCATCTGCACCGTGCCCTGGGAGACGGCATCGAATACCTCAAGACCGCCCACCAGTTCACCGCCGGCGTAAGGGATGATTTCGAACTGGCCGCCGGTCATGGCCTTGACCCGTGCCGCGACGGATTCAGCACCGCCGAAGATAATATCAAACGCCTTCGGCCAGCTGGTGGCCATACGCCAACGAATCCGTTTTTTGCTCTGGGCGAGTACCGCCGGAGCGGCACTTGCGGCAGCCGCGCCAACCGCAGCCTTTTTCAGAAAATCACGACGCTTCATCTGGAACTCCTCTGTCTGGGTGATGTTATTATTAGAACGGTATGGAGACCTATATATAGGTGATAGATACGGCGAGTGCAAATTGAATCTTTATCGATCGATACTCCCGCCGCCGACACTTTATTTCCATCGCGGTTTGCCCGCTATCAATCCAACAGTTACATCTGCAAGTACTTGGCAGTGGCGGGTACAGCGGATGTGGTGCAGAAACAAACAGGGGGCGGCCCGGCCTGTGCCGTGACGCCCCCTGCTTGTGCGGGTGAACTGGAGATATGCCTACCCCGCTTCCTGGGCCGCCTTCCAATCCAGTGCGTCTACCACTGCCACGGCACTCATGTTCACAATGCCACGGACCGTGATGGAATCGGATACCGCATGGGCCGGATATTTCAGGCCGGTCAGCATGGGGCCTACCGGCACTGCGTCACCCAGCATCTTGACCATGTTGTAGGCGATATTGGCCGAATCCAGGCTGGGCATCACCAGCAGGTTGGCGGCACCCTTGAAGCGTGAGTGCGGGAAAATCTTGTCGCGGATTTCGTCAGAAAGCGCCGAGTCCGCATGCATCTCACCTTCAACCACCACACCGGGATACTGTTCGTGCAGAATCCGGCGCGCCTCTTTCATCTTACGTGAGAAGACGTTGTCCCGGCTGCCGAAGTTGGAGTGTGACAGCAGTGCTGCCTTGGGCGCCATACCAAAACGTCGCACCACTTCGGCCGCCATGGCGGTCTTTTTGGCGATCTGTTTGGGTGTCGGGTCCGGTGTCACGTGGGTGTCGGTCAGGAAGAAGGTACCCTTGGACAGAATCAGCATGGTGATGGCGGAGCAGTCCGTGGTGTCAGCCCGCATACCGATGATGCTGCGGAGATATTTCAGGTGCTGGATATAGGCGCCCTCAACACCGCAGATCATGGCGTCCGCATCACCCTGGCGTGTCAGCAAAGCGGCGAGCACGGTGGAGCGGGTGCGCACCACTCCGCGGGCAAACGCCGGGGAGACGCCGTTGCGCCCTTCGATCTCATGATAGTGCTGCCAGTCCCGCTCGAAGTTCGGGTTGTCGTTCATGTTGACGACCTTCACCTCTTCGCCCAGCTTGAAACGCAGGCCGAGGCTCCTGGCTTTTTCGGCGATCACCTCCGGGCGACCGATGAGGATCGGCTTGCAGATGCCGTCATCCACCAGCACCTGTACCGCCTGCAGCACCCGCGTGGCCTCACCTTCTGCAAATACCACCCGTTGTGGATTGGCAATAGCCCGCTCGAATACCGGTTTCATGACCAGACCGGAACGGAATACGAACATACGCAGGGTGCGTCGGTATTCGTGGAAATCCTGGATCGGACGGGTAGCCACGCCGGAGTCCATGGCGGCCTTGGCCACCTTCATGGGCAGCTCGGTCATCAGCCGCGGATCGAACGGTTTGGGGATCAGGTATTCACGGCCAAAGTGCAGCGCCTGGCCGCCGTAGGCAGCCTGGACCTGATCCGAAGCCTCTTTCATGGCCAGATCGGAGAGCGCCTCGACACAGGCGATTTTCATCTCCTCGTTGATGGTGGTGGCACCCACGTCCAGTGCGCCACGGAACAGGAACGGGAAACAGAGAACGTTGTTGACCTGGTTCGGATAGTCGGAACGACCGGTAGCGATGATTGCGTCCGGTGCCACTTCAAGCACCTCTTCCGGGGTGATCTCGGGCGTTGGATTGGCCAGGGCCAGGATGAATGGCGGACTGGCCATCTGTTTTACCTGGTGCTGTTTCAATACGCCGGGTCCCGACAGGCCCATGAAAATATCGGCGCCTTTGATTACGTCATCCAGCGTACGCTCGTCGGTTTCAACCGCGTAGGCCTCTTTGTAGGGATCCATGTCGGCTTTGCGGCCCTTGTAGACGACGCCGTCCCGGTCGACGACCCGGATATTCTCTTTTTTGAGCCCCATGCTCACCAGCAGGTTGAGGCAGGCCAGTGCTGCGGCGCCGGCGCCGGTGCAGACCAGACGCACCTCCTCGATTTTTTTGCCGGCCACCCGCAGGCCGTTGCGTACGGCTGCTGCCACCACGATGGCCGTGCCGTGCTGGTCGTCATGGAATACGGGGATTTTCATGCGTTCGCGCAGTCTGCGCTCGATCTCGAAACACTCCGGTGACTTGATGTCTTCCAGGTTGATGCCGCCGAAGGTCGGTTCCATGGCGGCAACGGTTTCGATGATCTGCTCCGGGTCACTCAGGTTGAGTTCGATATCAAAAACATCGACCCCGGCGAACTTCTTGAACAGAACCGCTTTACCTTCCATGACCGGCTTGGCCGCCAGCGGGCCGATGGCGCCAAGTCCGAGAACGGCCGTGCCGTTGGTGATAACGCCGACCAGGTTGCCCCGCGAAGTGAGGTTGGCCACTTCGTTCGGATCGCGGACGATCTCCTCACAGGCGGCCGCTACGCCGGGCGAATAAGCCAGAGCGAGATCGCGCTGATTGACCATCTTTTTGGTCGCTACGATCTCCATCTTCCCGGGTTTCGGAAAACGGTGATAATCAAGTGACGCTTCGCGTAACTCGTCTGTCATGTTTTATTCCTTTATATATACAGGATTGCAAATTTCGAACTAAATAAAAAATTGGATTAAAAAAACCAATAATGAATATAGATTTATCGAATAGATTATACCAATATAAATAAATAGTAACCTGAATTATGGCAGTTTGGCGGCTATTTTTTTCTTTATTCGCCGGAAATAATTTAAATAATAGTACAAGCATCCTATTTTTAGTGGGGTTTTTTCTCTGGATCGTGGATTCTTATCTGGAAATGCCGTACTATTTTGTCCGATTTTTCAGCTATTCTAAGTTAACTCTTAACACTACTGCAGAGGATTAATCTCATGAAGGTATCCGTTCTTGGCGCTGCCGGCGGCATCGGCCAGCCATTGGCTCTCCTACTCAAAAATGCCATGCCCGCCGGTTCAGAATTGGCGTTGTACGATGTTAATCCGATGGTGCCTGGTGTTGCGGCGGATCTGAGCCATATCCCGACCCCGGTGAAAGTGACCGGTCATGGGGCTGATCAACTGGAAGCGGCGATGGCCGATAGCGATATCGTGATTATTCCGGCAGGTGTCCCGCGTAAGCCGGGTATGTCCCGTGATGACCTGTTTAACGTCAACGCCGGTATCGTCAAATCGCTGGTAGAGACCGGTGCCAAGGTCTGCCCCAATGCCTGCTACGGCATTATTACCAACCCGGTAAACTCCACTGTGCCGATTGCGGCCGAGGTGCTGAAGAAGGCCGGTGTTTATGACAAGCGCAAGCTGTTTGGTATCACCACCCTGGATATCATCCGCTCCAATACCTTCGTGGCCGAATTGAAGGGACTGGATCCCACCAGCCTGAATGTGCCGGTCATTGGTGGTCACAGTGGCAACACCATCCTGCCGCTGCTGTCCCAGATCGGTATCGAGTTTACCCAGGACGAGATCGAGAGCCTGACCCCGCGGATTCAGAATGCCGGTACCGAAGTGGTGGAAGCCAAGGCCGGTGGTGGATCGGCAACCCTCTCCATGGCGGATGCGGGCGCCCGCTTCGCCCTGGTGCTGCTGGATGCCCTGAATGGCAAGGAGTCTGTCATCTGCACCTACGTCGAGGTGGAGAATCAGCCGACCCGTTTCCTCTCCCTGCCGGTCCGCCTGGGCAAGAACGGAGTCGAGGAGATTCTGCCTGCTGGTACCCTGAGTGCCTATGAGCAGAAACTGTTTGATGAGATGCTGCCTACCCTGGAAGGCAATATTGCCAAGGGTGTGGAGTTTGCCAACAGCTGATCGCTGTTCGCTGTGGGAAAAAAGCCCGGGTTTAACCCGGGCTTTTTTTGTTCTGCGCCGACATCAGTTGCTGGTATCTGATGGCTTGCCAGACTGAAGTGGTGCTTTCCCCGGGATCACAGGCCAACTCGGTTGACCGGGCCATCCCGGGAAAAGGTACTTTTACAGCACCTGGGCAATGGCGCTGCAGAGGGCGTCCATGTTGTTGCGGGTCATGCCGGCGACACTGATCCGGCCGGAACCGACGATGTAGATGGCGAACTCATCTTTCAGTCGTTTCACCTGATCCGGGTTGAGGCCGGAGAAGGAGAACATGCCGCACTGACGGCTGATGAAGCTGAAGTCCTGGCTGACGCCCTTCTCTTTCAGGGTCTCCACGAACAGATCGCGCATTCCCTGGATGCGATCCCGCATCTCGGCCACCTCTTTCTCCCACTCGGCGTACAGGGAGGCGTTGTTGAGAACGGTGGTAACAATGCCACCGCCATGGAACGGCGGGTTGGAGTAGTTGGCGCGGATGATCGATTTGACCTGGCTGAATGCGTTGTCGGCCTGGCTGGCATCTCTGGCGACCAGTGTGAAGCCGCCTACCCGCTCGTTATAGAGACCGAAGTTTTTCGAGAAAGAGCTGGCTATCAGCAGCTCCGGATTGTGCTCGGCAAAGATACGCAGGCCGGCGGCATCCTCTTCAATGCCTTTGCCGAATCCCTGGTAAGCGAAGTCGAACAGGGGCAGCCAGCCTCCGGCGGCGGAGAGCCTGGCCAGCTCTTCCCACTCTTCGGCGGTCGGATCGATGCCGGTGGGGTTGTGGCAACAGCCGTGGAACAGCACGGTATCGCCGGCGGCGACCTGCTGCAGGGAGTTTTTCATGGCCGCGAAGTCCTTGTCTTTGGCCTCCGCGTCGTAGTAATCGTAGGTGACCACTTCCAGGCCGGCCGCCTTGAAGACATTGCCGTGGTTGGCCCAGGTCGGATTGCTGACCCAGATGCGTTTGCTGGGCATGTGGCGGGCGATGAATTCGGCGCAGACGCGCAGCGCACCGGTACCGCCCGGGGCGTGCGCTGAACGGGCGCGGCCGGCGCTGATGATGGCGCTGTCGCTGCCGAACAGCAGGCGCTGCACACCCTGTCCATATTCAGGCGTACCTTCAATGCTCAGGTAGCTCTTGGTGGTCTCCTGGGACAGCAGCTGCTCTTCAGCCTTTTTTACGCATGAGAGGATCGGTGTGGTGCCCGCCTCATCCTTATATATTCCGACGCCGAGGTTGATTTTGCCGGTACGGGTGTCCTTCTTGAAGGCTTCCGTCAAACCAAGGATGGGATCGGCCGGGGCGGCGCTGAGCTGTTCAAACATTGTTACCCTCATGCGAGTTATTTATTGACAAATGGGCCATTATGCTACTCCCTGTAGGTAATGTTGCAAAGTGGTTAATGCTGATGGGGCGAAAACCTGTTTTGATGGTTTGGTTCGAGAGGAAAAACTGATGCGTGAATGGCCCGTATTGCCGCCCCTGGGGCTCTATATTCACCTGCCCTGGTGCGTGCAGAAGTGCCCTTATTGCGATTTCAATTCGCATCAGTTGAGGATGGATATGTCAGAGGCCGCCTATGTCGCGGCGCTTCTGGCTGACCTGGATTTTGAATTGGCGTACTCCCCTGTGCGGGGCCGGAGGTTGCAGAGTCTGTTTATCGGTGGCGGCACGCCCAGTCTGTTCTCCGCTGAATCGATCGACCGGCTGCTGCACGGCATCCGGCAGCGCATCGACTGTGCGCCCGGTATGGAGGTGACCCTGGAGGCCAATCCCGGCACCCTGGAGCAGGGTCGTTATCAGGATTACCGGCAGGCGGGCGTCAACCGGCTTTCTATCGGTGTACAGAGCTTTCATCCGGATTCACTGCTGCAATTAGGCCGGATTCACGGGCGGGATGAGGTGTTTGAGGCTATTGAGAGTGCCCGTGCCGCCCGCTTTGAGTCGTTCAATCTGGACCTGATGTGTGGTCTGCCGGGCCAGAGCATGGAGATGGCCTGTGCCGATGTGGAGTTGGCGCTGGCAGCCGGGCCCGATCACCTCTCCTATTATCAGTTGACCATTGAGCCGAATACGGCCTTTTATCACCAGCTACCCCGGGCCATGCCGAGTGACGATACGGCCAGCGATATTCAGGCGGCTGGATGCCGGTTGCTGGCGGCGGCCGGATATGTCCAGTATGAAGTCTCTGCCTATATGAGAGAGGGTCATGCCTGTCAGCACAATCTCAACTATTGGCGTTTTGGCGATTACATCGGGATCGGCGCCGGTGCCCATGGCAAACTGACCAACGCCCGGACCGGTTGTGTGGAGCGGAGCTGGCGGGTGAAGCGTCCGGAAGCCTATATGGCTGGCGCCGGTGCTGCGGCAGCCGTATCGGGGCGCAGCACACTTGACCAGGCCGATCTGCTGGTCGAATTCCTGATGAATGCACTACGACTGAGGAAGGGCTTCGAGGTAGGTCTTTTTACCGAGCGGACCGGGTTGGAGGAGGCCTATCTCTGGTCGCGTTTGCAGGGTCTGCTGGAGCGTGGTCTGTTGATTCATCAGGACGGCAGGGTTCGAACCTCCGACAAGGGATGGACTTTTCTGGATGATGTGGTGGCCGAGTTGCTGTGAGCTGCTGCAGCCCGGCTGACAGCAGTAGTAATGTCTGTGTGCTAGGATTTCATTGACAGACCACAAACCGGCAATTGCGACAAGACGGGTCGCCGCCGGGAAGGAGGGATGGGTGATGCAACCGGCAGTTCATCAACAGAAAGTGGATTTCGATCAGTGGCTGAAGCTGGCCAGTACAGATATGCCGGCTTTTGAAGCATTGCGCCGGACGATGATCAACCAGGTTATTGAGCAGGCGGCGGAAGAGCAGCGGGATCGTCTGCGGAGGCTGCAGTGGCGCATCGATCAGGAGCGGCGTCTCTGTAAGAGCCCGATGGGAGCCTGCGTCCGGATCTCCCGGATGATGTGGGATCGTTTGATGGGTCAGGATGGTCTGCTGGAGCGGCTGCAGGAACTGACCGATAGCGGTTTTCCCCGGCCTGGACGTAGCAGGCAGCGAGCCAGAGTGATCCCGATGGCCAACGACAGAGCTCCCGGTAACTAGGGGCTTGCGTAAACCCCTGTCAATGACTACAATGCCCCGTTCACCCCGTCCTGATTGCGGGTAGTTTGAGATCATTTAGAGGCTGTCATGAAAGCGGAAATCCACCCCAAGTACGAAGAGATTAAAGTGGCTTGCAGCTGTGGGAACGAATTTACCACGCGTTCCACGCTGTGTGAGGATCTGCAAGTGGAAGTCTGCTCAGCCTGCCATCCGTTCTTCACTGGAAAGCAGAAGATTATGGATACCGCTGGTCGTGTAGACAAGTTCCGCAAGCGTTACTCGCGCGGTTAAGCGTAACGCATTGCAGGGAATTAAATAAAAGGCACCTCGGTGCCTTTTATTTTATCCGGTCAGCGGGCCGGGAAAGGGTTTGGCGCAAGCTGGATCCGGGTTCATCCGGGATGCGCGGAATGATCTGTAGCGCATACCCCAATACATAGAAATAAACAAGCGCGTTTGGTTTTGTGGGTGGTCTATGCTTAACGCGTCCGTGCATAATCATGTGCGATCAGTTTTCCATTCGTCTTTCGTAATTCAGTAGTATTCGTTATTTCAATGTACTGTATTAAAAAATGCAGTCATTGCGTCCAAATATGGTTTTGGTAGCATTGCGGCGCTTACAAAACCGATCAATTTCTTGCGCTGCTGGATGATATGGCGCTATTTGGGCGCATAAATGGGCTAATAATCAGACGATTTTGGCAAAGCATCGTTCGGACGACCGTCCTATTAATTGCCACAGGGGTTGTTCTGATCGTCTGACTGTTATATAAAAGGGGGATTAGCCAGTTTATGGCAGGAGAAAGTGAACTTATGTCAGATAAAAAAGTAACCTTAACCAACGCTGCGGGTGGAACCTCTGTTGATCTGCCCGTGTATAAGGGCACTGAAGGGCCAGAAGTCGCGGATATCTCGACCCTTTACAAGCACACCGGGATGTTTACCTACGATCCCGGGTTCGTTGCCACGGCAAGTTGCCGTAGTTCCATCACCTACATCGATGGTGACAAGGGTATCCTTCGTTATCGCGGTTATCCCATTGAACAGCTGGCCAAAGAGGCGAGCTTTATCGAAGTTGCTTACTTGCTTATTTACGGTGAGTTGCCGACAGCTAGCGAATTGACCAAATTTGAGAGCACCATCCGCCATCACACCATGATCAAGGAGACCCTGAAGAATTTCTTCGATGGTTTCCAGTACGACGCCCATCCGATGGGTATCATGGTGGGTGTGGTTGGTTCCCTTTCGGCCTTCTACCATGATTCCCTGGATATCAATAATCCCCGCCACCGGGAAATCTCAGCTCACCGCCTGATTGCAAAGATGCCGACTATCGCTGCGGCCAGTTACAAGCACAATATCGGTGAGCCGATTGTCTATCCGCGCAATGATCTCGATTATTGCGAGAACTTCCTGCACATGATGTTCAGTAATCCTTGCGAGGAGTACACCCCAGACCCCGTTGCGGTGAAGGCGATCAATACGCTGTTCATTCTGCATGCTGATCACGAGCAGAACGCCAGTACCTCTACTGTGCGCCTCTCCGGCAGTTCCCAGGCTAACCCGTTTGCCTGTATCGCTGCTGGTATCGCATCCCTGTGGGGACCTTCCCACGGCGGTGCCAATGAGGCAGTGCTGGATATGCTGAACGAGATCGGCGATGTGTCCCAGATTGATAAATACATCGCCAAGGCCAAGGACAAGGACGATCCATTCCGTCTGATGGGTTTTGGTCACCGTGTCTACAAGAACTTTGATCCGCGCGCCACGTTGATCCGCGAAGTGTGCCACGAAGTTCTTGAGAACATGAAGGATAATGACAATCCCCTGTTTGAACTGGCGCTGGAGCTTGAAAAAGTGGCGCTGGAAGATGAGTACTTTGTGGAGCGCAAGCTGTATCCCAATGTCGACTTCTACTCCGGCATCATCTACCAGGCACTGGGCATTCCAACCAGTATGTTCACGGTAATGTTTGCCGTGGCCAGAACGGTTGGCTGGGTCGCTCACTGGCTGGAAATGATGAATGATCCCGAGTTCCGGATTGGTCGTCCCCGTCAGCTCTACACCGGTGCGCCGAAACGCGACTATGTACCGGTAGCCAAGCGCTAATCGCGCTCCAGCAGTTCCAATAGCTGGTTCAGAGACGCCCCCTTTTGGGGGCGTTCTTCTATGGGGTCCAGTGGCAGATTGTGCCTGTCTGAATTTGGCAGTATCAACAGATCCACCTGATGCTCCCCCGCCTGAAAGCTGAAGATAGTCCTGGCAACGCGTTTTTTGTGGCTGTAATCCAGCAGTACATCCCGTTGTCGACAGGGTATTTTCCAATCCATCAGCGAAATAGCTACAGTTTCAACCGTATCTGAAAAGAGTACCAGGCTGATGGGGGTATATCGGTTGGCCGTGCCACTCAGAACCGGGCCGATCAGGCGTGGCTGGTATTGGCTGAATAACCGCATGGCGCCGACGGCACTCTCCCGTAGTTTGTGGAGTTCCGAGGCGTGTGATGATGCCTGGAAAAGCTCCAGGTGGCTCTTCAGGGCCTGTTCGATTTCCTGGTTTTCCGGCAATTGCCGTTGATCGGTACATCTTAGTCGCTTGGCTGCCTTACTGCGTGCCTGGGCAAAACTGAGGTCGCTTTGTTCGGCAATCAACTGGGCCGCCGCGATGGCGATCTGGTGTCTGAGCCCACGGGGTGCTGAGCGGCGGGGCATGTGGTGGCTCCTGGTTAAAAAATCTGCTCCTCGTTGGCAGCATCTTTGGTGGTTGTGCCCGGATTACGATTGTTTCGCGTGTCCCGCGGCAGTTCCCTGGGGGCGTTTTCGCTACGGAATACCTCGAAGATGGCGTCATCCTGGTCAACGCTGGCGCGCATGCCGGTGCGGGGGTCGATGCGTACCGTCACCATGCCAGTGGGGACTTTGAGTGGCTGTTCCGGGGTGTCTTTCAGGGCGGTACGCATGAATTCGATCCAGGCTGGCAATGCAGCGCGTCCCCCTACTTCGCCTCTACCGAGTGGTTTGGATGAATCAAACCCGACCCAGGTTATGGCGACCAGGGTGCGGTTGAAGCCGTCAAACCAGGCGTCGCGTTGATCATTGCTGGTGCCGGTTTTACCGGCCAGATCCCGGCGTCCCAGTGAGCGTGCCTTGATGCCGGTGCCACGGGCGATAACGTCCCGCATCATGGAGTTCATCAGATAGTGATTTTGTGGCGAGATGACCCGTGGAGCGATTGGCAGTTCCACAGCATCCGGGTCTGTGCAACCTTCACAGACGGTGGCGGGCGTAGCCTGAAACAGCAGCTCGCCGCTATCTCTCTCTATACGCTCGATAAAATAGGGCTCTACTTTGTAACCTCCGTTGGCCAGAATAGCGTAAGCCGCCGCCATCTGCAGGGGGGTGACCGCGCCACTGCCCAGTGCCAGCGAAAGGTTATGGGGCAGATCGTCCGGGTTGAAGCCGAATTTCCTCGCATGCTCCAGGGCGTGCTCGATGCCCATGGAGCGCAACAGACGAATAGAGACCAGATTGCGCGATTTAGTCAATGCGTAACGCAGCCGGGTGGGGCCAAAGAACTTGCCGCTGTAGTTTTCCGGACGCCAGGCACCTTCAAGGCTGGGATCATCGAACACCACTGGCGCATCGTTGATCAGGCTGGCGGCGGTAAAGCCCGCTTCCAGGGCGGCCGAGTAGATGATCGGTTTGAAGCCGGAGCCGGGCTGGCGCATCGCCTGGGTGACCCGGTTGAATTTGCTGTGGTAAAAGTCGTATCCGCCGACCAGCGTCTGAATTGCGCCGTCATCCGGGTCAAGTGATACAAAGGCGCTTTCCACGGCCGGTATCTGCGCCAGGCGCATGCTTTCCCCTTTGTCGGTTTCGGTTGTCAGTACCCGAATCAGGTTTCCCGGTTTGATGATTTGATCGGCCCGTTTGGGTTTTGCGCCAACCCGGTTTTCGTTGACAAATGGCCGGGCCCAGGCCATTCCCTCCCACGACAGGGTCTCATAACGGCCGTCGCCAAAATAGAGTGTGGCGCTCTTCTCTTCAATACCGGTAACTATAGCGGGCTGCAGATCCCCAACCACCCGGTGATCCCGGAGCAGTGCATCCAGTTCGTCAGTTGTTTCATTGCCGGAAAGATTGAGGTGTTGTTCGGCGCCACGATAGCCGTGTCGAAGGTCATAGGCCTGTAGATTGTTCCTGACAGCTTGTTTGGCCGCCGACTGTAGCTGGCTGTCAATCGTAGTGTAGACATTGAAGCCGGTGGTATAGGCTTCGTTGCCATAACGCTGGAACATCTCTGCCCGCACCATCTCGGCTATATAGGGGGCGTCGGCCTCGGTCTGGGCGGTATGCAGGGAAGCGGTAACCGGTGTTGCCTTGGCCTCTTCCCTCTCCTGATCGGTAATAAAGCCGAGCTTGGCCATTCGGCCGAGCACGTAGTCACGTCGCTCCAGCGCTCGTTCAGGGTCTGCAATAGGGTTATAGCGGGAAGGGGCTTTCGGCAAGCCTGCAATCATGGCCAGTTGGGGCAGTGTCAGTTGGTCGACCGATTTGCCGTAGTAGACCATGGCGGCAGCGCCGACTCCGTAGGCCCGGTTACCCATGTAGATCTTATTAAGGTAGAGCTCCAGGATCTCCTGTTTAGTCAACTCATGCTCAATCCGAAGGGATAGAAATATCTCGCTGAATTTGCGCGTGAAGGTTTTTTCGCTGGAGAGAAAGAAGTTTCGTGCCACCTGCATGGTGATGGTGCTGCCTCCCTGTCGGCGCTCGCCGGTCAGCAGCAGCTGGTAAGCAGCGCGTATCAGGCCCCGGTAATCCACGCCGGGATGCTCAAAAAAACGATCATCCTCAGCGGCCAAAAATGCCTGAATCATCGGCTCCGGTATGGCATCATACTCCAGGGGAATGCGGCGCATCTCGCCAAACTCGGCAATCAGCTTGTCATCGCGGGAATAAACACGCAACGGTACCTGAAATTTGACGCTTTTCAGGTTCTCAATGGAAGGTAGTGTCGGCTCCAGGTAGTAATAGAGCGATGCGACGCTGATTACGCCGGCCACGGATCCCAGTAGGCCGAGCCAAAGGAAGAGCCTGATTAGTTTCATTAACCACTTCATGAGCCAGTTCACGGATTGAGGATTGATGGGGATCCAGAATAATATTGACCGGGATATGTGGCTATTTTAACAAAAATGTGTTGTTGTGACAGTCTCAGAGAAAAAATACTTCACAAGAAAATCATTTGCTGCTATATAGTTAACTATTCTAATTAAAGGAAAACCTAAAAGTTCTCCGTAAAGCCATAATATAATTGCGAGAAAGGAAACGCGATGGTCCCTTTTTTCGGATCCAAGAAGCAGGCAATGCTTGGGCTGGATATCAGTTCGACAGCAGTAAAATTGCTTGAATTGAGTAAATCCTCAGGTAGATCGGGTGCCCGGTACCGGGTCGAGGCCTACGCGGTAGAGCCCTTGCCGGCCAACGCGGTGGTGGAGAAAAACATTGCCGATGTGGACGCTGTCGGACAAGCCATCCACAACGTGGTGAGGCGCTCCGGCAGCAAGGCGCGTCAGGCGGCGGTGGCGGTATCCGGTTCTGCCGTGATTACCAAGATCATTACCATGCCGGCCTCGCTCTCCGATGCGGAGATGGAGAGCCAAATTCAGCTGGAGGCCGACCAGTACATCCCCTACCCGCTTGAGGAGGTGAATCTCGATTTTGAGATACTCGGCTCCTCGGAAAAGAATCCCGAGATGATGGATGTGTTGCTGGCGGCTTCCCGTAGCGAGAATGTTGATGACCGTGTGGCGGCGTTGGAGATTGCCGGTCTGACCGCCACTGTTGTCGATGTTGAAGCTTACGCGATGGAAAATGCGTTTACCCAGATAGCGGATCAGTTGCCGGATGGGGGCGATGACCAGACCGTCGCCATTGCGGATATCGGTGCAACCACGACTACACTGAATGTGCTGCGTAACGGCAAGATTATCTACACCAGGGAGCAGAACTTCGGCGGTCGTCAGCTGACCGAGGAGATTCAACGGCGTTATGGTCTCTCCCATGAAGAGGCTGGTATGGCCAAGCGTCAGGGCGGTCTGCCGGATAATTACGTACCGGAGGTATTGGAGCCGTTTAAAGAGGCTATGGCCCAGCAGGTCAGTCGCTCGCTGCAGTTTTTCTTTTCCTCGAGCGCCTACAACAGTGTCGATTATATCGTTCTTGCCGGCGGCAGTTCGTCGATTCCCGGTGTTGACGAACTGATAGAAGAGAAGATAGGCACGCCGACCATTGTTGCCAATCCCTTTGCAAACATGTCTGTTTCATCCAACGTTAAGCCCCAGGGTTTAAGTAACGATGCGCCATCGCTGATGATTGCTTGCGGACTCGCATTAAGGAGTTTCGACTGATATGGCACATATTAACCTACTCCCCTGGCGGGAAAATCTCAGAAAGAAACGCCAAAAGGATTTTGGCATGTCGGTGCTTCTGGCGCTGATCCTGACCGGCGCCGCAGCTGGCGGCGTGCACTTTTTTATCGAAGATATGATCAAACACCAGGAGGCGCGTAACGCCTACCTTGGCCAAGAGATCGCTATCGTAGATAAGAAGATAAAGGAAATCAAAGATCTGGAGAAGCAGAAGGCGCAGCTGATTGCGCGCATGAATGTGATCCAGTCTCTGCAGGGTAGTCGACCGCAGATTGTGCATCTGTTTGATGAACTGGTTTCGACCATACCGGATGGCACCTACCTCACCAAGCTTGAGCAGAAGGGTAATGGGGTGACCATGGATGGTGTGGCGGAATCTAATGCCCGGGTCTCTGCCTACATGCGTAACATCGATGCGTCTGAGTGGTTGGGGGATCCGTCGCTAAAGGTGATTGAGAGTACCGATGACTCGAAGGGTACCTTTACCTTGATGGCGAAACAGATAGACCGCAACAAGGATAAGGAGGGTCAGGAATGAACCTTCAAGAGTTGAATGAGCTTGACCTAAATAATATCGGCAACTGGCCGACACCTGTGAAGGGGTTTGTGATTCTCTTGCTCTGTGTCTTAGTCGCTGTGGGTTGGTACTATTTCAATACCGAGGATCAGTTGCTTAATCTGGAGACTGCAGAGAAGAAAGAGCTGGCGTTGCGGACCGAGTTTGAACGCAAGCAGGCCAAAGCGGTAAATCTGGAGAAGTACAAGAAGCAGCTGGAAGAGATGAAACAGTCTTTTGGTGCCATGCTGAGGCAGTTGCCGAACAAGACCGAGGTGGCGGATCTGCTGGTGGATGTGTCGCAAACAGGTCTGGCTGCAGGACTGGAGTTTGAGCTGTTTGAGCCACAGGAAGAAGTGCCTCGGGAATTCTATGCAGAGCTTCCGATTCAGTTACGGGTATTTGGCAATTATCATGAACTGGGCGATTTTATCAGTGGCTTGGCTGCTCTGCCGCGTATCGTGACTATCCATGATGTTTCTATAATTCCCCGCGAGGATGGTGAACTGGAGATGTCTGCGACGGCGAAGACTTATCGCTATCTGGAAGAGGAGGCGAATTGATGCTGGATAAAAAAGTCATTCGTCCGTTTATGGTACTGATACCGGTGCTTATGTTGTCTGCTTGCGCGGATCGAAGCATGCACGATCTGAAAAGTTACGTGGATGAAGTGAAGTCGAGAAAAGCAGGGCATATCGAACCGCTGCCTGAAATCAAACCTATTGAGACTTTCACCTATCTCAGCGATGGACGGCGGAGCCCGTTCGAATCTCAGGGGCAGGGAGAGGAGACTACTGGACAGGTTGCCACCAATGGGCTGCAGCCCGATTTCAACCGTCCCAAGGAGGAGTTGGAGAACTATCCGCTTGATTCCTTGCGCATGGTGGGGCTGCTTGAACAGATGGGGGTCACCTGGGCGTTGATACAGACACAAGAGAAGACGATTCACCGGGTAAAGGCGGGTAATTATCTTGGTTCCAATTATGGGCAGATTACCCAGATTACTGAGAACCAGGTGGACTTGACGGAGATCATTCCGGACGGTCAGGGCGGCTACCGCGAACGGCAGGCCTCGCTGGCATTGGTAGGAGAATAACAGGGCTATGTTGATGAATACTAAACCACTTAATCTCAAACGGTGGACCCATGCAGAGGACACTATGAGCGGTTCCATAAATCCCCTGCGGATGTTTTGGGCTGTTTTTCTCCTGTTCGCCGCTTCACTCTCCCCTGTCCTGGCGGCGGAAAATGTCCTGAAGGAGTTAACCTTCTCCGCATTGCCTGGCGATGACGTGGTCATCACGTTGCGGGCAGATGGCCCGATAGAGAGTCCCCAGACGTTTACTACTGATAACCCGGCGCGTATCGCCCTGGATTTCTACGGGATGTCGAACGGGCTGGAAACCAAGACCCAGTCGATCGGAATCGGTATGGCGCGCAGTGTTACCGCGATCGAAGCGGGTGATCGTACCCGGGTGGTGGTCAATCTGATTGAGGCAACGGGCCATGATATCGCCGTTAATGGCAATCAGTTGGAGATCACCATCAAAGGTGGTGCTGCCGTCGCTTCAACCCGAGCTTCTGGCTCATCGATGGGTGGCGCTATTGCCAGAGCTGCCACCACTGGTGAAGCATCGACGGACAGTTTACGCAATGTGGATTTCAGGCGCGGTGATGGCGGCGAAGGGCAGGTGATACTGACTCTTGGTAATCCGGCGGCGGCTGTCGACCTGCGTGAAGAGGGCGGCCGGGTTGTGCTGGATATTCTGGACACTTCGTTGCCGGAAAACCTGATGCGTAAGTTTGACGTGGGCGATTTTGCCACGCCGGTAAAGCAGTTCGAGGTCACCAGCCAGGGTGATAATGTCCATATCGAGATCACAGCCAAGGGTGAGTATGAACATCTCGCCTACCAGGCAAATGATCGCTTTACGGTCGAATTCCGCGCCTTGACCAAAGAGGAAAGAGAGGAAATCCAGCGTCGTAAGGAGACTTTCACCGGTGAGCGGCTATCGCTCAATTTCCAGGATATCGAAGTGCGTGCAGTGTTGCAGCTGCTGGCGGATTTCACCGGGCTTAATCTGGTTACCTCGGACACCGTAACCGGTAATATTACACTGCGGCTGAAGAATGTCCCCTGGGATCAGGCGCTTAGTATTATTATGAAGACCCGTGGTCTCTCCATGCGCCAGAATGGCAATGTGTTGTTGATTGCACCAACCGAGGAGATCGCTGCCCGGGAGAAACTGGAGCTGGAGTCACAACGGCAGATCGAAGAACTGGCGCCGCTGTTTTCAGAGTATATCCAGCTCAACTACGCCAAGGCGGAAGATATTCAGAAGTTGCTGAAGGCAGAGGGCAATCAACTGCTGACGCCGGAACGGGGCAATGTCACCTATGACGAGCGCACCAACACCTTGCTGGTGCGTGACACGGCGGCCAAGCTGGACGATATCCGGCGATTGATCAACCGCCTGGATATCGCGGTCAGGCAGGTGCTGATCGAGTCGCGGGTGGTTATTGCCAATGATGATTTCGCCCGGGATATCGGTGTGCGCTTCGGTCTCAGTACCCATCTCAAGCAGGATGGTAATTTCCTCGACATTAACGGTACCCAGGAAGGCTATATAGGTAATTCAGCCGGCCTACATGAAGGGTCTCTGGAGTCTCCTGCTGGAGCTGGCACGGAAGGACTGATGGTAAATCTGCCCCAGCAGCTAAGCGAATCCCGAGGCGGCGCATTGAACTTCATCGCCGGCAAAATCGGCTCTTATCTGCTGCAGCTCGAACTGTCGGCCATGCAGCAGGAGGGTAAGGGTGAGATTGTTTCCAGCCCGCGGGTAGTGACCTCGGATCAGAGTACTGCGGTCATTAAGCAGGGTGTGGAGATTCCCTACCAGGAGGCGAGTTCCAGCGGCGCGACCTCGGTGTCTTTCAAAGAGGCGGTGCTGAAGCTGGAAGTGACACCCCATATCACTCCGGATGATCGGGTTATCATGGACCTGAAAATCAACAAGGATAACGCCGATTTCACGCGTTCTATTTTGGGTGTGCCGCCGCTGGATACCCGCTCGATCGAGACCTCTGTGTTGGTTGAAAATGGCGAAACCGTGGTGCTGGGTGGTGTGTTTGAGCGTGAGGAGACGGTGGGTAGTGAACGTATTCCGTTCTTTGGAGATCTACCCTACGTTGGTTTCATGTTTAAGCAGGAACTGCGCACTGACAACAACAAGGAGCTGTTGATCTTTGTGACCCCGAAGATACTCAAGGATAGCCTCTCCGCTGTTCGCTGAAGTTTCGGGTAACCTGTTGAGCCGGGAAGGGTCTGTCTTGGATGGACCCTTCTTGGTTTGAGCTAAAGAAAACGCGCCACCCGCCCACTCCGGTGACTATAATACGGTTCAATGCGGTTGAATTGACCGCTTTTATTGTCTGTTGGTGGAAAATCTGTCATACCTAGTTCTCTATGAACCATCCAAACAACATATTTCTGATCGGGCCCATGGGGGCTGGAAAAAGCACCATCGGCCGCCAGGTGGCCGCTTCGCTCGGTCTAGATTTTGATGATACGGATCACGAGATACAGCGTAGGACCGGTGTCGATATCCCGACCATTTTTGATTACGAGGGCGAAGAGGGGTTTCGCAAGCGTGAAAGTGCGGTGATCGATGAACTGACCCAGCGCGGTAGCTTGGTGCTGGCTACCGGCGGAGGTTCTATTCTGAATCCGGATAATCGTCGTAACCTCAGTAGCCGTGGGTTTGTTGTATACCTTTATTGTAGCCCTGAGCAGCAGTATGAACGCACATTGCGGGATCGTAATCGACCGCTGCTGCAGACCGAAGATCCACTGGGTACGCTGCAGGCGTTGATGACAGAGCGGGATCCGCTTTACCGGGAAACGGCCGATCTGGTTATCACCTCAGAGAAACGAAGTGCTTCGGCAGTGGCCAATGAAATTGTCAAAAAGCTCAGATCAGACTGATTTAGCGTGCATTTCACTTGGATAAGGTCTGCCGGAAGCGGCTCTTCGAGAAGCTATCGGTCAAACCGTAGAGCCGACAAACCGGTATCGGCCGCGCAAAAGACTCGGCAGCTAGTGGTGCGGTGGAGGTTGATGGAATACGCTCCTTCCGACAGTGTGATTCCAGGCCAATCTGTAAGAGATTAATGAAGCAATCAAGTTCATGAACAAGCCAGCCAATATTTTGAAAGTTGATCTCGCAGAGCGGTCATATCCTATCTACATTGGTTCAGATCTGATTAGCGACAGTAGTATTTACCGTCCCCATATCCACGGGCAGCAGGTCCTGGTGGTCTCCAACTCCACGGTGGCACCGCTTTATCTGGATGCCGTCAGATCGGCGCTCCAGGATTATCAGGTTAAAACCGTCATATTGCCCGATGGTGAGCAGTACAAAACCCTGACGATCTGGCAAAAAATAATTGATTCACTGCTGGAGAACCGCTTCGATCGCCACTGCACGGTGATCGGGCTGGGTGGTGGCGTGGTGGGTGACATGGCGGGGTTCGCAGCCGCCTGTTATCAACGTGGGGTCTATTTTATCCAGGTGCCGACCACCCTGCTGGCTCAGGTCGATTCCTCGGTGGGTGGTAAAACCGGCGTGAATCATCCGTTGGGCAAAAATATGATCGGTGCTTTTTACCAGCCCCAGTGCGTGATTGCCGATATCCAGACGCTGTCCACTCTGGATGAACGGCAGCTTTCCGCCGGGCTGGCAGAAGTTATCAAATATGGCTTGATCGGTGACCCGGAGTTTTTCACCTGGTTACAACAGAACATGGATGGACTCATGGCGCGTGATCAGGCATTGCTTGCGTACGCCATCGAACGCTCGTGCCGGGACAAGGCGACGGTTGTGGCGGCCGATGAACGGGAATCGGGTAACCGCGCACTGCTCAATCTGGGGCACACTTTCGGTCATGCCATTGAAACCGGCATGGGCTATGGTGAATGGCTGCATGGTGAGGCCGTCGGTGCAGGCATCTGCATGGCGGCGGACCTGTCCCGTCGATCCGGCTGGATCACCGAGTCCGACCAGACCCGGATTGAGGCGCTGGTGGCCCGGGCTGGGTTGCCGGTGCATCCCCCGGAGGAGATCAGCGCCGAACAGTTTTTGCAGCTGATGTCAGTAGATAAGAAGGTGCTGGCACAGAAAATACGCCTGGTCCTGATGCGACAATTAGGCTATGCGACGGTAACCGATGATTTTGATCCGAACCTATTGCAGGTAACCTTGAATGAGTATGGAAGAGCTTCCGGCTGACGTCGTAGAGGGTGCTATACCATCTCGCCTGCATGGCGCGGAATCCGCTACGCCAGCGGCTTCGACCTTTTTTTCCACACCGGAACTCAGGCAGCGTCTGGACCTGCTGCGTCATCTTACCGATAACAGTGAAAAAATCCTGCTGATAAAGGGCGTTGATGGCTCCGGCAAGAGTACCCTGCTGCAGCAGTATCGGATTCTTGCTCGTGATGATTGGATGGTCTGCTGCCTGACGGCAGATCCCATGCTTCAGCCGGACCAGTTCTACTCCCTGCTATTCCGCCGTTTTGGCCTGACCGACTCAACCACGGCCAATATCAACGGACTACTGAAACGTTTTGAGATGTTGCATGCGGCAGGCCGGTTGCCGGTCATTGTGGTGGATGATGCCCATCTGATGCCTGTCGCCACGCTGATTGCGCTGTTCAGGTTATTTGAGAGGCGTCCCGGCAACCGTGCATTGATACGGGTAGTGCTGTTTGCCACGCCCCATATCAATAACCATTTTCAGATGCCACAGGTGCAGGCAATGAACCTGCAGATCGTCCAATCCCTTGATATGCCCCTGTTTGACAGGGATCAGTCGCAGGCATTTATTGAGTTTCAGTTGGCTGGCGAAGGTAGAAAACAGGAACTGAAACTGGCGGCGGGCCGCATGGAGCGCATAATCCGCGAATCGGCTGGTGTGCCCGGACTGCTGGAGGCGCAACTGCACACGATTTTTGCTGAAACGCCCGGTGCTGTCCGGGAGTCGCCCGCGGCACCGCTCGGCAAGCATCCGTTTAAAATGCCACCTGTCCTGGCTGATCTGCCACTGGCTGTGCTGATAGGGGCCCCATTACTGGCGGTGTTACTGCTACTTACCCTTATTTTCCAGGATGAAATAAACCGGCTGTTTGATCAGAATGGCACGACTCAGATCGCCGAGGAGCCGGCGATCGTCCGGGAAGACGGGTTACGCCCCCTTAAACTCCCCGAACTGACAAAGAATCCCCAGCCGCGAGCCGTGCCCGAGCCGGTGGAACCAGCGTCGCCGTTTGAGCTGGAGAATCAACCGGTTGCTGTGCCCGATCTGCCCAGTGTGACCCTGCCGGAACGGGACCTGGCCGTAGAGTCGCCTGCGGAGTCACCGGTCCCTGGGTCTGAAGTGGTGGCGACCGCCCCGGAAACCCACGACACCGAACCGGAACAGCCGCCCGTCCCGACAGAGACGGTGGCCACCGCGCCAACCGGCGCACCTGAGCGGGTTTCGCCGGCGGAACCGGTCATCGCAGCCGATACCCCCGTTCCCGAAGGGGCCGCGGAAACCGCTCCGAGTGAAGCGCCTCAAACTGCGGAAGCCGCGCCGGAACGGGTTGCGGCCAAGGCGCCGGCGAATCGACCGGCAGTTGCTGAACCCCTGGGTGAAGCGTCACAGGCGCCATCTGGACGGCCAGTGGCCGGGGTGGAACCCATCAAGGACGAAAAATGGATATTGACCCAGAGGCCAGAGGCGTACACACTGCAACTTGTTGGTGTGCAGGACGCTGCGGCTGCCCGAGGGTTCATCAGTCGGCACCGGCTGACGGGGCAGGTCACCTACTTCAGGACAATCCGGGCAGGCCAGCCGTGGTTTTCGGTGATTTACGGCGTCTATCCGGACAGGTCGGCAGCGATAAAAGGTCGCGACCAACTGCCGCCCTCGCTGCGTAAAAGTGAGCCCTGGCCGCGCACCTATGCCTCCATCCAGGCGGCTATCGGCCAGTAAGGATAGGACATCCCTGTACGGTCCCCCCGGCAAGGGAAACTAAAGCTTATTAGCAAAGAACTAGCTTGAAGCCGCGTTTTCCATTATGCTGGAGAGTTCTTTCCGGCCGAAATTTCCTCTAGCGGACATTTTTCAGCCAGTTTGGACGAACCCCCGAGCCTGTTTTTTGGGGAACTTGCGTCCATGTTTACAACGGGTAGAGAGCAGTTTTATTGCAGTATTCTGCCCCGATCAGATGAGGTTTAAGATGGGTCTAGGCGGTTTGCCAACGAAGCAGGGACTGTATGATCCCCGTAACGAACACGATGCCTGTGGCGTCGGTTTTGTCGCCAATATCAAGGGCCGCAAGAGCCGCACGATTGTTGAGCAGGGACTGGAGATCCTCGAACGGCTCACTCACCGAGGTGCGGTTGGCGCTGACCCCCGTGCTGGTGATGGCGCTGGTATCCTGATTCAGATTCCCGACACCTTTTTCCGGGAAGTGGTGGAGTTTAATCTGCCGGAACCGGGCGAATATGCGGTCGGCATGCTGTTTTTGCCTCGAGACGAAGCGGCCAGAGAGCAGGCTGAAAGTACTGTTCTGCGCTTTGTCGAGGAAGAGGGACAGGCGCTTATCGGCTGGCGCGAAGTACCGGTGGACAACCAGGGGCTTGGCTACAGTGTCAAACCCACAGAACCCCACATTAAACAGATCTTTATCCAACGTGGCGAAAACTGCCCCGATCAGACGGCATTTGAACGTAAGCTGTTTGTTATTCGTAAGCAGATCGAGAAGGTGATCCGCGAGGCGGGCCTGGAAAAAGGGGAGTCGTTCTACTTCACCTCGCTCTCCTCCCGCACCATCACCTATAAGGGTATGCTGCTCTCCGATCAGGTGGGTGAGTACTACCCGGACCTGAAGGATGAGCGCATGGTGTCAGCGCTGGCGCTGGTTCACCAACGCTTCTCCACCAACACATTCCCGACCTGGGATCTGGCGCATCCGTTCCGCATGATCGCCCACAATGGCGAGATCAATACCCTGCGCGGTAATGTCAACTGGATGGCCGCTCGCAAGCACTCCATGGCGTCCGAGATCCTGGGCGAAGATCTGGCCAAGGTGTGGCCGCTGATTCCGGAGGGACAGTCAGACTCGGCCTCGTTCGACAATGCGCTGGAACTGCTGGTACAGGGCGGTTACTCCCTGGCGCACGCCATGATGATGCTCATTCCGGAAGCCTGGTCGGGCAATCCGCTGATGGATGATTCCCGGCGTGCATTCTATGAATACCATGCGGCCCTGATGGAGCCCTGGGATGGGCCGGCAGCAGTTGCCTTTACCGATGGTCGGCAGATCGGTGCCACCCTGGATCGAAACGGCCTGCGCCCCGCCCGTTACCTGATCACCGATGACGATATGGTGATGATGGCGTCCGAGATGGGCGTTCTGGATATCCCGGAAGAGCGCATTATCAAGAAGTGGCGCCTGCAGCCGGGCAAGATGTTCCTGATCGACCTGGAAGAGGGTCGCATCATTGATGATGCGGAGATCAAGCAGCAGCTCTCCACCGAACACCCCTATCAGGACTGGCTGGACCAGACCCAGATCCACCTGGATCATCTGCCGGAAGTGGTGGGTGCCATGTCGCCGGATCCAGAGACACTGCTGGATACCCAGCAGGCGTTTGGCTATACCCAGGAGGACATCAAGTTCCTGCTGACGCCCATGGTGCTGACCGGCCAGGAGGCGACCGGCTCCATGGGTGCGGACAATCCGCCCTCGGTGCTCTCCAACAGGCCCAGACATCTGTCGACCTACTTCAAGCAGAACTTTGCCCAGGTGACCAATCCGCCCATCGACCCGATCCGGGAAGAGATCGTTATGTCGCTGGTATCGCTGATCGGTCCGCGGCCCAATCTGCTGGGTATCGGCCAGAGCGAACCGGCCATGCGGTTGGAGGTACACCAGCCCATATTGACCAACACCGATCTGGAGCGGATTCGCAATATTGAAGACAATACCGGCGGCGCTTTCCGTACCCGCACCCTGAGTATCTGTTTCGAGGCGGCCAAGGGCGTACCCGGCCTGAAACTGGCGCTGGATGCGCTGGGCCACGCGGCCGAGAAGGCGGTACTGCAGGGCTACAATATCCTGATTCTCTCGGATCGGCGTGCCGATGCGGATCATGCCGCTATCCCGGCCCTGTTGGCCGTGTCGGCGGTACATCATCACCTGATCCGCAAGGGCCTGCGTACCGAATCGGGCCTGGTGGTGGAGACCGGGGCGGCGCTCGAAGTCCATCACTTCGCCACCCTGGCCGGTTACGGTGCGGAGGCGATCAACCCCTATGTGGCCTTCGACACCATCCAGTCCATGCTGCCATCCCTGCCCGAACCGCTGGGCTTTGAAGAGGCGCAGAAACGTTATATCAAGGCGATCGGCAAGGGGCTGAAAAAGGTGATGTCCAAGATGGGTATCTCCACCTACCAATCCTACTGTGGTGCGCAGATTTTCGATGCGGTAGGTCTCTCAAGCAGCTTTGTCGACCAGTACTTCACCGGCACCACCAGCATGATCGAAGGCGCCGGCCTGGACGAAGTGGCGCAGGAGGCGTTGCGTCTGCACGCCAATGCCTACGGCAACAACCCGATCTATCGCCATCACCTGGATGTGGGTGGCGACTACGCCTTCCGGCTGCGCGGCGAGGCGCACGCCTGGACCCCGGATACCATTGCCAAGGTGCAGCATGCGGCACGGGCCAATGATGCCAAGAGTTATGCCGAGTATTCACGCCTGATCAACGAGCAGGATGAGCGCCTGCTCGCTTTCCGCGGTCTGTTCGATTTCAACTGGGCCAATGAGCCGGTGCCACTGGACGAGGTGGAGCCCGCGAAAGAGATCGTCAAGCGGTTTGCGACCGGAGCCATGTCGTTCGGTTCTATCTCCTACGAGGCCCACTCCACCCTGGCGGTGGCGATGAACGCCATCGGCGGCAAATCCAACACAGGTGAAGGCGGTGAGGAGCCGAGCCGCTTCAATCCGTTACCGGATGGATCGCCCAATCCGCAACGCTCCGCGATCAAGCAGGTGGCGTCCGGCCGGTTTGGTGTGACCACCGAGTACCTGGTCAACTCGGATGATATCCAGATCAAGATGGCCCAGGGCGCCAAGCCCGGTGAGGGTGGTCAGCTGCCCGGTCACAAGGTGAATGCCCAGATTGCCCGGGTACGTCACTCCACGCCGGGTGTGGGACTGATTTCGCCGCCACCGCACCACGATATCTACTCTATCGAGGATCTGGCCCAGCTGATCCACGATCTGAAGAACGTGCAGCCGAAATCCCGCGTGTCGGTCAAACTGGTTTCCGAAGTCGGTGTGGGTACGGTGGCCGCAGGTGTCTCCAAGGCGCATGCCGACCATGTCACCATCTCCGGCTTTGACGGTGGTACGGGTGCTTCGCCCCTAACCTCCATCAAGCATGCCGGCTCCTCCTGGGAGATTGGCCTGGCGGAGACTCACCAGACCCTGGTGCTGAACAAGCTGCGCGGTCGGATTTCGGTTCAGGTGGACGGTGGTCTGCGTACCGGACGTGACGTGGTGATCGGCGCCCTGCTGGGTGCGGATGAGTTCGGTTTTGCCACCGCACCGCTGATTGTCGAGGGCTGTATCATGATGCGCAAATGCCATCTGAACACCTGCCCGGTCGGCGTCGCCACCCAGGATCCGGAATTGCGCAAGCGATTTACCGGCAAGCCGGAACATGTGATCAACTACTTCTTCTTCGTGGCGGAAGAGGTGCGTCAGCTGATGGCGAAGCTGGGCTTCCGCACCTTCAATGAGATGATCGGCCAGAGCGATCGCCTGGATACCCGCAAGGCGATCAATCACTGGAAGGCCAAGGGCCTCGACTTCTCCCGCGTACTGGCCAAGCCAGAGGCAGACGAGGGCGTGGCTGTGTTCAATAACGAGGTGCAGGATCACGGCCTGGATGCGGCGATTGACCACCAGCTGATCGAGATGGCCCAGCCGGCGCTGGAGCATGGCGAGGCGGTCAAGATAGACATCGACATCCACAACTACAACCGCACGTTCGGCACCATGTTGTCGGGCCGGGTCGCGGAACGCTACGGCCATGCCGGCCTGCCGGATGACACCATCTACATCAAGACCCGGGGTACGGCGGGTCAGTCGCTGGGTGCCTGGCTGGCCAAGGGTGTGACCATCGAGCTGGCCGGTGAGGGTAACGACTATGTCGGTAAAGGGCTCTCGGGTGGACGCATTGTGGTCTACCCGCCCGCCGAGTCGGCCATTGGCAAGGCGGAAGAGAACATTATTGTCGGTAACACCGTGCTGTACGGCGCCATCGCCGGCGAATGTTATTTCCGCGGCGTCGGTGGTGAACGGTTCGCGGTGAGAAACTCCGGTGCCACAGCAGTTATCGAAGGTGTCGGTGATCACGGTTGTGAGTACATGACCGGTGGCGTGGTGGTCTGCCTCGGCTCCACCGGGCGTAACTTTGCCGCCGGCATGTCCGGGGGTATCGCCTATGTGCTGGATGAGGATGGCACCTTCGAGCAGCGCTGCAATCTCTCCATGGTGGAACTGGAGCCGATCAAGGACGAGGATGACGCCCTGGAGAGCCTGGACCACCAGGGAGGCGATCTGGAGACCAAGGGCCGGGTTGATGTGAGCCATGACATGACCCGGTTTGACGCTATCCGTCTCAGGCAGTTGGTGGAGAACCATCTGCATTACACCAACAGTACAGTTGCAAAGAAGATTCTCGACAACTGGAGTGAGTATCTGCCGAAGTTCGTCAAAGTGATGCCGGTGGATTATCGTCGTGCCCTGCTGGAGATGCAGGCGGCGCAGGCGAGTAGTAGTGAAGTTGCCAAGGGGGGTCAGTAATCATGGGTAAGCCAACAGGTTTTAAGGAGTATCCACGTCAGGACCGCAGCTATGCGCCGGTCGCCGACCGGTTGACTCATTTTGACGAGTTCACCATCGAACTGAGCAGTGATGAGTTGAGTATTCAGGGTGCGCGCTGCATGGACTGCGGCATTCCGTTTTGTCACCAGGGCTGCCCGGTGGATAACCTGATCCCCGACTGGAATGATCTGGTTTATCACAAGGACTGGAAAGCAGCGGTAGAAGTGCTGCACTCAACCAACAACTTTCCGGAGTTCACGGGTCGTATCTGCCCGGCTCCCTGTCAGGAGGCCTGTACGCTGAACCTGACCGATGAGCCGGTAACCATCAAAAGCATCGAGCTGGCGATTGTGGAACGGGCCTGGGAAGAGGGTTGGATTCAGCCGCAGATTGCCCGCCACAAGAGCGGTAAACGGGTCGCCATTGTCGGCTCCGGACCGGCCGGCCTGGCCTGCGCACAGCAGTTGGCCCGCGTCGGACACTCGGTGTCGGTATTTGAGAAAGAGAACCGGATCGGTGGTCTGCTGCGTTACGGTATTCCCGATTTCAAACTGAACAAGAAAGTCATCGATCGCCGCATGGGGCAGATGCAGACGGAAGGCGTGAAATTTCATGCCAACACCCATATCGGTGTGGATATCCCGGCCAAGGTGCTGGTGGACAAGTTCGACGCGGTGGTGCTGACCGGTGGGTCGGAGAAACCACGGGATCTGCCGGTGCCGGGACGGGAGCTGAACGGTGTTCACTTCGCCATGGACTACCTGCGCATGAACAGCCACCGGGTACAGGGTGATGATGTCGGTGACGACTTCATCTCCGCCGAGGGCAAGCATGTGCTGGTGATCGGTGGTGGTGATACCGGTTCTGACTGTATCGGCACAGCCAACCGGCAAGGTGCCGAGAGCGTCACCCAGATCGAGATCTTGCCGCGGCCTCCCGAAAAGGAGGACAAGCTGATGGTGTGGCCCTACTGGCCGAACAAGATGCGTACCTCCTCCTCCCAGGAAGAGGGCTGCGAGCGCATGTGGAGCATCGCTACCAAAGCGTTTCTGGATGATGGAAACGGCAATGTAAAGGCGGCCCGCTGCGTCAAGGTGGAGTGGCACAAGGATGAGTCGGGCAGCTGGCAAATGACCGAAGTGGAAGGTTCCGAGTTTGAAATCAAGGCCGACCTGGTGACCCTGGCAATGGGTTTCGTCCACCCGGTACACGAAGGCATGGTGGCGGAGCTGGGCGTGGAGCTGGATGATCGTGGCAACGTCAAGGGCGAAACCGAGGGTACGGATGCTTACCGCACCTCCATCGGTGGCGTGTTCTCCGCCGGTGACATGCGTCGCGGGCAGTCCCTGGTCGTGTGGGCGATCCGTGAAGGGCGGCAATGTGCCCGGGCCGTGGATGAGTACCTGATGGGGAGTTCCGAACTACCCCGTTAACCCCATATCGCCGGAGGCGGTTGGAAAAAAGGGTGGTGGCCAGGGAGGTCGCCACCTTTTTTTTAGCTTGGCCCCGGCGTCAGCTTACTTTTGCAGCTAATAAGTGATCGGGATCCCCGCTTCGGCACGGCGGTAATTTGTGCGTTCTCGCCAGCCATGGGGAAAGATTGCAGGTAGTATTGGGCTGTAAAACGACCCCGCTGAAGGCCACTCGGCCGGGCATTTTCTGTGATCTCCGGGGTATCTCCCGGGTAGCCGATCAAGCGAATGCCAGGGGCGCCGTGTCTCCGGGGCGGTTTAGGTGTAAACTCGCCCTCTCACCGGCAACGCAGGTCGGTGGTCTCTTGGTGTCAACAAAGGATATATGCTGTGTCCAGCTTAAAAAACGATCGATTTCTCCGCGCCCTGTTACGTGAACCCGTCGACATGACCCCGGTCTGGATGATGCGACAGGCGGGGCGCTATCTGCCGGAATATCGAGCCACTCGAAGCCGGGCGGGCAGTTTCATGGATCTCTGTATGAATCCGGATCTTGCCTGCGAGGTGACCCTGCAACCCCTGGAGCGCTTTCCGCTGGATGCGGCGATCCTGTTTTCCGACATCCTGACCATTCCGGATGCGATGGGTCTGGGGCTCTACTTCACCGAGGGTGAAGGGCCGAAGTTCAAGCGGCCGGTGCAGGATGAAGCGGCGGTGACCGCGCTCGGTGTGCCCGATCCCGAGGATGATCTGGGTTACGTCATGGATGCGGTACGTACCATCCGCCGTGAACTGGACGGCCGGGTACCACTGATCGGCTTTTCCGGCAGCCCCTGGACCCTGGCCACCTACATGGTGGAGGGCAGCAGTACCAAAAACTTCGCCAAGGTGAAGGAGATGATGTTTGACCGGCCCGACCTGATGCACAGCCTGCTGGACAAGGTGACGGCGTCGGTGATCAGCTATCTGAATGCGCAGATTGCCGCCGGGGCGCAGGCGGTGATGGTGTTTGATACCTGGGGCGGTGTGTTGACCCCGCGCGATTACCAGCTCTTTTCACTGGCCTATATGGAGCGCATTGTCCAGGGTCTGGTGCGGGAGAGCGAGGGCCGCAAGGTGCCGGTCATTCTGTTCACCAAAGGGGGCGGCCAGTGGCTCGATCCCATGTCCCGTTGCGGTTGTGACGCGCTTGGCGTGGACTGGACCACCGATCTGGCGGATGCCCGTATTCAGGTGAAGGATCGGGTGGCGCTGCAGGGCAATGTGGATCCCAGCATTCTCTATGCGAACCCGGAGCGTATCGAGGAAGAGGTGGCCCGGGTGCTGGCCAGTTATGGTCACGGGCCGGGTCATGTATTCAATCTCGGCCACGGCATCCACCCGGATGTGAATCCGGACCATGCCGGCGTGCTGGTGGAGGCCGTGCACCGGTTGAGCCAGGACTACCACAGCCCCGGGGTGAAAGGAAAAAGCTGGGGCAGCGACTGAACCAAACGGTCGCCATCAGCGTACATAAAAAAACCCCGACCGGGAGACCGGCCGGGGTTTTTTATCGCCTGAATCCGCTTACCTCACGGCTCAGAATCCGTAGCTCAGCATCAGGGTCAGCTTCTCGTAATCATCGCTGCTCGCCTCCGCATCAATATCGGCGTAGACCAGGCTTACACTCAGGTTCTCGGCAATGTCCGCTAGGTCGTAACCGAGGGTCAGGTTGATCTCCTGCTCCTCGCTGTTGCCGGCATAGTCGGTGTTACCCACCAGGGCGCCGATGGTGGCCTTGCCTAGGCTGAATTCACCCCCCAGGTACCAGGTCTGGGCATCGGCCCCGTAGACCTGGTTGCCCTCCTCCAGGGGGCTGATATTGTCACCCATCTCATCCAGGTGTCCCACACCGCCCTGCTGGTCGGTGTCGATGTAGCCCGCCGCCAGGCTGAGGCCACCCAGGGTGCCGCGCAGTTCCAGATGCAGAATGGCGCCGTCCGATTCGCCAGCCACGTCCACATCTGATGCGGCGTAGTGAGCGGTCATACCCAGGCCGGAAGCGTGTTCGAAGTCAGCCTTCAGGCCCAGTCCGTCGAATACCTCCTCTTCATGGATATAGTAGGGGTTGAGTGTGAGGCCCTCTGCGGGAGTGATGCTGGCATCCAGGAACCAGGCGCCGTCGTCACCGATATCGGTGAAGCTGTGTTGTAAATCATCTTCGTCTGCCACCGCCATACTGCGGGTGTAGCCGACGGTCAGTTCCGTGGCCGGCAGCAGATCGCTGGTCAGGGTGACCGCTTCGTGGAAATCCCCGATCCACTCCAGATCGATCTCCTGGCGACCGACTACCGCTCCGAAGCCCTCCCCCTGGTAGCTGATATAGGCTTCGGTAAGCAGGGTGCCAACACCTTCATCCGAGTCACCCGGGTTGTCCTCGTCCACTTCGCTGCCGTGACGGAAGGCCAGGCCCAGTTGCAGGCCGTGCAGCGGCGCTGTCTCGTACTTCAATCCCAGGTAACCGGTGCTGTAGCCGCTATCGGCACTGCCGCTGTTATCGATATCTTTGTAAAACAGGTTCAGGTCACCACTGACAGTGCCGTTTTGAAAGGCGTCGGCCAGGTTATCGGCCTGGGCACTGTTAACCGCCAGCAGCGAGATAATCGCTACGTTCAAGTAGTGCTTTTTCACGTAAGTCCCCTTGTATCTTTAGTTAGGTTGCTGGTATTGCGAAGATCCCTGCCGCCACGGGCGAGCAGGGGTGTTATTGAAGAAACAGGCTGTCCCCTGTGGATTACAGGCCGACGAATCCCACCAGGCCCGCCAGCAGCAGTGCAGTCATGGCCGTGGCCCAGAGCAGTCCGGCCGAGGGCTTTGCTGTGGTGCGTAAGCGGTCATTTCGAATGGGCAGTTTCAGGGCGATGTTGGTTGACATGACAGTGCTACTCGGTTGGTTTCAGTTCGGGTTGTGGTGGATCTGTGACAGCTCTTTGGCAAATGCCGAAAGACCGGAGCTGCGCAGGGGGATGAAGGCTTTGGCGTTCTGCTTGCAAAAGCGCTTCACCTTCAGGCAGGCGTCGTGACTGATGCAGTCGACAGGACAGAACACCATGTCCGCCTTGCTCAGCAGGCAGTGCAGGTTGGCGCGGCTCTCCTCCACCCCGCCGTCGTGGTGTTCGAAGCGCCCGTGACACTTCTCCACCAGGGCGCGAAAATGGGGTGACAGGGAGGGGTGTCCCCCCACATAGACAATGTTGCGGCCGCTCAGGTTAGCGGTCGGCTGTTCCGGTGCATGGTCACTGGTCAGCAGTTGCTGCAGGGCCATCTCGCTGGCCTGTTGCTCGCTCTCCAGCCTGTTCAGCCGGGTACGCATGTTGGCCAGTCGTTGTTGCAGTTGTTCGTTGCGCCGGGTCAGGGTGGTGAGTCGGCGGCGGGTGCGTTCCAGTTGTCGTACCACCCGGCTCAACTCTTGGCGGCTGGCGGCCAGCTGCTCCTCCTGGTCGGTGCGACCCGCATCGGCGGCGGATTTGTCGCGGGCCAACCGGCGCATCAGCTCCGCCTCCAGTTGCCGGATGACGGCCTCCTTTTGGGCCAGTTGCTGCACATGCTGTCGCTTGTTGCGTGTGGCTGTATCACGCAGTTCGGTGACCGTCTCTTCCAGAGCCGTCATGCGCCGCAGGTCGGCACGGTTGGATGCGCCGGCCAGGTGGGACAGCATGTGCACATCCCCAAACACTTGCCGCAACAGCTCGGTGGGTGTGTTGGGGTGGGTCGCCAGCGCCCAGAGGGGGCCGGCAACGTTGCCACTCTGTAATGCCTGCTGCCAATAGTTGGTCAGTTCCTTGGCATCGGCCTTGGCGATCTGGTTAATGGGGGTACGGTACTTCTTGTCCAGAAAACGGGTCAGGTGGCGGGCAGCGTGACACTCTTGGCTGGCGCAACCGACCAGGGCGTTATGGGCGTCGTAGTCGCTGGGCCGGGGATCCTGCAGGATACCGGTCTGGCGGATAATCTTGTGCAATTCGGCCAGGCTCAGGCAGGTACCCAGGATGGCACAGTGAAAACGTCGCTCGGTCTCCCACAGCTTGAGGCGACGGGAGGAAGTCGGCCGGGGTGGGTTAAACGGTTTTTTGATCAGGTCGCACATGGTCAGATGGAACAGGTTGTGGGTTGGTCGAGGTTCAGTCCCAGTCGTTCTGCATAACTCAGTCCTTCATCCTGGATCTCCTCCAGGCTCAATGCGCCGCTCTCCAGCAGGGGGCGTACCCAGGCGGTGCCGCAGCGCAGGATCTCTTCACCCGTTTCTGCATCCAACAACCGCAGGCAGGGGTCTCTACGTTCCAGCCAGGCATCAATGACACATCGCATGATCGTCTCTCCTTGTTAAACGTAGGACAAATGATAATCATTATCATTAGCATGTCAAGCAGGGATGGCAAGATTGTGAGAGTGGTGGAGCTTTGTGGTTGGGGTGTGTTCCGTGCAGGCAACGCTCCGTATAAAAACGGAGCGTCCCGGGTTTATTCAGAATAGCCGGTGGTGTGGAGCAAAATCAGTAGTGAGGTGGAATCTCGGTGATACTGCTGTCAGCGCCATCCGGTGGTGTGAGGTTCTGTATCTGTTTGTGCAGCTCCCGGATCGCCAGTTGCAGGGTATTGAGCTGGTTTTGCAGTTGGCAGACGGTCAGGTTGAGCTCCTGGATGGCATCTTCCTGGAACGCGAGGCGGGATTGTAAGTCGATGATTTCATTGCTCATGCCTGGTGCTCCCGTGATAGGTATTCGATGGATTGCATCTCCTGCAGACGGCTGACCGCGCGCTCGAATTCGGCGCTCAGTCGTTCCCCCTGGTAGAGCCGCAGCGGGCCGGTCGCCGCACTGATAATCAGTTTGACCCCCCGATCGTAGAACTCGTCCACCAGGAAGACAAAGCGTCTGGCGGCGTCATCCAGCGCTGCGTTGAGGATCGGGATGTCGGAGATTATGACGGTGTGGTAACAGCGCGCCAGCTCCAGGTAGTCGGCCTGGCTACGCTGGTCACCGCAGATGGCGAAAAAGTCGAACCAGATCAGGTCGTCAGCCACCCGCCGCACGGCAATCTCCCGGCCATACAGGGAGATGCTGCCGCCCGCCTGGCCCGGCTCGGGGGCCAGCCGTTCAAACTCTTCACGGAGCCGTGCGTCCACCTCCGGTGCCAGTGGCGTGTGGTAGACCGTGGCCTGTTGCAGATAGCGCAGCCGGTAATCGGTTTCGCTATCCAGGTGGATTACCCGGGTGTGCTGCTTGATCAACGCAATGGCGGGCAGAAAGCTGGCCCGTTGCAGGCCGTTCCGGTACAGGTTGTCCGGTTCGGTATTGGAGGTGGTGACCAGGGTGACGCCCCGGTTGAACAGGGAGGTCAGGAGCCGGGCCAGGATCATGGCATCACCGATATCGGTGACGATGAACTCGTCCAGACAGAGAATCCGGGTGCGGGCCGCGAGGGATTCGGCTACCTGATCCAGTGGATCCCTGACCCCTTTCAGGCGGGCAAGCGCTTCATGGGTATCCCGCATGAAGTGATGAAAATGGACGCGCAGCTTCTCTTTGAACGGCAGCTGGTTAAAAAACAGATCCACCAGCCAGGTCTTGCCCCGACCGACACCGCCCCACAGGTAGAGGCCGGTGGCGGGCTGGCGTACCGGGTTGGCCTTGCGCTTCAGCAGGCGCCGGAGCAGATCCGGTTCAGGGGCGGGCGCGGGGGGTTGGATCAAGCGGTCGTACAGGGCCTGGAGTTCGGCCACCACGGCCGCCTGCTGCGGGTCCGGCAGCACGTTCTTCTGCTGCAGCTGGTGTTGATAAAATTGCTCGGGCGTCATCCGGTCAAGAATACCGGATTGGCGTTGAAAATGCCCGGTCTGAAGGTGTGAATCTAATCCTTTTCAGGGGGGCGGCGTTCATCCAGGTTGGCCGGGCAGAGCACGGTACGCATGGTGCCGATCAGGGTCAGCAACTGGCCGTTGCGAATCCGGTAATAGATGCGGTTGGCCTCTTTCCTGGATACCACAATATGCTTGTTGCGCAGCTGCTCCAGGTGTTGCGAGATGTTGCTCTGGGACGTGCCGGTGCGTTCCACGATCTCCCCCACCGACAGCTCGTCATCGCCCAGCGAGCAGAGGATTTTCCAGCGTAGCGGATGGGCCATCGCCTTCAGCGCATTGGCCGTGAGCGTGGTGTCTTCATTTTCCAGGTCGAGGTTGTTTTGGTCACTCATGATTAACTCCAGTTACTACTCAAGGGGCGTGCCGGTGCGGGAGGTTTATTCACCGGTCTCCGTGTCCTGTCGAACGTAGCCACTCATATCCTTGGCGATACAGAGAATATGGGCGATCTCTCCCTGTTCGTCCCTGATCGCCGTGCGGGAGAACAGGATCGGGATGCGTCGCCCGTCATGGCCGATAAAGCGGGCCTCGATCTGGTTCAATGCGCCGACCCGGATCAGGGCCTCCAGCCAGGTTCCCATAAAGGCGCCGGCCTGCTCGTCGCCCTCCTCTTCAAAGATATCACCAATGCCCATACCCAGCAGCGCCTCATCGCTGTAGCCGAGCATGCGTCGCAGGGCCGGGTTGACCTCGCGGATCTTGCCCTCGGGGCTGAGTACCAGCAGCGCCTCGCCCATGTAGTTGATGATGTTCTCCAGGTGCTGCTTGGCCTGGGCCAGCTCCGCAGTCCGCTCAGCGACCTTTTGCTCCAGCTCCCGGTTCAGGTTGCGCTCTTTTTCGATCAGCCGGAAATAGGTGCTGATCTTGTTGATCAACTGGTTGTCGTCGATCGGTTTGAGCAGATAATCCACTGCGCCCACTTCATAACCCTTCTGCTGGAACTCCTGGGTCTTGAACGCGGCCGTCAGAAAGATGATCGGAATGTCCCGGGTCTTTTTGCGAATCTTCAGCATGGAGGCGGTTTGGAAGCCGTCCATCTCCGGCATCTGGATATCCAGGATAATCAGATCGATAGGGGAGTCGCCCAGGGCGATGTCCAGCGCCTGCTGGCCGGAGGTGGCTTCCAGAATGGTCACGTCCATATGCTGCTGCAGCAGGGTGCGCAGGGTAAACAGGTTGTGCTCGTGGTCGTCCACGGCCAGCAGGGTAAATCCGCTGTAGCGGTTCATGCGGCACACCCCCGGGCCACGCCCCGGCGGGCGGCCTGCGGCCGTGAAAATTGTCTCTCCTGCCAATTCTGCATCATTTGCTGTCTGCGGCTTCCGCGGCTAGATACTGCCCCAACAGCCGGTGTAACTGTGTGCCGTCAACCGGGCGTCGGATCAGGCCATCGGCACCGGCGGCCCGGCAGGCGGCCTCGATCTCCGCATCGGCGTCGGCCAGTATGGCAATCACCGGCAATGACTGGGCCTGTTTGATGCTTTTTATCGTATCACAGCACTCCGCGCAGGGTAGAGTGATGTCAATCAACACCAGGGCGAATGGTTCATCGGCCAGCAGTTCCACGGCCTCTTCGGCATCTTCCGCCGCGGTGACCCTGAGCCCGGCCTGCTCCAGCAGGGGGGTGAGTTGCAGCAGGTTGTGCAGGTTGGCATCCACCACCAGCAGTGAATGGGGACCCAGATAGCAGTCGGACGGGGCCGGTGATGCCAGTGCCGGGGCGGGTTCCCGGTTGTCGGTGGTCTCCGCCGGTGGCGTGGCGGCGGGTTGGTGATGCAGCCGGGCCGGCAGCAGCAGGGTGAATCGGCTACCCTCGCCCGGGGTGCTGTGCAGCTCGATCTCACCGCCCAGCAGCAGGGCCAGTTGCCGACTGATGGTGAGCCCCAGGCCGGTGCCGCCGTAGCGACGGTTGGTGGCGCCATCCGCCTGTTTGAACGCCTCGAAGATCTCGGCATGCTTGGCTGGTGGAATACCGATGCCGCTGTCGATCACGCTGATCTGCACAGCGTACTGTTCCGCCTCGGCCGGGGCCGCCTGGATCAGCACCTCGCCGGTCGCCGTGAACTTGACCGCATTGGAGAGGAAGTTTTTCAGGATCTGGCGGAGTTTTTCCGGATCGCTGATGATCTGCCCGGGCGTCTGTGGGGCAATCGCCAGGCGCAACCGGAGCCCCTTGGCGTCAAACTGGGGCTGCACCAGTTCGACCAGGCTGTGCAGCAGCGGTGCCAAGGCGACTCTCTCCATATGCAGCGGGGTGCGGCGAGCCTCGATGCGGGAGAGGTCCAGGATATTGTCGATCAGCGCCTGCAGATCGCTGCCGGCTTCATGGATGACCCGGGCCTGCTTGAGCTGGTCTTCGCTCAACCCCTCCCTGGCATTGGCCAGCAGCTTGGAAAGCAGCAGGATGGAGTTGAGCGGCGTTTTTAACTCGTGGCTGATATTGGCGAGAAACTGGGACTTGTAGCGGTTGGACTCCTCCAGCTCCCGGGCATGGGCACGCAGGTTGCGGGAGTTCTGCACATGCTCCTCGGCCAGCCGGGAGAGGTTGCTGCCCAACCGTTTCAGCTCCCGGGGACCCTTCCAGTTGAAGCGCACCGGCTTCTCCTGCTCCAGGATCTGCTGGATACCATCGGTCAGCTCCCGGCTGAGCCGCTCCGCCCGCTTGGCCAACCAGCGGGAGGCGAGCCAGGTGCCCAGGGTCAGCAGGAACACGATACTCAATACGCGCAGGGTGAGGGCGTTGCGAAACTCCGCTATGGGGGACGGGTCGACCAGCCTGCCGACCCAGAGCGCGCCGGACTGCTCGGTACGGAACATGGGGACCCACATGATCTGTTCGCCGCGGCCTTTCCAGAGGGCCGGCTTCTCCTCCGCAAACAGCGCCTGCAGGCCCGGATAGCGGGCGAAGGCGTTACCGCTGGGTGCCTCGGGGGCCGGGATCTCCAGAAACTCGCCGTCATTGTTGACCCACAGGGTATCCCGGTAGAAACGGGCGATACCGCCCACGTCGATGTTCAGCATCACCACGCCGATGGTGACGCCGCTCTCCCGGTTGATGATCGGGGTCAGCAGGCGCAGGGTCATGAAGCGGCGCGGATCCAGGGCGCCGGCATCCGGGTTGAGGCTCAGGGCACTCACCAGCACCCGGCCCGGTTCGGCCTGCAGGGCGGCCTCGATCAGGGCCGCCGGTGCGCGGCGGGGGCGCTTTACCGTGGGTTGCCAGGACTGGTCATCCGGGTCCCGGTCGAGCCAGAACTGCTCGTCGCCCTGGGTATCGAGAAACACGATCTGCACAATATCCAGCTGTTCGTGGAGGATCTGGTTGATCCACTGGATATAGCGGGTGCGGGCCAGGTCGATATTCTGCTCGCTGGCGTTCTCCTCGCTGCTCCCCAGTACCGCGCCCGGTTCGGGCAACTTGGCCAGCAGCCGGACCATTTCGTGACGGCTGGCCAGGTGCTGGTCCAGATCGCGGAAGTCGGCACGCAGGTTCTGCAGATGGGCCTTCTGATAAAACAGGTCCATGCGTTCCAGTACCAACGGCAGATTGATTACCACCGCAATCAGTAGCGGTGTCAGGGCGAGGGCAAAAAAGAACAGCAGTATCTGGGTGCGGAATTTCACGTTGTCTGGCCAAGCGGATGCCGTTGCGGGCACATTAACCCATGCCGTAGTGATCCGCAAAGTGTGGCATGATGCGCCGATGAGTGAGTTGACGATCCTGTACCGGGATGAACACTACATCGCGGTGGACAAGCCGGCCGGCCTGCTGGTGCATCGCACCCGTATCTCGGAGGACAGCCGCTTCGCGCTGCAGCAGCTGCGCGACCAGATCGGTCGGCGGGTCTATCCGGTGCATCGACTGGATCGGCCCACTTCCGGTGTGCTGGTTTTTGGGCTTGATTCCGACGCGGCACGGCGCCTGGTGCAACTGTTTGAACAGCGCCGGGTGCAGAAGCGCTACCTGGCGGTGGTGCGGGGCTATACGGATGGGTCGGCGCTGATCGATTACCCGCTGCGGGAGGAGCCACACAAGCCGGCCCAGACGGCGGTGACCGGCTATCGCCGTCTGGCTACCGTGGAGTTGCCGATCGCCGTGGGGCGCTATGCCACGGCCCGTTACTCGCTGCTGGAGGTGCGCCCCGAAACCGGTCGCATGCACCAGATCCGCAAACACATGAAGCATATCTTCCACCCGATTGTCGGGGACACCACCCACGGTGACGGACGGCATAACCGGTTGTTCCGGGAGCAGTTCGGGATCTACCGTCTGTTGCTGATGGCCACCGGGCTGGCGTTTCGGCACCCCTACAGCGGGGCGGACCTCGCTATTGCGGCGGAACCCGATGGGGAGCTGGCGGGATTGTTTGAACGTCTGGGGTTTGTCACGGCCGCCTGATGATACAAGCCATCCCTGGCATTTGGAGCGGGGTGGCTAGAGCGCCCTGACCAGCTCTAGCACGGCGCGGGCATGGCCTTTCGGTTTTACGTCGTAAAGGGCGTGGCGGATGATGCCCTGTTTGTCGATCACGAAGGTGGAGCGCACAATCACCATGCGCTTCTCCCCATGGGCCTCTTTTTCCGCCCAGACGTGATAGTCCTGGCACAGGGTGCCGTCGATGTCGGCCAGCAGGCCGATGGTCAGGCCGTTGTTGTCCCGGAAATCGCCATGGCTGAGACAGTTATCCATGCTGACACCCAGGACATCCGTATCCAGTGACTGGAACTCATCCATCAGATCGGAGAACTCCAGCGCCTCGATGGTGCAGCCGGGCGTGTTGTCCTTGGGGTAAAAATAGAGCACCAGATTGCGCTTGCCCAGATAGTCACTGAGCTCGGATTTTTCCAGGTCCGCGTTGGGCAGGGCAAAATCCGGCGCGGGATCGCCGACTTTCAGCATGGTTCCTCCTCAGGGGTCAGGTTGCTCTTGTTTTGGCCCTTGAATCTATTGCCCTTACCGTGACACGTCAACCTCTGTTTTGTGGTTGTATTCCGGGCCGAACAGGGTTCGTTTGCGGGGCTGTGCCAGGCGGGTGGATGGCAGGTCGTTCCACCCGCCTGGCAGCGGTTGCTGAGGCGGTTTTATCCCAGCCCGGACGGGGCCGGTTGATCAGGCTGAGGAGGCCTCCGGGTCGTAACCGAGATTGGGCGCCAGCCAGTGTTCCGCCTCGTCCAGCGTCATCTGCTTGCGGTCGGCATAGTCCGCTACCTGGTCCCGGGCCAGCTTGCCGACGGCAAAATAGCGCGCCTCGGGGTGGCTGAAGTAGAGACCGCTGACGGCGGCGGTGGGCACCATGGCCATGGATTCGGTCAGCCAGATCCCGGCCTGCTCCTCCACGTCTAGCAGATCCCACAGGATGCGCTTCTCGGTGTGATCCGGGGTGGCCGGGTAGCCGATGGCGGGGCGAATGCCCTGGTAGCGCTCCTTGAGCAACTCCCGGGTCTCCAGCGCCTCATCGGCCGCATATCCCCAGAACTCCCGCCGCACCCGCAGATGCAGCAGTTCCGCCAGTGCCTCGGCCAGCCGGTCGGCCAGCGCCTTGAGCATGATGGCGCTGTAGTCGTCGTGGGCCGCCTCGAACTCCGCCACTTTCTGGTCGATACCGATGCCGGCACTGCAGGCAAAGCCACCGATATAGTCTTTGGCGCCGCTCGCCTGCGGGGCGATGAAGTCGGCCAGGCAGTCGTTGTAGCGGCCTGCCGGCTGTTTGCCCTGCTTGCGCAGGAAGTGGAACCGGGCGGCGACCTCGGTACGTGCCTCGTCCTGGTAGACGGTCACGTCGTCGCCGTCGCTGCTGGCCGGCAGGATGCCGATCACGGCATTGGCCCGCAGCCATTTCTGCTCGATGATCTGGTTCAGCATCGCCTGGGCATCGGCAAACAATTTGCGCGCCTCCTCGCCCTTGTGCTCATCCTGCAGGATCTTCGGGTAGCTGCCGCGCAACTCCCAGGCGTGGAAGAAGAAGGTCCAGTCGATCAGCGGTACCAGGCTGGCGAGGTCGATATCCTCCAGCAGGTGGATACCGGCGTTGGCCGGTGCCGGTGGCTGGTAGCTGTTCCAGTCGATCGGTACCCGGTTGGCCCGGGCCTCGGCCAGGGCGATCAGGTTACGGTTCTCCTGCTGGGTGGCCCGGCGGGCCTGGGCGTCGGCGTACTCGGTCTCGATCTGGCTGATGTAGGCATCCCGCCGGTCACTGGAGAGCAGGCTGCTGGCCACACCCACGGCGCGGGAGGCGTCCGGTACATAGACCGAGGGGCCGCTGTAGCGCGGGTGGATCTTCACCGCGGTGTGAATCAGGGAGGTGGTGGCGCCGCCGATCAGCAGCGGGATACGCATCTCCAGCCGCTCCATCTCCCGGGCGATATGGGCCATCTCCTCCAGGGAGGGGGTGATCAGTCCGGACAGGCCGATGATATCCACCTGGTGTTCCACCGCCTTCTGCAGGATGGTCTCGGCCGGCACCATCACACCCAGGTCGATCACCTCATAGCTGTTGCACTGCAGTACCACGCCGACGATGTTCTTGCCGATGTCGTGCACATCCCCTTTGACGGTGGCGAGCAGAATACGGCCGACCGGCTGGCTGTTTTCGACACTCTTTTCGGACTGAATAAAGGGTTCCAGGTAGGCCACCGCCCGCTTCATGACCCGGGCCGACTTGACCACCTGGGGCAGGAACATCTTGCCGGCACCGAACAGGTCGCCGACCCGGTTCATGCCGTCCATCAGCGGTCCCTCGATCACCTCCAGTGAGCGATCCACCGCCTGCCGGGCGGCCTCGGTGTCCTCTTCGATATACTCGGTAATGCCCTTCACCAGGGCGTGCTCCAGGCGCTTGGCCACCGGCCAGCTGCGCCAGGCCAGGTCCTCTTTCTGCTCCGTCACGGCGCCATCGCCCCGGTATTTCTCGGCGATCTCCAGCAGCCGTTCGGTGCCATCGGGACGACGGTTCAGGATCACGTCCTCGACCCGCTCGCGCAGTTCCGCCGGCAGGTCATCGTAGATGGCCAGCTGTCCGGCATTGACAATGCCCATGGTGAGGCCGGCCCGGATGGCGTGGTAGAGGAACACCGCGTGGATCGCTTCGCGCACCGGGTTGTTGCCCCGGAACGAGAAGGAGACGTTGGAGATGCCGCCCGACACCAGCGCGTAGGGCAGGGTGGCGGTAATCTGCCGGGTCGCCTCGATAAAGTCGACGCCGTAGTTGTTGTGCTCATCGATGCCGGTGGCCACGGCGAACACGTTGGGGTCGAAGATGATATCTTCCGGCGGGAAGCCCACCTGCTCGGTCAGCAGGCGGTAGGCGCGGGTGCAGATGCTCACCTTGCGTTCCATGGTGTCGGCCTGCCCATCTTCATCGAACGCCATCACCACCGCCGCCGCGCCGTAGCGGCGAATCAGGGTGGCCTGGCGCAGGAAGTTCTCCTCGCCCTCTTTCATGGAGATGGAGTTGACCACCCCCTTGCCCTGGATGCATTTGAGGCCCGCTTCCAGCACCTCCCACTTGGAGGAGTCCACCATGATCGGCACCTTGGCGATGTCCGGTTCGGTGGCGATCAGGTTGAGGAAGCGGATCATTGCCGCCTTCGAGTCGAGCATCGCCTCATCCATGTTGACATCGATGATCTGGGCGCCGTTCTCCACCTGCTGGCGGCAGATCTCCAGTGCCGTGTCGTACTGCTCTTCCATGATCAGGCGCTTGAATTTGATCGAGCCGGTCACATTGGCCCGCTCGCCCACATTCACGAACAGGCTGTCACGGGTGATGGTCTGGGGCTCCAGGCCGGACAGCCGGCAGGCCCGTTCGATCTCCGGCAGGCGACGCGGTGGCAGGCCGTCGATGGCCTCGGCCATGGCGCGGATATGCTCCGGCGTGGTGCCGCAGCAGCCGCCGACGATGTTCAGAAAACCGCTTGTCGCCCACTCGCGGATCTGGGTCGCCATGGTGTCCGGCTGCAGATCATACTGGCCGAACTCGTTGGGCAGGCCGGCGTTGGGATGGGCCGATACGTGGGTCTCGGCGATGCGGGACAGCTCCTCCACATACTGGCGCAACTGATCGGGTCCCAGGGCGCAGTTGAGGCCGATGGAGAGCGGCCGGGCGTGGCGCAGGGCGTTGTAGAACGCCTCGGTGGTCTGGCCCGAGAGGGTGCGCCCGGAGGCGTCCGTGATGGTGCCGGAGATCATCACCGGCAGCCGTACCCCATCCTCTTCGAACACCTGCTCAACGGCAAAGATGGCTGCCTTGGCATTCAGGGTATCGAAGATGGTCTCGATCAGGATGATGTCGCTGCCCCCTTCGATCAGCCCCCGGGTCGCCTCGGCATAGGCGGTGACCAGGTCATCGAAAGTGATGTTGCGGAAGCCGGGATCGTTTACGTCCGGGGAGAGGGAGCAGGTGCGATTGGTCGGGCCCAGAATGCCGGCTACAAAGCGCGGGCGATCCGGCGTACTCAGCGCGTCGGCTGCCTGGCGTGCCAGCTTGGCGGCCGCGACATTTATTTCGTGGCTCAGGGACTCCATCTGGTAATCCGCCATGGAGATCCGGTTGGCGCCGAAGGTATTGGTTTCGATGATGTCGGCGCCGGCCTCCAGATAGGCCCGGTGGATGCCCCCGATCAGCTCCGGCTGGGTGATGGAGAGCAGGTCATTATTGCCTTTCAGGTCGCAGGGCCAGTCGGCAAAGCGTTCGCCCCGGTAATCCGATTCCTGGGGGTTCTGACGTTGGATCATGGTGCCCATGGCGCCGTCCAGGAGCAGGATGCGCTGTTGTAACAGGGTGTGGAGTTGCGTGGTTCGGTCTTCGGGTTGGCTCATGGGACGCTCAAAATCGGGGTGGACGGAACAGGCTATTATAGGATGCGGTGGCGACGAAGTGGAGCCGTTAGCGGGTAAACTGGCCCAGATGCTTGACGGGACAGGAAAAAGTGCGGCGCCACGGCGCATTTTCTTGATCTGTCACAAGAAAATAATCCATTTTTGCTCGGGAAAGGGATACACTTTTCGGATGTCCCGGTTGGCTGATGAAACATAATAACCATGTCGTTTAGAAGGTATTTGCTGCTGATACTTATTTTTATCGCCAGCGCTCCAGTAGCGGCGGAACGGCTCCGGGTCGGCATTCATCACAAACCCCCCCTCGCCCTGGTAGGTGACGACGGAGCTGTGCAGGGTTTCGTGGTGGATCTGCTGGACCTGATGGCGGCCGAGGAGGGCTGGGATCTGGAGTATGTCCCCTGTCGCTGGGATGAGTGCAACAGCCTGCTGACCCTGGGTGAGATCGATATGCTCACGCCGATTTCGTCCAACGAGGCCAAGCAGCGTCGTCTCGACTATAACCGGGAAAGCCTCTACGTAAACTGGGGGCAGATCGTCATGGCCGGCAAGGATCAGATCCGGTCGCCCCTGGATCTGGCCAACAAGACCGTGGTGGCGCTCTCCAGTGATCCCCATTTTGCCGACCTCAAGGAGCTGGCGGCCCGCTTCGACATCCGTGTGCGGTTTCTTGAAGTGGGTGATTACGAATCGGTACTGGCCTGGGTGGATCATGGTCCGGTGGATGCGGGCCTGGTGCCCCGTTCGTTTGATCTGGCCGAGTTCCAGCAGTATCCGCTGATCAAATCCTCGGTGATTTTTAATCCGTCCGAGATCCGTATCGCCCTGTCGCCGCTGAAGGGGCAGATCCCCAGTGCCAAGCTGATTCAGCGGCTGGATTACCATTTGACCCGTTTGAAAGGTGACCGGGCGTCGGCTTTCTACCAGGCCCAGGAGCGCTGGTTCCGGGATAAGGACAGGGCGCAGATCCCCGAATGGCTGCTCTGGGTGCTGCTGTTGCTGCTGTTATTGTCGCTGCTGCTGGCCAGCGGCGTCATGGTATTGCGGCGCCAGGTACGGTTGCGGACCGGTGAGATCCGGGAAATGAACGAACGGTTTGCCGCCTTCATGCGCCATCTGCCCGGTATCGCCTACATGAAATCGGCCACCGGACAGTTCCTGTTCGTCAATCCTGCCTGGGAACGGACCAACCACCTGACCGAGGCGGCGGTGCTGGGTCGCAGTGCGGCGGAAGTCTGGCCGGATCGGGACCTGTCCACCTGGTTGCAGGACGAACGCCTGGCGCTGGAGTCCGGGCGGGTGGTGGAGAGTACCGAAGTCCATCCCTGGGGTGATCGGCCCAGCCAGTGGCAGATGGTGCGGTTTCCGATCGCCGGTCAGTCCGGTGAAACGGAAATGGTGGGGGGTATTGGTCTCGACGTGACGGCCCAGAAGGAGACCGCCCGGGAACTGAAACATCTGCATCACCAGCTGCAACTGCTGCTGGAGTCCGCCGGGGATGGTATCTGCGGCCTTAACGGTCTGGGGCGCTGTACCTTTGCCAATTCGGCGGCACTGGAGATGCTGGGTTATACCCGGGAAGAGCTGACCGGCGCCAAGTTCCACGATCTGGTTCTGCACACCCGGGCCGATGAGACCCCCTATCCGGAGGATGAGTCGCCGCTCTATGGCGCCTATCGACAGGGCCAGCCGGCCCATGTTGAGGACGCGGTGTTCTGGCACGGTGAAGGTTATCGTCTGGCGGTGGAATACTCCGCCTATCCGATCGCCAATGGCGGTGACATGCCTGGCGCGGTGGTGATCTTCCGTCCCGCCCGCAACAACTGACAGCTAACTGTTTTTACCCTTCCTGCGCAGGCTGTCCCGTCCCGTGGGTGGCGCCACCGCCGCCGCGAGATCGCCATGCTGACGGACGTACTCGTACATCACGATGGAGGCGGCAATGCTCACATTGAGACTCTCCACCTGGCCAAACTGTGGAATGCTCAGGCGCCCGATATCCGGGTAGTCGGCCGGATCGAAGCTGATCCCCCGCTCCTCGTGGCCGAGCACAAAGGCGCATTTCTCCGGCAGTTGGGCCCGAAACAGTGACTCTCCGCTGCCGGCTTCCAGAATTAACAGCTGATAGCCGCGTGCTTTCAGATCGTCGTAACTCTGCTCGAACTGGTCATAAAAGCGTGCCGGTACCTTCTTGAACGAACCCTTGCCCGGCGCCGGATCGAACATGCCGATGTCGATCAGGTGCACTTCACGGGCGCCAAATGCCTCGGCACTGCGAAAGATCTTGGGCACGTTGAAGCCGGCCTTCAGGTGGTCCAGCACCAGCACAAATGGGTGTGGTCCGGGCGTCGCCAGCAGGTTTCTCTGGCGCTGTTTCTTGTAGCGCAGTATGGCCTGGTTCCGGGAGGCCTTTTTCGATTTTCTGAGTGCCATAACAGCTTCGGGTGGGCATTGGGGCGCAAATCATGCCATGATAAAACGGCTTTGTCCCCCAATAGTCGGGAACACCGGGTTGTTCACCCTGTTTGTGCCCTGTCAGGGAGGCGTTTGCATATACAGCACTGTAACGGTGCTTTTCCATGTCCGATCAATTGCTTGGGCAGGGAATCGTCTATGTGAAAACCTGCCCGACGGCGTATGACTGCGTGGTAGCAATCTTTCAAGGCGGACCGGCAGGCGCCACCAGTCTGCCATCTTTAAATGACGCAAACACATAAGGAGACAACCCATGTCTACACCTCAACCAGGCCAGACGGTCAAAGTCCACTACACCGGAACGCTCGAGGACGGTACCCAGTTTGATTCCTCTGCAGGCCGTGAGCCGCTCGAGTTTACGCTGGGCGAGGGGCAGGTTATCCCCGGTTTTGAACAGGCCCTCGCCGACATGACCGTGGGCCAGACCAAAACGGTCCAGATCCCCGCAGAGCAGGCCTATGGCGAACATCAGCCTGAGCTGGTGCAGGAAGTGGATCGGGCGCAGATTCCGGCAGATATCGAGCTGGCCATTGGCGTACAGCTGCAGGCACAGGGACCGGATGGCCAGGTGTTTCGCCTGGTGGTGAGCGAGCTGGGGGAAAACAGTGTCACGCTGGATGGCAACCATCCGCTGGCAGGCAAGGCGCTGACTTTCGAGCTGGAGCTGGTGGAGATCGCTGCCTGAGCCATGGTTTTTCCTGATTATCATGGTGGCAGTATCGCCAATCTCATGTCCTCCATTGCCCTGGCAATGGGGGGCTGGGAGACCGGCTACCAGCCGCTTGCCCAGCTGGATGCTGAGCGGCTGGGCCGGGTACGTAATCTGGTCCTGCTGGTGGTGGATGGTCTGGGCTATCGCTATCTCAGGGAGCATGCGCCGGAGAGCGCCCTGTTCAGCCACTGTGTGGACTCGCTGACTTCGGTCTGTCCATCCACCACCACCACGGCCATACCCACTTTCCTGAGTGGATTGCCGCCCCAGCAACACGGCCTGACTGGCTGGTTCACCTATTTTGCCGAGGTCGGCTCCATTCTCACCGTGCTGCCCTACTCCGTCCGGCTGGGACGTATGCCGGTTGATGAACGGGTACTGAACCCCCGCCAGCTGAGCGGTGTGCTGCCGATCTATGACCGGCTGGCGGCCCGGAGTCATCTGGTGGTGCCGGACTGGATAGCCGGTACCACCTTTAACCGGGCCTTCACCGGGCGGGGCCGGCCACGTCCCTACCCTTACCGGAGTGGTGTGCAGGGCCTGTTCAAAGGGATTCGGGCAGCGGTGGATAGCGGCAAGGAGCGCAATTTCATATACGCCTACTGGCCCAAGTTCGACAGTCTCTCCCATGAGTACGGGGTGGGGAGCGCGGAGGTGGCGCAGCATCTGGCCGAGCTGGATCAGGGCTTCGCCGAGCTGCTGGAACGGCTGCGGGGTACAGATACCCAGCTGCTGGTCACGGCGGATCACGGGTTTATCGACACCACGCCGGAACGGACCCTGCGGGCTGCTGACCATCCGGAACTGGCGGACGCCCTGGTGATGCCCCTGTGCGGTGAACCCCGGCTGCCATTCTGCTATATACACCCGGATCGCACGGACCAGTTTGAGCGCTATGTCAGGGAGGAGATGGCGGATATCGCGACCCTGTTCCCCAGTGAGCAGCTGTTGCGGGAGGGTCGCTTCGGACTGGGCGAGGCCCACCCGCGCCTGCGCGACCGGATCGGGCATTACGCCCTGGCCATGAAAGAGAATTATGTGATTACCAGTGAACTGCCCGGCGAACAGCCGCTGGATCATATCGGTGTCCACGGCGGCCTGTCGCCCGACGAGATGTATGTCCCCCTGATCAGTCTGGATTGTAGAGATGATTATTGACCTTGATGCCCTGAGCGCTTCAGACACCTATTTCGCCATGACCCAGGCGATTATTCCCCGGCCCATTGCCTGGGTGTTGTCAGAGAATGAGGCGGGTGACTACAACCTGGCGCCGTTCTCCTATTTCAATGCGGTTTGCAGCGATCCGCCACTGATCATGCTGTCCATGGGCAAGAAACCGGATGGCACGCCGAAGGATACCCGGGCCAATATCGAGGCGCGCGGCTCGTTCGTGGTGCACATCGCCAGCAGTGATCAGCTTGATCCGCTGAACGCCAGTTCCGCGACCCTGCCGGCCGGCGTTTCGGAGATCGACCAGCTGGGACTGGCGCTGACGGAATTCCCCGGCTCCCGGTTGCCGCGCCTGGCCGACTGCCGCCTGGCCATGGCCTGTGAACTGTACCAGGTGATGGAACTGGGGCCGGTGCCCCAGGCGCTGATTTTTGGCCGATTGACCCACCTCTATATCGAGGATGGCGTGGCTGAACAGGATCAGCGGGGCCGGCTCAAGATCCATGCCGATCGTCTCGATCCGCTGGGCAGACTCGGTGCCCGGGAATATATCAGCGGTGGCGAGATCCTGACCGTGCCCCGGCCGAAATAGGCCGGTTGCATGGGGCCAAGTGGCCAGCGTTGTGTGCCGGACATAGCGGGTCGGCCCGGTCCCGCAATCCCCGACCGGGTGAGTTGTGATTAGGGTCATCGAATGGATGGCCGGCTTTGCTTTCCGGCCGGCTTTGCGAGAAATTTGTATCAAACAGGCGCCGGTTGTATGCACAGCATCCGGTTAATTCAGACAGGTAAAGGACAGCATGAAAGATCTACAGGCGCTGCGGGAGCAACTCTCCCGGTTGGATGTTGAACTGCTGGAGATGGTGGCGCGCCGCCAGGAGATCGTGGCCGAGATCGGCCGGGTCAAATCCTCTGCCGGGCGGGGCACCCGGGACTATGCACGGGAAAAGGACGTGCTGGAGCTGGCCCGGCGCACCGCCAGGCGGGTTGGGCTGGATGAGGATATCGGCGAGGAGATGTTCCGACTGCTGATCCGCGCCTCGCTGGCGGCCCAGGAGCTGGACAAGGTCACCTCCCAGGGGGTGGGGAGCGGCAAGCGGGCGCTGGTGATCGGCGGTTCCGGTCAGATGGGGCAGTGGTTTGTCCGCTTTCTTGACGCCCAGGGCTACACAGTGGAGATCTGTGATCCGCAACCGGCCCGTTCCGCCCATGTCCGTTTTGCCTCCCTGGCCGAATCCCCCCTGGCCCACGATCTGATTGTGGTCGCCACGCCCATACACCAGACGGTGGAGATCCTGGAGCAGCTGGCGGAACACCGGCCGCGCGGCACGATTTTCGATATCAGCTCCCTTAAGGGGCCGTTGGCCGGGGCCCTGCAAAAATTGCGTGCGGCCGGTTGCCATGTCACCTCCATCCATCCCATGTTCGGTCCGGACACCGAACTGCTGTCCGGGCGCAACGTGGTGTTTGTCGACCTGGGGGATCCGGCGGCGACCGCGGTGGTGCAGGAGCTGTTCGCCTCTACCATGGCGGAGCAGGTCAGCATGTCGCTGGATGGCCATGACCGGGCCATGGCCTATGTGCTGGGCCTCTCCCATGCCGTCAATATCGCTTTTTTCAACGCCCTGTCCCAGAGCGGTGAGCAGGTGGAGGCACTGGCCACCCTCTCCAGCAGCACTTTCGATGCACAGATGGATGTGGCCAGCCGGGTGGCGGAAGAGAACCCCTATCTCTATTTCGAGATCCAGTCGCTCAACGCCCACAGCCCACGTGCCCTGGTGACACTGCTGAATGCCGTGACCCAGGTGGCGGGCCGGGTACTGGATGGAGATGAGCAGGGCTTTGTGGATCTCATGGCTCAGGGCAAAGCATTTCTGGCGCGCAGGCCGGAAGATCGCCCCTGATTGAGCCGGGGCAGGATGCTGATGAGGGACGACCAGTGAAATTGAAACGGCTATTGTTGATCGGTGGTGCAGTGGGCCTGCTGGGTTATGTTGCCCTTAAGGGGGCGATCTATTACCAGGTGAAGGAGCAGATGGATCGGCTGGGTGCCATGGTGACGCCCTTCGCTTCACTCAAGTACGACGGTATCGGTTCCAGCCTGACCGCTGGCAGCGTATCGGTGCGAGACATCACCCTGACGCCCACGGAGGCGCTGGTCGGCATCCAGATCGAGCAGGTCCGCTTACAGGGCGATGGCCCCGGATTTCTGTTCAGATTACTGGAGGGTTTCAAGCCGGACCAGCCGCCGGAGCAGCTGCAACTGCAGATCCAGCGCATGAGCACCCCGCTGGGGGGGGGCTACTTGGACTACTGGCGGCCGGCCGGCAAAAGTGCCCCGCCGGATCTCTGTACTCTGGGGGGGCTGCTGGGGCAGACCGAGATCGAGCGTCTGGGATTCCGCCAGCGCATGGCCGATGTCCGGTTGCGCTACGACCTTGACCGGCGCTCCGGGGCGCTGACCCTGCAGATGGGCTATTATCAGGATGGCCTGACCGCCCTGAGCGTGGAGACCACGCTGACCGATTTGTTCAGGTCTGATGGGGTGGGCGTGCCGCAGATGGAGCGCTTCTCGCTCCTGTACCGAATCGATCCGGACTATATGCGTCGCGCGGTGAAATATTGTGCCGCCGAGGCGGGCCTGGCGCCGGCGGCCTTTATCGAACGGTTATTTGCTGTCCGCTCCGCCGACTACACCAGGCAGCTGGGTTTTGTTCCCGGGGCCGGGTTGCGCAAGGCGCTGCGCCAGCTGATCAGCCGGCCCGGTGAAGTGCTGCTGACCGCGGTGCCGGACCCGGCGTTCAATCCGGCCCGCCTGCAACAGTATGAACCGCAGGAGCTGATCCGCCAGCTGGGTATAGGGCTGAGTGTCAATGACCAGCCGGTTACCGATCTCAGTTTCAACCTGCCGCAGGGTGACCAGCCGCTTACCGAGCTGCTGGATCAGGTTACATCGGGTGCCACCGGTGTGCAGCCGGATAAGCCGGTAACTCCGCCACCGGTGCAGGTACGGGCCCGGTTTATGGATACCCCGGTGGAGCGGCTGGGTCGCTATGCCGGCAGGCATGCGCGGGTTTATTCCAGTGACCGGGATGAGCCGCAACGGGGCATACTGATGGGGCTGCGTGATAACCAGCTGGAGCTGGAGCAGCGCCTGTACGGCGGCAAGATGACCCTCTACATTCCGTTCGCAAAAATCACCCGTGTGGAAGTGCTACGCTGGGAACAGACAACCGTTGGCGAGGCAGACAGGTGATCCATGACCAGTAAACTCTACTACGTGCATGATCCCATGTGCTCCTGGTGCTGGGCCTTTCGCCCGGTGGCGGCGCAGATTTTCCAGGCGCTGCCGGCGGGGGTGACGCTGGTGCGGTTGCTGGGCGGCCTGGCGCCGGACAGTGACCAACCCATGCCGCAGCAGATGCAAACCTATCTGCAGAACACCTGGCGCACCATTCAGCAGCGGGTCCCCGGCACCCGGTTCAATTTCGATTTCTGGAGCCACTGCCAACCGCGCCGCTCCACCTACCCGGCCTGCCGCGCGGTGATCGCCGCCCGCCAGCAAGACGCGGCGGCCGAGACGGCCATGATTCTGGCTATCCAGCAAGCCTACTACCTGCGGGCCATGAATCCCTCCGATGACGCCACGCTGATCGACCTGGCCGGGGAGATCGGCCTGGACGAGGCACGTTTTGCCGGGGAGCTGAATGCGCCGGCCACCCAGCAGCAGCTGGAGCAGGAGATGGGGCTGGGCCGGGCGATAGGCGCCGACGGCTTTCCGTCCCTGGTGTTGGAGCAACAGGGACAGCACCAGCGCCTGAATTATGATTATTGCGATCCCGCGCCGGTACTGGCACAGCTGTCAACGCTGCTGGACCGGGCGTAGCCGGATCGTGCCCCCATCCCGGTAGCGGGCGCCCGATCTATTTGAATTGCAGCGCCTCGGCCGCCTTGGGGTTGTCGATAAAGCGGTTACGGTTCCCCTGGTACTTGGCGATCAGCTCGTTGCGTCGGCGCTCCTCCGCATCCGGCGGATCTTCTCGATTCCATTTTTTCATCAGGGTGGCCTGACGCCGGAAGAGCTTCAGCCCGTAGGTGTCATGCATGTAAAACAGGGCCCGGGCGATATTGCCGCGGCTGGCCGGGCGGGGTTCCACCACCCGCTGACGCGGGTGAAACTCAAAGTCGCAACTTCCGAACTCACGCTTCTCACCGGCAATCTCCCCGAAAGGAAAGCTGCTGCGCACCCGGTTGATGTCCGAGCGGGACGGATACAGGTTGTGCATGTCGGCTTCGATGCGGTTAAAGCGCTGGCTGGTCTGACGACACAGCTTGCGGCTGCGGCAGCCCTCTTCGCGCATCACCCAGGCCATGGGCAGCACATGCTCGATATTGATGCCGCGGCCATGGTAGGCGCCGAATTTGTCATTGCAGTAAAGGGTGCGTCCGCCGTCCGGGTAGATGCGTTGCCAGAAAACCGGCAGGGCGTCGAAGTAACTCTTGAAAAACGGCTGTCCAGCCGCCTGGCCGGGTGCCGCCAGGGGCAGCAAAAGCAGCATCAGCAACAGCGCCCCGGTTCGAATCTTGATGTTTTGCATAGCCTCTGTACTTGCTGTGTGGATGGGCCGTGAGCGACGCCAGAATCGCAGCGCTCACGGCAAACAACCGCCTGGTGGCGATTCAGGAGTAGTTGATGTATTCCCGCAGGTAAGTCGCCTCCACGGTGATATCGGTCAGCTGGGCTTTGACCAGGTCACCAATGGAGATCATGCCGACCGGGAGACCGTTCTCCAGTACCGGCAGATGCCGGAAATGGTGCTTGGTCATGAGGGTCATGGCTTCGTCCACGCTGGTGTAAGGGGTTGCCACCACCAGTTCCCGGGTCATGGCGTCATTGACCACGGCACCCTGCAACTGGCCCTTGTTGGCGGAGCAGAAGCGCAGAATATCACGCTCGGTGGCGATGCCGAGCAGTTCGTCATCGCTGCCCTTGACCAGCAGGGCGCCCACCTTGCGGTCACACATGGTGTTAATCGCTTCCAGCAGATCCATGCTGGCAGGAACGGTGATAACGCCACCCGGTTTGCTCTGCAATACATCATTCAATGTCATTACTGCATCCTCCTTAAATGGCCGATTAACGCAGCCACCCCGTGGCTGACCGGTTGCCGGATTGGGCGGGGTGGTTGGTTTAAGTAAAACAGAAATTTCCGGGTTAGGCGATCTCTGCTGCGCATGGCATCCGATTTCAATTGGCACTATAGTTGGCTGAAGTGCAGCGCCGGGGCCATGTTCAAGCCAGCGAACAGACGCCGGAACCGACTGACGGGGAGCGGGATTCGCCGCTCCCGGTAGCTTGAGAATAACTGCGACTGCACCCGATAACTGGACTGGATTGTCGCCGAGGGGATGTCACATGGCGTTGTTACCGCCGCGCAAGGATCTGAACAGCTCCACCCTGGTGGGTATTGTTACCGGCATGCTGTTGATCGTGCTTTCCGTGCTGTTGTCGGCAGAAGAGCCGGGCGTGTTTCTCAACCTGCCGGGGCTGCTGATCGTCATCGGCGGCACCATCGCCGCCACCTTTATCAGCTATCCCATGAAGGAGTTGCGCCAGGTTTACCGCAGCTTCCGGCTCATCTGGCGACACCATGAATTGCCGGTGGATCGGGAGATCGAAGAGATTGTGCGGGTCTCCATCCTGCTCGGGCATGGCCGGCTCTCCGCCATCGAAGATGCGCTGACGCGGATCAACAACCCTTTTCTGCGCACCGGCATCCAGCTGGTGATCGACCGCACCCCGCCCAGTGATATCGATGCCCTGCTGAAGTGGCGAATCTTCAAGTTGCGCCGCCAGGAGTGGGGTGAGGCGCAGGTATTCCGTTCCATGGCGGCGTTTGCCCCCGCCTTTGGCATGGCCGGCACCCTGCTGGGGCTGGTCAATATGCTGCAGGCGATGGACAGCGCCGATTTCGGCGTGGTGGGCCTGAATCTGGGTATCGCCCTGACCACCACCCTGTACGGCATTATTCTGGCCAACCTGCTGCTCAAGCCGGTGGCGATCAAGCTGGAGCGGCGCACCGAGCAGCGGGTCATGCTCATGTACATGGTGCTGGAGGGGATCAGTATGCTGGGGCAGAAGCGCAACCCGAGCTTTATCCGGGAGACCCTCAACTCCTTTGTTGCCCAGTATGAGGATGAGATCCATTCCCCCTCCCTGGAGGAGATCGAACAACGGGTCGAGGCGGAGCGTGATGGCATGACCGCCGGGGATGGGAGCGCCCGCTGATGGAGCGCCGGCGCCCCCATCTGCCGTCGCCGCCCCAGTGGGAGGATGAGCCGCTGCCGGATGACGCCGACGGCGGCTGGCTGATTATCTACCTGGATGTGATGACCCTGATGCTGTGCCTGTTTGTGGTGCTGCTCGCCTACTCCAACTATTCCGCTGAAGAGTACGAAGCCCTGGCCCGCACGCTCTCCAGCACGTCGAATACAACCCCGGCGGTCACCACCGCCGCGCCACCGGCGCCACGGCCGGAGGCTGCCGGCGAAGTACCGGCGGAGCCGCCCGAGGATGACGCCACACAACGGCTGCGGGAGCAGTTCCGTGACGCCCTGCAGAACCAGGGGTTGCAGGAGTCGGTGGATGTCCAGGTTTCGGCCACCCGGGTCAATCTGCAGATCAACGAGCGCATCCTGTTCGAACTGGGGCAGGCGGAACTGACGGAAGCGGGGCGCGCGGTGCTGGTGAAACTGGTGCCGTTGCTGGCGGTGGCCAGTGACCACAGCCTGTCGATCGAGGGGCATACCGATCCCACGCCGATCGCCAATGCCCAGTTCCCGTCCAACTGGGAGTTGTCGTCCCAGCGGGCGACCGGCGTGCTGCGTTTCCTGCTGACCCAGGGTATTCCGGCGGTGCGCATGCGGGCTGTGGGCTATGCCGATACCCGACCGCTGGCCGACAACAGCACCCCCGAAGGGCGGGCGCGCAACCGGCGTGTCAGCCTGATACTGCAGCGGCCGGAGGAGTGATCCGGTGCCGCTGTCCGGGCGGTGTGTCACGATGGCCGCTTTGTGCGCTGCAGCGTCAGAGGGAGGGAGTCAGGCGGTGACCAACTTTGCTATATTTCGGCAGTACGCATGATGCAGCGTCGAATTTTGCGTTTCCGCAAGGGATGTTTCATGAGGGAAAAACAGTGTCAATTTCCGATTCTCACAATTCACATTGAAAAAGGCCGGCTGCAAATATATTCGCAGTTGTTAGGGATTGCCTTAAAAGAGCCGACTTTTTTCGAAAAATCCATTGAAATAAGCACTTGGCTGTTTATTTTTCCTTTACGCAAACGTAATCTATGCGAAACAATTAACACATCGGCATGGTCTGGGGCTATCTCAGGCTGAGTATTTACCACCAACTGTGGAAGAGACTTATGAGCTACGAAGAGATCTATGCACGTTCAATGGAAGATCCGGAGGGTTTCTGGGGGGAGCAAGCAGCCGCTATCGACTGGTACAAGCCGTGGAGCAAGGTGCTGGATGATAGTCGCAAGCCGTTTTATCGTTGGTTCGCCGGTGGCGAACTGAATACCTGCTATAACGCACTCGATCGCCATGTGGAGAACGGGCGTGCCGACCAGGCCGCGCTGATCTACGACAGCCCGGTGACCGGAACCCAGAAAAGCTACACCTATGCTGAACTGCGTGATGCCGTGGCGCAGTTTGCCGGTGTGCTGCGTGACCAGGGCGTGACCAAGGGTGACCGGGTGATCGTCTACATGCCGATGATCCCGGAGGCCGCTATCGCCATGCTGGCCTGTGCCCGGCTGGGCGCTATCCACTCGGTGGTGTTTGGCGGATTTGCCTCCAAGGAGCTGGCGACCCGTATTGATGATGCCAAGCCGAAAGTGATCGTCTCCGCCTCCTGTGGTATCGAAGGCAGCCGGGTGATCGAATACAAACCGCTGCTCGATGAGGCGATCAATATCTCCACCCACAAGCCGGATCACACCGTGATCTATCAGCGTCCCCAGGCCAGCGCCGCCATGCAGGAAGGCCGCGACCTGGATTGGGCCAGCGCTGCCGCGGCGGCCAAGCCGGCCGACTGCGTGCCGGTGGAAGCGACCGATCCACTCTATATTCTCTACACCTCCGGTACCACCGGTGTGCCCAAGGGCGTGGTGCGGGATAACGGCGGCCATGCCGTCGCCATGCAGTGGAGCATGAAGAACATCTATAACGTCGATCCGGGTGATGTGTTCTGGGCCGCTTCCGACGTGGGCTGGGTGGTTGGCCATTCCTATATCGTCTACGCGCCGCTGTTGCACGGTGCCACCACCATCCTCTACGAGGGCAAGCCGATCGGCACGCCGGATCCGGGTGCCTTCTGGCGGGTGATTTCGGAGCACAAGGTCAAGACCCTGTTCACCGCCCCGACCGCCTTCCGCGCCATCCGGCGCGAGGACCCGGAAGCGGAATACCTGAAGAAGTACGACATGTCCTGCTTCGAGGCGCTGTTCCTGGCCGGCGAGCGCTGCGACCCCGACACCCTGGAGTGGGCCCAGAAACAGCTGGCGGTGCCGGTGATCGACCACTGGTGGCAGACCGAGACCGGCTGGGGTATTGCGGCCAACTGCCTGGGTATTGAAGAGCTGCCGGTGAAACCGGGCTCGCCGACCGTCTGTGTGCCCGGTTATGACGTGCGTATCCTGGACGAGAACGGCAACGAAGAGGCGGCCGGGGAGATCGGCCGCATTATGATCAAGCTGCCCATGCCTCCGGGTTGTCTGCCCACCCTGTGGCAGAACGATCAGCGTTTTGTCGACTCCTACCTGAGCGCAACCGAAGGCTACTACCTGACCGGCGATGCCGGCTACAAGGATGAGGACGGCTATCTGTGGATCATGAGCCGCATCGACGACATTATTAATGTTGCCGGTCACCGGCTCTCCACCGGTGGCATGGAAGAGGTGCTGGCCTCCCACCCGGCGGTCGCGGAGTGTGGCGTCATCGGCGCCGCCGACCAGCTGAAAGGCGAACTGCCGGTCGGCCTGGTGGTGCTCAAGGCGGGTGTGGAGCAGCCGGAAGAGGAGATCGTCGGCGAGCTTATCGCGCTGGTGCGGCAAAAGATCGGACCGGTGGCGGCGTTCAAGAAAGTGGTGGTGGTGGATCGTCTGCCCAAGACCCGTTCCGGCAAGATCCTGCGCGGCACCATGAAGAAGATCGCCGATGGTGAAAGTTACAAGATGCCGGCCACGATCGATGATCCCGCCATCCTGGACGAGATCACCGAGGCGCTGATCCGTATTGGCTACGCCAAGCATCAATAGGAGGCTGTCACGGGCTTAAACCTGTCGCGGCGGCTAAAACCGCCCTGTCCCGATGCGCCAATCGTCAGGGGTGCCACGCCGGCTAACCTGGCGATTGGACGGGACGCTGTTCCGGTCTCTGCTCTGCAACGGAAAGTCCGGCGCAGATGAGCAAGGCGCGCGTTGCCGCGATCTGTCCGCGTTAAGCCCGACAGACTCCTGATCGTATTGTGTGACCTCAAACCGGCCGCTGCCGCTGCCGGAATTTAATTGGGCAGGGCTGCGCCGCACCCCTGCCCGGGAGTTATTTGCCATGGCCAACAAGCCAAAACCAACCCTGGAAGACTGGAAACAACAAGCCGAGAAGGAGCTGCGCGGACGCCCGCTGGAGGCGTTGAACTGGCAGACGCCGGAAGGCATCGGCATCAAGCCGCTGTACACGGCGGCTGACCTGGCGGGGCTGGAGCATATCGACAGTCTGCCGGGCTTTGCCCCCTACCTGCGCGGCCCGCGTGCCACCATGTACGCGGGACGTCCCTGGACGGTGCGCCAGTATGCCGGTTTCTCCACGGCCGAAGAGTCCAATGCCTTTTACAAGCGCAACCTGGCGGCCGGTCAGCAGGGTCTGTCGGTGGCGTTTGACCTGGCAACCCACCGGGGCTACGACTCGGATCACCCACGGGTGGTTGGCGATGTGGGCAAGGCCGGGGTGGCCATCGATTCGGTGGAGGACATGAAGATCCTGTTCGACAGCATTCCGCTGGACAAGGTCTCCGTCTCCATGACCATGAATGGCGCCGTACTGCCGGTGATGGCCAGCTACATCGTGGCGGCCGAGGAGCAGGGCGTACCGCCGGAGAAGCTGGCCGGTACCCTGCAGAACGATATCCTCAAGGAGTTCATGGTACGTAACACCTATATCTACCCGCCCGAGCCCTCCATGCGGATCGTGGCGGATATCATCGGTTACACCGCGGAGCACATGCCCAAGTTCAACTCCATCTCCATCTCCGGCTACCACATGCAGGAGGCCGGGGCGACCCTGGTGCAGGAGCTGGCCTTTACCATCGCGGACGGTCTGGAATATGTGCGTGCCGCCCTGGCCAAGGGGCTGGATGTGGACCAGTTTGCCCCGCGCCTGTCGTTCTTCTTCGCCATCGGCATGAACTTCTTCATGGAGGCGGCCAAGCTGCGTGCGGCACGACTGCTCTGGTCCGAGCTGATGGAGAAGCACTTCCAGCCCAAGGATGCGCGCTCCAAGATGTTGCGCACCCACTGCCAGACCTCCGGCGTCAGCCTGACCGCCAAGGACCCCTACAACAACATCATGCGCACCACCATTGAGGCGATGGCCGCGGTACTGGGCGGTACCCAGTCGCTGCACACCAACGCCTTCGACGAGGCGCTGGCCCTGCCGACCGACAACTCGGCGCGCATTGCCCGTAACACCCAGCTGGTGATCCAGGAAGAGACCGGCATCACCAAGGTGGTGGATCCCCTGGCCGGCTCCTACTATGTGGAGAGCCTGACCAATGCCATGGTGGAAGAGGCGCGCAAGCTGATCGATGAGGTCGAGGCGCTGGGCGGCATGACCAAGGCGGTGGAATCCGGTATGCCGAAACTGCGTATCGAGGAGGCCGCGGCGCTGCGCCAGGCCCGTATCGACCGGGGTGAAGAGGTGATTGTCGGGGTCAACAAGTACCAGCTCGACGAGGAGCCGGAGATCGACGTGCTGGATATCGACAACACCGCCGTGCGCGAGGCGCAGGTGGCCCGGCTGCAGCGCATCCGTGCCGAGCGCGACGCCACCGCCCACAAGGCGGCGCTGGATGCCCTGGTGGCGGCGGCGAAGGATGGCACCGGCAACCTGCTGGCGCTGGCGGTGGATGCGGCCCGGGCCCGGGCCACGGTGGGTGAGATCTCCGATGCCCTGGAGTCGGTGTACAACCGTCACAAGGCGATCACCCGCTCCGTATCCGGCGTGTACGGCTCCGCCTATGATGGCGATGACGGTTTTGACAAGATCAAGCAGGAGATCGCCCGCTTTGCCGAGGAGCAGGGCCGTCGGCCCCGCATGCTGGTGGTGAAGATGGGTCAGGATGGGCACGATCGGGGTGCGAAAGTGATCGCCACCGCCTATGCCGATCTCGGTTTTGATGTGGACATCGGTCCCATGTTCCAGACCCCGGAAGAGGCGGCCCGCCAGGCGGCGGAAAACGATGTGCACGTGGTGGGTGTGTCGTCCCTGGCGGCCGGCCACAAGACCCTGGTGCCGGCCCTGTTGCAGGCACTGAAGGATGAGGGTGCGGAAGATATTCTGGTAGTCTGCGGCGGTGTGATTCCGCCGAAGGATTACCCGGCCCTGCTGGAGATGGGTGTGGCGGCCGTGTACGGCCCGGGCACCAATATACCGGCCTCGGCGGCGGAAATGCTGGCGTTTATTCGCCGTCGCCAGGGCATCTGAAGGTACAGGATTAAACCCCTCCCCCGTTGCGGGGAGGCGTCAGGTGGCGATACCACCGTTCAAGCTTGAGGAGAGATTCATGCAAGAGATGATTAGCCGGCTCGATGAGAAGCGCGCGGCCGCAGTGAATGGCGGTGGCGAGAGACGCATCAACAGCCAGCATGCCAAGGGCAAACTGACGGCGCGGGAACGTATTGAACTGTTCCTCGATCCCGGTTCGTTCGAAGAGTGGGATATGTTCGTAGAGCACGGCTGCACCGAATTCGGCATGGAGAAACAGAAGATCCCCGGTGACGGGGTGGTGACCGGATACGGCACCGTCAGCGGCCGGCTGGTGTTTGTCTTCAGCCAGGACTTCACCGTGTTCGGTGGCTCCCTGTCCAGCGCCCATGCCCAGAAGATCTGCAAGATCATGGATCACGCCATGAAGGTTGGCGCCCCGGTGATCGGTCTGAACGACTCCGGCGGTGCCCGTATCCAGGAGGGCGTGGAGTCCCTGGCCGGCTATGCCGATGTGTTCCAGCGCAACGTACTGGCCTCCGGCGTGATTCCCCAGATCTCCATGATCATGGGCCCCTGTGCCGGCGGCGCGGTCTACTCCCCGGCCATGACCGACTTCATCTTTATGATCAAGGACACTTCCTACATGTTTGTCACCGGCCCCGATGTGGTCAAGACCGTGACCCACGAAAGTGTCACGGCGGAGGAGCTGGGCGGTGCCATGACCCACACCAGCAAGTCCGGCGTGGCTGACCTGGCCTTCGATAACGACGTGGAGGCGCTGTTGATGCTGCGCCGCTTTGTCAACTTCCTGCCGGCCAACAACAAGGAACTGCCGCCGGTCTGGCCGACCGATGATCCGGCCGATCGCAAGATCCCGTCCCTGGATACCCTGATCCCGGCCGATCCCCACAAACCCTACGACATGATGGAGCTGATCACCAAGATCGTTGATGATAACGACTTCTTCGAGATCCAGCCCGACTACGCCGGTAACATCATCACCGGGTTCGGCCGCATGCAGGGCTCCACGGTCGGCTTTGTGGCCAACCAGCCGATGGTGCTGGCCGGCTGTCTGGATATCGACTCCTCCAAGAAAGCGGCACGCTTTGTGCGCTTCTGCGACGCCTTCAATATCCCGGTGGTGACCCTGGTGGATGTGCCGGGCTTCCTGCCGGGTACCAGCCAGGAGTACGGCGGTATTATCAAGCACGGCGCCAAGCTGTTGTACGCCTATGCGGAGGCGACGGTACCGAAGATCACCGTGATCACCCGCAAGGCCTACGGCGGTGCCTACGACGTGATGGCGTCCAAGCACCTGCGGGGCGACGTGAACCTGGCCTGGCCCACCGCCGAGATCGCCGTGATGGGACCGAAAGGCGCGGTGGAGATCATCTTCCGTCAGGACCTGGGTGACCAGGAGAAGATCGACGCCCGTACCGAGGAGTATCGTGAGAAGTTTGCCAACCCGTTTGTCGCCGGCAGCCGTGGCTTTATTGATGACGTGATCATGCCCCACAGCACCCGCAAGCGTATCTGCCGCTCCCTGGCCATGCTGAAAGACAAGGAGCTGGAAAACCCCTGGCGTAAGCACGGCAATATCCCGTTGTAGCAGAAACCGGATGGGCACAGGTCAGTTGCCCAACCTGCGGGTAACGAGCAGCGCCGCGAATCAACCAGTCGACTCGCGGCAAACGAACAGAGACATAAAATATGTTTGAAAAAATACTTATAGCTAATCGTGGGGAGATCGCCTGCCGGGTGATCAAGAGCGCCCGCAAAATGGGCATCAAGACCGTAGCGGTCTACTCGGATGCCGACAGCGATGCGCTGCATGTCAGAATGGCGGATGAGGCGGTACATATCGGCCCGTCCGCCTCGTCCGAGAGTTACCTGGTGATGGAGCGCATCATCCAGGCGTGCCGTGATACCGGCGCCCAGGCGGTGCATCCGGGCTACGGTTTCCTGTCGGAAAACTCGGACTTCTGCAAGGCGCTGGAGAAAGAAGGCATCGCCTTTATCGGCCCGGCTACCCTGGCCATCAACAGCATGGGTGACAAGATCACCTCGAAGAACCTGGCGGAGAAGGCCGGGGTCAACGTGATCCTCGGTTATACCGACGTGGTGCGGGATGCCGAGCATGCGGTGGAGATCGCCAACGATATCGGCTACCCGGTCATGCTCAAGGCGTCCGCCGGTGGTGGCGGCAAGGGTATGCGGGTGGCCTGGAACGAGGCGGAGTGTCGCGACGGTTTTGAGCGTGCCACCAACGAGGCCCGTTCCAGTTTCGGTGACGAGCGGGTGTTCATTGAGAAGTTCATCCAGGAGCCGCGCCACATCGAGATCCAGGTGATGGCGGATACCCATGGCAATGTCATCTACCTGGGTGAACGTGAGTGCTCCATCCAGCGGCGTCACCAGAAGGTGATCGAAGAGGCCCCCTCGCCCTTTATCGACGAGGAGACCCGGCAGAAGATGGGCGAGCAGGCGGTTCAGCTGGCCAAGGCCGTGCAGTATCGCTCCGCCGGTACGGTCGAGTTCATCGTGGATGCTGACCGCAACTTCTACTTCCTGGAGATGAACACCCGTCTGCAGGTGGAGCATCCGGTCACTGAGCTGGTTACCGGGCAGGACCTGGTGGAACTGATGATCCGGGTGGCTGATGGTGAAGAGCTGCCGCTCAAGCAGGAAGATGTGACGCTGACCGGCTGGGCCATGGAGTCACGGGTCTACGCGGAAGATCCGTTCCGTAACTTCCTCCCCTCCATCGGCCGGCTGGTCAAGTACGAGCCGCCGGTGGGTGACAACGTGCGGGTGGACACCGGCGTCTATGAAGGCGGCGAAGTCTCCATGTTCTATGATCCCATGATCGCCAAGCTGATCACCTATGGGGCCGATCGCAACGAGGCGATCACGCGTATGCAGGATGCCCTGGATGCCTACTGTATCCGCGGTGTACAGCACAATATCAGCTTCCTGAACGCCCTGATGGTGCATCCCCGCTTCATTGAGGGCCGGCTCACCACCAACTTCATCGCGGAAGAGTTCCCGGACGGTTTTGACGCCTCCTACGTGCCGCACGATGATCCGTCCAAGGTGGTGGTGATTGCGGCCATCGTGCATCGTCAATACATGGACCGGGCTGCGCGGATCAGCGGGCAGCTGCGCGGCCACGAGCGTCGGGTACACGACGATTGGGCGGTCATCATCAACGGTGAGCAGCACCCGGTGCACGTGGTGTCCGCCAATGGCGCATTCCAGGTGCAGTACGCCGGAAACAGTTACGAGGTGAGCACCGATTGGCAGCTGGGTCAGCTGCTGCTGCACGCCACCATCAACGGCCAGTCGGTCTGCTTCCAGGTGGAACGCAAAGGTGCCTGGTTACGGCTGTTCCATCGGGGCAACCAGACCGATGCCCTGGTACTGGCGCCCCGTGCAGCGGAACTGCACGCCCTGATGCCGATCAAGGAGGCGCCGGATCTGTCCAAGTTCCTGCTCTCGCCCATGCCGGGACTGCTGGTCAAGGTGTCGGTCAGCGAAGGCCAGGAGGTGAAGGCGGGTGAAGAGCTGGCGGTCATCGAGGCGATGAAGATGGAGAACGTGCTGCGCGCCGAACAGGATGCCACGGTATCCCAGATCAAGGCCGCGGTCGGTGACAGCCTGCAGGTCGACCAGGTTATCATCGAGTTCGAGTAAGTTCGGATGGCGTTTGATGCAGAGAGTCTGGCCCGCGATATCCTCGCGGGCCAGCGGCGCGCCCTCTCCCGGGCCATCACCCTGGTGGAGTCCACCCGGCCCGATCATCGGGTTCAGGCCAATGCGCTGCTGGAGCAGCTGACACCCCATGCGGGCAATTCCATCCGCATTGGTATCAGCGGTGTGCCGGGGGCGGGTAAATCAACCTTCATCGAGGCGGCCGGTCTGCACATTCTGGAGCAGGGCCACCGGCTGGCAGTGCTGGCGGTGGACCCCTCCTCCGCCATCAGTGGCGGTTCCATCCTGGGTGACAAGACCCGCATGGAGGAGCTCGGCCGGCACCGGGAAGCCTTTATCCGGCCGTCGCCGGCCGGCAAGACCCTGGGGGGCGTCACCCGGCGCACCCGGGAGACCATGCTGCTGTGCGAGGCGGCCGGGTTCGATGTGGTGATCGTGGAAACCGTCGGGGTCGGCCAGTCCGAGACCGCGGTGGCCGACATGACCGACATGTTCCTGCTGTTGCTGCTGCCTGGGGGGGGTGATGACCTGCAGGGCATCAAGCGCGGCATCATGGAACTGGCCGACCTGGTACTGGTGAACAAGGCGGACGGGGAGATGGCGGCCACCGCCAACCACTCCGCCAGTGACTATATCCATGCTCTGAAACTGCTGCACCCCCGGACCCGTAACTGGCAGGTGCCGGTGAAGACCTGTTCAGCCCTGGAAAAGCGCGGCATTGCCGAGGCGTGGGAGATCATCTGCCGGTATCGCCAGGTGCTGACCGGGAGTGGAGAACTGGCCCAGCGCCGGGCCCAGCAGGCCAAGTCCTGGATGTGGAATGAGACCGCCGAGAGTCTGCTGGCTGCACTGCGCCAGGACCAGCGGGTGGCGGAGCTGATCCCCCGCCTGGAGCAGGCGGTTGTGGAGGGGAGCCTGCCGCCCACCCTGGCGGCCGCGCAACTCCTGGAAGCCTTTTTGCACGACCAGCGGCTGCCGGACTGACCCCACCCTGCGCGTTTGAATCTGCCGGGGCATCCTCCCGGTGTCTCCTGTTTACAACGAGGTTAAGCAAATGATTGGAAAACTGAACCATGTGGCCATCGTGGTACCGGACCTGGCGGCGGGCACCGCCGTTTATCGGGATACCCTGGGCGCCCAGGTGTCCGAACCCCTGGCGTTGCCGGAACACGGGGTGACCACGGTGTTTGTGGAGCTGCCCAACACCAAGATCGAGCTGCTCCACCCGCTGGGTGAAAACTCCCCCATCGCACGGTTCCTGGAGAAGAACCCGGGTGGCGGGGTACACCATGTCTGTTACGAGGTAGAAGATATTCAGGCGGCTGCCGAACGGATGAAACAGGCCGGAGCACGGGTGCTGGGCGATATCAAGATCGGTGCCCACAACAAGCCGGTGCTGTTCCTGCATCCGAAGGATTTCTGCGGCACTCTGGTGGAACTGGAGCAGGCCTAGCGGTTGGTCTTGCCCAGGGTGGCAGACTCATTGATACTGGGCCTAATTTCCAGCCAGAACCGAGTTGACCATGCCCAATATTGAACAGCTTTTTGACTATAACGCCGACTGGGCGGCCAGGATCAAGGAGGAAGATCCGGCCTTCTTTGACAAGCTGTCCAGGCAGCAGTCGCCGGAATATCTCTGGATCGGTTGCTCGGACAGCCGGGTGCCGGCGAATCAGATCACCGGACTGCTGCCGGGGGAGATTTTCGTCCACCGCAACGTGGCCAACATGGTGGTGCACACCGACCTGAACTGCCTGACGGTGGTGCAGTACGCGGTGGAGGTGCTGAAGGTCAAGCACATCATGGTGGTGGGCCATTACGGCTGCGGTGGCGTCGCGGCGGCGCTGGAGAATCGGCCCCTGGGGCTGATCGACAACTGGATTCGTAATATCAAGGATATCTATTACCAGCACCAGGAGCGGTTCGAAAACTGTATCGATCAGGAGGAGCGGGTCGATATTCTGTGCGAATTGAACGTGATCCAGCAGGTGGCCAACCTGTCCCATACCACCATTGTGCAGGACGCCTGGAGCCGCGGTCAGCAGCTTGCGGTGCACGGTTGGATCTACAGTATTCGGGATGGCATCCTGCGCGACCTGGATGTCAGCTACGACGCGGCGGGCCAGCTACCGGCTGTCTACCGCCACAAATCGGTGAAGTAACCATGCAACAACGTCTTGCCCTGCTTGAAGAGACCCTGCACCGCGAAGTCCCCCTGACCCGAACCATGGGGGTGCGGGTGGAGGAGCATGACGGTCGGGAACTACTGTTTCTGGCCGACTTCGAGCCCAATATCAATATCCACGGGACCGCCTTTGGCGGCAGCCTCTACAGCATCTGCGCGGTGGTCTGCTGGGGCATGCTGCACCTGAAGTTCGAGGACGAAGGGGTACCGGCCCACAGCGTGCTGGGGGATGCCCGGATCACCTACAGCCTGCCGGTCCGGGGCGAGATCAAGGCGCGCTGCCGGCTGCCGGATGACGGCAGTTACGAGACCTTTATTGAAAACCTGCGGGCCGGCAAACGGAGCCGGCTGGAACTGACGGCGGAGATCCTGGTGGACCAGAAAGTGGCGGTACGCTTTGTCGGCAGTTACTCCGCCGCCACCTGATCGATGGGATCTGCCGGTTGCCCGGCCGGCCCTGGCGAGGGGGCGGCGGGACAACCGGTTATGCAGCTATTCGACGCCTGCCGCGGCGCGGATAGTGGCCAGGTTGATGGCCGGGATATAGCTGGGTCGCGGGCTGGCGCGGCGGGTAAACTTCTTGATAATCCCCTCCAGGTTGGGGCGCTTCTCGGCCGGGCCTTCGCCGCTGCCGATGCCGCCGCCAAACTCCACAAACTGATTGATTCCGTCATCCAGGGCGCTCTGCATGCAGCCGACCCAGTTGACCGGGTGGAACAGCTGGAAGAAGAGCCGGGACTTGATGGTTTCGGCATCGTCTTCGTGGAAACCGCCGGTATAGTTGGAGAGGACCTTCAGATTGGCCGCGGAGAAGGTGGCCTCGGCCAGCGCCTCGCGGAAGCGGCGGGCCGCCTCCACCATGTAATAGGTATGGAAAGCACCCTCGGTCTTGAGCCGTACCGCCTTCTTTTTGGGCAGCCGTTCGGCCATCTCCGCGGCCAGGGCGTCCAGGTCGGCGCCGGCGCCACCCACCACGGTCTGATCCGGCAGGTTGAGGCCGGCAATGCCGCAGAAGTGCTTGTCCGCCAGGGGGCGGGCGGTCTCCAGGTCCACGGTCAGGGCGGCCATTTCACCCTCGCCGAAATCGCCCATCAGCTCACCACGTCGCGCCACCAGCTTCAGGGCATCGGCGAAGCTGAGTACGCCGGCGGTGACCAGGGCGCTGTACTCGCCCAGGCTGTGGCCGGCTGCCGCCACCGGCTGCAACGGCGTCTCGGCCAGTTCCCGGTAGACGGTCAGGCAGGCGATGTGATGGGTCAGCAGCACCGGCTGGGTATAGCGGGTCAGGTTGATCTGGTCGTCCGGGTTCTCCAGGGAGAGCTTGGCCATGTCATACCCCAGCACCTCGCTGGCCTCTTCATAGACCTGGCGGGCGGAGGCGAACTCGGCGCACAGGTCGCTGCCGATGCCGGTGTACTGGGAGCCCTGGCCGGGGAATATAAATAGGGTGCGCTGTTCGGTGTCTGACATGCTGTCTCTCTTTTCAGTGGATGAGTCGGGAGCGGGAAGGATAGACATTTCCGTAAATCAGGACAAGCATTGCCCTTGCCACCGGTAGGGGTTCGGGTAGGATAGAGCGCACATCGGCTGGCGCGGCTCCCATGACTCATCCATCCGCACCGGCCCCGGTTTAACCCTGTAATCTCCCGACCCAGCAGGCTTGGCAATGACATCCAGATCCTACACTCCGCTCCGTTCCGTGCTCTACGCCCCGGGCTCCAACAGTCGCGCCCTGGAGAAAGCCGCCGCCCTGCCGATTGACGGCCTGATTCTCGATCTGGAGGATGCGGTGGCGCCGGATGCCAAGGAGCAGGCGCGGGAGACCGTGCGGGCCGCACTGGCCGGGCATGATTATGGCTATCGTCAGCGGATCGTACGCATCAACAGTCTGGACAGTCCCTGGGGGGCGGCGGACATCGCCGCCATGGCTACCGCCGGTGCCGATGCGATCCTGCTGCCCAAGGTGGAGAGTCCACAGATGATCGACCGGGTGGCAGCGGCACTGGAAAGCGCCGGCGGCCCGGCCGATCTGCCACTCTGGGTGATGGCGGAGACGCCCCGTGGCATCCTGCAGATCGACGCCATTGCCACCCATGTGCGGGTAACGGTGATTGTGATGGGTACTTCCGATCTGGCCAAGGAGTTACGGGTCCGGCATACCCCGGGGCGCGAGGGGCTGCTGTTTGCCCTGGGTCGCTGTGTCCTGGCGGCCCGTGCCTGTGGCCGGGAGATCCTGGACGGGGTCTATCTGGACCTGCAGGACGGGGCCGGTTTTGCAGCGGCCTGTGAACAGGGGCGGGATATGGGTTTCGATGGCAAGACCCTGATTCACCCCAGGCAGGTTGAACCGGCCAACCAGGCATTCGGTATCAGCGCGGCGGCGTTACAGCAGGCGCAGCAGATTATCACCGCCTGGCAAGCGGCGCAGCAGGCCGGTCGCGGGGTCTGCGTGGTGGATGGCCGGCTGGTGGAGAATCTGCACGTGCAGGAGGCGCAACGGCTGCTGGCCATGCAGGAGGTGATCCATGCCCGGTCCTGATGTGGCGCATTTCCGGCAGCTGCTGCTGCAGCGCCAGGCGGAGTTGCTGACGGTGGCCGATACGGCGGATGCGGCAGCGGGCACGGTGGAGCTGGATCAGACCCGGGTGGGACGCCTGTCACGCATGGATGCCCTGCAGCAACAGGCCATGTCCCAGGAGAACCAGCGGCGCCGGGCGATCGAGTTGAAACGCATCGTGCAGGCATTGCGTCGTATCAATGACGATGAATATGGCTATTGTGTAGAGTGTGGCGAAGATATTGCGCAGAACCGCCTGGAGGTCGATCCGGCGGCGCCGCTCTGTATCCGTTGTGCCAGTGAGCGGGAGAAGGCGCCTGACTGAGTGCGCCGGTCCCGATAATCAGAGGAGCGTTGTTTGATGAATTGCAATGTAATGGTATTGCCGAGCAAGGAGCCGGGGCAGATCCGTTTGGTGAGGGTTCCTGAAGATATGGAGTCCCATGAGGCGTTTCGCCACGCCACCGGCGTGATTGCCGCCGCCGAGGAGGCCAATCCCGATTTTACCTGGGATGATATCGAGGATGCCCTGGAGGCGAAGGGGTTCAGTTCCCTGGATTTTGTACTGGGCCCGGAACTGAAATAAACCCGCCCGTTGTGTGACGCCGCCGGGCCACCCTGTTCCCACAGGTGGAGGCCCGGCGGCGGACAGTACTCAGGTGGGCCTGTGTTCCACTTCCCCTGCACCCGCCGCCGGTCCGGCCGGGTCACTCGCTCCCTCAACCGCACGCCGTTCCAGTTTCTGTTGAATCAGGCTGATATGCAGCCGCAGATCGTACAGCTCTTCGGCATAGGAGAGCGGGATCTCGATATGGGAGACTTCGTACTCGATCCGGGCCAGGGCGCTCCGGGCCTGCTCCAGATCCGCCTCCGGTTTGAACAGCTGGTGATCAATCGCCAGCACCTCCTTGTACCAGCGGTAGATGCGTGAGCGCATGCGCCAGCGGTAGATGGGTGGCATGATCTTCACCAGTGGCAGCATCAGGGCCAGGAACGGCAACAGCATCACCTTCAGCCGATCCACCAGGGTCGCGGCCCAGAACGGCAGGTAGCGCTGCAGCAGCGGGGGCCCGTATTTGTAAAAACGTTCCGCCGCGCTGCTCAGGGGATAGACCAGGTACTCCGGGGCCGGAAACTGGCCGCTCTGTTCAAACCAGCCGCCCCGCTCATGGACCCCCTGGGCGGCCTGCAGCAGCAGGTCCACCAGTGCCGGGTGCAGATCGTCCCGCACCACCAGGTTGGCACTGGCGGCCAGCAGCGTGGTGGGCCGGTCCGGCAGGTTGCGTTTCAGATTGATCACCCCTTCCGGCAGGACCACGGCGGAGAGAAAACGGTGTGTCCGGGTATAGGCCTCGGCACGTTCAAAACTCATCAGGCGGATATCTTCCGCATCCAGCAGGGCACGGACCACCGGTGACATGGGGGAGGCGACCAGGAAAGCAGCGTCGATCTCGCCCCTCAGCAGGGCGTCCGCCGCCGCCCGTCCGCTTGCGTCCAGTAGCGGGCTGTTGCTCGGGTTGATGTCGTTGTCCGCCAGCAGTTGCAGGGCCAGTGCCCGGGTGCCGCTGCCGGCTGTTCCGATGGCCACCGACCTGCCCTGCAGATCGGTCAGCCGGCTGATCGGCAGCTGCTTGCGATGGAACAGCCAGATCGGTTCGAAATAGAGGCTGCCCAGGGAGAGCAGCTGGGCCTCCCCTTCTGTGTTGCCGGTGGTGCCGCCCTGTACCAGGGCCGCTTCCGCCTGGCCAGCAATGAGCTGACGGATATTGTCGATGGAGCCGGGGCTGGTCAGCACCTCCAGCTGGATGCCCTCGGCCTGCATCCGTTCCCGGTACCGCTGGCCAAACAGGTAATAGGCGCCGTCTGCCTGGCCGGTGAGGAGACGGATATGGTCGGGCGGTGCCGGCTGGACAAACTGGTAGGCCAGCGCGAAGCCCAATACAACCAGCAGTACTGCCGGGCCGAAGATACCCAGCCGATCTTTGCCCTTTCCGGGCTTGCGTTGTTTACTCAAGACACTATCCTGATAGCTATCCAGGGCCGTTAATACATCTGTCGCCCACTATAACCCAGATTCCCGAGGTCGCCATGCAGATAACCGATAAACACTTCGTCAATGGTCATCCGCTGTTGCCGCCGTTTCCCGACGGGCTGGAGCGTGCCCTGTTCGGCATGGGCTGTTTCTGGGGTGCCGAGCGGCGTTTCTGGGAGACGCCGGGGGTCTACAGTACGGCGGTCGGTTATGCGGCCGGCCATACGGTTGATCCGACCTATAAAGCGGTCTGTAGCGGAACCACCGGCCATGCCGAGGTGGTGCAGGTGCTGTTTGATCCGGACCGGATCAGCTATGTCGAGCTGCTGAAACTGTTCTGGGAGAGCCATAACCCGACCCAGGGTATGCGCCAGGGTAATGACATCGGCAGTCAGTACCGCTCCGGCATCTATGTCACCAGTGCGGCCCAGCGCCGCGCCGCGGAGGCCTCCCGGGACGCCTACCAGGCGGCGCTCACGGCGCAGGGGTTGGGCGCCATCACCACGGAGATACTGGATGCGCCCGAGTTCTACTACGCCGAGGAGTATCATCAGCAGTATCTGGCGAAGAATCCGGGCGGTTATTGTGGCCTGGGCGGGACCGGCGTGGCCTGTCCGGTGAGCGTGTTGGAGCAGGCCGGACGATCCGGCTGAGTGCCGGGACGGTTTAGCGCTCCCGGTACTCGACCCGGTTTCTGCCCCGGCTTTTGGCCAGGTAGAGTGACTGGTCGGCGCGCTGGATCAGATCCTCGGGCTGGTCATCCGGTTGCAGCAGGCCGATGCCGATGGAGATGCTGATGGAGCCGTAGCTTTCGCCACGGCTTTTGTTCACCAGGCTGGCGGAGGAGACCTCCCGACGAATCTGTTCCGCCACCTGCCGGGCCTCCAGCAGTCCACTTTGCGGCAGGATCAGGGCGAACTCCTCCCCGCCATAGCGTGCCACCGTGTCGGTCTCTCTGACGCACTGTTTCAGGATGGAGGCGACATAGCGCAGCACCTTGTCGCCCACCAGGTGACCGTGATTGTCATTGAACTGTTTGAAGTGGTCGATATCGGCCAGCAGCAGGCAGACGGGCCGGTGCTGTTGCCGGGCCGCTTCCAGGTGCTGATTCAGGGCCTGATCAAACGCCTTGCGATTGGCTGTCCCGGTCAGGCTGTCCACCAGTGACTCCTGCCGGACCTGCTCCAGCTCCTGGCGCATGTTCTCCATCTCTTCCATGACCCCGGACATCTGGGATTCCAGCCGGGTCTGGGACTGCTCGATGTGCCGGGTATCCTCGATCACCCGGTGAACCTCCAGGGTGATCTGGGCCATGGAGGATTCCGATTCCAGGATGCGGGCGAACCGGTTCAGGGTGTTGGTATAGCCGGCGATGTTGCCACCGGCCCGGCTGAACTCCCGCTGCAGTGATGTTACCAGGGTACGCAGACCCTTGCGCAGCTGTTCCAGGGTCTCGTCATCCTGGAGAAAGTGGTTGGCATAGAGCTGCCAGAGGGCTTCCTGCGAAGCTCCGCCGGGGCTGTTCAGCAGGGTTTCGAACGCCTGGCGCAGCTGTTCGTTGCGTCCGGCAGCGCAGTCGTAACCGATCCGGTAGTTGAGCGGTGAGGGGGGGATCTTCTGCCGGGAGAGCAGTGCCAGGGCCTGCCGCAGATGCTCTGACGCCTTGTCAAAATCATCCGCGTAGGGGTTCATCACATTTTGCGTATCCATCGGTTTACCTGCCCGGTTGTGGTGCGTGCGGTGAACCGCGCGTTCGCTGAACGCCTGCCGTGGCCTGGGTGGTCCGGTCCGTGGAATGCTGCTTGAGGGAAGGCATTCTCCCACAATCTGGCAGCCGATGGTGAATCTGTCGCCGATCACCTGTCCGCCCACCCTTCCCGGCCGGCGGACAGGCCGGCGACGGGCCTACTCCGTTTTCAGCTCGATAGTGCCGTTGATATGCACCTCAAGCCGCTGGGTTCCCGCCTCCAGGGTGGGGGCCGACTCCGCCTTCATGGCCAGGGCGCGCATCGGGTAGGGGCGGGGTGCAATGCCGCCGGTGTTGATATCCATCTGCACCAGCCGGTAGTCGCTGTGGCCCATCGCCTTGCTGATCAGGGATGCCCGCTCCCGGAACAGCTGGATGGCCTGGCTGATCAGGCCCATTTCCAGTTGCTGGCGCTGCTCGGGCGACACATCGTAGCTGATACTGCCGACGCTGAGACCGGCCTGCAGCTCACCGATCAACCGGGCGATCAGCGCTGCGTCCCGGCTCTCCAGGCGGATTGACTGGCGCACCCGCCAGGCGGTCAGGGTATTGTTGCGATAGATCGGCGTGGTCTGGTAATCCAGGGTCTGGACCTTGATGCCGGCATGCTGTTTGGCGCTCTCCACCGCCTGCTTGATGGCGTTGTTGACCCGGCGACCCAGCTCGGCCGGGTCTTTCCCCTCCTGCTGGGCGAACAGGGTGGCGCTGAGGGTGTCGTTGTCGATCTCTTCACCGGCCGATACCGCCAGGTTGATCCGGTCATAGGTCAGGGTGGGCTGATCACCGAACGCCTGGCCGGCGGTGAGCGCCAGAAGTAGTGCGAGAAAACGGAAGTTCATGTTGGCTCCTTGCTGGGGTGTCAGCCGGGGATGGTGACAGTTATTGTGATTGCTCCGGGGTGCTGTGCGGCACACCCTCAATAAACAGTTGTTCCATATCGACGGCATCGAACCGGTAGTGTTTGTTGCAGAAGTCGCAGTCCACATCGATCGATCCCTGCTCCTCCAGGATGGATAACAGCTCCGCCCGTCCCATGGCGCGCAGGGAGTCCCCGATACGTTCCCGCGAGCAGGTGCAGCGGAAGGCGACCGGTTCCGGCTCAAACAGGCGCACCTGCTCTTCATGGAACAGCCGGTGCAGCAGGGTCTGGACCGGCAGATCCAGCAGCTCCTCCGGTCTTACCGTCTCCGCCAGCATGCTGATGCGCTGCCAATCCTCCTGCCGCTCCTGCTCCGAGGGCAGTTGCTGCAGAAACAGGCCGGCCGCCCGCTCGCCATTGGCCACCAGCCAGAAGCGGGACGCCAGCTGCTCCGAGTTGCTGAAGTAGCGCTCCAGCGCCCCGGCCAGGTTGTTACCCTCCAGCCCCACAATCCCCTGGTAGCGATCGCCGCCCCGGTTGATCACGGTCAGCATCATCTGTCCGCTGCCGTACAGCGTGGCCAGGTCGCCGGCCGGTGGATTCCCTTCCCAGCGTGCCAGGCCCCGGACGGTGCGTTCCCGGGTGGCCTGGGCCACCAGGGTATGCAGGGGGCCGTTGCCCTGGGCCTGAAGGATCAGGGAGCCATCGTACTTGATGGTGGCGGAGAGCAGTATGACCGCCGCCATCGCCTGGCCCAGCTGTTCACGGACCACCGCGGGATAGTCGTAGCGTTCCAGCACGGCCTTCCAGCTGGCATCCATCTGGACGATTTCGCCGCGAATGTCGAGTGACTCAAATACAAAACGGTGGAGCTGATCCTGGCTGTTCATGCTGGCTCTGTTAGGTGATCCGCTGCAGAGCGGGTGGTTTAATCGATGTCAAAGCGTTCAAACTGGGTGCTGAACTGTCCCCGGCCCTGGGTCATGCTGCGCAGTTCGGTGGTGTATCCGAGCAGGCTGGCCAGGGGGGCTTCGCAGTGTATGGTCGCCTGTTCGATGGTCCGCTCGGTATCCTGGATCAGGGCGTGGCGGGACTGGAGATCCCCCAGTACCGTGCCCAGGTTCTCTTCCGGCACCGAAACCTCCACCTTCATAATCGGTTGCAGCAGGGCCGGGCCCGCCTCCGCCAGCGCCTTGCGCAGGGCGCGGGCGGTGGCAGAGATGAGGGCTTCCGGTGTGGATTGGGCGCCGAACAGTTCCACCTGGGTGACGCTCACCTCCAGGTCCTGCAGGGGCGCCCCTTCCAGCGGTCCGCCCCCGAGGGCGAACTGAATGCCCTGCTCCAGTGCCTCCTGCTGCTGGCTGGTGAGCTGGCTGCCCTCCGGCAGGACGGTGGGCTGGCAATGCCTGACCAGGCCGGTGCCACGGGGCAGGGGCTTGACCAGCACCGTTACCTGGGCCTTCAGCGACTCCTTGCGCGCCGGGTCGGCGGGCGGCTGGAACAGCTGGGTCAGCTCCTGTTGCCGGGTAATGGTCTCGCGCAGTGCCACGGCCGGCTTGCCGGTCCTGACCTGCAGGTTAAACTCCCGTTGCAGCCGCTCAATGATGATCTGCAGATGCAGCTCGCCCATGCCCCGCAGCAGGTTCTGGCCGGTATCGGGATCTTCGCCAAACTGTAGCGTCGGGTCCTCCTCCTGCAACTTGCCCATCACCTCCAGGAACTTCTCTTCCTGACTGGACGAGGCCGGTTCCACCGCCAGGCTGAGCACCGGTTCCCGGGTGTCGATACGCTCCAGCAGCAGGGGATGATCCGGGTGGCACAGGGTGTCGCCGGTGGCTGCGTGACGCAGCCCGGCCAGCAGTACGATATCGCCGGCGTGGGCTATGTCGATGCGGGTTTTCTTGGCCGCGTCCACATCAAAGATCCGCGCCACATGCTCCTGCACCACGCTGCCATCGGCGCGGCTGAAGCGGACCTGGTCGCCCGGCTTCAGAATACCCCGGTAGATCCGGGCGAACACATGCCGCCGGCCATCCCACATCTGCACCTTGAAGGCCAGGGCGACCAGCGGCTGATCGTCGCTCATCTCGATCGGTGTGGTGGAGCCATCCGGCAGCCAGGCCGTGGCGGCTGGCCGTTCCAGGGGTGCGGGGAGCAGTCGGGTCATGCCGTCGATCAGGGGCTGAACGCCCAGGTCGCGCAGTGCCGAGCCACCAAAGCAGGGGCACACCTCGCCCCGCAGGGTGGCGCTGCGCAGGGCCGCCCAGACCTGTTCCGGGGCCGGCTCTTCGCCCGCCAGTACCTGGTCGGCGAACAGGTCATCGGTCTCCGCAATCCCCATCAGCAGGTTCTCCCGGTGGCCTGCCACGGACGCCCAGAGCGCCTCGTCGCAGGGACTGGTTTCCAGCTGGTCACCATGCTGGCCGGTAAAACGGATCAGGCTGCGCTCGATCAGGTGAATGACCGCGTCCTGCTCCGGCAGTGGCACGGTCACCGGCAGGGGGCGGGCGCCGAGACGTTTGCTGATGGTGCTCAGCACGTGCTCGAAACTGGCCCCGGGCCGGTCGATCTTGTTAACAAAAAAGAGGCAGGGGAGATTGAACTTTGAGCGCTGACGCCAGACCGTTTCGGTCTGTGGCTCCACCCCCTTAACGCCGTCCAGCACGATCACGCAGCCATCCAGGACGCGCATGCTGCGCTCCACCTCGATGGTGAAGTCCACGTGTCCGGGGGTGTCGATAATCTGGATCAGGTAGTCGTTCCAGGTCGCCTTGGTCAGCGCCGATGTGATGGTGATGCCGTGGCTCTGCTCTTCGGCCATGTAGTCCATGTGGGCAGCCCCATCATGGACCTCGCCGATTTTGTATAGCGCGCCGGTGTAGTAGAGGATGCGCTCTGTCAGGGTGGTCTTGCCGGCATCAATGTGCGCGGCAATGCCGATGTTGCGGACTTTATCGATCGAGGGGCTGTTTTTCATGTGACCGGCTGTAGCGAGAGTGAGTAACCAGGGCAAGACTAAACGACTCGGCGGCAATGTGGAATATCTGCGGGAGGAATCGGTATGAATTTTTTCCGGATTGGCGCCTGGCGGATAATTTCACCCCCCAATTAATCCAGATGCAGTATGATGTAATCAAGCCGGATTCAACGGGATGCGGCTTTAATTAATCAGGCTATACGGCAGTTTGGGAGAAACAGCTTATGATGCAGCGCGGACGTGCGATTCTATTTTTTGCCCTGGTAGCGGCGCTGGTGCCCTTCAGCGGAGTTCTGGCCCAGGAGAAACCGGGCAATGCGGCAACGGACGAGACTCAGGCCGGACAGACTTTTGGTGACTGGGGGCGGCGCTGCGAAACGCTCCCGAATGGCGAGGAGCTGTGTCTTATCTTCCAGCGCCTGCGGCTGAAAGAGAATAACCAGACCATACTCCACGTGAGCTTCGGCTATCCACCGCTCGCCAACGGACCGGTCATGGTGTTCACCACGCCGCTGGGTGTCTCCCTGCTGCCCGGCATGGAAGTGCAGGTGGACGAGGTGGGTTCAGCCACCAAGGTGGCCTACAATATCTGCGTCTCGGATGGCTGCCGCGCCAGTCTGTCGGTGAGCGATGATCTGCTGCAGGCGATGAAAACGGGTGACAAGCTGAAGGTTGCATTTGCCAACTCCCAGAACAAACCACTGGGCATGCAGGTCTCCCTGAAGGGCTTTACCGCCGCGGTCAACTCGTTACAGAAGTAGGCCTGCCACGGGGCGTCGCTGATCCGGTAAACCCGGTAACGGGACTACCGGAACAGGGCGCCCAGCTTTTCGCCGGGATCGGCGGCGCGCATGAAGGCCTCGCCAACCAGGAAGGCGTGGACGCCGTGCTGACGCATGCGCTGTACATCATCCGGCGTGTGGATACCGCTCTCCGTGACCACGATGTGACCGGGTGGGATCTCTGCCAGCAGTTCCAGGGTGGTGTCCAGGGAGACTTCAAAGGTGCGCAGATTGCGGTTGTTAATGCCGATCAGGCGGTTATTCAGGCGCAACGCCCGCTCCAGCTCTGCCGCGTCATGTACCTCCACCAGCACATCCATGCCCAGTGAGTGGGCCAGGCTATTCAGCTCCAGCAGGGTGTGATCATCCAGGCAGCTGGCGATCAGCAGGATACAGTCGGCACCGATCAGGCGCGCTTCATGGACCTGGTACGGATCGATAATGAAATCCTTGCGAATAACCGGCAGGCTGCAGGCCGCGCGGGCCTGTTGCAGGTAGGCGTCGCTGCCCTGGAAAAAATCCACATCGGTCAGCACCGACAGGCAGGCGGCCCCGCCCTGTTGGTAACTGGCGGCAATCTCGGCGGGTCGGAAATCGGCGCGGATCACCCCTTTGCTGGGCGATGCCTTCTTGATCTCTGCGATCACGCCTGCCCCGCCCTGGTCAATTTTAGTGGCGATGGCCCGGACAAAGCCCCGGGTCGGGTTATCGACAGCTGCCAACTGTTCAATCAGGCGCTCAAGCGGCAACGTCGCCTGGCGCTGGCTGATCTCTTCCCGTTTGCGCTGGACGATCTTTTTCAGGATGTCGGGTGTATTGCTCATGGGCAATCTTCTCTGGTAAACAGTATCCGGCCGCCTAGTGTACACGTTCTCGAATTTGAATTAACCCCGGCAGTGCCGGGTCGTTGTTGGAGGTGAGACTACCATGGGTCGTTACCGACCACCCCAGCCGAAACAGTCCCCCTATATCACCCGTGCGGGTTATCTGCGTCTGGAGGCAGAAGCAAAAAACCTCTGGGTGCGCCGACGCGAGGTGACCAAAGCGCTGGCGGCGGCGGCAGCCGAGGGGGACCGGTCGGAAAACGCCGAGTATATCTATCGCAAGAAGGAGTTGCGGGAGCTGGACCGGCGGATCCGTTATCTGCAGAAACGCCTGCCGGATCTGCAGGTGGTGGACTCGGTTCCGTCCAATCCCGAACAGATCTTTTTCGGCGCCCAGGTGACACTGGAGGACGAGGCCGGCGAACAGTATCAGTACCGCATTGTCGGGCCGGATGAGTTTGATCCGGAACGGGGCTGGATCAGCATGGACGCCCCGTTGGCCCGGGCGCTGCTGAAACGCCTGGTGGATGACGAGGTGCAGGTGCAGACGCCCGGTGGCGAGCGTCGCTACTGGGTGATGTCGGTGAGCTATCCGGGTACGTAGCCCGGCCGCCCCCGCCATTTGCCGCCTGTCCGGTCGAGTGGCCGATGGCAGCGTTATGACTGACCGGTCTGTTGCTGCTCCCGGCGCAGCGCGGTGACCGGTCGCCCGCCGATGCCCCAGTTGTCGGTGGATACCTCTTCGATGACCACCACGGTGGTGGCGGGGTTCTTGTTCAGGGTCTCCTGCAACAGCCGGGTTACCCCTTCGATCAGGGTTGCCTTCTGTTCGGCGGTGGCCCCCTCGTCGGTAATCTTGATATTCACATAGGGCATGGATGGTTCCTCGTTGTGGTGGCTGATCTACATGGTGGCACAGGGTGACGGAGTGGGTAAGGAAAATGTTGCCCGGCTCTCCGGCAGGCCGTTCCGGGCGGGTGGGCTGACACGCTCAAGGACTGGAGCCGCCTGTCCCGGTTACGGCTCGCTCTTGCCAGGCCGTAGCCGTTGAGACTATTCTGTCCGGCCGACTGAAAACAGTAATTTACCTCTTATTTTATGCGGTTTGCGGCTGCCTGACCCCGTGTCGGCAATCGCAGAATGGCAGCAAGCGAGCAGAATCCCTGATGATCAACAATGAATGGCTGAAGCGCGACGACTACCGTTATTTTTACACCATGCCGACCCGGTGGAACGATAACGACCAGTTCGGACACCTGAACAATGTTATCTATTACCGTCTCTTCGAGGCACTGATTGTCCAGTATCTGACCGATGCCGGACTGGACTGGATGCAGGACCCGGTCATCCCCTACGCGGCCGAGACCCAGTGCCGTTTCCTGCGGGCGGTGAGCTTTCCCGACGTGCTGGATCTGGGCGCGCGGGTCATGAAGGTGGGACGTACCAGCGTGATCTACGCCATGGCCATGTTCCGCCAGGGTGAGGATGACGCGGCCGCCGCCGGTCACTGGGTGCATGTCTATGTGGATCGCCAGACCCAGCAGCCGCAGCCGGTGCCGGAGCCGATACGCCAGGCCATGCTGCGGGATCGTTAAGCCGGACTGATCGGGGCTGCGCGTGTGCGGCGGCGATCAGTTGAGCAATCCGGCCGCGGTGTCGATGTGGTGCTCCGCATCGGCGATCCATTGCCGGATCACCGCCTGCTTGTCGGGGTGATAGTCGCTGTTGTGTCGCTCCATCTCCAGCAGCGTCTTGCGCAATTGGTAGATCGCCTCCATCAGCAGCTCTTCCAGTTCGGCGAGCGTCTCCTGGTCATGGTTGATCATGGCCAGGGTGGCTTCCGTATTGTTCAGGTCGAAGCCGGCACGCCGCAGGGTCTGATTGATGTTCTCCACCACCGGTCCCAGCAGGCAGGTTTCGGCCTCTCCCTGTGCGCTCTCGAATGAGCCGGTAATGGCTTCTGCGCTGAGCACCAGCTTGGCCACCAGCTTGAACAGGGAGCCGATGTTTTCATCCCTGGCCTCGCTTGGCGCGACGGTGATTTGGGACTGAAACTGGCGTAGTGCACTGAGAAACACCCCGACCGGTTGCGGGTCAAGTGCATCCAGGTTGGACTTGATAATGTTGCTCAGCTGCCGCAGTGAGTATTTTTTCAAAGCGCCGATTGCCAGTTCGGCAAACGCGAGCAGGCGGCCGGTGCGACTGATGCGGCTGGCGTTCAGCCCGTGGGGGTAGCCGCTGCCGTCGGTCCGTTCATGGTGCTCCTGTACGGTTCGGGCCACATGGTGGGAATAGGCCGGGAACTGCTGCAGGATCATGGCGCCGACGATCGGGTGACTGCGCACCTGCTGCCAGTGCTCCAGGTTCAGGTTCTGTTCCAGTGGCAGATCGCCAATGCCCAGATGCAGTTCGCCCAGGTCATGTAACAGACCGGCGGTGGCCAGCACCTCCAGCTCCTGTTCGGAAAGCCCCAGCTGTTCGCCGATGACCGTGCTCGCCAGCATCACCCGCAGGCTGTGTTCCAGCAGTTCGGGATGGAGTTTCTGTGCCACGGTCAGTTTGTTCTGGATAGGGAGTTCCAGATGAATCCGGGAGCAGCTCTGTCTGACAAAACCGTCACCCCGCATCATGCGCAGCAGCATGGCCATCTGGGAATCACGGGCCATCAGGTCGCGTCCCAGGGTAACCAGGGTGTGATAATCCACCGCATCTTCGATCCGGGTGGTGAGGTCGATCGGTTTGAGTAGTTTGTGGTTGAGCAGGTGTTGGATCACCCGGCGGTTCAGCGTGGCGCCCTTGGGCAACAGCCGGGCCCCGTCGGCGGACTGGATGTGTTCGGTGCAGACCACCGCCTGCATTTCACCTAGTTCGGCAACCTGTTGTAGATAATTGGTTTCGGGCACGTTGATCTGATCACTCCCGATCGGCTCACAAAAACTGCTAATCGATCCCGGCACTGCACCGGTGTTGCGGTGTTAGTCTTTTAACATGTTAGCCCTGAATCGGGCGGTAACCAAGTTCTGTCAGTTGTCGGGATGAGCGTTCAGATGAGCCCGGCGGCGGTGTTGCCTGGAGATGGGTGATCGGTGGGCTGCACGGCAGCGCGGCCTGTTTTGCCCGGGCCGGCACACTTAGTGAAAGGTGCCGGCCCGGGGATGATGGGCTGATGGCCCAGGCGGATCAACGCCAGAGATCGGTGCTCAGGTAGCGTTCGCCGGTGTCCGGCAGCATGGCCAGCAGGACCTTGCCGCGGAATGCCTCCTCCCGGGCCGCCTTGAGCATGCCAGCCACTGCCGCGCCGGATGAGATGCCGGCGAATATGCCCTCTTTACGGGCCAGATCCCGGGTGGTCGCGTAGGCTTCTTCGGTAGTGATCTGGTAGATGCGGTTATAGATCCGGGTGTTCAGGGTGTCCGGGATAAAGCCGGGCGCGGTACCCATGATCTTGTGCTTGCGGGCAATGCCCTGGGAGAGAATGGGTGAATCGGCCGGTTCGGTGGCAATGATCTCGATCGCCGGGTTGTGCTGGCGCATGTATTTGCCGATACCGGAGATGGTGCCGCCGGTTCCGGTGGTGCAGACGATGGCATCGAGCTGGTCGCCAAAATCGGCCCAGATCTCGTCCGCGGTGCCTTGGTGGGCTTCCGGGTTGTCGGCATTGAAATGCTGACCGACAAAGAACCAGCCGTTCTCGGCGGCCAGTCTGCGGGCCTCTTCAATGGCCCCCTTGGTGCCTTTCTCGGCCGGTGTCAGGACCAGCTTGCCACCGAAGGCGCGCAGGATGGTCTTGCGCTCCTCGCTCATGTCCTCCGCCATGACGAATACCGAGGGGTAACCCTTCTGGGCCGCGATCATGGCCAGGCCGATCCCGGTGTTGCCTGATGTGGGCTCGATCAGGGTGTCGCCAGGCTTCAGGTCGCCGCGTCGTTCGGCACACTCGATCATGTTCAGGGCCGGCCGGTCCTTGACCGAGCCGGCCGGGTTGAAGCTCTCCAGCTTGACCCAGAGTTCAGCCGCCAGGATATCGGTGAAGCTGTTCAGGCGAACAACGGGGGTGTTTCCTATGGTCTGCAGAATGTTGTCGTATTTCATCGGGATGGCCGGCTGTTGACGAGCCAGCGATGATAGCTTATTTCCCGTCTATCTGCCCGGGATCAGCCCATGGGGAAATTGCGGGTTTTCTGCGGGAGGAGCCGGGCCAGCTGCTATATTTCCTTAAAAGTACAAAAATGCGACCTTCCGCACAAAGGATTTGTGGCGGCTGGCCGATAGATTCAGTTGGATCCCCGGAATAAAGAGCAGGAGACGACCATGTCAATGAGTAGCAGCGCACAACCCCATGCGCTCCACACCGCTGATCAACTAGTTCAGGACTCCCTGACCCTGATCTCCCTGCCAGCCGCCTATACCCGACTGCGGGAGGTGATGTCCGCCGAGGACAGCAGTATGAAAGATGTGGCGGAAGTGGTTTCGCTGGATCCGGCGCTGGCGGCGCGGCTGTTACGCATCGCCAACAGCGCCTACTATGGCCTGCCCTCGCAGGTGGAGACCATAACCCGGGCGGTGAATATCCTGGGCACCAGCCAGATTCACGACCTGGCCCTGGCCACCAGCGTGGCTCAGGCGTTCGATGGTGTGCCCAACGAACTGATGGACATGAGCACCTTCTGGTATCGCAGCGTCATGTGCGGTTTCCTGGCCCGCGAACTGGCCAAGGCCAGCGGTATACGGGAGACCGAGAGCCTGTTTGTGCGGGGGTTGCTGCTGGATATCGGCCACCTGATCCTGTTCAGCCGTTTCCCCGCCGCCTGCCGGCAGGCGCTGGCGGAGTCCGGCGATGATCTGCTGGGGTATTATCGCCTGGAGCGTCAGTTGATCGGCTGCGACGCCAATCAGCTGGGCGCCCGGCTGATGGAGGCCTGGAAACTGCCACAGAGTTTTGTCGCTTCATTGGATTTTCTGCAACATCCGGAGGAGGGCCAGTCGCTGGCCCGGCAGGTGGCGGTTCTGCACCTGGCCGCCTGGATCACCCACGGCTTGAATACGGATCTGCTGATGGAGGAGATATTCGGGAAGATTGCCCCGGCTGCCTGGGACCTGGTGGGGCTTACCCGGCCGCAGGTTGTGCAGGTGACCGATACGGTGTCGGGTGAGATGATCGAGGCGATGTACCGGATCTTTGCCGTCAGCGAGTAGCGTGGCGATCCGCCCCGCCACGTCAGCGGCGGGGTTTGTTCAATCTGTTGTCGGAGTAACGGAGCGCCGCCGGATCAGTCGAAGCTCTGGCTCAGTATCACCAGCCGGTCGAGCCGGTTTCTCGCCTCGCCACTGGCGATCGCCTGGGCGGCCCGTTCCACGCCCGCCTGCAGGGTATCGGTAACCCCGGCGGTGTAGATGGCGGCACCGGCATTCAGCTGCACGATATCCCGCGCCGGGCCGGGCTGGTTGTCCAGCACGTTGCGGATAATCTCCAGACTGGTGGTGGCATCGGCCGCCTGCAGCTGGTCGATGGGGGTTCTTTTCAGGCCGAAGTCCTCCGGCTGGATGCTGAAACGGCGCACCTGTCCCTCTTTCAACTCGGCCACTTCGGTGCGGTCGCCGATGCTGATCTCGTCCAGGCCGTCGCGGGAGTGGACCACCATCACATGCCGGCTGCCCAGTTTTTGCAGCACCTGGGCCATCGGCTCCAGCAACTCTTCACTGAACACACCCAGCAGCTGGTTGGGCACGCCGGCCGGGTTGGTCAGGGGGCCCAATACGTTGAATATGGTGCGTGTTCCCATCTCCCGGCGCGGGCCGATGGCGTGTTTCATGGCGCTGTGGTGACCCGGCGCGAACATGAAGCCGACGCCCACCTGGCGCACGCACTGCTCCACCTGGGCCGGTGTCAGGTCGAGCCGGATGCCGGCGGCCTCCACCGCATCGGCGGCACCGGATTTGCTGGAGACCGAGCGGTTGCCGTGCTTGGCCACGTTACAGCCGGCGGCGGCGGCCACAAACATGGAGGCGGTGGAGATGTTGAAGGTGCCGGAGCAGTCACCACCGGTGCCGACAATATCCACGGTGTGGGGCAGGTCGGCGATATTGACCCCGCTGGCCAGCTCCCGCATCACCGCGGCGGCCGCGGCAATCTCGGTGACCGATTCACCTTTCATGCGCAGCCCGATCAGGAAGCCGCCGATCTGCGCCGGCGTGGCACCGCCGGTCATGATGGTGCGCATGACACTGGTCATCTCTTCAGTGGAGAGATCCTTGTGGGCCAGTACCTGATTGATCGCCTGTGGCATCTCCATAGCGTTTCCCCTCTGTATGAATTTCGCTGTTACCTGTTATCCAGAAAATTGCGCAGCAGATCGTGACCATGTTCGGACAGGATCGATTCCGGATGATACTGCACACCCTGTACGTTCAGCTCCCGGTGCCGGATACCCATGATCTCGTCGATGCCACCGGCCGCATCCTGGGTCCAGGCGGTAATCTCCAGACAGTCCGGCAGGCTCTCCCGGTCAATGACCAGCGAGTGGTAGCGGGTGGCGGTGTAGGGGTTGTTGAGATCCTTGAAGATGCCCACGTTGGCGTGGTAGATCAGCGAGGTCTTGCCGTGCATCACCTCGTTGGCATGCACAATCCGGCCACCGAAGGCCTGGCCGATCGACTGGTGTCCGAGACAGACGCCGAGAATCGGGATCTGCCCGGCAAAACGCTGGATGGCGGCGACCGAGATACCCGCTTCCGTGGGGGTGCAGGGGCCGGGGGAGATCACCAGTTGATCCGGCTGCAGGGCCTCGATCTCATCCAGGGTGATGCCGTCGTTGCGGCGTACCTGCACGTCCGCCCCCAGCTCGCCAAAATACTGCACCAGGTTGTAGGTGAAGGAGTCGTAGTTGTCGATCATCAGTAACACGGCTATACCTCCCCGCAACTGTTGTTTTCCAGGCCGGCCTCGGCCAGTGCCACGGCGCGGAATACGGCCCGCCCCTTGTTCATGGTCTCATTCCACTCCAGCTGGGGTTGGGAGTCCGCGACGATGCCGGCACCCGCCTGGATATGCAGCTGCTTGCCCTTGATGACGGCGGTACGGATGGCGATGGCAGTATCCATGTTGCCGTTCCAGGAGAGGTAGCCGACGGCGCCGGAATAGATGCCGCGCTTGACCGGCTCCAGCTCGTCGATAATCTCCATGGCGCGGATCTTCGGCGCGCCGCTGACGGTGCCGGCCGGGAAGGTGGCACGCAGGACATCGATGGCGTTCATGCCCGCTTTCAGTTTGCCGGTGACGTTGGAGACGATGTGCATGACGTGGGAGTAGCGCTCCACAATCATCTTGTCAGTCAGCTTGACGCTGCCGGTTTGGGCCACCCGTCCGGCGTCATTGCGGCCCAGGTCGATCAGCATCAGGTGCTCCGCCAGCTCCTTGGGGTCGGCCAGCAGCTCCTGTTCCAGGGCCTGGTCCTCCGCATCGGTCTGGCCCCGGGGCCGGGTGCCGGCGATGGGGCGCACCGTTACTTCACCATCTTCCAGCCGGGTCAGGATCTCCGGCGAGGAGCCGACGATATGGAAATCGCCCAGGTTGTAGAAGTACATATAGGGACTCGGGTTGAGTCCGCGCAGCGCCCGGTAGAGATCCAGGGGTTCGGCGTGATAGGGAATCGACAGGCGCTGGGAGATCACTGTCTGCATGCAGTCGCCGTCCAGGATATAGGACTTGATCCGCTCCACCGCCTGTTTGAAGCCCTGCTCGGTAAAGCCGGAGATGAAGTCGGTCTCGTTGATCTGGTGACGTTGGCGCAGCGGCTGTTCCGGCAGGCACTCGCGCATCCGCTCTACCACCGAGCGCAGCCGTTTGCGGCCCGATTCAAACGTGCCGCCACTGGTCGGGTCCACATGCACGATCACGTAGAGCCGGCCACGCAGGTTGTCGAATACCACCACTTCGTCAGAGACCAGCAGCAGTATATCCGGGGTGCCGATGCTGTCCGGGTTGGGGCAGCGGGCCAGTTTCGGTTCGATATAGCGGATGGTGTCATAGCCGAAATAGCCCACCAGGCCACCGGTAAAACGGGGCAGGTCGGGATGGCTGGCCACCCGGTAGCGCTGCTGGAAGGATTCGATAAAGCCAAGCGGATCGTCCACTTCATGGGACTCCACCACTTCGTCGTCGGTCTCGATGGTGATGGTGTGTCCGGTGACCCGCAGCAGGGTGCGGCAGGGGAGTCCGATAATGGAGTAACGGCCCCACTTTTCGCCGCCCTGTACCGACTCCAGCAGATAGGAGTTGGGGGCATCGGCCAGTTTCAGGTAGACGCTTAAGGGGGTGTCCAGGTCGGCCAGTACCTCGCACATCAGCGGGATACGGTTGTGGCCCTGGTTGGCCAGCTGTTCAAACTGTTCGGGTGTCATGTGCCTCTCCACACAGCAAAACTAAAAGACAGGAATAGGGGTGCGCTGCATTACCAACGCCATCGTGTTCCTGTCTTGTCTGTTTCGTGGTGGAGCATGCGGAAGGATTTGTTGTTGTCTCAATTTGTGGGCTTAAGATAATCGATTACGGCACAACTATCCAGTGCGAATACAGCGACAGCGGATTGGCGCGCTCCCGCTGTGTGGTTATTCGAACAGATCGGTGAGCTGTTCCAGTGTATCGATCACCGCATCCGGCCGGGAGCGCCGGATGTCCGCACCGTGGTTGTAACCATAGGGCACGCAGACGATGGCGAAGCCGGCCGCCCGGGCGGCCTTCACGTCATTGGATGAGTCACCCACCATCAGGGCGTCCGCCGGACTGATGCCGAACTGTTCGGCGCTGTGCAGCAACGGCAGGGGGTCCGGTTTTTTGCGCGGCAGGGTGTCACCGCTGGTGATCAGGCTGAAATAGTCGTAGATGCCCAGGGCCCGCAGCAGGGGGCGGGTGAACTGGTCCGCCTTGTTGGTGACGCAGGCCAGGCGGTAGCCGGCGCTCTGCAGTCGCTCCAGGGCCGGCTTTACGCCCGGATAGAGCCGGGAGCGCTGGCCGTTGTGACGGCGGTAGAGATCCATGAACAGGGGGAGTGCCCGGGCATACTCGCTGTCATCCGGTTCCCCCTCCAGCTGTCCGATCAGGGCCCGCTTGACCAGCCGCTCCACGCCGTTACCGACCCACTCCCGGACCCGGGATTCGCCCCAGGCGGGGCGGTCGATTCCGGTCATCATGCCGTCGATGCAGTAGGCCAGGTCGGGCACGCTGTCCACCAGGGTGCCATCCAGGTCGAACAGGATCAGCCGGGGTTTTTTCACCAGCCCGGCGCTCATGCCTTGGCCAGCTCTTCGCGCATCTGCCCGATTATGGTGTCATAGTGGTGCGGATCGGATGCCTGGGCTTTGCCGAAAATACCGGAGCCGGCGACAAAGGTATCGGCGCCCGCGGCGGCGATCTCGCGAATGTTGTCCGCCTTCACGCCGCCATCGATCTCCAGGCGGATGTCCCGGCCGGACGCATCGATCAGCTGCCGGCAGGCGCGCAGTTTGTCCAGTGCGGCGGGGATGAAGCTCTGGCCGCCAAAGCCCGGGTTGACCGACATAATCAGGATCATGTCGATCTTGTCCAGCACATAGTCCAGGTGACTGAGTGGTGTGGCCGGGTTGAACACCAGTCCCGACTTGCAGCCGTGATCGCGGATCAGTTGCAGTGAGCGGTCCACGTGTTCGCTGGCTTCCGGGTGGAAGGTGATGTAAGTGGCGCCGGCCTTGGCGAAGTCGGGAATGATGCGATCCACCGGTTTGACCATCATGTGTACATCGATATCCGCTGTGACGCCGTGTTTACGCAGCGCTTCACATACCAGCGGGCCGATCGTAAGGTTGGGCACGTAGTGATTATCCATGACATCGAAATGCACAATATCGGCGCCGGCAGCCAGTACATTGTCAACTTCCTCGCCCAATCTGGCGAAATCAGCGGAGAGGATGGAGGGCGCTATTTTGTAATCGGTCATGGACAATCTCCCGTGTGGCCTATCGGCCTGTCGAATTATGAATGGAGGCACTCTACCGCAAGCGTCGCTACATTTCACCAGAAAAATTTGTAAGATATTGATTGAGAAGCAATATTTATGGTGGCTATAAAATTATCTTAAGAACTTGTGTGCGGTCGGTCTGGTTGGCCGGCGGTCGTTGGAACACCTGATGGAGGTACTATGCAGATCAAACGCTTATTGCCCATCCTGCTGCTGTTGGCCAGCCCGTTGTGGGCATCGGATCTGGCCCGGGAGGGGCGCATTGCCGCGGAGATCCGGGATGGACTGGTGGTGGGGGAGCCGCTGATGTTGCAGGCGGACGACGGCACCGGTTTCTTCACCATTTACGCCCAGGAGCAGTCGGCTTACAACCATGGTGCGGTGATTCTCCTGCATGGACGGGGCGCCCATCCTGACTGGGCCGATGTGATCCACCCACTGCGTACCGCACTGCCCGAGTATGGCTGGAAAACGCTCTCGATCCAGATGCCTGTCGCCGCCGCTGATGCTTCCGGCTGGGTCTATGCCGAGCTGATTCCGGAGGCGTTCCCGCGAATCGCTGCTGCGGTGGCCTATCTGAAACAGCAAGGGGTGGCCAGTATTGTACTGGTTGGCCACAGCCTGGGTGCCCGCATGGGGGTCGAATATCTGGCCCAGGGGGTGCCTGAAGAGGTGAAGGCGTACGTGGCAATCGGTCTGCCGGCCGGAAAGGCGGTTGCGGACGGCGGGGTGCTGGCGGCGCTGGAAAAACTGCAACTGCCCCTGCTGGATATCTACGGCAGTCAGGATATCGATGCGGTGTTGCAGAGTGCCCCGGCGCGTCTCCGGGCCGCCCGGCTGGCGGAGAATCCGGCCTACAGGCAGCGCCGGATTGATGGAGCGGATCACTTTTTTACCGGGCTGGATGATACCTTGCTGGCAGAAGTACGTGCCTGGTTAGGGCGGATAATCGACGATGTGCAGGTGCAGCAAAATAATCTTGACGTTAACGTAAACACAAACTAGGGTTTATTGAGTCCCGACTGGAGCGCCCGATGAGACAACGTCGCCACAGTGATTCGCTGAAATTTGAACCGCGTGATCCGCACTATGCCCGGCGGGTGCGGGAGGCGTTCGAGGGGCAGTCCCTGCTGGCTTCGCTCGGTGTGGAGTTTTCCCGGGTCGAGCCCGGTTTCTGTGAGTTGCAACTCCCCTACCGGGAGGATATCAGCCAGAATCACGGCTACTTCCACGGGGGCGCTATCGCCACGCTGGCCGATGTGTGCGGTGGTTTTGCCGGCTGGAGTCTGCTGCCGCCGGATCGCTGGATCGTTACGGTGGAGTACAAAACCAATATCGTGGCGCCGGGACGGGGGGAGCGGCTGGTCGGTCGCGGGCGTGTGGTCCGGGCCGGTCGTTCGCTGACCACTACCGAGATCGAAATCCTCGCGGTTGAGGGAGGGCAGGAGTCGCTCTGCGCCACTGCCCTGCAGACACTGATGACGGTGCCGGCCCGGGCATGAACAGGGCCAGGGCACTTTCAGCAGCGGTAATCGGGTGCCTGGAAATTGTTCCGCTGGTTTTGAGAATCCGAAGCGGATGTTGCTACCTTGGGCTGGATTTTCCGCAATGTTTGTTGCGTGTTCAAGGTCTGTTGTCGGTTGAATTTGCGAATAAGCTTGCAGATCTCAAGCCAGCGGGCTAGAGTTTATTTGACTTTGCCATGCCGTAGATCAGTATTTTAGCTTTTTTGGATAAACGTCTGATCTGTTTTGGTGTGGTGGGTGGTGCGATGTCGCCGTTGCCGGGAGAATTGGCGCGGGACTGAGCAGTATGGCTGCACGTGCCGGAACACATCATTACCGATGTCAACAATATCTCTCACAAGGAGAAAACCGTACCATGAAGAAAATCCATGCAATCGCTTCTGCAGTCACCCTGACTGCGGTTATGTCAACCAACGCCTTTGCCGGCGCAACACTTGATGCGGTAAAGAAGAAAGGATTTGTACAATGCGGGGTGAGTACCGGTCTGCCTGGTTTTTCCAGCGCCGATGAAAAAGGTAACTGGTTTGGCCTGGATGTGGATGTCTGTCGTGCGGTCGCAGCCGCCGTGTTTGGTGACGCCGGCAAGGTTAAATACACACCGTTGACCGCCAAGGAGCGTTTCACCGCACTGCAGTCCGGCGAGATCGACATGCTGTCCCGTAACACCACCTGGACACTGACCCGTGATTCCTCACTGGGGCTTAACTTCGCCGGTGTCAATTACTACGACGGCCAGGGCTTCATGGTAAACAAGAACCTGGGTGTGAAGAGCGCGCTGGAACTGGATGGGGCTTCATTCTGTATCCAGGCAGGCACCACCACCGAGTTGAACCTGGCCGATTATTTCCGCGCCAACAACATGAAGTACACCCCGGTGACATTTGACTCGTCCGATGAAACCGTCAAGGCGTTTGACTCCGGTCGCTGCGATGCACTCACCTCAGACCAGTCCCAGCTCTACGCGCTGCGCATCAAGCTGGGTAATCCGGACGGCGCCGTTGTACTTCCGGAAGTGATCTCCAAGGAGCCGCTGGGCCCGGTTACCGCACAGGGTGATGACGAATGGTACAAGATCGTTCGCTGGTCACTGTTTGCCATGATCAATGCTGAAGAACTGGGCGTGAATTCCGGTAACGTGGACAAGATGATGTCCAGTGATGACCCGAACGTCCGCCGTCTGCTGGGACAGGAAGGTATCAAGGGCAGTGGTCTGGGTCTCGCCGATGACTGGGCTGTAAATATCATCAAACAGGTGGGTAACTACGGAGAAGCCTTCGAGCGTAACGTAGGCCAGGGTAGTCCGCTGAAGGTTGCACGTGGACAGAACGCGCTCTGGAACAAGGGCGGTCTGCAGTACGCTCCACCTATCCGCTAGTCCGTGTGCCCGGCGAGGCCGGGTTCAGCAGACCAGCTGATCGGTTCGCTGATTCCGGCATCCCGGGCGCTTTGGGAGCTACAGGGCACCGTTCTCCGCCCTGTAGCTTATTTGCCTTAACTGCCCCGAAGGTATTTTTATGGCGGATGAACATCGGAACGTGCCGGAGCTAGCCAAGCCGGCACTCTGGAGACGACCAGCAGTCCGGTCACTGTTTTTTCAGATTCTGCTGGTCGCAGGTATCGGCTTCTTCGGTTACACCATCTTTCAGAACACGCTCCATAATATGGAGCTGCGCGGTATCAGTACCGGTTTCGGCTTCCTCGAGAATGAGGCCGGCTTCGGAATCCTGATGACCCTCATCCCCTTCGATGAGACTTACACATACGGTCGCACCTTCCTGGTCGGCTTGCTCAACACCCTGCTGGTCGCGTCGCTGGGCATCTTATTTGCCACCATCATCGGTTTCATCATGGGCGTTGCGCGGTTGTCGCGTAACTGGATCATTTCGCGCCTTGCCACCATCTATATCGAGGTGTTCCGGAATATCCCGCTGCTGTTGCAGATCATGTTCTGGTACTTCGCCGTCCTGCGTCCACTGCCGGGGCCCCGGCAAAGCCTGATCCTGAACGACACCTTTTATCTCAGTAATCGCGGCCTCTACATGCCGAGTCCCATATTTGGCGAGGGATTCTGGTTGGTGATGGTCGCGCTGGCGGTGGCGATAGTGGCCAGTGTCCTGGTGATCCGCTGGGCGCGTAAACGGCAGGAAGCGACCGGCGAGCAGTTCCACTCCGTGTATGCTTCGATCGGAATGGTGATCGGTCTGCCGCTGTTGGTCTTTTTACTTTCGGGTAGTCCGCTGACCTGGGACTTCCCGGTTTTGCAGCGTTTCAACATGGCCGGCGGCATGGTGATTATTCCAGAACTGGCGGCGCTGCTGGTGGCGTTGAGTATCTATACCGGCGCCTTCATTGCCGAGGCGGTCCGTTCCGGTATTCTGGCGGTGAGTCATGGACAGACCGAGGCGGCTCATGCACTTGGCCTGCGCCCCGCCCAGACACTGCGCCTGGTGATCATTCCCCAGGCGCTGCGGGTGATTATTCCGCAGCTCACCAGCCAATACCTTAACCTGACCAAGAACTCCTCCCTGGCTACCGCGATCGGTTATCCCGATCTGGTGGCGGTGTTCGCCGGTACCACCCTGAACCAGACCGGGCAGGCGGTAGAGGTGATTGCCATGACCATGGCGGTCTATCTGGCGATCAGTCTGACCATTTCGTTGTTCATGAACTGGTACAACAAACGAATCCAACTGGTGGAGAGGTAATCCATGAGCGTCCATACCCCCCATCCCGATCTGCCGCCACCTACCCTGAGTGTCGGTGTCCTAGGTTGGTTGAGAACCAATCTGTTCTCTTCGCCGCTGCACACAGTGCTGAGTCTGTTTGCCATCTACCTGGTCTATCTGACGGTACCACCGATCATCAGCTGGGTATTTATCGATTCCACCTGGGTGGGTGACACCCGGGAGGCCTGCAGCGCAACCACCGGCGCCTGCTGGGTATTTGTGAAGGTGCGCATCAACCAGTTCATGTACGGCTTTTTTCCGGAGTCGGAATACTGGCGGATCAATCTCGCCTTTGGCATGCTGATCCTGCTGGCCATCCCCTTGTTTATCAAGAAGTTTAATCACAAGGGTAAGCTGGCCCTGTTTATCCTGGTGGTCTACCCGTTCGTCATATACGTGCTTTTCGCCGGTGGTTACTTTGGTCTGATGCCGGTGGAAACCAGTAAATGGGGTGGCCTCAGCCTGACCCTGATTCTGGCCGGAGTTGGTATCGCCGCCTCGTTACCCCTGGGTATCGTGCTGGCACTGGGCCGGCGCTCCAAGATGCCCATTGTCAAATCTGTTTCCGTGGTGTTCATCGAGTTCTGGCGTGGTGTACCGCTGATCACGGTACTGTTCATGTCTTCGGTGATGCTGCCGCTGTTCCTGCCGGAAGGCACCAATTTCGACAAGTTGTTGCGTGCCATGATCGGTATTGCCCTGTTCCAGTCGGCCTATATGGCCGAAGTGGTCCGGGGGGGGCTGGCGGCAATACCGAAAGGGCAGTACGAAGCGGGTGAGGCGTTGGGCCTCAGTTACTGGCAGAGCATGGGGCTGATTATCCTGCCCCAGGCTTTGAAGCTGGTGATACCGGGTATCGTGAACACCTTTATTGCCCTGTTCAAGGACACCACACTGGTGTTGATCATCGGCCTGTTTGATCTGCTGGCCATTATTCAGCAGGCGTTTGCCGATCCGGACTGGCTGGGATTCTCCATCGAGGGTTATGTCTTTGCCGCCAGTATCTTCTGGATCTTCTGCTTCAGTATGTCGCGTTACAGTATGGCGTTGGAAAAGAAACTGCATACCGGCCATGCCCGCTAATTACAATGAATAGCCAAAAGTTGGAGACACATTATGTCTGAGACTGACAACGCAACCAGCCCGTCAGTGGATCCCGCCGATCTCACCATCGAGATGCGCGGAGTGCACAAGTGGTATGGCCAGTTCCATGTCCTGAAAGATATTAACCTGGCGGTAACCCGGGGCGAACGGATCGTGATCTGCGGACCGTCCGGATCGGGTAAGTCCACCATGATTCGCTGTATCAACCGGCTGGAAGAGCACCAGCAGGGACAGATTATTGTGGACGGCACCGAGCTCACCGACGATGTGAAGCATATCGACCAGGTGCGTAAGGAAGTGGGCATGGTGTTCCAGCACTTCAACCTGTTCCCGCACCTGACGGTTCTGGAAAACTGCTGCCTGGCGCCGATCTGGGTGCGCAAGATGCCGCGCAAGGAGGCGGAGGCCGTGGCCATGCAGTACCTGGAGAAGGTGAAGATCCCGGAACAGGCGAAGAAATATCCCGGCCAGCTCTCCGGCGGTCAGCAGCAGCGTGTGGCGATCGCCCGCAGTCTCTGCATGAATCCGCAGATCATGCTGTTTGATGAGCCCACCTCGGCCCTGGATCCGGAGATGATTAAAGAGGTGCTGGATACCATGATCGAGCTGGCCGAGAGCGGTATGACCATGCTCTGTGTGACCCATGAGATGGGGTTTGCCAAGACGGTGGCGAACCGGGTGATTTTCATGGATGCGGGTGAGATCATTGAAGAGAACGAACCCCACGAGTTCTTCAACAATCCCCAGTCCGACCGTACCAAACTGTTTCTCAGTCAGATCCTGCAGCACTGAGACCTTTAACTGCTGCTTGATATTGCCCATAAAAAAACAGGCCCGACAATGTCGGGCCTGTTTTGTATCTGGCCGCTGTTAATCGAAAGGTTGTGGCCGTGGCGTGCTGTCAGTGGAAGGCGGCAGGATTGGCATCAGGAATGAAGGCTGATCACCGGTCAGGGTCTTCAGGAAGGCGACGATTTTAGCGTTTTCTTCGTCGGTAAACTTCTTGCCCAACTGCAGGCGGCCCATTATATCCACTGCCTCGGTCAGGGTCTCCGCCTCACCATCGTGGAAGTACGGATAGGTCATCTCCACGTTACGCAGGGTGGGAACCTTGAACTTGAAGCGGTCCGCATCCTTGCCGGTGACGGCGGCCAAACCCTCGGCCGAGCTCTTTGCCTGGTACGGTTCTACAACACCCATCTTCTGGAACGAGGTGCCGCCCACTGCGGGACCATTGTGACATGCGACGCAACCGCTCATCTTGAACAGCTGGTATCCCTCCAGTTCAGTGGCGGTGATGGCATCTTTGTCGCCAAGCAGCCACTGGTCAAAACGGGAGTTGGGCGTGACCAGGGTCTTCTCGAACTCAGCAATTGCCTGAGTTACCCGGTCAATGTTGATTTCCGAATCACCGAATACCTGTTTGAATTCAACGACGTACTGCGGAATGGATTTAATTACATCGATGGCCAGGGTATGGGTGGATGCCATCTCGCCGGGATTGGCGATCGGGCCGCCGGCCTGCTCTTTCAGGTCGGCTGCGCGGCCGTCCCAGAACTGGGCCACGTTCATGCTTGAGTTAAGTACAGTGGGCGCGTTGATCGGGCCCTGTTGCCAATTGTGTCCAATGGAAGTCTTAAGATTATCCGTGCCGCCCATGCTCAGGTTGTGACAGGAGTTACAGGAGATGAATCCGGATTTGGACAGGCGCGGATCGAAATAGAGTTTTTTACCGAGTTCTACTTGTGCGAGGTTTATTTCCTTCACCGGCGCGATGGGAGAGATTGGCTCCTCGGCCATGGCTACGCCGGCAACAGCGGTCATCGTAGCAATACTGCAGCTGATTACACGTTGTTTAACTTTGTTCACTTTAGGATCCTCCGGAACAAAAAAGTTGGACGCTTTCTTAGAAGCGTTCTAATAATAAACACGTTAAAAAAAAGGTTAATTGTCCCAGGTCAATGGTTTCAGGTATTCAGGTTGCCGTTCAGAAAACTGAGTACCGGGTCACTCTGGGGGGCTATACGGGGTGGTATTTGGCGCGACAGCGGCTGCTAGCCAAGCTCTGCCAGCAGTTGCTCCATCAGGCTGAGTGCCTGTTGCCGATAGCCGCCGCCAAACAGGTTGAGGTGGTTCAGGACATGGTACAGGTTATAAAGTTGCTTGCGCACCGGATAGCCCGGGGGCAGTGGCCAGGCTTCATTGTAGGCGGCGTAGAAATCCGCCGGGAATCCGCCAAACAGTTCGCTCATGGCAATATCGGTTTCCCGGTCGCCGTAGTAGACCGCCGGATCAAAGATGACCGGCCGGCCTTCCCGGTCATAGGCGAAATTGCCACTCCAGAGGTCACCGTGCAGCAGTGACGCCGCAGGCGCGTGGTCAAGCAGGGCCGGGACGGCTTCAAGCAGTTGCTGGCCACGCTCCTGCAGCCTGCCTGTCTCCCCCCGGGCTGCGGCCAGTTGCAGCTGGTGACCGAGGCGTTGTTGCTGCCAGAACTCGATCCAGGAGTCGCCTGGGGTGTTGGGCTGTGGTGTGCTGCCCAGGATGTTGTCCCGGTGCCAGCCGAACCGCCGGCCGGTATGACGGTGCAGGGCGGCCAGTTGGCGTCCGGCCTGAAGCGGGTCACCGTGACTGCTCAGGTCGATAAATTCCAGTGCCAGGTAGGCATGCTGGCCAATGATGCCCTGTGCCAGGCCGCGCGGAACCCGCATGACTCCGGCGGCAGCGAGTGCTTCAAGGCCATCCGTCTCATCCTCGAACATGTGGAGGCGATCAATCTGATTCAGTTTGACAAAGTACCGCCGGTTGCCGACCGAGAGCCGGCAGGCCTGATTGATGCAGCCCCCGGACAGGGGTACGCACTGTATCTCTTGTGTGGTCAGGTCGCTGTCAGGGTCGATGGCCAGGAGTATCGAGCGCCAGTCAGTTTTTGCGGGTGTGCCGTTCAATAGTTACCGAGCCGGTTGTGCAATGGACTGCTGCGGGGAAAGTGGGCCCGCAGAAACTCCATCTGGTCCGCCAGCACATTGTGCCCCTGAAGATAAATATATTCCGCATGGGTCGGCGTAAAGGGGATTGCCAGTAACTGCATGCCGGCATCTTCGGGTGTGCGGCCCGCCTTGTGATTGTTGCAGCGGATGCAGGCGGTCACCACGTTATTCCACACATCCGGGCCGCCCAGGCTCAGTGGGCGAACATGATCCCGGGAGAGCAGTTTCCGGGGAAAATGCTGACCACAATAGAGGCAGATATGGCCGTCGCGCTGGAACAGCGTGTGGTTGTTGAGCGGTGGGCAGTAGCCGTCCCGCATCTTCTCCAGTGCCCGGCTGTTGCCATGCGTGGCGATAATCGAATTGACATCGACATGACTCTGCCGGTGGGTCCTGGCGTTGATGCCGCCATGAACCCGGTAAAGCACCCGTCCACAGGTGTAGGCGATCTGGTCAAGGAAGTGCAGACGCACCGCATCCCGGTAATCGATCCACTCAAGAGGCATGCCGGCCAGATCAGTTCTTAGTATCAGTTGTTGAAGCCCTGCCATGTTGAAAACCCTGTCTACTACTTATTTAGTTAGCATAGTTCGAAACCGGCCGCAAATCGCGTCCGCACTGGCTTTTTTTGAACCTTGGAACCTGTCCCCGGTGCCGGATTACTTGTCCGGGCACAAGTAATCCGGGCCTGTGCTCCACCCTCGGGTTTCCCGCCCGCGACGGGACGTCCATGGCACCCGGCGGAGCCCAACCCTGAATGACTCCAAGATGAACCGGCAGATTGGCTGCACAGGCGGTGTGGGGCGATGCCAGCGGCTGGACAGGGGGTGCAGATGTCTCCCCTCTAACGGGTAGGAAAATTGTGTCAAAAGTGGTTGACAAAGTTTAAAAAAGGCCAAGTTATCTGTTTGTTATGCACAGCTGCGGTGCAGCAAGGTGATTTTTGTTCAGATGAACGCCCGTTCCCCGGTCAAGGAACACCAAAATAGCGTAACTAATTGTTTTATAAAGAAAACAGCTATTTGGTCATTTTTTTGTCAAATTAACCAAAATGCAATGAATTACGGGCTTTGCGGCTAATTCCAACGGTTTTTCAACAGAGTTATCCACAGCTTCTGTGGATAAACCCAATTGTTTATTGTGGAATAAGGGGTTAGCGGTTTTTGCAGAGGTTTCGCTTCATCGTCAGGGTATGTCGTCGGTCATTTCGCCATGGGCCCCCCCGAAGTGGCTATCGGGGGTAAACGGGTGGGTCACGCCCCCCATTTGGCCCGGCCGTTATAGCCGGGAAAAGGACGGCCCGTTAGTGTTAAATTCCCGGGAGTCAGGTAGCATTCCGCCATGCCAGAACAACTGATCCTCCGGGTTGCCGTGCCGGCCCCGCTTTACCACTGCTTTGACTATCTGCCCCCGGTTGATGCGACAGCTGACCAGCTGGTCCCCGGGGTGCGCGTGCGTGTGCCCTTCGGCCGCGGTGAACGCTGCGGCCTGCTGTTGGAACTGGTTTCGCCCGCCGAGGGCGACGGGCGGCGCCTGAAGGCCGCCCAGGCGATTCTGGATCCGCTGCCGCTCTTCTCCGCCGGTGATCTGGCACTGTTGCGCTGGGCGGCCGGCTATTATCACCACCCTATCGGCGAGGTGATTGCCAATGCCCTGCCGGTGCGGTTGCGTAAAGGGGAAGCGCCGGTTCCGGTACTGCAGCGGATCTGGTCGTTGACCGCGCTCGGTGAGCAGCAGCAGCCGGACGCACTCAGGCGAGCGCCGAAACAGGCCGAACTACTGACGCTGCTGCGGGAGTCCGGTGGCAGTCTGGAGCAGGCACAGATCCTGCAAATCTGCGGGAGCTGCCAGCCGGCCCTGAAAGCGCTGGCCGGAAAAGGCTGGATCAGCATGGACGACCGGCTGCCGGAACAGTGCGGGACAGCTCCCGTGCCCCCGCCGTCACGTCTTAATGCCGATCAGCAGCATGCGGTGGAAGCGGTCGATCTGGAGCGCTTTGGTGCCTGTCTGCTGGATGGGGTGACCGGCAGCGGCAAGACCGAGGTCTATCTGGATCTGGTGAGTAAGGTTCTGGCGGCCGGGCGGCAGGCCCTGGTGCTGGTGCCGGAGATCGGCCTGACCCCGCAATTGATCCGCCGTTTCGAGCGGCGTCTGGGCCGGGGGCTGGCAGTACTCCATTCCGGCCTGGCGGCCGGGGAACGGGAACGTGCCTGGCACCTGGCCCGGCTGGGACACGCGGACGTGGTGCTGGGCACTCGCTCGGCCCTGCTGACCCCGTTGCCCAGGCTCGGACTGATCGTGGTGGACGAAGAGCATGATCTGTCCTTCAAACAGCAGGATGGATTTCGCTACTCGGCCCGGGATCTGGCGGTCATCCGGGCTCAGCGCGCCGACTGTCCGGTGATACTGGGCAGTGCCACGCCATCACTGGAGTCGCTGCAGAATGCCCGTGCGGGGCGTTACACCCATCTGCGCCTGACCCAACGGGCCGGCGATGCCCAGCCTGCGCGCATGGATCTGCTGGATATCCGCTCCGTGCGCATGGAGGCGGGACTCTCACCGGTGCTGCTGCAGAAGCTGCGGGAGACCCTGGACGCCGGCAACCAGGCGTTACTGTTTATCAACCGGCGCGGGTATGCGCCCATCGTCACCTGCCACGCCTGCGGCTGGGTGGCCCAGTGTCGCCGTTGTGATGCCCGCATGACCCTGCACGCCGCCAGCCGACTGCTGTGGTGCCACCATTGTGGATCGCAACGGCGCCAGGATGAAAAATGCCCCGAGTGTGGTGATACGGATCTGCGCAGCCTGGGTCAGGGGACTGAACGGGTTGAGCAGGTGCTGGCCGGCTGTTTCCCCGATGTGGGTATTGCCCGTATCGACCGGGACAGCACCCGCCGCAAGGGGAGCCTGGATCAGCTGCTCAACGGTATCCGAAACGGTAAGTACTCACTTCTGCTGGGAACCCAGATGCTGGCCAAGGGGCATCACTTCCCGGACGTGACCCTGGTGGGCATCCTGGATGTGGATCAGGGTCTGTTCGGGGCGGACTTCCGTGCTGCCGAGCGCATGGCCCAGTTGATCATCCAGGTGGCGGGCCGGGCCGGGCGGGCGGAAAAGCCGGGCCGGGTGCTGATCCAGACCCGCCATCCGGATCACCCGATGATGCAGCTGCTGGTGCATCGGGGCTACGCCGCGTTTGCCGAGGAGATGCTGGCGGAGCGCCAGGCGGCCGCTTTTCCACCCTTCAGTTACCAGGCGCTGCTGCGGGCCGAGGCGCCCCGGGAGCAGGCGCCCCGGGCGTTCCTGGATGAGGCCCGGGCGCTGGCGGAAAGCCTCTCCGGTGGACGGGTGGAGCTCTGGGGGCCGGTACCGGCACCGATGGAGCGACGGGCCGGGCGATTCCGCGCCCACCTGCTGCTGCAGGCGGATCAGCGGGCCGATCTGCAACGGCTGTTATCCGCCTGGGTGCATCGGCTGGCGGCGCTCAAATCGGCCCGCCGGGTGCGCTGGTCGATCGATGTGGATCCCCAGGAGATGTTCTGATCCGGTGTGGCCCAGTGCCCGTTCTTCACCGGCATCCGGCCAGCGGCAGTTACCCTGCCAGCGGCTTTGTTGTATCCTTACGCGTTTCCGTTTTTCCCCTAGGTAGAAGATGAAGAACCAGATTCAGCAGTTGGTATCCCAGGCCCTGAGCAAGATCGCCGAGGATGGCCGGATTGGCGACGCGCCGATTCCCCAGCCCATCATAGAACGTACCCGGGATCCGCGACATGGCGATTTCGCCTGTAATGTGGCGTTGGTGCTGGCCAAGGCGGCACGCTGCAAGCCACGAGATCTGGCGGAACAGCTGATAGCCGCCCTGCCCACCTCGCCGGCGGTGGCGAAAGTTGAGATTGCCGGTCCCGGCTTTATCAACTTTACCCTGGCGGCGGATGCCTACCGCGCCGTGATCCGCGAAGTGCTGAACCAGGGGTATGACTATGGCCGCAGTAAGCTGGGCCGGGGCAAGCGCGTGCAGGTGGAGTTTGTCTCCGCCAACCCCACCGGGCCGCTGCATGTGGGCCATGGCCGGGGCGCCGCCTACGGTGCGGTGGTGGCGGATCTGCTGGAAGCCATCGGTTATGACGTGCACCGGGAGTACTACGTCAACGACGCGGGCCGGCAGATGGATATCCTGGCCGCCAGTGTCTGGCTGCGCTACCTGGAACTGTGCGATGAAACCATCGCCTTCCCCAGCAACGGCTACCGGGGCGACTATGTCTGGGATATCGCCGCCACCCTGCACCGGGAGCATGGTGACAGCTACCGGCATGCCGCCAGCGAGGTTTTTGATGGCGTGGCGGCGGATGAACCGGCCGGGGGTGACAAGGAAAAACACATCGATGATGTGATTGAGCGGGCCAAGCAGCTGCTGGGGGATAACCGCTACCGCTACGTGTTCGAGCTGGCCCTGAATACCATCCTGGATGATATCCGGGACGACCTGGCCCTGTTCGGTGTCACCTACCAGGAGTGGTTTTCGGAGCGCAGCCTGACCGAGTCGGGTGCGGTGAACAAGAGCCTGCAGCGTCTGCAGGAGTCCGGCTATGTCTACGAGAAGGGCGGCGCGCTCTGGTTCAAGTCCACCGAGTTTGGAGATGAGAAGGACCGGGTGGTGGTGCGGGACAATGGCCAGACCACCTACTTTGCCTCCGACATCGCTTACCACATGGATAAGCTGGAACGGGGGTTCGAGCGGGTCATCGACGTGTGGGGTGCTGATCACCACGGCTATGTGCCGCGGGTCAAGGCGGCCATGCAGGCGGTGGGGGATGATCCTGACCGGCTGGATGTCCTGCTGGTGCAGTTCGCCATCCTCTACCGCGGTGGTGAGCGGGTGCAAATGTCGACCCGCTCCGGCTCCTTTGTGACCCTGCGGGAGCTGCGCAAGGAGGTGGGCTCTGATGCGGCGCGCTTCTTCTACGTGATGCGCAAGTGCGAACAGCATATGGATTTTGATCTGGATCTGGCCAAGTCCCAGTCCAGCGATAACCCGGTCTACTACGTACAGTATGCCCACGCCCGGGTCTGCAGTGTGCTGCGCCAGGCGGCGGAAAAGGGTATCCCGGTGGATATCACGCCAGGCGACCGGAACCTGGAACGGCTCACCGAGGAGCATGAACAGACCCTGCTGAAGACCCTCTCCCGCTACCCCGAGGTGGTGGAGAATTCGGCCCTGAATGAGGAGCCGCACCAGTTGACCCACTATGTGCGGGATCTGGCCAACGACTTCCATACCTATTACAACGCCCACCAGTTCCTGGTGGAGGATGAGGCGCTGCGGGATGCCCGGATCAAGCTGATCCTGGCGGTGCGCCAGGTATTGCGCAACGGACTCAATCTGCTGGGGGTCTCCGCGCCGGAGAAGATGTAATGCCGCGGGACTACAAGAACCGGGCGACACCGGCGAGAAAGAGCAAGGCAAAACCCCAGAGTGGCTGGAAATGGTTTGCGGCCGGTCTGCTGGTGGGGCTGTTTATTACCCTGCTGGTGTGGCTCGCACTGACGCCGGAAGGGCCCCGGCGGCCGACGCCGGCGGTGGTTGAACGTTCCTACACGCCACCTCCGGAAGAGGCCGCCAGGCCGGAGCCAAAACCGGCGCCGGCCAAAAAGACGCCCGCTGCCCCCAAGCCCCGTTTTGACTTCTACACCATTCTGCCCGAGATGGAGGTGGTGGTGCCGGATCCGGAACCGGACAAGGAGCCGGCCGCTGCGCCGGCAACGGGCGGCGCCGCCCCGGTAGTCAGTGCCACCGCCCGCACCACAACCCCGTCCGCCTACTACATGTTGCAGATGGGTTCGTTCCGCAAGTTTGCCGATGCGGACAAGCTGAAGGCGAGTCTGGCGCTGGTGGGTATTGAGGCCGAGATACAGAAGTTCACCCTGGATGGGGGCGAGGTATTCCATCGGGTTCGCAGCGGTCCCTACACCAGCAACCAGGTCAATACACTGCGCACCCGGCTGGCCCAGAACAACATCAACAGTCTGGTTATCAAGCTGAAGAAGTAGACCGGCTGCCTGCGTCGGCGGGGGTAATCCGGCAGCGGTGCTGGGTTGGGCACGCCTTGTGCGCCGGTGTACATAGGGCGCCGGGTTGACCATGCGCCGGCGTCAGTCGGCGGACTTCCCCTCGCTCCACTCGTAAAACTCCATGCTGTCGGGCTTGCACTTTCCGCAGCTGGAGCCACAGGCGGTATTGACCAGCTGGCGCCGTACTCTGCCCTTGCGTATCCAGGTCTCCAGCATGCCGCGGGTGGCGTCTGGCGTAGCCCCCAGGTGCAGCGCGATATCGGACAGGCAGACCGGCCCCCGGTTTTGCAGGTAGCGTTTAATGGAGGCGAGCATCAGGCGGCCGCCTTGCCGTCACTGATTGACGGCGACCGGGGATCCCGGTGACCCCAGATACGCAGGGTCACAATAACTACCCCGATGAACAGGCTCAGGCCAATGATCCAGGCCGCGGAGCTGGTGCTGTGCCGGCTGAAGGTGGCGACCTGGTAGAAGATGGTAGAGCAGGTGTAAGCGACGCCGGTGGTCCAGGCGGCGACAAACAGCGCCCAGGCACCGCCCGCTTCACGCACAATGGCGCCGATCGTGGCCACACAGGGGAAATAGAGCAGGATGAACAGCAGGTAGGCGAAGGCGCCGGCCTGGCCATCGAAACGGGCCGCCATGGCACCGAAAATGCCGCTGTTGACCTCCTGCGCGGCAGCCGCCTCCTCGACATTACCAATATCCCCCACGTTCAGACCGAGGGGGTCCAGCAGCAGATCGCCGATGGCACCCAGGTTGTCCGGGATAGTGGCGGCCGCCTCACCCAGGCGGCTCCAGAGATGGAACGGGGCCGCCTCCGCGACGATCCCCGCATCCTGCTGTGCCAGCTGGGTATAGAGCGAGTCCAGCGTGCCTACCACAGCCTCTTTGGCCAGCACGCCGGTAAAGATCCCCACGGTGGCCGGCCAGTTATCCTGCTCGATCCCCAGCGGTGCAAACAGGGGCGTGATGGTCTTGCCCACCTCGCTGAGCAGGGAGTTATTGCTGTCCTGGTTGCCAAACTGGCCATCGCTGCCGATGGAGTTGAGCAGGTTCAGGGCCAGTACCATCACCACAATCACCTTGCCGGCGTCGCGGATGAACAGCTTGACCCGGTCCCAGGTGCGCAGGGTGACGCCCTTCAGGGTGGGCAGATGATAGGGCGGCAGCTCCATCATGAAGCCGCTGCTCTCACCCGACAGCAGGGTACGGCGCATGATCATGCCGGTCAGCACGGCGATCAGGATGCCGATCAGGTAGAGCAGAAACACCAGGTTCTGACCGTTGCTGGGGAAGAAGGCAGCGGCGAACAGGGCGTATACCGGCAACCGGGCGCCACAGGACATAAAGGGATTCATCAGGATGGTGAGCTTGCGTTCGCGCTGGTTCTCCAGGGTGCGGGTTGCCATCACCGCAGGCACGTTGCAGCCAAAGCCCACGATCAGCGGTACGAAGGCCTTGCCCGGCAGGCCGATGGTGCGCATGGCACGGTCCATCACGAAGGCGGCCCGGGCCATGTAGCCGGTGTCTTCCAGTACGGACAGGAACAGGTAGAGGCAGGCGATGATCGGAATGAAGGTGGAGACCACCTGGATACCGCCGCCAAATCCGTCGGCAATAAACAGCCGTGCCCAGGCTGGTACGCCCAGGCCGGTCAGCCAGTGATTCATCCCCTCCACCATCACCGCACCCACGGCCATATCGAAAAAGTCGATGAAGGCGCCGCCGATGTTGATGGTGAACATGAACATCAGGTACATCAGCAGCATGAAGATCGGGATGCCGGCGATCTTGTTCAGCACCACCCGGTCGATACGGTCGGACAGGGTGCGACCGATCTGTCCCCGTTCCCGGATCACCCGCTGGGCCAGGCTGTGGGCGTGGCCGTAACGGGCATCGGCGATATGGATATCCGCATCTTCACCGGCCCGGTCGCGGATATGTTCCTGCCACTGCTCCACCAGTGGGCGAATCTGATCCCCCGCCAGGCTGAAGGCGTGACTGTCATTCTCCAGCAGCTTCAGTGCCAGCCAGCGGCGGTTGGCCTGGGTGGGAATCCCGTCCAGTTGTGCAGTGATCTCGGTGATGGCCTGTTCCACGGACTCTTCGTGGGTGACCTGAAATGATGGCGCGGTCTGGTCGGCCAGACTGGCAATGGCCTGTTTCAGTGCATCCATGCCTTCGCCTGTGACGGCGACCACCGGCACGACCGGACAGCCCAAGCCCTGGCTGAGTTTGTCCATGTCGACTTCGATGCCGCGCTTGCGGGCCACATCCATCATGTTGAGGGCAACCACCATGGGTATGCCCATCTCCCGCAGCTGCACGCTGAAATAGAGATTGCGTTCCAGGTTGGAGGCGTCCAGCACGTTGATAATCAGTGCGGCTTCGCGGGAGAGCAGGTAGTCCCGGGTGACCTGCTCGTCGATAGAGGAGGCATCCAGGGAGTAGATGCCGGGCAGATCGATAATGGCCACATCTTGGTCGTCCAGCCGGAAGCGTCCCTCTTTGCGGTCCACCGTTACGCCGGGCCAGTTACCGGTTTTCTGCCGAATGCCGGTAAAGGCGTTGAACAGAGCAGATTTGCCGCAGTTGGGATTACCTCCCAGGGCGATGGTGATCACGATCTCCTCCGGTGACCGGGAAGTCCGGCCTAGGGCTGGGGTTACGAGTCGAGCGGTTGCATCAGCAGCTTTTCCGCGATAGTGCCACCCAGGGCAACCCGGCAACCTGCGCTGGCGACGACCACGCCGCGACGGCGCTGTTGCACGATCAGGATCTCCGAGCCGACCCGCAGTCCGAGGGCGAGCAGGCGTCGGGTCAGCAGCTTGCCCCCCATAATCTGGGTGATACGTGCCCGTGTCCCGGCGGGGATATGGTTCAGGGTGTCACGGTTCTCCAGCGGTACGGCGGTGTCCACGACGGCAACATCTCAATAAGAATGATTAACATTTAATCTATCACCAAATTATATAAGGAACAACTGATTGAGAGAAAAAACTTTAAAAAAATGGGGTTGGTGTCTCCGGGTTGTCGGTCACGGCCGTGACAGGGCCGCGCCACAGTGGTTTGGTAACCCGAACCGCTGTGGCCGGCAATGCCCTGGGTCAGGCTGGCTGGTTTGGTTTCTCCAGCAAATCAACCCGCGAAGGTTTGAGAAAGTGGGCGCCGTTTTCGCCCATGTGCCGGTTGAAGGCGTCCCGGATCCGCCGGTACAGGGCGTCATCAATCTGGTGGTCGGTGTGGGTGACCTGGAGCATACGCTCATCGAAATGGGCGAAATCCCGGTAGCTGCCCGGGGCATTGAAGAAGATCTGCCGCTGCAGCAGAAGCTCACCCTTTGCCACGCTCCGCTGTAGCGCCGCGAAGGCCTCCTCGCGTACCACCTTCTCGTCATTGAACAGACGCATGATGTCGTTGAAGTCGCCGGCGTAAACCGGTTCCGAGATATAGGCCAGGCCACCGGGCTTCAGCACCCGGGCAATCTCGGACAACGCCTGGTCCATCAGTGGCACCGGTACATGGTGCAGGGATTTCAGCATGATCACCACGTCCACGCTGTTGTCTTCCTGTGCGATCTCCTCTGCGCCGCCGGCCCGAAAGGTGACGTTGGGCAGGTCATCGATCAGCAGATTCTTCTCATGTTGTATGATGTCGACTTCCGTGGCGATGATCTGGCGCGGGCCGAACTGTTCGGCCAGTTGGCGGGTCATCCAGGCGCGGCCACAACCGAGTTCGAGCAGCAATTTATCCTTAACCGGGAGATATTGCTGAATAATCTCAAGCTCTGTGGCAGTCTGATATTTTTCCGGAGCGTTGATCTGCATGCTGCTGTTCCTATTAGGGGTTATCGGGCGGGATTCGGTTTCACAAATGCCGGAATGCCGCGTGATTTTGGTGCCTATGTTGATGCCGGATAATCTATAACACAATGAAAAATTTCAACCTGATGCAACGGCTCCGGGGCTGGTATGGGAGCCGGCTGGAACGGTTGCAGTTGCATTTGTCTCGCCACGATGCCCTGTTGCAGCTCTCCTTTCTCGGCCTGCTGACCGGCCTGCTGGCCGGGGGCGTGATCGTTCTTTTCCGAATCGTGGTGGAGCAGACCCAGGCCAGTTTTCTGCTGGACGGGCTGCCCGAAAACTACGAGGCGCTGTCACCCTGGGCCCGCTTCCTGTTGCCGGTCGGCGGGGCGCTGATGATTGCGCTGATATTCCGGCGCTACGGGCAGGGCAACACCGTGCTGGGCGTCACCTATGTCATGGAGCGCATGGCCTATCACCAGGGTTATCTGACCCTGCGCGCTTCTATGCTCCAGTTTGCCGGTGCCGCGGTGGCGATTATCAGTGGCCATTCGGTGGGCCGGGAGGGACCCCATATCCTGCTGGGTGCGGCCGCCGGCAGTCTGCTGGGGCAACGGCTGTCGCTGCCCAACAACAGTATTCGCACCCTGCTGGGCTGTGGTACCGCGGCGGGTATTGCGGCCTCGTTCAACACCCCGCTGGCCGGCGTGATCTTTGCCCTCGAGGTGGTGATGATGGAGTACTCGCTGGTCAGTTTTATCCCGGTCATCCTGGCCGCGGTTACGGCCACCGTCATATCGATCGCCGTGTTCGGCAATGCGCCGGCGTTTGAGATCCCGCCCATGACCCTGCCGTCCCTGGCCGAGATTCCGGTGGTGCTGCTGCTGGGGCTCCTGGTGGGCGGGCTGGCGTCCCTGTTCATCCACCTGATGCAGCTGACCATGGGGCGGGTGGCCGCGGTGCCGTTCTGGCTCCGGGTAACGGTGGCCGGTGTGCTGATGGGGGTGATCGGGCTGCTGGTGCCCCAGGCGATGGGTATCGGCTACGACACGGTGAACAGTGCGCTGCTGGGGGAGTTGGGTATTACGCTGTTGTTGATGATCCTGGTGGCCAAGGTGCTGGCCACCGTGGCCTCGCTGGGGCTGGGTATCCCGGGGGGTAATATCGGGCCGCTGCTGTTCCTGGGCGGCTGCCTGGGCAGCCTGACCGGCCAGATCGCCACCCATGTGTTCCATCACGACACCCTGGATGTGGGCTTCTACGCGCTGCTCGGACTGGGTGCCATGATGGGCGCCACCCTGCAGGCGCCGCTGGCGGCACTCACCGCCATGATGGAACTGACCCACTCCCCCCAGACCATCATGCCCGGCATGCTGGTAATCGTGGTGGCGGGACTGACGGTCAGGGAGCTTTTCCACAAGGAGTCGCTGTTCCTCACCCTGATGCGTGCGATCGGCAAGGACTATGATGCCAACCCGGTGATGCTGGCGCTGCGCCGGGCCGGCGTTGCCAGTGTCATGCGCCGGCGTTTCGTACGCATGGATCGCCTGATCAGCCGGGACAAGGCGGAGAACCTGTTGCGGGATGAGCCGGAGTGGTTGCTGATACAGGGTGATGGGCAGCCGGTCAGTCTGATGCCGGCGCTGGACCTGCTGCGCTATCTGAAGAGCGACGCGGGTGCGGCGCAAAACGAGTTGGATCTGCTGGAGATCCCCGGCCGGCGTATCGATGTGGCGCCGATCTATCTGCAGGCCACGTTGCAGGAGGCGCTGGAAAAACTGAACGGTGGTGTCGAGGCGCTCTATGTGGAAAGGATGACGGCACCGGGCATTCGGCGCATCTACGGCGTGCTGACCCGGGAGCAGCTGGAGTCCGCCTACAAGCTGTGAGCCGGAGTGCCAACCGGTGGCGCCGGTTGATATGGCTCAATGAAGGGTGGTTTTTGGCCGCGCCGGCATGCAGCAGCGGGCGCCGCCGGGTAGTATGGAGAGCAGAACGGATGCCTGTCGGCGTCCGGGTGGATCAGTCAGGTAAAGGAGCAGGTGATCATGGCGGTGGAGAAACAGCGGGATACGGGGTTGGTGGAGCGAACGGTTGAACAGCCGGTCCCGGATGGGGGGCAGGCGGCGGCCCGGGCAGAGGAACAGCGGCTGAAGCAGCTCCAGCAGGAGAACCAGAAGCTCCGTTCCGCCATGGAGGCGCTAGAGGCAAAAAGCGGCAAGGCGATCCGGCGTTTCGAGCGGGAAGAGCAGCTCAAGCCCTATCAGGCCGAGCTGATCAGGATGCAGCAGTATCTGGAATCCACCGGTACCCGCATGATTATCCTGTTTGAAGGGCGGGATGCCGCCGGCAAGGGTGGCACCATTCGCCGGGTGACCCGCTACATGAACGAGAAACACTACCGGGTCGTGGCGCTGGGCAAGCCGACCGAGCAGGAGAAGACCCAGTGGTTCTTCCAGAAGTATGTGCAGCAGTTTCCCCGCGGTGGCGAGGTGGTGCTGTTCGACCGCAGCTGGTACAACCGGGCCATGGTGGAGCCGGTATTCGGTTTCTGCACCGATGAGGAGTATCGCAACTTCATGCGCGGCGTGAGCGGCTTCGAGAAGGATCTGGTGCGCCAGGGAACGATTCTGATCAAGCTCTATTTCAGCGTCACCAAGGATGAGCAGGCGAAACGTTTCGACCGGCGCAAGCATGATCCCCTGCGGCAGTGGAAACTGAGTGAGGTGGACGTGCAGGCCCAGGAGCGCTGGGACGACTTTACCAATGTGAAGTACGAGATGCTGCGCAAGACCCACACCACGCACGCCCCCTGGACCATCATCCGCTCCAACAACAAACACCAGGCCCGGCTCAACGCCATCAAGATGATTCTCAACTCGGTGCCCTATGAACGGCTCAATCCCAAGCTGGATTTCGTGCCGGATCCCAAGGTGGTGGTGTCCGGCTCCCGGGAGCTGGAAATCATGGAGGCGCAACTGTTGAAGAAGGGTAAGTTCACCCATTGAGCGGCATCGGACTCAGCGTCGGGCAGGGTGCAGCGGTCTGTATTGTCTGGCTGCTGTACGGGGCGTTGCACTCGTTCACGGCGTCACTCTGGCTGAAGCGCCGGGTGGTCAGGCGCTGGCCGGCCTGCATGCCGCTCTACCGGCTGATTTTCAACCTGTTGTCGGTCGTCACCCTGATCCCGCCCCTGCTGCTGATCTATCTCTGGCACGGTGACTATCTCTGGCAATGGACCGGTATTGGCTGGTGGATCGCCAATGGGCTGGCGCTGGCCGCGCTGGGCGGATTCGCGTGGTCCATGCGCTACTACGATGGCAGCGAGTTTGCCGGCCTGCGCCAGTGGCGTGAACAGGCGACACGGGTGGAGGACCAGGAGCATTTCCATATCTCCCCGTTGCACCGCTTTGTGCGCCATCCCTGGTATGCGCTTGGTCTGGTCATCCTCTGGACCCGGGACATGGATGGCGTCATGCTGCTCTCCAGCCTGATGATGACCGGTTACTTCGTGCTGGGCCTGCGCCTGGAAGAGCGCAAATTGCTGGTGTATCACGGCGACCTGTATCGCCGTTACCGGCAGCGGGTGCCTGCCCTGGTGCCCCGGCCCTGGCGTTATCTGAGCGTCGATCAGGCACGGCGGTTGATGGCGGGTGGTGATCCGTAAAAATGAGCGCCTGCCCTTAAGGATCGGCAAAACCGGTCGACCCATAAAAAATAGTGTTATCTGTTTGTTGCCGCGCCGGGGCGTCACAGTGCCAAGGTCACGGCAGCACCGGGGAATTAACAATAACTCGACAGGGGTGAGCAATGCGCGACTACGCAGAGAAGAGGGATTTTTATCGCATGGCGGTGGACTGTGCTGCACGCTACCGGGTAAAGGGGGGCGATACTGTCCAGCAAGCCACAGTCCGGGACCTCAGTGCCAGTGGTTTGCAGCTGCGTACCGACCAGGAACTGGCGTCCGGGGCAATCCTGAATGTGGAGATCCGCCCCGCCAGGGAGATAACACCACCCCTGCACGCGGTGGCGAAGGTGATCCGCTGTACCCCGTCGGAGGAGTCCGGGGGCGGATTCTCCATCGCCTGCTCGATTGAACAGATGTTGCCGGTGGATCAGGCGGGCGCCGACTTCCCCTGACCGGGCCGATAAAACACCCTGCCTGATCGTCGCAGCCGGCCGGGCCTCAGTTGTGCTCCACCCGGTTTGCGGAACCGCCCGCCAGGTAGTCCCGGATATTGGCGGTTACGCCATCCAGCAGCCGCTGGCGCGCCTCCCGGCTGGCCCAGGCGTTGTGGGGTGTGACGATCAGATTGGGAACGTCATCCTGTAACAGGGGATTGTCATCGGCTGGCGGCTCCCGGGTCAGCACATCCACGCCGGCCCCCCCCAGTGCGCCGGAGCGCAGTGCCTCGGCCAGCGCCTGCTCATCCACAATGCCGCCCCGTGCCGTGTTGATCAGCAGGGCATCCGGACGCATCAAGGCCAGCTCGGCCGCACCGATCAGGTTCTGCGTCGCCGGGGTCAGCGGGCAGTGCAGGGTCAGTATGTCCACCCGGGGCAGTAACTCCTGCAGCGGCAGGCGGTCCGGTTGGGGTGCCCCGCCCGGGCGCTGGGCTAGCAGAATCTCCATGTCGAACGCCTCGGCAATGCGCGCCACCCCCCGTCCCAGGGTGCCGTAACCGACTATGCCCAGGGTCTTGCCGGCGATCTCCCGGATCGGGTAATCCATCAGGCAGAACATGTCGCTGCGCTGCCAGTCGCCACGTCGCACCGCGGCCTGGTACTCCAGCAGCCGGGTGGTCAGGGCGAGGATCAGGCTAAAGGTGTGCTGGGCAACCGTGGCGGTGCCGTAACCGGTCACGTTGGTGACGCCAACGCCCTGCTCCGCGGCCGCCTTCAGGTCCACGTTGTTGGTGCCGGTGGCAGCCACGCAGATCAGCTTCAGTTCGGGCGCCTGGCGCAGGACTTCCCGGTCCAGGATCACCTTGTTACTGACCACCAGGCTGGCCTGGCGGATGCGCTCCGGTACCTGTTCGCGGGCGGTGTTGCTGTGGAACTCCCAGTCAAACGGGGTGGCGGCCAGTTTGCTCAGATCCAGGTCACCCTTGTCCAGGGTGGCGGTGTCGAGAAAGACGGCTTTCGGTTGTGTCATGTAACAATTCCTCCGGATTGCGCACAATACTAGCAGCGTGGGCGTTGTTTGCAGAGTGCCGCAACCAGCCACTTACCCCTGCCGTGACAAGGGTTTCACCGGACCGGGTTTGTAGCGACGACCTACTGTTTTAGTCCGGATTGGGCTAAGATATCCGGCTCACCTGTACAGATGGCGCTGTGCGTACCCTAACTGCTGAAACCGCGAGAAACGCTTCCCGCAGAGTTGATAGATTCCATGGCTGATCCCGCAATCGAACCCCAGCGTATCCGCGAGATACCCTACAACTACACCTCGTTTTCCGACCGGGAGATCGTTATCCGGTTCCTGGGCGAGGAGATGTGGCAAGTGATCGAAAGGCTGCGCGGCAGTCGTCGCACCGGTCGTTCCGCACGCATGCTCTACGAGGTGCTGGGCGATATGTGGGTGGTGGCGCGAAATCCCTACCTGCAGGATGACCTGCTGATGGATACGGCGCGGCGCGGTGCCCTGATCGACGCCCTGAAGCATCGGCTGGATCAGTTTGAAGCCCGCACCAATGGCAATCAGGACGCGATCCGCCTGCTGGCCGCCGCCCGGGCTGCGGTGGAGACCTTCTCGGCCTGTTTTCAGCGCAACAAGGATCTGCGCCGCCAGGTGACCCGGGCGCTGGCCAGGATCACCCGTCGTGACAACGTGGATTTTGGCGGTCTGGCCCGGGTTTCGCACGCCACCGACGCGACCGACTGGCGCGTCGAGGTACCCTTCGTGGTGATCTGCCCGGACCGGGAAGAGGAAGTGGCGGCCATAGTGAAGGCCTGTATCGAGTGCGGCCTGACCATCATTCCGCGGGGCGGCGGCACCGGTTATACCGGCTCGGCCGTGCCACTCGATCCCTATTGCGCGGTGATCAACACGGAAAAGCTGGAGCAGCTTGGCGAGGTGGAGTACCGGGAGTTGCCCGGGGTCGACGGCAAGGTGCCGACGGTTGCGGTGGGTGCCGGCGTGGTGACTAAGCGGGTCTCCGACCTGGCGGAGGCCCACGGACTGGCCTTTGCCGTGGACCCCACCTCCCAGAACGCCTCCACCATCGGCGGCAACATCGCCATGAATGCCGGTGGCAAGAAGGCCGTATTGTGGGGGACCACGCTGGATAACCTGGCCTCCTGGCGCATGGTGATGCCCGACTCCCACTGGCTGGAGGTGGAGCGGCTGGATCACAACCTGGGCAAGATCCATGAACAGGAGCAGGTCCGGTTCCGCATCACCCGTTATGCGGCTGACAGCAACCGTCCGATGGGCGAGCCGGAGATCCTGTCGATGCCCGGCGCCAGCTTCCGCAAAGCGGGGCTGGGCAAGGATGTCACCGACAAGTTTCTGTCCGGGTTACCCGGTGTGCAGAAGGAGGGGTGTGACGGCCTGATCACCTCGGCCCGCTTTATCCTGCACCGCATGCCGGACCATGTGCGCACCGTCTGCATGGAGTTTTTTGGCAGCGACCTGTCCCGGGCCGTGCCGGCCATTATCGAGATTCGTGACACCATCGCGGCCACCGAAGGGGTCGAGATGGTGGGGTTGGAGCACCTGGACGAGCGCTATATCCGGGCGGTCAAGTACAGTACCAAGGCGCCCCGGCGGGAACGTCCCAAGATGGTGCTGATCACCGATCTGGTATCGGATGACGAGGACGCCGTGGCCCGCGCCGCTTCCGAGGTGGTGCGCCTGGTCAATGCCCGCGAGGGCGAGGGGTTTATCGCCGTCAGCCCCGAGGCGCGGCGCCGTTTCTGGCTGGATCGCAGCCGTACCGCGGCCATCTCGGCCCACACCAACGCCTTCAAGGTGAACGAGGACGTGGTGATCCCCCTGGAGCGGCTGGCCGAGTACAGCCGGGGCATTGAACAGATCAATATCGAGCAGTCGATCAGTAACAAATTGCAGATCATGCAGGCGGTGCTGGAGTATCTGCACGGCCCCATGCCGGAACTGCGTCTGCCGGCCGAGTACGAGGAGTCGGAAGAGAGCCGTGTCATCCTGCAGGCCAAGCGGGATGCGGCCTGCGAAGTGGTGTCCGAATCCATGCAGCGCTGGCAGCAGATTCTGGATAACCTGGATGCGCCGGCGGAGGCGTTTCGTGACCTGCTGGGGGAGAAGGCGCTGGCCAAAATGCAGCCCGGCGACAGCCTGCTGGACATGATGCTGCGGCGTGACCTGGTGCAGAACTATCGCAAGGAGGTGGCGGCGCGGCTGAACGAGATCTTTGACGGCCAGGATATGCTGGCCGTGCAGGAGCGCCTCAACAGCATCCATGCGGAGCTCCGCGATGCGCGGCTGTTCGTCGCCCTGCACATGCACGCCGGGGACGGCAACGTGCACACCAATATCCCGGTGCACTCGCACAACTACGAGATGCTGCGCGAGTCGGAGCGCATGGTGGAGCGGATCATGGCGTTGGCCCAGTCCCTGGACGGGGTGATCTCCGGCGAGCACGGTATCGGCCTGACCAAGATCCAGTTCCTGGAGGAGTCCAAGCTGCGCGACTTTGTCGCCTACAAGGAGCGGGTTGATCCCGAACGGCACTTCAACCGGGGCAAGCTGATGCCCGGCTCCAACCTGGACAGCGCCTACACGCCATCCCTGCGCCTGGTGCAGCAGGAGGCGATTATCCTGGAGGCGAGCGAACTGGGTGAGCTGAACGATGATATCAAGCACTGCCTGCGCTGCGGCAAGTGCAAGCCGGTCTGCATGACCCATGTGCCGCGCGCCAACCTGCTCTACTCGCCGCGCAACAAGATCCTGGGTACCGGCCTGATTATCGAGGCGTTCCTCTACGAGGAGCAGACCCGGCGCGGGATTTCGTTACGCCATTTTGAAGAGATGAACGATGTGGCGGATCACTGCACTATCTGCCACAAGTGTCTCAACCCCTGCCCGGTCAATATCGACTTTGGCGATGTGACCGTGCGCATGCGCAAGATCCTCACGGTGCAGGGCAAGAAACGGCGCAATGTGGGCACCTGGGCCGCCATGTCGTTTCTCAATACCACCGATCCGCGCACCATACGCACGCTGCGCAAGGGTATGCTGGAGTGGGGCTTCAAGGGGCTGGCGCTGGGGCACTCGGTGTTCAAGTGGGCCGGCCTGCTGGGACGGGGACGCCAGATCCCGGCGGCCACCACCGGACGGCTGGAGCCCAAGTCGCTGGCGGTGGAGATGATGCGCCGGCCGATCCGGGTGGAACTGCCCAGGAAGACCACCCGCGCCATGCTGGGTATCGAGGAGTCCAACATGATTCCCATTATCCGTGACCCGGCCCGGGTGACGGATGACTCGGATGCCATTTTCTACTTCCCCGGTTGCGGCTCGGAGCGGCTGTTCAGCGACGTGGGGCTGGCCACCATCGCCATGCTCTACGAGCTGGGTAACGAGGTGGTGCTGCCGCCCGGTTATCTCTGCTGTGGTTATCCCCAGAGCGCGGCGGGTCAGCATGCCAAGGGGCTGGAGATCACCACCGGTAACCGGGTGTTGTTCCACCGGGTTGCCAACACCCTGAACTACATGGATATCAAGACGGTGATCGTCTCCTGCGGCACCTGTATCGATCAGCTGATGAAGTATGAGTTTGAAAACATCTTCCCCGGCTGCCGGTTGCTGGATATCCACGAGTACCTGATGGAGAAGGGGGTGGTGCTGGGAGACGGCAATGGCACCGAGTACCTGTACCACGACCCCTGCCACAGCCCGATGAAACAGTACAATCCCACCGAGGTGGCTTCCAAACTGATGGACAAGCAGGTTCTGCTGTCGGATCGCTGTTGTGGCGAGGCGGGCACCCTGGGCACCTCCCGACCGGATATCGCCAGCCAGCTGCGCTATCGCAAGGTGGAGGAGCTGGAGCAGGGTATCAAGGAGCTGAGCGGCGGCGAGCGCGCGGTCAATGGTAATGTGAAGATGCTCACCTCCTGCCCGGCCTGTACCCAGGGACTGAACCGTTACAAGGATGAGACGGGTCTCGAGGTCTCCTATATTGTCGAAGAGCTGGTGCGGAACCGGCTGGGTGAAAACTGGCAGCAGGAGTTTGTTGCCCGGGTCGTGCAGGGTGGTATCGAACGGGTGTTGCTCTGAGCGACCGGTTGGCGATTGCGTTCCACCAAGGCGGGCACACTTATTGTGCCCGCCTTGCGGTTACCGGATCGAGAACGGGACGTTGCCCGCCATGACCGGTTAATTGTCCCGGTGCCGGGCCAGCTCCCGGAGCCGTGCCCGGGCTTCATCCGGTACCTCGACCGTCTCCTCCAGCAGCTGCTGGCCGGCACTCTCCAGGGCGTCCAGCTGCTCGTGGTCGAACAGGGAGCAGGCCGCCTGCAGCTCTTCCGCCGAGGCGGAGAGCAGGCTGGGTAACAGTTCATGTTCCGCAATAACCGATTCCGGATCCAGCAGATCGGCCACCAGCGGGTAGGCCAGCAGGGCGTAGTGGGCGGTGCGGGCGGCCTCTTCGTCGGCCAGCTCCTGCAGGGCGACCGTATCGTTGCCGGCGCCACGCCTGACCGCCTGCATCACCACCGCTACCAGCTTTTCCACCCCTTGCTGAATCTCGTGCTGATTGTCCGCCATGCGGGCCGCCTGTTCGTAGGTCTGGTCCAGCCGCTCCTTGATGGAGAGGATCTGGGTGCTTTCCGCGTTGTCCGGCAGGCGGGTCGCTTCGTAGACCAGGGCGCGAAAAGCGCTGATAAATTCCACCAGCTCCTCATGGTCCAGCCGCTGGGCCTCCTCGAGCTGCGCCGGGGTGATGTGGCGCTCCGGCTCCGGAAAGAGTGGGTTGTCCTGTTTGCGCAGCAGGTGGCGCTCCCGTTTCCCCGGGAAGGTGCTGAATCGAAGTGGCATAGATTACTACTCGTCGTTCTCTTGTTTATGGGGTAACCGCCAGTGCAGCAGGCCGCCGGGTTTGCCCGGTTCCGGCTCATCCTCGACTTCCGGGCCGAGCAGGATCGCCAGCCAGCGGGTATCGTCGTTGCTGTCCAGGGCAATCTTGATGGTCATGGTCAGGGGGACGGACAGGAACATGCCCACCGTGCCCAGCACCCAGCCCCAGAAAACCAGGGAGAGGAACACCACCAGGCTGGAGAGACCCAGGCCCTTGCCCATGAAGCGCGGTTCAATCACATTGCCCACCAGGTTATTGGCCAGCAGGTAGCCCAGCGCCGCCCAGGCGGTGCCGCCCGGTCCCAGTTGCACCAGCGCCAGCAGCAGGGCCGGAATGGCCGCGATAATGGAGCCGATATTGGGCACGAAATTGAGGAAGAAGGCGATCACGCCCCACAGCACCGGGTAATCCACGCCCACCGCCAGCAGCCAGAGATAGATGATGCCGCCGGTCAGCAGGCTGGTGCCGGTCTTGATCACCATGTAGCGCTTGATGTTGTCGATAAACTGGTCGAAGTGGGGAAACGACTGCTCCGGGTTGGCCAGAATGCGGCGCAGCTTGGCCGGAAAACTGGATGCCTCCAGCAGGATAAAGACCACGGTCAGCAGAATCAGGAAGGTGTTGGTCAGCAGGCCGCCAAGGCTGCTCAGTCCCTGGGCCGCCATGGACATCGCTTTGGCCGGGTCAAGCAGTTTGGAGAAGATCTGTTCCGGCACCGGCACGCCCATGCCGGAGAGCCACAGCAGCCCTTCGCCGGTCAGGACCTTCAGCTTGGCCTGGTAGGTAGGCAGCTGGGAGGAGAAGTCATCCACCGCGTTGCCCACCAGCACACCCAGCAGCAGGCCGATGGAGGCGATGGCCAGGATCACCAGGATGATCGCAATCACCGAAGGTACCCGGTAGGCGCGCAGGAAGAACAGCGCCGGTGCCGCGATGATGGCGATGAAACCGGACAGCAGAAACGGCACCAGCACACCCTGGGCCTCCCGCATACCCGCCACCACGATGACAAAGGCCGCCGTGGTCAGCAGGATGCGCCCGCCGTTGGCTGATTGACTCCCGGCGGTCACTAGCGGTACTCGGGGATCGGGTTGATGCGGAACCAGGTTTTGGCCTCCGGGTCATACTCCCAGAGCTGCCGGTCGTGCAGGGTCTTTTCCACCTGGCGGTCATCGAAAATGAAACCGATCACGGCGGTCTGGGTGGCCTGGTTTTCTGACACCAGATCGGGTGGGCGGATCACCTTGTATTCGGTGACGCTCACGTTGCCCAGGTTGGCGGGTAACGGGGTCTTGGCGGCGATATCCTTGCGCAGGAAGTTATAGGCCTGTCCCGGGTAACCCCAACGCAGGGTCGACTGGTAGGCTTTCAGCCGGTTCTGCAACGACTCCTCTTTTTTATCCTGCATCAGGTTCATTGTTTTGCACCCGCTGAGCAGGATGAGGGTTGCCACCAGGGCGGCGACTCTCAGTACGGTTCGGGTCATAATTAGCTCCTTGTCTGAAGCCGGCAGTGTAACCCGGATCAGCCAAAAATTGTACGCAGTGGATCGGGAAACGCCCACCCGGTTCGGTTTGCCGGAAGTACGGCGGGCCGGGATTAGGGGGTGAGTGGCGTGACAAAGACAAGCGGGCGCTAAAGAGGTTATGATGCGCCGCTTGCCAGGGAGTTAAATTCGATGTCAGAAACAGTGGAACAGGAGCCTCTGGTCGAGGTTCAGGTCGGTAGCAGTCGGGTCACTTTGCTGGGTACCGCCCATGTGTCGCGGGCCAGTGCTGATAAGGTCCGGGAGTTGCTGGAGAGTGACGACTACGATGCGGTGGCGGTGGAGCTCTGTCCCAGCCGCTACAACGCCATACTGGATCCCGATGCTCTCTCCCGCATGGATCTGTTCAAGGTGATCCGGGAGGGCAAGGTGAGTATGGTGGCGGCCAACCTGGCCCTGGGTGCCTATCAGCAACGTCTCGCCGAACAGTTTGAAATTGAACCGGGGGCGGAGCAGCTGGCGGCCATTCATCATGCCCGGGAGCACCAAAAGCCGGTGTTGCTGATCGATCGTGAAATCGGCGTCACCCTGAAACGGGTGCTGCACAACGTGCCCTGGTGGAAACGTTTCGGCCTGTTTGCCGGCCTGCTGGGTAGCCTGATCTCCCGTGACGAAGTGAGTGAAGCGGATATCGAAGGGCTGAAAGAGGGTGATGTGCTGGAGCACACCTTTGCCGAATTCGCCGAGGACCGCAAGGACCTGTTTACACCGCTGATTGATGAGCGGGATCGCTACATGGCGGCGCGGCTGATCCAGGAGTTGCAGGAAGGGGCGCCGGAGCGGGTGTTGGCCGTGGTCGGGGCCGGTCATCTGAAGGGTATCCAGGCGTACCTGGCGGCGGGCATGGATCGGCCGGCCCGGGAGATCGAAAAACTGGAGCATCTGCCCAGGCCCAGCCGCTGGCCGAAGTTGATCCCCTGGGTGATCGTGGCGCTGGTGGTGACCGGATTCGTGATCGGCTTTCTGCGCAGCCCGGAACTGGGTTGGCAGCTGGTGGGTGACTGGGTGCTGATCAACGGTGTGCTGTCGGCCCTGGGGGCTCTGATAGCGGCCGGACATCCGTTAACCGTTTTGACCGCCTTTGTAGCTGCGCCGATCACCTCGCTTAATCCCACGGTGGGGGCGGGCATGGTCACGGCTGCGGTGGAGATCTATCTGCGCAAACCGGAGGTGGGGGACTTTTCCCGGCTCAAGCACGACACCACCCGGATACGCGGTTGGTGGCGCAACCGGGTGTCGCGTACCTTGCTGGTGTTTCTGTTCAGTACCCTGGGATCGGCCGCCGGCACCTACCTGGCCGGTTTCCGGATCTTTGATCGCCTGACCGGGTAAGGGAGGGGGTAAGAACAGTCCAGTCAGGCGTGCTGTTTGGTTGGGTGGGCACGAAAGGCGTGCCCACCCAACGACCGTTGACAGGCCGGCTCAGCCGTCGGTAATCCGCCCGATCCGGTTCTGCATGGCCGCGTAGTAGACCACCGGTATCACCACCAGGGTGAGCAGGGTGGAGACAAACAGACCAAAGATCAGGGACACGGCCAGACCGCTGAAGATCGGGTCATCCAGGATGAAGAAGGCG
>NPIF01001820.1_pt4 | contig 279467 bp, 248 predicted proteins | sample 8637461 | NCBI WGS metagenome assembly NPIF01 (sample SAMN07420641, study PRJNA396082) | bioreactor metagenome | isolation source: sample BR12 brine-fed electro-methanogenic bioreactor BR | place: Japan: Kochi | collected 2016-12-09 | reverse complement strand
AGGTACTTTTGTGGCCAAAAGTATCGAAGCCTTTTTCCGCTCAGCTCTGTGATGCTCGACAGGCTGAAAGGGGGCAGCGCACGGTTATCGGTCCTGCCAAGCCGTTTGTTCATCGTGACACAGATTACCTGATACAATTGGCCAAAACTTCCGTTTAATACGATCAGCGATGTTACTGACACATCGTTCTTTTTGCGTGCCAAACCCACCTCACTAAACAATCACCGGCTCATCCTGCAGATAGGGAATAGCCGGTAGAGGATCCTCTTCATGTATGGCGTCCTCCAGCTGCTCTATTTCGTTCCGGCCGAAGCGCGCAATGTGATAGAGGGCTTCCCCCTGGTAGGCCAGCGGCAGGGTGGTGCGGCCAATGACAATGCCGCGCCAGGGAGAGATGACCTGGGTCTCCCGTTCGCCGAAGGGATCGCTGATATAGCCCAGGATACTGTTTTTTTCCACACTGGCCCCCAATGGTGCCACCGCCCTGAGGATGCCGCTCTGGGAGGCACGCACCCAGGCGCTGGCATGGGTAACCACAGAAGCCTGTTTGGAGCTGGTGGGGCGGGCCGCCGGTAACATGTTGAGGTGGCGCATGACCCGCACGATGCCGCGCAGTCCGATACGGATGGAGTGTTCATCAAACCGCAGTGCCTCGCCGCACTCGTAGACGATCATGGGTACACCCAGGGTGGCGCCGGCCTGGCGGACCGACCCGTCGCGCAGGTTGGCGTTGAGGGTGACCGGCGTTCGGAAGGCCTCGGCCATGGCGGCGGCTACCGGGTCATCCAGGTTAGCCCGTACCTGGGGCATATTGGCCCGGTCGATGGCCGCTGTGTGCAGGTCGATACCGTGGCTGCACTGGGCCACGATCTCGTTGAGAAACAGGTGGGCCACACGACCCGCCAGCGAGCCCTTTTCCGAGCCGGGAAAAGAGCGGTTCAGATCACGCCGGTCCGGCAGATAGCGGGAGCGTTGCAGGAAACCGGGCACATTCACGATGGGCACGGCGATCAGGTCTCCCCGCAGTTTCTTCAGTAACGGCAGGCTGAGCAGCCGCCGGATGATCTCCACGCCATTGATTTCGTCACCGTGAATGGCGGCGCAGACAAACAGGCGCGGGCCTTCCCGGCGGCCCCGGATGACATGCACCGGCATGGTCATGGGGGCGTGGGTATAGAGCTGGGCGAGGGGCAGATCGATGGTGAGATTCTGCCCCGGCAACACCTCGTCGGTCCCGATACGAAGTGGTTTGTTCATGGTTCAGCCCTTGCCCCGGGTCTTGGTGTGATTGGGACGGCCGTTTTTTTCAATGAACTCGATAATGGTACTGGCGATGTCCTTGTTGGTGGCGTGCTCGATACCTTCCAGGCCGGGTGACGAGTTTACCTCCATCACCACCGGGCCGTGATTGGAGCGCAGCAGGTCGACACCACACACATTCAGCCCCATGACCCGGGCTGCCCGGGTGGCGGTAGATCGCTCCTCCGGGGTAATCCGTACCAGGGCGGCAGAGCCGCCACGGTGCAGGTTGGAGCGGAATTCCCCTTCCCGTGCCTGGCGCTTCATCGCGGCCACCACCTTGCCACCGATGACCAGACAGCGCAGATCAGATCCCTTCGACTCGGCGATGAACTCCTGCACCATGATATTGGCCTTGAGGCCCATGAATGCCTGGAGTACGCTCTCGGCGGCTTTGTGGGTCTCGGCCAGCACCACGCCGATACCCTGGGTCCCCTCCAGCAGTTTAATCACCACCGGGGCGCCACCCACCTGGGTCATCAGGTCGTTGATGTCGTCCGGCGAGTGGGCAAATCCGGTCACCGGCAGTCCGATGCCCTTGCGTGCCAGAAGTTGGGCCGAGCGCAACTTGTCCCTGGCACGGGAGATGGCAACCGATTCGTTCAGCGGATAGACCCCCATCATCTCGAACTGGCGCAGTACGGCCGTTCCGTAGAAGGTGATGGAAGCGCCGATTCTGGGAATCACCGCATCGAAATCATCCAGGGTCTCGCCCTTGTAGTGGATGGATGGCCGGTGCGATGTGATGTTCATGTAACAACGGAGCGGGTCGATAACCCGCACCTGATGTCCGCGTGCCTTGGCCGATTCCACCAGCCTCGCGGTGGAGTAGAGTCGGGCATTGCGTGACAAGATGGCGATGTTCATTGCATGTTTTCCTGGTTATTCAATAGGGGGAGTTCCGGCTCTCCGGCCTGAAAAGAGCATCCGGCATCCACCAGAAAATCGCCCCGCAACGCTGTGCGACCCAACAGCATTCGGAACAGCATGGTGTCCCGGTCGGTCAACGTCAGCTCAATCTGCTTGGTGAGTGAACCGATTACCACGTCGGTCTGGATCACATAACGCATTTCACGGTGTCCGCCCGAGTCACTCACCACGCGCTGTTCCAGCAGATCAGCGCTGCAGATGATGGCGTTGTCCCTGTCCCGTTGATGGGGATGTACGCCGAACCGGACCCGGTCCCGGCCCTGATGCCTGTATGGGTCAATAAAGAACGCATGGAGTGCCGATGTGCGCGCGCCGGTATCCACCTTGGCCTTGATACGGGCAATGCCGAGCCCTGGCAGGGCCAGCCACTCGCGCCACCCCAGGGTGACCGGGGTTGTCTGTTTTTGTTCTGTTGGTCTCTTCACATTCCAATAGTAGCACCAGAGATTCCCGGCCCGAGAGAAAAAGTTTTTCCGGGTGATCCAGGCCTGACATCGGGCCGGTGCGGTGTGCTTCCCGAGCCCGGTGGAACCCCGGTTGCGCACCCGGACAGATGTTTTTTCCGGACATCTCCTGTAACCGGCGATCTGCGCTAAACTTACCATGTACCGGAATAATTTCGGTCACACCTCTACCCGCGTCACCGCGGCATTCCAGATTCAGACCAGGGAGACTTCAGGCGATGAGCAGCACCTATAGCCAGTCGGCAAAATTGATGGTTGGCCAGACCGAGTACACCATCTATCCCTTTGACCCGCTTGAGAAGCGCTATGCCATTGAGCGGCTTCCGTTTTCACTCCGGATTTTACTGGAGAACCTGTTACGGCACGGGAACGAGAGCTATGTGTCGGATGAGGATATTGAATACCTGGCCAACTGGGATCCCCAGGCGGAGCCATCACAGGAGATCGCCTTTGTGCCGTCCCGGGTACTGTTGCAGGACTTTACCGGTGTGCCGGCCATCGTGGATCTGGCGGCGATGCGTGACGCCATGGTGGAGCTGGGTGGTTCCGCCTCCCGTATCAATCCGCTTTCGCCGGTGGAGCTGGTGATTGATCACTCGGTGATGGTTGATCACTTCGGTACCAAGGATGCGTTAAGCCAGAACACGGAGATAGAGATAGCCCGAAATCTGGAGCGTTACAAATTCCTGCGCTGGGGCCAGACCGCCTTTGAGAACTTCAAGGTGGTGCCACCGGGCACCGGCATTGTGCATCAGGTGAACCTGGAATATCTCGCCCGCGGGGTGTTCACCCGGCAACAGGGTGGTGAACAGCTGGCCTATCCGGACAGCCTGGTGGGTACGGATTCCCATACCACCATGATTAACGGCCTAGGCGTGCTGGGCTGGGGTGTGGGCGGTATCGAGGCGGAAGCCGCCATGCTGGGTCAGCCCATCACCATGCTGATCCCCCAGGTGGTGGGATTCCGCCTGGTGGGCAGGTTGCCCGAGGGGGCTACCGCCACCGACCTGGTACTGACGGTTACCCAGCAGCTGCGCGAGTTCGGCGTGGTGGGGAAGTTCGTTGAATTTTTTGGCGACGGCCTGACCAATCTCTCCCTGGCGGACCGGGCCACTATTGCCAACATGGCGCCTGAATACGGCGCCACCTGCGGCATATTCCCGATCGATGCCGAGACCATCCGTTACCTGCAACTGACCGGCCGGGATGACCATACCCTGGAACTGGTGGAGCGCTACGCCCGCCGGATGGGGTTGTGGCACGACGCCAATACCCCGGAAGCGACCTACAGTGCCCTGCTGACGCTGGACCTGTCCCAGGTGGTTCCCTCCATAGCCGGCCCCAAGCGGCCTCAGGACAGGATTCCCCTGACCGATGCCAGCAGCCGTTTTCATCAGCTCCTGTCAGAGTATCACCAACAGACATCAGCCGCCGAAGTGGTGACCGATTTCGACGAGGAGGGTGGACATCCTCCCAGTGATAACGGCGCGGTCGAGGTGACCTATCGGGGTGAGACCTTCATCCTGGAGCAGGGGGCGGTGGTGATTGCCGCCATCACCAGCTGTACCAACACCTCCAATCCGGCGGTGCTGGTGGCGGCGGGTCTGCTGGCCAGAAACGCGCGCAAACTGGGGTTGCAGACCAAGCCGTGGGTAAAGACCAGTTTTGCCCCGGGCTCCAAGGTGGTTACCGACTATCTGCAGCGCGCCGGCCTGATGAAGGAGCTGGAAGCGCTGGGCTTCTACCTGGTCGGTTACGGCTGTACCACCTGTATCGGCAACTCCGGGCCGCTGGCTCGGGAGATCAGCCAGGGGATCAATGCGGGCAACCTGCTGGTCACCTCGGTACTCTCCGGTAATCGCAATTTTGAAGGGCGCATCCACCAGGAGGTACAGGCCAACTACCTGGCCTCTCCACCGCTGGTTGTCGCCTATGCCCTGGCCGGTAACATGAGCGTGGATCTGTACAAGGATCCGATCGGCCTGGACCCGCAGGGCAAGCCGGTGATGCTGTCCGATATCTGGCCGGACAGCCAGGAGATTCAGGCGGTGATGGCCGGTTCGCTGGATGCGGCGATGTTCCGGAAAAAGTACCAGGATGTGTATACCGGCAACGAGGTGTGGAACAACCTGCCGATCGAGACGGGCGAGCGCTACGCCTGGGCCGACTCCACCTATGTGCGTCAGCCCACCTTCTTTGAAAATATCGCACAGAAACAACCGGGCGTGGATTCGATCACCGATGCCCGTTGTCTGGTCAAAGTGGGTGACAGTATCACCACCGATCACATATCGCCGGCCGGCGCCATTGCTATCGACAGCCCGGCGGGCACCTATCTGCAGGCGCATCAGGTGGCACCGCAGGATTTCAACTCTTACGGATCACGCCGGGGCAATCATGAGGTGATGATGCGCGGTACTTTTGCCAATATTCGCCTGCGTAATCAACTGGCGCCGGGCACGGAGGGGAGCTGGACGACCCACTTCCCGTCGGGCGAACAGCTCTCCATATTCGATGCCGCGGAACGCTACAAGGAGACCGGGACGCCCCTCGTCGTGCTGGCCGGTAAGGAGTATGGTACTGGCTCATCCCGCGACTGGGCGGCCAAGGGGCCGGCACTGCTGGGTGTGAAAGCGGTGATCGCGGAGAGTTATGAGCGGATCCACCGTTCCAACCTGATCGGCATGGGTATTCTGCCTTTGCAGTTTGTGGGAGGCGAGTCTGCGGAGAAATTAAAACTGGATGGCACGGAGTATTTTTCCATTCCGGCCATTACAGAAGGGCAGGAGACACTGGTGGTGTCAGTTCGACGGGATACGGGGGACACATTCGGTTTCACCGCCAAAATACGTATCGATACGCCCAATGAGTTCGCCTATTACGAAAATGGCGGAATACTGCACTATGTGCTCCGCCAGCTGGCGAAGGCATAACAGGGGCATAGGTCTGTTAATCAACCATGACAGATACTGCTATGGAGGAGGTTGAAGCGCCACCGCTGGCGTGTTGAAAAGCGCCTGTCTGTTTCTCAATGCCGGTTGAAAGCCGGTTTTCATCGGAGCCCGGTGCAGAAATGAAACCGCTCAGATATAGCCGGCTTTATAAACTTTGGGATCAGGTACACTCCAGTTACTGGTTTATTCCGGCGCTGATGGTGGCGTTGTCGGCCGTGTTGGCATTTCTGTTGATCCTGGCCGATCAACGCTACCCCCTGATCCGAACCGCTGGTTCGCCCTGGCTGTTTCCGGGGGAGGCGGAATCGGCCCGGGTTATTCTCTCCACCATCGCGACGGTGATGATGACTGTCGTCAGCCTGACTTTCTCCATCACCATTGTGGTGCTGACCCTGGCCAGCTCCCAGTTTGGGCCGCGCCTCATCTATAACTTCATGCGCGATCGCAACAGCCAGGTTGCGCTGGGTCTTTTTCTCGCATGTTTTGTCTTCTGTCTGCTGATACTGCGTTCCGTGCAATCGGAGGCCGGTGGCGGGTTTGTTCCGCAACTCGGCACCAGTGCCGCCATGCTGTTTGCACTGGTCAGTGTCGGCATGTTGATTTTCTACATCCACCACATTGCCGACAGTATTCATTCCAGCCGAATAATTGCCAACGTACGCAACGAGCTGGAAATGATCGTGACACGCTTATTGCCTGAACGCTCCGGGAGTGCTGCTGACGATGAGAAGGATCGTCAGTACCTGGTCCGATTGATGGCTGATTCAGCTATGTCGGTTCCCGCCCGGGACCGGGGCGTTCTGCAGGCGGTGGAAGAGACCCGACTGCTGCGCTGGGCGGAGCAACATGATCTGCTAATCCGGCTCAATTATCGTCCCGGTCAGTTTGTGCTGTGCGGTGCCGCGCTGTTTGATGTATCGCCGCGGGAACGCGTGCCACGGGAGCAGTTGGCTGAGCTGCAGGCTGCTTTTCGTTTTGGTCACCAGCGAACCCTGGTACAGGATATCGAGTTTTCATTTCAACAACTGGCAGAGATTGCCTTGCGGGCATTGTCACCGGGCATCAACGATCCCTATACCGCCACCTCCTGCCTGGATGAACTGGCTTCGGGACTGGTGCTATTTGCCAGTCGCGGTGCCGGTTCCCCGGTCTGCCGGGACCGGGACGGACAGGCGCGTATTCTGTTACAACGGGTGGATTTTGCCGGACTGGCCGATACGGCTTTTGTGCAGATCAGGCAGTCAGCCGGCACTTTTCCTGCGGTCATGATCCACATGCTGAAAGTGATCGAGTCCATAGCTTCCGTTATGGATAATAAACAGCACAACAGGGTTTTGCGGCGCCATGCGATCGCCATTCATGCGACAGCGGTTCAATCGGTCTGCTATCCTGAAGACCGTCATCCTATTGATGCCGCTTTTCAGCAGGTGATGGGTCAATTGGATAGTAATGAATGAATCCAAAAAAAATAGCCGGAATAAAAAACCTGCGCATCCTGTTCAGGCGCCTGGTGACAACCGCCGGGTTCAGGCAGTAATGGTGTTTTGCTGTCACGGTGGATACCGTTTCGACTTCTGGACGGAAGACAGGCTATAACCACCCTGTTTGTGCAGTATTGTTCGAGTTGACAGCAGTTACATATGCAACTAAGTTGAACTTGATCCACAGATCCTGAGGAGGAATGCACATGATAAAGAGAGCTATAACAGCCGGTTTATTCATCCTGTCCGCCGCGACCAGCCTGGTGACTTATGCGGCCGATGCCATCGAACTGAAAATGAGTCACTTTCTGCCGTCGACCTATCCCGTTCAACGAGACTTTCTGGAGCCCTGGGCCAGGGAGCTGGAAGCACGCACCAACGGGCGGGTAAAGGTACAGATCTTCCCGGCGGGTTCTTCCTTTGGTCATGTGGCCAAGCAGATGGATCAGGTGCGTGCCGGGGTGGTGGACATTGCCCACGGTCTTACCGGTATTCCACGGGGACGGCTGCCACGCACATCTATTATCGATCTGCCATTCCTGGTGCAGACCTCTGATGCCGCCAGCAAGACTTTGTGGAAACTCTATCCCAAATATCTGAAGGACGAATACCGTGGCGTGAAGGTGCTGGCCCTGCACGCCCACAATGCGGGGCTCATCCATACCCGTGACAAGAAGGTTACTTCTATTGATGATCTGAAAGGGCTGCGTCTGCGCACCCCGTCGCTGGCAATCTCCATGATGCTGGAGGAGCTGGGCGCTTCACCGGTGGGTATGCCGCCCACCCAGGTTTATGAAAACCTGGAGAAAGGGGTGATTGATGGCACCGTGTTCCCCTGGGATGCGGTAAATGGTTTCAAACTTTACGAACCGCTTAACTATCACCTGGATGCCCGGGCGTACACCACCTCATTCTTTTTTGTCATGAACGAGCGCAAGTACAATGCGCTGCCCGCCGATATCCGGCAGGTGATTGACGAGATGTCCGGCGAAGCCCTGGTCAACAAGTTTGGTGACTGGTGGAATCAGTGGGATCAACCCGGATTGGATGCCGCGCTCAAGAAGGGCAATGAGGTGAGCAAACTCACCGCCGAGCAGCGCGCACAGTGGAGAGAGCGTTTGGCCCCGGCCATTGAAAGATATCTGGTGGACCTGGAAAAGAAAGGGATCACCGACGCACGGGAGATTTACCGGAAAGCGCAGGAGTATGTCGCTGAAGTGGAAGGTAAATAGGTGGCTGGCGTGGTGATGGCGCCTGTCCGTCACCACGCTCTCCGACGGTTGTGTCGATAACCATGATCCGACAATTTAATCGTGTGCTGTTGCTGATCAGCAAGTGGTCCGCCTGGGGCGGTATGCTGTTGCTGTTGGGAGCGGTCTTTGCAACCACCGCGGATATCCTGGCCAGAAAACTGTTGGGTTTTACTTACCAGGGTACGATCGATGTGGTCCAGCTGTTCGTGCTCTCCGCCGCCTTTCTGTCCATTCCCTATGCCTTTATCAGTCGCAGTCATGTGGCGGTGGCCGTCTTTACCGACAAGTTTCCCGCCCGCGGACAGTCGGCGATCGCCCTGCTGGCCAGTGTCCTGGCGACCCTGATTATGGCGGCGTTTGCCTGGTTCGGGCTTGGTCATGCGGCTATGCAGATGGAGTATGGCGATGTCTCCCAGACCATCGGCATCCCCATTGTCTGGTATTGGGTGCCGGTGATTTATGGTTCTGCGCTGTCCAGTCTGATCTCCCTGGTCATGAGCGGTGAATCGCTCTGTAAACTGTTGCTCGGGGAGCGCTCCCTGACATGATGCCTGCTGATCTCACAGTGGTGACCGACTATGTCTGAAGCAGCCCTTGGATTAGTGGCCATCGCCCTGATGTTCCTGTTGATTGGCTTACGCGTCCCCATTGCTATCGCCATGGGGACCGTGGGCGCAGCCGGTGGCCTGATACTGAATGGCCCGGACAGCGTCAGCTTTGTCCTGGGGTCGCTGCCGTTTGAAACCGTTTTTCCCTACAGTCTCTCGGTGGTGCCGCTGTTCATCATGATGGGGGTGTTCGCTGCCCGTGCCGGGCTTTCCAAAAGTCTCTATGCGGCGGTGCACGCCTTTATCGGCCATTATCGGGGCGGGCTGGGTATGGCAACCGTAGGCGCCTGCGCCGCCTTCGGGGCGATCTGTGGCAGCAGCCTGGCGACCGCCGCCACCATGAGCAAGGTGGCCATGCCGGAGATGCGCAAGCGTCACTATCACGATGGCCTGGCTTCAGCGAGTATTGCCGCCGGTGGCACCCTGGGGGTGCTGATTCCCCCCAGTGTCATTATCGTCATCTATGCCTTGCTTACCGAACAATCGATCGGCCAGATGTTCGCGGCCGCCATCATCCCCGGGATGCTGGCCACGCTGCTATACATGCTGGCGGTGTGGGGCCAGACCCTGGTTAATCCCGCTGCCGGCCCGGCGGATGATCGGGTAGGGGCGCGGGGGCGGATTCAGGCGCTGATCAATGTGTGGCCGGTACTCTTGCTGTTCGGCCTGGTTATTGGCGGTATTTACCTGGGTTGGTTCTCGCCCACCGAAGCGGCGGCGATTGGTGCCTTCGGGGCCCTGTTGCTGGCGCTGCTGAAGCGCAAGCTGACCCTGGAGGTGTTTCTGGACTGTCTGGGCGAGACCGCCACCACCAGCGGCATGATCTTCATGATTCTGATCGGTACCGCGCTGTTTAACTATTTCATAGAGACGACCGGTTTGCCCCATCAACTGGTTGCCTACGTGGATCAGCTTGGCTGGGCGCCGTTCGCCATCCTGCTGGTACTGATCGTTTTCTACATTCTGCTCGGCTGCGTAATGGACGCGCTCTCCATGCTATTGCTGACGCTGCCATTTGTGTTTCCCCTGACCCAGTCACTTGGGTTCGATCCAGTCTGGTTCGGAATCATCATGGTATCGGTGGTGGAGGTGGGCCTGATCACGCCACCGGTGGGTATGAACCTGTTTGTCATCATGGCCACAACACCGGACCTGAAACTGGGCACAATCAGCAAAGGGGTGATACCTTTCCTGATGGCGGATGCGGTGCGGGTTGCCCTGCTGATCCTGTTTCCGGCGCTGGTGCTCTGGCTGCCGTCCTATATGCAGTAGATAAGGAGTAGAGTTTGGCTACACTGGAATGGAGTGAAAGCTACAGCGTTGGCATTCCACGTCTGGATGCACAACACAAGGTGCTGATTCGGGTCATCAATCAGCTGGAGGAGGAGCGGCGCACCGGCGGCCTGATTGTGGCGGTATTTGCCGAACTGCGTCGCTATGTGAAAGAGCATTTTCGGGACGAGGAGGCCATGATGCGGGCGGCCGGTTATGCCGATCTGGACGCCCATATCCAGGGTCACCGGCAGTTTGAAGAGTGGCTGACCTCCATCCAGATGGTCTATAACAGCGGCGGTGCCTCGGCCTATTACATTGCCGAGAGCGTGCATCAATTTCTCAAGGACTGGCTTATTACCCACATCCTGGCGAAGGATATGGCGTACAAGGAGACCTTGACCCAACATATTACCGATTAAGCGGCATTGCAGGATGAGGTATCACAATGGAACTTGCCAGCTTTCTTCCCTATCGTTTTTCCGTACTGACCAACAACATTTCAAAAAGTATCGCTTCCATCTATTCAAAGCGGTTTCATATCTCCATCCAGGAGTGGCGCATTATTGCCAACCTGGGTGATCGTCAGCCCCTGTCGGCCAACGAGATCGGTACCCACGTCAACCTGGACAAGGTGCAGATGAGCCGGGCGCTGAACAAGCTGATCGACAAGGGGTTGGTGTTGCGCACGCTGGACAAGGTGGATAAGCGTAAATCCTCATTACGCTTGAGCCGCAAGGGGCGACGACTGTATGACAAGATTGTACCGATCGCGCTGGAGCGGGAGCGCCAGTTACTCGCCGCACTGAACCGGCAAGAGCGGGCACAACTGAACCGTATCCTGACCAAGCTGGAACAGCGGGTGCAGGTGCTGCCCGATATGAAACCGGACTGAACAAGGCGGGGCGGTGGCGTGTGGTGCCGCCTACTCCATATCTGCCCGATACTCACCGCGTCGTGCCGCGCCGTTCAATTCGGCACGGCGGTAGAGCGCTGCCTGGGCTGCCGCCACATTGGCCGGATCACCTTGCCAGGCCTGCAGGGCCGGCTGCTGCAAGGCCCGGCCGTAGGAGAAACTCAACTCCCAGGGCTGTGGTGACAGGCAGTTCATGGCATTGAGATTGGCGGTGGCCTGTTCCGGTGACTGCCCCCCCGAGAGGAAATTGATACTGGGCAGGGCCGCCGGTACAGTGCGGCGCAGAATGCGCACGGTTTCCCGCGCCACCTGCTCCGGCGTGGTGGGGTCGGGGTGGTTTTTGCCCGGCGTCACCATGCTGGGTTTCAGCAAGGTGTGCTCCAGAATTACCTTGTGTCGATGCAGGGCGTGGAACAGGGCATGCAGCACCGCTTCACTCACCTGGGCGCAGCGCTGCATATCGTGATCCCCATCCATCAGCACCTCCGGCTCCACAATGGGTACGATGCCCTGGGACTGACAGATGGCGGCGTACCGGGCCAGTACCTCCGCATTGGCTTCAATGGCCAGCCGGCTCGGGGTATGGGAACCGATGTGATAGACGTTACGCCACTTGGCGAAACGTGCCCCCTGGGCCTTGTAGCGCGCCAGTCGCTGGTCCAGGCCATCCAGTCCCTGGGTGATCTCGTCGCCGGGAGCATTGGCCAGCGGCCCCTTGCCCTTGTCCACCTTGATGCCGGCGACTATCCCTTGCAGGCTGGCCAGTTCCGGTAGCAGTGTGCCGTCATCCGTGCGCTGCTCCAGGGTCTCCTCGAACAGGATGATGCCACTGATGTAGTTGCCCAGCTTGGGGGTCTCCAGGATCAGGCTGCGGTAGCGGCGGCGTTGTTCTTCGGTCGATTCCACGCCGATGGCGTCGAACCGTTTGGCAATGGTCGGGTTACTCTCATCCGCCGCCAGTATCCCTTTACCCTTCTGTACCAGTACATCGATGGTTTCCTGAAGCTCATCCCGGTTATTCATTATTCTTCCCCCATTCGGCCCTATTGAACGGTCTCTTACCAGTATAGTCAGTGGCTGGAGCGGGGGTATCAGTCAGGCATAGTCAACCGGCAGGGCGGTGGTGTATTTGATCTGCTCCATGGCAAAACTGGAGCTGACGTCCTGAATATCCACCTTTTCGATCAGCCGTTTGTAGAACCGGTCATAGGCGGTGATGTCTGGCACTACGACCCGCATCAGGTAGTCGATCTCGCCACTCATGCGATAGAACTCCACCACCTCGGGGAAGGCGGATACCGTGCGGGCGAACTCGTCCAGCCAGGCGGCGTTATGGTGCCGGGTCTTGATGGAGACAAATACATCCACCCCCAGATTGATGCGGCTGCGCTCCAGCAGGGCCACCCGCTTGCGGATCACGCCGCTCTTTTCCAGATTCTGGATGCGGCGCCAACAGGGCGTGGTACTGAGTCCGATCCGTTCGGCGATCTCCGCCGTAGTCAGGTTGCTGTCCTGTTGTAGTAGATTAAGAATTTGCTTGTCCAGCTTATCCATAGAAAAAATACCTAATAAATTATTATAAAGAAGAAAAATATCATATTTAATGACTATTTATATAGATAATGGAGCAACAACTGCTCCTGCTCCGGGTGTAGGATAGGGAGAATCCAGGTTGATGGGTGGGAGAGGAATGAAACAGCTTGAGCCGGACTATTTGCGCAGCCAGATTATTGGTGTGGATACGCTGCTACAGACCCCTTTCGGGGAACGCTGCATGGTTTATGCGGACTACACCGCATCGGGTCGGGGCGTACAGTTTGTGGAGGATTACCTGCAGCGTGTCATGCGCCTCTACGCCAACAGCCATACCGAAGATGACACCAGCGGTCGTACCACGACCCAGTTGCTGCACCAGGCCGAACAGGTGATCAAACAGGCGCTGAATGCGGGACCGGAGGGGTGCATCATCAGTTGTGGCAGTGGTGCCACCGGCGCCATTGATCGCATGCAGCAGCTGGTGGGGGTGAAACTGCCAGCGGCCAGCCGCCAGGTACTGGACTCCCTGTGGCGGGGATTTGCCGGAGAGGCACAGGCAGACGCCTTTGCCGACTACTGCCGTACACACCAGCCGGTGGTGTTCGTGGGGCCCTATGAACACCACTCCAACGAAGTCTCCTGGCGTGAAAGCCTGGCAACCGTCGTGGAGGTTCGCCTCAGTCAGGACGGCAGTATCGATCTGGCGGACCTGGAAAGATTGCTGCAACTGCCGGAGTACCAGGGGCGTCTGCGTATCGGCTCCTTTTCTGCCGCCTCCAATGTGACCGGCATGAAATCCCCGGTGTATGAGATTGCCACCCTGTTGCATCGTTATGACGCCCTGGCCTTTTTTGACTATGCGGCCAGTGCGCCCTACGTGGAGATCGATATGAACCCGCCGCCGCAGCCGGGCGGTGGCGATGCCTCGCTGGACGCGGTGTTCATCTCGCCCCACAAGTTTGTCGGCGGGCCGGGTGCCAGTGGTGTGCTGGTGTTCAACCGGCGCTGCTACCATGCCGAGTTGCCGCCCAGTGTGGCCGGTGGCGGAACGGTGGACTATGTGGGGCCCGACAGCCATGATTTTATTCAGGATATCGAGACCCGGGAGAACGCCGGCACGCCGGGTATTCTGCAGACCCTCAGGGCCGCCCTGGTGTTCCAGATCAAGCAGGCGGTGGGCCAGGATGTGATTGAACAGCGGGAGCATGCCTATGTGCGACAGGCACTGGAGCGCTGGGGCAGGCATCCCAATATCGAGATCCTGGGTAACTTGGATCCGGAACGGCGCATCAGTATTGTCTCCTTCAATCTGAAGGGGCCGGGCGGCCGCTATTACCACCCCCGTTTCGTTACCACCCTGCTGGATGATCTGTTCGGCATCCAGAGCCGGGCAGGCTGCTCCTGTGCCGGTCCCTATGGCCACAAACTGCTGGGCATTGATGACGCCCAGGCCGAAGAGTTCCGGGCGGTCATCGCGGACGGGCACTGCGGTATCAAGCCGGGCTGGTGCCGGATCGGTTTTCACTATCTGTTTGACGAGGCGGAAGTGGACTATCTGCTGGAGGCGGTGGAGTTTGTGGCGGCGTACGGTTATCGCTTTCTGCCACTGTACCGGTTTGAGTCGGCCACCGGTCTCTGGCGCCACCGTGAGCAGGTGCGCCCGGAGGCCCGCTTCTCCCTGGATGAGGCGCTGCAGGGCCCTGCTGAAGCGGAGCGGCGGTTTACCGCCCGGCAGCGCCAGCAGCACTACGCCGACAATCTGGCGGCGGCACATGCTTATGCGGCGGGGCTGGGCGATGGCTGCCGAGATGAGGTCACCCTGGACGGGGAGGAGGGGGCGTTACAGTTTTTCCTGCTTACCCGGGAGAGTGTCGGGCGCTTGTAGCTCAGGGGGGACGGCCCCGGCGTCCGGTGACTTTCCAAAGGGGTTTTACAGCGGGGATAGCAGGCTGCCCTGATTGGGGTGGCTCCGCACTGCTGCCATGCGACCGGCAGCAATGCGGTACGCCGCAGGTCGTCTAGACCTTGAACTGTCCCATCTCTTCCCGCAGTTCTTCGGCCAGTATGGCAAGCTGCTTGCTGGTATGGGCGATCTGCTCCGAATGATCGGCCGTCTGGCCGGTAACATCGCTGATGGCGGTGATGTTACGACTGATCTCCCCGGCCACCATGCTCTGTTGCTGGGCCGCCGTAGCGATATGCTCATTCATCTGACTGATGGTGTTGATGGAGTGGGTGATCTTGTTCAGGGATTCACCCACGTGGCCCGCTTCGGCGACCGTGGCCTCCACCCGTTGCTGACTCTGGGACATCATGTTGGCGGCATTCTGGGACTGCTGCTGGAGTCCCTCGATCATCCCCTGGATCTCCTGGGTGGCCTGGTGGGTGCGGGTCGCCAGGGTACGTACCTCGTCCGCTACCACGGCGAATCCTCGTCCCTGCTCACCGGCCCTGGCCGCCTCAATGGCCGCATTCAGGGCCAGCAGGTTGGTCTGTTCAGCAATGTTGGTGATCACCTCCACGACCTTGCCGATGCCATCACTGTCCGCCTCCAGCTGGCGGATCACGTCGAATGCCTGGTTAACCTCATCCGCCAGGGCATTGATACTGGCAATGGCGCTATTGACCACCTTGCCGCCCTCGGCCGCCTCGGTATCCGCATGGTTGGCCGCATCCGAGGCATTGGAAGCGCTGCTGGCGACTTCGTTGGAGTTCGCCTCCATCTCGGTCATGGCGGTGGCCACCTGCTGGCTCTCCAGCTGCTGGCGGCGCACGCCCTCGATACTCTGGGTAGTGATGTCGGTCAGGTGGGTCGACTCCTCCGCCAGTTGCTGGGTGGAGCTGTTGACCCGGTTAATGATGGAGCCGAACTTCTCCATCATCAGGTTGATGGCCAGCGCCAGCCGGCCCAGTTCGTCACTGGAGTGATCATCAGCCCTCAGACCGAGATCGGACTCCCGTTCGATGGTGCGGACCAGGTCGGTGACCCGGCGTAGCCGCGAGACCACCAGTTTTTTCAGGATAAAGCTGATGATTACCAGTCCGCCTACCAGGAGGGCTGAATTGAGGCCGATATTGACCCACAGCTCCTTGAGTACCTTGTCATCCAGGGTCTTGAGGGAGAAATCGACCCGCACGGCACCCAGTACCTCGTTTTCCGGCACCGGATGGCAGAGCAGGCAGTTGGTGCCCCGGTAATCCTTCTTGGCAAACATGGGCAGAATGACGGTGAGCACACGACCCTCTTCATTCCGGTACAGCTCATCGATTTTCTCCCCGGCCAGGGCCCGTTTGTCCAGGTCATCCACGATTCTGTTCTGTTCGGTGCCGGCTCCGTAGGTTTCAATGATCTTCTCGCCGCGAATGATACGGGCGTCCAGCACGTCTTCCCGGGCGATTACCTTTTTGCGCGGGATCTCTTTATTGGACATGCCGCCGGTCAGCATCAGGGTGTTGACGTTGTCGAAGTAGGAGTCTGCCAGGGTTTCAGTCTGATCCATGACCAGATGTTCAACCAGATTCCGCTGACTGTTGAACTGATAGAGCGCGGAGACGATCAGGATGATCAGAAACAGCATGACCAGGACAAGATCGATCTTGGTGCTGATGGAGAGTCCGCCGGAGCGATTATTACTGGATTGTTTCATCTATAGATCCCGCATGAATCAGATTGAGACAGGGTATGGACAAAAAATTGCTTCCTTTCCACCCCTTATGGCGACTTGTTGGATAGTTTCTTTAGGTATGGAATTTGTAATCACCCCATAAATGACCTGAATCAATATCCAGGCGGCTGCCGCGCTGCGGATTCGGAATCTGTGTGTCCTCAGCACAAATCTGTAAAATAGCTGCTCTTTTGTGAAACGGATCCCCCCTGTTGTGAAGGTAGAGTCGACAATCCCTGCGCTGGAGATACTGGATAGTTGCCTGATTCAGGATCGCCATCGGTTGCGCCGGCAGATCAGAAACCTGCGCAGGAAACAGCGCGAAGGCAAGGTGTCAGAAGGTGATCTGACGCGACTGCAGGCGCGGATTGAGCAGTCCCGCCAGGCGGTGGAACTGCGTCGGCAACAGCGCCCGGAGCCACGCTTCCCGGATGAGTTGCCGATTAACGAACGGCGTTCCGAAATCGCTGATCTGATTGCCGGGCATCAGGTGGTCATCCTGTGCGGTGAGACCGGTTCAGGTAAATCGACCCAGTTGCCGAAAATCTGCCTGGAACTGGGGCGGGGCATCTTTGGCCGTATCGGCCATACCCAGCCTCGCCGGATAGCGGCCCGTGCCCTGGCTGCCCGCATCTCTGAAGAGCTGGGCCGGGAGTTGGGCGATTCGGTCGGTTACAAGGTACGTTTCCATGACCGGGTCGGGCCCAACAGCCACATCAAGTTGCTGACCGACGGCATGCTGCTGGCGGAGATCCAGCAGGACCGGTATCTGAACGAATACGACACCCTGATTATCGACGAGGCCCACGAACGCAGCCTGAATATCGATTTTCTGCTGGGCTACCTGAAAGAGTTGCTGCCCAAACGGCCCGATCTGAAGCTGATTATCACCTCGGCGACCATCGACCCGGAGCGGTTCGCCAGGCACTTCTGGGACGCTCCCATTATCAATGTCAGTGGCCGGACCTATCCGGTGGAAGTGCGTTACCGGCCGCCCCAGGACGAGGGCGGTGGTGAGCGGGATGATGCCATCCAGCAGGCCATTGTGGAGGCGGTGGATGAGCTGTCACGCATTGACCGGGGCGATATCCTGGTATTTCTCAGCGGCGAGCGGGAGATCCGTGAAACTGCCGAAAATCTGCGCAAGCACAAACTGCCGCTGACCGAGGTGCTGCCGCTCTATGCGCGGTTGGGTCCGGCCGAGCAGGCGCGGGTGTTCCGCAGCGGCGGCGGCCGACGCATCATCCTGGCCACCAACGTGGCGGAGACCTCCCTCACGGTGCCCGGGATTCGCTACGTTATCGACGTGGGCTATGCCCGGATCAGCCGTTACAGCCACCGCAGCAAGGTGCAACGTCTGCCGGTGGAGCGCATTTCCCGGGCCAGTGCCGATCAACGCAAGGGGCGCTGTGGCCGGGTGGCGGCGGGTGTCTGCATCCGGCTCTACGGGGAGGAGGATTTCGCTACCCGGGCCGAGTTCACCGAACCGGAGATCCAGCGTACCAACCTGGCATCGGTCATCCTGCAGATGCAGCTGCTGGGTTTCGGAGATATTGAGCAGTTCCCCTTTGTTGACAAGCCCGACAGCCGCCTGATCAAGGATGGTTACCGGGTGCTGGAAGAGATCGGTGCGATGACCGCTGATCGCCAGGTGACACCTGTCGGCAAGGCGCTCTCTCGTCTGCCGGTGGACCCCCGGGTGGGGCGCATGTTGCTGGCGGCAACGGAAAACCAGTGCCTCAATGAGTTGCTGGTCATCGCCTCAGCCCTGAGCGTGCAGGATCCGCGGGAGCGCCCCATGGAGAAGCAGCAGGCGGCGGACGAGGCGCACCGTGAATTCCGAAATGAAGAGTCGGATTTCCTCACTATTCTCAATCTTTGGCAGCACCTGGAAGAGGTACAGCGACACCTTTCGCGGCGTAAATTCCAGGCCCACTGCCGAAGCCGGTTTCTCTCCTGGACCCGTGTACAGGAGTGGCGGGATATCCATCACCAGCTGCGTGGCCAGCTGCACGAAATGGGCTACCGGGAGAATGAAAAACCGGCCGACTATGAGGCGATTCACCGCTCGTTGTTGAGTGGTCTGTTGAGTTATATCGGCATGCACCAGAGTGGCAAAAATAGCCACTACCTGGGCGCCAGGAACAGTCACTTTTCCATATTTCCCGGCTCGGGCCTGTTTAAAAAGCAGCCGAAGTGGGTGGTCTCGGCAGAACTGGTGGAGACCAGCAAACTCTACGCCCGTACCGTTGCCCGAATCCAGCCGGAGTGGGTCGAATCGGTCGCCGGCCATCTGATCAAACAGGCCTATTCCGAACCCCATTGGGAGAAGAAACGGGGCCAGGTGGCGGCCTATGCCCGGATCACCCTGTTTGGTCTGCCGATTATTCCCCGGCGCAAGGTCAACTACGGGCCGATCAATCCCGTCGAAGCGCGGGAGATCTTCATTCGCTCGGCCCTGGTGGATCAGGATTTCCAGACCCGGGCACCGTTCTGGCGGCACAACCAGCAGGTGATCGACTCCATTCACCTGCTGGAGGAGAAGACCCGCCGGCGTGATCTGCTGGTGGATGAACAGACCCTGTACGACTACTACGACAAGCGGATCCCGGCCCGCATTTACAGCGCCGCCCAGTTTGAGAAGTGGCTGCGGGAGGTGAGCAGGGAGCAGCCCAAACTGCTGCACATGCGCATGGAAGATCTGATGGTTAACAGTGCTGACGACGTGGCCAGCCAGTATCCCGATACATTTGTCATGGAGGGACTGCGCCTGCCGCTGGCCTACCGGTTTGATCCCGCCGACCAGGCGGATGGTGTCAGTCTGAAGATTCCCCAGGCGGTACTCAACCAGGTATCCGAGGCCCACACTGACTGGCTGGTGCCCGGCCTGTTACGGGAGCGGATTATCGCCCTGCTGAAATCCCTGCCCAAATCCCTGCGCAAGTCGTTCGTACCGGTGCCCGACTACGCCGATGCCTGCCTTAAGGTGATGACCCCGTCGGACAAGCCGCTTACCCGACAGTTATCGGAACAGCTGCACCAGATGACCGGTGTCTATATTCCCGAAGATGCCTGGCAGGAGACGGAGCTGGAAAAGCATCTGCGGATGAATTTTCAGGTGCTCGACGAGCAGGGGCGTGCCCTGGCTGAAGGGCGTGAATTGCAGGCGCTGAAAAAGCAGTATGGCGGCCAGGGCGATTCCCGTTTCCACCCATCCAGTGAAACCGGTCTGGAGAGGCAGGGGGTAACCGATTGGGATTTCGGTCCGCTGCCCCGGTCGGTCACCCTGGAGCGGGCCGGGATCAAGCTGCCCGGATTTCCCGCCCTGGTGGAGACGGAGCAGGGGGTGGATGTGCGTGTGGTGGATTCTGAGCAGAATGCCCAGGCCGCCCATCGTGCCGGTGTAGGCCGCCTGGTGATGCTCAGGCTGGCCAGGGATGTCCGCTATATCAGACGCAATATTCCCCAGTTGCAAAAAATGCGGCTGCAGTATGCCAAGGCGCCACAGCCGCCCGCACAGGAGCGGACGGGCCAGGTTGATCTGGAGCAGGAGCTGGTGGCGCTTATCGTGGATCTCACCTTCATTGCAGATCAACCGGAGATCCGGGACGCCGCTGTATTTAATGCACGCATCGAACAGTGCAAACCCCAGTTGGTGCCGACGGCCAACCGGGTGACCCGGCTGGCTGCCGAGATTCTGGACAAGTATCAGCAGGTCTCGAAAAAGCTCTCAGCCAGCAATCAGATCAACTGGATGTCTTCGTTAAAAGATATGCGCCAGCAGCTGGACCGGTTGATATTCAAGGGGTGTTTCAAACAGACCCCGCCGGAACAGTTGCGCCAGATACCGCGCTACCTGGACGCCCTGCAACGCCGGCTGGAGAAGCTGAACCACGCGGCGGCGCGGGATCAGCAACTGATGGGGGAGATGCATGGACTCTATCAGAAATGGCTGGAGCGCGACCGTCGCCAGCAGGATGCCGGGAGAGAGGATGAACGACTGCAGGAGATCCGCTGGCAGTTGGAGGAGTTGCGCGTCTCTCTGTTTGCCCAGGAGCTGAAGACCGCCTACCCGGTCTCGGTGAAGCGCATCGAGAAACGCTGGAAGGAGCTAGGTTTGTAGGCCTGCCGCCACCGGCGGCTTGTCCAGGGCTTGCGCCAGTGACCAACTGATATCCGGGTTCTGCTTGGCGTGATACATGGCGTCGTCGGCATGGTGGAACAGTTCGGTAAGATCCTGTCCATGGTCCGGGAAGAGCGCAATACCAATACTGACACCAACGTGCAGTTTCTGGCCTTTCCAGATAAAGGGCTCGTGCAGCCGGTCATCCAGTTTGCTGGCGATGGTACTGATATCGTCCGGGGAGTTGATCCCCACCAGCAGCAAGGTGAACTCATCGCCGCCGGTCCGGGCAACAATATCCTCCTGGCGCAGGGTCGTGCGGATACGGTTTGCCACCTGTTGCAGTACATAGTCCCCGGCCAGATGCCCGTAGGTGTCATTGACCGGTTTGAATTTATTCAGATCCAGCACCGCGATGGCGACCTGGCCCTGGTGACGCCGGGCATGTGCCAGTGCCTGGGAGACACGTTCATTGAACAGCAAACGATTGGGCAGCCTGGTGAGCTGGTCATGCGTGGCAATATGCTTGATGTGGAGACTGTTGCGATAGATCAGGGTGGTCAGTATGGCCAGCAGGATAGAGGTTAGAATGCCCAATAGGATGACCCACAGGAGCCCCTCGATTACAAGGATACTGTCACTGTTCCGCACGGCCGCAAGCTGCCAGGAACCGTTCGGGTAGGTGACATCCATCAGTTCCGCTTTCTGTTCAAACAGGGCGGGATCACCAAAAAAGACCGCACCATCCGCCCCCAGCCCATCCTTTCCCCGGATGGCTATCTGATACTTGGAGTCCGTCTCCGGTAAGCCGGCCGATTTAAAAATGGCATCCATGTGGATCACCATACTGGCGATGCCCCAATAATCACCCGAATCCGGTTGTCCGGAGAAAGTGGATTTGAAAATCGGCGTCCGGTTGATAAAGGCCCGGCCTCCCTGAACCAGTTCAACCGGGCCCGCTACCACGGTCTGGCGGGTATCGATAGCACGTTTTACCGCATCGTACTGGTCGGGTATCCGGGTGTAGTCCAGGCCCAGAATGGCTTCGTTGTTGGCAAGCGGGTAAATCAGTTTGATCACATAGCCTTCGGCTACCGCCACGTTGTGAACATAGGGATTGTTCTGCATCAGCTCCCGGGCGATCCGGTTGAACTTTGCCTGGGTGATACCGTTTTCGGCAGTAATGATGATGGAGAGGGCCCGGTTCAGGTAGATGGTCGAATTAAAGGCACTTTCCAGGCCTGCACGCACGGCGCTGAGATAGGAGAGGGTCTGGTTTTTGCTTATCTGTTCATGTTTTTTGGTCTGGTCATAGGCGATCAGGAAGGTGATGCCCAGAGAGATGATCAACGCAATGGCGCCAAGTACAAAAGGGGAATATTTCTGTTTCATTCGTGCTTGTCCACCACAACCGGTTTCTGGAGAGAGAGGCCACGCCTGGTGACATTGTGGTGCAGCATTCGGACTGCTGCAACATGCCTGCCCGGCAGAAGGCCAGGGAAACGGCCGATTTCGCGGCAAAATCTGGTATCAATGGCCGGTTGGCTGCATACTTCACCGCTTGAGTTATTAATCATTCAGGAGATTTATTCGATGTCGCTTTGCCCATGTGGTTCCAGCAAACAGGCGGTGGATTGTTGTGATCCGGTCATCAACGGTCAGCGGAATGCTGAAACGGCCGAGAGCCTGATGCGTGCAAGATATTGTGCTTTTGCGTCGGGACAGGTTGAATTTCTGAACAGCAGTCTGCATCCGGAACATCGGGATGACCATGATGTTAACGCAACACGGCGCTGGGCTGAAAACTCACAATGGCTCGGCCTGCAGATCGTGGAGAGTGATCAGGGCGGCGAGCAGGATGAGGAAGGGGTGGTGGAGTTCATTGCCACCTATAAAGAGAAGGGCGTGGTCCGCCAGCACCATGAGCGCAGCAGTTTCCGTAAACTGGACGGGGTCTGGTATTTTGTCGAGGGTAAGCTGGTTCCCCCCACGACCCGGGTCAATAGTTCTCCCAAGATCGGTCGCAATGACCCCTGTCCCTGTGGCAGCGGGAAAAAATATAAAAAGTGTTGCGGATCGGCATGAGCCCTCAGCGATAGTTCGTCCTGACATTTCCCCGGAAGCATCTATACTTGAACCTACGAGTGCGTTAGTCAGCGTGGCCGGGGCTGTATGGTACCGAACAAAAGCGGGGGCGGTACGCACAAGCTATAACCCCTCTGTTTGACTGGTATATGGTCAATTGTAATATTTTGTTTCGTACTATAGATATTCCGAAGATGCTGTGACAAGCTTCTCGTATGGAAACGATATGTAACAAGGCTTAAGAAACGCGATACTTTTGAACTTGTTCAGATCTTTACTTCAGGGCAGAAGATGTCTCAGCATCAGGCGCCATAGTTAATAATAGAGAGGAAAAAATGGCTCAATTGAAACACAGAAAGATTGCCGCAATGCTTGCCCCACTGGGTCTGATTGGCGGCTTGATGATGTCTACCGAAGGTCTGGCCGACCACCACAATCGCTATGCCATTGATGCATCCCGTGGCGTGATCAAAAACTCTGCCGGTGAGTGCTGGATTACCGCCGGTGGTGTGCAGGAGAAGTTGGAAGCATGCGGTGACATGGTGATGGTCGATTCCGACGGTGATGGCGTAACTGATGACAAAGATCGCTGCCCGGATACTCCCCGTGGTGCACCGGTAGACGCTTCCGGTTGTCCGCTTGACTCGGACGGTGACGGTGTTGCTGATTACATGGATAAATGTCCGGGTACCCGGGCTGGCGCCAAGGTTGACCAGGACGGCTGCGAAGTCATGAAGCCGATGACCAAGGTCGAAAATGTCGTGATCGATAATGTGCTGCTGTTTGACTTTGACAGTGCTGAACTGAAATCGGGCGCCGCTGACGTTCTGGATAGCAGCTATGCCAAATTCAAGGGTAAGGATGCAGTCAAGTCAGTGATCATCACTGGCCATACCGACAGCACCGGTCCTGAGGCTTACAACCAGCGTCTGTCCGAGCGTCGTGCAAACGCCGTACGCAGCTACCTGATCAGTCAGGGTGCGGACGCCAGCAAACTGGAAGCACGTGGTGCCGGTGAGTCCCAGCCTGCCTATGGTAACGATACCAAGGAAGGCCGTTCGATGAACCGTCGCGTCGAGTTCCAGGTCATTATGAAGTAACTCGCTGATCCCGCCTGAACAGGCGGGGTTTCGAAAAAAAACCGGGGCTGATTCAGCCCCGGTTTTTTTATTGTGCAATGACCGGCTAACCGGTCTGGAAGTGGAGAGGCGTTAGGGGATGGTAGCCTGGGTGCTGTCCCGGATGCCTTTCCGTTCCGTTATGGCGACAGCTCAGATCTTTTTTGCCTGCTCGACAGCATTACCGATATAGCTGTCAGGTGTCAGTTTTCTGAGGGCGGCTTTCGCCTCTTCGGGGATCTCCAGGGTATCCACGAATGCGCGCAGATCGTCAGCATTGATACGTTGCCCGCGGGTCAGTGCCTTCAGTTTTTCGTAGGGTTTCTCGACTCCATAACGACGCATCACGGTCTGGATCGGTTCAGCCAGCACTTCCCAGTTGCCATTCAGATCATCAGCCAGCGCGTCGGCATTGGCTTCCAACTTACTGATACCTTTCATAATGGACTGCAGGGCAATGGAGGTATAGGCGAATCCGACGCCCACATTGCGTAATACCGTGGAGTCGGTCAGATCCCGCTGCCAGCGGGAGACCGGCAGTTTCATGGCCAGGTGGCTGAACAGCGCATTGGCGATGCCCAGGTTGCCTTCCCCGTTCTCAAAATCGATCGGGTTGACCTTGTGTGGCATGGTGGAGGAGCCGACCTCGCCCGCGATGGTCCGCTGCTTGAAGTAGCCGAGTGAAATGTAGCCCCACACATCCCGGGAGAAATCGATGGCGATGGTGTTGAAGCGGGCGGTGGCGTCGAACAGCTCCGCCATGTAGTCGTGGGGTTCGATCTGGGTGGTATAGGGATTCCAGACCAGTCCCAGGGATTCCACAAACTGCTGTGCAAACTGCTCCCAGTTGATATCCGGGTAAGCGGACAGGTGCGCGTTGTAGTTGCCCACCGCACCGTTAATCTTGCCCAGCAACGGGACGCCGGCGACCTGGTTGCGCTGACGCTGAAGCCGGTAGACCACATTGGCCATCTCCTTGCCCAGGGTGGTGGGGGAGGCGGGTTGGCCATGGGTGCGGGAGAGCATGGGAATATCGGCATGGGCGTGGGACAGATTACGGATGGCGGCGATCAACTGGTCCATCTCCGCCAGCAGCTGCTGTTCACGACCCTGCTGCAGCATCAGGGCGTGGGAGAGATTGTTGATGTCTTCCGAGGTGCAGGCAAAGTGGATGAACTCGCTGATCGCCTCCAGTTCGCTGTTGCCGGCAATCTTGCGCTTGAGGAAATACTCCACGGCCTTGACGTCGTGGTTGGTCTCCCGTTCGATCTCCTTGACCAGGTTGGCGTCCGCTGGAGTGAAGTTGTTCAGAATGCCGTTCAATATCACATTGGCCTCTGGACTGAGTGGCGCCACTTCGGCGATCTTCTCGTTGCCAGACAAGGCCTGAAGCCACCTGATTTCGACCTTTACCCGGGCACGGATCAGTCCGTACTCGCTGAAAATCGGCCGGAGATCGGCGGTTTTGCTGCCATAGCGGCCATCAACTGGGGATATTGCGGTTAAAGTAGAGAGTTCCATGGGGATTCCTGGTGCCTGCGTTAGTTTAGTCAAAGCCAGAATGGGTAAATCGGCGGATTATACCATTTCAAATCCGCTGGTGACCAAAGGTTAAGGGTTGTCCACGGTAGCGGGTGGTTTTGGTTTACTCGCTAAAGCCGACCTGATGGGGTAATATCGAAAAGATCGATCGAAAGATAAAAAAGGACAATTGTCCTAATTATTTATGGCTTTTTTGAAAAATAATGCTGCTGCAGTGCAGAAATTTTTCTGATTTTGGGTTATAAATAGGCGTTATTTATGGCGTGATAAAGCTAATCCATTGAATTTTTTAATGAAATAGAGCCTGATCCAGGCATGAACCCAGGAGGATCACTCGGTGTTAGAAAGCTATCGCAAACACGTAGAAGAGCGTGCCGCGCAGGGCATCCCGCCACTGCCGCTTAATCCGGAACAGACCGCCCAGCTGGTCGAACTGCTCAAGAATCCTCCCGCGGGTGAAGAGTCTTACCTGCTGGAACTGATCACCCACCGCGTCCCCGCCGGTGTGGATCAGTCGGCCTATGTGAAGGCCGCCTTCCTGGCCGATGTGGCCAAGGGCAATTGTGACTGTCCCCTGATCGACCGGGTCAAGGCGACCGAGCTGCTTGGCACCATGCTGGGTGGTTACAATATCCAGCCGCTGGTCGAGGCGCTGGATGATGAGGAGCTGGCCCCGACGGCGGTCAAGGCGCTCTCCCATACCCTGCTGGTGTTTGACGCTTTCAACGATGTGAAAGAGAAGGCCGATGCGGGCAATCCCCATGCCGTCGCCATTCTGAAATCCTGGGCCGAGGGTGAGTGGTTTACCAGCAAACCCGAACTGGCCGAAAAAATCACCCTGACCGTATTCAAGGTGACCGGTGAGACCAATACGGACGATCTTTCGCCGGCACCGGATGCCTGGTCCCGTCCGGATATTCCGTTGCACGCCAATGCGATGCTGAAGATGGAGCGGGAAGGGATTACGCCGGATGAGCCGGGTGTGATCGGTCCGGTCAAGTTTATTCAGCAGTTGAAAGAGAAGGGTTTCCCGGTCGCCTACGTGGGCGACGTGGTGGGTACCGGCTCGTCACGCAAATCGGCTACCAACTCGGTGCTGTGGCACATGGGCGATGACATCCCCTATATCCCGAACAAGCGTGCCGGCGGCTTCTGTCTCGGCGGCAAGATTGCCCCCATCTTCTTCAATACTATGGAAGATGCCGGCGCACTGCCGTTTGAGTGTGATGTCTCCAGGCTGAACATGGGTGACGTGATCGACGTTTACCCCTACGAAGGCGTGGTCAAGAGCCATGACACCGGCGAAGAGCTGTGCCGGTTCGAGCTGAAGACCGACGTGTTGCTGGATGAGGTGCGTGCCGGTGGCCGTATCCCGCTGATTATCGGTCGTGGACTCACCACCCGGGCCCGTGAAGCCCTGGGACTGGAGCCCTCCACGCTGTTCAAGACCCCGGCGCCTGCCGCCGATAGTGGCAAGGGCTACTCGCTGGCGCAGAAGATGGTTGGCCGCGCCTGTGGTGTTGAGGGCGTTCGCCCCGGTTCCTACTGCGAACCGAGGATGACCACGGTGGGTTCCCAGGACACCACCGGCCCCATGACCCGTGACGAACTGAAGGATCTGGCCTGTCTGGGATTCTCTGCGGACCTGGTGATGCAGTCTTTCTGTCATACGGCGGCCTATCCGAAGCCGGTGGATATCACCACCCATCACACCCTGCCTGACTTCATCTCTTCCCGGGGTGGTGTGGCACTGCGCCCGGGTGATGGCATTATCCACTCCTGGCTGAATCGTATGCTGTTGCCGGATACCCTGGGTACCGGCGGTGATTCACATACCCGGTTCCCGATCGGACTCTCTTTCCCGGCCGGTTCCGGACTGGTTGCCTTTGCGGCTGCCACCGGTGTGATGCCGCTGGATATGCCGGAGTCTGTGCTGGTGCGTTTCAAGGGCGAGATGCAGCCCGGCGTCACCCTGCGTGATCTGGTTAACGCGATTCCCTATTACGCAATCAAGCAGGGTCTGCTGACGGTTGCCAAGGCCGGCAAGAAGAACATCTTCTCCGGACGTATTCTGGAGATCGAAGGTCTGCCGGATCTGAAAGTGGAGCAGGCGTTTGAGCTGTCTGATGCGTCAGCCGAGCGTTCAGCCGCCGGTTGTACCATCAAGCTGGATAAAGAGCCCATCATCGAGTATCTGAACTCCAACATCACCCTGTTGAAGTGGATGATCGCCAGTGGTTACGAGGATGCCCGGACGCTGCAGCGCCGTATAGAGGGCATGGAGAAGTGGCTGGAGAATCCGGAACTGCTGGAAGGCGATGCAGATGCAGAGTACGCTGCAGTGATCGAGATCGACCTGGCCGACGTGAAGGAGCCTATCCTGGCCTGCCCGAATGACCCGGATGATGTGAAGCCACTCTCCGAGGTGGCCGGCGAGAAGATCGACGAGGTGTTCATCGGTTCCTGTATGACCAATATCGGTCATTTCCGTGCTGCCGGTAAGCTGCTGGAAGGCAAGCATGACATCCCGACCCGTCTGTGGATGGCTCCGCCAACCAAGATGGATGCCTACGTGCTGAATGAAGAGGGCTATTACGCCACCTTTGGTAAGGCAGGGGCACGTATGGAAATGCCGGGTTGTTCGCTCTGCATGGGTAACCAGGCGCGGGTGAAGGATAACGCAACCGTGGTTTCCACCTCGACCCGAAACTTCCCCAACCGTCTCGGTACCGGGGCCAATGTCTACCTGTCATCTGCTGAACTGGCAGCGGTTGCGGCGATCCTGGGCAAACTGCCGACGGTCGAGGAGTACATGGTCTACGCGGAACAGATCGATTCCATGTCGGCAGATATCTTCCGCTACATGAACTTCGATCAGATCGAGGCCTACCAGTCGGTCGCCAACCGGGTGGAGTTCCACGCCTGATCGGTTCCGTTGTTAGTCTGGTAATGATCAAGCCCCTGGTAACCCCAGGGGCTTTTTTATGGTGTCAGACCAGTGAAGGGTGGTGGGTCTCAGATATCCCGGCCCGAGGGTTGTGGGGCGGGTTGGGTGGCCTTGCGGTAGAGCGACCGGGACTTATCGGCAACGGCGCTACCGAATTCGCTGGCTTTATCGGCCACCTGGGCGCCGGCCCGTTTGGTTTTTGACCAGGCGTTGCGGGAGGTTTCCGCGATCGCTTCGCCGGCGTCACTGCCGCTCTTCTTGACCGCCTGGTAGGCCTGTTTCGACTTCCGGGCTACCGTTGAACCGAACGCCTGGGTGCTGTCCAGTGCGCTTGAACCCATTTCGCGGGTTTTTTCCCAGATATCCGTGTTGTGCGTGTCGGCCGTGCCGGCGACCGGCTTTTGCTCCGGTGCTGAAGTACTGCCCGCCAGGGCAGACAGGGTCAGCAGCGAAACCCAGAGCATGAATATCAGCAGTTGAAAAAGGCGTTTATGCATGGTTGTTGGTTCCCGGTGGTGATTGTGGCGCATTGTTGCACGGCTTCGAGCCCGGGACGTTCGAATAGTTCCCAGTTTGGCGGCGGGCCGGCGCCGTACAGCCGGCAACCGGGCCCATCAGATAATATGCAGGAGCCGTCGCGCCTGTTCCGCTACCCGCTTACGCCCCATGATTACCTGCCATCGGCTGCCGCCACACTGGCGCCAGAGCATGGCGGAACGGATGCCGGCCAGCAACAGTGCCCTGATCCGGTTTACGTTGTCGGGGTTTTGCAGATGCAGTGGTTCCCCCTTGACCATGATTCGGGGCTTCAGGGTGCTGATGGTTTGGGTGTAGATATCCGCCAGCTGGGCAATGATGTTGGGGTGCAGAAGATGAAAATGGGCGATCCGTTCCTCGGCTGACCGGATGCCGGCCTGGATCTGCTGCTGCATGGCGCTGTTCTTGCTCAGCTTGCGTTCCAGGTGGAGCAGGGCGATGACATACTGGGTAACCAGCACATTATCGGTCCGTTTTTCTCCCAACTGCTGTTGAATCAGGCGCAGGCCGGACTCCACACCCTGCAGACCGCCATAGACGCTTTCCACGCTCTCCGCGTCGATCTTGAACAGGCTGTGGATGCTGGCCTCCAGCGCACTGCTGTCCGTCATACCCTGTTCGGCAATGCTGGCCGCCATGTGGGCGGCCTGGAACACCCCGGCCAGGGCGATGCATCTGTCTCGGTCACTCTTCATGAATATGCCTGTTCGATGATTCCGCCGCCCAGGCACTCCTGGCCCTGGTAGAAGACGACCGACTGTCCCGGCGTCACGGCGCGCTGTTTATGGTTAAATTGGACCTGCAGGTGGCCGTTTTCAAGCGGCGACAGGGTGCACGCCTGGAGAGGCTGGCGGTGACGAATACGGGCCATGCAGGTGAGAGGGAGTGGCGGGGCTTCGCCGGCTACCCAGTGGAGTTGGCTGGCCTCCAGACCCTGTTTCAGCAGGCGCGGATGGTTGTGTCCCTGTGCGACGATCAAGCGGTTGCTGGCAATCTCCTTGTCCACCACAAACCAGGGATCCGCTTCCCCGTCTGCGCGCCCGCCGATGCCCAGGCCCTTGCGCTGTCCCAGGGTATAGTACATCAGGCCCTGGTGTTGGCCGATCACTGTCCCTTCCGGCGTCACCATCTGGCCCGGCGTGGCCGGTAGAAAGCGACTGAGGAATTCGCTGAATTTCCGTTCACCAATGAAGCAGATCCCGGTGCTGTCCTTCTTCTTGTGATTCGGCAGACCGGCCTGTTCGGCTATTCTGCGCACCGCCGGCTTTTCCAGCTCGCCCAGGGGGAAGTGGCTGTGGCGCAGTTGCGCCTGCCCCAGCATGTAGAGGAAGTAGGTCTGGTCCTTGTTTTCATCCCGTGCCCGCAGCATCTGCCAGCGATCACCCTGTCGGCCGATGCTGGCGTAGTGTCCGGTGGCGATGCTGTCGGCGCCGAGATGCAGCGCATAGTCCAGAAACGCCTTGAACTTGATTTCCCGATTACACAGCACATCCGGATTGGGTGTGCGCCCGGCGCGGTACTCAGCCAGAAAGTACTCGAATACATTGTCCCAGTACTCCCCGGAGAAATTGACCGTATGGAGCCGGATGCCGAGCTGGTCTGCGACCGATTGGGCATCGGCCAGATCGACGGTCGCTGAGCAGTACTCCCGGGTATCGTCCTCCTCCCAGTTCTTCATGAACAGGCCTTCCACCTGGTAGCCCTGCTCAAGCAACAGGAGCGCCGCGACGGAGGAGTCGACCCCTCCGGACATGCCGACGATTATCTTCTCTTTTTTACCCATGCTTCACTTCAGTTTGAAATCCTGTCCGGCCAGCCACTTATCGATTGGCTGGATAACGGGAGGATGGCCATTTGCGAAAAACCAGGAATCCACGGCATATACCTGCCGGGTTTGGATATCCATGATGGTGGCGGTCCAGTGGATATTGAACAGCCAGGGATTGCGTCGTCGCCGTTCCTGGACCTGGTGCCATTTTAACAACCGATCCTGCTCCAGTAACTTCAGGTAGGTGGTTGTGTTGGTCGACTCGGCAATACAGTCGAGCTGGCCGAGCTCGGCGCCGTCGCCGTCATTTTTTGCCAGATCGCGCCAGCTGCCGGTCTGTTCGCCAACCTGTTTTTCCATCAGGGCGATGGCCGCTCGGATCTGTTCGCGCTCCTGCTCGGCTGACCGTATATCGTCAAACAGGGTGCGAATCGCCTGCCAGTGCCGGTCGTGCAGTGTAACAGGTTTCAGGATGTCGCAATGGTAGTCGACACAGGCCTGAAACGGTGGTGGCGCAGACGTGGCCAGCGTCCGGGTGACAGGCAGGAGGCAGCACAACAGCAGGAGGATTCTGACGCTCATGGGTCGGCCGGATTCCAGCCCGCGCGCCACTGCTCCAGGGGGATGATCTCCGGCGGCAGGCCGTTGTCATGGAACCAGGAGTCAACTGCCCAGAGGGTGCTGTCCGGCTGTGCTTCGATTACCGCGGTGGTGTGGGGCCAGCCAAAAATGAAAAAGCCCCGGGTGGCCGGGTCTCTGAGGCGGTGCCACTTCAGCAGACCCTGCTGCTGCATCATATACAGATAGGTGGTGGTATTGGTTGACTCATCAATACAGTCCATGGAGCGGTCGAACGGGTCACCGGTCCGCTCATTGCGCCCCCGGTCGTTACTGGTGCCGGTTATGGGGCCGATGATCTGCTCCAGCCGGGCCACCGCCTGGCCGATCATTGCGCGCTCCTCGGCGGCGGTTCTGGCGGGCGGTTGAAACAGGTTGCTGATCGCCCGCCACTGCTGGTCCGAGAGAGCAAGCTGGTTGATGGATCGGCAGCTGTTGTCAAAGCAGATGGAGAAGTTGTCCGGTGCCGGTGTGGTGTTGACCTGGTCACTGACAAATACCACGGCACCGGCGTTGCCGGCACCGAGCAGTTGCCAGATCAGGAGGCCGGGGACAGCCGCTTTACGCCAGGTCATTCAGCAACTCCAGTGGATAGCGGCAACCGGCCAGGTAGTCGTCGATACAACGCAAGACCAGCGGGCTTCGCAACCGCGACCGGTTGGCCGTCAGCTCGTCGCGGCTCAGCCAGATGGCGCGCTGGATCCCCTCATCCAGTGGTAAATCCGGCTGATGGTCGTGGCAGCTTCCGTAAAAACAGAAACGCAGGTAGGTATTGCCGGCCGGCGGTACCTGCCAGCGGTAAACGCCGACAAGATACTCGGGCGAGAAACCCCAGGCGGTCTCTTCCCGGGTTTCCCGGATGACGGCGTCTGCCAGGCTTTCCGCCTCTTCCAGATGGCCGGCCGGCTGGTTCAGAACCAGGTTGCCATCCCGGTCCAGTTCTTCAACCATGAGAAAGCGTCCGGATCGCTCGATAACCGAGGCGACCGTTGTGTGGGGAGTCCAGATCATGACGCTATTTTAACCTGAAACTGCCGGCATGGTCTGTACCGCGTCAGCGCCGTCTCTGCCTGGCGGGTCGTTTACGGGTGCCGGATCGGGTCTGTTGTGCCGGCAGTTCGATAACTCGGTGTTTCCCGGGTTGAAGATCGCCAAGCTCCCAGGCTCCGATGCGCACCCGCACCAGGCGCAGGGTGGGAAAGCCGATGGCGGCGGTCATGCGCCGGATCTGTCGGTTGCGTCCCTCCCTGATCTCGATCTCCAGCCATTGGGTCGGGATGTTGGCCCTGAATCGCACCGGTGGATTGCGCGCCCAGAGGGCGGGTGGTTCGATGAGTCGGGCGCGGGCCGGCAGGGTTGGGCCGTCTTTCAATTCCAGGCCATCCCGCAACTGTTGCAGGGCGGCCGGGTCGGGGATGCGCTCCACTTCAACCCAGTAACGTTTCCAGGTCTTGGCGCGGGGGTTGGCTAACTGGTGTTGCAGTTTGCCATCGTCAGTGAGCAGTAGCAGGCCTTCGCTGTCACGATCCAGCCGGCCGGCAGGGTAGACGCCGCTGATAGGGATGAATTCAGCCAGGGTGCGGCGCCCCGACTGGTCGGTGAACTGGGTGAGTACGCCGTAGGGCTTGTTGAACAGGATTAGTCGGGGCATTTCGGGCTCGCGTATCGACAGGCAGCCGATGGATTATGGGCAGTCCCCCAGGTTCGTCAAGTTTATCTGCCACGGATACCCGTGGGTAAGGGAGCCGATTAATCGCTTGTCCGGTCGATCACCACGCAGTTTCTGCCACTGTCCTTGGCACGGTAGAGCGCACCGTCCATGCGTTGGAACAGGCTGCTGATATCATCACTTTCGATCAGGTTGGTGACGCCGAGGCTGACGGTCATCTTGATCGCCTTGTCGGTCTGGGGCGCCATCGATTCGATATTTTCCCGGATACGCTCCGCCAGCAGTTGGGCGCCCTCCAGGCTGGTGCCGGTCAGCAGGATCAGAAACTCCTCGCCCCCGTAGCGGAAGATCATGTCGGATTCCCGGATACTCTGTTCGGCGCACTGGGCAACCGCTTTCAGTGCCTGATCACCATACAGGTGACCATACTGGTCATTGATCGATTTGAAGCGGTCTATGTCCATCAGGATGACCGAGAGTGGTGTCTTGTGACGCAGCGCCAGACCGATCTCCCGTTTCATGGTGCTGTCCATGGCGGCACGATTTCTGACCCCGGTGAGGGGGTCTATGCTGGCGGATTCCACCGCCCGTTGATAGAGCAGGGTATTGCGTAGTGGATAGAGCAGGCCGGCCAGCAGGTTTTCGATAATTTCCAGTTCGCCCGGCTCGAACGGATAGCGGCGGAAGAAGTTCAGATCCCCCAGGTGATCCCCTGCCACCACCAATTCATAGGCGCAGTTGTTAGCCGGCTGTTCACCCAGCCGGATATCGATTTTCAGCGACGGGAAGCGGTAGGTGAGGCCGTCGTACTCGACGAACTGGCGGATCTCCTTGGCAAACAGCGCCAACAGCTCGTTGATCTCCAGCGTGCTCTGGAGGATACCGCTGAGCGCCAGTACTTTTGAGGCAAACCGGTGTTGGGTGTCATGATTCAGGTCCGGGTGCGACGGGTGCGTTGTGACCCTTTTAGTGTTGCCTGAAACACGGTGTGTCTGATTTATCATAATCGCTGTTTCCAACTTGTTTTTACTCGTCACAGAATACCCATTGAATTCACAAGCGATTATCGTGCCAAAAATAGTAAAACTAATTAAAACAAATGGATACGTTGTTAGTTAATCTGGTTGCCAAAATACTGACGGTTAATGGCGGCCAATTATTGCCGCTTCGCGTGTCTTTGCTGGCGGAAATGGCCGCCTGTAGCGGGCGCAACGCCGGCCGATGGCCCTGATCTGGAGCATCCATTGCTCCGGTTGCCGGAGCATGTGGCGGTTGGGTGAAACTTGAACGGCGGAGCGGGGCGGCCATGCCCCGGTCTGCCGGAATGCTGGTGGTGGGAGGATAGGGGGATCATCTCTGCGCCTGTCCGACAGACAGGCTAATACGATCCTGTCGCGAATCAGCGGTATTCCAGTGACTGGCCGCTGGTGCCGATGCTGTCCGGACCCATCAGCCAGAGGTAGTCGGGCATCAACTGGTCGGCAGTTTTTACCGTCTCGATGTCCTCTCCCGGGAAAGCCAGCATGCGCAGCTTGGTCCGGGTCGGCCCCGGAGCGAAGCTGTTAACCCGAATATTGCTGCTGTCACGGGTCTCCTCCGCCAGCAGTCGCATCAGGCCTTCCAGCCCGAACTTGGAGACGCCATAAGCGCCCCAGTAGGCCTTGGATTCCCGGCTGACATGATCCCCGGTAAATACAATCGAGGCGTCTTTGGCCTTGCGTAACAGTGGCAGGCAGGCCTGGGTCAGCAGGAACGGGGCGTTCAGGTTGACCTGCATGACCTGGTGCCACATGCCGGGGTCATAGTCATCAATGCGGCTCAGGTAGGGCAGCAGGGCGGCGTTGTGCAACAGCCCTTCCAGTGAGCCGAACTCCTTGCCCAGGGTCTCTGCCAGCTCAGTGTAGTCGTGCGGGCTGGCACCCTCCAGGTTCATCGGGTAGATCGCCGGCTTGACGCCGCCGTCGGCTTCGATGGTGTCATAGACCGCCTCGAGTTTGGCGATGGTTCTGCCCAGCAGTATCACTGTGGCCCCGTGCCGGGCAAAGGCGATAGCCGCTTCCCGGCCGATGCCATCGCCGGCACCCGTGACAAGGATGGTGCGTCCGGCCAGTAGCTCTTTCGGTGGGTGATAGTCGCGCATATCAGGATCCTGGTGTTGAGTTTCAGGCTATTCTAACCGGCCGGGGCCGATGATTCGAGTCCGCTTCAGGCGGTGGGAAGGCAATTATTTGCCGGATACCAGGCCCAGTTTCTCCAGTATCTGGCCGGGGTTGGCGATGCTGTCATCAGCACCCCACTGCTCGGGCCGGTCACTGCTGTTCAGATAGCCGAACAGGGCTGCCAGGGTGCCGGTGCCGGCTTCCCGTCCGGCGATGATGTCCCGCTCCGCGTCACCAATATAGAGACACGCCTGGGGCGGGGTGCCGGCCAGCTTGCAGGCGTGCAGTATGGGGCCGGGATGGGGTTTGCTGTTGGGCGTGGTGTCGCCGCTGACAATACAGGCGGCTCTGTGGGTTAATGCCAAACCGTCCATGAGCGGGTCGGTCAGCCAGGCTGGCTTGTTGGTCACCACGCCCCACCCAATCGCGTGTTGCTCCAGTTGCGCCAATACCTGGTCCATGCCCGGAAACAGGCTGGTCTGGCGGGCGATATTGTCCTGGTAGATGGCCAGCAAGTCGTCGCGGTAACGCTGGAACTCCGGGTGCTCCGGTTCGATACCAAAGCCGGCCCGGATCAGTGCGATGCCGCCATGCGAGACGTGGGGACGGATCTGCTCGAAGGGCAGGGCCGTCCGGCCATGGCGGATCAGGGTCCGGTTCAGGGCGTAGGCGAGGTCTGGCGCGGTGTCGGCCAGGGTGCCGTCCAGGTCGAACAGCACCAGTCTGATCGGCTGTCCGCGAAACCGGGCGCCGCCGAACCCGTTCTGATCAGTCATGCTCTTTACGACAGCTCACCATGTAATTAACGTCCACATCACCCGGGGAGAGACGGTACTGTCCGGTCAGGGGATTGTAGGTGAGGCCGATCATTTCCGTGGTCTGCAGGTCGGCCCGCCGGATCCAGCTGTCCAGTTCGGATGGCTTGATGAACTTGGAGAAGTCATGGGTGCCCTTGGGCAGTAGCCGTAACAGGTACTCCGCTCCCACGATAGCAAACAGATAGGATTTCGGGTTGCGGTTAAGGGTGGAGAAGAAGAGCTGGCCGCCGGGTCTGGCCAGCCGGGCGCACGCCTCGATCACTGAAGCGGGATCGGGCACATGCTCCAGCATCTCCATGCAGGTGACCACGTCAAATGAACCGGGTTGCTGTTCAGCCAGCTGTTCCACCGGAATGCGTTGGTAGTCCACCTCCAGGCCGGATTCCAACAGGTGCAGCCTGGCGACCTGCAAGGGGGCCTCGCCCATGTCGATGCCGGTGACGGTTGCCCCCTGCTGCGCCATGCTCTCGGAGAGAATGCCGCCGCCGCAGCCCACGTCCAGCACCCGCTTGCCCTGCAGTCCGGCAACGCGGTCGATATAACCCAGGCGCAGGGGGTTGATGTCGTGCAGTGGCTTGAATTCGCTGTGGGGATCCCACCAGCGGGCGGCCAGCTCCTCGAATTTATTGATTTCGGCTTGATCGACATTGATGCTGCTGTCAGTCATGGTGTTCGGACTCGTTAGGCAAAATTCTGCAGTGGCTGTTTTCTGTCGACCGGTTCGACAGGCGGTGAAGTATACCCCAAATTACTCCATGGCCTCCTGGATAATGCCTTCATAGAGATCAATCAGTGCCTGTTCCACGGCCCTGGCGTCACCCAGCATGACCGGTCGCTGATAGCTCAGAAACACCTCGCCAGGCTGGTCCTGTAGGGTGTAGATGCCGATGGTGAGCGGGCAGACCGACAGATTGGCCGGGTGTGCATTGGACATCTGCCAGGAGAGTTTGAGATTACAGAATTCGAATGATTCGGCATTGTCGTAAAAGGTGTTGGCCAGACCGGTGTCGCCTGCGGTGCGATTGAGCATGTCGTTAATATGCAGAATGCCGCTGATCAGCATGCCACGGCCGGTAATGGCGATCTCCAGGTTGGAGCGGATGGCGTCGTAGTCATCGCTGACCTGGTAGATGACGATGGGGGCATCGGGATCTGTGATGGGTGTCTCGGCAAAGCTCAGTCCGGCGGACAGGAGAAGCAGCAAAAAGAGTATCGGGCGCATCAATCGCTCCTTGTCAGATTGTTGTTGGCGGCCGGTTCATCCGGCTGCAGCGGTTAAATGACCTGGTTATGTGACCGCGGCGGGCTATTCAAATTCACTGATGCGTTCCCGCCACTCCCGGGCGCGGCTGATGATCTCGCGTTGATCCAGGGTAGTGAGGGCTCCATCATGCACCACCTGTTTACCGGCAACCCACACGTGGGTCACCTTGTCACGGCCGGTAGCATAAACCAGTTGTGAGATCGGCTGATAGAGCGGTTGGGTCTCCAGGCTTCCCAGGTTGACCGCGGTGATGTCGGCCGCCTTGCCCGGTTCCAGTGATCCGGTACGCTCCCCGATGCCCAGTGCCAGGGCCCCGTTCAGCGTGGCCATGCGCAGGGCGGTATGGGCCGGGATGGCGCCGGCGTCATCGGCCACGCCCTTCGCCAGCAGGGCGGCCGTGCGCATCTCGCTGAACATATCCAGGTCGTTGTTGCTGGCCGCGCCGTCGGTACCGATGGCGATATTGATCCCGGCCCGGTGCAGTTTCTCCAGCGGGCAGAAACCGGAAGCCAGTTTCAGGTTGGATTCGGGGCAGTGGACCACGCTGGCACCACTCTCTGCGAACAGTTCGATCTCCGCCGACTCCAACTGGGTCATGTGCACCGCCGTAAGGGCGGGGGAGATCAGGCCCAGTTGCTGGAGTCGCTCGATGGGGCGGTTGCCGTAACGACTGATGCCCTGGCTGATTTCGTCCCGGGTCTCATGCACGTGCATGTGGATAGGGATCTCCAGTTCATCCGCCAGCACCCGGATACGCTCAAAGGGCTGGTCGGACACGGTGTAGGGGGCGTGGGGCGCAAAGGCGGTGCTGATCAGGTTGTGGTTGCGGAACTGATCATGGGTTTCCAGGCCGCGCCGGAAGTACTCGTCCGGGCCGCTGGCCCAGGCGGACGGGAAATCGATCACGATCAGGCCCACTACGGCCCGTATGCCGGCGGCGGCGGAAACCTTGCCGGTAACGTCCGGGAAGAAGTACATGTCATTAAAACAGGTGGTTCCACCCCGCAGCATTTCGGCCACCGCCAGCCGGGTGCCGTCGGCGATGAACTCCTCATTCACCCAGCGGCCCTCGGCCGGCCAGATGTGTTCGTTCAGCCAGTTCATCAGTGGCAGGTCGTCCGCCAGCCCACGCATCAGGCTCATGCTGGCATGGGTATGGGCGTTGATCAGGCCGGGAATCAGGGCATGATCCGGCAGTTCATGCACACTGGTGGGCCGGTATTTGGCCCGTGCCTGCTCGGCCGGGAGCAACTCCAGGATGTTGCCGTTGTGAATCGCCAGGGCATGCTCTTCCAGCACCTGCCGGTCGGGTACCACCGGAATGATCCAGCGGGCGTAGATAAGGGTGTCGATATTCAAATGGCTGTCCGTTCTGAATGCGCTGTGTTGATGAAATCGGATAGAATAGGGCGAATTTGCCATGGGTTTGAACAAGATGGAAGCATTACCGCTCAGGATTCGTCCCAGCGCCGACCAGGCCATTGTCTGGGCCAATGATCGACTCTACCTGCTGGATCAGCGAATTCTTCCCAACCAAACCACCTATATCGAGTTACAGAGTGCTGCTGAAACAGCCCGGGCGATCCGCGACATGGTGGTTCGTGGCGCTCCGGCGATCGGCATCACCGCCGCGTTTGGCGTGGTGTTGGCGGCCCGGGCCGGTTTCCGTGCCGCACCGGATCGCTGGCGTGATGAAATGGCCGCTGACCTGAAACGGCTGGCCGATTCCCGCCCTACAGCAGTAAACCTGTTCTGGGCGCTGGAGCGGATGCAGCGGGTAATACAGGAGATAGGTGACCAGAACCCGGAGCCACGCCTGCTGCGGGAGGCTCAATCGATCCACCAGGAGGATGTGGCCGCCAACCGGGCCATGGGGGACTATGGCGCCAGCCTGATCCAGGCGGAAACCTCGGTGATCACCCACTGCAATGCCGGCGCGCTGGCAACCGGTGGCTACGGGACCGCCCTTGGCGTGGTGCGCAGCGCCCATGCCGCCGGGCGTATCAATATGGTGTATGCCGATGAGACACGGCCCTGGCTACAGGGCTCGCGGCTGACCGCCTGGGAGCTGGCCCAGGATCGCATACCGGTGACCCTGCTGACCGATGGGGCGGCCGCCAGTCGGATGGCCCAGGGCGGGATCGGCTGGGTCATTGTCGGCTCGGACCGCATTGCTGCAAACGGGGATGTGGCCAACAAGATCGGTACTTACAACCTGGCAGTGGCGGCCAGATACCACGGGGTGAAGGTGATGGTGGCGGCACCCACCTCGACTATCGATATGTCCCTGGCGACCGGCGACGCCATACCGATCGAGTCCCGGGATCCGAACGAAGTGCTCTGCTGCGGCGGGCAGCAGGTTGGCGCCGCCGGTGTGGCGGCGTGGAACCCGGTGTTTGATGTGACGCCTGCGGCGCTGGTGGATGCGATTGTCACGGAGAAGGGGATTGTGCTGTCGCCGGACAGTCAAAAGATGGCTGATTTAATGGCGTCGTGAGCTGAGAGTCTCGAAACGCCGTTTTCAGAGGCTTTTTTTTCAGGCAGTACCATCCCGGAATGTGTTACTATAAGCGGCTTAAAAAAGCGCGCCCCGGCTTCGTGTGGATGTGGCTGCGGGCTGCCCAAGCTCCAATGAATGCTGTCATAAAACAAAACAGGTTAATGAACCGCCTATGACCGAATTTGCCAAAGAAGTCCTGCCGGTCAATCTCGAAGATGAGATGCAGACGTCCTACCTCGATTACGCCATGAGCGTGATCGTCGGACGCGCCCTCCCGGATGTACGTGATGGACTGAAACCGGTCCATCGTCGTGTGCTCTACGCCATGAGCGAATTGGGCAACGACTGGAACAAACCCTACAAGAAATCCGCCCGTGTGGTCGGTGACGTGATCGGTAAATATCACCCCCATGGTGATACGGCGGTGTATGACACCATCGTGCGCATGGCCCAGCCGTTTTCCATGCGTTACATGCTGGTGGACGGGCAGGGTAACTTCGGCTCGGTCGATGGCGACGCGCCGGCCGCCATGCGATACACCGAGGTGCGGATGGCCCGCATCGCCCACAGCATGCTGGATGATCTGGACAAGGAGACGGTCGATTTCATCCCCAACTACGATGAGTCCGAACATGAACCGGCGGTTCTGCCGGCGCGGATTCCCAACCTGCTGGTCAACGGCTCCACCGGTATCGCGGTGGGCATGGCCACCAATATTCCCCCGCACAACCTGACCGAGATCGTCGATGGTTGTGTGGCCATGATCGATAACCCGGCTATCTCCATTGATGAGCTGATGGCGTATATTCCCGGCCCCGATTTCCCCACTGCTGCGCTGATCAACGGCGCCCGGGGCATTCACGAAGCCTACAAGACCGGTCGCGGGCGGATCTACGTGCGGGCGCGTACCGAGATCGAAACCAACGACAAGACCGGGCGGCAGACCATCGTGGTGCATGAGCTGCCCTACCAGGTGAACAAGGCACGGCTGCTGGAGAAGATTGCCGAGCTGGTCAAAGAGAAGCGTATCGAGGGGATCAGCGAGCTGCGCGACGAGTCCGACAAGGACGGCATGCGCATGGTGATTGAACTGCGGCGGGGTGAAGTGGCCGAGGTGGTGCTGAACAACCTCTATCAGCATACCCAGATGCAGAACGTATTCGGCATCAACATGGTGTCGCTGGTGGATGGCCAGCCGCGCCTGCTGAATCTGAAACAGATGCTGGAGTATTTCATCCGGCATCGTCGCGAGGTGGTGACCCGTCGCACCCTGTTTGAACTGCGCAAGGCGCGGGATCGGGCCCATGTTCTGGAAGGTCTGGCGGTTGCCCTGGCCAATATCGACGAAGTGATCAAGCTGATCCGCGAGGCCGCCAGCCCGGCGGATGCCAAGCGGGAGCTGCTGGCCCGGCAGTGGAAGTCGGGTGCTGTCGAGGCGATGCTGGAACGGGCCGGAGCGGACGCTTCGCGGCCCCAGGATCTGCCCGCCGAGTTTGGTCTTAGCGCTCAGGGATATCGTCTTACCGAGACCCAGGCGCAGGCCATTCTGGATCTGCGCCTGCACCGTCTGACCGGTCTTGAGCAGGATAAAATACTCAATGAATACAGTGAGATAATTGATAAAATTAAGGATCTGCTTGATATTTTGTCCAGCCCGGATCGACTGATGCAGGTAATCCGTGACGAGCTGATCGCGATCCGCGATCAGTACGGTGATGCGCGGCGTACCGAGATCATCAGCAACCGGCTCGACCTGACCCTGGAAGATCTGATTACCGAAGAGGATGTGGTTGTCACCCTCTCCCATGCCGGCTATGCCAAGGCCCAGACCCTGGATATCTACCAGGCCCAGCGGCGCGGCGGCAAGGGCAAGACGGCCACCAGTACCAAGGATGAGGATTTCGTCGATCAGCTGTTTGTTGCCAGTACCCACGACACCATCCTCTGCTTCTCCAGCCGGGGGCGTGTCTACTGGATGAAGGTGTACGAGCTGCCCCAGGCGGGACGCAATGCACGGGGCAAGCCGATCGTCAATCTGCTGCCGCTGGAGAAAGATGAGCGGATTAACGCCGTGTTGCCGATTCGGGAATACTCCGAAGACAAGTACATCTTCATGGCCACCAGCTCCGGTACCGTGAAGAAAACCCCGCTGATCAACTTCTCCCGCCAGCGCGCCAGCGGCATTATCGCTGTGGATCTGCGGGATGATGATCAGCTGGTGGGTGTGGCGGTTACCGATGGGCATCAGGATGTGATGCTGTTTACCTCCGCCAACAAGGCGATTCGTTTCAACGAGTCCCAGGTGCGTCCCATGGGTCGCACCGCCTGCGGTGTACGCGGCGTGAAGCTGGGACCGGATCAGAAGGTGATCGCCCTGATGATCGCTGAACCGGGCCGCACGGTACTGACCGTCACCGAGAACGGTTACGGCAAGCGCACACCGGTGGAACAGTTCCCGCTGCGTGGCCGCGGTGGTATGGGGGTTATCTCCATCAAGGCGTCAGAGCGCAACGGCAAACAGGTCGGCGCAGTCCTGGTGGATGAGGGAGATGAAGTGATGCTGATCACCAACGGTGGCACGCTGGTTCGGACGCCGATCTCCGATGTGTCGGTGATGGGTCGGGATACCCAGGGTGTGACCATGATCCGTCTCTCCAAGAAAGAGAAGCTGGTGGGTATCGAGCGTATCGAGTCACTGGATGGGGACGAGGACGAAGGCGATACCGGGGAGACCGGAGAAGATTCCGAGGCGTAGCGGACAACAGGCTTTCAGCCACTGTCTGACGGACAGCCTGACCTGACAATGGCACCCGATCGGTGCCATTGTGCCCCAGGCATCCCGCGGGAAGCCCATGCCCGGATTAACCGATGGCTGTGTTGTTTCAGGGAATTTACCGAGGGGTGTATTACTTCTCGTTCTGTAAAAATACAAGAGAGCTGGAGAGTCAATCATGTCGAGAGTCTACAATTTCAGCGCCGGGCCAGCCGCCCTGCCTGAAGAGGTGTTGAAGCAGGCCCAGGAAGAGATGCTGGATTGGCATGGCAGTGGCATGTCGGTCATGGAGATGAGCCACCGGGGCAAGGAGTTCATGTCTATTGCCGCCCAGGCGGAGGCCGATCTGCGCGAGCTGATGGCTATTCCCGACAACTACAAGGTGCTGTTCCTGCAGGGTGGTGCCTCCAGCCAGTTCTCCATGGTTCCCATGAACCTGCTGCGTGGCAAGACGACCGCCGATTACATCAACACCGGTTCCTGGTCCAAGAAAGCGATCGCCGAGGCCAAGAAATATTGCCAGGTCAATGTGGTGGCAGAGTCTCCGGCCGGTGAGTACAGGGTACCGGCAGCAGAGTCGCTGCAACTTAACGGGGATGCCGCCTATCTGCACTACACCCCGAACGAGACCATCCAGGGTGTGGAGTTCCCCTACGTACCGGATAGCGGTGATGTACCGCTGGTGGCCGATTTCTCTTCCACCATCCTCTCCCGTCCGGTGGATGTGAGCAAATTCGGTGTGATCTATGCCGGCGCCCAGAAGAACATCGGCCCGGCCGGTCTCACGGTGGTTATCGTCCGGCACGACCTGATGGGTGAAACGGTGGCGGGTACCCCCGCCATGTTCGATTACCAGATCCAGGCGGATGGCGACTCCATGTATAACACGCCGCCAACCTACGGCTGGTATCTGGCTGGCCTGGTATTCCAGTGGCTGAAGCGCAACGGCGGCCTGGCGGCCATGGCGGAGACCAATCAGCGCAAGGCAGCCGCCCTGTATGCCGCCATTGATAATTCCGATTTTTATCACAATCCGGTGGAGAAGAGCTGCCGTTCCTGGATGAATGTGCCGTTCACGCTGGCCGATGGGGAGCTGGATGGCAAATTCCTGGCTGACGCCAAGGAAGCGGGACTGGTGACTTTGAAGGGTCATCGCTCGGTCGGCGGGATGCGGGCCAGTATCTACAACGCCATGCCGGAGTCCGGGGTGCAGGCCCTGATCGACTTCATGGTCGAATTCGAAAAACGCAACGGTTAAATAACCCGGGGACGGAGTTATTTGGGATGGGGGCACTGCATCGATAGTGTGAATTAATAACTAGCCAAAATACAACAAGTTATTGATTACTCTTGATCCGATTTATTAGTTACTGAAAGCCTTGCAGGTCCATACCGCAACCCGCTGTCGGAGAGCCCTCGGCTCCCCGGCAGCGGGTTGTAACCCCGGATGTTCCGCCCCCTCGCTGGAATACTTATAAGAGAGGGAGGACATCTATGCACAAAATTCTGACCCTGAATAATATCGCGCTCGCGGGCCTGGACCGGTTGCCCCGCGACAGTTACGAGGTCGCCTCGGAAATCACCCACCCGGACGCCATTCTGCTGCGTTCCTACAAAATGCACGACATGGAGATTCCGCCCACCGTGAAGGCCATTGGTCGCGCCGGTGCCGGAGTCAACAACATTCCCGTCGAACGGATGACCCAACAGGGCGTGGTGGTGTTCAATGCTCCCGGTGCCAACGCCAATGCGGTCAAAGAGCTGGTGCTGGCCGGCCTACTGATGGCGTCCCGCAACATCGCCCAGGCGTGGAGTTTTGCCAAGGGGTTAAGCGGTGACGACAGTGAAATCAATAAGGCGGTGGAGGCGGGCAAAAAGAACTTTGTCGGCTTTGAACTGCCGGGTCGGACCCTGGGTGTGGTGGGGCTGGGGGCCATCGGTGTCAGGGTGGCCAACGCGGCCCACGCCCTGGGGATGCGCGTGATCGGATACGATCCCACCATCACGGTCAGGAGCGCTTGGCAGCTCTCCTCGGATATCCAGCAGGCCCTGAGTGTGGATGACCTGGTCTCCAAGTGCGACTTCATTACTTTCCATGTGCCGCTGGTCGATTCAACCCGGCACATGATCAATGCGGAGCGCCTCAAGTGCATGAAGAAGAACAGCGTGCTGCTCAACTTCGCCCGCTCCGGGATTATCGATGATGAGGCGGCGGTGGCGGCGCTGGACAGCGGCCATCTCTACGCCTATGTGTGCGATTTCCCCAGCAACCTGCTCAAGGACCATCCACGCTGCATTACCTTGCCGCACCTGGGGGCCTCCACCATGGAGGCGGAGGAGAACTGTGCCGTGATGGTGGCGGACCAGGTACGCAGCTACCTGGAAGATGGCAATATCACCAATTCGGTAAACTTTCCCGATATCACGCTGCCGCGAAATGGCGGTCATCGCATCGCCGTAGTCAACTCCAACGTACCCAACATGCTGGGGCAGATCTCCACCGAACTGGCCGACAGTAACCTGAACATTATTGATATGTTGAACCGCTCCCGTGACAACGTGGCGGTCACCCTGATCGATGTGGACAGGGAGCCGGATGAATCCACCCTGGAGCGGATTGCCGGTATTGCCGGGGTGCTTTCGGTGCGCTGCCTGGGCTGTTCGGCGTAGTGCAGGACAGTGTGTAACCGCCTAGCCGCCTGGTCGCTGGTGGCGGCACAGCCGGTGTTGAGTGAAACGCCCCGTATCAGTCCCGGTTGATGCGGGGCGTTCAGTTTGTCGCCTGCAGTGTTGCCGGCTAACCCGGTTCAGGCCGTGGGAATTATGTGGTGTCAGACAGGCGCTGCTGACTGTGCGGGTCAAACGTCATAAGGTAGAATGCTCCTCTTTATCGTGGGCCGGCGCATCACTTCCCGGCGCATCGTCAACACTTCCTACTGCTATTTGGCCGAAAATATATGAGTGACTCGGAGAGTCTGGAACAGATCAGATCACGTATCGATGCCCTGGACAGCCAGATCCAGGAGTTGATCAACCAGCGTGCGGCGGCGGCCCAGGCCGTAGCCAGGATCAAACAGCGCGAAGACGCTGATGCGTTTTTCTACCGTCCGGAGCGGGAAGCCGCCATTCTCAGGACCATCAAACAGCGTAATACCGGCCCCATGGGCAACGAGGAGATGGCGCGGCTGTTTCGTGAAATCATGTCCGCCTGTCTGGCCCTGGAACTGCCCATGCGCATCGCCTTTCTGGGCCCGGCCGGCACCTTTACCCAGGCGGCGGCGTTAAAGCACTTCGGCCACTCGGTGGAGACAGTGCCGATGCAATCGATCCCGGATATTTTCCGGGAAGTGGAGTCGGGCAATGCGCAATATGGCGTGGTCCCTGTGGAGAATTCCACCGAGGGCGTGATCAACCATACCCTGGATATGTTTATCGCCTCATCGCTCTCCATCTGTGGCGAGGTGATGATGCGCATCCATCACCACCTGCTCAGTCAGGAGTCCGACCTGGGCAAGATCAAACGGGTCTACTCACACCAGCAGTCGCTGGCCCAGTGCCGACTCTGGCTGGACAGAAACCTGCCCCACGCGGAGCAGATTACCGTGGGCAGTAACGCCGAGGCGGCCCGTCTGGTGGGCAAGGAGAGCGGCAGTGCCGCTATTGCCGGCGAGATGGCCGCCGAGCTGTATCACCTGAAGGGGCTGGCCCGGAACATTGAAGACGAGCCGGACAACACCACCCGTTTCCTGGTGGTGGGACGCCAGTTGGCCTCTCCCAGCGGCGAGGATAAAACCACCCTGATGTGTGCCACCCGCAATGTGGCCGGGGGGCTTAACGCCCTGCTGGCACCACTGGCCGAGCACGGCATCAGCATGTCACGCATCGAGTCCCGGCCCTCCCGGCAGGGCAACTGGGACTATCTCTTTTTTATCGATATCAACGGCCATCGGGAAGATGAGAATGTCCAGCAGGCACTGGCCGTGCTGGAACGCGAATCCCGTTTGCTCAAGGTGTTGGGCTCCTATCCCAACGCCGTGCTTTAAAACATGCCGTACTACACAGAAGGACACCTATCATGACCGCGACTGCCAACCAATTTCTGGAGATTGCCGTACCCGCAGTCACCAACCTGAAACCTTACGTGCCGGGTAAACCGATCTCCGAACTGGAGCGGGAACTGGGTATTACCGATTCGGTCAAGCTGGCTTCCAATGAGAATCCGCTGGGTTGCAGCGAGCTGGCGAAGGAGGCGGTCCGGGCGGAACTGGCCCAGGTCGGCCTCTATCCGGATGGCGGTGGGGTGGAGCTGCGTAATGCGCTGGCGGAAAAGCACGGAGTTTCACCGAATCAGATCACCCTGGGTAACGGCTCCAATGATGTGCTGGATATGATCGCCCGGGTGTTCCTGGCACCGGGCCTGGAGTCACTCTTCTCCCAATACGCGTTCGCGGTTTACCCGATCAGCAGTCAGGCGGTGGGGGCTACGCTCAATGTGGTGCCAGCGCGGGACTATGGACATGACCTGGAGGAGATGCTCAACCGGATCGGGGAGAAGACCCGGGTGGTCTGGATTGCCAACCCCAATAACCCGACCGGTACCTGGCTAAACGGGGAAGAGCTGGAGGGCTTTATTGCCGCCGTGCCATCCAATGTTATCGTGGTCGTGGACGAGGCCTATATCGAATATGTGGATGAGCCGGACTACCCGGATGCCAGTCTGTGGCTGGATAAGTATCCCAATCTGATTGTGACCCGTACTTTCTCAAAAACCTACGGTCTGGCCTCCCTGCGGGTGGGCTACGGGCTGGCCCATGCGGATATCACCGACCTGCTTAACCGGGTGCGGCAACCCTTCAATGTAAACAGCATGGCTCTGGCGGCGGCCCGGGCGGCGCTGGAGGATCAGGCGTTCATCCAGCGCTCGGTCGAGCTGAACCGGGCCGGCATGGCGCAGATGACCAGCGCCTTTGAGTTGATGGGGCTGGACTATATCCCCTCGGTGGGCAACTTTGTCACGGTGGATCTGGGACGGCCGGCTGCCGAGGTCGATCAGGGGCTGTTGCGGGCCGGTTGTATCACCCGTCCCGTGGCCAACTACGGGCTGCCCAATCATCTGCGCATCACCATCGGTACCGAGTCGGAAAACAGTCGCGTACTGACCGCACTCAAGCAGGTGCTGGGAAAATGACTATCCGGCGGCTGGCTATCATCGGTGTCGGGCTGATCGGCGGCTCGCTGGCGCGTGCCCTGCGGGCGGCCGGTGCGGTGGATGAGATTGTCGGCTGTGGCCGCGGGCGGGACAACCTGGAGCGGGCTGTCGAGCTGGGGGTTATCGATCGTTATACCCATGAAGTGGCTGAAGCGGTAAGCGGTGCCGACATGGTTTTTCTGGCGGTGCCGCTGGGTGCCATGCGGGAGACCTTTGCCGCCATGCGGGGCCACCTGGCGGAAGATGCGGTCATTACTGACGGGGGTAGCGCCAAATACAGCGTCGTGGAGGATTGCCGGGCGGTGTTTGGCGAAGTGCTGCCCAACCTGGTGGCGGGGCATCCCATTGCCGGTACGGAAAACAGTGGTGTGGAAGCCTCCTTTGCTGAACTCTACCAGAATCGCCGGATTATTCTGACGCCTACGGAAACCACTGCTCCGGATGCCCTGGCCCGTGTTCAGGCCATGTGGCAGGCCTGTGGCGGTGAAGTGACCCTGATGAGCGTGGAGCACCATGACGAGGTGCTGGCCGCCACCTCCCATCTGCCCCACATGCTGGCATTTGGCCTGGTGGATACACTGGCCAGAATGAAGGAGAACGACGAAATCTTCCGTTATGCCGCCGGCGGATTCAGGGACTTTACCCGCATCGCCTCAAGCAATCCGGTGATGTGGCGCGATGTTTGTGTGGCCAATCGACGGGCGCTGGGGAAGATGATGAATCACTACCTGGGGGAGATGCAGGAGCTGGCCGAGACCATTGAGCGTGGTGACGGTGAGGCTTTGCTGGAGATTTTCAGCCGGGCCAAGCGTGCCCGGGACAGTTTTATCGATGGTGTGCTGGAATCCACCGAGTGAAATGGGGCCGGTTTGTCTCGAATCGGGATCGCAGCTGGTCACCACCCGACAAACAGGCCGGCCTGTTTTCAGGAGATCGCCCGGCAACGTGCCGCCACTCTCCGCTTACAATCTTGTAACAGCATGGATCGGGTACTGCGGCTGTAGGAGGCCCAGCCCTTGATCTCTTCCAGCGATCGCCCGCAGCCTAGGCAGATATCATCCTCATCCAGGGTACATACACGGACGCAGGGGCAATCGATCGGGTCTTTCCGGGCTATGGGGAATCCCGGTTGGCGATTCTCGCGACTCATAGTGAAAGGGCAGGGGATCCGGAACAGCAGGAATGCCCCGCAAAAAGCGTGACGAGAGGATTATGGAGGCGACAGATGATGTTACTCCTTGTACTGGTCGACACTGCAAGCCAGTCGCTGCAAAACCTGCCAACGCCGCTGGTGGCCCGAAAGCGGACTGCGCCTGAGCAGACGATCCAGATAATCTGAAATGCCCGGCCGCTGCCGTTTGTCGCCACTTCCCAGGTAGATATGTCTTTTCATCACCTCTCCTACAGGCGGTCATGGCGTGCTGTTGGCGCGAACCGATCCCTGCCGATGTTGCCGGGCTACTCCGGGATATACCTGCAGGTATATCTTCGTGATAATAGCGCAAATGAGAATGATTCATAATCATAGATACTATCACCACGTTTGTCCAGCGCGAACCGGGTTGCATTTTGGCTGCTGTGTCGCAGGCCGGTTCACCCATCAATCGCCCCTGAATCGGTCAACCCGTACCGGATTCTGTCGCGTCGGACGGCGAAAAACCATAGCTTTAACCGGTTGATATGGAGCCCCGCCGGCTGCTGTTATGCCATTTCCATGGCTTTACCTCGGCACTGGCAGCAGGTTTTGCTCATCGGACTTTTTGCATGTATATAATGGACATCTAATAAAGAATTGGAGGTGGTATGTCCGAGCAAGATAAATTTAAAAAAGCCCTCGCTTTGATTGATCAGGCCAATGCGGAGGATCCCAACCGGGTAACCGTTGATGGCAAGGAGTGGCCAAAAGAGTTGCTGTATTCCCACCGTATGTCGGACATGTTGTCCCGGTTTGCACCGGACACGGACGATGCCATGAAACTGGCCATCCATGCACAGCATGTACAGCGTTGGAAAACCCCCCGCAACACCTACCCGGAAGGGCGGCAGGGCTATTTCCAGTGGCGTACCGGTCTCTATAAATTCCACGCGGAAACTGCTGGCCGCCTGATGGCTGAAGCCGGCTACGATGAGGAGAGTATCGAACGGGCCAAAAAGGCGGTTGGGAAAAAGGCGCTGAAGATCAACCCGGACAGCCAACTGCTGGAGGATGTGGCGGATCTGGTCTTCATTGAACATTACATGCTCGAGTTTGCTGAAAAGCATCCCGAGTATGACGAAGCGAAGTGGATCGACATTATCCGCAAGACCTGGGCAAAGATGTCGGCGGCAGCCCAGGAGTTTGCACTGTCGGGCGCCATCAAACTACCGGAGCCCCTGGTGCCGCTGATTCAGAAAGCAGTCAGCGGGAAATAACCCGTCGGTATTTAATTGAATGGCTCTGTTACCAACCCGGTCTGTACGCTGCAGACCGGGTTGGTCCGCACCGGGTTTCTCAGGATATAGGGTTTCTTAAGGAGAGTTCCTGGCTGCGGAACAGCAGGAGAAGTATTGATGTCTTGAGCTGAATGGAGAGGGCTGAAGTCTATTTTGCCCCGATCCTAAGAAATCTTGTTTAGCCACTCTTCGCTATTCGGTCCAATAGTACACTCGCCATTCACACGCATCGAAAGCCGCTTTTTGCAACGAGACATAATATCGGTGAACCCTTCTCGCGGCAGGCTGCGAACCGACTTGATGAGTTCTTCCATATGCGGCTCCAGTTGGCGGGCAAGTGTGTAGTAGACCCATTTCCCTCGCTTTTCCTGGGTGAGCAGCCCGGCCTTATAGAGCATCTTTAAATTTCTTGATGCGTTGTACTGTGTTTCCCCCGTCACGTCCATTGCCTCAGCAACAGTGATGCGCTGATTTACCTGGATCAATAACCAGAACAGGCGGAGTCGATTGGGTTCCGCGAGTGCTTTAAGAGCATCTATGTATTTTTCGTTCATCAACGGTTTTTGTTCTTCTGAGACGAGTTGTCATTATAGCGACTCGGATAGGGAAAACTATATGGCAGGTAGATGGCTGAGATGCCGGATGCCGCGTTGTTGACCCGGAAAAACGACCGCTCGTGGAGAGCCCCTGGATCAGTTTGGTTACCCGGCAGCCTGCCCACGATTGCCGCAACCTCTGAGAATAGACACGCTGTTTTTACTACGCTTTATGCCAGGCATTTATCGCTGTTATCTGGAATGGTTGGAGTGGGTCTACAAAAAAGCACACTTGCGCGATTAAGCATATGAAGATATATTCTCTATCACGTTTTTACGAATCAACATGACTTAAGGTGATAGTGTGAATATGGATAAGCTAACAGTGGCACTGGAGGAATTTCTCCATGTCGGAGGGGCGCTGATTATCGTGATTGCTGTGGTTTCCATCCTGACCGGGTTTATGCGCGAGTACATTCCACAGGATAAGCTGCAGAATAAATTGGCCAGACATGAAAAGTGGGGGCCACTGCTAGGAGGATTGTTTGGCATGCTGACCCCGTTTTGTAGCGCATCCGTGGTACCGGTATCCATGGGGATGGCGACGATGGGCGTATCGCTGGGAACGGTGTTGAGCTTTCTGATTTCTGCGCCATTATGCAATTTCATTGTCCTGGCGATGGTTTACGCAATGTTTGGGTTGAAGGTGACAGCTTTCTATCTGGCGCTTACTTTTCTCGCCGCCGTATTTGGTGGCTGGTTTATCACAAAAACGCCCTGGCGCAATGAAATCAAACGGGGCCAGGAGCTTGATAACAGCAAAGTCCAATCCAGCTGTTCAGCAGAGCCGGTTAATTCTCCCTGTTCCGTAACACCCGCTGTCTCTGCATGTTGTGCTGAGTCAGAACAGATCCAGATTACTGGTGATATCAATAATGGTTGTGACTCAACGGCAACATTGACGGTGACAGAGGTTATGCCAAGCAAGACCCGGAATGCTCTGCGTTTTGCAATGGTGTTGTTTAACAAAATTATCCCGTATGTTTTGCTGGGCGCACTGATCAGTGGCCTGTCCGCGGCCTATCTGCCTGCAGAAATGGTTGAGAAATATGTGGGTGGAGACAACATGTTATCGATTTTGGTTGCGGCGGTGATTGGTGTTCCCTTGTATCTGCGTATCGAAATGGCCATCCCGCTGTTAAAGGTATTGATAGTAAAAGGTATGGGTCTCGGTCCCGCCATGGCACTGATCATCGGCGGTACAGGCGCAAGCTTGCCCGAGATTGCCCTGGTTTCTTCGGTGCTTAAACCGAAGGCTGTAGTCGCCTTTGTTACTATCGTATTGATTACTGCGATTATTGGCGGCGTACTCTTTCAGTATGTGATCTAACCTGCCCGGCACAGGTTCATCTGACAGATGAACCTGTGCTTCTATAAGATTTCCGGATTAATGATTAAAGATGAATATCGGCATATTGTTGTGTGGAGATGTTCCAGAACCCCTGATGGATGAGTTTGGTGGCTACGCCAACTGCCTGCAGCAGCAACTTGATCTCGCATTGTATGGTTCGACCGCCGTATGGAATCTGTATCAAAGACACGAAATCCCGCAGGATGTAAATGCATGTGATCTGTACATTATTGGCGGCAGCCCGTTCGGCGTTAACGATGACTGTGAATGGATTCAATGGCTGCGGTCGTTTATCCAGGCTGCGTTCCATGCAGGCAAAAAACTGCTCGGAATCTGCTTTGGACACCAGGTCATCAATCATGCGCTTGGCGGGGAAGTGGAAAGAGCGAGTAAGGGGTGGGGGCTTGGTACTTATGAAGTTACACTTTTTAGAGACCTGGGAAATATAAAGCGGGGAGAAAATTTATCATTAATTGCAATTCACCAGGACCAGGTGGTAAAGCCGGCGCCCTGTCTGGAAGTGGTTGCGGGCAGTGATTTCTGCCCTAACTATCTCACAAGGTATCAGGATCAGGTGCTGACTGTTCAGGGGCACCCGGAGTTTAACTATCCCTTTTTCACTGCCTTAGTCAAAGAAAGACAAGCGAAGTTTTCAAAAGCGGAAATGGATAGAGTACTGGAGCAAGGTCCGCTGCATCAGGATGGTGTCTGTTTCAACAAGCTGACTCAGCGTATTCTTTTTCAGGGTTAACAATAGAGAGGAATACCGGCGTTGGGATGATACTCGAAACCCCATGCCAGCGGCTTGGGGTAGCTACAGTCCCTATTGGGTGGATTCTATCGGCCGCACGATCCGGATGATCTGGCGGGGGATGACTTGCAGATCCGGCATCATTCATTGTGTGCCGGACCTGCGGAGTCTGAAAAGGGATCTTTTCTAATCCAGCGGATAGGCGGTGCTCTTACAGACCGTGCGCAAACCGAAAGCTGTTTTGATCCGCGCGACACCGGGAAGCCGCGATAGGTGTTGCCGGTGCAGCCGTTCATAGTCGGTTGTGCCGGCCGCGGCGACCCTTAACAGGTAGTCTGCATCGCCACTCATCAGGTAGCACTCCATAATTTCCGGATTTTTCCGAACAGCCGCTTCAAAAGCCTCCTGGCATTCAACACTCTGGCTGTTCAGTGTGATCTCCACGAAGATAGTGGTGGGTTTGCCGATTGCGGCCGGCTCCACCAGCATTACGTAGCCGGCAATTACACCGCGCTCCTCCAGTTGTCTGACCCGCCTGTGGCAGGCGGAAGGGGAGAGGTTGATCCGTTCGGCCAATTCGGCATTGCTCAACCGACCATTCAGTTGGAGAGTGGCTATAATCTTCTTATCTATCGTATCTAGATTCATATATCGAATATTATTCGAATAAAGTGGTTATTAAAAGTTATTAGTTGTTTGTTATTGCTATTTAACGGCCACTTTCGCAAGCAAATATCCGTTGCTTTGACGTATGCTTTTGACTGTTATGGCATTTAATTACTGGAGTATGCGCCCATGAGAGTCATCATCCTTGGTAGTGGCGTCATTGGCGTGACCAATGCTTACTACCTTGCCCGTGAAGGCCACGAAGTGGTAGTCATTGATCGGCAACCGGAACCCGCGTTGGAGACCAGCTTCGCCAATGCCGGTGAAGTCTCGCCCGGTTACTCGGCGCCCTGGGCTGCACCGGGTATTCCTGTCAAGGCGATCAAATGGCTGCTGATGAAGTACAGTCCTCTGGTGATACGGCCACGGCTCGATCCGACCATGTGGTCCTGGTGCTTGCAGATGCTGCGCAACTGCACCGCCGCTCGTTATGAACAGAACAAGGGGCGTATGGTGCGGCTGGCCGAATACAGTCGGGATAAGATCAGAGAGTTACGCGACGAGATCGGGATTGAGTACGACGAACGCAGTCGCGGTACTCTGCAGATGTTCCGTAACCAGAAGCAACTGGATGCCGCGGCCACCGATATGGCGATTCTTGACCGATACGGTGTCCCCTATGAGTTGCTGGACCGGGAGGGTTGTCTGGCGGTTGAGCCGGGGCTTGCCGACGTGAAAGAGAAGGTGGCCGGCGGTCTGCGCCTGGTGAATGATGAGACCGGTGACTGTTTCCTGTTTACCCAGCGTCTTGCCAGACAGGCGGAGCAGCTCGGTGTCGAGTTTCACATGGGGGTTAATATAGAGGGACTGCAGGTGGAGCAGGGCAGGATCCGGGGTGTGGCAACCGATAGCGGTAACTTTGTCGGGGATTGTTATGTGGTGGCGCTGGGCAGCTATTCGCCCCTGCTGTTGAAAAAGGTCGGCATCACGTTGCCGGTCTTCCCGGTTAAAGGTTATTCCATCACGCTGCCAATCATCAATCCGGACGCATCACCGGTCTCCACCCTGATGGATGAGACGCACAAGGTGGCGATTACCCGCCTGGGAGATCGTATTCGTGTGGCGGGAACGGCTGAACTGGCCGGTTATGATTTGTCATTGGACGACCGCAAGGGTGATACGGTCAGATTTGTGGTTTCCGATCTGTTTCCCAACGGAGGGGATTTGGCCAAATCAGAGTTGTGGTGTGGATTGCGTCCCATGACACCTGATGGCACGCCGTGCGTCGGGCCTACCTCAATTCCCAATCTCTATCTCAACACCGGGCATGGCACACTGGGTTGGACCATGGCCTGTGGTTCCGGACGATTGCTGACCGATCTTATCTCTGACAAACAGCCGGAGATCGACACCGAAGGGCTTTCAATCGATCGTTATCGGCGATAACAGGGTTTCAGCGTGCGATGAAAAGTAGCTGAGACCGGCCACGCTGAACCGCCCGGAAGGGGTATGGACGGTGCGCTAACCCTTCCATCAGTGGCTGGCACCACAGAATTACTTTTCGATCTCATGATGGGCTCAATACCTGAAGGCCATGAAAAATAATGTGCTCACTTTACGGTACTGAAGCGGAGAAACGGTTGTTTGACGAGAGTGGCAGGACCTATTCATACCTTACCAGATCTGGTGATTAGGACTGTTTCCCGCTCTGTTTCGAACGCTCAATCAGGCGGATCATCTCTTCGTAGGTCTCCCCTAGCTTTTTTTCCAACTGCGGTTCTTGCCGCGCTCCCAGCAGATCAAGTGTGAGTCGATGATAATCGGCGAGTGCCTGCTTCAATTCATCAAGACAGGGATTGTTATTCGGTTGCTCTTCCATTTGCGTGTTTACCGGGGTCACGGCGGCTGAGCGCATAATCACTCTTTCTATTCCCGTGGCTTTTTCAAGAGCCTGAAGCGGTCCGCATTTCTCCAGCTCCATACCCTGGTATATGAAACGATCCCCCATTTTTAATTGGCTGAATTTCATCCGAAGCTCTCAATGTCAGACTGTGGCTACAACAATCAGCGCTATTCTACCTTGCAAAAGGGGTTTCAGCACACCTACCTTAGGGAACGACAGGCTGGATTGTGGTTGGGTACGGCGATAAAAATTGACCCGCTCAATCTATTAAAGAAGTCCGTTCCTGCATTTTTTTGCTAGGCTAGCTAGTATCGGTTTTTAGTTGTACACCGGATCTGCACGCTTTGGAGCAGAGGGGACTGGATTTGGAGTGAAGTAACCATATTCCACATGAATCAATTTAATCAGGCGCATATGCTGCTTGCCGGAATGGCAGATACTGCGAACGACTTTTATAGGCATGCTGCCCAGGCTATTGCGGTGGCATCCGGTGGTCGTTTGGGCGGCGTCAGCTTTACCAGCCCCAACTCGCCCGATATCGAAGTGGTGGCGCTCTGGGATGGTAAAGGGTGGACCGATGCCTTTTCGGTTGAATTGGCCGGCTCACCCTTTGAATTATCCCACCAGTCTGACTCCAGATATAAACATGTCCACTTTGAAAAAGATGTAAAGAACAGGTTCGGTAGTTGTCATTTTTTAACATCAAGGGATGTGGAGAGCTATCGGGGACAGGTGTTTTATGATGAAGATGAGCAGGTATTGGGGCATATATTCGCCCTGGATGGCAGCTCAGAACCCGATAGCAGCGATGTGCGCTGCTTTTTTGATCTCCTCAGTCAGCGCATCAGTACAGAATATCGAAGGTTCAGGCAACAGGATCAATTGCGTCGCTATACCAACATGATAGCGATCACCCGCAACATGCTCTCCTTTGTTGATGAGAGCTATACCTACCGGGCAGTGAGCCAGGGATATGTTGACCTGTTCAATACATCCCGCGACCAACTGGTGGGGAGTCGGGTCAGCGAGATACACGGTGATGAGCGGTTTGAAAACGTAATGAAACCGCTACTGGATAATAATTTTCGGGGAGAAACGGTGCATGCCCGGCACTGGATTCATCCCCCTGACACAAATCCCCGCTATATCGACGTGTGGCAGACCCCTTACATCGAGGCGGATGGCCGTATCAGCGGTGCAGTGGTCAGTGGGCATGACATTACCGAACAGAAATCGGTTGAGGATAAACTGCAGAAGTTGTCTCTGGCCATTACCCACAGTCCGGTATTAACCGTCATTACCGACCCTGATGGTGTGATCGAGTATGTCAGCCCGATTGTTGAGAAGATCACCGGCTACCGCCCGGAAGAGGTGATTGGAAAAACGCCCAGCCTGTTTAAGTCCGGCAGAACGGACCGCAAGGTTTATCGTGAACTCTGGCATGCCATTAAGAACAGACAGGCCTGGCAGGGGGAGCTGGAGAATCGACGCAAGAGTGGTGAATACTACTGGGAGCGCCTCTCCATTGCCCCGGTACTGGATGAACAGGGGCAGCTGGTCGCCTTTGTCGGCATCAGTATGGATATCTCGGAACGTAAAAAGCTGGAGCAGCAACTGAAGGAGATGGCATCGACCGATTCCCTGACCGGCATCTATAACCGGCGCCATTTCATGGCTGAAGTGGAGTCCCATCTGGCCTATTCCAAGCGTTATGGAACGCCCTTTTCCTGCATGATTATCGATATAGATCACTTTAAACAGCTGAATGACAACGGCGGTCATGCGCTGGGTGATGAGGCAATCCTGAAGTTCACCCAGACCACCCGTGACGCGATACGGGTGGTGGATGTTTTTGGTCGTATGGGCGGTGATGAATTCGGTATAGCGATGCCGGATACGGATGCGAAAGATGCCCTGGTGCTGGCGGAACGTCTGAAAGACATGATCAGTAAACTGACCATAGAAAACGACCAGTACAGCAGTCACATGACCGTCAGTATCGGGCTGGCCACTTTTTCCAAAGGCAGGGATATGAATGAGTCGGCCAATTCGTTGATCAGTCATGCGGACAGCGCACTGTACAAGGCAAAGCGGGGCGGCAGGAACCTGGTTGGGGTGGCCTGACAACCGGCTCATGCACCGGTTGGGATCAACCGGGCATGGTGACAGGTTGCTACGCTTTATTATTCCGTACTGGAACTCATGTGGATACGGTGGTTTCCCGTTTGAGTGTTTGCGCTTGTGCTGTTTCCGGCGGGCGGGTGGACGTCACTATCTCGTAACAGGGGATATAGTCACCTTTCACCTTCATACGTCCCTGTTTGGCGAATGAGGTTAATAATTCATCCATGGCATCCATCAACTCGGGTTCACCTGTGATTTGGAAAGGACCGTGTTTTCGAATGGCATTGATTCCCTGTTCCTTTACGTTCCCGGAAACGATGCCCGACAGGGCGCGTCGCAGATTGGCCGCCAGTTCCTGGGTAGGCAGATCCCGGGTAAGTTGCAGTTTGGCCATGGATTCATGATCGGGGGTAAAAGGCTCCTGAAACTCTTTTTCTATATGCAGTGACCAGTTGAAGTGGTAGGAGTCGTCACGCTGCTGGCGCTCGCGGGTGACGTGGCGCAGGGCGTCGCTAACCAGTTTTGCTACCAGTACCGGATCGCCGATCACTTTTCTTACCAGATTCAGGGCCGTGCTGCCCAGTGTCATTTCAATGAAGCGGATTACTGCATCAAAATAGCTGCTGGATGATTCGGGGCCGGTAAGAAATATAGGCAGTTCAATCTCCTGGTTTTTGGGGTGTGACAACACACCCAGGACAAACAGCAGCTCTTCCATGGTGCCCACACCACCCGGAAACACGATCAGGACATGGCCCAAGCGGATAAACGCCTCCAGGCGTTTCTCAATATCCGGCATCACAATCAGTTCATTGACAATGGCATTGGGCGCCTCGGCGGCAATGATGCCGGGCTCGGTGAGTCCGATATGTCTTTCCTTGATGTGCCGCTGCTTGGCATGGGCGATCGCGGCGCCCTTCATCGGGCCTTTCATGGCGCCCGCACCGCAACCGGTGCAGATGTCGATACCCCGCAGACCCAGGTGATAACCGATCTCCTTGGTGTAGTCGTACTCCTCGACCGGGATGGCGTGTCCTCCCCAGCAGACTACGGTATTGGGCTTTTTGCCCGGATGGAAAGCGCCGGCATGCCGCAGCCGGTAGAAGATCTCGTGGCTGATCTGGTCATTGGGCGCAATCTGTTTGTGATTACTGCTGATGTCACGCAGATAGAGAATATCCCGCAAGATGGAGAACAGGTGGTAGCGAATACCTTCGATCAACTGGTCATCCACAAATGCATCGGCAGGTGCGTTGAGCACCTCCAGTATGATGCCCTGGTGCCGTTCCCTGACCTGAATGTCAAAGTCGGGATACATGGCCATCAACTCTTCACAGTTATCGACCTGGGAGCCGGAACTGAGCACCGCCAGGGCGCATTTTCTAAACAGTTTGTGCAGCCCGGTACCGCTCACATCGCGCAGTTGTTCGATTTCCCGCCGCGACAGTACGGCCATGTGGGAGGCGGGACGGATGGTGCTGTTGACAACTTTTCTGAATACGGGTTCTTCTGACATGGGACATCCTGCTGGGGTCGGCATTACCCGACCAAAAAATAGTTACCTGATAGATTCCGGGATGGAACAACAGTTCAAATAGAGAGCCGCGTCCGATCAACGGGGATCGCCGGATACCGGTGATACGCTTTTTTTTGTATTAGTTAAAGCATAGACGATGCTTGTCCTGTCGTCCCCATTCAGTACCGGCTCATGGAGCTTAATGGGTCTGGTTTACCGCGTTGTGAATGGGCCGGAGGGCTGATGGCCGATACTATTTACTGAGTAGTTTCATACCCTGCTCCAGCCCTGCAAGGGTCAGGGGGAACATGCGGTCCTGCATGATCTCCCGCACCAATTGGATCGACTGGATATAGGACCATTGCTGTTCCGGTTGTGGGTTGATCCAGATAGCGTTGGGGTAGGCCGCCAGCAACCGCTCCACCCAGACCATGCCGGGCTCCTGGTTCCAATGTTCCACGGAGCCGCCGGGATAGGTGATCTCGTAGGGGCTCATAGTGGCGTCACCAACAAAGATGAGCTGGTAATCCGCGCCGTAGGTGTGGATTAGATCCCAGGTGGAGAGTGGCTCGTTATGTCGCTTGCGGTTGTCTTTCCAGACCGCCTCATAGACGCAGTTGTGGAAATAGAAGTGCTCCAGGTGCTTGAATTCTGATTGAGCGGCGGAGAAGAGCTCTTCGCAGACCTGGATATGGTCATCCATGGAACCACCCACATCGAGAAACAGCAGCACCTTCGCTCGATTGTGCCGTTCCGGCACCATCTTCAGATCCAGCAGGCCGCCGTGATGGGCCGTTGAGCGGATAGTGGCCTCCAGATCCAACTCCTCCGAAGCGCCAGTGCGGGCGAACCGGCGCAGTCGTTTGAGCGCCACCTTGATATTCCGGGTGCCCAGTTCAACCGAATCATCCAGATTGCGAAACTCCCGTTTATCCCACACCTTGACCGCTTTGCGATGCCGGGAGCGATCCTGGCCGATGCGTATCCCTTCCGGGTTGTATCCATAGGCTCCAAAAGGGGAGGTGCCCCCGGTGCCGATCCACTTGCTGCCGCCCTGGTGCCGCTCCTGCTGCTCCTCCAGGCGCTTTTTCAGGGTCTCCATCAGCTTGTCCCAGCCCATGGCGTCGAGCTTTTTCTTCTCCTCCTCGCTGAGGTATTTCTCCAGCTGCTTGCGCAGCCACGCTTCCGGAATCTCCGCCTTGATATCGTCGCCCGCTTGCACAATTCCTTTGAAGTAGCTGCCGAAGGCCTGGTCAAACTGATCGAATAACCGTTCGTCCTTGACCAGGCAGGTACGGGAGAGATAGTAGAAATCCTCCACGCTGGAGAAAATCACCTGCGCCTGCATGGCTGCCAGCAGGTCGAGAAACTCCCGGATGGTGACCGGCAGTCCGGCCTCTTTCAGGTGATAGAAAAATCCAACCAGCATGATGTCAGGAACGACCGCGCCGATGGATGAAGGCGAGGCGCTCGAACAGGTGGATATCCTGCTCGTTTTTCAACAGGGCGCCGTGCAGGGGCGGGATCACCTGACGCTGGTCGTCACTGTGCAGGGCTTCCGGAGGGATATCCTCGGCCATCAGCAGTTTCAGCCAGTCGAGCAGTTCGGAGGTGGATGGTTTCTTTTTCAGGCCGGGTATTTCACGCAGTTCAAAAAACACCTCCAGTGCCTGTTTCAGCAGCTGCTTTTTCAGCCCCGGGTAGTGCACCGCCACGATCTGCTCCATGGTCTCCCGGTCGGGAAACCGGATGTAGTGGAAGAAGCAGCGGCGCAGAAAGGCGTCGGGCAGCTCCTTCTCATTGTTACTGGTGATGATGATCAGCGGCCGCTGTTTGGCCTTGATCAACTGCTGGGTCTCATGGACATAGAACTCCATACGGTCCAGTTCACGCAACAGATCGTTGGGGAACTCAATGTCGGCCTTGTCCACCTCGTCAATCAGGACTACCGAATGTCCGTCATGGGCAAAGGCGTCCCACAGCTTGCCCCGGATGATGTAGTTGCTGATGTCATGTACCCGGTCATCACCCAGTTGTGAATCCCGCAGCCGGGAGACCGCGTCATATTCATACAGGCCATGCTGGGCCTTGGTGGTGGATTTGATATGCCATTGAAACAGCGGTTGACCAAGCGACTTGGCTACCTCTTCGGCCAGCATGGTCTTACCGGTGCCCGGTTCGCCCTTGATCAGCAGCGGGCGCTCCAGCTTGATCGCGGCATTGACGGCGAGCATCAGGTCATCGGTCGCCACGTAGGTATCGGTTCCGTTAAATCGCATAGCTGTATCCGGCTCTGTTGGTCTGGGTATGGGGTTATTCTCCACCAATACGGTTTCGATTGAAATAAACCGGCCTTGACGTGCGGTTGCCATCATTGCGCTTGACGTTCTATATACGTTCTCTGTATGATCGTCCCGTGTTTAGCGAAACAGCCCGGACGGGGCGGGCCGTCAGGTATGCCCCGGGGGCAGACACAATCCAGCTTGCCACGTCATCGGTATGGCGTGGTTCAATCCAGGTTCAGCGCAGGGTGCAAGAGTATGGCCGTTATAGCAATGTGGAAATGTGATCGGGACAACAGCATGTTTGATAACAAAAAAGAGGCAGATGCCCATGATCGTATGCTCGAACTGGGCGAGCACTTTTCACGCCTGCTGGAGCAGGTTATTCCCCAGGTGGATGAACAGGCCGCCGAGGAGTTCGGTTTAATACTGGCGCGGAACAAGGAGTTGGTCATCCAGGCCTGCAAGGGCAAGCCCGAGGCGATCTCAGAAATAACACTTGAGGACAACAAGGTCACCCAGTTGACCGCCTCCCGTTAACCGTTCTGGAAGTCGGTAGCATCGCGACCTTCCCCCATACCCACTCGCTACCGGCTTCTACCTAATCAGGGTATAGTGGCGCCCAAATTGAACCAGACAGGCGTCGCTGATTACCGGAGATGAAATCGCAACCCGGCCTGTCGTAAACCAGGTTAGCGGGGAATATGGGCGAGTTTGCAGAGATTATATTGCGTTCCGGCAAGGCTGGCGTTGAGCTGGCCTTTTTTGTGTTTCTGCCGGTCATGGTGGTGATGCTCACCTTCATGCGCTTGCTGGAGGCAAAAGGGGTGCTGGACTGGATTACGGCGCGCCTGTCGCCACTGCTGCATCCGTTTGGACTGCCTGACCTGGGCATATTTGCCCTGATCCAGATACTTTTTGTCAGTTTTGCCGCACCGGTTGCCACGCTGGCCATCATGGATCGGGCCGGTACGTCCAGCCGACATATTGCCGCGTCCCTGGCTATGGTACTGGCCTGTGCCCAGGCCAACGTGGTGTTCCCCATGTCCGCCGTCGGACTGAATGGCTTGATGACCATTCTGATCTCGGCCGTCTGTGCCATTATTGGCGCGTCCGCCACCTATTACCTGTTTGCACGGCGTATCAGTGATGCTGAAAAGCTGCCCGAACCCAGGCCGGACCACCCGGTGGCAGACGATACCCTGAGCCTGCTGACGGTGATCAATCGTGCCGGGCGGGAGGCGATTGAGATTTCGGTCAGTGCGGTCCCCATGCTGATTCTGGCGCTGCTGCTGGTGAACCTGCTGCGCAGTGCGGGCGCAGTGGAACTGCTGGAACCGGTGCTGGCCCCGCTCTTCTCCCTGTTTGATCTGCCCTCGGCGGCACTGTTGCCGATCATCACCAAGTTCATAGCCGGCGGTACGGCGATGATGGGTGTGACCATGGAGTTTGTGCAGAGCGACCTGATTGATCTTACCGCACTGAATCGGCTGGCCGGTTTTATGATCCATCCCTTCGATATCGTCGGTATCGCTATCCTGATCTCTGCCGGTCCCCGGGTAGCGGCTGTTCTGCGTCCGGCGCTCTATGGCGCCGGCCTGGCTATTCTGCTGCGAACCCTGCTTCACGGGCTGTTGTTCTGACGCCGGCGGCTTGACTCGGCAGGCGGATATAGGCCGGTTATGGCCGGTTGCCCTCCCTATCCACATCGCGTATAAGCGATAACAGTTATGAATTGCCGCTTGATGTCATCATGAATATCGTCTTTTTTCTGCTGGTTCTGATCGCCTTTCTCACCGCTGCCTGGCGACAGTTCAGTGAACCAGCAGCTGATGTGAGTCCGATGGATGCGCTGTCCAGCGCGATGATCGATTCGGCCACCGGGGCCGTGGAACTGGCACTGGGCCTGGTCGGGGTGATGGCGCTTTTCCTTGGCCTGATGAAGATCGCCGAGCAGGGCGGCTTGCTCAAGATCCTGGCCCGGCTGATCCGGCCCTTGATGGTCCGGCTGTTTCCCGATGTGCCGGCGGATCATCCCGCCATGGGGGCCATGATCCTGAACATGTCGGCCAATATGCTGGGGCTGGGCAATGCCGCCACGCCGTTTGGCATCAAGGCGATGCAGGAGCTTAATCGTCTCAATCCGTGCAAGGGGAGTGCGAGCGACTCCATGGTGCTGTTTCTGGCCATCAACACATCCAGTATCACGCTGCTGCCCACCGGGGTTATTGCCCTGCGGGCATCGGCCGGTTCCCTGGACCCGGCGGGGATTCTGCCCACCACCCTGTTTGCCACTCTCTGCTCAACCCTGGCCGCGATTCTGGCGGCCAAGGGGTATCGCCGATTCTTTCCGGTTAAACAGGCGCAGGCGGAAACGGCTCTGCCTGAGCAGATCCGAGAGCCTTCCGTCTCCCCCGTGGCAGAGGACGAGGGGGTTGGTTACCCCACCTGGGTATCGCTGGCGGCACTGGTCGGCTTTCTGTTGCTGATCCCGCTGACCGTATTCTACGGCGAGGTTATTTCGCCCTGGATTCTGCCCGGACTGATGCTCGGCTTTCTGCTGTTCGGTGTATTCCGGCGAGTACCGATCTACGAGAGTTTTGTGGAGGGGGCCAAAGAGGGGTTTCAGGTGGCGCTGAAAATCATCCCTTACCTGGTGGCGATCCTGGTGGCGGTAGGTATGTTCCGGGCCAGTGGTGCCATGGAGTGGCTGGTGGGGCAGATTGGCCAGCTCACCACCCTGGTCGGCCTGCCCGCCGAAGCACTGCCGATGGCGCTGTTACGGCCATTGTCCGGGTCAGGTGCCTATGGGGTGATGGCCTCCATTATTAATGATCCGGCCATTGGTCCCGACAGCTATGTGGGCTACCTGGTCTCCACCCTGCAGGGCTCTACCGAAACCACTTTCTATGTGTTGGCCGTCTACTTTGGTGCGGTCCAGGTACAACGTATCCGCCATGCCCTGGCCGCTGGCCTGACCGCAGATATCGTGGGTGTGATCGCCGCCGTGGTCGCGGTGTCGTTCCTCTACGGCTAGAATGTGATCATGCTGCAGATTTCCAACAGTGTCACCATCGCCGAAGGCGAGATCGAGTTAACCGCCATCCGGGCCCAGGGCGCCGGCGGACAGAATGTCAACAAGGTTTCTACGGCGGTCCATCTGCGCTTTGATATCCATGCTTCCTCGCTGCCCCCGTTCTACAAGGAGCGGTTGCTGAATTTCCGGGATCAGCGCATCACCAAGGAGGGCGTGATCATCATCAAGGCCCAGAATCACCGCAGCCAGGAGAAAAACCGGGCGGAGGCCCTGGCGCGTCTGAAAGAGCTGATCCTGTCTGCTACCCGGGTCCAGAAAACACGCAAGCCGACCAAACCCACCCGCAATTCACAGAAGCGGCGCCTGGAGAGTAAAGAGAAACGGGGCAGAATCAAGGTGTTGCGCGGCCGGGTTGATGAGTAAGCCGGGTATAGGCGTTGGTTACTGGTGACCCATTGATCTGGCGCAATGCCAGCCGATTGATGTCTGGGCTATTCAGGTGAATAGGGGCATTATCATTGCTTGGTGTTCAAAGCGTTTTTATAAGTGGGAATCCAAATGGGTAGAAAGAAGCGAGCGAAAAAAGGTGTACGGGGAACCAGCAAGGGTATCCCTTACGTCGAGCAGTCGGTGGATGACGTCACCGATGGCCCGGTAAAGAAGATCAAGAACTCGGTATACGAAAAAGAGTTGTTCCGCTTGCAACTGGAGCTGGTCAAACTCCAGGCCTGGATAGCCAAAGAGAAACTCAAGGTTGTGGTGATTTTCGAAGGCCGCGATGCAGCGGGTAAGGGGGGCGTAATCAAGCGCATTACCCAGCACCTGAATCCACGCATCTGTCGGGTGGTAGCGTTACCGGCACCCACGGAGAGAGAGACCACCCAGTGGTATTTTCAGCGCTATGTCACTCACCTGCCGGCGGGTGGCGAGATGGTGCTATTTGACCGCAGCTGGTACAACCGGGCCGGCGTTGAACGGGTGATGGGCTTCTGTGATGACGCGGAGTACAGCGAGTTTCTCCGCTCCTGTCCGGAGTTCGAGCGCATGCTGGTACGGTCCGGCATTATTCTGCTGAAATACTGGTTTTCGGTGTCCGATGAAGAGCAGGAGCGTCGTTTCCAGAGTCGTCTGCAGGAGCCGCATAAACGCTGGAAACTGAGTCCGATGGATCTGGAATCACGCGCCCGCTGGGTGGAGTACTCCCGTGCCAAGGACGTGATGTTTGCCCATACCGATATCAAGCAGGCACCCTGGTATGTGGTCAAGTCCGATATCAAGAAGCATGCCCGGCTCAACTGTATAGCGCATCTGCTAAGCAAGATCCCCTATGAAGATCTGACGCCGAAGGAGATCGTTCTGCCCAAGCGCAGGGATGACAAGGATTACATACGTCCGCCCATTACGGATCAGACCTTTGTGCCGGAGATCTATCCCTGACCGGGGAGGCTGGTCCGGGGTTATGGCTGTTTGGCCGGCCTGGGTGGATTTCGAATAACCAGGTAGACGCCGTAAGCGGTCAGGCCGATGCCGACCATGCCCCAGATCGTCAGCCGCTCATCAAACAGTAGCCAGGCCATGACGGCGGTCACCGGGGGAGTCAGATAGAAGTAACTGGCGACCTTGGTGGCCTCTCCCTCGCGGATCATCAGCATCAGCAACAGGATTGCGCTGAGCGAGAGCCCGAAAACCAGCCAGAGCAGGGCAGCGATAAATTGCGGCTGCCAGTCGATTACGCGGGTTTCAAACAGCAGGGCCAGCAGGCTCATAATAAGGGCGCTGGCCAGGTACTGGTAAAAGGTACCGGTCAGCAGGCCCACCCCTGCACAGAAGCGTTTTTGCAGCAGGGTGCCGATCGTGATGCCAAACAGGGCCATCAGGGCAAACAGCAGGGAAACCAGGTTGAACGCCATCGCCTCAATGCCACCCTTGCCGAGCAGCAGGACGGTCGCCACCCCCAGAATACCCAGCAATAGACCAACCAGCTGTTTCCGGTTGATCTGATTCTCCAGCCAAAGCCAGGCAATGAGGGCCGTCAGAATAGGTTGCAGACCCACCAGTAGTGATGCCAGTCCGGCCGCCATGCCGGCCTTGATGGCGGCAAATACACCGCCCAGATAGGCCGCGTGCACCAGGGCCCCCACCAGCATGGAGTAAAGGGCCCCGCGCAGAGATGGCCATTTTTGCCGGTACAGGTTGATCAGGATCAGAAATACCGCCAGGGTGATATACATGCGCAGCGCGAGTACGGTGAAAGGCTCCGCATAGGGCAGGGCATACTTGGCGCCGATAAATCCGGTTGCCCACAGCAACACGAACAGAAAGGGTATCCATCGCAACAGGTTGGATGACGTCATTCAGGGGTTCCTTGGCGGGGTTTCAAGTAATAGGCTTCTGTTGACCGGGTGGCACCATGCAAACGCCCGCATGTTATTGCTCTGGCGGTTGATTAATACCTGATATCAATAGGATAACTGACATTATTAATGTAGTATGTAATGGTAATCTATCATGCTCCTAACGAAGGACATAGCTGATGGCAAAAGAAGATGCACGAATCCCCGCTGAAATCGGCTGTCTGGATACCGAGAATCTGCGGGTCACGCTGATTTCCACTGTCGGTGCCCACTGTGACGTATGGCAAACGGCAGGGTATCACTTTATGCGGGAAAAGAATCGCGCATTCGAGATGGTCATCAAACGCCATACCCTGAGTTGTAATCCCCTGGATATCAAGATTTACCGGCGTGACTACGCCATGCTGAAAAAGGAGCTGCACGATATTATCCCCGAGGCTATCTTCGTGCATACCCGGATCGATGGCCAGGAGAACATGTTGGTGCTGGCCCAGGCATTTACGCCCTGGTTCAACCTGGCCAATCCGGCAATCGCCGATGACGCCATTCCGCTAATGGCAAAGCTGCACAAGGCCAGGCTTCAGTTGGGCCTGTTTATCCAGACCGTCCGGGAGATTCGCCGTACCCAGCAGAAGGTGATCGATCTCTACGGGCTGGATAACCTGGTACTGGACAAGAACAAGGAGGTCCGTTACCTGGATAGCTTTGAAGTCTTTTTTCATGAAGATCTGCTGCACATCATCGACGATCCCTGTGAGGATCTGCGGGAAAAAATCGATGTGTCAGTAAAGCGGCTCGACTATCTGGAATACCTGCTGGACAGGGCGAACGCGATGGCGGCAACCTTTTGAGCGTCCACTGACCGTTGTCGGGTTAGCGAGAAAGGCGCCCGGCCATAGCCGGGCGAGGCTCTGAGTTGGATCATCAGACCGTTGGAGATCAGATTCCCAGTTCATCCAGCAGACTGTCTGCATCGTCGGGGGCATTCGCGGCGTCAGGCTTGGGGGATGCGGCCCGCTTGTTCGCTTCACCCTCCAGAATCTTGTCGGGATCCACGTCCTCCATTTCAAATTCGTGCAGCTGGATGAACTCGGTTTTGTCCATCGCCAGTTCCAGATAGAAGATATTGTTCCGTTCCGTGGTAAAGGTGACCCGACGCCCCTGGGGACGGTCCAGGTTGGTGTTGACCGATAGCTGCACTTCCTTGTTGATTGTCAGCATCTTGGGCTGGTTCTGGTTGATCGGCGTCAGCAGCTGCTTGCCCACGTTGCCGATAAAATCACCGATCATCTGGTTCATCAGTTCGCCCAGTACATTGCCCACCTCATCGGAGGTGTGGCTGACCGCCAGTTCCTCACGGGGGATCCCCATGTTGGAGAGATAGGCCTGATACAGCTCAAGTGCCGCACTGGCGGTGAAATTGATGACCACCAGACCGGAAAATCCCCCGTCAACCAGCACAAAACAGCCAATGTCCGGCTTAAGGCAGGTGCGGTTTATTTTCTGCACCATGGCCGAATACCTGATTTCGGTATTGGTCGCGGTGGATAACACCGAAGTGACCGATTTACAGAGCATGATCAGGATATCGTCTGTGGTGACGATCTTTGTCTTTGCCATTGAGCAATGCCTCTTGTCTGTTTTGTGTTGTTATAGTGCTAAACGGGTTATCGACTATTTTTCGCCCAATTTCAATAACCCTGCATCAGGCCGTGCCACCACCGTACCGATTGACACGGCAAGCGGGAGCGGTTGGCGGGACTATTTGATCAGTCCCTTGCTGCGGAACAGCGCCTCCATCTCCGGCTTGTTGGTCAGAATCTCCTGCTGTTCCAGCCCTTTCAGTTCATGGGGGAACACCAGCCACTGGTCGGTTTCATGGATATAGTAATCCGGTTTCAGATTGGTCTGGTTGTTGGACGGTTTATACCAGGGGGTGGCGATACGGATCTGCTCCGGCATATTGCGTCGGGTCTTGGCCTTCAGCGCATCCAGGATGGCCTGCAGGCTCAATCCCGAGTCAAACACATCATCCACGATCAGCAACGAACTGTCCCAGTTCATGTTGCGTATCAGGTAGCCCAGGCCGTGCACCTGCACCTCCTTGTTGCGCTGTCCGATGCCGGTATAGGAGGAGGTGCGTATGGCGATGTGGTCGGACTGCACATGGAAATAGTCCAGGATCTCCTGCACCGCGATGCCGACCGGCGTACCGCCGCGCCACACACCAACAATAAAATCGGGTCGGAAGCCGCTCTGCAGAATCTCCAGCCCCAGTCGAAACGAGTCGGTCAGTAACTGCTGGGAGGTAATGTAGTATTTGTCACTCATTGGACCCTTGTCCGTTTCCCGGGTAAGGCCGGAAAGCTATCTTTTTTGCCTGATCATGGCAACTGCTTTCGTATCACCTGGCAGCCAGCCCCGGCCTCTGTCATCCTGTCTGCCGGTCAGATCCCCAACCCCTGGTCATCCGGTTCTCCCGGTGGCCTGGTCCTGGTCGCCTGGTGGCGCAGCCGGTTTGCCCAACTGCTGTAGAGCATTGCCGGCAATAATCAGCAGGAGGCCAACGCCGCTGGACCAGTGGATATCCTCGCCCACGATAACGTGGATCAGAAACAGCGAGAGTATGGGGGAGAGGAAGATCAGATTGGCCACTTTGGCGGTGCTGTTGGTCAGACGCAGCGCATTGAGCCAGAGTACAAAGGTGACGCCCATCTCGAACAGGCCCACATAGGCGGCGCCGTAGAGACCGTAGACCGAATCGAAGCCGAAGCCGGTGGTCAGCCCGGTGATCAGGGCAATGACCGGGAGGGCAAAGAGAAAATTGAGGAACAGGCCCACCACCGGCTCCATCCGGCTGCGGGTGTTGAATATCCAGAACAGCGACCAGATCAGGGTACTGCCCAGGGCCAGCAAAACGCCATAGCCGTTGCTGAAGTGCAACGCCAGTGGTGCCCCGTGGGTGGCAATCACCAGGATGCCGAAGTAGCTGACGCTGATGGCCAGCAGGTCGAGTCGCCGCAGCCGCTGCTTGAGCAGGGGTACCGCCAGGATCGAGAGGGTGATGGCCCAGGTGTAATTGAGTGGCTGGGCCTCCTGGGCCGGGAGCAGGTCGTAGGCCTTGAACAGCACCCAGTAGTAAAGACAGGGATTGAGCAGGCCCAGTGCGGCGCACAGCACCAGGTCGCGACGGGTTGTGTGTAACAGGCGTTGCAGATGCCCCTGCCGCAGCAGCAGTGCAAACAGCACCAGCAGGGAGGCGATCGTGGCATAAAACAGCAGTTGTATCGGTTCCAGGTAGCGTAACGACAGCTTGAAGGCACTGGCGACGGTGGACCAGAGCAGCACCGCGCTGATACCAAACAGATAGGCCCTGGACTGCCTGGTCACCGGGAAACCCGCTCAAGCCGTGGCAGGTGATTTGCGGACCGGGGCAGGGCGTCAGGGCGGGGGGGTATCACAACTGTTCCAGGCAGTTCATGATCAGGCGCAGATCGGCCGGTTCAGAGAGCCGGTGGTCACCCTGCTTGATCAGGGTCAGGGTCGCGTCCTCACTCTCCAGTTGTTCGCAGGTCCGGCGGCTGAAGTCCCAGGGCACATCCCGGTCCTGCAGGCCGTGGAACATTCTGACCGGGCAGTGGATGGGGATGGGGCGATCCAGCAGACAGTGCTGATCACCCTCTTCAAGCAGCTGCCGGGTGATCGGGTAGGGTTGCTGGTCATCGTAATCGCAGGGGAGTAATACACGCCCTTCGGTGGCCAACTGCTGTTTCTGTGCATCGCTAAACAGCGGCAGCAGCAATCGCCGGGTGAAGTCGGTGGCGCAGGCCAGGGTGATCAGGGCGTGCAGACGCTCCGGCCGGGCCACCGAGGCCAGCAGTGACAGCCAGCCGCCCATGCTGGAACCGACTATAATCTGCGGTCCTTCGGTCAGCTGATCCAGCACCGCCAGGGCATCCTCCAGCCACTCACCGATGGTGCCGGTTTCAAAATGACCGCTGGACTGGCCATGGCCCGAATAGTCAAAACGGATAAAGGCCCGTTGCCGGGCTCGACACCACTGCTCCAGGGCGACCGCTTTGGTGCCGGTCATGTCGGAGTGGAAACCGCCAAAGAACAGGACGCCGGGCCCGGCTCCCTCGCTCTTGTGGTAGGCGATACGCTTGTTACCCGGCAGGTTGAGAAATTGGGGCGCGTCAGTAGTCAACAGGGTTTGTCTCTTGGTTGGGAAATAGGGCGATGATACCGCCCGCATGCGCTATTGCAAAACAGCGATGGATGGCGCGGCCGGTCAGTGATCCGTACGAATTCGCTGAATCGCCTGCCGCCAACCGGTGAGCAGGGCTCGCCGGGTCTGCGGTTCCAGTGCCGGTGAAAATTGAGTCTCCAGTTGCCAGTTCCGTTCCAGCTCCTCAAAGGAGTCGTACAGGCCACACTGCAACCCGGCCAGATAGGCCGCCCCAAGTGCTGTCGTTTCGGTCTGCACCGGGCGTTGCACCGGCAGGTCCAGGATATCCGCCAGAAACTGACAGAGCCAACTGTTACTCACCATGCCGCCATCCACCCGTAGCTGGCTGGGTATTACACCGTCCTCCGCCATGGCCCGGAACAGGTCGTGGGTCTGGTAACCGACCGATTCCAGAGTGGCCCGGACAATCTCCCTGATTCCGCTGCCCCGGGTCAGGCCCAGCAGGCCACCCCGGGCATCCGCATCCCAATGGGGTGCGCCCAGTCCGGTAAAGGCCGGTACCAGGTAGACGCCCTGGTTGTGTGCCAGGGAACTGGCCAGTGCCTCGGTCTCTGCGGCTGTCTTGATCAGGCCGAGTTCATCCCGCAACCACTGCACGGCGGCGCCGGCCACGAAGATGGAGCCCTCCAGCGCGTAGCTGTTGTGACCATCCAGCCGGTAGCCGATCGTGCTCAACAGTTTGTTTCTGGAGGCGATCACCCGGTTGCCGGTGTTGGTGAGGACAAAACCGCCGGTACCGTAGGTACTTTTGGTCATGCCGGGCCGAAAACAGGCCTGGCCAAAGGCGGCTGCCTGCTGATCACCCGCCATGCCACAGATATTCAGGGATTCACCCAGCAGGTCATGGCTGGTGCGGCCAAAGTCAGCGGCACAGTCTTTCACTTCAGGGAGCAGTGCGGCAGGCAGATCAAACAGTGCCAGCAGTTCCCTGTCCCAGTGATTCTGGTGAATGTTGAACAGCAGGGTGCGCGCCGCGTTGGTGGCGTCGGTTGCATGTACCTTACCGCCGGTGAGACGCCACAGCAGAAAACTGTCGATGGTGCCGAAGGCCAGCTCACCCGCTTCGGCCCGGCGACGGGCATCGGGAACCCGGTCCAGAATCCAGGCGATCTTGGTGGCCGAGAAGTAGGGATCGAGCAGCAGTCCGGTTTTTTCCATCACGGCCGATTCATGCCCGCCTGCTTGAGCTTTTCGCACTGGCTGGTGGTGCGGCGATCCTGCCAGACAATGGCGTTGTAGATTGGTTTGCCGTTGCGGCGATCCCAGACCACCGTGGTTTCCCGCTGATTGGTAATGCCGATGGCGGCGATCGGTCGCTGTCTCTCCCGGGCGGCGGCCATGGCATCCCGGACGGCGGCCAGCGTGGTCGCCCAGATCGCTTCCGGGTCGTGCTCCACCCAGCCCGGTTCTGGATATAGCTGTGGGAACGCCTGCCGGGCGGCAAAGGCGCAGCGGCCATCCTTTTCGAACAGCATGGCCCGGCTGCTGGTGGTGCCCTGGTCGATGGCGAGTATGAACGGTTTGACGGCCATGGATGCGGTGTGACTCCTGTCTCCGGTTTTTGTTGAGTATAGCTATCCTGCATTGACAGGCGCGGGAGTGGGCCAGGATGATGGGACCGAATCCGTGCCAATTTACGGCGGCGTTATGGAATTAACAGGCCCTGTCGAGGTTGGTGAGCATCATACCCTTGCGGGTGATCCCGTTCGGGGCCAGGGAAACAGTTGATATGTCAAAGCCGGAATCCGCGCCACCACAATTCGATCTGCTGGTCATCGGTGGCGGCATCAACGGTGCGGGTGTGGCCCGGGATGCGGCGGGCAGAGGCCTGAAAGTCCTGCTCTGTGAAATGGATGACCTGGCCGCCCACACCTCGTCTGCCAGCACCAAGCTGATCCACGGCGGGTTACGTTACCTGGAGCAGTATGATTTCAAGCTGGTGCATCACGCCCTGCGGGAGCGGGAGGTACTGCTGGCCAGCGCACCCCACATTATCCATCCGCTCCGCTTTGTCCTGCCGCATCACGATTCACTACGCCCGGAATGGATGATCCGTCTGGGCCTGTTTCTCTATGATCACCTGGGCGGACGTAAACGTCTGCCTGGATCAAAACATATCCGCTTCAACACGCATGTGGCCGGCCAGGCGTTGAAGACCGCTTTTCGCAGTGGCTTCGAGTATTCCGACTGCTGGGTGCAGGATGCGCGGCTGGTGGTGTTGAATGCCATGGATGCGGCGGCGCGGGGAGCGGTGATCCGGACCCACACCCGTGTCGAGGGGCTGATTCGTGGTAACACCGGCTGGACCGCGAGGTTACGCAATCTACGGGATGGATCGGGCCGTGACATCCGGGCGCGGGCCGTGGTCAATGCCGCCGGGCCCTGGGTGGAGCAGGTATTGGAAGTGGGAGATAGGGGGACCCAAACGGGTGGTATCCGGTTTGTGAAGGGCAGCCATATCGTGGTACCGCGACTGTTTGAGCACCCTTTCGCCTATATTTTTCAGCATCCGGATGGGCGGGTGCTGTTCGCGATCCCGTTTGAAAACGACTTTACCCTGTTGGGTACAACCGAGATTGAACTGGCCGGGCTGCCGGAGCAGAACCGGATCACGCCGGAAGAGATCAGATACATCTGCCGGGCGGTGAGTGACTATTTCAACCGGCCGGTGTTGCCGTCGGATGTGGTCTGGAGTTTCAGTGGGGTGCGTCCCCTGTATGATGATGCGGCCAGCAGCGCCTCCCGGGTGACACGGGACTACAATCTGCACCTGGACAGCCACCAGGCACCGATCCTGTCGATCTATGGCGGCAAGATAACCACTTATCGCAGACTGGCGGAAGAGGTACTGGCGTTGCTCGCCGACAGCCTGGCTATACCGGGCAAGGCCTGGACCGGGAGCAGTCATCTGCCGGGCGGCGATCTGCCCGATGCCGACTTCGAACATTTCCTTGAAAACTGCGCGGCAGACTACGGTTGGCTGGATTCCGATCAGATCCGCTCCTACGCCGGTCTTTACGGCACCCGGATCGCCGTGCTGCTGGCCGGTTGTGACTCGCAAGCGGCGCTGGGGGTCGATTTTGGCGGTGGGCTGTTTGAACGGGAGGTGCGTTACCTGGTCGAGCACGAGTATGCGGAGACCGCCGAAGATATCGTCTGGCGCCGCACCAAGCGGGGGTTGCGGATGTCCGGGGAGCAGATCACCCGGCTGGATCAGTGGTTACATGAGCGGGCAGGGTAGGCCCCTGTTACCGCAGCAACAGCGGTAGCGCTGGTCGGGTGGCCGGTGGGGGCTGTCAAATCCGGCAACCCTGTTGCAAAATGGCCAGCTGGTTAATGGACGGTACAGAGTTAGGAAGATGCCATGAAAATACTGGTCACCGGTGGTGCGGGCTATATCGGATCACACACCTGCGTGGAGTTGCTGGAAGCGGGGCACGACGTGGTCGTGATTGACAATCTGTGCAACAGCAGCCGGGTTTCATTGGACCGGGTGGCGCTCCTTACCGGACGAACCGTCTCCTTTGTCGAGGGGGATATCCGGGACCCGGCGGCCCTGATGCCGATCCTTGAACGGGGTGATATCGATGCCGTGATCCACTTTGCCGGATTGAAAGCCGTGGGTGAGTCGGTGGAAATTCCCCTGACCTATTACCAGAATAACATCACCGGCACCCTGGCGCTGCTGGAGGCGATGGCGGAAACGGGCGTCAAACGCCTGGTGTTCAGCTCCTCCGCCACCGTTTATGGTGATCCCCACGCCCTGCCGATCACCGAGGACTTTCCTCTCTCGGCATCCAATCCCTACGGTCGCTCAAAACTGATTATTGAAGAGATGCTGCGGGACATCCAGCTTGCCGATCCTGCCTGGAACATCGCCATTCTGCGCTATTTCAATCCGGTGGGTGCCCATGAGAGCGGCCAGATCGGTGAAGATCCCCGGGGTGTGCCGAATAACCTGATGCCCTATATTGCGCAGGTGGCCGCGGGGCGACTGGAACAGTTGTCGGTATTTGGCGGTGATTACCCGACAGCCGATGGCACCGGTGTCAGGGACTACATTCATGTGGTCGACCTGGCCAAGGGACATCTGGCCGCACTGGAGCGGCTGCAGGGTGATCCGGGCCTGATGGTCCACAACCTGGGCACTGGCAAGGGCTACTCGGTACTGGAGATGATCCGGGCCTTTGAAGCGGCCAGTCAGAAACCGGTTGCCTACCGGGTGGTGGATCGCCGGCCGGGAGATATCGCAGCCTGCTACGCTGATCCCGGCCTGGCATTCCGCGAACTGGGCTGGCGCGCCGAGCGGGGGCTGGAGCAGATGTGCCAGGACACCTGGCGGTGGCAGAGCAGCAATCCGCAAGGTTATGACGGTTGATGCTCCAGCTACCGGTTGCTTCGGGATAGATGCTCCAGTTTCAAATAACAGGCCATGATGATGGCCGCGGTGCCGAACATTAGCAGGCTTTGCGCGCTGTAACCGAATAAATAGTGACTGCCGGTCAGCCGGGTCAGGCCTGCAATGAGGCAGATCAGTATGCCGACCGTTCCGGCTACTGAGCCGAGGGTTGCCAGGAGTGTATTCATAGTAATCTTCCCAATAGCTGATGGGTTAACGGGCTGATCCCCGCCGCTGTTTTTGCGCCACAATCCGGTTGTTGTTCCGGGGATGTTCAGGCATGAGCATAGTCAATCCAGTTTTGCTGCCAAGCGGGATTACCGGATTTGTTAACCGGTCTGGTCACTCTATCGGCTCTGCTGTACAGCGATTTCACGCCCCATTGCCCGGGTTCCGATTGAAAGGGCGCTGTCCTGTGATGATTAAGTGGGTGGATTTGTTACTATTTATGTCCAGTGTGTATTCATTCATTGTGGCATAACCGTTATCCTTACCGGACAGATCGGATAATTGACTGGGATTGCCGATAAAACGCTTTGGAAACAAGTACCGTGAGTGAGATGGAGTCAACCGAAGGAACCGGCAGGCGATGGTTTGCCAATGGACCCGAGCAGTTCTGTTGGGCCAACTGGCCGGATGAGGATGAGGCGGTGCTGTTTCACCAGGGATCGGGCGATACGCTGATGTTGAATCCCTTGGGTGAGTATCTGCTGAAGCGATTGCAGGCCGAGCCGTTGACCCATGTACAGCTGGCCGCATCGGCTGCGGACTATTTCGATATTGATAACGACGTCCAACTGGTCGAATCCACGATCGCCTCTCTGCGTACCTTTCGATCACTCGGCCTGGTTGTTTCAGATACATTGTGAAAATCGGGGATCTCAGCCATCGTGAAATGGCCCGTCAACTATCCGGCCAGGGACTGCCTGTTAAGATCGGTCCTTTCTGGATAAATCTGCGCTCGGCTATTCCTCATCTGCAGCGCCATATCGCCTTTTTCTACCAACAGTACGACACCACGGATGCGGCCCGTTTCTTTGATTTTCATATCAGCCTGAAGCGATCCGCGGGTGTACGTCGCTGGATTAAGCCCCAGGTCAGTTTCCTGCTGGATGAGTATGCCCCGTTCAAGCCCTTGCCCTACGTGCATGCTTTTGCCATGTTCGAGTGGGGCCTGAACTGGTGCATTGCCACGACAGCCCATCACTATCTGATTGTGCATGCGGCTGTGCTGGAAAAAGACGGGCGCGGGATTATCATGCCGGGCGTACCCGGTTCCGGTAAGAGTACCCTGTGTGCGGCCATGAGCCTGCGTGGCTGGCGTCTGCTGTCGGATGAGATGGCGCTGATGGATCCGCGCTCCCTGACCATCAGTCCGGTGCCGAGACCGGTGAGCCTGAAAAATGAATCGATCGGCGTCATTCAGAAATTTTCCACCAGGGCGGAAATCGGACCTGCGGCCAGAGATACGGCAAAGGGAACGGTGGCTCACCTGAAACCGACTCTCGCCAGCGTCCAGTCAAGCGGCGTCACCTGTCAGCCGGGGGCTATCGTATTTCCGAAATACCGGGCGGGAAGTGATACCACGCTGACGGAAAGCCCCAGAACCCGGGCCTTGATAGAGATACAGGAGAATGCCTTTAACACCCATATCCTGGGCAGGGAGGGGTTCGATTCGGCAACGGCCTTGATCAACAGCCATCCGGTCTACCGGTTGGAGTATTCCCGCCTGGATGAGGCGCTGCTGATCATGGATCAGATTCTGGCTGATACGGAGGCGACTGCCTGACTATGGATACGCCGTTGCTTATACAGGTACTCAAGTCACCACAAACGGCGACCGGTTTCACGGCGGTTGAGTGGGATCTGTTAATCCGGCAGGCAAAAGCGGCTAACCTGTTGGCCCATCTGTATATGGTTTTTGCAGATCAGGGGCTTGAGGGAAAAATTCCCGATCAGCCGGCCCTGCATTTACACGCTGCACACAAGATCGCCCAGCGCAGCGTTCGGGCGGTTTGCTGGGAAGTGTCCCAACTGCACGAGGCGTTATACAGCCTGGCGGTCCCGGTCATTGTCCTCAAGGGGGCCGCCTATGTTATGGCGGGACTACCGATCAGCCGCGGGCGTCTGTTCCACGATATCGATATTCTGGTGCCCCGGGCGATGCTTGAGGAGGTGGAAGAGCGCCTGATGGCCTGGGGGTGGCGTTCCACCCATGCCAGCGCTTATGACCAGCGTTACTACCGTACCTGGATGCATGAGATCCCCCCCATGAAGCAGGTCCGGCGCCAGACGGTGCTGGATATTCACCACTCAATTCTGCCTTTGACCGCAAGGCTGAAACCGGATGCGGATAAGCTGATTTCGCGGGCGGTGAATGATGGAAAGCAGGACGATCTCTACTGGCTGTGTGACCTGGATATGATTTTGCACAGCGCCACCCACCTGTTCCACGACGGGGAGTTGGAACATGGGTTGAGAGACCTGGTTGATATCGCAGAGCTGTTGCGGCACTTCTCAGTGCGGGATGGATTCTGGCAGGAGCTGTGTGACCGTGCGGTTGAGTTGGATCTGGTGCGGCCGCTGATCTATGGGCTTCGCTATGTCGAGAGTCTGTTGGGTCTGGATGTGCCCGATGAAGTAGCGCGATGGATGGGGAATCGACAGCCGGGTAACCTGATGATGCCCCTGATGGATAGCCTGTTTCAGCGGGCCTTGCGGCCTGACCATGCCAGTTGCAATCTACGGGGGACCGGGTTGGCAAGGTGGGCGCTCTATGTGAGATCCCACTATCTCCGCATGCCGTTGCGCCTGTTGATTCCGCATCTGGTGCGTAAGGCTATGATGGGGGAGGAAGAGAAAACGTTACCGCGGGAGGTGCAGCGCTTTATCGCCAACAACCGGTAAGGTCCGTTTTTGCCTGACCTTTCCGGTTGTTGGGCTGTTAACCGACTGGATTCAGGTCCAGGTGCTGTTCAGGAAAGCCTTGAAATCGCCGATCTGTCCACCCAGGGTTGGATCAACCCAAAGTGCCTTTACCTGTTCAACACGCAACACGTAGTTTGGATCAGTCATGGCGTTAAGCAGTGCCGCGATAATGTGGAATTCGTCACTGCCACTCTCGCGGCAGAGTATTTCAAGCATGGATCGATTCTGGCTATCCTGCGGTCCGCTGGTAAAGTAGTCGTTAAACAGGGCGCCGCCTGTACAATCCCAGCTTACAATCCCACCCTGTTTGGATTTGCATTGTTTACATCCGGTGGGAGAAGACCCGTCGGGTAATACTCCCGCCGACATCGGCCATGCAGTGGGATGGTTTTTCCAATAGCCGGGGCTGAGTCCAAGTGTGCACTCGCCGCGATCAGGATCGGACAGGTTGCCGGAGAGCATGTTGGAGAGACAGCCTACGCCGAATACCGGTCGCGATACCACGGTCATCAGTACGGGGGAGGCAAGCAGTCCTGCCTTGGTGAAGTGTCTGCGACTCGATGAGATATGCTCTTTGTCTTGCACGTCCATATTTTGTTCGCTGTTTGTCTCTCGATTCTTCGACATTACATAATACCCTGTTGGTACATCGGTTATCTGGATTGGATATCCAGTTCTACCCCAAGTCTATCCCTGATCGGAAGTTTTGCCAGTAGTGACTCTGTCCTTTACGAATCGCTGCCGGCATTCGCTCCCGGTGCGCACAGTCTACTGGATGAGCCGTCGGGCTACCAGTTGCACCAGAATTTCAGGGCCCTCGTATTGTTTGCCACCTGCCGAAGCCATATCGGCGGTGGAAACGGCCAGACCGGATTTCCCTGTCAGACCACTTGCGATGGCTATATTATCGCTATTAGCTAGAGATAAGCAATTATTAAGCCATTGTTATAATGGGGTTTAAATACAATAGGTTAAATAATTCCTCTATAGGATATGAAAGTATTTTGTAAAGAAAATTGACAGATCATGGTGGCTGTCCGTTGTGTAGTGTGTCCGGATCTGTGCCGGCAAGTAGGCGGGATGGTCCCTCTGTTTCCAGGTTGCTTTGGGGGAGGGGGCGGCCCAATCGATCCTGGCGGTTATCGATATGCGACATGTTTCTCAATCGCCGGTATGCCGACAGCGACATAATGAACGATAATTCCTCTGTCTGACGAGGCTCGCTGCCAGTCTCGCGCCTGTTTTTCAGCGCATGGGAGCTTGCGGCGGGTCTGCTGTTTATGCGAATTATCTTGCAATACTTTCAAGTGTTTATAGAATGTTTCATATATAAACTATTAAGATGACTGGCTTCCTCCACCCGGTAGATAAATCTATGCTCACAATTGGCTCGATGAGACGGCTGGTAACGTCAATATTGCTGATTCTGCCTGTCACAGTGTTGGCGGATCAGCCGCCCAGCAACCCGGAGGGAACGGCGTTGGCCCAGGCTGTCTATGATCGTCCCAATGGCGACGATTTCAGTGCACTGGTGGTGATGCAGCTTCAGGGCAAGGAGAGCAGTCCCAGGCAACGGGTGCTCTACAGCTATGCCAAGGAGAAGGGCGACAGGGAGCGGTGGACGCTGATGCGTTTTATTCAACCCGATGATATCAGCGGGACCGGGCTGCTGACCCAGGACCACCCGGGAGACGAGAGCGATCAATGGCTCTATCTGCCGGCCCTGAATAAAGTGCGCCGGATCTCTTCCTCCAGGAAGGGTGGCCGTTTCGTCGGATCTGACTTTTTCTACGAAGATCTGCTGGACCGGGAGGTGGAGATGGATTACCACTATCTTCAGGGAAAGGGTTCAGTGGGAAAGGTGCCTTGCGAAATTCTGATCAGCACGCCCAGGGATCCGGATAATTCGGTCTATTCCAAGCGGGTCAGCTGTATCCATCGCGGAATTCTGGTTCCGCTCAAGGTTGAGCTGTTCGAGAAGGGCAAAGATCGGCCCAGTAAAATGCTCACCGCCAGAAGAATCAAGAAGATCCAGGGCTACTGGTCGATTCTGGAGAGTACTATGTACGACCTGGAGTCGGGACACCGCACCCGGTTATTGACCAAAAAGATCAAATACAATCAAGGGTTACCAGATCGGCTCTTCTCCAGGCGTGATCTGACTGATGACAGTAACGAAAAGGCCTTCCGCCCCTGATTCAGCGGGCTGTTCACAAGCAATAGGGATAGATTTACATGGCAAACTCGAAGTATCCAGTCTACCAACTCGCACCGCTTTTGCTGTTTTCGGTTGCGCTCTCGCCATCGGTTGCGTTGTCTGCCGATGAAATTTTGATCGAAGAGGATGAGTTGGTCATTGAGGAGGGTGGATCGGTCGCGCCGGCCGAAGAGCTGCTGATCATCGATGGGCAGGATGACGGGGAATTGACGATCGAGTCAGGCGATGACAATGGTTTTCCGGCATCTGAAGACGAACTGCTGATTGGGTCCGATGAACAGCCTGAACTGGACGTGGACGGCGATGACAGAACAGTCGCCGAGAAAAGCAATTTCTCCCTGAAACTGGATGAGTTGTGGGGTGAGTACGCTACGCTGACCCATTCCTCTGCAAATGCCAATGGTCTGGGATATCTGCACGGGCAGGCGACAGCGCTCTGGACACCCTCCAGTCGCTGGGATCTGCAGGCGTCCGTGCGGCTGGATGGCTACTCGCAACATGGCGGCCGTGACTGGGATCATGTTGATCTGGATTATGACGAAACCTTTATCCGTTATCGTGGGGATGATTTCAGGATAACCGCCGGCGCTCAGAAGATTCTCTGGGGGCGGATTGATGAGTTTCCGCCTACAGATCGGCTGAGCACCCAGGATATTACCCGCTATATTATGGATGATCTTGCCGACCGTCGTCGGGCGGCGCCGGCAATCCGATACGAGCACTTCTTTGGGGATAAGAAGCTGGACGTGGTATTTCTGCCCTGGTTCAGGGAGGCGGAACTGCCGGGCTACTCCAGTCTCTGGTTTCCCGTTAATCAGCAAACCGGCCAGATTCTTGGTCTGAAATCGACCCCGGCAACCGCTGCCCTGATCAAAAGTGTACCGGTCGATGTGGATGCGCCAGACTCGGATGGTGGTTTTGGGGTCCGTTACAGCGGCACCGGCGAGGGGCTTGATTATGCCCTCACAGTGCAGAAAACCCGGCAATCATTACCCTATTTCAGCTTTAACAACAGCCGTGGTGTGCTGGAAGCGAAATATCAGCGCAGTTGGTTGTTGGGTGGCGATATCGGCATCGAGGCCATGGGTGCGATCTGGCGATTCGAGGCCGGTTGGATGAGTGATGCCCCGGTTACCCGGGTGGATGGGTCGTACGACACGGTCAAGAGTGTCAGTTGGGGCGCGGGCGTGGAGTTCTTTCCTGGAGATGGCGATGCCCGGGTCAATCTGCAGCTAACCGGTATCAATCATGATGATGCGCCGGCGGTCATCGACAGAACCGAGATCTATCTGTTTGGCGGCTCTTTTGAGGTGCCTTTCGCCCATGACCAGTGGCGACTAAAAGGACGTTTTTACAAGGGGCTGGATACCCATGATCTGTATCTTAATCCTGAGATTGCCTACACCGGCTGGGATTCCCAGGAGGTTTATCTGGAGGCTCATTATTTTGAAGGGGCCGATGGTACGCCGGGCGGATTTCATCAGGATAATTCACTTCTGGCTGTCGGGTGGCGTGCCAAGTTCTGATACGCCCTGGAATTACAGCAGCCTGTCGGTTAAGCAGCAGTGCTCTCAGGCGGTGTCTGTTCGCCGGGTTGAGCAGGCTGTTTGTGAGGTCGGCGGAGTCGGATAGGTAATCCAGGTAATACTATGCAAGCTGACAGCCGATACGCCAGGTTAGAGCATGATCGCAAGCCGATTGCCATCCAGCATGAGGGCATGTTCGTCTATGCCAATCCGGCGTTCCTTGCGCTGCTCGGGTATGAGTCCTTTGATGAGCTCGAGGCGATTCCGGTGCTTGACCTGGTGGTCGATCGCCACAAGGATCGCTTGCGGGAGCATTTCTCTGTGGCACGGGGGGTGCCCAAAAGTTCACGGGAATATCCCCAGGTCAAGGTGACCCTGCTCAAGCATGACGGCACTCATCTGGTCGCGATCCTTAACTCCTGCTCCAGTCAGTTTGACGGTGAAGAGACGATCCAGTTCTCGCCGATCACGGAGGCGGATGTTGGGCTGAAGAACATCTTTCTGGGGTTACCCTGGAAATTCTACTTCAGCGTGCTGTTTCTGTTTCTGTTCACAGTCCTGCCCAACGGTCTGTTGCTGAATCTCAACATCAATAACGCTCCCAAGGTGTATCTCCCGGAAGACGCCCCATCCGTGGTTATTGATGGAAAGCTCAGGCGTTATTTTCCCAGTGATCAGGCGGTCTTGCTGTTGTTTGAAGGGGTGGCGCTCTATTCTGACGGTTTTGTCACGGCGTTCAACCAGTTAGCCAGGGCATTGGCGGCCAATCCTTTGATTGACGATGTGATGAATATGACCACTCAGGACCATATTCATGGCACCGAAGAGGGGTTTCTGGTCGAACCGCTGGTGAATATCCGGGAACTGGATGAGACGCATCCACGCGAGTGGGAAGCCAGGGCGGTGTCCGATCGCTTTGCTAAAAGTACCCTGGTGGCGGCGGATGGCTCGGCAGTTTCCATGCTGGTGATCCCCAAGCCGATCGGTTCCAGTCTCGAGCGGCTGGCACTTGAGGATGAGATTCTTGCAGAGGTGAAGCGGGCGCGTCTGGACGGTTATCTGGCCGGTATGGCCGGGCAGATAACCACTGATGTGGCACAGATGCGCTCCATGTTGCGGGATAACATGATTTTTATCCCGGCGACTACAGTGATCGGACTGTTTCTGATCTGGTGGCTGTTCCATCGCTGGCTTGCCGTGATTGTGTCGGGTGTGGTGATTGGCGTGGTGGTGAGCTCCACGGTGGCGTTTTATGTGATTTTTAATCAGCCATTCAATCTCATCTCCAGCATCATTCCACCCCTGTTATCGGCCCTGACAGTGGCTGCGCTGGTCCATCTGTTCAATGCTCTCCACTATGCCTCCAAGCGGGGTTTGATCGGGCCGGATCGGGTTAACAGCGCCCTTAAAGAAGTGCGTCGGCCCGCCTTTTATACCGCCATGACCACGGTGGCGGGGTTGTCGTCCCTCGGGTTGAGTCCGATTCCCCCGATCAAGGTGTTTGGACTGATCTCGGCCACGGGTGTGGTGTTGATCTATTTCGTGGTCATCCATCTGGTGCCCAATATCTTCGCCCGTTTCGACTATGAACCCTGGCCGAGTCGCAAAACCGGGTTGGCCGGACTGGACAGGCTGGTGGGCGGGCTGTTCCGTGTCGGCGTCCGTTATCCGCTCTATGTGGTTGGCTCTATCGGCCTGTTGTTTGTTTTGTTCGTTCCCCAGGTCGGCAATATCGTGGTGGAGACCAATCTCCAGGAATTTTTCTATCCAAGCCACCCCCTGCGCAAGTCTACCCGGCATATCGAGGATAAACTGGTGGGTACGGCATCCCTGGATGTGGTGTTTTCCGCTCCCGAACGGGGTGGTTTAAAACAGCCGCAAATCTTAAAGGAGATACGGGCGTTCCAGCACTGGGCAGAGTCCCTGCCCGAGGTGGATAAGAGCATCTCCATGGCGGATTTCGTCGAGGAGATGCACTGGGGGTTCAACGCGGAAAAAACCGGTTACCGGCGTATACCGGACAATCAGGAGTTGATCAGTCAATACCTGCTGGTGTATGACGGGGACGATCTGTTTGATTTTGTCGATGAGGAGTTCCGGATAACCCATGTCAGTCTCAATGTGAATGTGCATGGAGCAAATGCACTTTCAGAACTGATGGGGCAAATCAGGGAGTACCTGGGTAATCGTTCCCTGGCGGGCGTTGAGTGGGAGATTGCCGGATTCGGACGGCTGTTCGCGGATCAGGAGGATTTACTGGTCGAGGGGCAGGTGAAAAGTCTGTTCGGTGCCTTGGGGCTTATATTCCTTCTGATGTTTATTCAGTGGCGTTCACTGGGTGGCGCCTTACTCTGCATGATCCCTAACCTGTCACCTATCCTGTTGATATTTATCGTGATGGGTCTGTTTGGGTTGTGGCTGGATATGGCTACCGCGATGATTGCCAGCGTGGCAGTCGGTATTGCCGTAGATGACACCATCCATATCTATCACGGCTTTATCAGTCGCGTGAAGCGGGGTATCAGTCCGGTCGTGGCGCTGGTCAAGACCTATCGGCAGGCCGGCCGGGCAGTGATGACCACGACGATCATACTGAGTGCACAGTTTATTGTGCTGACCTTTTCTGAATTTGTCCCGACCACCCATTTTGGACTCCTCACCAGTATCGGACTGGTCGCGGCCCTGCTCTTTGATCTGTTACTGCTGCCCGCACTGCTGATAATCATCTACGCCAGGCATCCGGCTATGCTCAAACAGGAACCGTTGTTTATGAAGCGGCCAGGTAAAGGCGGAGAGGAGGCAGGGTGATGCCCGCATATGCGTTTTGTTCTTATTTTAACGTCGTTGATAAGTAACTGTTTTCTAAACCTGTCAGGTTCTGGACTTGTCCCTGGTGTTGATATAGGGATCTTTCTGGTCCATGGTGTCGGAATATGCCGCTCGCATGTTACTATCAGGCCGTTTATAGTTGGTCGAATAGCTAACACTAAGGTAATATGACGTGCTATTTTATTAACAAGTCCAGTAAGTTGGATTATTATCCTTATATATTGAATGAATTTTACCCGCCGGCTTCTGCTTGATGATTGCGAGGCGAGGTGGCAGGCAAAGATGCCAAATGAAAGGATAGGGATAGGGATGTGGGAAGAATCAGTGGCGGGGGCCCGCCGATAATTCCCGGTTTTGTAAATTGTCCGTTGAATGGTCGTAAAACAATATAGCGTAAGGGAGAACCTGCTCGTGCCTAACACTAAAATGCTATTTCCACGCCAGCTGTTGATGCGCAGCCTGCTTGTTGTGCTGGTTATGCTTGTAGCTGGATGTGCATCAAAATACCCCCAGGTTACCAGTGACCAGCTTCAATCGGCCCAGGACTTCGATTACATCATCGGTCCGGGTGATGAGCTGAATATTTTTGTCTGGGGCAACGAGGAGCTGACAGTTTCTGTTCCCGTGCGGCCGGATGGCAAAATTACCACGCGCCTGGTTGAGGATATCCAGGCCAGTGGCAAGACGCCGACCCAGTTGGCCAGAGATGTAGAACAGGCCTACTCCGAATACGTGAAAAATGCGGTCGTTACCGTCATTGTGGATGAGTTTGTCGGTGTTCCCGATCAGCAGGTGCGGGTTATCGGCGAGGCTGCAGTGCCCCTTACGGTGCCATTCAGAAAGCACATGACGCTGCTTGATCTGATGATCCAGGTGGGTGGGCTGACAGAATTTGCTGATGGCAACAAGTCTGTATTAATACGCAATATCGATGGCAAGCAGCAGGTTTATAACGTACGGCTGGAAGATCTGGTTCAGGACGGCGATATCTCTGCCAATGTTGCATTGATGCCCGGCGACATCATGATTATTCCCGAAGCCTGGTTCTAGTGCCGGCTATGTGCTGCTTAATTGGATCGAGTGGCAAAATGTAAAACTGGTCGGGTTCTGTCTGTAATGGACAGGCCCCGACCTTTCAGTCGTTTATGTGGTTGATGTTTTGTCCGGGCGTTGGATCCGGCATCCGGGAAACCAATTTCAGGAAAGCGCCCAGTAGGGACATTGAGGTTAGTAGCTCAATCAGTTGGGCCTAGCAGGGATTTATGCAAGAACTTCTAGAACAGATTCAAGAATATCTTTACGGTATTTGGCGATTCCGCTGGGTGGCGCTGGCGGCCGCATGGATCATTGCCATCGCAGGCTGGATTGTGGTTGCCCAGCTTCCGGATAAGTATGAGGCGACTGCCCGGCTGCATGTCGACAGTAATAGTGTGTTGGGGCCCTTGTTGCGGGGGTTGGCAATTCAGCCGGATGTGGGACAGCGTGTTGCCCTGATGAGCAAGACTCTGCTCAGTCGTCCGAATATGGAAAAGCTGATGCGGATGGTTGATCTGGATCTGAAGATCAGGAATGACCAGGATAAGGAGAGCCTGATTACCGAGTTGCGGGACAATATCAGACTGAGCGGTCAACGCAGCAACGCGTCTCTCTACTCGATCTCCTACACCAATTCTGACCGTCTGGTCGCTCAGCGGGTTGTTCAGTCGCTGATCTCCATCTTTATCGAGAGTGCCCTGGGCGACAAGCGCAAAGACAGTGCCGGTGCCCAGGAGTTCCTGGATAAGCAGATTGCCGAATATGAAATCAGGCTGGCAGAAGCAGAAGGCCGGCTGGCTGATTTCAAACGTCGCTATGTTGGCACCATGCCGGGCGAACAGGGCGGCTATTATCAGCGTCTTGATGCGGCCAGAGGATTGTTGAGTACGGCAAAACTGGAGCTTCGCGAGGCAGAGAATCGACGCGCGGAACTGAAACGGCAGTTGTCCGGTGAAGAGCCTGTGTTTATCCCAAGCGGAGGCGATCAGTTTGGTGCACCGTCGAGATTGGATCAACGCATTCAGAATCTTCAGGCACGACTCGACGAGTTGCTGTTGAAATATACCGAGCGCCATCCCGATGTGATCGAGATAAAAACGATCATGGCGAATCTTGAAGCGGAGAAAAAACAGGAACTGGAAGCGCGTCAGGCTGAGCCGTTTGCCCCCCAGTTTGGCTTGCAGAGCAGCCCGGTTTATCAGCAGATGCGTACCAACCTGTCGGAGGCCGAAGCGCGCGTAGCCGAACTTAAGGTACGTGTTGCTGAGTACGACAAAAGGGTCAAGGCACTCGAGGCCAAGGTCGACCAGATTCCCCAGATTGAAGCCGAGTTGCAGCAGTTGAATCGTGATTACGACGCGGTTTCTCAGCAGCATCAGGCATTGTTGAAGCGGCGGGAGTCGGCCCACCTTTCCGAAAAGGCCGAGCAGGATGCATCCGAGGTTAAATTCCGCGTGATTGATCCGCCGTTTGTTCCGCTGAAACCGTCCCAACCCAACAAGCTGTTACTGAATGCAGCGGTATTCCTGGCCAGTCTGGCGGCGGGCGTTGGCTTGGCACTGCTGACATCTCTGATCCGTCCGGTGTTCTACAGCCGTGGCGCACTGAACCGGGTTACCGGGCTGCCGGTGCTGGGCTCGGTGGTCTACGTATTATCTGCCGCTGAAAAACGGCGCCAGCGACTCGCCGGCGCGATGTTTGTCTCCCTGGTGCTGTTGCTGGGAACGTTGTTTCTTGGGGTCAATCTGATGCATGGGATGGGCTTTGATCTATTAGGGAAAGTACAAAGCCTTGGGGCCAGGATTTTATGAGCATTATAGAAAAAGCTATCGAAAAGCTTCATGTCGATCAGACCGATAAACGGGGTGAGTTGGCTGAAGAATTTGGCCGTTCACTCGATACTGAAGCGGAAGCATCAGCCACTGCCCAACCTCCGGCAGACGGGCAGAAACAGCCGGTTGAGTCCACAAGTGGTGATCCGGCCGGGAATAGCGCCACCGGACAAAAGAACCGGACAGTTGTCGAACTGCCGCTCGGTTATCTTAAGTCCCTGGGTATGGTGACGCCGGATGATCCGCGAAGCCGGGTGGCGGAAGAGAACCGGATAATCAAACGTCCGTTGCTGATGAATATCGCCGGAAAGGGTGCCACCGAGGTGGATAATCCGAACCTGATTATGGTTACCAGTGCCCAGCCTGGCGAAGGCAAGACCTTCAGCGCGATCAATCTGGCCATCAGTATCGCCATGGAACAGGACAAAACGGTGCTGTTTGTGGATGCCGATGTGGCTAAGGCGTCTGCGGCTGCACTGCTGGGTATACCGGATGATTATCCCGGCCTGATTGATCTGCTGATGGAGAAGGGTACCCGGATCAGTGATGTTTTGCTGCACACCAGTATTCCCAATCTGCGTATATTGCCCGCCGGTCACGCCCACGAGCGATCTACCGAACTGTTGGCTAGTGAGAGCATGCAGCGGTTGATGATCGAGCTGGCGCAACGCTATCCGGATCGGGTGATTATTTTTGATTCGCCGCCAATCCTGTTTACGACCGAAGCCGGTGTGCTGGCAAATTTGATGGGGCAGATTGTTTTTGTCGTGGCTGAAAAGCAGACTCCGCAAAGTAAGGTCGTCGAGGCGCTCAGCCATCTTGGGGAAGATAAGGTTATCGGACTCCTGCTGAATAAATCCACGAATACGCGAAATGGAGCAGGTGGGTATGGTTACGGGTACGGTTATGGATACGGTTACAGTCGTAACCGAACGGAAAATGGATAGGGGCTCAATCTGATGGTGAAGGTGGAGAGAGCATCAATACTATTTCATTGCCTGCTGGGCAGCGGGGTACTATTTTTGCCCGTAACGGCCTCTGCTGCAGAATGGAGCCGGACGGCCACTGTGAGTGCCGGCGCGGTCTATACGGATAATGTCAATCTGTCCGATACCGCAAAGCAGGGCGAGCTGACCGGAACCCTGACACCCAGCGTATCTGTACACGGGAAGGGAGGGCGTGCCAGCCTGGACCTGACCGGCGCCCTGGAGATTAACGGGCAGGGTGGCAACACTGACTCTGTAAATCCCCGTCTGCAGGCCAATGCCAATGCGGAACTCTATGAACGGCTGGCGTTTATCGATCTTTCTGCGACTGCAACCCAGAATGCGATTGATTCACTCAATGTGTCTGGTATCGACAACCTGAGCAACAACACCAACAGAACCACAACCTACAACTACAGAATCAGTCCCTACCTGAAAAGCCGTTTCAAGGGCATCGCAGATACGGAGCTCCGTTACACTTATAACGAGCTGAATCATTCGGAAAACAACCTGAGTGATACCAGCAGTGACGAGTTTTCCCTATCGATTGCTAGCGGCCCGGAATTTGCGGATTGGAGCTGGCGTATAAATGCCAGTGACAAGTCAACCGACAACAGTCAGGGGGAGGTGAGCCAGTTCAGTTCGGCAAACCTGTTCCTGGGTTACCAGGTCAACCGTCAGTGGCAGATAAACGGAACAGTTGGTACTGAATCCAACGACTTCTCATCCGTTCAGTCGAGTCAGGATGGTTCCAGCTGGGATGTTGGTGTCCGCTGGACCCCCAGTGCCAGGACACAGCTTGAAATTGGAGCCGGTGAACGCTTTTTCGGCACAACCAAACGCCTGAGCCTGACGCATAAATCGAAACGGTCGGTACTAACCGCCAGCTACACCACTGCACTGACCGATTCCACGACTTTGCTGAGCAATCAGGTGGTGTTTGTTGCCACTGATGAGTTTGGTAATTTCATACCACACCCCGTCACAGGTGATCCCTATCTGATTACACTCGATCTGCCGAGTATCGGACTCAGCACCTTTGTCGACGAACGCTTTGCCCTCAGTTACAGCATCAGGGGTCGGCGCACAACCCTGACACTGAGTGCGGATATGTCTGATCAGACCTACCAGGATTCAACCCGTGAAGTGTCCACCATGGGGCTTGGCGCATCTTTGAGCCGTACCCTGTCGGACAAGGTGTCGGGCGATGTCAGCCTGAACTGGGATCAGCAGGAAGAGAGCGGAACCGGGAATCGGGAAAACGATTTCTGGAGACTGCAGGCAGGGATAAATCGTCAACTGGGGCAGAAGACCAATCTGAGGTTCAACTACAGCTTCACCGATCGCAGTTCAAATCAGGCCGGGCAGGACTATCAAGAGAATCGCCTCTCTCTGACACTGACTCACACCTTGTAATCAATCGGTTCAACAATTATGTCCGGAAAAATCGCCAAGATACTCTGTATTGTTGGGGCGCGGCCCAACTTTATGAAAATTGCCCCTATCATGCGGGTATTTGAGCAGCACAGTGACCGCATCAAAGCAACGCTTCTGCACACCGGCCAGCACTATGATGCGGCCATGAAAAAGTCCTTTTTTGATCAGTTGCATATTCCCGAACCGGATATCGATCTGGGCGTTGGATCGGGCAGTCATGCCGTACAAACAGCCGAGATCATGCTCCGTTTTGAACCCGTACTGGATCAGTTACAGCCGACCGCAGTGCTGGTGCTGGGTGATGTGAATTCCACCATCTCCTGTGCCCTGGTGGCGGTGAAAAAAGGTATTCCGGTAATTCACGTGGAGGCTGGCCTGCGTAGTTATGATCGCGGAATGCCGGAAGAGGTTAACCGGGTGCTAACCGACCAGATTTCCGATCTGCTGTTTACCACGGAGCGAAGTGCTGAAGCCAATCTGCTGCGCGAGGGTATCTCGGCTGAGCGGATTCATTTCGTTGGAAACGTGATGATCGATACGCTGCGCTACAACCTTGATCAGGCAGTGGAACCGGTTAGCCTGTTTTCAAAAATGGGTGAACAGTCCGATCTGGCCGCCTTTCAGGCTGGATACGGACTGGTCACGCTGCATCGGCCGTCTAATGTGGACGACCCGACCAATCTCAAGACTTTGCTTGGTGAATTGAAAACCATCAGCGAACGTTTGCCGCTGGCATTTCCGGTCCACCCCAGGACAGCGCAACGGGTCAAGGAGTTCGGGCTGGAAGATATGCTCGATTCCCCGCGAATCCTGCGACTGCCACCCCAGGGCTACCTGGAGATGCTTGGCCTGATGAAGCAGGCCCGGCTGGTGTTAACAGATTCAGGCGGTATTCAGGAGGAGACAACCGCTTTGGGTGTCCCCTGTATAACACTGCGGGAGAACACCGAACGTCCAATCACCGTTGATGAAGGAACCAATACGGTGGTTGGTATCGATCCACACAAAATCCGCGCCTGTTTTGATGACGTGCTTGCCAACGGTGGCAAACGGGGCCGGGTACCGGAATACTGGGACGGCTGTGCCGCCGAGCGGATTGCCGATGTGGTTATCCGGTGGAGCCAGGGACAGATAGCTGAAGCAGCCGGGGTGGAGTGACCGTGTCGGCTCATACCAGACCGCCGCGTCGTATTACCAATGCGATGACTATCGACGTGGAAGACTATTTCCAGGTCTCGGCATTTGAGGAGCGTTTCGACCGCTCCACGTGGGATCAACAGGAGTGCCGGATTGAGCAGAACCTGGAAACCATCCTCGCTTTACTGGAGCGTCACGGTATAAAGGCCACGTTTTTTACGCTGGGTTGGATAGCCGAGCGTTACCCGGCCATTGTCCGTGCCCTGGTCGAGTCGGGCCACGAACTGGCCTGTCACAGCTATTGGCACAAGCGCGCCAGCAGTCAGGGCAGGGAAGAGTTCGTCGAAGAGATTATCGATACCAAGAAGCTTCTGGAAGATATTGGCGGCACGGCGGTAAATGGCTACCGGGCGCCCAGCTATTCGATCGGTGCCGGAAACCTCTGGGCCCATGACGCGCTCATGCAGGCCGGTTATCGCTACAGTTCCAGTATCTATCCGATTTCGCACGATCATTACGGCATGCCATCGGCTCCACGGTTTGCCTATCACCCGATCGAGGATTCGGATTTTCTGGAGATTCCCATAACCACCTCCTACGTCTTTAATCGCAGGCTGCCGGCCGGTGGTGGGGGATACTTCCGCTTTTTCCCCTATGCTTTTTCCCGGGCGTTATTACGTAAGGTGAACAAGGTGGAGCAGCAACCGGGTATTTTTTACTTCCATCCCTGGGAGATTGATCCGGATCAGCCTCGCCAGCAAGCGATCAGCTTCAAAACAAGATTCAGGCATTATCTGAATCTCAATCATACGGAAAACCGGCTGAATCGCCTGTTTGCTGATTTTCAATGGGGTCGAATGGATCAGATATTTTTGTCTTCGGCCCGGTTGTAGAGCAGTCGAGCACAGTACCAATGGAACAGGATCTGGATAAGCCGGGTAACAGGATAACAATGCAATCTAAAGCAACAGAGAGTGACGCAGTAACGGTTCATTATCTCGATAAGGCGGATTATGCCCGTTGGGATGAGTTTGTAAGGGAGTCACCGGACGGGACTTTTTTTCACCTGTCTGGCTGGAAAGAGGTAATCGAGCGGGCATTCGGCTACCCGGTCTATTTTCTCTACAGCGAAAGGGCGGGCAAAATTACCGGTGTTCTACCACTGGGACAGGTGAAGAGTCTGCTGTTCGGTAACTCGCTGAGTTCAGTGCCATTTTGCGTGTATGGCGGAATCATTGCCGGGGACGAATCTTCGGCGGCACTTCTGCGACAGACGGCCTGTGAACTGGCGGATAAGCTGGGAGTGGATGCGCTGGAACTGAAGAACCGGGCCCCCTCCAATCAGGGTTGGCCGGTCAAGGATCTGTATGTCACTTTCAGAAAAGAGATATCCGCCGATCCAGAAGAGAACCTGAAATCGATCCCGAGGAAGCAGCGTGCCATGGTCCGAAAAGGGATCAAGGCAGGTCTGGTCGCTGAAATGGCCGAGGGGTGTGACAGGTTTTTCCGCATCTATTCCGAGAGTGTGCGAAACCTGGGAACCCCGGTCATGCCCCTCAAATATTTCCGTTTACTACGGGAAGTGTTCGGCGAGGATTGTGATGTACTGGTGGTAACCCACGAGGGCCAGGACATCGCCGCTGTCATGAGTTTCTATTTCCGGGATGAGGTTTTGCCCTATTATGGTGGCAGTATTCCGTTGGCAAGAAACCTGAAGGGTAACGACTTCATGTACTGGGAACTGATGCGACGCTGCGGCGAGCGGGGTATCAGGATCTTTGATTATGGTCGCAGTAAAGTGGGCGCCGGATCCTATAGCTTCAAGAAGAACTGGGGATTTACCCCGGAACCCCTGCATTACGAGTATTACCTGGTGAAAGCCGCTGCGGTGCCGGATGTTAATCCCAACAATCCCAAGTACCAGCTGTTCATCAAGGCCTGGCAAAAACTGCCCCTGCCGGTCGCTAATACCATCGGCCCCCTGTTAGCCGGAAAATTGGGCTGACTAAGGCATGAAACCGGCACTGCTCTATCTGGTTCACCGGATTCCCTATCCCCCCAACAAGGGGGATAAAATCCGCTCTTATCATCTGTTGCGCTACCTGCGGCAACATTACCGGGTATTTCTGGGGGCGTTTATTGATGATCCCCATGACTGGGAATATGTTCCCCGGCTAGAATCAGAGTGTGACGGATGCTGTTTTCTTCCGTTAAATCCACGCCAGGCCCGCGTCAAAAGTATAAAAGGCTTGTTGCGGGGCGAGCCTTTGACGATTCCCTATTATGCCGATCGGAAAATGCGTCAATGGGTTGATACGGTGGTCACCGATCAACAGATATCGCGGGTCATCGTCTATTCATCGGCCATGGCGCAATACGCCACGCAGCAGCTCGACAGCCTGGAGAGGCGGGTAATCGATTTCGTCGATATCGATTCGGATAAGTGGCGCCAATATGCCTTGAAAAAGCAGTGGCCGATGAACTGGGTCTATCGCCGGGAAGCGGATAAGTTACTGGCCTACGAGCAATCCCTCGCCAGCTTATTTGACGCGAGCCTGTTTGTCTCGTCGGCGGAAGCGGCTCTGTTTCGCGATCTGATTTCCAGCGACCGTGAAAATATCGCCTATTACAACAATGGTGTGGATACGGAATACTTTGCCCAGTCAGCGGCGTTTGTTAATCCTTATCAGGATGGTGATGAAGTGCTGGTGTTCACCGGCGCCATGGACTATTGGCCCAACATCGATGCGGTGACCTGGTTTGCCAAAGAGGTTTTCCCGGAAATTTCCCGGCTGGTGCCCCGGGCACGCTTCTTTATCGTGGGCAGTAATCCCAGTGAGTCGGTCAAACAGCTGGCCAGGTTGAATGGGGTAGAGGTGACCGGCCGGGTCGAAGATATTCGACCCTATCTCCAGTTTGCCAGGGCCGCGGTGGCACCCATGCGCATCGCCAGAGGTATTCAGAACAAGGTTCTGGAAGCCATGGCCATGGAAAAACCGGTTATTGTCAGTGATCAGGGATTTGAAGGTATTACCGCTGAACCGGGCAAAGAGTTGTTACTGGCGAATACCACCAAAGAGATTCTTTCCTATATTCCCCGGCTGGTTGCCGGTTCTTATGATGGCCTGGGTAAGGAAGCCCGTGACCGCGTGAAAAAAGATTTCAGTTGGGAGGCCAACCTGCCGATTGTATGTGAGTGGCTGGAAGCGGAAAAGGGGGACACGGATTGAATCTATGAATACGCAAAGGGAAAATTATTCCGGCGCATCGAACTGGACTGGCTCGCTGGTTATGACCGGCTTATTGATTGCAGCCATACTGGGTCTGTTTTATGAGACCGTCTGGTCGATGGTCTCTATCTGGTACCGCTCCGAAACCTTTGCACACGGTTTTATCATTGCCCCTATCACTCTCTGGCTGGTGTGGGAAAAACGTGCGAACCTGAAGCCCCTGCTGCCACGGCCCGAATACCGGGTATTGATCCTATTGCTGGGCGCTGGATTTCTCTGGCTGGCGGGTTATCTTGCCGATGCCCTGGTGGTGCAGCAACTGGCCCTGGTCGCCATCCTCATTTTTGCAATTTGGACTTTACTGGGTAACCGGGTGACCTGGTCGCTGGCTTTCCCGCTGGCGTTTCTCTTCTTTGCGGTTCCCATGGGTGAGGACCTGGTTCCCCCGTTGATGGAACTGACTGCGACGGCTACTGTATTCCTGATCAAGCTGACCGGCATTCCGGTCTATCGGGAGGGACTGTTTTTTTCACTTCCATCAGGCAATTGGTCAGTAGTAGAGGCCTGTAGTGGTGTGCGCTACCTGATCGCCTCGGTGACACTGGGTGCCTTGTACGCCTATTTAACCTATAGCCGACTAACCAAGCGCATTCTGTTTATCATAGCGGCGACTATCGTTCCTATAATCGCCAACAGCCTACGGGCCTACATAATCGTCATGCTGGGTCATGTAAGCGATATGAAGATTGCCACCGGGGTGGATCACCTGGTCTACGGCTGGTTGTTTTTTGGCCTGGTGATGCTGATCCTGTTTTCAATTGGTGCGATCTGGCGTGATCCACACGAGCAACCTGTCCCGGACAGTACTTCAGGTACGGCCTCGGCAAGCACCCAGACCAGCCGGCCGGTCGCTGCGTTGGTTATGATTCTGCTTGCTGCGTCTGTCTGGCCCCTGCTGGCATACATGATGGATAATCGACCCGCAGTGCCCGTGGAGCGTCAACTTGAGTTGCCGGGTGAGTTTGCCGGTTGGATGGGACAGCCGGTACCGGATACCACCTGGCTGCCCCAGTTCGTTGGTGCCAGCGAGATTGTTCATCGCCAATATCATAACGGCACACAACAGACCGTGGTGTCTGTTGGTTACTATGCCCAGCGCAAGAAGGGTATAGAACTGATTAATAGTCAAAATTTGCTGCTCGCCAGCGATGAGAAAAAATGGCGCATTACGCAGAAGAATAAAGAGACTATCCAGGTCGGTGGAGAGCCGTTGAGCGTTGATCAGTTCGTGATCAAGGGCGGCGGCCAGGTCTATCAGGTGTTGTCCTGGTATCGAATTGGCGATAAATATACCGCCAGTCGTTACCAGGGAAAACTCCTGGAAGCGTTCTACCGGCTCACCTTTGGTCGGCAGGACAGTGCCCGTATAGTCATTGCAATTCCGCAGGAAGATGCACCGGGTCAGGTAGGGCAGGCTGAGCAGGCATTTGTTGATCGTTTGATTCCGGCATTGGAAAGGTCGCTGGATCAGCTGGTCAGCAACTAGTGCCACTGCTATCTGCAAAAATCCTGTAGCATGTAGTGCGTGATATGGACCCTTGGCTGCAGTAGCCAATCATCAAGAAAGAAACTGAATATGTGTGGGATAGTAGGGATATTTGATACGACGGGCCAACGGGAAATTGCCGAGCGCCTGCTATCTCAAATGAATCAGACCCAATTTCATCGTGGGCCAGACGAAGGGGGCATTCACATTGAAGCGGGTCTTGGGTTTGGTCATCGTCGCCTGTCCATTATCGATCTCGCCAGCGGACAACAACCCCTGTTTAATGAAGATCACACGATTGTCGTAACCTACAACGGCGAGATATACAATTTTCCGGAATTGTCGGAAGAACTGAAATCCCTGGGTCACCAGTTCCGCACTCACTCGGATACGGAAGTTATCGTACATGCCTGGGAGCAGTGGGGAGAATCCTGCGTTGATCGCTTTCGCGGCATGTTTGCCTTTGCTGTGTGGGACAGGAACCGGCAAACTCTGTTTCTGGCCCGGGACCGACTGGGTATCAAGCCGCTGTTCTATTCACTTCTTCCCGATGGGCAGTTTATCTTTGGGTCGGAACTTAAATCTCTCAAAGTTCACCCGGGGTTATCTCACGAGATAGACCCGGCCGCCGTTGAAGAGTATTTCACCTTCGGTTATATCCCGGAGCCCAGAACCATCTTTAAAGGGGTCCATAAGCTCTCGCCCGGTTTCAGTCTCACCCTGCGTCGCGGGCAGGCCATGCCTGAACCCAGGCAGTATTGGGATGTGGGCTTCAAGTTGCATGAAAGCATGAGCGAGCAGCAAGCTGGCGAAGAGCTCATATCGCGCCTGCGGGAAGCGGTAAAAATCAGAATGGTGGCCGAGGTGCCGTTGGGCGCATTCCTCTCCGGTGGGGTCGATTCCAGCGCGGTAGTCGGGCTCATGGCCGGTTTGTCGGACAATCCGGTCAATACCTGCTCAATCTCTTTTGGTGATCCGAAATTCAACGAATCCCAGTATGCCGCCATTGTGGCAAACCAGTTTAAAACCGCCCATCGGGTCGAACAGGTGGACCCGGATGATTTTGATCTGATCGACCATCTGGCCGATCTCTACGATGAGCCTTACGCGGACAGCTCGGCGCTGCCTACCTATCGTGTCTGTGAACTGGCGAAAAAAGAGGTCACGGTGGTGCTGTCCGGTGATGGCGGGGATGAAAACCTGGCCGGATACCGGCGCTATCGCTGGCACACTTATGAAGAGCGCATGCGATCCATGATCCCGGAGAGTATTCGGCGCCCACTGTTTGGTACGCTCGGTTCGATCTATCCCAAGGCCGATTGGGCGCCCCGGATATTCCGGGCCAAATCGACTTTTGAGTCGATGGCGCGGGATACCCTGCAGGGTTATATGCACAGTGTATCGATACTGTCCAATCAGATGCGCAGTCAACTTTTCAGCGACAAACTGAAAAGCGACCTGCAGGGCTATCATGCTATTGAGGTGTTCCGGCGCCATGCCGCAAAAGCGCCTACCGACCACCCCTTGTCGCTGGTGCAGTACCTGGATCTGAAAACCTATCTGGTGGGCGATATTCTTACCAAGGTGGATCGAGCCAGTATGGCCCATGCCCTGGAAGTGCGGGTGCCGATTCTTGATCACCAACTGGTGGACTGGATATCCGGTTTGTCGCCTGACTTGAAGTTGAAAGGAAAAGAGGGGAAATACATTTTCAAGAAGGCACTGGAGCCCATGCTGCCGGATGAGATTCTCTATCGACAAAAGATGGGCTTTGCCGTCCCGCTGGCCGGTTGGTTCAGGGGGCCATTACGGGAAAAGGTGCGAAGCAACCTGCTCAGCCGCGAGATGCTGGAGTCCGGCCTGTTCAATCAGCGATACCTGGAAACACTGGTGGACCAGCATCAGTCCGGTCTGCGTGACTACAGCGCAAGTATCTGGACACTGCTCATGTTCCACTCTTTCCTGAAAAAGCACTAACAGGACAGCGGTCGACAATGAAAATTCTCCATATACTCGATCACTCCATACCGCTGCATAGTGGTTACACGTTTCGGACCCGGGCAATCCTGGAGCAACAGCGCAAGCTGGGCTGGGAGACGGCCCATGTCACCAGCACTAAACATGTTGCTGAATCCTCCGATACTGAAATGGTAGATGGTCTGCTGTTTTACCGGACCAAACCATCAAAATCCATGCTGGCCGGATTTCCACTGCTAAACCAACTGGATGTCATCAACTCCCTGGCCAAACGGCTGGATGAGGTTATCGAGATCGAAAAGCCCGATATACTGCATGCCCATTCACCCAGCCTGAACGGCATCGCGGCCATTCGCGCCGGTAAAAAGCATCGGCTGCCGGTGGTCTATGAGTGTCGTGCCTTCTGGGAAGACGCCGCGGTGGATCACGGCACCAGCAAGGAGTGGGGACTGCGTTACCGTATTACTCGCCTGTTGGAAACCTACACATTCAAAAATGCCGATGCGGTGACCACTATCTGTAACGGCCTGAAAAGTGACATCGAGGCCAGAGGCGTCAGTCCCGACAAAATAACCGTGATTCCAAATGCGGTGGATCTGGGCCAGTTCTCGCAACGTCCCGCCCTGGATAATGCTCTGGTTGAACAACTGGGTCTCACGGGCAAATCAGTGCTGGGTTTTATCGGCTCATTTTATGCTTACGAGGGGTTGCTGCTACTGGTCAGATCATTGCCGGCGATTCTGCAGGCGCTCCCCGATACGCGTCTGTTACTTGTGGGTGGCGGGCCGGATGATGAAAAATTAAAACAACTCTGTGCCGAATTGGGCCTGCAGGATAAGGTCATATTCACCGGTCGAGTCCCCCATGGGGAAGTGACCCGTTATTACAACCTGGTGGATATTTTTGTTTATCCCCGTTTGCATATGCGCCTGACCGATCTGGTGACACCGCTAAAACCACTGGAAGCAATGGCGCAGGAAAAACTGGTGCTGGCATCCGATGTGGGCGGTCACAAGGAGTTGATCCGGGACGGGGAAAACGGCCGGCTATTCAGGGCCGGGGATCAGCATGCGCTGGCCGAGGCGGCTATTGAGATGATTCGCCAGGCGGGTGAATCGGACCAACTCCGACGCAAGGGGCTCGAATATGTTGAAAATGAACGCAACTGGGCAGTCAGCGTCGCCAACTACAATCAGGTTTACAACCCCCTGTTGGCCAGTGGTTGATGTGTTTACGTCCGGCATCATGGGCTTGAGTGGCTGATCAGGAGATGGATCAATCCGTAAAACACATTGCTCTGGTTGGACCACTGCCGCCGCCGTTTGGTGGCATGGCCAACCAGACGCGTCAGCTCTCCAGATTGCTGGAAGCAGAACGGATCAAGGTGACACTGGTCCGGACTAATGCCCCCTACAGGCCCGCGTGGGTCGGCCACATCAAAGGTATGCGCGCGTTGTTCCGGCTCATACCCTATCTGATCCAAAGCTGGAAGACCGTGCGGAAAGCGCAACTGGTGCATCTGATGGCCAACTCCGGCTGGTCTTGGCATCTGTTTTCCGCCCCGGTGATCTGGATCGCTCATTGGCAGAAAGTACCCGTGGTGGTCAATTACCGGGGAGGGGAAGCAAAGGACTTTTTTAGTCAGGCTATCAGGTGGGTAAGGCCCAGTATACAAAGGGTGGATAAAATAGCCGTCCCGTCCGGGTTTCTGAAGCAGGTTTTTGCCGAGTTTCAGATCCCGGCGACGATAGTGCCAAACATAATCGATCTGGAGCGTTTTACCGTATCCCGGGAACGGCGCCTGAACAGACAATCGCCTCACTTTATTGTTTGTCGTAATCTTGAGTCTATTTATGATGTGGCCACGGCAATCGAGGCATTTTCAGTTATTGCCGCCAGACATAAGCAGGCCCGTCTGACCATCGCAGGTGAGGGGCCGGAACGTCCCAGGCTTGAGCAACAGGTCCAGTCCCTGAATATTGCAGAAAAGGTCACTTTTGCCGGCCGGCTTACTCCGGAGCAGATGGCGGAGCTCTACCGGTCGGCCGATGTCATGTTGAATACCAGCCGGGTAGACAACATGCCGAATGCCTTGCTGGAGGCGATGTCATCGGGAGTTCCGATCGTCTCCACGGATGCCGGTGGAATCCCCTACATGGTGGAGGATGGCGTCACTGCGTTGCTCGCACCTGTCGGTGATTGGCAGGGCATTGCAGACGCGGCCCTTCGCCTGCTGGAGGAGGAGTTCCTCTATCAGCAACTGTCCGAACAGGGCGTCAACGAAGTGGCCCGGTATCGCTGGGACTCGGTCAAACCGCTGTGGATGGGGATTTATACCGAACTGCTGCAGAACGGGAGCGCATAGATTTCAGCCTGGCTGCTGGAAATAGGAATAATATAGGGCTAGATTCGATAAGAAGTCGCGAATCTACAGAATAAACACCCTATTGAAGGTGCCTGTGCTCAGTGTATGCCTGGCGCAATGATCGTTATCATTCACCCAATAGTTGGTACTACATTGGGTTGCACGACTACAGCTGGCGCCGGGTCCCGCACACCGGCTGGAAAGTCCGAAATACAGACCTCGATAAGGAACCTGGTTACACAATGTCGTTATACACAAAACTGGTCAGCAATGTTCTGTTTCCTCTGCATGAGCGGTTGAAAGGACACAACTCTGTTGCTGTCAGAAAGGCACTGGAGCAGAGCCAGTGGTGGAGCAGGGAACAGATCAGTGCTTTTCAGGCTGATCGCTTGCAACAACTGATATCCAATGTTTATGAGCACGTGCCTTACTACCGCGATCTAATGGATCAGCATCAGTTCAAACCGGAACAGATAACCGGTGTGCAAGATCTGCAGCGGTTTCCATTTCTAACCAAACAGTTGATCAAGCAGCATACCGATGCGCTCAAATCGGATACCAACCCGCAACTGCAGCGTTTCAATACCGGCGGCTCTACCGGTGAACCTCTGATCTTCTACATAGGGAAAGAGCGCGTTAGCCATGATGTGGCCGCCAAGTGGCGGGCAACCCGTTGGTGGGGCGTCGATATCGGCGATCCGGAAATAGTTGTTTGGGGATCCCCCGTTGAACTGGGCGCCCAGGATCGGATCAGGGAACTACGCGACAAGCTGTTGCGAACCGAATTGATGCCGGCCTTCGAGATGTCCGACGAGAATCTGGACCGGTTTGTGGAGAAAATCCGGCACTCCAGGCCGACCATGCTGTTTGGTTACCCATCCGCACTCTCATTGATAGCCCGGCATGCGCAAAAGAACGGGGTGGCAATGGACAATCTGGGTATCAAAGTGGCCTTCGTGACATCGGAACGGCTCTACGATGAACAGAAACGGGACATTGAGTCGGTTTTCGGTTGCCCGACAGCCAATGGCTATGGGGGCAGGGATGGTGGTTTTATCGCCCATCAATGTCCTGCTGGCAATATGCATATCACCGCGGAAGATATTATTGTCGAACTTGTAGATAGTGATGGTACACCCGTACCTGCAGGGGAGGCCGGTGAAGTGGTTGTCACCCACCTGGCTACCCGCGAGTTCCCCTTTATTCGTTATCGTACTGGCGACGTAGCGGTGATGGATGATTCCACCTGTGAGTGCGGCAGGGGATTGCCCGTATTAAAAGAGATCCAGGGAAGAACAACCGATTTTATTGTAGCGATGGACGGTACCATCATGCATGGATTGGCTTTGATCTATATTCTGCGGGACATACCATCCGTATTGCAATTTCAAATCGTACAGGAGACTCAAAGTTTAATTACGGTTAAGGTAGTGGTGTCAGAAGCATATACATCTGTGTTGACAGATCAAATCATCCAAGGAATTAAGGAAAGATTGGGTGCAGATGTAACAGTGAATCTGGAAGTTGTCGACTCAATACCGGTAGAGAAATCAGGTAAATATCGGTATGTGAAGAGTTATATCAATCAAGTGGGTTGACGCGTTCTTAACTGGAAGATAACCCTGTATAGCTGAAAAGAATTTAATAATGCGCGATATTCTCATCACATTGATCGTATTCGGATCACTGCCCTTTATCCTCAGAAACGCCTATATCGGGGTATTGGTCTGGTCGTGGCTCAGCTATATGAACCCTCATCGTTTCGGCTGGGGATTCGCCTATAATTTTCCATTTGCCCAGATCGTTGCCCTGGTGCTGCTGGTTGCAGTGCTTTTCAGCAAAGAGAAGAAATCGATACCGATAACGGGACTGACGGTCTTCTGGATGCTGTTCCTGTTCTGGATGGGGGTTACGACCCTGTTTGCTTTCTACCAGGACGCTGCGCTTGTTCAACTGATCAAGGTCTTCAAAATTCAGCTTATTATCTTTTTTACCCTGATGCTTATTCACACGAAGGAGCAGGTGATGGCGCTGCTTTGGGTGATAGTGGGTTCTATCGGTATTTTTGGCGTCAAGGGTGGTGTGTTCACCATACTGACTGGCGGTGCATTTCGAGTATGGGGGCCACCCGGTTCATTCATTGAGGATAACAATGAACTGGCTGTCGCGCTGTTGATGCTCTTGCCACTGATCTATTACCTGAGAGTACAGGCGACCCATGTCTGGTTGCGACGTGGGTTGTTGCTGGCTTTTCTGCTTTGTGTTCTTTCCATTTTCGCATCCTACTCCAGGGGGGCGTTCCTGACCATCGGAGTAATGACTTTCTATCTGATAATGAAAACAAAGAACAAGGTAATTATTCTGACCCTGGTAGCTGTTGGGGGCGTACTGGTGCTTAGTTTTCTGCCCAGTCAGTGGCACGAGCGAATCGATACTATCCAGAATTACCAGGAAGATGCATCGGCAATGGGTCGGCTCAACGCCTGGACATACAGTGTCAATGTGGCCAATGACCGTTTGACTGGAGGAGGCTTCAATTCCTGGTCAAAATCCACGTTCCAGATTTACGCGCCGAATCCAAATGATGTGCATGCTGCACACAGTATCTACTTTGGTGTTTTGGGGGATCATGGCTGGATCGGCTTACTGCTGTTCCTGACCATCCTTTTGCTGGCATGGCGAACCGGTGTCTGGATATTAAAGAACACCAAGGGGATAGAAGAGCTGAAATGGGCCCATGACTTTGCCTATTATTTCAAGATAAGCATGGTGGCTTACTGCTTTGGCGGTGCATTTCTGAGTCTCGCGTACTTTGATTTTCCCTGGCACCTGTTTGCAATCATTCTGATTGTCAAGAATATCGTGCAGAAACAGTTGGACCAGATGGGGCAGGGTCAGGAAGTGGCCAAACAACCGGCTATTCGGCATTCATCGCGCATAGCGCCCTCGATAACCAGGTAGGCTCAAGTGGCACTGATTTCGGCAACAAGACGTTGGCCTTTTGTGCAGTTTATAACAGCGGCAGGCAGCAAGGCGAAACTCTCCATTCTCAACTATCATCGGGTTCATCCGGTTATTGACCCGATAAATCCTGGAGAGATTGATGCACAGCGCTTTACCTGGCAGATGGAACTGATCGCCAATAACTTCAATGTGTTGACGGTGGGGGAGGCGGTAGATCGGCTGCAAAAGGGGCAGTTACCGGACAGGTCCCTCTGCATCACATTCGATGACGGGTATGCGGATAACGTGGAAGTTGCCCTGCCCATACTCGAAAAGTTTTCCCTCAGAGCCACATTTTTTATTGCTACCGGATTCCTTGATGGGGGACGGATGTGGAACGACACGGTTATCGAGTCCGTCAGAAAATTCCCGGTGGGTGATCTTGACCTGTCGGAACAGCATCTTGGGCAATATCGCCTGGATAGTTGGCAGGATCGGCATAACGCTTATTCGGCAATTATTCGGGAAATCAAACACCTGCCACAGGAGCGGCGGCAATCCCTGGTCGATTGGGTTGCGTCAAAGGTTCCGGGTGGGCTTGGTACCGGAGAACTGATGATGCGGAGCGATCAGGTTCGGGAGCTTTATCAACACGATATGGAGATCGGGGGGCATACGGTTAGTCATCCGATTCTATCAACCATACCGGACGACCAGGCGGTACATGAGATTGCCGAGGGTAAGAAACAACTGGAAGCTATTACAGGGGCAGCGGTAACCGTATTTGCCTATCCGAACGGAAAACCTGGACAGGATTATCAACCCAAGCATTGCGACATGGTGCGAAAAGCGGGATTCAAGGCGGCTGTTTCAACCCAGTGGGGGGTTTCCGATGCTGCTTCAGATCCTTACCAGCTACATCGTTTCACCCCATGGGATGATAGCCCGACCCGGTTTATGCTCAGGTTAATAAAAAACTATTTTTAATAGCACTGAACCGGCTAATTCCGCAAAAACCGTGTTGGCCGGGGCTGTCTACCGGGTGTGTTTCTCCATCCAAAGCTGCAGGACGGTTAGAATCCAGATCAGTTCACCATAATAGGCAGCATGGCCTTTGCGATGCAGTTCGATGGCGTGATCCAGGAAACGGTTGTTGAAAATATGGGTCTTTTTCAACTCCAGCAAGCTGTTATAGGCCAGTTCCTGAAGCGGCTTGTGATTCTGCATCCACACTCCAAAGGGCAGTCCGAAACCCTGTTTCTTTTTGTCTATGGTCTCCTGGGGCAGCCAGTTGGTCAGGGCAAGCTTGTAGAAGTGGCGCAAGTTTCCGCCCTTCAGCTTGAGATTGCTGGGAATATCAAGTGAGAAATGCAACAGTCGCTCATCCAGCATCGGATAGGTTACTTCCACGCCGGCAACTGCACACATGTGGCTGACTTTTCTAATGTCGTTATCCGCCAGTGTGTACTGCCAGTCATAATAGAGCATCCGGTTGAGGGTGGATGCATTGTCTGGCCGTGTGTAAGTCTCTCTTTGTAAGCGGAGTGGTGCTTCCTTATCAACGGCAGTAAGAAATTCGCTTGAAAAAATCTCGGCAGGATCGTGCTGGTGCAGGAAATTGTAGGTCTGCATGCGGTCCGGCAGGGGCGTGTTTGCCTGATCGATATAACTTTTTGCCTTATCGAATAGCCGGGTACCCGTGGGCAGTCGTCCAATCAACGGCTCCAGCATATATTTTCTTAAAGGAGCAGGGATTTTGTGATAGGCCTCGAAGACTCCCTGCTTGGCATAGCGCTCGTTTCCAGCAAACAGTTCGTCGCCACCATCGCCTCCCAGCAGGCGAACCATGCCCTGATCTTTGGCGAGTTTGGCGCAGAAATAGGCGGGCAGCGCTGAGGAGTTACCGAAGGGCTCATCATAGCTGGTGGCGATAATGGGAAGCGCATCGACTACGTCATCCGGAGTAACGTAGTACTCATTCAAATGGATGCCAAAATGTTTTGCCGTGATGCGGGCAAATGCCATCTCGTCATATCCCTCGGCAGAAAAGCCGATAGAAAATGCCTTGCTATCAGGATGCAATTCAGACATGTAGCCAGCCACGGTAGAGCTATCCAGGCCGCCGCTTAAAAAGGCCCCGGTTACCGAATAGTTATCCGTGGCATCCTTTACAGACTCCTTCAGCAAGGTTTTAAGCTTTTCAGAAAGTGCTGTCAGGTCTTCACTGTTATCTTCCGAAAATTGAGGCGTCCAGTAGTTTTTCTGTTCAAGGCAGCCGTTGGACAGCTGGATAAGGTGACCGGCGGGGATTTTTTTAATACGCTTGTATATGGAAACCGGACTGGGCACCATGTGGAAATAGACATAGTCGTAGATGCCGTCTTCCCGCAACTCTTTGCTGATCTCCGGGTGGCCCAGTACACCACCAGCTGAAGAGGCAAACACAACCCCGTTGTTAAGCTCAGCATAGTAAACCGGTTGCAGCCCGAGGCGATCGGTAAGGGCTATCGCCTGGTTTTTCTCCGGATCCAATATCAGGGCGGAGAATGGGCCTTCTATATAATCGACACAACTGACGCCATATTTCCGGTAGGCCTCTGAAAGGGCGCTGGCATGGCCGTCGCGGGCAGCGATCTGCTGATACTCGGCCCTGTTCCAGTGAGGTCGGCCAACGAGCGCCACAATGCCATCTTTGGTCAATGTTGAAAGGCTGTCACTGGAAAGAGCGCTGCACCGGTCGCTATTCGAACTGAGCAGATCCCGGGAACTGTTAAGTCCCCGAGCTATGGAATTGAGTGTTTCTTCGCTCTCCCCGCAGGTATTCGCTGAAAACACGCCACCCAGTACCGATGTAAAGAGTGACCCCGATCCATGAACCTTTTCCATCACTTCCAGTATCCCTTGTTTTTCAGTTTATCCCGCAACCCGGGCAAAGGGTATTGCAGGGCATAGGCCTTTTTCGCATAGTCGATTGATTTATCATATTGCTTCATGTCGAAATAGAGCAGCCCCATGTTATAGAGCAGTTGCGCTGAGTCCGGTGATAGCTCCTCTGCAGCGGTGTATTGTTTAAGTGCACTGTTGTATTTTTTTAATTTGTGCAGATAGAGCCCGTAGAGCATTCTGACCGTACCATCATTCGGCTTGAAATTGATCGCGCGATTGAAATAACACTCCGGTGGAGTGGCTATACGTCGATTGACGACACGTTTGGATGAGTTTGGAAGGAACCAGTAACGGACGATGGCATAAAGTGCCTGATGATGGTTTGGGAAGGCTCGGAGAGTGTAATCTATGTCCTGTATTACAGATGAATCACTGCGATCCTCGATAAGAGCTTGTACGCGGGGCATGAAGTGTGCACCTTCAACCAGACGCAAAGCTTCTCCTCTTGCGTTATGATCTGTATAGTCGAAAGGACCGTAGCCTGTGTTTTTGCCGTGGCATGGGGCGCCCTTTAGAGTATCTCCGACCCAAGGTGCTGGGTCCATTGGATTTGGTGTTGCACCAAGTACACTTCCAAAAAACAGAATCGCAGATAAAAAGGAGAGAAACCGGATTGTGATTTTTCCAATAGTATCGAAGAGGTTTAATTTGTGTGGCTTCCTACCGTCATTTTTCATCGCGGACTCATCTCGCTAGAATTGAAATTTGTTTGTTATCAGAGGCAAATAAGTGGTTAGTTTCTCACAGTAGTAGATATTACCTGAAAAGTTGATAACACGATAATTTCATTATAATTTTTATATTAAATAGCTGTTTGAAAACGGGTTCATTGAAATTTCTGATACGATTGTCTTCCCTCAAGCGCGTTCGGTGGATAATTGGGAATTAATATATCCAATGGCAATGGTAGGTAGATTTACAAATAGGAATAAAAATAATATTAAGCGCCTGTTTTGATCTCTATGCCAGGGGCATGAAGTTATTTAAAAATTATATAAAGAATAATGCTTTAGAAAAGAATATGATTCTAAATGTCAAGCTGCGATAACTGGGATTTCTTGTATGATCAAGAGCAAGGGGATCGCACGTAATTTGGAGGTAGATCCTTAGTTCATTGGTGAGTATTTATATTCCTTTTCTCTTGGGAAGGAGTGGATGACCAAATATTATCTAGTATTCTTTGTCAATCGCATCAATTTCAGAGTGACGTCTTCATCTGCTGTAGGAAAACTAAAGCATGGATGTTTATTCGTGGACTTTCTCATGTCAATCAGAACTGAACCGGCACCTAGTGCACCCGGTCGATAATAACTTGATTACCAGAATCGTACTATTGAAAACATGAGTGATAAAAATAATTTATCTCGCAGGGTGGCCGGCGGTGCAGCATGGATGTTGCTTCTAAGACTATCTCTTCGTGCTATAGGGTTGGTGAATACTATGATCCTGGCCCGGCTTCTCACTCCTAGTGATTTTGGACTAGTCGCGATTGCGATGTCTGTTTTTGCTTTTCTGGCGCTGATCAAAGACTTTGGCTTTGATACTGTAATTATCCAGATGCAGAATCCCGAGAAAAAACACTATGACACTGCTTGGACATTCAATCTTATATTTGGATTAGGGTTGGCATTAATTCTAACAAGTTCATCCGGGATCATAGCCGATTTCTATGATGCGCCTGAATTACAACCACTTATCTGGGCGATCTCCGGATTATTTATAATTGGTGGGGTTAGCAATGTTGGTACGTTGGATTTTCGGAAAAATTTAACATTTGAAAAAGAATTCAAGCTTAGAATTATACCCAAATTAATTGGAGTTCCATTTACAATCTTAATTGCCTACTGGACCAGGAGTTATTGGGCTTTGACGATCGGTACGATTGTGACCTCATGCTCGGGTCTATTTATGGGATATTTCATGCATACGTACAGGCCAAGAATAAGCCTGGCAGCAGCAAAAGAATTGTTTAGTTTTTCCAAGTGGCTGATGATCAATAATCTAATTTACTTTGCTAATGTGCGTTCGCCAGAGTTACTTATAGGAAAATTACTTAACCCACAAGCCGCTGGGTTATTTACAGTTTCAAATGAAATTGGAATGATGGTTACAACTGAAGTGAGTGCCTCTGTCTCAAGAGCAGCATATCCAGGATATGCAAAGATTGCTGATAAACAGAGCGAGCTTAAAAAATTATATATTAATGTAATTTCTTCATCCGCCGTAATTCTATGTCCAATTGCTTTTGGTTTTTACTCAGTAACTGATCTTATAGTACCAATTTTTCTGGGTGATCAGTGGTTATCAACAATACCAATAATTAAGTTAGTTGCTATTGCCGGATTACTAATGGCGCTAAATTCGAACTCCGGATATGTGTTCATGGCTATTGGAAATCCAAGATTAACAACAATAATCGCAGCCATAAGAGTTAGCCTTTTTCTGCCGTTATTGGTGTTTTTAATTAATTCTTCAGGTCTTTTAGGGGCTGCTTGGGCTGTCTTAATCACAACTATCATCATGTTCTTTATAACTAATTACATGGTGATTAGATATCTGCCTGTAACCATCGTTGATTTGTTGTTAGCGGTATACCGTCCATTATTTGCGGCGTTTCTGATGGCGACCATTATTTTGAGCATAAACTTGGAACATTATTTTTCATTTAATAATCTACTATTTTATTTGTTTTTAAAGGTGTTTCTTGGAGTAGGAATATATATAGGATCAATATATTTCATATGGTGGATTACCGGTAAAAAAGATGGGCCAGAAATAAAAGCGCTATTGGCGATTAAGCATAAATTATTTAAAAATAAAAATGGCACCTTAGACTAGTGGTATTAATAAGTTAATGGAAAAAAATAAATCTGGATGGCTTTTTGTGCTCCTGGAGTGTTGTTGCATTATTCTGGTCCCATTTTATTGGAAGTCGGTATTATTAAATGTCGAGTGAATGGAAGATACTTCCATCCATGAGGGAGGAGAAGACTCTTGAAATGAGCATGCCATGCGTTTCTATATTGCTTTTTTCTTAAATAGTGCTCTGAGCTTGAGTGCCATGCAGCGCTAAGTCGTTTATTTATTATATTTACTAGATCGGGACGATTTGTTTTTGATAGCATTTTTTTAAACAAAATAATGTGGTAATCGATATACGCATCAGACATTGATGCAGATTTAGGAGTTCTGTGTATTCGGAAAGTAGGTTCATCAGCTATATGTATTTTATGTCCGCTTACAGCAAGCTTGAACGCAAGCCAAGTCCATTCAACGAATTCTGCATAATCCTCAAACAGTTCGGCTGAAACTAAACTAGTGCGATATAGACCTCCACAACTACTTAACCAATTTTCATTTAAAAGCTGAAGTAGTGGATCTTTAGATGCATTTTTTAAGTTTTTGAAGCATGGGGAAACTAGCCCATCATTGTTTACCACAATTCCATTAGTGGCCACTAAACTAGTAGAAGGTTGATTTGATAGGATTTCTAATCTTTTGTCAATTGCGCCTTTAGTGTACTCATCATCATCATCTAAAAAACAGAAGAATTCAGTATTGACACGACGTCGACCTTCTAGCTGAGCTAAAGGTGCAGATCCGATATCAATTTGTAATATTTCTATATCTTGGCGTAATTCAAGGGTTTGTAGTAGACCTTTATCGAAATGTCTACCATTAACTACAACTAGAATACGTATGGGATCGATTGAGGCGGATAGCAGACTTTTTATTGCTCGATGTAATACTGCTGCGCGCTCTATCGAGCAGGTTGTCGGAATTATTGCTGTAACACGTGCCTCAGTTTTGGTATGCATGAATTAGTAATTATTAGTTAAATCTTCAATTCGATTTGCCCATCTGGCTGATATATTTTCCCTGGAATAGCACTCAATATGGGATAGATCCGAGGCGCCAGCTGCAAAGTTTTCCGACTGCTTGATCTTCTCAATAAAATGGAGTATCGCGTTATAAATTTGATTGGCATCATTTAATGGTGCGATATTTGCTGCATCGGATTCCAGTAGCAATTTTGCGGTGTCTCCGGATTTATCAGTCAGTGCCAGTACGGGCTTTTGGGCGCGCAGGTATTCGTAAGCTTTGGCCGGTATCTGTTGGTTACATCCATCCCCCTGTAATAAAAGTAACCCGTCGGCATCAAACATCTCCTGCAAGGCTTCCCGATAGGGGATGGGGGGTACCAGTCGAACCAGATCTTCGATATTCAGCTCCTTCAACCAGTTCGAATAGGTCTCTTCATGGCCACTCGCCCGCAGGGTCAGTTCAAAATGCTGTTCCGTGATCCGGGAGTCATTTTTAAGCCGGCTGATAGCTTCAAAGAGTTGTCTCGGGTTGCGCTCGCTGATATAGACCAGGCCGGAGTGGATTACTCTAATTTTTCCGTCCCTTTTAGGGTGAGGGACCAGGCCCGCGTACTGCTTTTCATTGTAGCCGTTGGTAACCAGCAGCCACTTCTCCTCAACAACTTGCGGGTAACGATGCTGATACTCCTTGAGGGCACCTGGAGTGGCAAATACCAGTTGCGCGGCACGTTTTGCAGCTGCCCTTTCTATCCAGTCAAAAAATTTCCACTTTATAGGGTCACTGGGGTAACCAGGTTGTGCCATGGGATCCCTGAAATCGGCAACCCAGGGGATTCCGGTTAAGCGATTGAGAATGGCGGCAATCAGGTGGGCGGATGCGATGGGGTAGGTGGAGATAATTACATCTGGCCGATTGGCCATAATATGGGCCAGCCCTCTCAGAACGGCAAAAATGACCCAGGATTGCAAATTATCAGGAAGTGCCATCCACTGGAAATACTTGCCCTTCACGGAGAGTTGCCGGGATGTGTCAAAAGCCAGCGCCCGAATAACCCGGATACCGGATTGCACCTCTTCCAGTGTGCCAGCGTCGGTTCGTTCGTAGGTTCTTTCGCTGGCACTCAGTATGGTTACATCCCAATCCTGTTGGTTCAGGGCATTGGCCAGAGACACTATCCGATGCACGCCACTGCTGACTGCCACGGGAGGAAAATGGTAGGCGATCAAAAGCACTTTTTTTGTCATGTTTTTGTTATAGCAATAGATTTTTGATGCAGATATATAGGTCAGGATTGCTGAGTCAGCCGAGTCGCATCCAGTGTTTTTTTGACAGCGCCCGAGAGGGAGTGGAGTTGGCTCAAAATGTCGTTCTTCTCTTCCCTGTCTGATCTGTCCGTAGATAAATGACTGAGCATTATATCACCAATTTCCCCGACTCCATCCAGGTGTTTTACCAGTCCCTTTTCCCGTGTCAACTGATATACCGGATAGCTGGGGTATTGTCTGTTCCACTTTCCTGAAACTATGGTGAATTTGCCTAAAGCCAGTGGTTCCAGGACATTATGATTACAGCCGACGTAACACAGATCAGCTACGGAATAGAAGCTTTTGAGCTCTCCGAAGGTGTTCAAGATAAGAATATAGTTCTCATCCGGCGTGCTGCCGTTAAGCTCTGTTTTCAGTTTATAGGGTAATCCGGATTGATCCAGTCTATTCGTCAAAGAGGTCATAAACTGCGGGTTTTCAGGGTGCCGGGGGGCAATGATGAAGCGGATGTCCGGGCGCTTTTCCCGGGTTGAAGCTATAGCATCAAAAAGCACATAACACTCATTGATGTCAGCCAGACAACCGGCGACAACAACAGGTGACGGGCTTTCTGAGAAGCTTGCGAGCAGTGTCCTCGAGTCGTTATCAGCGGGCATTACATCAACATCTCTGATCGCGTCAAACTTCATATTACCGGATACGTAAATCCGGTCGCTTTTCGCACCTGCTTTGATGAGTGAGGATCTAATATTCTCATTCTGCACGCCGATGGTTTCAAAGCTGTTGAGGAAATCCTTTCGAAACAGTGAAAGTTCAAGGCTGTCCATCCGGCAGGCGGGAGTGTAACCATACAGCCAGGCATTCACCAGGTGGAGTCGGGCACCTGCTCTTCGAGCTTCATGAAGCAGGCCGTATGAAAGTCGGCAGGGAGCATCGGATGGCATTGCGGGTATCTCGCAGACAACGAACTGACGAGGACGCAACTGTTTTGCCAGAAAACCGGCATCTGATGCCCGACCAGATAGTTCTACCACATATGCATCAGGGAAAAGCAGATGATAGCTGTCACGATAACAGGAACGATCGGTTATCAAGACGAGTTGGCCTATCTTTTCTATCGATCTGAGGAATGGCAGGCAGGCGTTAACTTCCCCAATAGTGGAGCAGAATACCCAGATCAGGTCGCGGTCGTGAGCGACTTGATGTTTCGGTGGAAAAATATCTGGTTTGACCGGTAATTGACTTTTCTTGTCGATCAACCGGTTGATCAGTGAAAACGCTATCCATTTCATATTCACGAGGCTGCCTCTCAGCATGGTTTCGTTCTTGAAGTGGGAGAGAGGGCTACGTTCGGCAGAGGGCCTCAATCTTTCATGTTTAAACGCCGACAGTCGATAAGCTAGACAGATACTCTTTAGGAACTACATTTAAATACAAGTACCCCTGCTAAATTGATATGGGGCTGTTGTTACTTTTCTGTCTGTTGCAAAACACTATAGAACAATTTGAACGGACTTGAAGGGGCTTGGGGACAATGACATAAAAACTTGGAACTAAGCTATTACTGATACTATGATTTCAATCCAAAGTAGTTCCAATAACAATTAAATTACAATAAGCAGGGTAATGGGAACTAATACCCCAAGTGACTCAGACATCTAAAGCCGCACTACTGATAAACACCGGAAGTTCTAAGAACCTCGGCGACCGGGCAATGCTGTTTAATATCTACCAGCTCCTCTCTGCGAGAGGGGCAAAACGTATATATTCCATATACCCTGTTCCCCCGCCGGATTTCGATGAGGCAACAGAGCTGATTGGTTATACAGCGCTTAGTTCAAGACTGGGCCGGTTATCATCCCTGGGCGTTAAGCCAGACAGTTTTATTGTTATGCTCGAACTGTTCACCCTGTTTGCCGGCTTATGCCTATTTTGCATACCGTCCCTGTTTAACCGTCAGTGGGGCTCCAGTTTTCTGGAGCGGGATGAACTACTGGCCGCGATCAATCGCTCTGATTTTATTCTGTTTTCAGGTGGTGGTTATCTCACTGATCTGGGTAGGCTGGAAGCGCGAGGCTGCCTGTTGACGGGAGTATTGGGTATTATGCTTGGTAAGCCAATCTATTTCTCTGGCCAGGGGATAGGGCCGGTTGAAGAGTTAATTACCCGGTTTCTTCTGAGGTTTGTCGCACGACGAGCCAGAAGAATTCTGCTTCGGGATCAGGCTGCTTCACAGAAGCTTTTGCTTAACCTGGGTGTGGACCGTCTCAGGATGCGGGAAAGTGGTGATGATGCATTGACATTAGGAATCCCTGAGTCTGCCGCGGAACCCGTTGCCGATAGCGAGAAACAAAAAATACTGGGCGTGCATCTGAGACTAACCCCTTTTGGTAACAAGTCCGCGCAAATTATTGAGCATACGAAAAGTATATTTCGACCCTTGATGCAAGCCGGTTGGCGGCTCCGCTTTTACCAGTTTGCGGCCCAGTCAACCTGGGAAACCGACATCTACGCCCAAATTACACGGGAAATGGATCAAAATGCCTATACCCTGGTTGAGCTGGATGATCCCGGCATGGTGCGGCAGTCTGTCGGTGAGTGTACCGTCTGCATCGGTATGGCGTATCACTTCCTTCTGTTTGCTTTGACAGAAGGCGTACCAGCCATCGGTATTTACAGCGGCCCTTATTATCGGCAAAAGTTGGAGGGTCTCTATGGGTGGTATGGTCGTCAGGAGTGGGTGCTCAATCAAGATCGTTGTCGGGGTGATACTTTGTTGAAGCTGGTTCAGTCACTTGATCATGAATCCGCAACACTTTCCAGAGAACTTGGTGATTCAACAGATCGGCTGTCGTCCAATTATCTTAAGGATATGGATGAATTGCTCGATATGGCTATGGAGCAGTAATGTGATCATTAGCAATATTGAGCGGTTGGAAAAGGACAAGGAACACATACTACAGGCCAACATTGCATGGGAAAATGCTGATATTGAATCGGATACATACTATTTTTCGGTAGATAAGAGATACGGAAACTTACTAGGAAATCCTACCGATGCATTCCTATGCGGCTCTATTCTCCCTGCGTATATCCATGGGGAAAAGCGAATCATGGTGGAAGGTGATGTGTGTCCATACCTGGCAGACAATTTACAGGAAGCGCTGTTCTGGATATCTACTTGGTATCCAGAATACAGTCGGACAGAACCAATCCGTGTAGACGCCGGATTCCGTTTGTCGAGTGATCAAGCAGTTGGGTCGGCTCTATTCTATTCCGGCGGCGTAGATGCTGCTTTTTCGCTGGCTCATAACCGGGATACCATACCGATCGATCATCCGGCGGCTGTTTCCCGTTTGATCCTTGTGCGTGGATTCGATATAGGTGGCAAGAGGGCTGTGAAGGACAGTCCGGCAACACTGGAAGCGTTTAGTCAGGCCATGGAACAGGCTAAGATTGCTGCCAACAATTATGGTGCCGACCTAATTACCCTATCAACAAATATACGGCATCTAGATGATAGATCCGGTATTTGGGGGCATGTTTATATAGGTGGTGCAATTAGTGCGTGTGCTCATGCTCTGAGTGGGTGCGGTGATCTATTTTATGTTTCTGCAGAAGGCTCTAATATCCCCACTTCAGGCCATTTTCCATATTTTGGTTCTCATCCAGTGCTTGATCATTGTTACTCGAGTTATGAGGTACGTATTAAGCACTACCTTTCTAATTTCGACTCTCGATTAAAAAGAGTCAAGTCATTAAAATCACATCCAGTATTATTGGATAATCTCCGTGTTTGTTTTAATCCACCTAAAGATAAACTCAATTGTCAAAGATGTGAGAAATGTATAAGAACCAGACTTCAATTGGAGTTGCTTGGATTAGTAAATGAGAGCAGAGCATTTGATGGGTGTGTGACGACTCAAGAGCTATCAGAAATAGCTATAACTTCAGATGTTGGCCTAGCAATGTATGAGGAAATATATCAGGTGATGCTATCCATGGAACATCCTCTTGCAGGGCATGTGAAGACAATAATTGAAAATTACAGGGCCTACAAAAAATGGAAAGAAGGTAAAACCTGGAAAAGAAGGGCGATTAATTTGATGAAATCAACCTTCAAACTTTAGGTTGGTCGATTTGGTTGACTCCATCAATAAAGACAGGCCAAGTAGGTTTTTGTATCCCGTGTAACTTGCAATATCGGAAGTGTACTCTTTTTTCAGTAATTCAGAAAAAAGCCCCGCAACTTTACTATCCTCCAGCAAGTTACTGTCAGTCTCGTACGAGTAATGCCTGATAACCTGTTCAAATAGTGGCTTCCATCCCGGGTTTCTAATGTCAAACATTCGGTGGTAGTAACAGGCAGAACGGATATCACGCCTGTTCTTTGGCAGATAGTTATGCAGTTTATTGAAAATTCTCTGTGGTACAGAGGGGGCAAGAGCCACTGGTTGAAGTGTGTTGTTGTCGAGCGGAAGGGCTGCCAATGCGGGGAACTCCCTGCGTAACAGCTCTTTCTGTATGCGTCTTTGCATGATCGATGCGGCAGGCATGCCACCAGCACATTTCAGCACAGGATTAGAAGTATAGGGGACGGCAGGCCAGAAGCGAAAGGCTGTTCTGTAGAGTGCCCCGGCGATGTGGTAACGCTGGCGGTGATTGAGGTCATATTGCCAGGCCTTCTGGAAGGGATAACCGGGGAGTGTTTGGTAGTTTTGTATGATGACATTAATTGAATCGTTAATTACTTCTGTCAGATCGGGTGTGAAAAGCGCCTTTATAGACTCAATGTCCATTCCCCATCGATTAACGTTCTTGAGTAGATGGGCGGCATTCCAGTCTCGTTCCTTAAGATTCAGTGCCCATGGGATATGACTGCCACCCAGTATGGCATCACCCAGGAATCCATTCATAAACGGCAGGTGCGGGCTCTCCGCAGGTAAGTCGACCAGGCTCCACCAGCCCAGGTCTGCGAAGCCGTCCGCCAGCTGCTCCTGCAATATCTGGGTGGTGGCGTATCGTGCGAAATTATTGCAGTCAACGGTCACCAGCTGATGGTCGGCGTTGAGATATTTTGCAACCGGGTGGGCGCAGTTCCATTCGATGTCGCTGGCTTTTCCCAGGGTGTAGCATTTTCTGGTGATAGCGTCGCCGCGTTTCAGATAGCCGGCGAGAATGCGTGAATCCAGACCTCCAGAGAGGAGAACATCCACGTCCGAATAGTTCTCCATAGCTGCAGTCATGGCTTCATCAGCGATATCCACCTGGGATTCGAAGGGCAGCGAAAAATAGTCATCGGTAACTGGCAGGGAGGTACCGGATAGTAACTCCGCGGTGTTGTTTTTCCAGCGCAGGATCTTACCGGCTGGAATTCTTCTGACGTCCTCCCATACACTCCTGTTATCCAGTTCATGCATGGTGAGCAGTATGCCGGTAATTCCGTGCAGATCCGGCTTGAGTACAACCTTCGGCAGCAGGGCGGGAGTGGCGGGGCTGCCCCCTACAATGAGCGATCTGCCCTGCTTAAAATAATAGGCCGGGAACAGACCCAGCTGATCGGTGCCGATGATCAGGTTGTCAGCATCCTGAATAACAAAAACATGGAATCCCGAGTTGCCTGTACAGCCAGCATAGCCTTTTTCTGCATACTGTTTGAAAAGAAATTGTGCTGGATTTGATTTTTTATCCAGTCCTTCAATGTGCCCAAGCACCCAAACCTTCGCACCACCAGCATCCCGGTGGGTATGAATCGGGATATGTGGCGCGGATTCCCAGGCAATCTGGGTATCCCCATAAGTTAAATGATGTTTCTGGTATGCAGGGCATGGGGATACGGTCTTTTTATATCCCGAGAGAAATGCTTCTCGTCTACCTGGATCTGGATCCTGTATCAGGCTGTACATTAGCTCCCTGCCGATTTTATTTAGAATTTTTTCAAATTCAGGTGATAGAGTATTCTGCTATCGTGACTCCACTTGGTATGCCATTCCATCATCTTTCCATAAAACTCAATGGTTTTGATGCGCTTGCTGCCAAATATCTCCTGGAAGCTGTCCTGCCGCATCAGGAATGCGGGAGAACTGGTTGATATGCTCTCATCATAGGTCGTTTTCAGAATAACCAGCACACCCGCCTGTTCGATACAGAGATCGCTGGCTACCAGAACATCATTGTAATAGTACTGGTAAATACAGCCCTGTTCCCTGTTGCAGAAATCCTCCAGCAGTGCCACATAGAATTTTCCCTGTGCGTTATTGATCTCAATGGCTGTTCCTTCTTGTCCTTTCCAGCCCGCACTTTCCAGATTGCCGTAGGCTTCAACTGCCGCCCGGACCTGTTCGGGGTCCCTGATAATATGGAGTCGTGTCTCCGTATCCTCTTTTTTTAGTCTATTTCTCTGGCGTTTCAAGTTATGCCGGAGGTTTTTTCCCCGGGCAGACCAATAATCCTCAAAACTGCCGGAGACATCTACCCTCGCAGTTTCAATATAGTCCATGGTGGAAATGGCGCCTTGATCTGCCGGACGGGGATAAATGGCCGGGTCCTGTTGGGTGAGACCCAGTTTCAGTACAATTCCCGGTAGCGCGGAAGATAGACTCTTTAGCAGATCCTGCAAGTTGGTATTGGAGTTATTGATCCAGGCCCCCAGGGGCGCTTGCGATGGCTGGAATGTGTCCCAAACACCAAATTTGGATTTGCAGAGCACGGCCATGGCGTCGATAGTGCCGGCATCCTGATGCACAGCCAGTATCTCCTTGCCACTGGCGAGTTCCGCCAGGGAATGGACGATAAAAGCGGCATTCAGTACCGGGCTGTCAGAACCCCGGCTGTTGAGTTCGTCCCACTGTTCACGGTAATTCCTGAATTCGCTGGCAGAGTGTAGTTGCCACGTCATTTATCTGTTCCTTGTTGTTTGCTGGGGGAGGGCGTATTGCTGTAAACAGTCACGGTTGATCGTGATGAGACAGCTCCTGACGAATATTGTCCACCATCCATTCAAGTTCTGCCTGGCGAAGCTCCTGATGACAGGGTATCTGAACCAGATGGCGGCTGTAGTGGTGGCTGTTTGCACAGGTATGGATATCCACCTCGTCTTCCAGGAATTCCCATCGAAGCAGGGGGATACCCTTCATGCGGAGATTGACGAAGGCGGGATCCACCCGGTCCACTACCAGTGGAAAAACATAGGGGACAACCCCTTCTGGCAGTTCCGGATAGAGCCTGTGACAGTCCGGTAGACCGGCTAAAGCGTTAGAGAGCCACTGATAGTTTTTGATCCGTTTTTCAATAATGCGGTTGGTGGAGACCAACCGTGAAATCTTTAGGGAAAATGAGGATATGCGTGTATCAATCCAGCGGGGTTCAAAATCAAAACCACCGTCTGAGGCGGCAGGAGCACTCTTTGCCTGACCCTCACCCTGTCTCGATTTCATCCACTTCCAGAGCAGATTTTTAAATCGGAGCGGTATCCAGAGTAGGATTTCGAGTCCTTTAAGCCGATTGTATATGAACGATTTTTCCAGCGTGTTCAGCGCGCTGCGCAACTCGAATGATTTTCCGCCAGACTCAGTCCGTATCTGCATGGGATGATCAGCGTTGGCGGCCAGAAAACCGCCATCATTAACAGGAAAGAATTTCATTAGGCTGCCGGCAGCATAAGCTCCGAAGCTCCCGAGAGGTTTATCCTGGAAGCTGCTGAACAGCGCGTGTGCGCAATCCTCTAACAGAATAATGTCTTTGTCAGCGCAAAACCGCTGTAGCTCATCGATCGGTTGAGGGAATCCAAAGTAGTGGGCCACCAGAAGCAGCCGTGTATTAGCGTTTGTTTTCTTTTCGATATCCTCCAGGTCAATGCTCATATCTGGAAGGATGCGATAAAAAACCGCCTTTGCGCCCGAGTGTTTTACCGGGGCTATCATGGAACTGCAGTGATAGGAGGGTACCAGTACCTCATCCCCCTCACCGATCTGGCACTGCCGCAATGCCTGGGCAATTGCCATTCGCCCACTGGTCAGATAGACGATTTTTTCCTTGTCCAAAATATTTTGACTTCTGCTGCGGCCACCCAGGAAAGCGCCCATCGAGAGTGGAACGGACCCGGGAATAAGCGTAGTTGTGGTTTCGTTTGCCGTCGGGGTAATACCAGGATTGCTTTCTACATCCATGTCAGGGGGTGCTTTGAGTGGGAGTTTTTATTCGGGTGAATGATCCAACGAGTATAGTTGAATCATATAATTGCAGGCAAATCGACCCAGTACGATAGAGATAGGCGCAGAACGATTGTAAAATGCCTGTCCGTCTACCGCAGGTTTGGCGTTCGGCTTGGTGATATAATAACTAACTAATTGAATCATATATAAAATGGAGATCATTGATGGTTGCTATTGAAGAAATCAAGGAGATTATCGGGTCGGTGCTGCAGCTCGGGGACAGTGTTGACAGTTTTGACAGCTCAACCCAGTTGCTGGGAAGTGTCCCGGAGTTTGATTCCATGGCCGTGGTATCCCTGATAACCGCCATTGAAGACAATTACGGGATTGTCGTTGATGATGATGAGGTCAGTGCGGAAATTTTCGAGACGGTAGGATCGCTTCACCAGTTTGTAACGGAAAAGGTTTCCAGTTGAAGGAACAGCTATTAATTACCCCCGAATTTCTTCAGGGACCGACAGGTCGGCTGTTTACTGTCAGATTCCTGCCGCCCGGGGATCGGCAGCCCAGTCGCTGGGTGCTCCACTTACCGCCCCTGGCCGAGGAGATGAACAAATCAAGGCACATGGTTAGTTGGCAGGCCAGGGAGTTGGCTCAGCAGGGCTATGGCGTGCTTGTGGCAGACCTGTTTGGAACCGGTGATAGCGAAGGTGATTTTGGAGATGCAGACTGGTCCTGCTGGAAACGGGATGTTCATTTCCTGCTACAGCAAATTGAAAAACGGGGTGCAACTGACATCACCTTGTGGGGGTTACGGGTCGGCGCCCTGCTCGCGGTGGATATGCTCAAGGAGGCACCGCAACTGATCCATCGATTATTGCTCTGGCAACCGGTGATCAGCGGTAATCAGGCGATGACGCAGTTTCTCAGGCTTCGGTTGGCGGCGGGCATGATGGCCGCTAACGCTGAGAGTATGGCTGATTTGAAGCAGATACTGTCGGGTGGTGAGATCCTGGAAGTGGCTGGCTATGGACTGGCTCCGGCGCTTTATGACCAGCTGTCTGCGCTCACAATGAATGATATAGCCGCCGATACCCTGGCTAAGACGCCGGTGCATTGGCTGGAAGTGGTATCGGCAGCCGGGAAGTCGCTCAATCTGCAGTCAAAAAAACTTGTTTCCGCATGGCAGGAAGCCGGTTGTTCAGTGCATCACGAAACGGTTGTCGGCGAACCTTTCTGGACGACCCAGGAACTGGCCAGTGCGGCACAACTGATTGATCGCACGACGGAACTATTGTCCCAGACGGCGGATATGGTGTCGGACCGTGAAACCCGCATGGCATGGGCGTCTGTGGAAGATGATGAAAAGCCGCTGACTTTTGAGTGCGCCGGATCACGCCTGGTGGCGGTGTTGCATAACCCCGCTTCAACCCACAGGCGGGCCCTGCTTGTGGTGGTGGGTGGCCCTCAATATCGGGCCGGCTCTCACCGGGAATTCGTTTTGCTCGCCAGAGAACTGGCAAAGTCCGGTTACCCTGTTTTCCGCTTTGACTACCGGGGCATAGGGGATAGCGAGGGTGACTATGCCGGGTTTGAGCATATTAACGATGATATCAAAGCGGCAATCGATGCCTTGCAGCTGCATCTGCCAACGGTTGATGACGTGGTTATCTGGGGACTATGTGATGCGGCCACAGCCGCTGCTTTTTACGCGCCCTCTGATGCCAGGGTAAGGGGGTTGGTACTGGCCAATCCGTGGGTCAGGAGTGAGGAAGGTGAGGCAAAGGCGTTTTTAAAGCACTACTACATCAAGCGGCTTCTCTCTCCTGGATTCTGGAAAAAACTATTGAGTGGTAAGTTGAACGTTGCCAAATCAGTAGGCTCCCTGCAGAGCAACGTAAAAAAGGCGGCCGGCGGTGTGCCGCAGGCCAGCAGCACACAAGCGGCCACTGCGGGTGCTGGTCTGGCAACCCGGCTGGAAAATGCCCTGCGCCAGTTCGGGGGACAGGTCCTGGTTATTCTGAGCGGTAATGATCTTACTGCTGCCGAGTTCAAGGATGCATCCCAGGCGTCGCGAGGGTTCCGGCGCTTGCTGGATGAGTCACGTTTTAAACGGTTTAACCTGGATGCATCGGATCACACTTTTTCCCGTCACGAGTGGCTTGATCAGGCCATCAGGCGAACAAAGTCCTGGCTGGAAGAGTGGTGAGCCGGGACTCATCAAGCGCAACCGGACAATGGGAAGTGATAGGGCCAGGGCTGTTTGGGGTGTCTTGGTGCGATAACCGGGGCAGGTTCTATGCTAGGCTTAGTCACGGATTACCAGATACCCGGTAGTCAACGGCAGTCCGTGAATTGACCGGGTGCAAATGCCCGTGTACGTAGGCTAATCCATTTCGTCGATGTCAGCATCACCGCCTGGTCAGGTGATATGAGCTCTCAAACTCGAAGTATGTCCAGATATCTCGCACAGGAATCAATACCCGGTGGCGCCAGACTGATTGGCTGGAGCTTGCTTTGGATACATTGGGAATAAACCGAAAGTACATGGAGTGTGTTATGCAGAAAACAGTGTTTAGCAAGCGGGATGGAGTGGGGTTCAGGCACGGCCTGAGACAACTTCTCAACCACTCTCTGCCCATTTTGCTTATCTGTTGCTTGTATTCGCCGTCACAACATGTCACTGCAGCAGAAAATGCCCTGCCTTCACCAATCACGGGTAAAAACCTGGATGATTGTGCCCAAAAGCTGGAGAAGCAGTCAGGCGGTTGGTGTGAGATAAGGGTCAATGACAAACATCCATCGATTTCTTCTGTATGGCCCAGGAACCTGGATAAAAGAATCCGCATGAGAACCGGCGGGAAGTCGATTCTGACTGCCTGGAACAGTGCCGCATTCGATGAGGAGAATCTGTATCTCTACTTTTTTGGTGGGGGGCATGCGGATTATGGCGGGAATGAAGTCTACCGGTTTGATCTTAAGCAGGGTAAGTGGAAGCGGTTGACTGATCCATCGCCATTAAATCAACTCTATGTCCTGCTGGATGCCAAGGCGAGAAAGAAAAAACCGTGGAGAAGACTCTGCTGGATGCCCGATCCCGATAAAGTGCCTGGCAGTTCCCACACCTATGATGGGCTGATATTCAGTAAAAAAACCAGAACCATGTTTCTCTATACCTACGGTGCGGCCAATGGCTCATGCCTGGAGGATAAAGATAACAAGTATGAAAATGATCCCTTGGTACGGGGCAGTAGGAGAGTGGGCTTTGGCTGGTATGAGTTTAATCCCTCGGAATCAGATCAGCGACACGGCCTGGCACCTCTCAAGTGGCGAAAAGTATTCAATTACGAACAGTTGAAACTCAAGAATGTCCACCAGAGTTATCCCGTCTCCGCAGAGTTGAAGGATGGCAGTATCCTTTTTGGCTCAAAGAACAGAACCGTTGTCTATGATCCTCTGAGTGGTGATATTAACAGTGCCAAATCTTTTACCGGCCAGGCGGACTGGGGTGATGGCCTCAAGATTTACGATGAGAAACGCAACCAGATCTGGTCTATCCAAAGAAAATCGCTGTTACAGTTTGATGCGGCTACCGGCCGACTCCTGAATGCCTATAAGCAGATTATTCCGCACGGGAAATCCTTAGCAATAAACCGGGATGGCGAACTGGTCTCGTGGGATGGACGGTGGAATATTTTTATGTTTAATCCGGATGCGAAAAGTCCCGGCTGGCGACACTATAACTGGTTGAAGCAGGGCCCTCAGCAGGGGGATGGGCGGGTCTACGGTAAATGGGTTTACCTGAAAAAATATGACCTGTATGCCGGTATCTCATCCCATGTGACGGGTGTATGGATATATAAGCATCCCAAGAACATGAAACCGGTCAATTATGCACCATACAATCTGGGTGAGTTGGTTAAAAAAACCGTGACTGGCGGGGTATTGAAAGTGCCGGCCGGTATCTATGGCCAGGGACTGTTTATCAACAAATCCATGACGGTGGATTTGAAAGGCGTCTCTATCCGGGGTATTGCCAGGCAGAGAGGCATTGTGAACGTGTCCTGCAATGGATGCCAGGTGACAATACTGAATCTCAAGGCGGATGGTATTGAGGCGGACTGTCTGGGTGGCAATTGTGCCGGGATCAAGGTGGAGGGCAAGAAGTTCAATCTTACCGTTGAAAACGCCACAATTAATAACACGGTTATTGGAATTATTACGGATAACCGGGGCGGAGTCATTCAACTGAATAACAGCCTGATTCAGAACAGTGGCCTGAATGACCGATCCCGCACCCTGGGTCACGGGTTTTACGCCGGAGATATTGACAAGGTGGTGATGAAAAACTCCATCATCAGGCGATCATTCGGCAAAGGGCATCTGTTCAAGAGTCGGGCTGCAGAGACAGAAATCGTCAACTCGGTGATCGCCGGGCTGGATGGTCGCCATTCGCGCTTGATCGACTTTCCCTGTGGTGGACATCTATCGGTACACGAGAGTGTACTTCAGCAGGGCGAAAGGACGGATAATATCGATCTGATCAGTGTGGGTACCGAAGCGAAAAACTGCGGTGGCAGTATCAGACCATCCAATGTCTCAGTGACCAATAACTGGATTATATTTGATCGCGATGAGTCGAAAGATGAGCCCGCTTTTAATTATGGCTTTAATCGGTTTTTCACCTGGCGGGCTCCGATAGAGAAAATAACGGTCTCCGGTAACCGGATCGTGGAATCAACCGGTCGCTTCAAGTTTGACGGCGAAGGGCATGTGCCTGATCTGTCGGATGGGAATCGATTTTATACCAGCCGAAAAGCGGCCGGATTGGGCCCGGTTCAGTTGCCGGACCGACCCTCCCGGTGAGTGCCGCGGCACAGTGCGGATAGGCAATCGCCTATCCGTTATACCAGTACTTCAAGTGGCGCAGGATGGCTGAGAAAATCCTGCGGACTGGCGCGCAGCCCATAGGCACCCGACTGGAAAATCACCACCAGATCGCCAACTTCCATAACAGGAAGTTCCATCTTGTTGGCCAGGATGTCCAGCGGTGTGCAGAGTGGTCCGACGATATTCACCGTTTCGGTGATGTCTGATTCCACCCGGTTACCGACACAGACAGGATAATTTTTCCGAATCACCTGGCCGAAGTTTCCTGACGCCGCCAGGTGATGGTGCAGTCCACCATTGGTGACCACAAAAGTCTCCCCCCGGGAGACTTTTTTGTCGATCACCTCACTGACATAGATGCCGGCCTCGCCAACCAGGTAACGGCCTAGTTCGATGACGATCTCGGCCTGGGGCAGTACTGGCTGGTATTTCTCCAGTAACAAATTCAGATTGTCTGCCACCGGCGTCAGGTCGAGTCTCTTCTCTCCCGGAAAATAGGGAATACCGAAACCACCACCGATGTTCAGCCACTTGATCGGGGCGGGGGCGGATTCGGCCAGGCGACTGGCCAGTTCAAAAGTATTGGTTTGCGCTTCGATCAGCGCCTCGGAGCGCAGGTTCTGCGATCCGCTGAAGATATGGAACCCCCTGAAGTCGAGTTCCAGTTGTCCGGCCCGTCGCAGTACATCCGGTACCTGTTCAGCATCGATGCCAAAGGGTTTTGGACCACCGCTCATTTTCATGCCCGAGGTCTTGAGTTCAAAGTCGGGATTTACCCGGACAGAGACCCGGGGGCGAACGGAAAGGGCATTACCGATGCGAGCGATACGTTCCATCTCACCGGCCGATTCCATGTTGATAATGACGCCGGCGGCTACTGCGGGCGTTAACTCTTTATCCGTTTTGCCGGGACCCGCAAAACTGATATTTTCCGGATTGATGCCCGTATCCAGTGCGGTCTGCATCTCCCCCAGAGAGGCCACATCCAGGCCATCAGTCAGACCGGACAGGTGCTGTACGACCGCCGGCATGGAGTTGGCCTTGATGGCGTAGTGCAGGTGAATGGCTTCGGGAAGCGTGGCTCGCAGTGCAGAAACCCGTTCGGTGAGGAGTTTGCGGTCATAGGCGTAGAACGGCGTCTGTCCGACCCGTGCGGCCAGCCTTGACAGGGGCATGCCACCGACCTGGAGTTCATTACCTGTTACCGGGAATTGCACCATCTCCTCGTGCCTGGGGGTAGGTTTCATTTCGATGCACTCTCCTGAAACAGCTCACGATACTGTTGGGCAAGGGATTTTCTGTCGATTTTACCGTTCTGATTTCTCGGCAGGCTTTCCCGGATCAACACCGCCTGGGGCACCATGAAATTGGGTAGCGCCTTGCGGCATTGCTGGAGTATGGTCTCTTCGGTTTCATCGCCAACACCGGTCACCAGCAGCAGGATTGCCTGACCCAGCGTGGGATGGGGTATCCCCAGCGCGGCTGCCTCGCTGACCAGTTTTGACCCATAGATCACCTCTTCCACTTCCGTGGGGCTGACGCGATAGCCTGACGTCTTAATCATCTCGTCCTTGCGACTGATGAAGTAAAGATATCCCTCTTCATCCTTTTTCACCTGGTCTCCCGACCAGACGGCGATCTCGGTGAGTGGTATTTCGCTCAACTGGCCTGGACAGGGTTTGAAACGTTCGGCGGTCTTTTCCGGATCATTCCAGTAGCCCATGGCAACCAGTGCACCCCGATGAACCAACTCCCCGGGTTCTCCCGGTGCACACTCGGAACCATCTTCCCGGACCACCAGGATTTCCGCATTAGGTATGGCTTTACCCATGGATTCCGGGCGGATCTCCACCTGATCCGGTGGCAGGTAGGTGGAGCGGAAGGCCTCGGTCAGCCCATACATCAGATAGATGTCGGTCTGCGGGAGCGATTGCTTCAGCTTCTGGGTTGTGGCCTTGGGCATGGCCCCACCCGAATTGGTGATATAGCGAAGCGACTTGACTGCGGCCTCGGGCCATTCCAGCTGGGCCAGTTGATTCCACAGCGGTGGCACTGCGGCCAGCCCGGTAATGCCGTACCGTTCCACAGCACGGATAACATCGCGCGGTAGCAGGTAGTCCATCAGCACCACCGATGCGCCGACACTAAAGGCAGTGGTCATCTGGCTGAAGCCATAGTCAAAGCTGAAGGGCAGGACTGCCAGCAGTCTATCCTCGGCCCGATTGACCAGGTATTCGGCGACACTTTCCGCGCCTGCCACCATATTGCGATGGGAGAGTACCACGCCCTTCGGATTACCGGTGCTGCCGGAGGTATAGAGTATGGCCGCCATATCGGTATCAATACGGCGATGAACCGGCGGCAGCTCGCCCTGCACCGACGGAAATGCCTCGTCCCAGTGCATGATGTTCAGTGTCTTGATCGATGGGCGCTTGGCCTGCAGGTTACCGGTTACCACGATACTGCGCAGATCGTGACACTCGGGCAGGATTTCCGCCAGCTGGTTCAGGCGGTCAACCGAGGTGATCAGTACACGGACGTTACAATCCTTGAGGATGTAGGCGACCTGCTGGGGTTTCAGCAGGGGATTGATCGGCACGAACACACCGCCGGCACGGGCTGCGGCGAACAACCCGAACACGGTCTCGGGTTGTTTGGGAAGATAGACCGCCACCCGTTCAGACGGGGCCAGATCCAGTGACAGGAGACCGGCGGCAACGTTGTGTACCTGCGACCGGAGGGAGGCGTAACTGAACTCCTCCTTTTTATGAATCAATGCTATCCGTTCCGGTGAGTTATCGGCAGCGGTATCGATTAGCTGATGAAGTAGTCCTGACATCCCGGTCTCTCTAACCCCTTGATCTGAATGGTAATCTTATGTCTTTGATCCCATTGTTCTATGATTTAATGGTTATTGTAATGTCTTGGCCTGGACAATAATAGTTGTCAGCACTACAGGGCTGCTTTACAGGTATGTTACCCTCTTTAAAAATCGCTCACGGAAGACAAGGTGCTATTTAATTCCTACCAGTTTATTTTCCTGTTCCTACCGCTGACGCTGCTGGTATTCCTGTTTTTGTCCAGGAGAAATCAGGAGTACTCCATACTCTGGCTGGTGATCGCCTCCCTGTTCTTTTACGGCTGGTGGAACCCTGCCTATCTCGCTTTGATTATTCTATCAATGCTGCTGAATTACCTCTTTGGCAGGCTTCTGGGTGCACAGCACAACCACACGCTGAACCGGCGCAGGTGGCTGCTCGGGTTGGGTGTATCACTCAATCTTGCGACCCTGGCTTACTACAAGTATGCAGGCTTTTTTGTCCAGAACATCAATGCGATAGCTGGTACAGATTTTAACCTTGAGAGCATTATCCTGCCCCTTGCCATCTCATTCTTCACGTTCCAGCAGATCGCCTATCTGGTGGATGCCTACCGGGGAATCACCCGGGAATACCGATTCATTCACTATGCCCTGTTCGTGACTTTTTTCCCCCAGCTGATCGCCGGGCCGATTGTCCATCACAAGGAGATGTTGCCCCAGTTTCTGAAGAGTCCCTCGTCCAGAAAGGTCGTGGAGAATATTTCCATAGGAATAACCATCTTTGCCATCGGTCTGTTCAAGAAGACCGTATTGGCCGATAACGCGGCACTCTACGCCAGTCCGGTGTTTTCTGCGGCTGATGCCGGTGGGGAACTCTCTTTTCTGGTCGCCTGGGGTGGTGCACTGGCATACACCATGCAGCTCTACTTCGACTTCTCCGGCTATTCGGATATGGCCATTGGTGCCGCCAGGATGTTTGGAATCAAGTTGCCGCTCAATTTTCATTCGCCTTACAAGGCGACCAGTATTGTGGAGTTCTGGCGACGCTGGCACATGACCCTGTCCCGTTTTCTACGGGATTACCTGTATATCCCCCTGGGTGGCAACAAGCGGGGACCATTCAATCGGTACAGAAATCTTTTTCTGACCATGTTGTTGGGCGGTCTGTGGCATGGTGCCGGCTGGACGTTTGTCGCCTGGGGAGCGCTGCATGGTTTCTATCTGATCGTGAATCACGCCTGGCACAGGGGGAGGGCGGCGCTATTCGGTGACAATCGGGTCGCTTCCCCGGTTGGCAAACTGGCTGGCTGGTTGCTCACCTTCGTTGCCGTCATTGTTGGCTGGGTCTTCTTCAGGGCGACCAGTTTTTCGTCGGCTCTTACCATCCTGGAAGGGATGGCGGGTTTAAATGGTGTGGAACTGCCCAATGCTATTGTCGCCCGGCTTGGCGGGGTGGGCGAGCAACTGCGAGCCTGGGGAATGGGAACCTATCTGGGTGGTGGTAGCCAGTTCATGTGGACCTGGCTCTGGGTGGGCCTGCTGACGCTGGCGGCGATACTGTTTCCCAATACCCAGCAGATTATGTCCCGATTCGAACCGGCGTTAACACCCTATAAACATCCGGAATCGGCAGCCCATTCTCTTCCAACCCTGCTACCCTTCAAGTGGCGTCCCACCGGAGCCTGGGCGGTCATGACGGGACTGATTGCGACCCTGGGTGTGCTGGCCCTGACCTCCGTTTCAGAATTCCTCTACTTTCAGTTTTGAACATGACAAACAAAACACATTCGGGTTATCTGAAGCGCTTTTCCATCTCGTTTCTGCTACTGGTGCTGGGTTTCGGATGTTTGAACTTTATTCTCGATCCCTACGCGCTGTTCGGGACGCCCCGCATCGAAGGCGTCTCTCAACTCAAGCCCGCTGCGGCAACCCGTCTGCGCTTGAGCAAACCCTACCAGGTGAGGCGCTACGGGCCTAAGACGGTTATCGCCGGCAATTCGAGGCCGGAGATGGGGCTGAACCCGGGGCATCAGTGCTGGCCGGATGCGGTGAAGCCCATCTACAACCTTGGGCTGCCCGGGATCGGTGTCTACAGGCAGGCGCGATCCATACAGCATGCGATCTACGATAGGGATGTGGTGCTGATTTTATGGGGGCTCGATTTTTCCGACTTCCTTTCAACCCGGGGCAAGCGACCGGTTACGGTCCAATGGCCGCCAGCAGCGCAGACCTACGAATCCGACCTGGTGGTGGCTGCCAATGGGCTGGAGAATAAATACTACAGGTTCAATTCGCTGAAAACCTACCTTGAGACGCTGATTTCGCTGGATACGACCGTTGATTCCCTCAAGACGGTCCTGCAACAGGGCAACCGGTTGAGTTCCAATCGTCTGGAGAACGGCTTCAATCCGGCAAAGGATTATGTGTCGATTATTCGTAATGAAGGTCAGCGGGTGCTGTTTCAGCAGAAGATGGCAGAGATTCAGAAACGTTTTTCACGACCCAGTCAATCGGTCGATGCGGAAAACGGGGGGAACACACGGCAGTTCAGAAGTCTTGAATATCTGTTAGAGGGGGTTGATGGGCGAAAAACCCAGGTGTATCTGTTTATTAATCCCTACCATATCGATTATCTTTCGGCGATCTATAACAATGGCCTGTGGGAGCAGTTCGAGCAGTGGAAACTGCGCTTGCTGGAGATTGCCGATTCTCACCAGGTTCCGTTATGGGATTTCTCCCTGATCACCCGGTATAACTCAGAGCCGGCACCGGCCTCAGACGTGGCAGCGGATGGACTGAAATGGTTCTGGGAGCCGGCTCACTATAAGCAGGAGGTGGGTGATCTGATGCTGGCCAGTATGGTGCCGGGATGGTGTGAGCAAATGCCCGAAGAACCGGTTGGGATAAAGCTGAAACCGGATAATATTGATGAAGTTCTGAAGAACGAAAGAGCAAAGATTGATAATATAGCCGGGAAAGTGAAATGATGCGCTGACTGACGGTTCCCCCTTAAAAAAGTACCGGGTCAATCAGTTGTTAATCTGTATTGTTTGAACCAAGGATGTAAATAGCATAATGGATCGTACTGTTTTTGCATATGGATCGGGCCGTTCCGGCACCACACTACTGGCTAAACTGATTGACTCTTCCCGCTCGGTTATTTACCGGCATGAGCCGGACAAGACATCGCCAAATAGCGATATCCCGTTTCTTCCTGAACCTGAACAGTATCAGCAGTATGCCGATGCCTCCCGCCGCTATCTGAGCCAATTGCGCAATGATCGATCCGCATTCGTAAACGGGAAAAAGCCCCAGTTTGAAAAAGCGTTCAGGCGACCGGCCGGCACACTGTTACGGAGATGCCTTATTCCTGCGATCACGCTTGCGGAGAAAGCCGGTCTGAATTTACCGATTCCGGACCTGGCGAAGGATGATAACTACACAACGGTAATCAAGTCTGTCAATTCCCTGGGTAGGGTGCCCATGTTTGCGCAGGCCATGCCCGAGATGAAATTTATCCATATTGTCCGGCATCCAGGTGCCATTATTGCCTCTCAGCTTCGGGGTATTGAACAGAATAAAATGGGTCAGGAGCTGTTTATAAACTCTGTCTCTAACATGTCCAATGCGAAGAGTTTTTCCATTGATATCGAATCGATTTCTAATGCCACTTTTGAAGAGCAGAGTGCCTATATCTGGATGGTGCAAAACGACAAGAGTTATCGGGAACTGTTGGGCAACCCGAACTATATGCTGATTTCATACGAGGATCTGTGTGTGAATATGGCCGACAGGGTGGAGGCCCTTTGTCAGTTCATGGGTATCCCTTTCGATAGCCAGATGCGCCATTTCATTACCATGCTTTCCAGAACAGATGGGGAGTCAGGTTATTTCTCGGTCATGAAGAATCCGCTGGCAAATATTGATAAGTGGGAGACGACCATCGATTCAGACACCCGGGATAAAATACTGGGTATCATCGAGCAATCTGAGATAGGACGGTTTGTTATTGATAAATACCAGTTGGCCAAACAATCAATTACGGATAAGCAAGGTTAAAATCAAACCCAGTTTGAAACTGGATTTGATTGCTATTTTGTCAACAGGCTGTCATATACGTTCAGGTAACGCTCTACCATGGCGGTTATGCTGAAATGCTCCTCGACCCGCTGACGCGCCGCTACCCCGCGGGTTTTCAGTAGTTCGGTGTGTTGCAGGTATTGCGCCAGAGCCCTGGCCAGAGCGGGACTATCGGCAGGCGGTATCAGGGTTCCTGTTACCCCGTCCACCACCAGTTCCGGATTGCCCCCCACAGCGGTTGCTATCACGGGCAATCCGCATGACATGGCTTCCAGCAGGGTATTGGATATCCCTTCCGCCAGAGAGGGCAGTACAAACAGGTCCATCGCCGGGAGCAGGGTATTGACATCATTTCGGGCGCCCGGTGCCCAGACAAGTTCGGCATAGCCCGCCTCGGCCAATCGCTCCAGAACCGGTGCACGCAATGGGCCATCTCCAATCATCACCAGTCGGGCAACGCTTTTCAGGTCCGGATTATTTTTCAGCAGCAGGATAAAGCCTTCCGCCAGGTTCATCTGGTCTTTTACTGACTGAAAACGTCCAACGGTACCGATGATAATTGAACGATCATCGGCAAAGTCTGCGGCGGCCGGCAACTGTGGCTTTTCCCTTTCGGGTGGTTTGAATCTGTCCGTGTCCACGCCGTTATAGATCTGGCTGATGCGGGAGGCATTAACGCCGATCTTCAGTATAAGATAGCGCTCCAGATCCTGGGAGAGTGGTATATAGCGATCAACCAGTGGTCGGTGCAGGCGGCGTAAGAGTTGCAGTTTTTTATTGCTGCCGTCCAGATCATCAATATCCCGACCGTGTTCGCCATGAACCCGGTATCTTATCCCCGCCATAAACGCCGGCAACAGGGCATCCAGCCCGGAAAGGTTGCGGGAATGGAGAATGCTTGGTTTTAATTCCCGGAACAGTTTGAACAGGCGCCACTTGGCACCAGGATCTCTCCCCGGTTTCTTATGGATGGCAATAACCGGTACATCATCCCGTTGCAGTCGATCCTTAAAATCTGAAAAATCATCCATGCAGATGATGGCGTGCCGGTATCGTTCTTCCGGTATGCGATTGATCAGGTTAATCAGGCCATTCTCCAGTCCACCTATCCAGAGGTGGTGGATGACGTGTGCAATCAGAGGAGCGGGTGGTGCCATAGAACCCTGTTAATTCGGTGATTTATTGCTGTACAAAGTGGAAAATAAGTCGTGACAGTGAAATGTCAGTTTCCCGACCCTGAACAGTTGGGATCGATTCAGCCGTTTACCGATTTGTTTACGTGGGAGGGAGCAAAAATTTGCTTGCTGGTTAAATAACCGATGATCTCTTCTACGCATTCGTTGACGTTTTGTACGCTGGTATCAACGACGATCTCTGGATTTTCTGGTTCCTCATACGGTGAAGAGATACCGGTATAGCCCTTGATCAATCCCGCGCGCGCTTTTTTGTAAAGTCCCTTTGGATCTCGCGTCTCGCAGACTTCGAGCGGACACTTGACATGAATCTCGATGAAATCCCCTTCATCGACCAGTTCACGTGCCCGTTGCCGATCGGCCCGGAAAGGGGAGATGAAGGCACATAAGGCGATCACTCCGGCATCAATGAAGAGCTTTGAAACCTCGCCAATGCGCCGGATATTTTCATTCCGGTCGGCGTCGGAGAAGCCCAGGTCACCGCAGAGCCCATGCCTGACATTGTCACCATCGAGCACATAGGTCTTTGCCCCCAGTTGGTGGAGGCTCTCTTCCAGGGCATGCGCAATGGTCGATTTGCCCGCGCCGGACAGTCCGGTAAACCAGAGAATGACACTTTTGTGGCCGTTGTTCTGCGCTCGTCTGTCACGGGTAACGGTGGGGCGGTGCCAGACCAGGTTATTTTCCATCGAGTGCTTTCCTTGTGTGTTGTCCAATACAGTGATACCGATATGCGATGTTGTTGGGCATTTACATAATGGCCTATTATGCCGGGCAAACGTCGCTGATTGGCAGAGTTTACCCTGAATAGCGATCCGGTTTTAGTCGAATTGTAAAAACTTCGCGGTATGGCCTCATTCAATTGAGACCATGATCCGTTTATGCTTATACCTGATAGGAAATTAAGGGGTATTATCCATGAGATTTCATGCCTGGGCTATTTATGCGGCAGCGCTGTTGGGGCTGTTTTGCCACAGAGCTGTCGGTGCAGAGCTGGCCGATATCATCGACCAGGTTCGGCCCAGCATTGTCGCCGTGGGCACGGTTATGCCGTTGCGTCGTCCCTCGGCACAATTTATGGGCACCGGCTTTGTGGTGGCCGACGGGAACCGGGTGGTGACTAATCATCATGTGTTGCCGGATGAGATCGATCACTCGAAACGGGAGACACTGGCCGTATTCAGTGGTCGGGGCAGCCAGGCTAAAGTTCATCCTGCCAGGATCATAAAGACCGATCCTGATCACGACCTGGTATTGCTGGAGATCAGTAACGGGCCGCTGCCGGCGATGTCTCTGGCGCCTGCGACCCAGGTCCGGGAGGGGGAGGCAGTAGCTTTTACCGGCTTTCCTATCGGCATGGTGCTGGGCCTCTATCCGGTTACCCATCGCGGAATTGTCTCCGCAATAACGCCCATTGTCATTCCGTCGAATAACTCCAAAAGCCTGACTGCCAAGCAGATTCAGCGCATGCGCAACCGCTTCCCGGTGTATCAGCTGGATGGTACCGCCTATCCGGGAAACAGTGGCAGCCCGGTGTATGACGCCCGGTCGGGCAAGGTTGTCGGGGTGTTGAACAGTGTCTTCGTCAAGGATACCAAGGAGACCCTGCTGGAGCGGCCCTCCGGTATCAGTTATGCGATCCCGGCCAAGTATGTCCATGAGTTGCTGAAACAGTGAACCAAACGGCTGTACGACTGGCCTGAACTACCAGCTGAGCCGGATTCCGCCTGTTGAGCCTGTTTCTAACGGTATGGTGACCAGCCCGGCATCGTTGGCTGTATGGCGGGTTTCCCTGCCGTTCAGCGTCATGCTGACCGGGGTACCTGGCGGAATCCCAAGCAGGTATAGGGTTTCATCCCCGGGCTTTTTGGTGAATGACACCGGGTCTGCCAACTGCCCGTCGGCGAAAAGCACCAGATTACCCAGGCTGCGTGTGCCATAGAGAGCGTTCGCCCCGGTATCGAGTCGCTCTGGGTTGATTGCACGGAAATCCGTCAGGCTGGGTGTCAGGACGGTCAGGAAATGATCTTCCAGGCGTGGCTGGGCGGGTTGGATCTCGACTCGCCAGCGGGCATCTTCAAACCAGGGTTTTTGATTGACGCCCGCCACCATGTTCTGGCCATCCAGTGCGGAATCATCACCATCGGTTTCCACGTAGTACTGGTAGTCCGGCCCGCCAATCAGACGGGTAGTGGCCTGCCGGGGATAGATGCTGTCCACGCGCAGCCTGCCGGGGCCATTGGCGATCAGGAACTGTCGGGAACTGCTCTGCAGGATGCCATTCGACGGACTCCCTTTTAACACCCTGGTGTTACTCAACTGAGGGCGATTGATCGTGTGTAACAGCCACTTTTTGGGGTAATCGGGCTCGGTGGTGACCACTTTATCGTGGATGATCAACTGATCCTCATCGACCAGATAAAGCAACTCACGTGTCACCCTGGCGACTTTTCCGTCCTGCCCGTTCTCGTCATATCGGGTATTGTTGTAAGCGGGCGTGAGATCGGCCGCGATATAGTGATACCGGCTGCCGTTGCCATCATAGGCCAGCAATTGTCCCCCTTCCAGGTGCAGGCCGTTGTTGAGCTGCTCCGTCCATTGGGCGGTACTGCGGATGGCACTGCCGGTCGGCAGCGTGATGCGTTGTCCTCCACCGGCTACGTTTTCTTTAAAGAACCGGTTGGGTTTGACCGCTTCGCCGGGACGCACCACAAGCAGGGAATTCTTGGCCACGGTTCGCAGGGCATAATTGAGCCGGTGGTCACTGAAAAATCCGCCATAAGTGCCACTGTTGCTGGCCAGTGGCGCCCCTTTGAACAGGGTGAAATGACCGGCATCGTAGTGACCGTGATGGGTAAAGCTAGCGCCCGCCCGGAAGCTGATAAAAGTATCCTGTGGTAACCAGCCGGATCGGAAATAGGCCATGTTCATGGCATTTTTTCCAAACAGTGCGGCACCGGGTAAATAGTTCCTGGCGAAACCCAGGGTTTTCTTGGCCTGTTGTGGTAACGGGGTAATGGCAGGGTCGTTGAACAGAAGAAAACCCCAGCGATAGCCCTGGTAGTAACTGGCATAACCATAGAGTTCGCCCAGATAGCGGGAGTAGGCGGCCAGTGCGGGATCCCCCGTTGCCTGGGTGATCAGGTCGATCACCCGCCGTGTTTCATCTTTCAGATCGACCCGGGGGCCCTCATCGCCCAGACCCTGGGCCCGGTTGTCCGGCCGGGTATTGTATATCTGCCAGTATCCGATGCGCCTGAGGGCCTCTGTGACCTGTTCCCGGTTGGGCAGGGATTCCAGTCCATTCAGGTAGGCGTTGGTGGCAAGCGCCAGTAGAAACCCACGATTGTTTATCCAGTAGTTATAGCCCTCGGGCCAGGCCTCGGTGAGGGCTGCCGCTTTAAGGGTTTCCAGGAAATGGGCTTGGGCCTGGGTTATCAGGTTCAGGTCGTCAGGGTTGGCCGGATCCAGTACCACGGCCGCCAGCCAGGCGATGGAGGAGAGCGTGGCCCGACCATGCCAGAGCGACAACTCATTCCCCTCCAGCAACAGCAGGGCGTGCCTGAGTGCACTACGGATTCTCGCCTCGATCTGCTGACGATCGGCCTGTTTCAGCCCGGGATAGAGACGAATAAAGTCGTAGGCAAAGGCGTATTGCCAGACATTTCCGTAGTTTTCGTTATTTCTAGCCACCTGCATATAGCCGCTTTTCAGCCCATGGATAATTTTCTCGGCCGTAGCGGATTGCCCGGTACTTAACCAGCAGGCAGTCAGTCCGGGCAGACTGTTACTGGAACAGGGGCGATAGTGTTTCCGGTCATAGCTGCTGTAAAGGGCGAGGCGCTGCGCTATCAGTTCTGGCACACCCTGTCCCGGCCAGTCGGCGAGCGCCGGCAGGAGAATTCTGGGATGGGCTTGTCGCACACGCCCGACCAGCCTGTGTTCGCTGTGGTAGCTGTCCGGCATGATCGCCTGTACCAGGTAACCATCCCGTTGGCCCAGTTTGTCCAGCAGGCGTAAGGCCAGTTGCCTGCTGCCCATACCGGTGTAGTGGGTGGCTCCCAGGATGCCCAGGGTCAGCAGCAGGGTGGCCAGGACAAGGGTTGAAGCCTGATAAACCGGTGGGAGGCGCCGGAATCGCCCCAACCACCTGTTTGCGATTCCGGATGGAGAGGCTTCCGGCGACGGGAGCGGAAGTGCGGTGGCGCGGCTGGCCAGCAATATCCAGGTCGACAGAAACAGCAGCAGGGTCAGCCGGGGCTCATCCAGGATACTGTCAAATAGTCCCACCACCAGCAAACCGGTGAGCGCCGGGAGATAGAGCAGGGGGAAACTGTCCCTGTGTCGTAGTCGTTTGAACGAAATCAGCAGGGTGCAGATTATTAGCAGGGTGAAAATGAAAAGGCCGGTCCAGCCCCCCTCGAAAAAGGTATCCACCCAGATGTTCTTGATATGCCAGCCAAGATGGTTACCGGAATAGAAAAACCAGTGATCCAGGCCCTGATCAAAAGTGCTGTTTTTCAGCAACTGTTTACCACTGGGTGTGATGATTTGTACATCATCAATATCCACCCCCTGGGTGAGGCCCCGGTTAAGAATGGATATCTGCACCGGGCGGGAGCCGTACCAATGTTTCACCCCTAGATTTTTGACGCTGAATGTTTTGTTGAAATTGATCCATTGACTGCTATCGGAACCGGTATTGATACCCATCCAACGGCAGGTTTTATAGGACTGATAGATCAGCCGTTCACAGATCTCGACCAGCAACCGGGTGGCCTGGTCACTTCTCGGACGCAGGCTGATGGATAGGCGATAGGGCCCCGGTTCAGCCACCTGAAATCGTTGGGTCAGGAACAGGTCGCCACTGTCATTACTCCTGTCCATGCGCAGAAAACTGTTGTTCTCCTCTCTGGCATGCAACAGGGTCGGGGGCAGGTCATCCCCGGGATGGGACCAGTAATAACTGCGGGGAAAGGCACCGCGACCCATGCCAAACAGTGTGCTCTCCGTGTCATCAGCCATCATGTTGATGGCCGAGTTCCAGTGCTGGAACCGCCCGGCCAGGTCGCTGCTGACCGTGCTGAAGCGGTGTTTGATGAATTCACCGCTGATAAAGGGGGTGGCGATGATCAGCGCCAGCGCCACTATTCCCAGCAGATACCAGCTCTTGCCCGGCTGGGTGGTTGTGGTCTGGCGACCGATCAGCATCCAGGCGGCCAATCCGGTCAGAATAGCCGCAATGACCGCGGCGTAATCGGCTCGGCTGAAGGTGACCGCGAGTCCATAGAGCGCAAACAACAACAGGCAGAATCCGGCCAGGTGGATCAGCCGATGTCGCCAGAGCAGGAACAGGGCGCCAATAAAGGGTAATGAGAAGATCAGGTGAGCATCCAGCGGCGCGCCACCGGTGGTCATGCCGGAGAACAGGCCGGTCACACGATAGGGCTTGGAAAAGTTGAGAATGCCGGAAAACAGCGCTCGTTCCCAGAGAATGGCCAACAGATCGGTCAGCAGGCCGCCGATCACTCCGCCAATGAACAGCTTGACTACCGGATTTCCCCGGTTAATGGCCTGTCCCAGCAACGGCAATAACAGCAGTGCCCAGAGAAACCCCTTGGCCAGTCTCAGGCTGTTGTAGTGGCTGTAATAACTGGTGAAGGCGTTGGCATCAATGGGCTGGAGGGGGAACAGGCCCTTCAGGGTGGTGTACGACTGCCAGATCAGCAACAGCAGTATCAGCAGCCAGCGTTTCCGACCGAACTGCAGGGGGGTAACCCAGGCCTCACGTCGCATCAGGCCGGCGGCTACCGTAATCAGTACCAGCAGGTCAAATTCACCAAAGAAGATCCGCCCGCTGGCTGGTGTCAGGTCGAGTACGGGCAGCAGGGCAGGCAGGACAATCATCCAGAGCCAGGGGTAGCGCCAGAGCAGCAGCAGATAGAGGGTGAAGCCGGTCGCCAGCCAGTTAATTGCGACAGGAAAATCCAGCAGTGTGGCGATAACAATGGCAAGTATCCCGATGGCGAGCAGGCGCTGTATCAGCACCAGCGGCAAAGGGGCCGATTGTGTCTGGCTGCTCAACGGCCCGGACATGGTTGATACTTGTTCTGTCTGTGCCAGCCCCAACCCGGATATCCGTCATTACCGAATTCTGAAAATGCTGGTCTGTTTTCCGCTTTAATTGCTTCCATTCACTTAGGCTGCCTGAGATTATTCCGCAAGTCACCCGGGGTGGATGACTCAGCGCTGGTGGGTAGGCATGTTATATTCAATCCTGTGCCAATTGGTCCAGGTCGATACATGTTACCAGTATGACAATATGAAAAAGAATAAAATCTCTCTCCTGATGGTTTGCTCCGCCAATATCTGTCGCTCTCCCATGGCCGAGGGTTTGATGAAGCGAGAGCTGATTCTGCGCGGACTGGATCGTCTGATCGAGGTCGATTCCGCCGGTACCCATGTGTTCAAGCCCGGTCACCGTCCTGATAAGCGTGCCCAGCAGGTGGCTGGTAAAGACGGTATCAACATCAAGAAGTTGAAGGCCAGAATGATCAGGGATGATGACTTTCAGCGATTCGATTACATTCTGGCCATGGATGCGGAAAATCTGCGGGATCTGGAGTCTAACTGTCCCGAATCGTATCGGGATAGGCTATCTTTAATTATGGCATTTGCCCCCCAGAACGATATACACGAAATCCCCGATCCCTATTTTGGCAATATACTGGGTTTTGAGCGGGTACAGGCGTTGCTGGAAATGGCGTGCAGGGGACTTATGGAGCATATAATCACCCGGCATGGTTTGGCGCCATGAGCGATTTATGTCTTATTTTATGGGTAAGCTAATCCCCCATCCGGTTTCCGGTATTGCCGCCTACAGATGCTTGGGGCATGATGGGTCATCGGTCTGGTGACATAATCAATGACCTGTTGGTTCAGGATCTTTTGCTTTGCAAACACAGGACTATTAAAGCGCTTTATCAATTCTCCTGATATCCAGGTAGTGGGCAGCGATTTGTCCAGCATGCTAAGTTGAACAGATAGGAAGTTTAATGAATAAGATTCTTGGTGGTGTGTTTTCTCTCTCCCTTTTACTCCTTGTTGCTGGTTGCGGGTCCCCCATTGACGATCAGCAGCATGTGGAAAATGCCAAACAGTTTTTGAAAAACGGCGACCAGAAATCTGCTCTCATTGAACTCAAAAGTGCACTCCAGCAAAACCCGGACAACGGGGCTGCACGAAGCTACCTGGGGCAGTTGTACCTGAAAGCCGGTAATTTCGGTGCGGCGGAAAAAGAGCTGAAAAAGGCCAAGGAGCTGGGTGCCGATGACAACGAAGTACTTCCCAGTCTGAGCCAGGCGCAACTGCAGTTGAGAGAAATTGATGATGTATTGGCGATTGATACCAGTCAGCTCACTCCGCTAGCCATGGGCCAGGTGCTTGCGGCCAAAGGCATTGCCTATTTGGCCCGGGGAGAGAACAGTGAGGCCACAGAACTGACTGAAAAGGCTTTAACTATGGCCGCCGATTCCCCCTATGTGCGGGTTGCCAGGGCAAGTGCCTACCTGCGGGGAGGGGATGCTGTTGCGCAGGCCCGGGAACAGCTCGACAAGGCCTTTGAGATTGACAATAACTATCCTGCTGCCTGGAGTCTGCTGGGCGATCTGGAAGTTAAAGAGAAACGACTCGAACAGGCGCGGGATGCCTATACCAAATCGATTTCGTTGCAGCCAACCAATCTGTCTGATCGTAATAAACGGGTCACTGTCAGCATTTTGCTTAATGACCTTAAAAAGGCGCAATACGACCTGGATATTCTGAAGAAAAAGCTGCCGGGCAACCCGGGAGTCGCTTTTTCGCAAGGTCTGGTCTACCTGGCAACCCATAAACTGGAAGATGCCAAATCGGCGTTTGATCTGGCGTTGTTGGATCAGGAGCGTTACCCGCTGTCCCTGTTCTACCTGGCTTATGTGAACTATCAGCAGGGCAATATGGCGCAGGCCGAAACCCATGCTGAACGCTACTTCACAATAAATCCTGACTACCTGCCAAATAGAAAATTACTGGCAGAAATCAAGTACGCCAAGAAGGAGTACGACCATGCCGAGGCGCTGCTCAATCCTGTCTTAAAAGATAATGAGAAGGATGAAGGGGTACTGAATATCCTGGCTAAAACACAACTCATGCAGGGCAAGACTGCAGAGGGGATTGCACTTTTGAACAATCTCGTGGAGCAGTATCCGGATTCGGTGGACGCGAGAATACGCCTGGGTGCCGGTTTGATATTGAGTGGCGATGAAGAAGCCGGATTCAAAGAGCTGGATATCGCCAGTAAACAGAATGATGGCAATTTCCGGGCCGATACGTTTCGGGTTCTTAGCTACCTCAGGCTGAAGCAGATCGATCAGGCCCATAAAGCGATCACCGATTTTAAGGCACGAGCGCCGGATAGTGAGATCCCTTACAACCTGAGTGGCATGATCTACCTGGCTGAAAGAGACTATAAAGCCGCGCGAACAGCCCTGGAGCAGTCCTGGAAGATCAAACCGGGTAATACCGATGCGGGCCATAATTTATCCGCACTCATGATTATGGATGGTGATTATTCGGCGGCCAGGGGGTATCTGGATGAGGTGATGGCGGCGCATCCGGATAATCTGGAAACCCTGCTCAAGCTGGCAGAACTGGATGGCGTGGAAGGTAAATCCGAGCAACAGGTGCGTAAGCTGGAAAAAGCGATCCGATTGTATCCGGCAGCCGTTAAACCCCGCATATTGCTGGCGAATCATTTTATCCGTATTGGCAAACCAGGACAGGTGGCCGGGCTGATAGAGACGCTTGATCTGGAGACAAAAAAACAGGTGCCGGTGATGACCGTTATCGCCAATCAGAAACTGGCGCAGCAAGAGTACGAGGCAGCGAAGCTGGATGCGCAGAAGATTATCGAACAGGATCCAGAGGCGGCCAATGGTTATTTTCTGCTGGCTCAGGCCCTCGGTGGTTTGGGACAAACCGACCAGGCCGAGAGTGCGCTGTTGAAGGCGCTGGATAAGGATGAGCAGTTTCTGGCTGCCCGTATTGCATTGCTCAGAATCCTGGCCAAAAAACAGGATATTCCCGCCATTGAGCGGGAACTGGGCATTCTGAAAACCACAGCGGCTGATAATGAAGAGGTGATTAGGGTTGAATTCGCCCTGGAGGAGCTGAAGGGGAACCAATCGAAAGCCCTGCTGCTGGCAGAACGGCTGTTTAAGGCCTATCCCACTACAGAAAACATGCTGGCCCTATCGAGGCAGAGACTGAGGGTGGGTGACAACGAGGGGGCGTTGAAGCTGCAGGAAGCATGGGCAGAAAAAAACAGTGATAACTTTACCGCAAACCTGATCTTAGCCGAGACCTACATCCAGCTAAAGAAACATGATCTCTCTGCTAAGTACTATAAAAAGGCACTGGAACTTTCGCCTGACAATGTGCTGGTGTTGAACAACCTGGCCTGGTCACTGAAAGAGAGCGATCCTGAACAGGCTCTGGTATATGCCCAGAAGGCCAATGACCTCAAACCGGGTACCGTGACACTCATGGATACGCTCGCCATGGTCTATCTGGCAAATCAGGATCTGGATAAGGCTACTCGAACCATGAAAGAGGTGCGGTATCTTGATCCCGAAAACAGGACCCTGCGCCTGCACGAGGCAAAAATAAATGCCGCGGCAGGCAATAGGGCGTCGGCGATTAAGACTCTCCAAGGGCTGCTGGGTGAAAAAGGGGACTTCTCTGAAAAGTCGGAAGCAGAGGCACTACTGAAATCCCTTCAAAAGGGCTGAGAGAGAGTCTGTTTTAAGGATGAAAAGGCTCCCTTAGTTGGCCCTGAAATCGGACGACTCGCTGCCGGCAAGGATGCGCGAGCAGAGTCCCCGACAAAGATTCATCAATACCTTGTTGGCCAGCTGTCCTTCATGTTTTAACAGACGCGACAGGCCCTTTTCATCCAGGGATAGGACCTTCACATCTTCGGTGGCTGCAATTATGCTGGCGGTCCTGGGGACACCCAGGAAAAAGGCGATTTCACCAATCACTTCACCCGGCGACACCATGGCAATCATCTGGCCATTCTTTTCCACCGCCACGTGGCCTGATAACAGGATGAACATGGTTTTGGCCGAGTTGTCCTTCTCGATAATGTGATTTCCCTTTTTACAGGCAATAATGTGGCTTTTCTGGATCAGACGCTCGATCTCTTCCTCTTCCAGAAAATCAAATAGAGTCGGCGTGGTATTGAAAGCAAACTGCTTTTCCGGGGATAGGGATTTTATTTCCGCAAGGAATTGTCCCGTATTCGAAACAGTCAGGCTATGCACATTGGCCTTGTCATCAATAATCCGGGTAAGTGCCTCGGTGGCTGTACAGTAGGCCAGATCTTCGGGTTTCGTCAGCATAGCAAAAGGGGAACCAATCTGTTTAAGGTGCTCGAAATCGCCGACAATTAATGCCATTGGTATAACCAGGCCAATTCCGGGATAGGTATAGGGAGTGGTGAACGGCCTGAACCCCAGTTTCAGGTAGGAGTTGAGATGATGGGGTTCACAATCCAGCAGTACAATTTCCGCCCTGTGTTGCAGAACGAAATTCATAACTTCCCTGTACATCCGCAGGGTGACATTACTGCCGCGATGATTTTCGGTCACCATCAACCGCTCGACGATACAGATCTGGTCCTGTCGTAACACTCCCAGGAAGGGGTTAATACTGTAGGCTTCGATCAGCGAGTCGGGGAAGGGGACATCACCACCCCAAAAGAGTCTCAGGGTGCCGATAGGCTCACCATTTTGGATGGCAATTACAGCACGGGCGAAATCGTCATACTCGTCCCGTAACTCTTCATTTTCATGGTCGCCCTTATCTTTGAGCCGTCCCATGCTCTTTACATAGATCTGGTAGCGTAGTTTAAAGGAAGCCCGATTGTCCTCTTCCGTTAACGCAAATCTGACACCATCCTGCATATCGCCTCCCCAAAACACACCACAACACTATGATATTGAGATATTCCGGCAACTATTCTTCAATGAATATGGAACATATTGCCGGGTGATCCGTGGTGGTTTAAAAAACGTCCAACCAATAACAATATAATACCATTCAAGTCATCCATCTATCGAACCCTGAATAAATAATGCCTGTACAGTGTACGAATCGGCAAATAGATACCAGACCCTGGATATGACACCCGTCATTAAAAAACAGTGTGGGCATCGATTGATCCCAACCTGATAGTTATTATAGAAAATAGATTCACAAATGACGCCATAATTAACCCATCGATAGAAGGGTAATGGTGTGGTCCGGAGATGCCGCCGTTGAGGTTATGTTCATGGGTATCGACGTCGGAATAGAAATGGATTTAGGCAGATAATCTGTGATCTGCCGTTCTGTCTCACCTGCTGTATCTTAAGGGTAAGATTGTGCAGTCATATGCGCCATAAAACTTAGAAACAGGATCTGAAGCCATGTTAAAAGAGGATATGCTGAAATTGCTGACTGCCGGAATTATGGCGCCTTCGGCTGACAACATGCAGCCCTGGAAATTCCGTATAGGAGATGATTCACTGGAACTCTTCCTGGATCAGGAACAGATGGGGCATTTTTTCGATCCGGCACAGGTGGCCACCGCGATAGGTTGTGGTGCACTGATTGAAAATATTGATCACTATGCCCGGCATATGGGGCTCCAGATGCGTGTGGATCTTCAGGGGGAAGGGGAGCCAAAACCGGTTGCTACCATGAGCTTTTCACCCATGAAGGAAAGACCCCATGAGCATGATCTCTCCACAGAGGTCTATTCCCGATGTACGGACCGGGGACTGTATGACAGACGAAAAACCCTGGGCGCGGGTGTAAAGACAGCACTACAGGATTCAGTTAATCAAACTGAAAACTTTACACTGACCTTTTACGACAACTCGGAGCAGCGCAAAAAAATCATAAAAACGGTTTATGGCGCCGATACCACCCGCTTCAGCCATGAAAAAGTCCATGAGGATTTCTACCATGTCCTGCGATTTGGTGAGGATGCTGACAGGACCCGGGAGGGTCTGGCCCAATCCACGCTGGGGATAGAGTTCTTTTTTATTCCCGTACTGAAAGCGCTCCGGTCATGGAAAGTGACCCGTTTCCTCAATAAATCGGTAGGGTTACATCATATGATGGCGTTGCGTGGTGTCTGGTTACCGATGGTGTACTCATCCAGCCTGGTATCTATCACACTCAACGGGCCCGCCGATTACCTGTTATCTGGGCGGGTAATGGAGCGGTTCTGGCTGCAGGCGACTGCCGCGGGGTTGAGTGTCCAGCCCCTGGGCGCTTTCCCGCTGTTTCTGGCGCGAGTCAAAACCTTAGGCGGCGAGGGATTCAGCGATGCTGAAATTGCCAAGTTGAATAACCTGGAGCAGCTTTTCGCCAGTGCTACCCCAGGTTATCAAGTCGGCAGAGATCAGTTGGTGATGCTGTTTCGACTCGGGTTTGCCAAGCGGCCGCCGAATCGATCCCTACGTAGGCCCGTAGACTCCTTTCTGATCTAGCTGTTCTTACTTTACAAACCCAGTAGCCGTTTCGCGACACCAAACTTGAGTTTCTGGACCGGATTTCTGTTACCCATCAGGAGAGTGCCCTTTTTGAGCTTGTTCAGGCGTGCGTCGTAGCAGGTATAGTGGGGGATCGGCTTTAACTCTTCCGGATGCAGGATGGCCAATATGGCTTGCGTGATAACCATGCCGGTCGCCAGTTTGCAACCACTCGCGATACTTGGCGCCTTGCGCTGGCTCAGATCAACCGAGTCCGGATCCACATACTTGAGATGGAAGCCGGCCGGTGCACAACCCAGGGACATTTTTAACACCTGATGTTCAAGTGATGCGTTGTAGTCGATATCAAAATAGTCATCAAAGGACATGCCTTCGGAGGTATACACCAACATTCCGACACCAAATCCAAGCGGTACGCCGAAAATTGCCGGGATATTCCGTTCCCTGCAGGCGTTAATAATCATCCGGTGAGTCTGGATTTCGAAGAATTCGACCGCATCGATAAAAACATCAACACCCTCCAGAAAAGCATCAATATTGGACTCGTTGATTCCGTCCGGATAGGTTTCTATCTGGCTGTCCGGGTTGATATCCAGCGCCAGGTCCCGCATCACCGTCATTTTGGGTTTGCCGACCGATGAGAGGGTGGCGCCATACTGGCGATTAAAATTACCCACTTCAAACTCATCGAAATCGGAAATCTTGAAGTTTCCAATGCCCGCCCTGGCCAGGGTTATCAGATAGTCTCCACCCACGCCGCCCATGCCAGCGATGGCCACGGTAGAATTTTTGAGCCGTTCCTGCTCCTGGGTGGAGGTAATGCCGTTGTTTCTGGAAAAGGCCAGGTCGTAATCAAAATTACTCATTTTTGTTCTGTCCATTGATTCGGGTTAATCAGTTTTATCCGGGGCTCACTACGGGGTTTCAGCCAGCTTTTTCGATACGTATGACCGGGTGTCCTGTAGTTCTACGTTTAAAAGCGTGGAGAGTTCAGTCATATCAGGTGTGAATTCATACTGGCCAAGCAGAGCCAGAATACTCATCATGTTTGCCCCGGCCGGTGAGTGTCTGCGCATAATAAATTCAAGCAGTTTTAATAGCCATACGGGTAAAGGCAGTTTTAACACTTTTTTATCCAGTATCTCTCCATAACTATCAGCCACTTCCCGCCAGGAGAGCGCCTGGGGTCCACCCAGGTCAATTATCTTGTTGATAACGGCCGGTTGGCTGACGGCCCTTACCATGCAATGCGCCACATCTTCAATGCAGATAAAGGATTGGCGTGTGCGGCCATTTCCAGGAACCAGTGCTACGCCATATTTTTCCAGGATGCCATTGGTCAGTGACGACCAGAGGCGGGAAAGCCAGTAGCCACGCAGCAGGGTGGGGTGACCAATCCCCTTCATGACCGCATTACTTCCCATCACCGCGTAGTAAATATCCATAAAGGCAGCGCCGCGGAAAATGGTGTAGGGGATACCCGAATCAACAATCATCTGTTCGACCTGGCGTTTTATTACAAACTCGGGGATCTGATCGTCGAACGGGGAGGGGAAGGCGGATATATATATAAGGTGTTGAATCTGATGCGCCTGACAGGCACGGATGATGTTCTTGTAATAAAGCAGATCGTCTACACCAAATGAGTCCCCCTTGCGGGGTACAATGGAACTGGCGGTCGCAATCACATGGGATATCCCCAGGCTGCAGGCCTGGTCAACGCTCTCTAAATTACTCAGGTCACCTACGTGGGTGGTTATGTCACTTATATCAGGCAGGTTCAGCCGGGATGGGGAGCGGACGAAGGCTGTGGTATGCAGTTGCTCTATGGCTGCTTGGTGCAGTATGGCGTTACCCAGTTGGCCAGTGGCGCCGATAACCAGCAGGTGCGGATGTTTGGCTTCCATAGATTTTGAACCCTGTTCTCCCTGGTAGCTGAACTTTAATGTCTGGTTGAACTGCACACAATACGAATATATCACCAATATGATGATTTTATTGGGAATTGCCTGGATCTTTTGAATTGTCAGCTTATTTTACAGGCTTCCATTGCTTAGGTGACTATTACTCAACTCGGGATGGTTTCAGCATTGGCTTCAAGGGCATAACTCAGTGGATTTGTTGGGTAAATACAGGGGGGATTTTGTTCGTCAGGCTTACTTTTCCCAGATTGGGATGTAATCTGTGATCTGCGTCACAAGACTTACCGGGAACAACAGTAAATGAATTGGGGTATTACGCCTGTCGATATTTTTTACACAAATCCTTGATAGAAAAGGGGCAGGGAGATGTGAAAAATAATAAATATAATATAATCAATAGGATATAAAACATGGCACGGTTGATGCTTTCTTCTAGGCACACGGAACATATATTCACCATTAGGAATGAGATGATGAAAAAAACACTACTTGCACTAAGCTTGATAGGACTGACCGGCTCTGCTGTAGCATCGCCGTTCTATGTCGATGGCGGCACGAACTGGAATGGAGATCTGGCTGCTTCTTCTGACAAGGTGTGTGACACCTGCACATCTTCAAAGAATGAGATCACCTACATTTACCAGTCGAACTCCACCACCATTGATAGCAATGGTTCTGGCGCGCTGGACGCCGGTGACACCATAATCACCGACGGTGGTGTGGCGGTTGGCAATATCACAAACAACGTAGTCACCGGTTTTAATCCGAGTGAAGTATTCGGCACGGCCAATGATAACGGCTACGGCGACAACTGGCTGTTGACCTTTGGTTTTACCGGCCTGACCGGGCAGGTGGTTGAGTATACCCCAGGCGTCTCCCTGGAACTGGCCTATGGACCGGGCGGTAGCTTCGATCTCTACTACACCGAAGATGGCACCACCCTGTACAATTTCATGGATATCCAAGTGACCGGCGCTGTTACCGGTAGTGGCGGTACCCTGTTGGCCGGTGTGGTCGATTTCGCTAACGCTGACGTGTTGACTGATGGCGATCCCACCAATGACTGGATGTTGAACCTGTTCCACTCTGACGGCGCAACCTGCGGCGGCCAGAGCGGTTACTACGACATCTGGAGCACTTGTGACGGTACCGGTTTGCCGCTGCTGCAAATCACCTTCCTGGCTGACTTCAATACCAATGCTAGCAGTATTCAGGTAGTTGATAATGGCGCAGCCGGCGCAACCTTGGTGGGTAACCACGATGGTAGTGCCGTATTCAATGTGCCTGAGCCCAGCACGCTGGCACTGTTCGGTGGCACTCTGCTGCTGTTAGGTGCAAGCGCACGTCGCAAAAAAGCATAAGATAAACAGTTGGTGCAAGAGTTGAACGGGCCCTTTTAAAGGGCCCGTTTTTTATTACCTGAACAACAACACAAATTCCGAAAACAGTTTTTTGTCAAAATGGCCTGACATCTGATTCTGCATCAATTTCAGGGCATCAAAAGGCTTCATTGCCTGTTTGTAGGACCGCTCAGCGGTCAGCGCATCAAACACATCGGCAATACAGCAGATCCGTGCATAGCGATGAATCTCCTTATCCTTCAGTCGCTTAGGATAGCCGCTTCCATCATAAAATTCGTGATGTTGCATGACAATATAGCGACACTCATCGCTAAGCGCATTGGCCTGTTTGAGTATTTTATAACCCTGAAACGGGTGAATGCGCATGTGAGCCATCTCGGCATCAGTCAGCTTTCCCGGTTTATTGATAACATTCGGGTCGACCATAACTTTTCCCAGGTCATGCAGAAAAAATCCGGCCCCCAGCTCATGCAGATCATGTCCATCGGAACGACGATAAAGCGCTTTGGCCAGTAACAGTGCCGTAATACCAACGTTTACAGAATGGGTGTAGGTGTAGAAGTCGTGGGAGGTTATGCGTAACAAATTGCTTGATGTCTCATCATCCGAGAGCACCAGATCGGTAATAGAGGCTATCACTTTCTTGCTGGTGTGGATGTTTTCCGCGGACGGACTCTCAAACAGTCGCTCGAGCATGGTTCGTGAGTGCCGATAAACCACTTGAGCTTTCATCTCAGAAGCCATGCTTCCATCATTCAAAGCTTCCAGTAGTTCGGTGGGCGCGAGGGTCTCCGGATTCCAGCGTTCAGGTGCCGGCTGATCCCTGGGGTCGACGACCAGCGATTTCTCTTCAGGTGTTAATTGGTCTGCCTCAACATCACTCCGGTCAAAATCCACCAAGATGTGCGGTAACTTACACTGCCGAATCTTATCAATTTGATCCTGGCTCTTTATTTTAAATGCGATTTTAAATGCGTTTTTGACAAAAGGGTGTTGACTCCATGAGAGTGGCAACTCCACGTACATCCCGATAGCCAATTGTCTTGGAGCGATTTTCTGACGCATTGGTGATCCTGTTGTTTGATATTATTTACCGGGCAAACAATGAATTGTGTTCATTGTGGGCTGTATGTACTGCCCTCCATATGCCCCTCTCGTACCACTGAATAGATTCGCTGTTTAGTTGGAGTAATCATGACGATTTTACACGGGAGAACCATAAGGGTATTCCCGAGTTGAAGTCTATAGTATTCGGCGCTCGAGTTTAATTAAAAAACAGCCTCACAGGTGTAAAACTATCCTGTTGCTCAAGCCGAAGAGTGGGGGGCATTCGAATTGGCTAACCCGATCAAATAATCGAGCGCATTCATAGGGGGGTATCTACTGGCTCCCTATTGGAAGGGCAGATCATACCGCCATCAACAGTCGATGAAATTAACTGCCAGCCCGCCTCGGGCGGTCTCCTTATACTTGGTTTTCATGTCCCGGCCGGTTTCGCGCATGGTTCTGATTACTTTGTCCAGTGAGATGAAGTGACTGCCGTCCCCATACAGGGCCATACGGGAGGCGTTGATCGACTTGATCGACGCCATCGCATTTCGCTCAATACAGGGTACCTGAACCAGGCCCCCGACAGGGTCGCAGGTCAATCCCAGATTATGTTCCATACCTATTTCGGCGGCATTTTCAACCTGCTGTGGTGTGCCGCCCAGTACCTCGGTGAGTCCGGCCGCCGCCATGGAACAGGCGGAACCCACTTCCCCCTGGCAGCCCACTTCGGCCCCGGAGATTGATGCGTTGATTTTATAGAGTATTCCGATCGCACCGGCCGTTAACAAAAAACGCACTACGCTTTCATCATCGGCTCCGCGGCAAAAGCGGGTGTAATAGTGTAAAACCGCCGGTATGATACCGGCCGCTCCGTTGGTTGGTGCGGTCACTACCCGACCGCCGGCGGCATTCTCTTCATTCACCGCCAAGGCGTAGAGGTTGGTCCAGTCGATAGCATTGAGCGGGGCGGCCCCATACTCGGACCCGGCCTTGAGCTTGCGGTACAACCCCGCGGCCCGGCGTTTCACTTTCATGCCACCGGGCAGTATCCCTTCCGTGTGACAGCCTCGCTCAACCGTTTCCTGCATTACCTGCCAGATTTTAAGTAACTGTGTCCGTATTGCGTCTTCCGATTGCCAGCATTTTTCATTCTCCATCAATAAGGTACTGATGCTGTGGCCGGTTTCCTTGCAAAGGGATAGTAATTCCGAGCCGGTCGTAAAAGGGTAGGGAAGGTCTGCTGATTCCTGCGGCAGTTTGTCATTCTTGATTTCGTATTCATCCAGAATGAATCCGCCACCCACTGAGTAATAGACCTTGCTCTCGAGTAACTGGGCATCTGCGCCTAAGGCACTAAAGCGCATCCCGTTGGGGTGTCCGGGTAGATTCTTGCGTTTATGCAGAATCAGATCACTCTCCTCGTAATAGGCGACGGCCTGTTCGCCCAGAATATTCAGTACGCCTTCCCGGCGTATCTGTTCCAGCCTGCCTGGAATCAGGTCAATGTCGGTTGTGTCGGGTTGTTCACCCGAGAGACCGAGCAGTATGGCCTTGTCGCTGCCATGCCCTTTTCCTGTGGCTCCGAGTGAACCAAAAAGCTCTGATTTCAGGCGCCGCGTTTGGGGTAGAAGATCCTTGTTCTTCAGATGGAGAGCAAATCGACGTGCAGCCTTCATGGGTCCAACAGTGTGGGAACTGGAAGGTCCAATGCCGATTTTGAAGAGTTCAAAGATACTGATGGACACGCGAATGCTCCAGAGAGATGCTCATGCGTTTACTATAGTCCAGATGTCACTTCGAGCGTACAAGAATGGCGGTTAATGGCTGCGTACAACAGCAACAGGATAAAACGAGGGGCTGGCCGGGTCAGATTATCAGTTTGCCGATGTCCCGGGTTTCAATCAGATCAATACCACGACTGACCCAGTGTCCGGCCAGTTGTGGATCTGTGATGTCGTAAACCATCCAGATCCAGGGGCCCGACGCCAGTGCGTTTTTTTCAGGTAATTTGGTGTAGTTGCAGATCAGGTACTCAGGCTTCAGTTCTGCTGCCCGGTCTAGGCTGGTGTGATCATAGCGGCGCAATACCCATCCCACCTCGAGATGACTGTTTTCTTTGGCGTAGTTAAGTGCTTCATAGCTGAAAGAAATTAAAACGCACTGTGCGCTGAACCGGTTGAGAATGGGAAGCAGTGATTGCATGACCGGTACCAGACCCCAGTGGTGCAGGCTCTCTTCCTTGATCTCCACCATAACCCGTGCTGTCGGGTAATTGGGCAGATGGGCCAACACCTGGTGGAGCCAGGCGACCGGTTCGGGGGCATGTGCTGTGCCCAGGCGAGCCGGTTCATGAATACTGATCTGCTCCAACTGTTGTTCGGTCATGCGGAATAGGGCGAGTGGGCTATTGGCGGTTCGACGAAAATCAACATCATGGAGCAGAACAAAGCGGCCCGGGGTATGCATTTGAATATCAAATTCCACCCACATCGCGCCCAGTTCCAAAGCGGCTTGAATGCCGCGCCAGCTATTCTCCGGATATGCCTCCATGTATCCCCGATGTGCAACCAGGCGTGAAGAGAACTCGTTCATCAGGTTGACACTTCACACCGGGAGTCGTTGGTCAGATGTGTGGATTGGATCGGAATGGGGCGACCGTAATAATATCCCTGGGCGTAGTTGATGCCATAGGTACGGAGTAATTGATCTGTCTCTTCGTCCTCCACCATTTCCGCAATGGTTTTGATACCAAACTGATTCGCAATACTGGCAATATGCTCAACCATGATCCTGTCCCGCTGATCGACGGCAATCTGGCGAACAAAACTGCCCTCGATTTTTACATAATCAACTGCCAGGTACTTCAGGTAGAGGAAGGAAGAGAAACCGCTGCCAAAATCGTCCAGGGCGAACTCGATGCCCAGTTCATGGAGTTCGTCAATGAGTCGGCTCAGTTCTGATATTCTTGGTAACGCTTCCCGTTCGGTAATTTCAAATACGATCCTCTGCAGTTGAATCCCCTTTTGCTGTGCAAACGCCACCATCTCACGGATCGCCTGCTCTTTGGCCAGGGTGTGGGAGGCAAGATTGAAAAAGAGCCTGGACTTTTCCGAAGGATGATTGGTTAAGTACTTGATGCCCTGCTTAAATACCTCCATATCCAGCTCGACTGTTAAGCCTAACTCTTCCGCGGCATGTATGAACTCGCTGGCAGTCGTATATTCACCATTATTGTCAATTCTGGCAAAAACTTCGTAGGCGTGCAGGGCACCGCCGGATATCTGGACAATCGGTTGCAGGAAGACTGTTACCCGCTCATCTTCCAGGGCCTGGCGTAGCAGTTCTCCCTTGGTGAATATCTCCATTTCGGCCACTTTTTCGCGCTCTTCCAATACCGCAACACAGTTCTTTCCACTGTGCTTGGCCTTGTACATGGCCACATCCATAGCAATGTTGAGATTCTCCACGCCATCCCCGTTGTCGGGATAACAGACCACGCCAAAACTGGCGCTGACACTGATTTTGCAATCCGGTAACTCCAGTGCCGAATGGGTCAGGATATTTCTTAGTTTCTCTGCCGATGACAAGCCGTGATCAAAGTCTGTCTCGGGTAGGATAATGGCGAACTCGTCTCCGCCAAGTCGTGCGATGACATCACTTTTTCGGGTCTGATTCTTCAGGATCAACGCCAATTTCTGCAGCGCCATATCACCAACCGGATGCCCGTAGGTATCATTGATATGTTTGAAGTTGTCCAGATCGATCATGATGAGGCAAAAGCTGCGTTGATGACGGGTGGCACGGTCAACTTCGTAATCGAGGAACTGTTCGAACTTGCGTCTGTTATAAAGACCGGTCAGGGGGTCTCGTGCAGAAAGTTGTTCCAGTCGGTACTGGAAGTCCTGGAGGGTGACCAGCATGCGGTTGAAGTAACTGGTGAGATGCTGTACTTCCAGAATCCTGCTTTTGTATCTGACCCGTTTCGTCAGGTCGGCATGTTGAGAAATGTCCCCCATAATATCGGTCAAAGCGATTATGGGTTGAATGACAAATGCCTTGAGTTTGAAAAACAGGCCGATGAAAAGTATTGCCAGTAACAGGCTGATATAGCCGAGCATGATATTGATCATCAGGGAGAGGGATACTTTCAGGTTCTCCACCGGGTAGCGAATATCAATAATGCCATTAACGTCACCCGGCCTGGCCTGTTTGTGGCACTGGATGCAGGATTCTTCTGCAATTACCGGGTAGATGAAGCGGATCTCTGACTGGCTGGTTTCTAAAATGTCCAGACCGTTTTTCAGTGCCTGTTGAATAAGAGGATCAGACTCTCTTTGCTTAAGCTGACCGGCGATGTCACCAAATTCATTAATTACCGGCTGCCCCCGGTAGGAGGTGATGTTAATGTTTGGTACTGCCTGGTTCAGACGCTCAATAGTCGCCTGAATCGCCTGCTTGTCCCATCCATCACTCATGACGGAATAGAGGCTTTGAAAAATGAGCTGCGCCGTCTGCCGGGCGTCCTCCCGTGACAAATCGTTGATAGCCTTCTGCTTGATGTTTGATGAAATAAGAAAGATTGCAATGAGGGAAAAAACCAGATATCCCACTGATAACAGCAGGATAAAGTTCAAAAGCGGCACTCCCTGGACACTCTTTTTTAAATTCTTCGGCATCTTCCCATTCGCCTTATTGGTACGACTTTACAGATCGCCACTTTCCGCAGAGAGGAGAGCAGGGCAGTGATAAAAAATAGTTTAGATCGGTCGGTTAACGCAGGCTGCTAATAATGCGTTAAAAAATAACGATATACCAGTCACGTTTGCGCCCTGTTCAATGGAATCCGCGATCCAGAGTACAAAAAGATTTGTTATCCATAATAAAAAACAACAAGAACAATAAGATATACGAATCAATAAATGCCTGTAAAAGGCAATAACCATACGATTCAGGTGGTGTAATTTACCTGATCCAAGGTACAATCTTCATAATTACTTACAAGATTACTAGGTTATTACGGAGCGTATAACAATGAGTGTAGAGATCCCCCAGCGTGATGGTGACGGCTATCTGGTCGATATGAATACCTGGACCCCTGAGATCGGCAAGGCAATGGCCGATGCCGATGGTGTGGTGTTGGATGATGAAAAATGGGAGCAGATATTGAAAGCTCGGGAGTATTATGAAGAGCATGCTGTGGTCCCGCCAATCCGAAAGTTTGCCAAATATCTGGGTGCACCATCCAAAGAGATGTTTAATCTCTGGTTAACCGGTCCCATGAAGCCTATCACCAAATATGGCGGCCTGCCCAAACCGACAGGTTGTGTATAATCAAACACCTGCGGTACATTTGATAGGGTGTTTCTAATAAGGATTAAGGCTCAATGAAGTATCCGGAAACAGGTAAAAAAGCCCCCGGATTCACACTGCTTGATCAGCATGAGAAAGAGGTCAGCCTGGCGGATTACTTGGGAAAGAATGTGGTTATCTACTTCTATCCCAAGGCGTCCACGCCAGGCTGTACCGTGCAGGCGTGTGGTATTCGTGACTACAAAAAAGTTTTTAGCGATCTGAATACGGTGGTTCTCGGGATCAGTCCCGATTCACCCCGGCGGTTGACCAATTTCACGGAGAAACAGGATCTTAATTTCACCCTGCTTTCCGATGAGGATCATGCCGTTGCCGAGGCGTACGGCGTCTGGGGAGAGAAAAAGTTCATGGGCAGGGTATTTGATGGCATCCATCGAACCACCTTTATCGTCGATGCCGATGGCATACTGCGACACGTCATGGCAAAAGTGAAAACCAAGACGCATCATGAGGATGTAGCGGACTATATCCGGAATAACCTGGTTTAGGTCTGAGCGTTGTTTCTAGCCGGCGCTTGATTCTGAAATCAGGGGAGATGTGTACCGGGAGAGCGCCGGGCTCTGTTTGTGCCGATTCTTTCGGATCCGAATAAAAACGAAGATAAGTCCATTTCATGAGTAACCTGAAAATATACCTGTACGCCAACTGCAGCACTTGTCAGAAGGCCAAGAAATATCTCAATGAACATCATATCGAGTTCCAGGAGATCCCTATCCGTGAACAGCCGCCTTCCGTAGCGGAGTTGGCTGCTATGCTCGACGCCTATGACGGCAAGTATGCCCGGTTGTTCAACTCATCCGGACAGGACTATCGGCAGGGTGGTTACAAGGAAAAGCTGAAGTCGATGGGTGTGGATCAGATGCTGGCGGAGCTGGCCGCGAACGGGAACCTGATCAAACGGCCCTTCGTTATTTCCGATTCAATTAAACTTATCGGATTCAAGCAGGAAGAGTGGGATAAGGCCTTTCTGAACGACTGATCAATTCATAACCGGTCGCTATTCACTTGAGCGACAATGGGCGTCTATATGCCCGATTTCCCCCATTAATTTTCTGGAAGAGCAACAACCATGAAACAGTACTGGCTGATGAAAAGTGAACCGGATGCCTATTCAATCGATGACCTGGAGCGAGATGGGACCGAGCACTGGGACGGCATCAGGAATTATCAGGCCCGTAACTTCATGATGCGGGATATGAAACCGGGTGATGAGGTGCTGTTTTACCATTCCAGCTGCAAGGTGCCCGGTGTTGTCGGATTGGCCCGTGTCTGTAAAGAGGCGTATCCCGATTTCACTGCCTGGAATCCAGACTCAAAATATTACGATCCAAAATCAACCCCGGAGAAGCCCCGCTGGTTTATGGTGGATGTGGCGTTTGTGAAAAAATTTCCCGAAGTGGTTTCCCTGAGCCAACTCAGGGAGGTTCCCAGCCTGCAGGGAATGCGATTGCTCCAGAAGGGAAACCGGCTCTCCATCATGCCGGTTGAAAAAAGCGAGTTTCAGACCATCTGTAAACTCGCTGGAATCTAGCTGTATTGAAGAGATGCGGGCTTTGCCCACGTTAGCACAGGTTTTTACCGGGCTGACGCCAACAGATCCTTCAGCAGATAATTGCTGTAGGCATTAAGTACGCGCTGCTGTGCAGGGGTTCGGGGTGTATTGGCCTGGGCCATTTTGCGCTTGTGCCAGTCCGATATACCACGGGGAAGCGGGGCTTTGGCGTTCCTCATGTCAGTAGTCCTTTTACTAATTTCCAATTATGTGACCTGCTTCATAGTATACATGCTGGAAGACCAAATGCATAGATTGTCAATCCGCGTAAGCCGCTAATTATCCAATAAAATCAAGGTTATTTACAATTCTCAGGGGATCCCAGTTTGCCGTGGCCCAGGCCCAGAATTGGCTGATGCTTGCCGGCTGTTCCGGTGGTTCAGGTTGATTCAGGAATCGCATGGCAGCCATTAGCGACGCAACTCTATCGGTGGTGTTGATCGGGTCAGAGCCCAGGCGTTTGCTCAGTTTTCTACCACTCGGGTCCCTGGCCAGGGGCAGGTGCTTATAGTTGGGCGCGGGACAATCGAGTAACGCCTGTAAATAGATCTGCCGGGGGGTGGATATCAGCAAGTCGGCTCCACGTACCACGTCGGTGATGCCCTGGAAGGCATCGTCCACGACCACCGCGAGTTGATAGGCAAACAGTCCATCGGCGCGCCTGATCACAAAATCACCGATCTCCCGGGCGATATTCTGGCTGATAGACCCCCATATCGCATCGGAAAAAACCACGGGACGGTCGTTGGTGATCAGACGTAATGCGTATCGCTCCCTGATTTCGCCACCCTTGGTGGGTGGGCGTGTTCTGCAGGTGCCCGGATAGACCACCCCTTCGGCGCCCGCTACACCCAGGGCCTGTACTTCACTGCGACTGCAAAAACACCTATAGATGAGGCCATCTTTCTGCAGTTGCTCGATGGCCGCCCTGTAATCCTCGGTGCGGTCGCTTTGATAAAGCACCGGTTCATCCCACTCAAAGCCGAACGATTCAAGTGTCCTGAGAATATCATCCGCGGCGCCCGGCACCTCCCGGGGAGGATCGATATTCTCCATTCTGATCAGCCACTTTCCCCTGTGCTTTCTGGCGTCAAGGTAACTGCCCAAAGCCGCTATCAATGAACCAAAATGGAGAGGACCTGAAGGTGAGGGGGCAAAGCGTCCGCGATAGCTCATAGGTATCTATTTAATACGCGAATGTGCAAAAAAGCCGGCTAGAAAGCCGGCTTTAAGTTTAACACGCATAAATCTGATGGCTTCAGCTCATCTGTTTTTCTCGGATTTCATCCAGGGTTTTGCAGTCGATACAGAGCGATGCGGTAGGGCGTGCCTCCAAGCGACGAATGCCGATCTCCACACCACAAGCAACGCAATAACCGTAATCATGGCTGTCAATAAGATTCAGCGTCTCATCGATCTTTTTAATCAGCTTCCGCTCACGGTCGCGGGTGCGCAACTCCAGACTGAACTCCGATTCCTGAGTCGCCCGGTCGTTGGGATCTGGAAAGTTGGCGGCATCATCCTTCATGTGATGGACGGTCCGGTCGACTTCTTCCATCAATTCCTGCTTCCATGCCTTCAGGATGGCCCGGAAATGCTCTTCCTGCGCCTCATTCATGTACTCCTCGCCTTTCTTTACTTTATAAGGCTTGAAGCCGAAAGGGCCGGCAAGGTCATTCTCTGGCTTTTTCTTTGCGGTCATTCAATGACTCCTGGAAAACCACGCTAACGAAGTCGGCTATGATAACCAGAATCTTCCGGTTCGGGCAACAGTTGTCAGATACCCCTGTTATTGATCTGTGTTGCTGGTTGGCCAGTCAGGTAGAATGGGGCTTTTACCAACCGGGTTTCCTGTTTGTCAGAGAAAGAAAATAATCAATTAAAAGAGTATGTTATGAGTAGTCTAGCTGCACTGATATGGGATGTTGACGGTACCTTGGCGGATACCGAACGGGATGGTCATCGGGTCGCCTTTAATAACGCCTTTTCCCAGGCCGGCCTGGCATGGCACTGGGATGTGGATCTGTATGGTCAATTGCTGCAAGTAACCGGTGGAAAGGAGCGCATCCGCTACTATCTGGAGCAGTTCAACCCGGACTGGGAACGCCCCTCCGATCTGGACAGGTTTATTGCTGAACTGCATCGTCGCAAGAGCGAAATCTTTGTTTCGCTGATGGAACAGGGGCGGATTCCGCCGCGAAATGGTGTGATCAGGTTGATTGATGAGGCGGCAGCAGCCGGTTTACGGCTGGCAATCGCCACCACCACTACACCGGCCAATGTGGATGCACTCCTGAAACAGTTCTTTGGCGGTGCTGATAAGCATCCATTTGAAGTCATTGCTGCCGGAGATGTGGTCCCGGCAAAAAAACCGGCACCTGATATCTACCGCTGGGCGCTGGAGCAAATGAACCTGCCGCCAGACGCTTGCGTGGCAATCGAGGATTCCCGCAATGGCCTTCAGTCAGCCAGGTCGGCCGGGATTTCCACCGTGGTTATTACTGTGAACGGATACACCGCGGACGAGGATTTCAGCGGAGCCAGCTTGATCGTGGATCAGCTGGGAGATCCGCAAGACCCGGCCCGGCGACTGGGCGGCGCCATCGACCCTGTGGATAGGGTTGATGTGGGTTTGTTGCGCAGACTACATGCGGTATCCTGACCCGGTTGCCCCATCGCACAGGCAAGACCCTTTACCCTATCTGCACCCTTAATACAGAGTACCCGTCGGATGATAGCTGATCGAATGGCGTCAATACGCCCCTTTTATGTTATGGAGTTGTTGGCGCGAGCCAGAGAGTTGGAACAGAGTGGCCGCTCTATTGTTCACATGGAGGTGGGCGAACCGGATTTTGACACCCCCAGGCCGATCGTCGAGGCCGGTATACGGGCGCTGGAACAGGGATTTACCCACTACACCGCGGCAGTGGGTATACCCGAACTGCGGGCCGCTATCGCGGCGGATTACGAGCGTCGATACGGTGTTGAACTGGATCCGGCCCGGGTACTGATTACTCCAGGCTCATCAGGTGCCCTGCAACTGGTCATGAGTATCCTGGTGAATCCCGGAGAAGCCGTGATGATGGCCGATCCCGGTTATCCCTGTAATCGCCATTTTGTCCAGTTGGTCTCCGGTCAGCCTGTGACTGTACCGGTTGGACCCGAATCCGGCTACCAATTGACGGCGGAGATCATTGAGCGCGAGTGGACAGACAACATGCGCGCGGTGATGGTCGCTTCCCCCTCCAATCCCACCGGTACCCTGATCAAGCGTGACGAGCTGGAGAAGATATACCAGGTCGTCAAACAGCGGGGTGGTGCGCTGATTGTGGACGAGATCTACCAGGGACTGGTCTATGGCGCCGAACCCTTTACCGGGCTTGAGGTTACTGATGATCTGTTCATCATCAATAGTTTCTCCAAATACTACGGCATGACCGGCTGGCGCCTTGGCTGGATGATTGCTCCGGAAGATCACATTGGCGCGGCGGACCGGCTGGCACAGAATATTTTCCTGTCAGCGCCAACCCCGGCCCAGTACGCTGCCCTGGCGGCTTTTGAAGAAGAGACCCAGCGCATCGTCGAGCAGCGGTGTGCGGCTTTTAAGGAGCGCCGGGACTATTTGCTGCCCGCACTGCGGGGTCTGGGATTTAAGATTCCCGTAGAACCTGAGGGGGCTTTTTACCTGTATGCCAACTGCAAACAGATAACCGCAGACAGCTTCGCCTTTGCCCATGAGTTGCTGGAGTCGGAAGGGGTGGCCATCACACCGGGTAAGGATTTTGGCGATAACTTGCCAGAACAGCATGTCCGATTTGCCTACACCACCTCCATGGAGAAACTGGCCGAAGGGGTGGCGCGCCTCGCCCGGTTTATCCAGCGCTGATCGGTAATTAGGCCCGGGGAAACCAGGAGGGGGGGGTGCCGGCCTCAGGCAACCCCTGATTCATGCGCCATTTGCCCCGCAGTCAGGGCATGCCCGTGCGCTACCAGAGTTCGGCTCAGGCGTTGGAGCGGGCAACCCCTGTTGCAGCGTGGTCGATGGGGCTTTTGTCACACCATAACCGGGTGGCACCAATCACCGCCGCCGGCATGGCGGCAAAGTTCAGTATCGGGATCATCATCAGCAGCGTAACCCCACCACCAAAAGCGAGTGCCGCCAGCCGGGTTTGCTTCAACCGGCCATGTTGCTCCTTGAACTCCAGGCCATGGTTTCCCATTGGATAGTCGCCATATTCGATGGCCAGAAACCAGGCGCTGAACAGCAGCCAGAGAAAGGGGGCCAGCAGGTTGATCCCCGGAATAATAAACAGCAGCAACAGGGGAATTGCGCGCAGCAGGAAATAGCCCAGTTTTCTCAATTCTGACCGCACGGTCGGCACAATCAGTTGGGCGATAGTTTGGCGGCTCTCCGGCGGTTTCCTGCCTGTCAGCATCTCCTCCACCCGGGCGGATAACTGGCTGTTGAAAGGGGCTGCAATCAGATTAGCCACGCTGGTGAAGGTATAAAAGGTAATCAACAGCACGCTCAGGGCTAACAGCGGCCACAATAACCAACGCAAGAAGCTGAGCCAGCCTGATTCCGGCAGAAAGGTGTTCAGCAGGCCCTCAAACTGGCTGTATCCGATCCAGCCGATAACCACAAATACGACTATGTTGATCGCTATGGGGGCCAGCAGATAGCGCCTGAGACCGGGCAGCATCAACATCTGCAGCCCCTTGAGCAGGTGAGTGATACCACTGAATGGATTGGGTCGTGTGTTGTTGGATAAGGCCATTGGTTTTGATTTGTTAGTTAGAATATCCCGTTATTCTAACCGATTGGGGCGTCGAGATCAGGGGAGAACTGCAGGGCCCGCCAGTTCCCTATGGGGGGCAGGGTGCCATCCGCCGCTACGGCGGCGCACCATCCCGGCTGCGGCTCAAAACTGATACAGGGGAGGGCATTGCATGCGGCAGTGGGGGAGAAAACACCCGCGCCCACGGCTTTCACCCGTGCTTCCAGGGCGGTCCAGTGTTGAAAGAATGCCTGTTGAAAGTCCGCTTCATTAAGTGGCTCAATCTGTTGCCATAATTCCGGTACAAACACTTTTCTGGCAATTCCGCGCAGGTTTTTCCGTTGGCCTGACGGCTCCAGGTCCACGCCCACTGGCAGATTGTTGCCGATTATCAGCAACGCCAGCTTCCCGGCATGGCTCAGATTAAACTGAATGTCGCTGTGGGGTGGCTGAAGGTAAGGTTTTCCCTTGTTACCGTAACTGAAAGCAATCCGCTCAGGGGGGGTATGGGTGTAGCCGGAGAGTATGTGCCGCAAAGCGCCGCGGGCATTGCCAAAACAGATCCGGGCATCCTGGCGCCGCAACTGGGCGCGACGTTGCTGTTCATCGCTACTGAGCAGGGGAGAGAGGTCCAGTCCGGGACTCAACAGATCAATTTTCCAGAGGTGGATTTCACCCTGGGCCGGTGGCGTTGGCAGTGTTGCCGGTATGCGCCATTGATCGATTTTCAGAATATCACGCAAGCAGGCTGCCCGAAGTTGAGGATTGATACCCGGTTAGGTCTCGCTTCGTGATATTCTTTCACGATCAATTATCAGAGTCACATCTAAATTATCAGGGGTCTGTCAATGAATCTTGAGCTGGTCAGCTTTGCCATCTGTCCGTTCGTCCAGCGTGCGGTTATTGCGCTGAAAGAGAAACAGGTGGATTTCAAAATCACCTATATCGATCCGGAAGATCCCCCCGAGTGGTTCAAGGAAATATCGCCCTTTGGCAAGGTGCCGCTGCTCAGGATTGATCAGGAGGTGTTGTTCGAGTCTGCGGTAATCAATGAGTATCTTGATGAAGTTTATCCACCCAGGCTGCATCCGGCAGATCCACTGGTACGGGCCAAACACCGGGGCTGGATCGAGTTCGGTTCAAATCTGCTCTTTGAACAGTTCAGGTTAATGACGGCCAAGGATGAGGATGGTGTCCAGCAACAGTGTGAAGCGCTGGGTGGCCTGTTCGCCCGCCTGGCCAATGAAGTCAGTGACGGACCCTATTTTATGGGGGATCAGTTCACTCTGCTGGATGCGGCCTATGCACCCTTCTTTACCCGCTATGAAATCCTGAAGCAGTATCACGATGCATTGGAGGATCTGATGCCCTCCCGTCTCGCCCACTGGGGTCAGGCCTTGCTGGCTAGGGAATCGGTTAAAACATCGGTGGTGGATGACTTTGAACAGAAATTTGTGGATTTCGGGAAGAGCAAAGGCTCATTCATCCTGACCACGGCATAATCCGCTCCATGGCCAGCGGTGCACGAAGCATAGTCCGGTTACCTGTTCCGGACGGCCCTGTCGTACAGCTACCCGATCTGCCACCACTGTTGCAGCGCATCTACGTGCAGCGTGGTGTGACCGGTCCTGAGCAACTGAACTACAGCCTGGCGGCGTTGATACCACCGGCAGAACTGGGCGGTACCGCCGAGGCTGCAGAGCTGATTCATCAGGTGATGGCCGATAAAGGGCGCATCCTGATCGTTGCCGATTTTGATGCGGATGGCGCCACCAGTTGTGCGCTGGCGGTACGTTCACTGGAGGCCATGGGAGCTACCCAGGTGGCCTACATGGTGCCGAATCGTTTTACGGATGGTTATGGATTAACCGCCGAGATCGCCCGCAAGGCGTTGGCCCTTCAGCCGGATCTGGTGATTACGGTGGACAACGGCATCTCGAGTCTGCAGGGCGTTGCGCTGCTGCGGAGCCGGGGGGTCAAGGTGCTGGTCACGGATCACCATCTGGCAGGTGACGAATTGCCGGATGCCAACGTCATTGTGAACCCGAACAGCCCCGATGAATCCTTTCCGAGCAAACACCTGGCCGGGGTCGGGGTGGTGTTTTATGTGATGCTGGCGTTGCGCGCCCGGTTACGGGAGCAGGGCTGGTTTAAGTCCAATGGCCTGACAGAGCCAAAGCTGGCCAATTTTCTGGATCTGGTGGCCCTGGGGACCGTGGCTGATGTGGTTCAGTTGGATTACAACAACCGGATACTGGTTCAGCAGGGGCTGGCGAGAATACGCGCCGGACGCTGCTGCCGGTTGATTCGGGAGATACTGGTCAAGTCAGGCAGGGCATTGGCACGCGTGGCCGCATCAGACCTCGGCTTTGTGGTCGGGCCGCGGCTCAACGCAGCCGGCCGACTGGATGATATGTCGGTTGGAATCGCGGCTTTGCTGAGTGATTCAGATGCCCGGGCGGCAGAGACGGCGGTTCTGCTTGATCGCCTCAATGTGGAGCGCAAACAGATCGAGCAGGAGATGAAGCAGCGGGCGCTGGATCATCTGGAGTCGCTGGAGCTCGGGGAGCAGCTTCCCTTTGGCCTCTGCGTCTACCAGGAAGGCTGGCACCAGGGCGTTATCGGTATTCTGGCGTCCCGTGTCAAAGAGCGATACCAGCGGCCGGTCATTGCTTTTGCCGACGCGGATGAGAAGACGCTTAAGGGGTCGGCCAGATCGATAGAGGGTCTGCATATTCGGGATGCGCTGGCTTCCATAGCAGTGGCCCGGCCGGAACTGCTGAGCAAGTTCGGCGGGCACGCCATGGCGGCGGGGCTCACCTTGGAAAAAAAACATTACCAGGCATTCAGTCGCTGTTTTAATGAGGTGGTTGAAGCCCAACTGAAGGGGCAATCCCTGACCGGCACGTTGCTGTCGGACGGAGGACTTGATGCCTCCGAACTGGACCTGACCATGGCCGAACTGCTGAGCAGGGCCGGCCCCTGGGGGCAGGGGTTCAGGGAGCCGCTGTTTGATGACCGGTTTGAAGTCCTACAGCAGCGTGTTGTGGGTGACGGTCACGCCAAGATGACCCTGCGAAGGGCGGATTGTGCCGACCGCCTGGAGGCTATTGCCTTTAACCAGGCCCATACCTTGCCGGACAAAATCGGGGTGCCGATCCACGCCGCCTACCGGCTTGCTGTGAATGAATTTCGCGGCGCAAGAACATTGCAGTTGATGATCGAATATTTTCAGGTGATTGAATGATGTCTGACGATTACGAACCCGAAGGTTACGAGGAATCCGAAGAACAGGTTTCCCGCAGTGAGATCAAGCGTCAGATGCTGGCGCTCCAGGCGTTGGGTGAGCGACTGCTGAAGCTGAAACCTGCCCAGTGGGAGACGTTTGGCTTCTCGGAAGTGATGATGGACGCTTTGCGGGAGTCACAGCGGATCAAGAGCCACAATGCCATGCGGCGTCACATACGACGACTCGGCAAGTTGCTGAACAAGGAGGATACGGAAAAAGTTGAGGCACTGTTCCAGCGTCTGGATGACCAGGCGATGCAGGATAACCGCCGATTTCACCGTATTGAGCAGTGGCGCGATCGGTTAATCAATGGCGATGACAAAACCCTGTCCGAACTATTGGATATTTGTCCTAATATAGACATACAGCATGTCAGGCAATTAATTCGTAGTAGTAAAAAAGAGCGCGAGTTAACAAAACCACCTGCGGCTCAGCGTAAATTATTCAAATATCTTAAGGAGTTAGATTTAAATTGAAAACTAATTAACGAAAATATTATTGCTAAGTAAATTTGATGACTCTATAAAATATACCCTTTCAAAGCCGGGACAAATCGCTATAATTGGCTTCTGTCCCGTCAGGTGTTCGCTTTCTGACGAATATTCCAAAATTTATATTTAGGCTGAGACAACGAGAGAATCTGTATGACGATAAAAAAACGGCCTGTCTATCTCGACCTCACGCAATTCCGCTTCCCGATCGCCGCCATTATGTCGGTGGGACATCGGGCCAGTGGTGTGCTGATGATTCTGGCCATTCCATTCCTGGCATATACCCTTGATCTCTCGCTCTCCGGACCGGAAGGTTTTGCAGAGGCGAAGGCGATTCTGGATAGTCTGTTTATCAAACTGGTCCTGTTCGTCGTACTCTGGGCGATGCTGCATCATCTGCTGGCGGGTATTCGTTACCTGCTGCTTGATTTCCACATTGGTGTTGAGAAGGAGATAGAGACCAAGTCTGCCCAGGCTGTCATGGTGGCTGCTCCTGTTCTTGCTGTTTTGATCGGGTTAATTCTATGAGTCGTCAAGCATCCGGATTGCGCGCATGGGCGTTGCAAAGAATCAGTGCAGTTTATCTCGGGCTGTACCTTATCTATATGCTCGGTCACCTGAGCTTCAATGCACCTGAGTCCTACGAGGCCTGGCGCGCCTACGTCGCCGATCCCGGTGTCAGTATCGGCATGCTGCTGTTTGTCAGTGCACTGCTAATACACGCCTGGGTGGGTATTCGTGACGTGCTGATCGACTATGTGCATCCCATTATGGCCAGGGTAGGTCTGCTCAGCCTGTTCGCACTTGGCTTCATTGGCTGCGGCCTCTGGTTTGCAAAGGTTGTATTCCTCGCCAGTGTGTCTGCCTGAACACCACATATTAATAAAGGTTTATCATGACGCTAGCCAGAAGACGTTTTGATGCGCTGATTATCGGTGCCGGTGGTGCCGGTCTGAACGCAGCGCTACAGCTTGCCAACGCCAACCTGCGAGTTGCTGTTGTCTCAAAAGTATTCCCGACCCGGTCCCATACGGTGGCCGCTCAGGGTGGTGTGAATGCCGCACTTGCCAATGTCTTTGAGGACAACTGGCACTGGCATATGTTCGATACCGTCAAGGGCTCAGATTATCTGGGCGACCAGGACGCCATCGAGTTCATGTGCCGCGAGGCAATCCCCACTGTCTACGAGCTGGAGCACAACGGTGTGCCGTTCTCCCGACTGGATAACGGCAAAATCTACCAGCGTGCTTTCGGTGGCCAGAGCCAGAATTTCGGCGGAGCCCAGGCAGCACGTACCTGTGCGGCTGCGGACCGTACCGGCCATGCCATTCTGCACACGCTCTACCAACAGAACATCCGGGCCCGTACCCATTTCTTTGACGAGTACTTTGGTATCGACCTGATTCGCGATGAAGAGGGTGCGATTCTGGGTGCGCTGACCCTGGAAATCGAGACCGGCGAACCACTGCTGATCGAGGCCAAGACCACGCTGCTGGCCACCGGTGGTGGTGGGCAGGTGTTCAGAACCACCTCCAATGCCCACATCAACACCGGCGACGGCATGGCCATGGCACTGCGCGCCGGGGTGCCGCTGATGGATATGGAGTTCTTCCAGTTCCATCCCACCGGTATTGCCGGACGCGGTATGCTGATTACTGAAGGCGTGCGTGGTGAAGGCGGTTACCTGATTAACAAGGACGGTGAGCGCTTCATGGAGCGTTATGCACCGAACGCAAAGGATCTGGCCAGCCGTGACGTCGTATCCCGCGCCATTGTCACCGAAGTGAAAGAGGGACGTGGCTGTGGACCCAATGCGGACCATGTGCTGCTGAAAGTGGATCACCTGGGTGAAGACATTATCGCCAAGCGGTTGCCGGGCATTCGTGAGAGTTCCAAGATCTTTGCCGGCGTCGATCCGGCGGTGGAGCCGATTCCGGTATTCCCGACCGCCCACTATATGATGGGTGGTATTCCAACCGATCGACTGGGTCACGTGGTGATTCCGGGCGCGGATGGTTCCGAGCAGATCGTCCCAGGCCTGTTCGCAGCCGGCGAGTGTGCCTGCGTGTCAGTACACGGCGCGAATCGTCTGGGTGGCAACTCCCTGCTGGATATTCTGGTGTTCGGTCGTGCAGCCGGTCAGCAGATTATCAATCACCTGAAAGAGAACCCGGAACACAGGGCGATCGACGAGGCCTCGGTTGAACAGGCGATGTCCAGGCTCAGTCGCTGGGAGGAGTCGGGCGAAGGCATATCGGTGCGCGATCTGCGCGACGAGTTCCGCAAGGTGATGGAAGATCATGCCGGCGTATTCCGTACCGACGAAGTGATGTCGGAAGGCGTGGAGAAGGTCAAGGAGATCCGGGAAAAACTGAAGGATGTCCGACTGGGCGATCAGAGCAAGATCTTTAATACAGCAAGGATCGAGGCACTGGAGCTGGAGAACCTGATCGACATCGGCATGGCCATTGTGCTTTCCGCGCTGGAGCGTAAGGAGAGTCGCGGTGCTCATTCCCGTCCCGATTACACCGAACGAGATGATGAAAACTGGATGAAGCATTCGGTCTATTTCAAAGAGGGTGATCGACTGGACTACAAGCCGGTCCAGACCAAACCGCTTACGGTCGAAACCTTCCCGCCGAAGCCACGTGTCTACTGAGGGTTGATGAATGAAATTTATTGTTTACCGTTATAACCCTGATGTCGACACTGCTCCACGCATGCAGGAGTACGATGTCGAAGTTACCCGGGGCATGATGCTTCGTGATGCACTGATGGAGATCAAACGTCAGGATGAGAGCTTCGCCTTCCGTCACTCCTGTGGCGAGGGTGTGTGCGGCTCAGATGCCGTAAACGCCAATGGCAGCAATCTGCTGGGTTGCACCACGCCGGTCAGTGAGTTGAAGGAGCCGGTCAACGTGCGCCCGCTGCCGGGACGTCCGGTGATCCGGGACCTGGTTGTGGATATGTCCCAGTTCTACCAGCAGTACCGTGCGGTTCAGCCCTACCTGATCCACAAGGATCCGCTGCCCGAGAAGGAGATGCTGCAATCCCCTGAAGATCGGGACAAGCTGGACGGTCTGTACGAATGCATCATGTGTGGCTGCTGCTCGACTGCCTGTCCGTCGTTCTGGTGGAATCCGGAGAAGTTCTACGGTCCGCAGGCGCTGCTGCAGGCGTGGCGTTTCCTGGCTGATAGCCGGGACCAGGCCACCGAAGAGCGTCTGGACGCGCTTGAAGGCCCCTACAAGCTGTTCCGTTGCCATTCAATCATGAACTGCGTGGAGTATTGTCCGAAGTCGCTCAATCCCACCAAAGCGATTGGCAAGATCAAGGAACTGATGCTCAAGCACTCGATCTGATACGGGCGTGAAGGCAGTAGAATCCGATATTCCTTCCCTCGGGCAGCTGCGCTGGCAGTGCCGGCGCGGCATGCTCGAGCTGGATTACGTGTTGATCGGATTTCTCGATCAACACTTCTCCAATCTCTCCCCTGAAGACCAGCGTCTGTTTGTCCGTCTGCTGGATTTTGAAGATCAGTTACTGCTGGACTGGGTGATGGGCAATGTTGTCCCCTCGGACCCGGATATCCGGCGTCTGATCACCCTGATGCAGGCCCCCGCCTAGTCAATCTGCGCCCGTTATGGCTAAAATAGGCGCAATTCAGTACGCCCTCCGCTCCATGTTGTAACGGGTCTCCCGAAAAGCGGGGCGGGCATGGCTGAATACACTGTTTTGAGTCAGCCACAGGGAGTGTGATGAACAGAGAGCGGGCGCCACTGCGCATTCAGCTTGGACAATCTGAAAAGCTGGTGTTTTTTCAACACCTGCTGCACGCTCTGGTGCTCTGCTATTGCGCCGCCGCTGCTGTCGCCTATCCGCTGGAGATGTTACTGCCTATTGGTTTGGCTGGGATATCCTGGTATCTGCTGTTGCGGCGAGTCCGGGCTCAGGCGGGGCAGCGTACTGACCTGGTCTGGCTGCCGGATGGTAGCTGGCTGATCGAGCAGGCGGGTAACGCGCCGCAGCAACACGGGCAACCTACCAGCTGCTTTACCAGCCACTGGCTGACTATCCTGGGGTTCAGCAACGGACTCCTGTCCCGTCAATACTTTTTGTTGCTGTCAGATAACTGTGACCCCGGACAGCACCGCCGTCTGCGGATTCGCCTGAAGGAGCCTCCGGCGGTTACTCGGCCTGATCTGAAGGCTGATAATTATCCGGTATCAAGACAGTAGGGGTCCGTTGGAAGCGATCATCACGACGGGGAAAATCGATATTGAAATGGAGTCCGCGACTCTCCTTGCGATGCTGTGCCGAGTGGATGATCAGGTAAGCGACCTCCACCAGATTTCGCAGCTCCAGCAAGTCATTGGTTACCCGGAAATTGCTGTAGTACTCCTTAATCTCGTGCCGTAGCAGGTTGATCCGCCGCTTGGCGCGCTCCAGCCGTTTGTTGCTGCGGACAATGCCCACATAGTCCCACATGAAATGGCGTAATTCGTTCCAGTTATGGGAAACCACCACCTCTTCATCCGAGTCGGTGACCCGGCTTTCATCCCATGGCATCACTTCCGGCAGCGGCGCGGCGGAAGGCAGTCGTTTCTCGATATCAAAGGCCGCCTGCTGGGCGTACACCAGGCACTCCAGCAGGGAGTTGCTGGCCATGCGGTTAGCTCCATGCAAGCCGGTATAGGAGGTCTCTCCGATGGCAAACAGGTTGGGTACATCGGTCCTGGCTTTCAGGTCCGTAATGACGCCCCCGCAGGTGTAGTGGGCCGCCGGTACCACCGGAATCGGGTCGGTTGTGATATCAATACCGAACTCAAGGCACTTGGCGTGTATGTTTGGAAAATGCTCACGGATGAAATCGGCAGGCTTGTGGCTGATATCCAGGAACAGACAATCGGCGCCGATCCGTTTCATTTCATGGTCGATGGCACGCGCCACAATATCACGGGGGGCCAGTTCGGCCCGCTCATCGAACTGGGGCATGAATCGTGTACCATCCGGCAGCAGCAGCTTTCCACCTTCGCCCCGCAGTGCTTCGGTGATCAGGAACGATTTGGCGTGGGGGTGATAGAGGCAGGTGGGGTGGAACTGGATAAACTCCATGTTGGCCACGCGACAGCCCGCTCGCCAGGCCATGGCGATGCCATCGCCGGTGGAGACGTCCGGGTTGCTGGTATAGAGATAGACCTTACTGGCTCCGCCGGTTGCCAGTACGGTGAATTTGGCAACAAAGGTTTCAACCTGGTTGTTGGTCTTGTTCAGGATATAGGCGCCGAGGCAGGGGTTGTCCGGGATGCCCTGTTTTGCCCCCATGATCAGGTCAATGGCGTTGTGTTGCTCAAACAGGCTGATGTTCGGGCGCGCCTTGACCTGGGATTCCAGTCGGCTTTCCACTTCCTGACCGGTAGCGTCCGCCGCATGGATAATACGGCGATGGGAATGGCCGCCTTCCCGGGTCAGGTGGTATCCTCCCTCTGACGGTGTATTGCGGGTAAAGTCGACGCCTTCGTCCAACAGCCACTGTATATTTTCAGGGCCTTTTTCCACCACCAGACGAACCGTCTGCTCGTCGCATAGTCCTGCGCCGGCTACCAGGGTGTCATTTACATGGGAATCTACCGAGTCCTCAACATCCAGTACCGCAGATATTCCACCTTGGGCGTAGTAGGTGTTACCCTCGGTCAACTCGCGTTTAGCGATCACTGCGACCTGGATGGATTCGGGGAGTCGCAGGGCCAGGCTCAGGCCAGCGGCTCCACTGCCGATAATCAGTACGTCGAATTGCTTGGGGGCGTTTTTAGTCATGGGGTTTACCCGAATCCTGCCTTAGGGTCATAATTCAGCTCCAAATGGCGGTATCTGCGCATTACGGATACTGTTGGGGAATCCTATCCTAAATCTCGGATTTCGAGAACCGGATATTGAGAACTTATCACACAGCATGTTGTCAACCACATTGAGAATGGAGCATCGCTTGCCACTATCAGAGGTCACGCCCTGATGGGGGAGCGTCAGATAGACCAGGAGTTGGTCGAACGTGTGCAGCGTGGAGACAAGAAAGCCTTTGATCTGCTGGTGCTCAAGTACCAGCAGAAAGTGGCGAACCTGGTTTCCCGCTATGTGAGAGACCCCAGCGAGACGCTTGATGTGACTCAGGAAGCTTTTATCAAGGCATACAGAGCATTACCTAACTTTCGTCAGGAAAGCGCATTCTATACCTGGCTTTACCGTATCGCCATCAATACCGCAAAGAACTATCTGGTCGCACAGAAACGTCGCCCCCCCAGTTCGGATATTGACGCCGACACTGCTGAACAGCTGGATGTCGGCTTCCGCTTGAAAGAGCATGCCACACCGGAACACCATCTGCTGGAGAAGGAGATTGCCGAGACGGTCAATCGAGCAATAGATGAGCTGCCGGAGGATTTGCGCATCGCTATTACTCTCAGGGAGCTTGAGGGCCTCAGCTACGAGGAGATAGCCAAGGCAATGGATTGCCCGGTAGGAACAGTGAGATCAAGAATATTTCGTGCCCGTGCAGCGATAGATGCGAAATTACAACCGCTTCTAAGCTGATACTTTGAACAGCAGTATCATATCGACCGGTCGGATAAGACAATGACAGACGATATCAATGAGCAGATTTCCTCCCTCCTGGACAGCGAGCTGAACCAGGAAGAGATCCGTCAGACCCTGGATTTACTCCAGAAGGACGAGGCGCTTCGTGATCGCTGGGATCGCTACAACTTGATCGGTGACGCCATGCGTGGTGAAGCGATACGCTTTTCCAACCCGTCCATCGCTGATCGGGTTCAGGCCCGACTGGAACAGGAGTCGGTGGATTTCTCCAATGTCCGGAATTTCCCGCCTGCCCGACCGCAACGGGTTCCGGCACGCTGGTACAAGTCAGCGGGCGGGGCGGCACTGGCCGCTTCTGTGGCGGTGGTTACCGTATTGTCGTTTCCGCAGTTCACCGGTGTAACTCCGGAAGCCGGCAGTACGCTGGTGGTGGAACAACCGGCTCCCAATCCCGCTTCCTATCTGGTTCAGTCCAGTACCCGGTGGAAAAATCTTTCTGAACCCAGGGTTGAATCCAAGCTGAATAACTTTCTGATCGAACATAATGAATTTGCGGCGCCCGGCGGGGGAATTGGCGTCATGCCTTATGCAAATTTTGTCAGTTACGACGGTAATCGTTGAAGCGCATGAGATTGGTTCATATTTTTAGTACGTTGTTGCTGGTTGGAGCATCTCTGGGCGCCGCTGCAGATACCAGCGAGGACGATGTACATTTCTGGCTGCAACGGATGGTGAATGCGGTTCATTCCCTGAACTATGATGGTACCTTTATCTTCCTGCACAATGCCCAGCTGGAAAGTATGCAGATCATCCATACGGTGGATGGCAATGAGGAGCGGGAACGTCTGATCTCGCTTAACGGCGTGGCCCGTGAAGTATTCCGGGATGGTGCTTCGGTAACCTGTATTGCGCCCGATATCAAGTCGGTATCAGTGGGCAACCGGCTGGGTGGTCAGGGCTTCCGGGCAATCTTCTCGGTCGATGTCGGTCAGCTTTCCGACTACTACGACTTCCATCTGCTGGGTGAAGAGCGGGTCGCCGGCCGGCAGACCCGGGTGGTTGCCATTATACCGCGGGACGCCTATCGCTACGGTTATCGCCTCTACCTGGACAAGGAGCATGCCTTCCCCCTGAAGACCGATATGCTGAACGTATCGGGTGTGCCCATATCCCAACTGATGTTTACCCATCTGGATGTGCATAACAGCTCACATGAAATCGAGGAGATCTCGCTGGAAGGTAAAGAGGACTATCGTTGGATACAGCAAAAGCCGATGCGTCCCGTATCCGACAAGCAATTTGCCGGATGGTCCTTCGATGGCCTGCCAAAGGGTTTCGACGTGACACTGCACTCGAAACGCCGGGCCGGAAAAGCCGGAGATGAGATTGACCATTTTGTCCTTTCCGATGGCCTGGCATCACTCTCTGTCTACATCGAGGCCGATGACGAGGTGGGGTTGCGGGGAGGTTCCACCATGGGAACCATCAATGCCTACGGCGCAACCATATCGGGTTTCCAGATAACCGCTGTGGGTGAAGTTCCCGATAAAACGGTTGAACGAATTGCCAGGTCAGTACGGTTTTCTAAAGAGTGATCAGGTCGTGATTGAAGAGAGCGCGATAGTAACAGCCACTGAAGGGGAATTTGCCCGGGTGGAGACCCAGAGGGCGACCAGTTGCGGTAGCTGTGAAGCAAAAAGCAGTTGCGGCACCTCTGCCTTGGCCAAGGTGTTCGGCAATCGCAGAACTGTGGTTGAAGTGTTGAATCCTATCGGTGCGGTATCCGGCGACAGGGTCATCGTCGGGCTTGATGAATCGGTCCTGACGCGTGCCTCATTCCTGTTTTATATCGTGCCGCTGCTGTTGTTGCTTGCAGGCGGCATAGCCGGACAGTCCATTGCTGAACTGTTTAATTTTCAATCCACGGAACCACTTTCTATCGTCAGTGGTCTACTGGGACTGTTGATTGGACTTGCCTGGGTACGCCGGTTTGCAACCAGGACCAGTAAAAACAGCGCCTATCAGGCCGTTATCCTCCGCCAGGCCGGTTCTGTCCACGTCATAGACGGAATAAGCAAGAATACTCTGTAATAAATTACGGGAGCACATTTATGAAAGCGACGTGGTTGAAAAATCGCTTTACCCCTATCTCTTTGATCCTGCTGCTCTGGCTGGCGACTTCTACCATCCAGGCCCAGACATTACCTGACTTTACCGCCCTGGTAGAGAGTAACAGCCCCTCCGTGGTGAACATCAGTACCAAGCAGCACAAGTCGATTTCCAATCGGATCAACCGACAGTTTCAGATTCCAGAACTGCCCGAGGGCAGTCCGCTGAACGAGTTCTTCCGCCACTTCTTCGGAGAGGGTGGGCCGGGACTGCCCGGACCGTCAGAGCCGCGCGAATATGACGCCCGCTCACTCGGTTCCGGATTCATCATTTCGGATGATGGCTACATTATGACCAATTTCCACGTGGTCAATGGTGCGGACGAGATCCTGGTGAGGCTGAGCGATCGTCGGGAGTACCTGGCGGAAGTGATCGGCATGGACAAGACCAGTGACGTGGCCCTGCTGAAAATCGATGCCAAGGGGTTACCCAAGGTAAAGATTGGTACCACCCGAAAACTGAAGGTAGGGGAGTGGGTGCTGGCCATCGGCTCGCCGTTTGGCTTTGATCACTCGGTCACTGCCGGTATTGTCAGTGCGAAAGGTCGTAGTCTGCCGAACGAGAACTATGTCCCCTTCATCCAGACCGATGTGGCGATCAACCCGGGCAACTCGGGAGGACCGCTGTTCAACCTGAACGGTGAAGTGGTGGGTATCAACTCCCAGATATATAGCAGGACAGGCGGTTTCATGGGGTTGTCATTTGCCATTCCCATCGAGTTGGCCATGAACGTTGTGGATCAGCTGCGCACCAGTGGTGAAGTGAAGCGCGGCTGGCTGGGTGTGATGATCCAGGATGTTACTCGCGAGCTGGCCGAGTCATTTGATATGGAGTATCCCTACGGTGCCCTGATCGCCAAGGTCGTGGAGGGTAGTCCTTCAGACAAGGCTGGACTGGAAGTGGGCGATGTGATTCTGAAATATAATGGTACCAAGTTGGAAAGCTCTTCCATGCTTCAGCATCTGGTAGGTGCCAGCAGCATCAATAAGCCGGCCGAGCTGGAAATTCTCCGGAACGGCAAACGCAAAACCATTCAGGTCACGATTGGCGAATTGAAGTCCGACATGGCGCAGCTTGACGGGGAAACCCAGGAGAGTGTCTCCAGACTCGGTATGAGCGTGATTGAACTGGACGAGCTGGATAGCGATATCCGGAATCAGTACAAGCTCAATAATATCAAGGGTGTATTTGTTCAGTCAGTGACCGATGGCGCGGCCAAACGGGCCGGTATTGAACCGGGTGACGTGATCCAGATGATCAACCGGGTCAGGGTGTCTTCGGTCGAAGAGTTTGACGCCGTGGTGAAGAAACTACCCAAGGGCGCAACCGTGGCCGTTCTGGTCCACCGCCGCAACGGGGCGCGCTTCATTCCCCTGATGGTGCCAAAAGAGTAACCGGGATTGAGCCGCAACCTCTTATTTTACTACCGCGATGGCTGCCACCTCTGTGACGACATGTGGCAGCATCTCCAATCCCTCCAGGAGGCGCTGGCGTTTAAGCTGGAGCCGATAAATGTGGACAGCGATCCCGAGCTGCAGCGCCGGTTTGGAACACTGATCCCGGTGCTGGCTGCCGATGAAGAGATAATCTGTAACTACTATCTTGATCCGGTTGGGCTGGAGCGGTATCTGGACGGCAGGCAGGACGATGAATGAGGCTATTTGAGTACCGTACAATCTGGGGTATCATGTAACATTCGCGGGGAAAGTTATTCCATCCGAATTGCGACGGAACTTTTGAATAAAGTTCCGTTTTTTTCAATGGGTTATATGATTTTCTTAATCAGAAATATTTTGTTGTACCACTCAGGGCTCACTGCGCAGTAGACCATTCATGACAGATCTCCAGCATATCCGTAATTTTTCAATCATAGCCCATATCGATCATGGCAAATCGACCATCGCTGATCGGTTTATCCAGATTTGTGGTGGTCTTGCTGACCGGGAGATGTCGGCGCAGGTGCTGGATTCCATGGATCTTGAGCGAGAACGCGGCATCACGATCAAGGCCCAGAGCGTAACCCTGAACTACACCGCACCGGATGGCGAGACTTACCGACTCAATTTCATCGACACCCCGGGACACGTGGATTTTTCCTACGAGGTATCCCGCTCACTGGCCGCCTGTGAAGGCGCCCTGTTGGTGGTGGACGCGGCCCAGGGCGTGGAGGCGCAGAGCGTCGCCAACTGTTATACCGCTATCGAACAGGGTCTGGAGGTGTTGCCGGTACTCAACAAGATCGATCTGCCTGCCGCTGAGCCGGAGCGGGTGATTACGGAAATCGAAGAGATCATCGGAATCGAGGCCCATAATGCGATCCGCGTCAGTGCCAAAACCGGCGTGGGTATTCCCGATCTGCTGGCCCAATTGGTGGAGTTTGTGCCACCGCCCCAGGGTGATGCAGAGGCCCCGTTGCAAGCCCTGATTATTGACTCGTGGTTCGACTCCTACGTGGGGGTTATCTCCCTGATCCGCGTGTTTAACGGACGGATCAAACCCAAGGACAAGATGCTCATCATGTCAACGGGTCGGGTCTTCCAGGTTGAAAAGGTCGGCGTTTTTACCCCGAAGCGGGAGAATCGTCCTGAGCTTGGGCCGGGTGAAGTGGGCTATGTGATCGCTGGTATCAAGGATATCAATGGCGCCCCGGTTGGAGACACCCTGACGCTGTCTGATAACAAGGCAGCATCCGCCCTGCCGGGATTTGCCGAGATGCGTCCCCGGGTCTTTTCCGGCCTCTATCCGGTCAGTTCGGATGACTATGAGAATTTCCGTGATGCCCTGCAGAAACTGAAGCTGAATGATGCAGCGCTGCATTATGAACCGGAGACTTCGCAGGCACTCGGGTTCGGCTTCCGCTGCGGCTTCCTCGGCATGCTGCATATGGAAATTGTGCAGGAGCGCCTGGAGCGGGAATACAACCTGGATCTGATCACTACTGCGCCGACGGTTATTTATGAAGTGGAAAAGACCGACGGCAGTATCGTGATGGTGGACAATCCGGCCAATCTGCCGGCGCCGAATCAGATCGCCGAGATTCGTGAACCCATTATCGAAGCGCATATTCTGGTGCCCCAGGCCCATCTCGGCAACGTGATCACCCTCTGTATCGAGAAGCGTGGTCTCCAGAAAAACCTGCAATATCTGGGCGGCCAGGTACAGGTCACCTATGAGCTGCCAATGAATGAGGTGGTGCTGGACTTTTTTGACCGGCTCAAATCCGTCAGTCGAGGTTATGCCTCTTTCGAATATGAGTTCAAGCGTTTTCAGGCGGCAGATCTGGTGAAACTGGATATCCTGATCAATGGTGAGCAGGTGGATGCGCTCTCCCTGATTGTGCACAAGGAGAACTGCGAATCGCGCGGGCGTGAGATCACTTCACAGATGAAGGAACTGATACCCAGGCAGATGTTCGAGGTGGCCATTCAGGCGGCGATTGGCAGCAAGATTATCGCCAGAACCAACGTCAAGGCGTTGCGTAAAAATGTGACTGCCAAGTGCTATGGTGGGGATATCACCCGAAAACGCAAACTGCTTGAAAAACAGAAAGCGGGTAAAAAACGCATGAAACAGGTCGGTCGTGTAGAGATACCGCAAGAGGCCTTCCTGGCTGTTTTGCGAGTCGGAAAGGACAATTGATTGTCCACCACGGGGTGCTGCACATTGATTTTTAAAAACTACACCGAGTAGTTAGACACCAGGTTGGAACCGTTTATGAATTTAGATTTTCCACTGTTTCTGGTCATAGCAACATTTTTGACCGGCTTTATCTGGCTGATTGACGCGCTTTTCTTCGCCCGCAAACGCAAGGCTCAGGCCGGCTCAGATGAGAAAGCCAAGGAACCGCTGTTGGTGGAGTACTCCCGCTCTTTCTTCCCGGTCATCCTGGCTGTGCTGGTATTGCGCTCCTTCGTGGTGGAGCCGTTCAGGATTCCGTCCGGCTCCATGATGCCGACATTACTGGTCGGGGATTTTATCCTGGTCAACAAATTCTCCTACGGTATCCGACTCCCGGTTCTGAATAAAAAAGTGATTGATGTGGATGAACCCAAGCGGGGTGACGTGGTGGTGTTCAAGTACCCGCAGAATCCGCGCGTGGATTATATTAAGCGGGTGGTGGGTGTGCCCGGCGATACCATCAGTTATAAAAACAAGACACTCTATATCAATGGTGAGCCTCAGCCACAACGTCATATCGAGATGTATACCGGCGTTGGCAGCGGGGCACGTGAGACCGGTGCATTGAAAAACATTGAACAATTGGGTGATGTCGAGCATGAGATTCTCATCAACCCACGGGCACCCGATTTCGGCTATGGTTGCCAGGTGTTGATGCGCGGTCCGTTCACCGTGCCTGAAGGACACTATTTCGCCATGGGTGATAACCGGGACAACAGTAACGACAGCCGCTGCTGGGGACTGGTACCGGAACATCTGCTGGTCGGCAAGGCATTCGCCATCTGGATGAACTGGGATTCTAATCTCCCGGGCTTTCCGGTCACCTGGGGTCGCATAGGTAACGGGATACACTAGTTTGACTGGTAGCGCAGGTTCGAACGTACAGACGACAAGGGGAGCAGCACAATGAAGCGTGGATTGAAGAGACAGCGGGGCATGACCCTGACAGGCTGGATGACGGTCATTGCACTGATTCTGTTTTTTGCCATGTTGGGCATGAAGATCGGTCCGATATATCTCGAAAACCTGACGGTCAAGGATGTGGTGGAATCATTGAAGGATGAGCCGCTGATTACCAAGCGATCGGCCAGTCAGGTGAAAAGCATGATAATGAAGCGCCTGGATATCAATGGCGTCTATGATCTGAAGAGTGACCATGTCAAGGTCAAGAAGAGTCCTGGCATCATGAAGGTGTCGATTGACTATCAGGTCCAGAAAAAGATGGTAGGTAATATAGATATCCTGGTTACCTTTTCCGACCAGATAGAGCTGATTTCAAATTGAGAGAACCGGTTGAACGCTTATGTCGCTCTATAGGCTATCAATTCAATAACCTGGGGCTGGCAGAGACGGCACTGACTCACCGCAGTGCCGGCAGTACCAATAACGAACGCCTGGAGTTTCTCGGGGATGCCATACTTGGCTTCGTGATAGCGGATTATCTCTATGCCAATTACCCCGATGCCGATGAAGGTCAGCTGAGCCGGCTGCGCGCCGGCCTGGTCAAGGGCGACTCACTGGCTCAGATAGCCAGAAATCTCGATCTTGGCAAATTCCTTAATCTGGGAACCGGGGAGCTGAGAAGCGGCGGACATTCACGCGGCTCCATTCTGGCAGATGCGGTGGAAGCGCTGATCGCCGCAGTCTATCTGGATGGGGGCTATCCGGAAGCGCGGCGGGTTATCCTGGAACTGTTTGAGGATAAGCTGTCCACACTCAGTAAAAAGTCACAACAGAAAGACCCCAAGACACGGTTGCAGGAGCTGTTGCAGTCGCAGAAGAAGCCGCTGCCAAGTTACACCATTATCAGCATAACCGGGGAGCAGCACGAACAGTGTTTCACCGTCAGTTGCCAGGTCGATGAACTGGATCTGAGGACTGAGGGAACAGGCAGCAGTCGCAGAAAGGCCGAGCAGGATGCTGCCCATAAATTCTTGAGGAAAATTGATAATGTCTGATCAGCAGAAGGGCCATTGCGGTTTTTGCGCCATTGTAGGGCGTCCCAATGTGGGCAAGTCGACGCTGCTGAACCGCATGATCGGTCAGAAACTGGCGATCACCTCCCATAAGCCCCAGACGACCCGCCACAGTATTCTTGGTGTTAAAACCACCGACACGGCACAAATCATCTACGTGGACACCCCGGGTATCCACAAACGGGGTGATCATGCCATGAATCGTTATCTCAACCGGACGGCCCGCTCCGCCCTCGCTGACGTGGACCTGATTCTGTTCGTGGTGGAAGCATTGCGCTGGACCGAAGAAGATCAGGCGGTGCTGGATGCCATCTCGCACCTCAAGATGCCGGTTTTGCTGTTGGTCAACAAGATCGACATGGTCAAGAACAAGGATGAACTGCTCCCGTACCTGCAGGGGATATCCGGCAAATATGATTTTGCGACCGTAATACCGTTGTCTGCCCGCAAAGGCGACAACCTGGAACCCCTGGAGAGTCAGGTGATTGCCGCCTTGCCGGAAGGTGAGCCCATCTTCCCTGAAGACCAACTGACTGATCGCTCGGAACGTTTTTTCGCAGCGGAACTGATACGTGAGCAGTTGACGCGGCGCTACGCAAAAGAGATCCCCTACGCCCTCACGGTTGAGATTGAAAAATTCGAAGAAGAGGGGAATCTCTACCGTATTCACGGTTTAATCTGGGTAGAGCGGGAAGGGCAGAAAAACATCATCATCGGCGCCAAGGGAGAGGCCCTGAAGGCGGTCGGCACCCAGGCACGCAAGGAGATGGAGAAATTCTTTGACAAAAAAGTCTTTCTGCAGCTCTGGGTGAAGGTCAAAAAGAGCTGGTCGAGTGATGAAGGCGCACTGTCCCGACTGGGTTATGGTGATTGAGTAACCGCCGGACGCCTGCCTTGTCTGCCGCCTTCCTGCTGCATCGTCGTGAGTACTCCAACAGCAGCCTGCTGGTGGAGTGTTTTACCGAACAACAGGGTCGCTTTCCGGCGGTTGCCAAAGGGGTTACGGGCCGGGGAAAGACCGGATCCGGACTGTTACAGCCCTTTGTTCCGCTGCAAATCGAGTGGCGGGGCCGGGGGGATGTGAAAAGTCTGGTCAGCTATGAGCCGGATGGTCGCATGTTCCGGCTGGAGGGAACCGCGCTTTTCTGCGGTTTTTATATCAATGAGCTCCTGATGCGACTGCTACAACGCAACGACCCTCACGAAAAGCTGTTCCGTAACTATCGGGAACTGCTCCAACAGCTGGATGGGGCCGGTATCAATGAGGCGGCTCTGCGCTACTTCGAGCTGGATATGCTGGTTGAACTGGGCTACGGCATTGAATTGACCGTCAATATGGAAGATGGCTGCCCGGTCGAAGCCGGCAGGTGGTACCGGTTTGTGCAGGAGAGCGGCGTTATTGAATGCCCAGCCGAAACAGAACATGCCATTGCCGGCCAGACGTTGCTATCATTGGCCTCCCGTTCCCTGGCAGAGCCCCGGCAACTGAAAGAAGCGCGAAATCTGCTGCGTGCCGTGCTGGCTTTTTATCTTGGTGATAAGCCATTGAAAAGCAGGGAACTTTTCCGTCATACCTATCGGTCCTAGTGATTCCGATTGGAACGAATCAGCCATTTAGACGAAGCATCATGAATATGTCATATCCGAAACTACTGGGCGTCAATATCGACCACGTGGCCACATTGCGCCAACAGCGTGGAACCCGCTATCCCGAACCGCTGCAGGCGGCGCTGATAGCCGAACAGGCGGGGGCGGATCTGATTACGGTCCATTTGCGGGAGGATCGGCGACATATCCAGGATCGTGATGTGGAGATGCTGGCCAATGTGCTGCAGACGCGTATGAACCTGGAAATGGCGGCAACTTCCGAAATGTCCATAATTGCCCGTCGGATTGCGCCGTCAGACTGCTGTATTGTGCCGGAGCGACGCCAGGAACTGACCACGGAAGGGGGGCTGGATGTTGCCTCCAACCAGGCGTATCTGGCCGATTTCTGCACCGAACTGGATGAAGCCGGTATTCGGGTTTCCCTGTTTATTGATGCGGATGAAAAACAACTGGAAGCGGCCTGCGAGATCGGCGCTCCGGCGGTGGAGATTCACACTGGCCATTATGCGGATGCCAGGACCCGGGCGGAAAGGGAGATCCAGCTGTTGAAGATTCAGCATGCGGTAACACTGGGGATGAACATCGGGCTGCAGGTCAACGCCGGACATGGCCTCGACTATCACAACATCGCCCCGGTTGCCGCCATTCCCGGTATTCGGGAATTCAATATAGGTCATTCGCTCATCTCCAGAGCGCTGTTTTCCGGTCTGGCTGATGCGGTCCGGGAGATGAAAACACTCATCCAGAGTGGTGAGTAGGCTACCTCGAAGAAGACAACCCCAACCCCCAGCCGCTAAAGTCAAGGACCCGCTGACCGCTAACTACAGTAGAGGCCGGCGAATTCCCCTGTGGGTGTGTCCGTCCGACTATCAACTTTAGCGTGTCCGGATTTGTCGAATGCAGACCCAGGGCAACAGCCCCCGCGGATCCTGATTTGAAATCACTTGATCGACAGATTAGCCTGTTTGCCAAATTACCGATTGTCAGATTGGTCATTCTGGCCGTGCTCATCTGGAGTGGCCTGGTGGGTTATTCGCTTGACTGGAATATCAGCAATCTGAAAGAAGAACAGATGAAGCTGGCCATCAGCGCCGCACAATCCAACTGGAACAAGGACCAGGCATTCCGTCAGTGGGCAACCAAACATGGCGGCGTGTACGTGCCTCCGACAGAGCGCACACCACCCAATCCCTATCTGTCCCATGTCGAGCGTCGTGATGTGGTGACCACCGACGGCATGAAACTGACCCTGATGAATCCCGCCTACATGCTTCGGCAGATGACCACGGAGTTCGAGGATACCTACGGGGTGAAGGGGAAAATCACCGGGAAAATAACACTCAATCCCATTAACCGGCCGGATGCCTGGGAGCTGGCGGCACTGGATCGGTTTGAAAAAGAGAAGGTCCCGCAGGTGGTGGAGCAATCGATGATCGATGGCGCGCCCTATATGCGGTTTATGAAACCGATGTATATGAGCAAGGGTTGCGAAGTGTGCCATGCAGTCATGGGCTTCAGGGAAGGTGATCTGCGTGGTGGTGTCAGCATCTCCATACCCATGACGCCCTATCTGGATGCCATGCGCGACACATCCCGCTCCATGATTGTGACCCATCTGGTGGTCTGGTTGATCGGGGTAGGGGGATTTGTGGCATTCAGTCTCTATGCCTGGCGGCGGCACACTGAGCGCAGTGCCCTGTTAAACCGACTGGAACACGGCGCGCTGTACGATTCACTGACCGGCCTGCCGAACAGGTTTCTGTTCAGTGACCGGCTGAATCTCGCCATGGCAAAGTTTGAGCGGGATCCACGCCACTGTTTTGCTGTCTGTTTCGTCGACCTTGACCGGTTTAAAAATCTTAATGACAGTTATGGCCATGCCATGGGTGATGAGCTGCTGAAAGCGGTCTCCGAACGTTTCAGCCAGGTACTGCGACCCGCTGATACCGTGGCCCGCATGGGTGGTGATGAGTTCACCTTTTTACTGGATAATCTTAACAAGCCCCGGGAAGCCTATCAGATTGCAGAACGTATTCTCGATGCTGTAGAGAAGCCGTTTCAAATCAATGGTCAATCAGTCAATGTAGGCGCCAGTATCGGTATCTGCCTGGCTGAGAAGAAATACAAGAGTGCAGAAGAGATGCTGCGGGATGCCGACACCGCCATGTATCGGGCCAAGGCGCTTGGCAAGGGCAGAATCGATATATTCGAGCCGGCGATGCACGCAGAGGTGGCCCGAACCACGCGGATCGAGCATGACCTGCATACGGTTCTGGAAAGGGATGAACTCGCTATTCATTACCAGCCCATTGTGAATCTGGAAACCCGGCAGGTCGATGGATTTGAGGCGTTGTTGCGCTGGCATCACCCATTTCTGGGTAATGTATCACCCGATCAGTTTATTCCCATTGCCGAAGGTTCCGACGTGATTGAGCATATCGGCCAGTGGGTACTGGAAAATGCCTGCCGGCAACTGGATGACTGGAACCGGCGTTACTGGAACGGACGGGGATTTTTTATCTCGGTCAATCTCTCCGCCAGGCAGGTAAGTCGCCCGGGGTTTGTCGATGTACTGCAGGAGACCCTGAAACGGCTCGATTTTGATCCCAGTCGCCTGCATTGTGAAGTAACCGAGACGCTGCTGATTACCGATCAGGTGACCACGCTGGAAAATATGTCCCGGCTCCGCCAGCTGGGTGTCCACCTGAGTGCCGATGACTTTGGCAAAGGCTACAGTTCACTCACCTATCTGCAGAATTACAACTTCAATGTATTAAAGATCGATAAACAGTTCGTACAGGATATGGGTACCCGGCAAAAGGATAGCCGGCTGGTCGGTTCGCTGCTGCGTCTGGCAAAGGATTTTGATCTGTCAGTGGTGGCCGAAGGTGTGGAAACCCGGGAACAGATGGAAAAACTGCAACAGCTTAATTGTCGCTGGGTGCAGGGATTCTATCTCTGTCGACCATCACCAACAGAAGCTATCGAGCGGCTGCTTCGGACCGATGCCCAATTGCATGTGGATACATTGCTGGCGATGCAGAACGAAGCGGTCATGCATAACATCTCCAGGGCCGGGTAGGGCAGTCAGGCACCATCCACAATTCGTAGGATCTGCGCCATATCCAGATGCTCCTCCGCGGCATCGGCCAGCCGGTCAATACCCGCTTCACGCAACTGGTGATAATCCGGTGTCTCCACCTGTTCCAGTCCGGCCCAGGCCAGGAGAGCTGAACAGGCTTCCCCGGTTTCAAACAGGCCATGCAGATAGGTTCCGGCAACCTGGCCATCCTCAGACAGTGCGCCATCCTGCCCCTTTTCCAGCACCACCAACGGCCGGGACAGACCCATGCCGCGACTGATACCCATGTGTATCTCATAGCCGCTGACCGGTATGCCTTGCCCCAGGGCCAGTTCACCTTTCACCAGGCGCAGCTGCTTCTCCCGCTCCAGGGTGGTTTCCAGATCCAGCAGCCCCAACCCTTTGCTGCTGCCTGGTGAACCCTCAATACCTTGTGGATCATGTATGGCTCTCCCCAGCATCTGGAATCCGCCACAGATCCCCAGTACCTTGCCGCCGTAACGCAGGTGTTTTCTGATGGCCTGGCCCCATCCACTCCGTAACAGATAGTCCAGGTCAGCACGGACACTCTTTGAGCCCGGCAGGATGATCAGGTCGGCCCCGGGGATTGTCTCTCCGGGGCCGATCCAGCGCACATCCACCTGGGGATGCAGGGCCAGTGGATCCAGGTCGGTATGGTTACTGGTTCGCTGCAGCCAGGGAATCACCACCCGCAGCGGCTTCTCCACACTGGCCGCGACGGCCGAATGGGTCAGGCTGTCTTCCGCCTCCAGGTGCAGTCCGGCCAGATAGGGCAGGACACCCAGAACCGGTTTGCCGGTCTCCTGTTCCAGCCAGTCCAGACCGGGCTGCAGCAGGCTTACATCGCCACGGAACCGGTTGATGACAAAACCCTTGATACGTGCCTGTTCGCTGTCGGACAGCAGTGCCAGGGTGCCAACCAGGTGGGCAAACACGCCACCCTTGTCGATATCCGCCACCAGCAGAACCGGACAGTCCACCGCCTCGGCAAACCCCATGTTCGCCACATCATTCTGGCGCAGATTGATTTCCGCCGGGCTCCCGGCACCTTCCACCAGGATGTAGTCATAGTTCGCCCGCAGGCGTCCATGGGATTCCAGAATGGCCGGCATGACCCGGGGTTTATAGGCGTGATAGCCCCAGGCCTCCAGGTTGTCCTCGGCCGGTTGTCCCTGGACGATCACCTGGCACCCGGTATCGGTGTTGGGTTTCAGCAACACCGGATTCATGTCTATGTGGGGAGCCAGGCCCGCCGCCTGAGCCTGTACGGCCTGGGCCCGGCCAATCTCACCGCCATCCGGTGTTACCGCGCTGTTCAGGGCCATATTCTGGGGTTTGAACGGGGCCACAGAGAGGCCGTTACGTTTGAATACACGACAGAGTGCCGCCACCAGTGTGCTTTTTCCGGCATCGGAGGTGGTGCCTTGGATCATCAGGGTTTTGTTGTCTGACATAGGATTTGCTGCGTGATCGATTTGATAGTTTAGCCGGATCTGACTGCGGGCTCGTCGGGCGTATCGGATAGGGCTGTAATTCATCAGGAGAGTGCTAAGCTTTCCTGTAGCAGAGTGGGGATTTTATCATATTCAATGGCGCCCGTATGGCTTGGGGAGCTGCTGTTCAGTGGCGACTTGAAGCGCACATATGCCATCCTGGCGAGGAGGTTGTATGCACAAGCTGGTCATCATAGGTGCCGGGAGGATCGGGGCTTCGATTGCCCGGCTGCTGGATGACAGCGGTGATTATGAAATTCTCCTGACCGATCAAAACAGCCACACACTGGATGCTGTCAAACTGAGCGATCGCGTGAAAAAGCGTCGGCTGAAAATCACCGATTCACTTGGCTTGGCCAGCACCCTGCAGGGCTATGCGGCGGTGGTTTCCGCCTGTGGGTATGATATTAATCCCATTATCGCCGAGGCGGCAGCGGAAGCCGGGGTCAGTTACTTTGACCTGACTGAAGACAATGCCACCACCCAGGCTATTAAAAAGATCGCCGAGCGGGCACTTCCTGGCCAACTGTTTGTTCCCCAGTGCGGACTGGCGCCCGGGTTTATCGGCATACTCGGCTTCCACATGGCGCAACAGTTTGACCAGTTGGATCATCTGAAACTGCGTGTCGGTGCACTGCCGGAATTTCCCAACAATAACCTGATGTACAACCTGACCTGGTCTACCGAGGGGTTGATCAACGAGTACTGCAACCCATGTTACGCCATTCGGGCCGGCCAGCCTGTGGAGCTGACGCCGCTGGAGGGACTGGAGACATTCTCGCTGGACGGTACTTCATACGAGGCCTTCAATACTTCCGGCGGACTGGGCACTCTGTATGAAACCCTGCAGGACCAGGTGTCAGATCTCACCTACAAGACGATCCGCTACAAGGGCCACCAGTATCTGATGAATTTCCTGATCAATGACCTGAAGCTCGGGGAGCAGCGGGCGTTGCTGAAACAGATATTCGAGAAAGCCCTGGCGGTGACTCGACAGGATGTGGTGCTGATCATGGTCACCGCGACAGGCATCATCAATGGAAAATTCATGCAAATCACCGACAGCCGAAAGGTGTATCACGGGGATGTGGGCGATGAGCATTGGGGCGCCATCCAGATTACTACCGCCGCCAGTCTCTGTACTGTGCTGGACCTGTTCTTTACCGGACGGCTGCCAGCGCAGGGCTATGTGCGCCAGGAGCAGATCGACTTCAACGATTTTATCCAGAACCGTTTCGCCGCCTGTTACCGGATAGCCGGTCGACCGCGTGGCAGATGATTGAGTAGGGAGCAGCGTGATGAACCAAAACCTGATGGAAAACCTGGGTCTGGCTATTGATCAGACCGGCCGGGTGTTCCCCGCAATCCTGGGTGCAGACAGGCAACTGGCGGGGCAGGGGCGTGAGATCAGTCTGTGCAGTCCCATTGATGGCGCCACACTCGGCGCGTTACAGATGGCCTCCGGTGAACAGGTCGAGGAGGTCATCGTCCGGGCAGAGGCAGCGTTCCTGGAGCTGAGAACGATACCGGCCCCGGTGCGGGGTGAATTCGTGCGCCAGCTTGGCAACCTGTTCCGCGACAACAAGCGGATGCTGGCGGAGTTGATCACCCTGGAGTGTGGAAAGATTCTGCAGGAGTCGCTGGGGGAGGTGCAGGAGGTTATCGATATTTGCGATTTTGCGGTTGGCATATCCCGCCAGCTGCACGGACTCACCATCGCCAGTGAACGGCCGGAGCACCGCATGATGGAACAGTGGCACCCGTTGGGGCCGGTCGCAACCATCACCGCATTCAATTTTCCCATGGCGGTCTGGGCCTGGAATGCCATGCTCTCGTTTGTCTGTGGAGACCCGATAATCTGGAAACCATCGGAAAAAACACCGCTCTGTGCGCTGGCCTGCCAAAAGCTGATCAACCAGGCCTTGCAGGATCATCCCCGGTTCCCCAGCGGAATTGCCCAGGTAGTGATCGGGGATGCGCAGGTCGGGCAGCAACTGGCCGGCAGTCAGCGCATCCCGCTGGTCTCTGCAACCGGTTCGGTAGCCATGGGCAGGAAGGTGGCAACCACGGTGGCAGGACGCCTGGGCAGGTCCTTGCTGGAACTGGGCGGAAACAATGCCATGATCGTCGCTGAATCGGCCGAGTTGGATATGGCATTACAGGCGATCGTATTCTCCGCCGTGGGGACCTGTGGTCAGCGTTGCACCTCGCTCAGGCGGCTGATTGTGCATGAGTCGGTTGCCGATCGACTGGTTGAGCGACTCCGCTCGGCCTATGGCGCCTTGAATATCGGTGATCCGTTTTCGGACTCGGTGCTGGTCGGTCCGCTGATCGATCTGAACGCCTTTGAAAAGATGCAGCAGGCTATCCAGATAGCGCTGGACGAGGGAGGCGAGTTGGTTTGTGGTGGCGAGCGGCTGACCGTACCGGGAAAAGAAGGGGGCGTCTATGTAAACCCGGTCATCATACGCATCCCCCCTACAGCCAACGTGGTGAAACAGGAGACTTTTGCTCCCATCCTGTATGTGATGCAGTTTTCCTCGATTGCCGAGGCGATTGGGATTCAGAACAACGTACCCCAGGGGCTCTCGTCGGCCATTTTTACCCGGGATTTACGCGAAGCGGAACTGTTCGTCTCCCCGCAGGGTTCGGATTGCGGACTGGCCAATGTCAATATCGGCACATCAGGCGCCGAGATAGGGGGGGCATTCGGTGGAGAGAAAGATACTGGCGGTGGCCGGGAGTCGGGCAGTGATGCCTGGAAGAACTATATGCGCCGCGCCACCAATACCATTAACTACGGTTCGGATATCCCATTGGCACAGGGTATTCAGTTCGGATAAAAGTCAGGATGGATACGTTTCTGCCATTGATGTAAAACATTGTCGCCGGTATCCTTTGCAATCCAATTAGCGCGGCGGGAGCTTGGAATGCCCGCCTTTCCCCGGGATTATTTCAACCAGCCCATGCTTAAATTTTTCAATCAGCTATCGCACCACCGTCTGGCCTGGATTTTGTTGGCCTTCACAGCACTTTTTCTGGAACTCTCGGCGCTCTTTTTCCAATATCAGTTAAACCTGGCCCCCTGCGTGCTCTGTGTCTATGAGAGAACGGCTGTTATGGGAATCATGGTCGCCGGAATTGTCGGGGCTCTGGCGCCGGGATTATTGTTCCTCCGGGCGCTGGCGATAGTTATCTGGGGAAGCAGTGCGGCCTGGGGTCTGCAGCTTGCATTGAAACATACCGGAATGCAGCTCTCTCCGTCCCCGTTAAATACCTGTGATTTTGCCGCCAATTATCCCGATTGGGCGAAGCTCGACGAGTGGTTCCCCTGGTTGTTTCAGCCCACGGGATTTTGTGAGGATATTCAGTGGCAGTTCATGGGCTTCACCATGCCCCAGACCATGATTGGGATCTACATTCTCTATCTGTTGGTTCTGCTGGTCGTGGTATTATCCCAGTTTGCCAGGAAATAAAGCATACTATCTGCACTGTCGCTGGCCGCGTTATGTCGGGGTTGCATCACTCCGGGTTGTAGTAACGGATTCCTGGAGTTGCCGGTAACAGGCTTTCACCGCTTGCATCTGTTTGGCGATAACATCCACGTCTTTCTGTTGAGCGGACAATTCCAGTTGATGCACAGCGGCTTTCATGGCCGGCACGCCACAGACTGAGCATCCGCCATGCAGGCGATGCGCCACCTCTGCCAGTGATTGCCAGTCGCCTTGATTAAAATGCGCGTCCAGCAGCCTTATCTGCACCGGAATATCGTCCATGAGCTTGGCGAGCATCTCGTTTGCCAGGTCTTCGCTACCGCCGGTAACCCGCAGCGCCTCTTCCCTGTCATGGATTGGCAAATCCCGCTTATTGTCCTGCTGATGCTGCGCTATTGCGCCGGATAGGTCATTGATCGAGCCGGAAACATGGCTCTGGTTAACCAGGCCATCGATTGCCTGCCAGAGTTTATGATCCTCCAGGGGTTTGGTCAGGTAGACATCCACACCCGCATCCAGCAGGGCATCCCGGTGCTGTGGAATAATATCGGCCGACAAGGCAATGATCGGCGTGTGAACCGCGGCCTGCTCCATCGCCCTGATGCGTCGGGTTGCTTCCTTTCCATCCATTACCGGCATGTGCACATCCAGAATTATCAGGTCGGGACGCTGCTCCTCATAAGCCTGAATCACCTCTTCACCATTGACCGCCTGAACAATATCGGCTTCTGATATGGCCAGAATATTCAACATCAGTTGCAGATTGATCGGGTTGTCATCGGCGACAATGAAGCGTTTCCCCTTGTAACAGGGCGAGGTGGCGTCAACGGACTCCGTCGTCGCCGGGATCTGGGAAGGATTGGTAAAGATCTGTTCCAGCGTGCGTTTCAGGACGGGCAGGGAGATCGGCTTTTGTATACAGGGGGCACCCGACAACTCCTGTATGGTTTTATGCAGTGCGGCATCTGAACTGCTGAGTAAAATAAGCAGGTTACCCACGTTCAGTTGATCGCGTAAGTAAGTGATCCGTTCAACAGCTGCGTCGGATGCAATCTCCTCCGCTGAAAAGCCGATGATCAACAGGTCCAGGTCCTGTAGCAGTTTGTTGTTCACTGCTGACCAGCCAATTCGGGTTACCGACATACCCAGGCTCTCCAGGGTGTGTGACAGGGCCAGTTGGGATATGGCGTGCTGGTCAATAACGGCGCACTTTTTCGACTGCAGGGCCGGATTGATCAGTGAGCTGGACAGGTCGGGACATTTCGGCAGCTTGAGGGTCACTTCAAAGCAGGATCCTTCACCCTCCACACTGTGGAGAGTGATCTCACCTTTCATTGACTCGGCCAGTTTTTTACTGATGCTCAATCCAAGTCCGGTTCCACCATAGGTTTTGGTCGTATCCCTCGGGCCCTGTTTGAAGGAGATGAACAGATCCTTCTGGCAGGCCTCATTGATACCGATCCCCGTATCGGTCACAGAGAACTGCAGTTCACAGCTATTTTCGGTTTCTTCGCCCACCATCACCCGGACAATAATCTCTCCTTCGTGGGTGAACTTGATGGCATTACCCACCAGGTTGACCAGTATCTGTCGAATCCGGGTTTCGTCACCAATCAGGTAGTCGGGTACATCTGAATAGACCAACAGTACCAGCTCAAGCTTTTTCTCGTGGGCTGTGGGCGCCAGCAGGGTGATGGGTCCTTCAAAGCAGGCGCGTAGCTCAACGGGGGCGTACTCGGGCTCCTGCTTGCCATATTCGAGCTTTGAGAAATCCAGAATGGTGTTAATGATGCTCAACAACCCGGTGGCGGATTTCTGGATGGTTTCCGCCAGTTCCCGCTGCTCTGCGGTCAGGTTGGTTTTCATCAACAGGGAGGAAAAACCGATTACACCATTCATCGGCGTTCTGATTTCGTGGCTCATGTTGGCCAGGAACTCCGACTTGGCCTGGCTGGCTTTCAGGGCCCGCTTTCTGGCCAGGTCCAGCTCCACGTTCTGGATTTCCAGGGCCTCCATGGTCTGGGTCAGATCCGACGTGGCCCGGTCCACCTGCTGCTGCAGGATCTCCTGGTTATACTGCAATGTCTTGGCCATGGCATTGAAACCCTCTTCCAGGCTGCGCAGTTCGCCGGTGGAGATCTCTGGTACCGTCGCTGTAAAATCGCCATGCTTCATCCGGATAACGGCCTGGGAGAGCTTGGACAGGGGACGGGTGATTTTCTGACTCAGGAACATGGCAATCAGGCCCGTTACCACCAGACCGGCGACACTGATTATCAAACTGGTAATGATGGAATCACGCTGTCTTTCCAGCAGGCGGGCTTTGTCGAACTCCACCACAATGGAGCCGATCACGGTTGGCAGGCTACGTTCCTCCACCTGCTCCAGCTGATCCGGGTAATCGGTCAGTTTTGTAACCTGGAAGCCGGACTGCACGGTGGTGAAGAAGAACGATGAATCAGCTGGATCGTGGGTGTTACGATCCTTGTTTTTCAGCTTGGCACCATCAATATTCACCAGCAGTTTTCCCTGTGCATCATTGACCGTGATGGAGAGAATATCCCGGCGCTTGGCGATCGGTTGTAAGTTGAGAGACAGGGATTCCACATCACCACTGAATATGCCGTAGAAGCTGGCAGCCGCCACCTCCTGTGCGGTGGCCTTGCCTTTCTCTTTAAAGGCCAACTGGAGATTCTCCAGCTGTGCGGTAATCAGGTAGGCGGTGAGTGCAAGTGCCATGATGGCCGCTGGCACGATACCCAGGAGCAGGGCACGGGCTTTGATCCGGGAATAACGACGTCGCCTTATCATGGTTTACTCTGTTCCATTATTCTTTGAACAATGACCGTCTCATCCGGCAGTGATATTCCGAGCGATCGCGCAACACTCTGGTTGACGGAGATACTGAAATACTTGGGATACATCGGTGCAGGCATGGTTTCGGTCCCGGAACCCAGATAACTTAGGGTGTACTCGGCCAGGTGCCGGGCTATATCGTCGGGAGTTGAATAGGCGGCGATCAGGGCGCCGGCCTTCACATAGGCAGATGAAAATCCGATAACCGGTATACGCTTATGGTAGCTCGATAACAAAATGTTAAAGATGGTCGTACTGTTGAATATGTTCGGATCGGGCAGGGCGAGCAGAATATTGCTCTCCTCCAGCACCTCTTTGAGTAACGGGCCGACCCTGTCTGTGGATGCCACATCACGATAGGTCAGTGGAATCCCCTGTTGTTCTGAGACCGTGATCAGCTCACGCTTCAGCTCTTCTGTTAACGGACTCATCAACAGGCCGATGTGGGGATCGGGGCGTATGATAGTGGCCAGCTGAAACAGTCTGCTGATCGGCTGGTCAAGAAAGATGGCCGAGTGGGGCGAATCCTTGGTCAGCCTCTGGTAAGCGGTCTGGGGTATCAGGGCATGCAGAACCGGTATGCCGGTGTGCAGATCACTGATCACCTCACCGGCACGCTGTCCCAGTGTGATGATTAACCGGGTATCCGGTGGAATCGCTGGAGGAGCCGTATCCGGTGCGCCGGTAAGAATATGGGTGTGCTGAGGCGAACAGGACTCACTGGCTTTAGTGCATTCTGCTTTCAGGTAGGCGGTCAGTTTCCCTGCCACCTGTTTATATACCGGTGCGGTGCCAATACTGATAATCATCACCGTACCGGATTCCGAAGCAGCCTGACCGGGTATGAAAAGGAGTAAAAGGGCGTATAGGCAGACCCATGGGAATCCCCTGTGATACCACCTGGGTATCCTCATCAGTACATCGGGTCTGAAATGTGAGAGCAGGCGTATCACAATGTTACACCTGCTGATGCCTCAGGGTGTGGTTCACCATAAAACTTCCATGTGTCAGTAGCGTCACCTTATTATTCCCACAGGTGTTAATGCCAGTTTAAACTGGCTTGCATAAAGATCCGATCTGTCCAGATATTATCATCCCGATAATCGTTGAAATTATTATCCGGTCCGATGTTCTGAAAAATCAGGGCAATTTCACCATCCGCCCGTTCCAGTTCATAATGCTTGGAAATCTTGATGTCCCAGCGTCTGTTGGCGCCGACTGGATCACCGTCGCCAGACCAGGTGAAACCTTCCATGTGATAGTAAGCGGTACTGAGTTTGATACCGTTGTTAAATTCATGGCTGGCCAGCAGGCTCATGGTCCGGTCCGGGGCCCATCCCACCAGATGCCTGTATTCAGTCGGATTGATTTTGTTGAGGCGCTTACCATAGGTGCTGATCGAGCTGTAACTGATGTGCAGCAGACTGCGTGGCGTGGGGTCCCAGCGCAGACCCACCTCGAAACCATGAATATTAAAATGGCCGTTATTGGTATAGAAACTCGTCGGACCAGGGGTGCCCGAGTCCGCTACGCCGGCAATCATGTCCCTGATCTCTTCTTGAAACAGTTTCATGTCAAGCGTCAATCCCTGTTGCTGGAAATTACCCAGATAGCCCAGTTCGTAGGATTTAATATGTTCGGGAAGAATATTTGCGTTGGTTTTGTAGAACTGGACTATCGGTATCATGGTGCTTGATTGAAAAACGGAAAGGTCGGAATAGTCTTCCCAGAGCGTGGGCATCCGGTAGGCGCTGGTGGCACGCAGCCGCAGCGTATTCATTTCGTTAAGTTTCAGATTGATTGCCGCCATCGGCGATAAGAAACCATTTTTTTGTTCAAATTTTTCATACATGCCGCCCAGGTTGATGGCCAGGTTGTCGTGCATTCGCCATTCGAAATTGCCGAATGCACGATATTGATCCCGGGTGATCCAGTCATTTCGGTTGAATGTCCAGATACCTTTTACCTTGTCCTGCCGAATACCCAGCCCCCAGACCAGCCGCTGGGAAGGGTTCAGGTCGAAGGTGTGCTGAAACTCCAGGTCCTGGCGCTGAGACTCGAAGCCATAACCTGCGGAAACGGTAAAGGGGTACAAGCTGGAGTTTGAGAAGTCGTCATCAATCTCCTGGTAGTTGTTATAGAACTGCAGATAAAACTCATTGCCGGGTGCCAGGCTGCGAATCCAGCGCAGTTGCTGAAATGAGTGATTGTTCTTTGCCGTGCGAAGTGGTTGTACCGCATCACCCGCATAACCATCCTGACGTCCGCCGGCACTTTTGCCCAGCTCAAACAAGAGTGCATCCCGGCTGTTCAGCTGGTAGTCGCCGCGGGCACTGATCCAGCGCGTATCGGAGCTGTCATGCCGGTTATCGAAACCATCGTTCTCATCATATTTGACGGAAACACGATAGGAGAGATCGCCTTCAGTACCGGCAAAGCGGTTAAAAATCTGCCGTCTGCCACCGCCGCCCACCAGGGTTCTCACCCGCACGCCGGATTGTTCGGCGGGATGCTGGGTGATGATGTTGATGACGCCGGCAAATGAGTTGGAACCATGGGTACTGGCGTTGGGACCGCGAATCACCTCAATACGCTGAATGTCATCAATATCCAGCTCCTGATCGGCCCAGGTGACTCCACCGAAGCCGGGATCGTAGATCGATCTGCCATCAATCAGTACCTGCATGTCACGGGCGAAACGATCCACATTACCGTGGGATGTGGCAGTAAACCGGGATCCGGTGTCATAGCCCACCTGGAAACCGGGCACCAGGCGCAACAGGTCAACCAGTTCCACAACGCCGGATGCCTCGATCATTTTTCTGTCAATGACCGTGACAGAGGCCGGCGAGTCAGGCAGCGCCTGTTTCAGGCGTGTGGCTGACAAGACCACCGGCACATCACTGAAAAACAGCTCTTCAAGAAAAGGGGAGTCGGCATCCTTCGCCTGAACAGAAAGGGAGAGCATTGCCCCCAGACCGAGAGCCCAATACCGTTTCGGGCTGTTATCAAAGGAATACGTATACCTCATGATGTTTCTGTTTTGTTCTCTCGGTGTTATTGATAAACTAATCGTCAGTGTACTTGATGAGTACGCCCCTATCAGGGCACAGCAGTTCTATACTATATATTTGCCCCTTTTCATAGGACACCACGGTAAGCTTTCCCCATGAAATATCCAACAATTGAGCAATTTATCGGCCATACACCGCTTGTACGTCTGCAACGGTTGCCCGGGGAGAGCTCCAACCATGTGCTGGTCAAGCTGGAAGGAAATAACCCGGCTGGTTCAGTGAAGGATCGTCCGGCATTGAGCATGATCCAGCATGCGGAAGAGCGGGGCGATATTCAGCCGGGCGATTCCCTGATCGAGGCAACCAGCGGTAATACCGGTATTGCGTTGGCCATGGCGGCGGCGATCAAGGGCTATCGCATGATCCTGATCATGCCTGACAATCTCAGCATCGAACGGCGTGCCTCCATGCGGGCGTATGGTGCCAAACTGATCCTGGTCTCGGAAGAGGAGGGCATGGAAGGCGCCCGGGATCTGGCCCAACTGATGGAGCAGCGCGGTGAGGGCAAGGTGCTGGACCAGTTCTCCAATACGGATAATCCGCTTGCCCATGTGGCGGGAACCGGTCCGGAAATCTGGGATCAGACCAACGGAGAGATCACCCACTTTGTCAGTGCCATGGGCACCACAGGCACCATAATGGGCGTTTCCCAATACCTGAAAGGGATGAATCCGGCGATCCAGATCGTTGGTGTGCAGCCGGCGGAAGGTGCACAAATCCCGGGAATTCGCCGTTGGCCGGAAGCCTATATTCCAAAGATCTTTGACCAGCAGCGGGTGGATCGGGTGCTGGACGTAACCCAGGAAGAGGCCGAACAGGTGACCCGCCGCCTGGCCACGGAAGAGGGTATATTTGCCGGGATCTCTTCAGGCGGCGCAGTGGCTGCCGCCCTGCGACTGTCACAGGAAGTGGAGCATGCGACCATTGTGGCGATTATTTGTGACCGGGGTGACCGTTATCTTTCCACGGGTGTCTTTCCTGCTGAATAAGCAGCGGTTTTTCTACCCGGCAGGGCTGCTCTGCTTACTGCTTTTCGCCTCTTTCAGACTCACCGCATCGGAATATCTGTCCATCTCCCTGGGGGATGTGGGCAATGATCAGTGGCAGGCCAAAGGCGTGGTACTGCAGCTCGACCTGCTGGCGGAGCATGACCAGTACGTCCTTTCCGCGGATGAAGTCAGGCATCCGGCCCTGCCCACACCGGCCCGCAAATTCAAGTTCCGCTGTGACAATGGCAAGATCAGCAGTGATGGTATCAGTTGCAAGAAAGGCCTGCTTGATGTGGAGCTGAATGGTCAGTCGCAACGGCAGGTCAATTCAAGAATAGACTGGAAGATAAACGCACAAATTATTGATATATATCTTGATAATGTTGTACTTTCCGGTGGCAAGGTTAGTGCGGACCTGAAGCTCGACAGGGATCAGTGGCGCCTGTTGCTGGATGGCAACCAGATTGATATCCAGCAGTTCCCAAAGCTCCACACCGCGCTGGCGGAACCGATCGCCCGCTTCTCGTTGAATGGCCGGGTTGATTTATCAATGGATCTGCGTGGCCGAGGCACGCAACTCTCCCAGGGCAGCAGCCGGATCAAATACGCCGGCGTTGGCTTCTCCAGTGAACCGGGGGACTATATCGGCCAGGGGCTGACCGGTGAATGGCAGGGGCGGGTTGTCCTGAAAAAGGGGCAGTGGCTCGGTACCCAGCAGATAGCGCTGTCTGCCGGTGAAGTACTGACACCCTTTCTGTATCTCTCGCCATCCAGCCATCCACTCAACCTGACAACCCGGTATGCGTATCGGGCCGATACCGGCTTGCTCACCCTGGATGAGTTGCACCTGAACCAACCCGGCAGGCTGGAGATGACCGGTTCCACGTCAATCTCCCTGAAAGGTCAGCGCCGCCTGGTTGAACTGCAACTGGCATCCAAACCGGCCGATATCGGAGCACTTTTTCGCGACAATGTGCTGCCGGTACTGGGCGATCCCCAGCTGGAAGATGTGGAGCTGGCCGGTCAGTTCTCCCTGGATCTTGTTCACCAGGCTGGCCAGACCCGGATCGGCATTGTCCTCAAGGATGCCCATATTGAACAGGGCGTAAAGACACAGGGTGACGGCAAGGGGCAGTTTGCCCTGTATGGCCTGGCGGGTGATATCAACTGGTCGGACGGGTCCACGACAGACAGCCGCCTCAGCTGGCAGGGTGGCCACCTGTTCGGGGATATCCTGCTGGGCGCGTCGTCGCTGGAGCTGAATCTGTCGGATGGGGGCGTGGCACTGCTGAAACAGGCCAGCATCCCCATACTGGATGGAACCCTGCAGGCGGAGCAATTTTCCCTGCAGCGGGGCGAAGCGGGTCCCAGGGTGCAGTTTCAGGGCTATCTCACGCCGATCAGTATGACCGCGATCAGTGCGGCCCTTGATTGGCCGCCTCTGTCGGGACAACTGTCCGGGATGATTCCCGGGCTCGCCTATGAAGATGGGGTGATCGCGGTCAATGGTCTCGCCCTGGTCAAGTTGTTTGACGGCAATATTGTGATTCGCGACCTGAAACTGGATGACCTGTTTGGCGCCTTGCCGGCGTTGAGCGCTGATCTGGAGATCAAGGATGTGGATCTGGAAACTCTGACCCGCGCCTTCTCATTTGGTAAGATTACCGGCAAACTGGCCGGCCACATTAACGATCTCAGGCTGGAAGACTGGACGCCTGTCTCGTTTGATGCGGCCTTTTACACGCCGGAGGGTGACGACAGTCGTCACCGGATCAGTCAGAAAGCGGTGGATAATATCTCCAACCTGGGTGGGTCAGGGGTTTCCGGCGCCATCTCCCGGAGCTTTCTGCGGATGTTTGAAGAGTTCGGTTATGACCGGCTCGGTATCAGTTGCCGTCTTGAGCGGGGCGTCTGCCACATGGGGGGCATCGAACCGGCGGAGCGCGGTTACTACCTGGTCAAGGGGGGTGGATTGCCCCGCATACACATTATGGGTTACAACGAAAAAACTGACTGGCCGGTGCTGGTAAGCAAGTTGAAACAGATCGCAGCGGGTGGTGAGCCCGTCATTAAATAATAACTGGTTGAATTGGCATTTATGGAGCTAACCTGATGAAAATCTTAAAAATAGGCGGTATGTTGGCAACCCTGTTTGTGCTTGCTGCCTGTGTCACCATCAATATCTATTTCCCGGCCGCCCAGGCAGAGGAGGCCGCCGGACGGATTGTGGACGACATCCTGGGCAAACAGAAACCGCAGGATGAGCAGATCCAGGAAGAGAACAAGAGTTCATCACTGGACAGGCCCCTGTATCAGACCATAGCGGCCAGCACACTGGAGTTCCTGGTCCCCTCCGCGCAGGCGGCTCAGCCGGACTTTAACGCCAGCTCGCCGGCGATTCGCAAACTGCAGGCCAGCATGCGCAGCCGTAACAGTGCGCTTGCCCCCTACTACAACAGCGGCGCAGTGGGCTTTACCCGGGATGCCATGATTGCCGTGCGCGATGCAGCCAAAATCCCCTTAAAGGACCGCAACAAGGTACAGGGGTTGGTGAGCAGCGAGAACAGTGACCGAAACGCCCTCTATCGCGCGATAGCCGATGCCAATGGTCACCCCGAGTGGGAACCTGAAATCCGTGCCACCTTTGCCCGCACCTGGGTGGAGAAGGCGTCCGGCGGCTGGTGGTACCAGAATGCCAGTGGTGGTTGGGTGCAAAAATAACCGGCGGAACGTCGCCTCCCTTCATTAAGCAACGGCAGCCAATCCGGCTGCCGTTGATATTTTAACCAGTAATTCTGCCTGACAGAGGAATGTACAAGTTTCATGGGACGTTCAAGAAGACGTAAGTTACCCCAGGATCCGGTAACGGTCAGCATCGACTCCCTGAGTCATGACGGTCGCGGGGTGGCGCATATTGACGGCAAGGCGGTGTTTATACATGGCGCGCTGCCTGGTGAGACGGTCAGTTTTCGCTATACCCGGGTGCAGAAAAAGTTCGATGAAGGAGAGGTGATCGATGTAATTTCCCCATCACCAGACCGGGTGGCGCCCCGATGTCCCCATTTCGGTCTCTGTGGCGGCTGTTCCCTGCAGCACCAGTCAAGTGACGCACAGATCCTCTCCAAACAGGCCGCGCTGCTGGATGCCTTTCAACGCATCGGCAAGGTAAAGCCGGCAACAGTGCTAGAGCCGCTGACCAACAGCGATACCTTTGGTTACCGGCGAAAGGCCCGGCTCGGGGTCAAGTATGTGGCCAAGAAGGGCCGGGTTCTGGTTGGCTTTCGGGAGCGTGGCTCCCCCTATGTGGCTGATCTTTCAGAGTGCGCAGTCCTGCATCCCCGGGTCGGGAAACTGCTTCTGCCGCTGAGCGAGCTGATCGCTTCACTCAGCATCAAGGAGCGTGTGCCCCAGATTGAGGTCGCCATGGGTGACGACCAGTGTGTGCTGGTGTTCCGTATCCTTGAGCCCTTGTCAGCGGATGATGAACGGCTGATGCTCGCGTTTGGTCAGGCACAGGATATCGCCATGTACACCCAGTCGGGCGGCCCGGACACGGTGGCCCCGTTGCAGGGTGACGCCATTGATCTGCAATATGCGCTGCCGGCACACGACCTGAACATCCATTTTCTGCCCAACGATTTCACCCAGGTGAACAGCGGTCTTAATCGGCGCATGATTGACCGGGCCCTGGATCTGCTGGCCCTTGAGCCGGAGGAGCGGGTGCTGGATCTGTTCTGCGGATTGGGCAACTTTACCCTGCCGATCGCCCGGCGTGTGACCGAAGTGGTCGGGGTCGAAGGGGATGTGGGGCTGGTGGCCCGGGCGCGGGAGAATGCGCGCCGCAACGGCATTGATAACAGTCGTTACTATACCGCCAATCTCTATGAGTCGCTGGAGAAGGAGCCCTGGCTGCGGGAGTCGTTTGACAAGGCCTTGCTTGATCCACCCCGTTCCGGCGCCATCGAAGTGCTGGAGCATCTTCCGAAACTCGGCATAAAACGTATCGTCTATGTTTCCTGTTATCCGGGCACCCTGGCGCGGGATGCGGGGGAGCTGGTTAACCGGTATGGTTACCGGCTGGTCTCTGCGGGTGTCATGGACATGTTTCCCCATACCGCCCATGTTGAATCGATCGCGCTTTTCGAAAAACCCTGAACGGAACAGATAAATGGCTTTAGAAATAGAACGTAAATATCTGGTTATAAATGATAAATGGAAAGAAAATATCCTCTCTGAGTCGGTGCTGAAACAGGGCTACATCGCCAACCAGCCCAATGCGACGGTGCGGGTTCGTATCGCCAAAGGCGCCGCCTATCTGAATATCAAAAGTGCTACCAAGGGTATTTCCAGGGCCGAGTTTGAGTACCAGATACCGCTGGAGGATGCGGAACAGATACTGGAACAGGTGGCCGAACAACCCTTCATCGACAAGACCCGCTACAAGGTGCGTTGGGGCAATCACATCTGGGATCTGGATCTGTTTGCCGGTGAGAACCAAGGACTGGTAATGGCGGAAGTTGAGCTGGACAGCGAGGACGAAGCCTTTGAGCTGCCACCCTGGGCCGGCGAGGAGGTATCGGGTGACCCCCGTTACTATAATGCCAGCCTGGTCAAACATCCCTATTCAAAGTGGTGACGCGACAGGATCTCCATATCCAGGTTGATCTGCGGCGGCAGGAGCTGCGGCTGCTGGCCGGCAACCGCTGTATTGAAACCTATTCGGTCTCGACGGCGCGCAACGGGGCGGGAGAATCCCAGGGCAGTGGATGTACGCCACGGGGGCTGCATCGTATTCGCCTGAAGATCGGCGATGGCCAACCGCTCAACAGCGTGTTCGTGGGGCGTCGCCCGACCGGGGAGATCTATACCCCCGAGCTGGCCGCCGCCAACCCGGAGCGTGACTGGATTCTGACCCGGATACTTTGGCTGACCGGTCTGGAATCGGGCAGAAACCGGGGTGGCTCCGTCGACACTCTGCGGCGTTTTATCTATATACATGGTACGCCGGATAGCGAACCGATGGGACGGGCGGCGTCCCACGGTTGTATCCGCATGCGCAACCGCGAATTGATCCGCCTGTACGACCAGGTGGGCGTGGGGACGCAGGTTGAAATTCGTGAACAGTTCTAGGGGCGCAACAATCTACTGGACCAGGTAGGTGGTAAAGAAGAGATCGTCAATCATCTCGTCCCCGGCCAGACTCTTCATGACCCCGCGCAACGCCTTGAGCGCCTTCCTGCGCAGCTTTTCCTTGCCCTTCGTGGTGCGGATCTTCGCCCCGTCCTGATCACTCAATAGCAACAGCAGTTCATGGCGCAGGGCCGGCGCATGCAGGCTGATGGCCGGCAGATTCGTCCCATTCCGGGTCATCAGTTGCACATCACAACGGATATACTTTGCCCGGCCTTTCACATTCACCACGATCGAAGGTGACAGCTGGTAATAGGCCAGGGCGGCACCCCCCTGGTTATCGCTATCTGCGGCAAACAGCGGGGAGGTGGTGAAGATCAGGAGGGTACACAACAACGATGTCAAAAAACGCATCTTTACTTCCGAATCTGTTTAATCTGTAATGCTCGGTCCGGGTGCCTGCCGACCTCGTGTATTCGGGCGGGTCAGGCCGTCGACTCTCCGAACAGGCCGAACAGTATAGCCGATTGAGACAGATGATGAGTGAGGAATACGTCCCATGAGCCATGGCCCACTGATGTTGGATCTTGAGGGAACAACGCTCATGGCGCATGAGCGGGAACTGTTACTGCATCCCGCCGCTGGCGGCGTGATCCTGTTTAGCCGCAATTACCAATCACCCGAGCAGATTAGTGCACTGATTGCTGAAATCCATGCACTGCGTACACCACCGCTCCTGGTCGCCGTTGACCAGGAAGGCGGCCGGGTCCAGCGCTTCAAGGAGGGCTTTACCCACCTGCCGCCGGCAGCCTGGTTTGGCGAACTGGGTCGACGCAACAGCAAAAAGGCCCGGTCGGTGACTCAACGCATCGGCTGGCTGATGGCGGCTGAACTGCGCGCGGTCGGTGTCGATTTCAGCTTTGCACCGGTACTGGATCTGGGGCTTGGATTGAGCAGCGTGATTGGCGATCGTGCCTTTGACCGCACTCCGCTCGGTGTGGCGGAACTTGCCCATGCCTGGATGATGGGGGTGCACGAAGCTGGCATGGCGGCAGTCGGCAAACATTTCCCGGGGCACGGCGGGGTGACTGAAGACTCCCACTGTGCATTACCGGTCGATTGTCGCCCCATGGGGGAACTGCTGATGGAAGATATGGTGCCGTTTCAGCGCATGATCGACTACGGCCTGGATGCGATTATGCCGGCCCATGTGATCTACGAACAGGTTGACCGGGAACTGGCCGGTTTCTCCCGGTTCTGGTTGAAGGATGTGCTGCGGGATCAACTCGGCTTCCACGGCGTGATATTCAGTGATGACCTCACCATGGCAGCGGCGGAACAGGCGGGCAGTTATGCCGACCGGGCCCAATCCGCCCTGGCCGCCGGCTGTGACATGGTGCTGGTCTGCAATAATCCGGCTGGCGCCGCGGAAGTACTGGATGCGCTGGTGGAGTACAGTAATCCCGCTGCCCAGATGCGCCTGGTCCGCATGCATGGCAGAAAGACATTCTCCCGGGAAACCCTGCATCTCAACCAGAAATGGAAGAATGCATTGGAACTCATTAGCCAATATGAGGAAAATCCATCGCTTGATCTGGATTTATAATCCTTTTCCGTCACAAAAAACCCATTAAATAAATCGGTTTCTTGTGGCATAATCCAGCCAATTATTAGAAAGACTCTAATAATTACTGTAACTCAAACAAATAGATTTAGAGGAATTTAACGTGGGCGTACTTGTAGGACGTGAAGCACCTGATTTTACCGCACCAGCTGTACTGGGTAGTGGGGAAATTGTCGAGAATTACAACCTGAAAGAGGCTACTGCCGGAAAGTACAAGGTACTGTTTTTCTATCCGCTGGACTTTACCTTCGTCTGCCCGTCTGAGCTGATCGCTTTCGATCACAGACTGGAAGAGTTCACCAAGCGTAATGTCGAAGTGGTCGGTATTTCCATCGACTCCCATTTCACCCACAACGCCTGGCGGAACACCCCGGTCAACCAGGGTGGTATCGGACCGGTCGGGTACACCATGGTTGCGGACCTGACCCATGGAATCTGCAAGGCCTATGACGTGGAGACCCCCGATGGTGCCGTCGCATTCCGCGGTTCCTTCCTGATCGACAAGGATGGCATTGTCCGTCACCAGGTGGTCAATGACCTGCCGCTGGGCCGTAACATCGATGAGATGCTGCGCATGATCGATGCACTGCAGTTCACCGAAGAGCATGGTGAAGTCTGCCCGGCCGGCTGGAAGCAGGGTGAGAAAGGCATGTCGGCCTCCCCGGACGGCGTGGCCAGCTACCTGGCAGAGAACGCTGACACGCTCTGATAGGTTCGCCTAGCCGATCAAAGCCGGTTACCCGCGCGGTAACCGGCTTTTTTTATTTATGCACTCGGCACGGGACGAGCCGGAGCCGATTCATATAAACTATCAGCGTCCGATAAATCCTCTTTTCAGATAACCATTAGACAGGATGACCCGTGTGACTGACTTGGCGATAATTGGCGGTTCGGGACTCACCCGGCTGCAAGGACTTGAGATTACCCGGCGACAGGTGGTGCACACCCCCTATGGTGAACCCTCGGCACCGGTAACCCACGGCATACTCAATAAACGGGAGATCGCCTTTCTGCCGCGCCATGGCGCCGGGCACACCATCCCACCCCACAAGGTCAACTACCGGGCAAACATCTGGGCACTGCAACATATCGGGGCCAGGCAGATACTGGCTATTGCGGCAGTCGGCGGTATCGGACCGGCCATGGCGCCGGGTGTGATCGCCATACCGGACCAGATTATCGACTATACCTATGGCAGGGATCACACTTATTTCGAGCATGAGCTGCAGCAGGTTACCCATATAGATTTCACCCATCCCTATAGTGAAAAAATGCGCCAGAGCATCATGCGGGCGGCAAAATCCGCCGGTGTTCCGGTTATCCCCAACGGGGTATACGGGGCCACCCAGGGGCCGCGTCTGGAAACGGCCATGGAGATCAACCGGATGGAGCGGGATGGCTGTACCTTGGTGGGTATGACCGGCATGCCGGAAACAGCCCTGGCCCGGGAACTGGATCTGGAGTACGCCTGTTGTGCCGTGGTGGCCAACTGGGCTGCGGGAAGAGGGGATGGCCCGATCTCGATGAAACAGATAGAGCAGTATATTGGACAGGGAATGACGCAAATCATCTCACTGATCGAGGCCTTGATTGATTCACTGGAGCAGTAATACCCGGCGGTCCTCCACTCATTCCCCTATGGCCTTATAAGGACATCCTATGAACGGGCGTCCATCAAGAACTGCTAGGATTGATCCAGCACATAGAATCCAGAGCCTATCGGCGATAGGCTGGCCGGATAATTTAGAACAACCCAGGAGTAGAGAGCATGGCCGAGGATGATCTGAATGAATCAACCAAGGAAGTTACCGGGGAAGCAGCCGCCAAGGACGCCCCTCCTGTCAAGAAAAAAGCCGTAAGGAAAAAGGTCCCTCAAGCCAAAAAGAAGGTAGCCAAGAAAAAAACCAGCGTAAAGAAAAAGGCGGCTCCCAAGAAAAAAGCAGCCAGAAAAAGCAGTGTCGCGGCCAGTGCAGACAAAAAGAGCGTCAAAGCGACTGCCGCCGCAAAACCACAAACGCCGCCACCCACAGCCGTGATACCGGAACAACCGGCGGCTTCCGGGGATACAACCCCGGCGACAGATACCAGCCCGGCGGCCATGGATGTGGCGCCCGCCGCCGCTATTGCGGCCACCCGATTGGCTGACCAGCCGAACAAGGCGGAGGCGGCCAGTGCGGTTTCGACAGACAAACCGGCAAAGACGGCGGCCCCGGCAGGAAATGAAAAAGTTCAGAAACGACTAGAGGAGATGGGACTCATGCCTCCTGATTCAACTGAAACCCAGACCCCACCACCCGCCAGCAAACCCGCTAACGGCCTCAGTTTCTGGCAAAAATCATTTATCTGGACCATCGTCATCATTGCGGGCTTGATCTATATACGCATGCTGACCACCCCGGAGACAGACCCCGCTGGCCAGGCCCTGATAGGCGATACCGGCACCAGCGAAGCAGCACAGGTGGCGACTGCCGATACCGCATCAGCAGATGCCAGACCGGTAACAACGACTGACCAGGCCGATGCACAGGCAGGGCAGGGCCCGGCGGATAGCGCGACGACTGACGCAGTGGCGGCGGATTCAGATACCGCCCCGGTTGCTGGCGCAGCCGCTGATGACAGTACCGCCGCAGTAATGACGAGCGGCGAATTGTCAGCACCCCAAAGCGGATCGGATAACAAAGTGACCGGAGAGGGAAGCGGCACCACAGCTATGGATTCAGCGTCCCTGCAAACTGAACAGCAGTCTGCCGCTGGCAGCGATTCATCGGCAGCGCCCGATTCACAAGCCACGGACAGCCAGACCGTGCAGATGCCGGCAGGCGAGGGTAGTGAGCAACCTGCAGTGGCCAAGGCCGCCCCAGCCGCTGATGAGCGCACAGCATCGACAGCGGACAGCCCGGTTGATACGGAAACCGGCAGCGCCGTCGCCTCCGCCGCAACAGACAGTGCCGCCAGTGCTTCTGCCGAGCAACCCGCCGCCGGGGCGGAAAGCCGTGGCGCAGCTGCCGAGCCGGCTGCTACAGAGCAACCAGCGTCCCCCATACCCATGGCTACCGGCATGATGGCAAAACAGGCCCAGCAGTTGTCGGATATGGCATCACGCTACGGAGCCGGCATGCCCTCCATGGGGAGCAATGCAGCACCGCGTCCCGCGCCCACGGGTCCCGGTGCAACGGCAGCACCTGCCGGTACCGGACCGGCGCCAGGTGGCGAGCCAGGATTGGCAGGAAAACCAGCCGCTACTGCGCAACAACCGCCGGCGGTTACGGGACAACCACGGCCCTTGCCCTATCCACAGGGTTTCGTGCCGCGGAACTATCCGCGGGGCTTCAATAATCCACCGGTTGCGCCTTACTACTGGCCCTATCCGCCACGGCCGCCCGTGTATGGACCCCCGGTGAGATACCCCTACTACCCACAGGCACCCAGATAGCAACTCAACAGGCAGGCGTTACACTCCGCTCCAACGGCGGGGGCGTAACGCCTGTCTTTCTACCTGATCACGATTGACGGTTACATACGTTTACATCAAGAGGCACCCTCGAAAGTAAAGCGGGTGGCTGTTTATGTGATGTTGCTGGCAGACAATGACCTTTTACCAGATTGCATCCTAACCACTCCATTCCACCCGGATATACCCGATTAATCGATGATGCCTGCTTTAGACTGCTCTCGCCTTAAGTAAGCAATGATATGTGCAACCTCCTCGGGTGTGATTTGAGGGATGGCTGGCATATCCCCAAAGTGCCAATGGTGCTGCCTTACCCCATCGCGTACAGCCATATGAATGGCATAGTCAGCATGGTGACTAGGGCGGTAAATGTTGTGCACAAGCGCCGGCCCTTGGGTCGTACCGGCTGCAGCGCCTCCATGACAGGATGAGCAATTGGTATCAAACAGCTTATTTCCCTGAATCGCATTGCCTTTGAATCCGGCTGGAGGCAAATGTAACGCAGCCCGACGCGCCTCCGGATCCAGCACATCACAGGCCACCAGAAATAACACAAGGATTAATAATAGAAACCTGATCATCCCTTATATCCTTTTCTGTTTAAGCTGTCGGGTTTTCCATGGTTTGAGAAGCGGCGGGTCGATTATTTTGCACCTTATCCTCTAATAAAAAACAGAATATGATGAACTTTATCAAATATCATCTGTCGGATTGGAAACTGATTTAATGCAGCACTTATCACTTAACAGTTAATGCGTTCTATTCCCGGAAAATTTCTCGCAATTTTACTCGCCACGTTAGTGAGTATGGTTCCGTTGCAGAATGCAATGGCGGGATTTCCAAGTCTTCTTGATCACTCCGGTAGCGCACACCTATCGACAGACGCATCTGGTGATGCGGAACGGGGCCATCATCATACCGTCAATACCTGTAATCAGCAGGAAGAAAACGCTGGTCCGGATAGTTCCCAGCATCATTGTTCATCTGGACATTGTGCGTCTTGTTCCTCCGTTATTACCCAGACATTCAGTTATTCCACGATCTACACTTCAATGCCTTCATTACCGCGAGTTACCGAAAGGTATGTAAGTTATCCATCTGATTCGCCTTTCCATCCTCCCAAATCCTGAATTTCTTGCCAGTGACTGCCGAAGAATCCGCAGTCACCCAATAACACTCACTGGTTGATCATCTGTCGGTAACATTCTGTCTTCTGCAGTTTGCAGAACAAGTGTGCGTAGGCCCGATTTGAGATCCATGCCAGTAGCAGCGTTCAACCGGATAGAGCCGTGAGCCCAGCTTGTCTGATAAGAGATGAGATCTGGGGTAATAATTTTGCTCAACAACATCCGACGGGATGTTTTCCCATATCCGGATGAACTGGATCAGCAAAGTATAGTCAAAGCGCTGTTTTGTCAGGGCGGATGACAGAACGAGGATTATGAATGTGAAAAATTATTTAGTCATCGGGCTAATTACCGGCGTAGTGGGGTTAACAGGTTATAGCTACCTAATAATCGGAAAAACTCCTGTTCTAAGTGATCGCTGGTACAACTCGGCACAAGTACAAAGAGGTCGTTCGCTATATCAGGCTAATTGTGCCAGCTGTCATAAGTCGGATATGTCAGGTACTCCTGACTGGAGAAAAGCTGATGCGAAAGGCAAATATCCGCCACCACCACTGAATGGCACAGCCCATACCTGGCACCATCCGCTTGCCACTTTACGACGGACCATAATGACAGGTGGAGTGCCACTAGGGGGGACTATGCCTGGATTTGCTGATCAGTTAAACCAGGAGCAAATTGACGACATCCTATCTTGGATTCAGTCGCATTGGTCAGACGAAATTTACCGCAGATGGGAGGAGCGGAATAGCCTGAGCAATTAGTCCATAACGAAGAGAAATGACGGACTATAAAGATAATTCCGTCAAGTGCATTTAATTCAAACAGAGGAATAACGCCATGTACAGTTTTTCAACACTATTGAACGGAAACCTGGAAGAGATAGAACGGCAACTGGTTGAGGCATTGAAAGTGGAGGGATTCGGTATCCTGACAGAAATCGATGTCCAGGCAACTTTGAAAGATAAGTTGGGCCTCGTTAAAAGGCCGTACAAAATATTGGGCGCCTGTAATCCGCCCCTGGCTAACCAGGCCATAGAAGCAGATCCCAATATTGGGCTGCTGTTACCTTGTAATGTGGTGATACGGGAAGAGGATGATGGTTCTATCTGTATTGCCTTCATGGATCCCTTGGCGGTCTTAAAACTGGTTGAACGGGATGATGTTGATAAACTGGCCGATGAAGTGCGTTCCCGGCTTCTGCGTGTATGTAACAGCCTTGGAGGATCCATGAGCAGCTAAGATGACTGCAGTACGGGTACTTGAGATGTACCGACTCGCGGAGTCGGTTATTACAAACGCATCGGCCTGATCTTACTTACTAATCGGGAATACATCGACAACTGACAATTGAACATTCTGGATACGATCAGTTGTAGGTTTAGCTTTAAACGGATTTGCATTTATAGAGGATATTGTAATGTATAACGGTGGACATATGTTCGGCTTTGGCTGGGGCTTCATATGGATATTCTGGATTCTTGTCCTTGTGGCGGTTATCTGGTTGGTCGAAACATTTACAGACAACGGGAGTAATCAGCAACAAAATGCAAAGTCTGCGGAAGATATTTTGAAAGAGCGTTATGTAAAAGGAGAAATTGATCGCGAAGAATTTAAACAGAAGCGTAAAAATTTAAATGATTAACTACACATGTGCACGTTATGAAATCACCCCGTCAATTAAAACCGACAGGCACTTGGGAAGTTTTGCGTCGTATCAGGATTTCCAAGGCAGATGCTGACAACTTCATTGCAGCAAAGAATACCGTTAATAAATTAGCCGGCGTTAACAACATCGTGTTAGAACGTGATACATCAGTTTTTTTGGTTCTATACGATGCCAGTCAAGTGAACTATAAAACCATAGTCCGGGCGTTAAGCGATGCGGATTATTGCCCGGTAGATAATTGGTGGGTGCGTCTTAAAAGTAATCTCTATCAGTATTCTGATAGTAATGCACGGGACAATGCAAAGGCACCAGCGCCTGCGTGTTGTAATAAGTCACCGAAGTAGATCACCGGCTTTCTTATCCATATACAGTCGTTCGGTCACCCTGTAACAAGAGAGCATGCTATGCGAAAACAACTTACTATCGTGCCACTATTGATCATATCCCTGACCGCCGCTGCCCAGCAGATACCTTCCGGCATGCCGAGCCATCAAATGGGAAATAGTAAGGAAAAGGCCAATATACAAAGGCCCCGGGTACCCTTTAAATACAGCTTGGGAATGAACAGGTTCCGGGCCCTCTGCTCTAGTTGCCACGGGAAATGGGGCGATGGTACAAAGCAGGGACCGCCGTTATTACATCCGTTCTATAAACCATCACATCACGCGGATGTGACATTCTACCGAGCTGCACTACAAGGAGTGCAGGCGCATCACTGGACGTTTGGTGACATGCCCAAAGTAGTAGGTGCAACAAAGCAGGATATTGACAAGATACTCCCGTTCATTCGTTGGCTGCAAAAACAGAATGGTATCTATTAAGTTATATTTCAGTTACCTGTTGCATGAACGACGGTCATTTTTTCAGGAACGGCCTGAGTGCCGGAGGAGGGTGACCGGGGAGAAGCCTGCCTGGATCGTATTAATTTGCAGAGAGGTATCATTCCGGGGGAGGTTTACTGCGGCAGGACATACCGACACATAGCAGATTGTAAAATACCACCTATTGAAAGTTCTCTATATGTTCTCTATGCTTTAAGGCACAAATTCGACGTTTACCAATCCCCCGTTCGTAAGGCTTGAATGGCTGTTGCGGTTCCTGGTTAGAGAACATGATGCTGGAAGAACTCCTCTCAAGTGCCCCTGTCTGGCGCGGCGATAAACTGATCCTTGGTCAGCCGCCGAAGACGCTCGCCACCGGTTATCCGGAGCTGGACCAGCTGTTGGCCGGAGCCGGATGGCCTGGAGCGGCCCTCACCGAGCTGCTGCTCGACCATCACGGTATCGGCGAACTGGGTCTGTTGCGTCCCCTGCTGGGCCGAATGGGAGAAGCCGGGCAACCGGTGGTCTGGATCTCGCCGCCCTATATTCCCTATGCGCCGGCGCTACGTCAGGCACAGGTGGCCCTGGAAAACATGCGTTGGCTCAATCCGGATAATCCGAGCGATGCCGCCTGGGTGGCCGAGCAGTGTCTGCGCTCGGGCAGCTGTGGTGCGGTACTGTTCTGGCCCCGGGCGATCAACACCCGGATACTGCGACGTCTGCAACTGGCGGCGGAGCAGGGGGAGTGCCCCGGTTTTCTGTTTCGCCCCCGGGCGACGGCTTCCCAAAGCTCCCCGGCCGCCCTGCGCCTGCTGCTGGGTGCCCGCTCCCCGGGATTGGGCGTGGAACTGCTCAAGTGTCGCGGACGCCGTCCCGGTACCAGCATCTGTCTGGCGGTGTGACATGCTCTGGTTAGCCCTGCGCTTTTCCCGCCTGGCGCTGGAGCTGGTCTCCGCCATTCAGGCGACCGCTGCGCCCCTGGTGATCCGTCAGCAACAGGCCAATCGTCAACAGGTGTTTGATGCCAACGCGGCCGCACAGCAGCTTGGAGTGCGATGCGGCATGAGCATGAAACAGGCCCAGCTGCTGGTGCCGGATATAGCCATTGTCGACCGGGACAGGGTGCGTGAGACCGAGGGGCTGGAGCGCCTGGCCCACTGGGCCATGCAGTTCACTTCCCAGGTGGTACTTCAGCCCCCCCAGGGACTGCTCCTGGAGATCGGCGCCAGCCGGCGCCTGTTTGGTGGAGTGACGGCACTGCACCGGCAGGTGATCGCCAGTTGTCAGCACATCGGCCATGCTCCCCGTACCAGCATTGCGCCCAATCCCCAGGCGGCCTGGTGGTTGAGCGCCTTGCCCCGGGCGACGCTGATCAGCCAGGACAGGGGGCTGCGCGCCGCATTGGCTGTTCTCCCGTTGAACTGCCTGGAGTTACCGGACAAACAGCGCCAGGCCCTGCGCCGCATGGGGCTGCAACGACTGGGTGAATGCCTGGGTCTGCCAAGGGCCGGGTTGCGCAGACGCTTTGGCGCGGAGTGGCTCGATCGCCTTGATCGTGCCCTGGGTCAGCAGCCCGATCCGCGGCCCTGTTTTCAGCCACCCCGACGCTTTGAGGCGCGACTGGAACTGCCGGCCGAGGTGGACAACTGTACCGGGTTACTGTTTGGCCTGCAGCGTCTGCTGCGGGAGTTGGCCGGGGCGCTGCGGGGTGCCGACGCCACTATCGACCGCCTGACCCTGACGCTGGAATACGTGGATAGGCCCGCCGCCGATCTCGTTTTGCAACTGCTGCAGCCCCAACGTGACCCGGACTACCTGCTGGAACTCTGGCGTGAACGCCTGGAGCGGCAGACCCTGCTGGCCCCGGTAGGGGGGCTGCGTCTGGCCAGTGTCGATTTTCAGCTAGCTGAACATACCAGCCAGGGCCTGTTTGATCAGAAGTCCGGACAACTGGTCGAACAGGCCCTGTGGGAGCGTCTGCAGGCCCGCCTGGGCCGGGATGCGGTGCGGCAACCGGGCGTGTTGGCCGATCATCGCCCCGAGTCGGCCTGGAGCCTGGGCCATTCGGCCGAGGGGGTTCCTTCGGGGCAGCGACCACTCTGGCTGCTGGATCCACCGGAGCGGTTACGGCAGGGGCCGGAAGGACCCTGGCGCGATGGCCCCCTGCGCCTGGAACAGGGACCGGAACGGATCGAGAGCGGTTGGTGGCAGGGGCGTTGGGTGCGGCGGGACTACTTCATCGCCACCGATAGTCACGGTGCCCGGCTATGGCTGTTCCGGCCGGCCGACGAGCGGGACTGGTATCTGCACGGCCGCTTCGGTTGAGATGCCCATGGCGCCTATTGAATATGCCGAACTGCACTGCCTCTCCAACTTCAGCTTTCTGCGCGGTGCATCCCATCCGGAGGAGTTAGTGGCACAGGCCGCCCGCTTGGGCTACCGGGCCCTGGCGCTGACTGACGAGTGTTCCCTGGCCGGCGTGGTGCGCGCTCACGAGGAGGCCAAGGCGCAGGAGTTACCGCTGATCATCGGCAGTGAATTCCGTCTGGAGGAGGGGGATCGACTGGTGCTGCTGGCCACCGATCGCCACGCCTACGGCGAGCTCAGCGCCCTGATTACCCGGGCCCGTCGCGCCGCCGAAAAAGGGCAATACCGGCTCTCCCTGGATGGACTCGGCGACATCCCGGGCTGTCTCCTGCTGCTGCACCCGCACGATCCGGCCGACCGGGAGCATCTGGCCCGGTATGCGGAACGCTTTACCGATCGACTGTGGCTGGAGGCGAACCGGCTTTTAACCGGAGATGAGCCGGGCTACTTGCGGGCACTGCGGGACAGTGCCGGTCATTTTGCCTTACCCATCGTGGCCACCGGTGATGTGCACATGCACCGGCGTGAACGACAACGGCTGCAGGACCTGTTGACCGCCATCCGTCACCGCACCACCCTGGATCGGGCCGGCTGGGCACTGTTTCCCAATGGTGAACGTCATCTGCGGCCGCTGGCAACCCTGTCACGCCTCTATCCCCCGGAGTGGCTGCAACAGAGTTGTGCCCTGGCTGAGCGGTGCCATTTCAGCCTGGACGAGTTGCGTTACGAATACCCGGATGAGCTGGTGCCAAAGGGGACCAGCCCGGCGGCCCATCTGCGTGCCCTGACCGAGGCGGGCATGCGGGTACGCTGGCCCGACGGGGTTGCGCCCAGGGTGCGGGATCAGATCGAACATGAGTTGCAGCTGATCAGTGAGCTCCAGTACGAGCCCTATTTTCTGACCGTGCACGACATAGTCCGTTTTGCCCGGGAGCGGGGCATTCTCTGTCAGGGAAGGGGATCGGCGGCCAATTCGGCAGTCTGCTACGCCCTGGGTATTACCGAGGTGGACCCGGCGCGCCTGTCCACACTGTTTGAACGCTTCATTTCCAGGGAGCGCCAGGAGCCGCCGGATATCGACGTGGACTTTGAGCACCAGCGCCGCGAGGAGGTGATCCAGTATATCTACCGGAAGTATGGTCGCCAGCGGGCCGCCCTGGCCGCCACGGTGATCACCTACCGCACCCGCAGTGCCCTGCGGGAGACCGGCAAGGCCCTGGGCTTTGACAGCGACACCCTGGAACGCCTGGCCAGCAGCCACAGCTGGTGGGATGGCCGCCGGCTGAACCTGGAGCGGATTCGTGAGTTGGGGTTTGATCCGGAACAGCCCCAGATACGCCAGTTACTGGCACTGACCAGCCGGCTGATCGGCTTTCCCCGTCACCTGTCACAGCACGTGGGCGGCTTTGTCATTGCACAGAAACGGCTCGACTGGCTGGTGCCGATTGAAAACGCCGCCATGCCGGACCGCACGGTGATCCAGTGGGACAAGGATGACCTGCAAGCCCTGGGGCTGTTGAAGATCGATATCCTGGCCCTGGGTATGCTCAGTGCCATCCGGCGCAGCCTGGCCCTGATCAGTGACTACCGGGGAGCCCCGTTTCGTCTGCAGGATATCCCGCCGGAAGATCCGGCTACCTATGCCATGATCAGCCATGCGGATACGGTGGGCGTGTTTCAGATTGAATCCCGCGCCCAGATGACCATGCTGCCGCGCCTGCGCCCGGCCTGTTTTTATGACCTGGTGATCGAAGTGGCGATCGTGCGACCGGGACCGATCCAGGGAGACATGGTGCACCCCTATCTGCGCCGGCGGCAGGGACTGGAGCCGGTGGAGTATCCCAGTCCGGCGGTGCGGGGTGTGCTGGAGCGAACCCTCGGAGTGCCCCTGTTTCAGGAGCAGGCGATTGAACTGGCCATGGTGGCGGCGGGATTTTCCGCCGGCGAAGCGGACGCCCTGCGACGGGCCATGGCAGCCTGGCGCCGGCGCGGCGGCATTGAGGTGTTTCAGCGCAAGCTGTTCGATGGCATGCGCCAGCGTGGCTATAGCGAGGCATTTGCCAGGCGCATCTTCGAGCAGATCAAGGGTTTCAGTGAGTACGGTTTTCCCGAATCCCACGCCGCCAGCTTCGCCTTGCTCGCCTATGCCTCGGCCTGGCTGAAGTGTCACCAGCCGGCGGCCTTCTTCTGCGGTCTGCTGAACAGCCAGCCGATGGGTTTCTATGCCCCTGCACAACTGATCCAGGATGCCCGGCGCCACGGCGTGCGGGTCCATCCGGTGGATGTGCGTTACAGCGACTGGGACAGCGCCCTGGAGCGGGGCAGGGATGGCCAGCCCGGGTTACGGCTGGGCCTTCGGCTGGTCAATGAACTGTCACGTAACGGCGCGGCGCGGCTGGTGGAAGCCCGCCGGCTAAAGGCGTTTAGCGATATCGGTGACCTGTCCCGGCGCGCCCGGCTCAACGAGCGGGATATCCAGGCTCTGGCCGCTGCCGATGCCCTGGCCGGGCTGGGCGGACACCGTTACCAGGCCCAGTGGCAGGTGCTTGGTATCGAGGAGTCGACACCGCTGTTTGCCGCGCCGGCAGACGAGCAGGCGGTCGCGCTGCCGGAACCGGGCCTGGGGGAGGCTGTCTGTGCCGACTATGATGCCCTGGGCCTGTCGTTGCGACGTCACCCGCTACAGCTGCTGCGCACCCGACTGCGGCGCGCCGGCGTGCGTACGGCCGCCGAGGTGCAGGCGGCACAGGATCGCACCTGGCTGCGTTCGGCCGGCCTGGTGATCTGTCGCCAGCGACCCCACACCGCCAGCGGCGTGATGTTTGCCACCCTGGAGGATGAGAGCGGCCAGATCAACCTGGTCATCTGGCCCAGGATGCTGGAGCGTTTTTGCCAGGTGGTGTTGAATGCCCGGCTGTTGCTGGTCAATGGCCAGGTGCAGCGGGAAGGGCAGGTGGTGCACCTGATTGCCCACAAGCTGGAGGATTGCAGTGACTGGCTTGGCGAGTTGAATATTTCATCGCGGGATTTCCGCTGAACTACTTCTGAACCGGCTGAATCAGCCTTTCCCCCTGGCTGCCGGTATTACCCACGGCACGGTCCACTGGGTGATAGTGCAGATCCAGGTGTATCCGGGATTCGCCCAGTCGATCCGCCGCACGGGTACCCTCGGTCAACCAGCTGCGGGCATCATCCGGGGCCAGCATCACCGGCATCCGGCTATGGAGTTGGGCCAGGTCGCCTGCTGACTCCCGGGTCAGGATAGTGCAGGAGTAGACGCCCTCACGCCTCTCCCAGAGGCCGGCAAATACCACCAGTCCCTGTTCCTGTGACGGATGAATGAAGTAGGGCTGCTTGACGCCCTGCTCGGTACGCCATTCGAAATAACCCAATGCCGGGATCAGGCAGGTCTGGGAGTGGCGCCAGGCATTGCGAAACGCCGGCTTGTCGCGGGCGGATTCAAGGCGGGCATTGAAGGTGGCATATTTGGGTGCAGCATCCCTGGACCAGGCGGGCACCAGGCCCCAGCGCATGGGGAAGGTCCCTTGCGCCTGGGTGGCCGGTATAATCTGGGTTGGCGCGATATTGAACCCGGTGCTGATACCGGCCGGCCAATCCTTCAGGATATCCAGCCACTCATACATGGCCTCAATATGGTTGGCAAAACGTCCACACATGCCGGGCAGTTCCTCTAAACATCAATCCTGTTCACCTGTTGCCATAGTCTACCTGGAAAATGCCGGGCTGATCGGTTGTATCACAGAAGACCGTTAATTCCCGCTTTGTGCTGCGTTTGGATTGAATAGCGGGTGACAAATCGCCTTCGGTTTCTCTTTTTGTTCCTGAATGTTTGGTGCAAGTGGAAAATATCACCCATACTCAACCTATCAGGTGGTAAAAAATCACCCGGCCACGACAGGTGAATAGTTGAGAAAAAACGTCGGTTTGCAGTTTCTTACGCAACAGAAACCTGCAAATCATCCCCTCTGTTGTACTTCGGTATGGGATCTACCGCAGATAGCTATTGGATGTCCCTGAATCAGGCATTCAATCTGTTGCGAAATATTAAGGAATTTTTGAATGATGGATGGTCAAACGACCAGCGATTACAGCAGGCTGTTCGCAAGGGGGGCGGCCGCCTTGATAGCAGCGGTGGCGTTACTTGTGATGGGTGGCTGGATGTTTAACATCCCCCAGTTGACAGCCATAATACCCGGCTATGCCACCATGAAGCCTGTCACTGCGCTCTGCTTTATATTGTGCGGGGCGTCACTCTGGCGGCAAGCCCGGTCATCAGGTGACCCGGCCACCGAAACGGGAATGAACCGCATAATTACCGTAATACCGGCATCGCTGGCCTGGCTCATCGCATTGATCAGTATCAGCCAGTACCTGTTTGCCCGGGATTTCGGCATTGATTTACTGCTCTTCAGTGACGAAGCGCGCGCCGAAGGGGCACCTTATCCCGGACGCATGTCACTGGCGACAGGGTTGTGTTTTCTACTGATTGCGGGTGCTTTGGTGATGGGCGGCTGGAAGACCCGCTGGTCCCGCTACGTGCCCGATATCCTGGCGCTACCGGCCATCTTTATTTCGCTCCTGGCGATCAGCGGCTATGTGTTTGGTGCGCCATCCTTATACCGTATAGGCCCCTTTTCCTCGATGGCCCTGGGTACCGCACTGCTTGCAGTGCTGTTGGGGGTGAGCGCGCTCGCGGCAAGACCGGAGCAGGGGATCGCTTCCGATGTTAATGCCCAGCATAGCGGCAGACTGGCGGTAAAGTTACTGTTGCCGGTGGCAATCATTGCCACCATAACGGTCGGCTGGCTGACCTGGCGGGGGGAAGCTGCCGGCTGGTATGACGCCCAATTCGGCCTGGCCATCTATACCACGGCCCTGATCGCCATGATCACAGGGCTGATCCTTTTTACCGCCTATCGTTTAAATATATTCAGTGCTTCGCGTATGCGGGCATTCGAACTCCTGGAAATCCAGCGCCATGCCCTGGAAAGGGTCGCGCTCAGTGCAAAACTCGCTGATACGCTCGAAGGCATCCTGTGGGATGTGGAACAGCTGGAACCTGAGATGCTGACCTCAATCCTGTTTCTCAGTGAAGACGGGCGCCGGATAAAACATGGCGTAGCACTGCGTTTGCCCCATGCATATATGGCGGCCATTGACGATTTGCCCATTGGTCCGGCAGTCGGATCCTGCGGCACCGCCGCCTGGCGCCGTAAACAGGTGGTGGTGACAGAGATTGCAACCGACCCGCTGTGGGCCGATTATCGCGAAATCGCCGCCAGATATGACTTGCAGGCGTGTTGGTCCACCCCGATTATCGGCGCCAGCGGCAAGGTGATCGGTACTTTTGCAATCTATTATCAGAAACCGAAACAACCGGGAGAGCGCCAGCAACGGCTGATCTCAACGGTCACGCAGGTTGTTGCGGTTGCCATTGACCGTGCCCGTGAGATGGATAACCTGGTACAGGCCAAGGCGGATCTGGAATCGGCGCAGGAACGCGGTAACATCGGCAGTTGGGAACTGGTCCTGGGTGCATCACGTGCACGCTGGTCCCGGCAGATGTATCGGATTTTCCGGCGTGATCCCCAAATGGCTGTCCCCACATTAGCGGAGCTGCTTGAGCTTGTTCATCAGGACGACCGGGAGATGATCGCCAATACCTTCACCTGCACCGAATCACTGCATAAACTGCAACACTTGGAATTCCGGCTCCAGCCCTCCATCTACGGTACCCGTTATATATCAGCCACAGTCGATCTGGTGCGTGATGAGGATGGCAAAGCGGTAGCCATGGCGGGAACCATGCTTGATATCACGGAGCGAAAAAGCGCTGAAGTCACCATTCAGCGCTCCCTGTCACACCAGCAGGAGTTGGCACGCAGGCTCGCCGAGGTGGAAGAGGATGAACGGCGGAAGATCAGCAGGGAGCTACATGATCGAATCGGCTCCGAGCTCTCGGCGATCAACCTTAACCTGGATATTATTCGCAGCGTGCTTCCCGGCAACATCCCTGAAGCGATCAATACACGGCTTACCGACACCCAGTCCCTGGTAAGAGATACCATTGAACATACACAGGATATCCTGGCCGAGTTACGCCCACCGGGGCTGGATGATTATGGCCTGATCGTCGCCCTGGAGAACTATGCCGGCTTAATTGAGCAGCGCCTGGGCATTCCGGTACTGGTTGGTGGCTGCCGAAACGAGCCACCATTATCGGTGCCGGTCAAATCCACGTTCTATCGCATTGTTACCGAAGCACTGAACAATATTGCCAAGCATGCCAGGGCGAGCATGGTAAAGATCGACCTCACACTGAATGCTGACACATTCAGTCTGGCGGTGGTGGATGATGGCGTCGGGTTCAATCCATCCGATGCCTTCATCCGCCGGTACGGGTTGCGAACCATGCAGGAGCGTGCTGAAGCGGTTGGTGCCAACGTCACCATTGAGTCCGCGCCATCAAGTGGCACGCGGGTTACCGTTGATGTGGAGTGCTTACCGTGAGCCTGAGAGTACTGATTGTCGACGACCATGCGGTCATGTGCGAAGGTCTGGCCACGTTGATGACCGGTGCCGGGATGCAGGTGGTTGGCTCCGCGGGTAACGGTCGGGATGCGGTGCGGATGGTGCATGAACAGGCCCCCGATATTGTCATCATGGATATATCGATGCCCGAAATGAACGGATTCGAAGCGACAACTGACATCTGCAGCCGGTTTCCTGCTGTACAGGTGGTGGTTCTGTCGATGTATTCCAGTACGGCACATGTACACCAGGCGCTTGCTGCGGGCGCGATGGGCTATGTACTGAAGGCATCCGCCGGAACAGAGGTGGTTGAGGCGGTACGGGCAGTGTGTGCCGGCCGGCGTTATATCAGCCCTGCAATCGGTGATGTTGGAACGGTTGTCCCGGGCAGTGGTCCGCTTGCCGCATTGTCGGCCAGGGAGCGTCAGGTTCTACAACTGGTGGTGGAAGGCAAGTCGAGCGCCGCCATCGCGCAACGCATTCATCTCTCGCCAAAAACGGTGGAAACCTACCGAAGTCGTCTGAAAAAGAAGCTGGGTATCGACGATGTGGCCACGCTGGTTAAGTTCGCCATCCAGCATGGATTGACACCGCCAGAGTGAGAAAGGGCGTCTTTGTCCAGGTTTCCCCACAAGCACCAGCTGATAAGTCACACTGTCCTGACATACCCTTGCCATGGCATCCGGTAATGTTCAGGTATGGAAAAACCAACAAACACTATCAACCTGCCATTCTCAGCGGATACGCCTCGTGACGAATTAACCCTCTCCCAGTTAAACGGTCCGCAGGCAAACAGGGAAGATAAGAAATCCTCCAGCACGACCGGATTTATATCGGCTATTCGACGGTTTGGTACATACCGGGTGTTTGGCCTGCTGACTATAGCGGTGAGCAGCCTGATCATTGTTGCCTGGCTGTTTGACATCTCTGCACTGATGTATACCGGTTACGGCCTGCCCAGCATGAAGTTCAATACTGCGCTCTGTTTTCTGATGGGCGGCATCGCTCTGTTCTTTATCTATCAGCCGTCCGATGGCAGAAACAGCAGAATAATCTATCTGTCAGCAACAGTGATCATGATTCTGATGGCTTCGCTCACCCTATCCCAATACCTGGTTGGCGTGAATCTCCATATTGACGAACTTTTTGTTCGGGATAGCGGCTCTATCCTGCCTGGCAATATGCCGGGCCGCATGTCCCCGGCAACCGCCGTGCTGTTCATCCTATTTGGAATCGCCCTGGCGACCCAGTACTTCGGCTCCGTCAAACTGACGTTCCTCTCCCAGGTGATGTCCATTTTCGTGGGTCTGGGTGGACTGATCGGTGTTAAAGGGTATCTCTACGGCAGCGATTCCCTGTACAGCTTTTTCCTGTTCTCCTCCATGGCTCCTCATACGGCCAGTCTCTTCGTCGTATTGAGTGTGGGGATGTTCCTGGTGAGACCTGATAATGGATTCATGGGCGTGGTTTCCAACAAGTACCTGGGTGGGGCGCTCATCCGAAAATTCACACTGCCACTTGTCGTCTCACTGATCGGCATGAATTTCCTGATTTACCAGGGCCGGCTGGCTGGTTTGTACGATGCCGCCATCGCCATGTCACTGTCCAGCGTGGTGAGCACAGTGCTTATCGTCTACCTGGCCATGCTGCTGGCAAAGAATATCAACCAGATGCAGATGCGGGTCGAGGAGCAGAATACCCTGTTATTTAATCGTGGTGCCGAATTGGGGGATTTAAGGACGGCGATGGATCAGCACTCGATTGTTGCTGTTACCGATTCAAAGGGCAAGATCACCTATGTGAATGACAAGTTCTGTGCCATATCCAAGTACCCGCGAGAAGAACTTATCGGCCGCGATCATCGTATTATCAACTCCGGGTTCCATCCGAAAGCGTTTATTCGTGATTTGTGGACGACGATTTCCGGCGGTCAGGTCTGGAAAGGCGAAATCAAAAACCGCGCCAAGGATGGTACCTATTATTGGGTCGATACCACCATAGTACCCTTTATGGATGCCGCCGGGGCGCTGACCCAGTATGTGGCTATTCGTACCGATATCTCCGAACGCAAGCTGATTGAAGAGCGACTACAGATCAGTCGTGATCAGCTCGAACAGGCGATGGAATCGGCTGACATGGCCTCCTGGGTATTTGATGTGGATAGCCAGACATTCACCTGGAACGATCGCTTTTACAGGGTATTTGGCACCACTGTTGCGCAGGAAGGCGGCTATCAGATGTTGGCGCAAGATTACCTCCGGAAGTTTTGCCATCCCGATGATGTCGCCAGTATCCGCCTGGAGATTGACAAGGCCATCTACGCACCTGAAGAAGAGCGTGTCTTTACAATTGAATACCGTATCCAGCGGCAGGACTGCAATGTGGTACGGGATGTTGTGGTTCACTACCAACGTAACTTTGATGCCAACGGGCGCGCCGTCCGGATCTGGGGCGCAATCCAGGATATCACCGACCGCAAACAGACTGAGCGGGAACTGGACGCGGCCCGGAAGGTCGCTGATGCGGCGAACCGGGCGAAGAGTGCATTTCTGGCCAATATGTCCCATGAAATTCGCACACCCCTGAATGCTATCGCCGGCATGGTCGAGCTGATCGAACATACGAACGACAGGGAAGAGCAGGGCAAGATGTTACGTATTACCCAACAATCGACAGAGGCCCTGAGCGGCATCATCAATGATGTGCTTGACCTGTCCAAGATTGAAGCAGGCATGCTTGAATTCCATCCCGAGGTCATGTCAGTACGGGATATAGTCTCGTCCGCGGTGGATATCTTCTCCGGTAGTGCCAGTGCCAACAATCTTTATCTGCGAAAAGTGTGTGATGAGCAGGTACCTTTAGCCGTACGATGCGACCCGTTACGCCTGCGCCAGATACTGTTTAACCTGTTGGGCAATGCGATCAAGTTTACCCGGGATGGTGGCATAGAGATTCGGGTGATTTTACAGGAGCAGTCAGACGACAACGCAGTCATCCGCCTGGAGGTGGCCGATACGGGGATTGGTATCAATGCGGAATCCCAGGCCAAGCTGTTCCAACCCTTTGTACAGGCAGAAGCTGACACGACACGGGAGTACGGCGGAACCGGCCTCGGACTGGCAATTTCAAGACGACTCGCTGAACTGCTTGGCGGCAGCCTGTCCCTGCAGAGTGAATTCGGCAAGGGCACAACCATGACCCTGCTGCTCACGCTGCCACTTGCTAAAGCAGATGAGTTACCCGTGTCTGCTGGTGAAATGGGAAAAGCACTGCTACCCGAGTTGCGTGAGCAGGTATCGAGCAGACAGGACAGGCGCAAGCTGCTCATTGTGGATGATAATGCAATTAACCGGCAGGTTCTGAATCGCCAACTCACCATACTCGGTTACCAGGCCGATGAGGCGGGGAATGGACAAGTGGCGCTGAATATGTGGCGTAGCGGTAACTACGCACTGCTGATAACCGATTGCCATATGCCGGTAATGGATGGTTATGATCTGGTGAAGAATATCCGTGAAATCGAGCTCAGTGAACCCCAGCGCGGGCACCTTTCGATTATTGGCTACACCGCGGATGCGGGCAAGGAATCCAGGTTGCTGTGCACAGTGGCCGGTATGGATGATGTGCTGATCAAGCCCGTTGCGCTGAATGCACTCGGTACCATGCTCGGGCTCCATCTCTCTCTGGACGATAAGCAGGCAGACATTACAGCCGTTGATGAGCAGACATCTGGCAGCGAAGAAAACACGACTCCTATCGATCTACAGGGACTGAATGCTATCACCGGTGGTGACCTGGCATTCGGAAACGACATACAACGTGACTTTCTGTCTGAAAAAAATGCCGAGATGGAATACTTTGCCTCTATACTCGGAGAGAAAGACGGGAAAGAGATTGCCCGGGTAGCTCATCGTCTCAAGGGTGCGGCGAGAACGATAGCCGCCACCGCGCTATCGGAAGTCTGTGCGCAAATTGAGCGGGCAGCAGCAAATAATGACCATAAGGGAATAGCGACCATGAAAAGTAAACTGGAATACGAATTTAACCGGGTGAGAAGTTATATCCTGGCAATCGACCATGAGGATAACGACGAACTTCTTTACGATACAGCTCATCTGGACACCGGCAAGCAGTCCAGCTCCCAGGGTGGCGGTTAATGGCTATAACAAAAAGCGAGTTAACCATCGGCAAACAGACCTTGAGGCAGCTATGACGAATATTTCAGCAACGCCGAAGCACCTGGATGTGAACGATCTATTTCGTCCACCGTTACGTTAAATGACTGCTAAACTATCATCCATATCAGTACTGATCGTTGACGACGATGATTATCAACGCAGTTTGTTGAAAAAGATGCTTGTTATGATCGGTGTTTCCGAGATCCACCAGGCTGATTCAGCGCCGGTCGCCCTGCAATTTATTTCCACCTACCCTAAAAAGCTCGATGTCATCATTTCCGATCTTGATATGCCCGATATTGATGGCATGGAGTTTTTCCGCCAGTTGGTCGACAACAACGTCGATGCAGCGGTCCTGATCGTCAGCGGCAAAGAGAACAGTATTCTTCGCAGCGTGGAGGTGATGGCCGGAGCCTATGGATTAACGGTACTTGGGGCACTGTCAAAACCGGCCATGTTACCCGAATTACGACAGAAGCTTTCCGACGTGTTGCAAAAGGACAAGCCCAACCGTAGCGGTAATACGAGATCTTATTCAAAAAACGATATTTTGGAAGGCATAGAACAGGGGCAGTTTGAACCGTTCTTTCAACCCCAGGTGGAACTGGCATCCAGGCGGGTCTGTGGTGTTGAGGCGTTAGCCCGGTGGCGACATCCGGAACAGGGGATTGTCCCGCCCGGCATATTCATTGATATCGCCGAACAGAATGGCCTCATCGATCAGCTGACCTGGGTGATATTAGAGAAATCGGTTGCCCAGGTTGCAGTCTGGAATAGGGCGGGTATAAACATAACTGTCAGTATCAACTTTTCACAGACAACTTTAAGTGACACCCGGCTTTCCAACCGGATCATGGATGTCCTGTCCCGTTATGGGGTGGCCCCCGAACAACTCATTGTAGAAATCACCGAATCGGTAACGGTGACAAATATTGCCCGCTCCCTGGAAACCTTGTCACGGCTGCGCATAAAAGGATTTGGCGTTTCCATTGACGATTTCGGTACCGGGTTTGCCTCCCTGCAACAGCTCTCCAGAGTACCCTATACCGAGTTGAAGATTGACCAGAGCTTTGTAACCGGCGCCGCCTGTCAGCCACACCTGTTTGCCGTTGTGGAGTCCAGTTCCCATATGGCCCGAAAGCTCGGCCTTAAATGTGTCGGTGAGGGCATAGAGACTTTGGAGGACTGGAACTGTCTGCTGAAAATCGGTTGTGATATCGGCCAAGGGTACTTTATGGCAAAACCGATGGAAGGGGATAAGTTCATCCATTGGCTGGAAGCCTGGAATTCCACTCCCGATACTGTTTCCCGGTCAGAAATCAACTGCAGTTCCCTCGCTCCATCCACCGACAAATGGTAGTCGGACCATCACTGCGCCTGTTTACATGGGGAGCAGAGCGCCAGAACACACAAATAGGTTATCGCCAAACCAGATGTTGGGAAGAGTCGAATTAAAATGACAAAAAGTGCTATTGAATCGGGACAGCCTGTGGTGCTGATAGTGGATGATCAGCAATCCATACGCACTGTCCTGTGCGATCTTTTGACCATATCCTTCCCCCTGGTCAGCGTCGTGGAGGCGCACAATGGCACGTTGGCATTTGAAGCGGTCATGGATTCCCGGCCGGGCCTGGTATTGATGGATGTATTCCTGCCTGACTCGAATGGCATTGAATTGACCCGTAGAATTATGTCCCACGCAGCGGACACGATCGTTATAGTGATGTCTACTGATCACTCTGTACGTACCAGGGAATTGGCAATCGAAGCCGGCGCAAGGCAATTTATCGCCAAGGATCAGATCTTCGAACAACTCATGCCGTTGCTGTCACAATTGTACCTGCAGCCTGAAGATCCAACGCCAGGCGCACGCACTGTGCGTTAGGGCAGTCCGGTCCACCAAGCGCCTGAACAGGGAAACCGAACCCCACGAAGAGAACCACTGCCGCCAGTATTTTTATTCCCTGTTGATATTGCTTCTGGTAGGCAACGCCTGCTATCCGGGGCCTCTATCCGTCGTTGATAACCCGGCGGAAGGTCAGAAACACCCAGTCAGGGTGAAGCGCGCGCTATTACCCGTTCCTGCTCACAATCGGCCATAGGGGCCGCCAGCAGCGCCATGTTTGGGCATCACGGGATTTTCTCTGAATTAGTCTGGACCGGCTGGATCGACCACCCCACTATGTTACACTATAACAACTATTACATGGGGAACCATCTGCTCACCAGGCAGTCTCAATCCACTCTTTCCAATGAGGGTCCGGTCAATCAGTATGTGTTTGCAGTCGCTGAGCAGCAGTAGCGCGGCCCGATACCGTCGGACTGTTTTGCTGACGATCACAGGCTTATTGCTGTGGGGAATGTGGGCGTTCGCTGTTCACGATCACCACCATGAGACCCTGGGAGCGGATACGGCGTGCCAGATCTGTCAATTTGGAACCTATGGCAGCGCCGCCCTACCTGCCGCCAGCTTGTCTCTGACGCCTGTGGTCCTGCCGGTAACGGCATCCTTTTCCTTCACAGACAACCCCTTCATAGCGCTCCTTATCCGTGCCAATGAGGCAAGGGCACCTCCCGCTATCTCCCGCGCCTAAATAATTTTTACCATTGTTTTAACACGTGGGCAGTTCCTGCGCCGGGCGTACCTGAGCGCATGGAGCCTTGTCTGTTAGGAGAGATAGAATGCGAAATCCCAATATGGCTGCACTGTTCCTGCTGTCATGTAGTGTCACCGCCACCGTCCATGCTGAAGAACATCGACACCACAAAGCACACGAACATGGTGCCGGTCATCTGAATGTAGCCCTTGACCAGAACACCCTGATGATAGAACTGTCGCTGCCTGCCATGGACGTGATTGGCTTCGAACATCCGGTCAACAGTAAAGAGGAGAGGGGGGAGGTTGATCGGGCTACTGCGCTTCTCCAGGATGGCCTGCAGCTGTTTGCACCCACGCCAGCTGCAGAATGTGAGCTTGTCCAGGCGGATGTGGCGTCAGCGCTGCTGCAGAGTGACCGTGACACACACGAGCATGAGGCAGAGCACGATGAGAAACATGCCGAAGATGAGCATGCACATGCCGACTTTGACGTCAGCTACCGGTTTAACTGCCAGCTCCCGGCGCAGTTAAATGCGCTGACGTTGTCGTTGTTCGAGCATTTTCCGGCTACACGTCGCCTGACAGCACAGGCCATTACCCCGGCTGGACAGGCTGGCGCGGAACTCACGCCGGATAAGCGTACGCTCAATCTGAAATAGCACTGCAAAGGGATGGTGCACAACCATCCCTTTGTCTGGGGAAAAGCATCATGAGCCTGCACACAAACGCCATCGACATACAAAACCTCTGTTTTTACTGGCGAATGGAAGATCCGCCAACCCTTGACCTGCCGGAGTTACAGGTCAGACAGGGTGAAAGCGTCTTTATCAAGGGGGCAAGCGGTAGTGGAAAGAGCACCCTGCTGAATCTGATCGGCGGTGTGCTGCTACCCCAGTCCGGCAAGCTCTCCGTACTTGGCCAGCAACTCAATACACTGAGCAGTGCCAAACGGGACTCGTTTCGTGCTGAGCATATTGGCTTTATTTTTCAGATGTTCAATCTTATTTCCTATCTGCCGGTTATTGACAATGTACTGTTGCCTTGCCGGTTTTCTAAACGACGTAAAGATAACATCGAGAAACGTGGTTTAAGTCTTAAGGATGAGGCGGTACGACTTCTGGAACACCTGGATCTCGCCGCGGAGTTGTTACAGCGTCCGGTAACAGAGCTGAGCGTCGGTCAGCAGCAACGGGTTGCGGCTGCCCGGGCCCTGATTGGCGGCCCCGAACTGGTGATCGCCGACGAACCCACCTCGGCCCTGGATGCGGACCGGCGCAGTGACTTTCTGCAACTGCTGCTAAAGGAGTGTTTTGAGCAGGAGACCACCCTGGTGTTTGTCAGCCATGACTCGGCGCCGGAAGCGCAATTCGATCGGTGCATACATCTGGCCGACATCAACCGTGCCGTGAGCTGAAGAGGGTACTATGCATATACTTGTCCTGGCCTTGAAAAGCATATTGAATCGTAAATTCACTATCGCGCTGACCATATTCTCGATTGCACTGAGTATCATGCTGCTGCTTGGGGTGGAACGCCTGCGCAACGATGCCCGGGAAAGCTTTGCCCATACCATCTCGGGTACCGATCTGATTGTGGGTGCCCGTAGCGGACCGGTGCAGCTACTACTTTACACGGTATTCCGTATAGGAAATCCGACCAATAACGTCTCCTGGGAAAGCTACGAGGAGATCAGAAAACAACCGCTGGTAGACTGGACCGTTCCGTTATCACTGGGCGATTCCCATCGTGGTTTCCGGGTTCTCGGCACCAGCATCGACTATTTTCGCCATTATCACTACGGGGATGGAGAGTCGCTCGAATTCGCCAACGGAGCCCCGTTCGTCAACATTTACGATGCGGTGATCGGTGCCGATGTAGCCAGGGAACTGAACTACGATCTGGGGCAGGAGATAGTACTGTCCCACGGAACAGGTGACGTGAGCTTTGTTCAGCATGACGACAAACCGTTTCGTATCGTGGGTATTCTAAACAAAACCGGTACACCCGTAGACAGGACCGTGCACGTCAGCCTGGCGGGGATCGAGGCAATCCATCTCGGTTGGGAAAATGGCGCCCCGATGCCCGGGCATAAGGTAGATGTCCAGCAAACCCGGCAGATGAACCTGCACCCCAAGACCATCACTGCTGCACTGGTTGGCCTGAAATCCAGATTGGCAGCGTTTCGCGTCCAACGGTTCATAAATGAGTATCCTGAAGAGCCCTTGCTGGCGGTGTTGCCGGGGGTGGCACTACAAGAGTTGTGGGACACCATGGCAATTGCCCAGAAAGCGCTGCTGGCAATCTCCATACTGGTCGTACTGGTTGGGATCAGTGGCATGATGACGGCCATCCTTACCAGTCTGAATGAACGCCGGCGGGAGATGGCGGTATTGCGCTCTGTCGGTGCTCGTCCCTGGCATATATTCGCACTTTTTGTTGGCGAAGCAGGGGTAGTGATGTCACTGGCTGCTGTTATGGGCGTCGCTGCACTCTATGCAACGCAACTTATTGCCCGCCCGGTTATCCAGACCCAGCTGGGGCTATTTCTACCCATACACAGTCCCACCGGGCATGAATATATGTTACTTGCAGCTGCCATCGGCGCAGGATTGCTGATGGGGCTGATACCGGCTTACAGGGCTTATCGTTATTCACTGGCCGACGGCATGACCATACGGCTTTAATTCGAATCGTTCACAGGAAATTCCACGATGTTGAGAAAGAGACTGGCAATAGTGTCGCTGGTGTGTATCGGGCTGATTACGCTGGCTGTCAGCGGGCTGGGAGTCGCTGAAAATGGGGTGCAGGAGCTGGAATGGACCGAACTGGTGCCGGAAGGATTCAGCCCGGATGCATTGCTTGAAGAATATCAGGAAAAATACAACATCGATGAACTTGAGGATGATGATCCACTTATCCAGGAACTGCAGGTCAAGTTGAAAGAGTTATGGAGTAGTGCGCCGGTAAATACGGCATTGAATGGCAGAACCGTCAAACTTCCCGGATTTGTAGTGCCGCTGGAGAGTGACGGGGTGCATAGCTCAGAATTCCTGCTGGTTCCTTACTATGGAGCCTGCATCCATGTCCCGCCACCACCTGCTAACCAGACGGTTTATGTGACGGTACTGGACAAAAAGGGGGCTGAAGTACGCAAACTCTTTGATACCGTCTGGGTAACCGGCGTGATCAATACGGAACAACTCAGTACCGATATGGCAGATGCGGGGTATACCTTACAGGCTACCAAAGTCGAACCCTACGAATAATCACCCGCGGTGTCGTTTCCACCTGACCGCAATTCAGCAATGTAACGGGCTCGCCGAATACGCGTTCACCCATCAACAGAGGGCGTGGCGAAGATCCGGTGTTATTGGGGAGGTACAAGTGCCAGGCATAGGAACGTCTGATGATTATTCCTGATATGGCCCGAATCTATCATTTAACATAATATACATTATGCGCACCTTTATATCCGGCCAAAACCACCTCCAAGCCTTTGTCTATGGCGATCTAACCAGGATCACCGTTGAAACTGGCTAAACAGCCCTTTTCAGGATTAATCCCGATTTATCATTGTGGTAAGTTTCCAGCCCCGCCGGATTATTCTCCGGTGGACATACAGATACAGGCTCACTGAATCCCTTGATTTGGGATGGCTCCATTTTCAAATTAATTTTGAAACTCATTCTCCACCATGACTGTTTTTCCGCGTATCAATGGTGATTAGGATGGCACGCTGACACGAACAACCACAGAATCCCTATCCAGGAACAGAAACAACCATGAATATCGCTCATTTTGCCCAGACCCGACATGCTACCAAGGCATTTGATAAGAATCTGAAAATCAACGAGAAAACCTTCGAACAGCTGCGAACCCTGCTGCGCTTCAGCCCCTCATCCGTCAACTCCCAGCCGTGGCATTATGTGATCGCCAGCACCGATGAGGGTAAACAGCGGGTTGCCAGCGCCACCTCTGCCGATTATCCCTATAACGAATCGAAAATCCTGAACGCCTCACATGTGGTGGTTTTCTGTTCCCGCACAGCCATGGATGAGGCTTACCTGAAACAGATTCTGGAACAGGAAGATCGGGACGGTCGCTTTGCCAACCCGGAAGCGAAACAGGGTCAGCATACCGGACGCAGTTTCTACGCCAACCTGCACCGGTTTGAGCTTAAGGATACCCAGCACTGGATGGAGAAGCAGATCTATCTGTCGCTGGGAACGCTGCTGCTGGGTGCGGCCACGCTGGAAGTGGATGCCTGTCCGATTGAGGGATTTGATCACCGCATCATGGATGAGGCCCTGGGCCTGCGGGAGAAAGGTCTGACCAGTATCGTTGTGGTTGCATTGGGTTACCACAGCGATGAGGACTTTAATGCAGCCCTACCCAAGTCCCGCTTGCCCGCTGAACAGATATTTACCCATATTTAAGCCGGAACCGGCAAATCCCGGACCGCCTGCGGCTCGCTGCCCGCAGGCGGTTTGCCATCAATTCCCCATATCGTACAAGACAACGGCAAGGCACTTTAAGCAGTGCCTTGCCGATACCCCCGCGGGGATACAGCTCTCCCCCGCGCTTGCTGGCTCAATAAGCTGGCCATAACACTGGCCGAATTGTTCGAGTTCAGCTGGCATCTAAGCCGCTATTCCGGCCACCACCCGCTCGATTGTCTGCACAATAACCCCATTTTTATCGGGATCCCGTGCATCGGCATGGGGTGAACCGAAATCCCCTGTATCGTTATCGAAATAACGGCCGGATGCATTCTGGAACGCGTCAGACAGCGCGGCCCGGGTCAATATGTCGGCACCAATACCGATATCCTTGCCGGCTGTGCCAAAGCCCTCTTTCACCATCTTGGTGCCGAGGAGCGACCCCGGATTGACGGCGATAATCAGCGGCCCCCGCTCCTTCAATGACTGTGCCAGATGACGAGACCACATAGTCAGTGCCAATTTGCTTTGTGCGTAGGCGCTGAAGTCATCAGACAGCCTCACCTCCCCTGTCAGCGCCTGGATGTCGACCGGTGCCTGGGCAGCGGAAGAGAGGTTGATCACCCGGCCGTTGTTGTCAAACAGGGGCAACAGCTGTTGTGTCAGCATGTAGGGGGCGATGGTATTGACTGCAAAGCGCACGTCCAGCCCATCCGGCGTGATAGGGTCGGGTGTTTTAAACACCCCCGCATTATTGATCAACACATCCAGCCGGGAGTGCCGTTTGGCTACCGCCTGGACAAATTTACTCACCTCCGCCAGCCGGGACAGATCGGCCACGTAGCTTTCCACCGGGCCAGCACCCGGTAGCCCCGAGAGTGAACGCTCCACCGCTTTCAATTTGGTGGGATTTCTGCCGTGCAACAGCACCCGATGGCCCCGTGAAACCAGCATCCGGGCCGTCTCCAAGCCGATTCCATCGGTAGAGCCGGTAATAAGAATGGTTTTTTGCATGATCTGTTTTTCCTTACTCAATGGAGTTCGGCCCGGGAAACTCCGGCAACAGCTCAGCGGCCAGGCGTTCCAGGGTTGTCTCGATATCTGACTGGTTGAAGCGCAGATTCAGGGCGACATGATTGATCCCGATCGCTTGCAGCGATTGCAGGTATTGCCTGAGATGATTCATGCCCAGGCGGAAGCCCAGATGAATCGGCTGCGGCGCCGCCTCGGGATCTTTGGACAGGTCGATATAAAGTGATTGCACGGCGGGCTTGGCGGGGCCACCCGCCGCCTCCACACGTTCCCGCCAGTCACGAATGATTCGGGCCTGTACCGCCACACCCCGTGGATAGGTTATCCAGCCCTCCCCGTTCCGGGCGATCCAGTCCGGGTCCTGCTGACTGCCACCGGTAATCAGTAACGGCAGTTTTCCGGCTGCCGGTTTGGGTAACATATCCATTCCACCCTCCAGGCGGCCCAGGGGATTATCAAATGCCGGGAAGTGGTCCCACATGCGCCTGATATAGTCGAAGCTTGCCCGGAAACGGGCACCCCGTTCAGCAAATGAGACGCCGAGCGCCGGATACTCTTCTGGCCGGTCACCGGAAGCCACGCCCAGGATCAGCCTCCCCCCGGATAACAGATCGACACTGGCCGCCGCCTTGGCCAAATGGGCCGGATGGCGGAGCGGCAGCACGATACTGGCAACACCGAGGGCGATCCGTTCTGTCCGGGCTGCCAGCAGGCCGAGATAGACAAATGGATCGAAAGTCTGCCCGGCGTCACCAAATGACGGGACATTAAACGGCACATCCCGTAACCAGACAGCGGAAAAACCGAGCTTTTCCGCCAGTTGGACTCGCTCCACATGACGCACCAGGGTTGGCACCGGCCCGGTTACGTAGTGCTCAAGCGGTACCACCAGGCCCAGGCTCAACCGGTTGGGCCGAAAGGTGTTGTTGTACCCGCTGTTAATGGTCTGAAATTTCAGCTCATCCATGGGACTGGCCTTAGTTGATTCCATTCAGGACGCCTGAAAACCTTCCAGGACGATCTTGCCGATGGAGCGGCCGGTTTCCAGCGCCTGGTGCGCCGCCCGGAGGTTTGCGGCATTGATGACGCCGAGATTTTTACCGGCGGTTGTCTGAATATAGCCCTGATCAACCAGATCCGATACGCGATTGAGCAGACGCCCCTGCTCAGCCATATCCGCCGCCTGGAACATGGAGCGGGCGAACATGAACTCCCAATGCAGCGACAGGCTTCTCGGTTTCAGTTTAGCCACGTCCAGGGATTCCGGATCATCGATCATGGCGATCTTGCCAAAAGGCGCCAGAAGCTCGGTATAACTCTCGAAGTAGGAATCGGTGCTGTTGAGACTGGCCACATGGGTTACCTGGCCAATACCCAGCGCCTCGATCTGGGGCTGCAGCGGTTTGGTGTGATCCACCACATGATGCGCGCCCAGCTTTTTTACCCAGGCTTGTGAGCTTTCGCGGGAAGCGGTGGCGATAACGGTTGCACCGGTGATGGTACTGGCCAACTGAACCAGAATCGAACCGACTCCGCCGGCTGCACCGACCACCAGGATTATCTCGGCCGATTTTTCCGTTGTGTCCGGGGATTTCTGCTCTATACCAAGATGTTCAAACAGGATTTCCCAGGCCGTTATGGCGGTCAGTGGCAAGGCGGCGGCTTCCGCATCTGACAGGCTTTTCGGCTTGCGCCCAACGATGCGTTCATCCACCAGTTGGTACTCCGCGTTACAACCCGGTCGGGTGATATCACCGGCGTAGTAGACCCGATCACCCGGCTTAAACAGACTGGCCGCCTCCCCTGCCGCGATAACCTCGCCCACGGCATCCCAGCCAATCACCTTATATTCACCGGCTTCCGGCGCCATATTCAGGCGCACCTTGTAATCGGCGGGATTGACCGCTATCGCATTGACTTTGACGAGCAGGTCCCGTCCGGTTGCGATAGGCTGGGGCAATTCGATATCGGTTAAGGCAGCGGTATTGTCGATTGGCAGGCATTTTGCATATCCAACGGCTTTCATCATATTTCTCCAGTTGATAATCCCCGGATGGGGAGCAGGCAGGAAATTGCAGGAAACAACCCCGGCGATTCACTGGGTTAGATAGTAGGGATTGATTACCGCTACATAAACAGGATAATAGCAGAAACATTATCAAATATTATTGGATAATATGTTACTAGAAGATCTTCAGGTTGTGCTGAAAGTGGCGGAATTCCGCAGCATTACGGCTGCGGCAACCCATCTGGATATGCGCACCGCAACCGCCAGCGCAGCGATCAAGCGGGTGGAGAATGCCCTGGGTATGGAGCTGTTTATCCGTACCACGCGACAGCTTCGGCTCTCCAGCGCCGGAGAGCGATACATTCCCCAGTGCGAGCAGGCCCTGAGCCTGCTGGAACAAGCGCGACAGAACATGCGCGATAGCCTGGATATTGTGGATGGGGAACTGCGCATCGCCCTGTCATCCGACCTGGGACGAAACCTGGTGAATCCCTGGCTTGATGAGTTTCTGGACGCCTACCCCCGCGTCAGCCTGAAAGTGAATATCAGCGACAGCAATATCGACTTCTACCGCGATTCCGTAGACCTGGCGCTGCGCTATGGTTCCCCGACAGACGCCAATCTGTATGGTTTCAAGATCTGCAATGTACCGGGCATTCTCTGTGCCACACAGGAGTATCTGGATAAACACGGCAGGCCCGAACACCCCCAGGATCTGGCCTCACATAACGGGCTTTTTTACCAGCTTTACGATGTTATTCACGATGTCTGGGTCTTCTCCCGGAACGGGACAGAATACAAAATCAAGATGCGCGGTGATCGCGCCTCCAATGACGGGGATCTGGTCCGGCGCTGGTGCGTGGCCGGTAAAGGTGTGGCGGTTAAATCCTGCCTGGACATGTCCGCCGACCTGCTGTCCGGCAGGGTGGTCAATCTGATGCCCGAGTTCAAGCCCAGGTCTACCGAGCTGTGGTTGATCTGCCCGAGCCGGCAATCCATAACACCGGCCGTGCGCCTGCTCAGGGACCGCTTCCGGGAGAAGAGCAGAGCGATTCTCAACCAGTTGATCGAAAAGGGATTCCTGGATCACAGCGTTTTCGACCAGGATGGTACCGGGCCAGCCGGCTAGTTGCGGGCAGGCCTGGGATCAACCCGAGCCAGCCAGCGGACACTGACGGTAAAAGAGGCTTAACTGCCCATACACCTGGGGGTATATTCGCGCCAGCAGGCCGGGTGACTGGAAAAAGTATTCACTGCAGACTGCGAAAAACTCGGCCGGACTTTCTGCCCCGTAGGGATTGATACCGCCCTCCTCCCCGCTATTGAAACGTCGTACCAGATCATCATAGGCCGTGGTAAAAATCGTGCTCCACTCCTGCCGGATCATCTGCTTATGAATGGGCGGAAAGCCGTTGGCCCGGCCATCCAGCATATCCAGCTTGTGGGCGATCTCGTGGATAATCACATTCTGGCCCGGCCCCGCGGCTTCGATATCACGCCAGGACAATATCAACGGTCCCCGCAGCCAGGCTTCGCCCCCCAGAATACTGCGGTTTGTATGCACCACCCCTGCCCCATCCACCGCCTCCCGTCGGGTGACAAAGGCGTCGGGATAGACGATGATTTCAATCCAGCCGTCAAACCAGTCCAGATTCAGATTGAGAACCGGTAAACAGGCCTGTACCGCAATCAGCAAGCGTTGCTCCTGATCCAGCTCCAGCCCCTGTACCGGTTCAATCACCTTGGCGTGCAAGAACAGCAGGGATAACTCGCGCAAACGGCCCCACTCTTCAACATTCAGGCGATGCAGTAAGGGGAGACGCTCGAACAGCCGCATCCAAACGGATTCATCCACACGGGCTCGGGAAAGAATGCGCCTGTTACGCCAAGCCTGATACGACCACATCATACGACCTACCGGATTGAATAATTCGACAAGATTGATTGAACCAGCCCACCGGAATACTGCAAGCCCCGTTGTGCCGATCCGTGACCTGCTTTTATTTGGCACCCCGATCTGGCATCGTTGCGGAAGGGATCCGGCTGCTGCTGATCCAGTTGGACGCCATCTTTGCCGGTTCGGTTCACAACGGTTTCTGTTTTATCCCGATCCAGGCGAAACGCGCTATCCTGCACCCAATAACCGAACAACCACGGTAACCCGCACGATGATCAATGAGAAAACACACTTCGACCTGCAGGATGACCTGATCTATCTGAATCACGCCGCCGTGGCGCCCTGGCCGCGCTGTACGGCGGAGGCGGTCAAACGGTTCGCCGACGAAAACAGCCGCCTGGGGGCCACCCACTACCTGCAATGGATGGAGACAGAGCGTCAGTTACGGGATAATCTGGCCTGGCTGATCAACGCCCCATCGCCTGATGACATCTCAATCCAGAAAAGCACCTCCGAGGCGCTCTCGACCATCGCCCATGGCCTGGAGTGGCAGGCCGGCCAGAATGTGGTGTTCCTGAAACAGGAATTCCCGTCAAACCGGGTCGTCTGGCAAAGCCTGGCCCGTTATGGTGTGGAGGCGAGGATCATTGAACCCGGCCAGGACCAGACGCCGGAAGCGGCTCTGCTGGCGGCCTGCGATAAAAACACCCGGCTGATCAGTGTCAGTTCGGTGCAGTATGCCACGGGACTGCGCATGGATCTGGAATCCATCGGACATTATTGCCGGGAACACCATATCCTGTTTTGTGTGGATGCGATCCAGAGTCTCGGTGCGCTGGCCTTTGATGTGAAGCGGATCGGCGCGGACTTTGTCGTGGCCGATGGCCACAAATGGATGCTTGGGCCGGAGGGCGTGGCCCTGCTCTACACCGCCGGAAATATCCGGGAACGGCTGAAACTGCACCAGTTCGGTTGGCACATGCTGGCAGCGGCCGGCGATTATGACAGCCTGGAAACCACCCCTGCCAGCAGCGGCCAGCGCTTCGAATGTGGCAGTCCGAATATGCTGGGTATTCATGCGCTTAACAGCAGTATCTCACTCATAAAAGCGATTGGACTGGAGCAGATAAGCTCCGCTATTCTGAGCAATACCGAGTTACTGATGGGCCTGATATCCGAGCGAAAGCAACTCCAGCTGATCAGTTCACCCGAACCACAGCGCCGCTCCGGGATTGTCACTTTCAGGGTACAGGCCGGGGATCACGAACAGATTTACCGGAAGTTGATGCAGCGTCAGGTTATCTGTGCACCGCGGGGCGGCGGCATCCGGTTTTCACCCCACTTCTACACCGGTGAGCAGAAACTCCATGACGCAATGCAGATAGTGGACGAAATCATCAACCAATAAATAACATCAAAAATGTTATTTAACCTTTTATTTATAAAATACTATTAGACATACTAATAGCCAGTCTTAACCAATACCCGAGATAAACCATGAGTAACTATCCCATTGAAGAACGTAACCCCGGGGAACGTCAGTTAACGGTCAGAGTGCTGGCCATGCCGGCGGATACCAACCCTTCAGGCCATATCTTTGGTGGCTGGTTAATGTCCCAGGTGGATATTGCCGGCAGCATTATTGCCATGCAGGTGGCCGATGCCCGGGTGGCCACCGTGGCCGTGCATGACTTTCAATTCGAAAAGCCGGTCCATGTGGGAGATCTGGTCAGCTGTTATGCCGAGGTGGAGCGGAAAGGCAATACCTCGATCCGGGTCAAGGTAGAGGTCTATGCGGAGCGGGACAGGAATCCCCATACGGTCGGACGAGTGGCGATAGCCTCCATCACCTACGTGGGACTGGATCAAAACTCCCGGCCAAAACCAATTAAATAGATTATAAGGTAATCAGTTTAATTTACTGATTATTAAAGAATAACCTGTAGAAGTTATCTTTTGTGATCTGTTCAATATGCGCCCGCTCCACCTGCCGGACCTCAGCCACCTTGTCCGCTACATGGCCCACGTAGGCCGGCAGATTGGATTTTCCCCGCAGGGGAACAGGCGCCAGGAAAGGTGAGTCGGTCTCGATCAGAATCCTGTCTTCCGGAACTTTTTTGGCCACTTCGCGCAAATCGGCCGCGCTGTTAAAGGTGATGATGCCGGAAAAGGAGATATAGAAGCCCAGATCCAGGGCCTGCTTGGCCATATCCCAATCCTCGGTAAAGCAGTGCATCACTCCACCAACAGCTTCGGCGCCCTCTTCCTGCATGACACGGATGGTATCTTCCCGGGCCGCCCGGGTATGGATAATCAGTGGCTTATTGCACATCCGGGCCGCGGCGATATGGTTCCGAAAGCGTTCCCGCTGCCACTCCAGATCCCCTTCGCTGCGGAAATAGTCGAGACCGGTTTCGCCGATGGCGACATTCTTCGGATGTTTCGCCAACTCTACCAGCCGTTCGGGCGTGGGCTCCTCACGGTCCTGATCGTTGGGATGCACGCCGACTGATATGGAGATATCGGGCTGATTCTCCACCAGCGCCAGCATGGCCGGATAGCTCTCCAGGTCAATGGAGACACAAAGCATGTGCTCCACACCGGCGCCACGGGTGGATTCGAGCATTCTTTCAAAGCTGTTGTCAAAAGGCGCCAGGTCCAGACAGTCCAGGTGACAGTGGGAGTCGACAAGCATCAGGATCTCTTAAACTTTTGCATAAGGCGCATCCCGAGGGATGCGCTTTACATGGTGTGTGTGGGGCGTTCTGATTGCAGCGCGCCGGCGAGGTAGCCTTCAATCTTGTTTCTGGCCATGCCACCGTCCTGGTCACTGAATTGAACACCGATACCGGCAGCCCGGTTTCCCTCGGCCCCGACCGGGGTAATCCAGATGATCTTGCCCGCTACCGGTATGCGTTCGGTCTCTTCCATCAGGGTCAACAGCATGAAGACTTCGTCACCCAGGTTGTATTTTTTATTGGTGGGAATAAAAAGGCCGCCATTTTTAACATACTGCATATAGGCCGCGTACAAGGCGTTCTTGTCTTTGATGGTCAAAGAGAGAATTCCTTGCCGGGCTGCCGGTGCATTCGTTACAGACATACTTATCTCACTCAACGCCGATGCCCGCCCAATTGAGCAGCAGGCTTTCCAATTGCATTTGTGTATTCAGCTGAGCGCCCAGTGTCCGGTTTGCTTCCAGGATTTGGTCCAACAGTGCGTACAACTTCTTAGAGTTTACCTTCCGCGCCAGCGCATGCAAGCGATCCCTTTGATCCACATTCATAATATGGGCAGACTCCGGAGCCATCCGGAGCCGAATCAGGTCGATCACCCAGCCGCTGAACCAGTTGATCAGACTCAGCTGCTCCAGTTTGCTCCAGCGTTCCGCCACAGCGATGGGATCGCCTCCCTTCAGGATTCCAACAAGATCATCCAGCACCCTGGCCCGCTCCTCCAGGATCCCGTCCCGGGCATAATTCAGCGCCAGTACGGGAGCACCGGAAGCCAGTGAGAGCAGCAATGGGATATGGGCGCTGTCCGGGATCTGCTGGGCCAGCCAGTCCTGGGCGATGGTCGGTTCGGGCGACGTAAAATGGTAGCGCTGACAGCGGCTGCGAATGGTGGCCGGCAGGCGACCGGCATTGGCCGTCACCAGCACCATCACCGTGCGCTCAACCGGCTCTTCCAGGGTCTTCAGCAGGCTGTTTGCGGCGGCTGTATTCAGGGCGTCCGCCGGCTCTATGATGATGATTTTATAACCGCCAGAACGGCTGGTCAGACCCTCTTTCTGGGTAAACTCCCTGACCGCGTCGATCTTGATCGCTTTACCCGGCTCTTCCGGCTGAATCCAGGTAAAGTCCGGATGGGTGCCGGCCCGCAGCAACCGACAGCCCTGACAGCTGCCGCAGGGCCTGCCCTCCGCCTGGGGCTCCGTACAGAGCAATGCGGCGGCCAATCGATGGGCGAACCAGGACTTGCCCAGCCCCAGGCCGCCGGTGAGCAGCAAGGCATGCGGCATGCGGCCTGACTGCCTGGCCGCCATAAGGCGCTGCCAGTTGGTCGCCTGCCAGGGCAACACCGCCTCGCTTGAGACATAGTCTATTAATGCGTCACCCATCCAGTTGTCCCTGGAGAAAACGATTCATCACCACCCGGATCTGCTCCTGCACCTCGGCCAGCGGGACCGCCGCATCAATCACCTGTACACGGGCGTTGTCCTGTGCGGCGATTGCCAGGTAGGTTTCGCGTACCCGTTCAAAAAACGCGTGCTGCTCGGCTTCGAAACGATCCGGTTCAGAACGCTGACCGGCCCGATCCAGCCCGGTCTTCACCGGCAGATCCAGCAGTAGTGTCAGGTCCGGTTTGAGCCCTTGCTGGACCCACTCCTCAAGCACCCGGATCCGATCCATCCCGATACCACGCCCACCACCCTGATAGGCGTAGGAGGCGTCGGTAAAGCGATCACAGAGTACCCATTTGCCGGCGGTCAGGGCGGGCAGGATAATGCGTGTCAGATGTTCCGCCCGGGCGGCAAACATAAGCAGCAGTTCAGTCTCCCTGCCCATGCCGGTATGTTTGTGGCCCAGCAGCAGATCCCGAATATCCTCACCCAGCGCGGTACCACCCGGTTCACGGGTGAAGACCACCTCATGCCCTGCCTGCTCCAGCAGATCCCGGATAAAGGCCAGGTTGGAACTCTTACCGGCGCCCTCGCCGCCCTCTACCGTAATGAACTTACCCTTGTTGACCGTCATGGTTTCGATTATCGCTTAAGCTGGTATTTTCTGACAGCCCGGTTATGTTCGCGCAAGGTATTGGAAAAATGGTGTTGACCATTACCCTTGGCGACAAAATAGAGACTGCTCCCCTTGGCTGGATGCAGCACGGCGTGCAAGGCGTCGGCACCCGGCATGCTGATGGGTGTGGGCGGCAGCCCCCGGTGAACATAGGTGTTGTAGGGCGTATCCTTGCGCAGGTCCTTACGCCGGATATTGCCGTCGAAGTCATCGCCCATGCCGTAGATCACGGTAGGGTCGGTCTGCAACAGCATCCCCTTCCTGAGTCGTCGTATAAACACCCCGGCAATCTCCGGACGTTCTGCGGCATGGCCGGTCTCTTTTTCGACTATCGAGGCCAGTATCAGCGCTTCATCCGCTGTCTTGAGAGGCAGGCCCTGCTCCCGCGCCACCCATTCACGCTCCAGCAGCTGTTCCATGGCAATCTTGGCCCGCTTGAGGAAATCAAGATCGGTGGTGCCTTTAGGAAAATGGTAGGTGTCCGGTAAAAACCGCCCTTCCGGGTGTAATCCTGGCGCCCCAAGGCGGCTCATGATCTCCTGGTCCGAGAGACCTTCCAGGGTGTGTTTGAGTGCTTTGTGTGCGGAAACAGCTGCTAATACCTGTCGGAAGTTCCACCCCTCGACCAGGGTCAGCGTATGACTCATCACCTGCCCTGAAACCAGCAGCGCCAGCAGCGATTTGGGGGTCAGTCCGCTATTCAGCTGGTACTCGCCCGCCTTGATTTTGCCGGCCGTGCCTTCCAGTCGGGCCATCAGGCGAAAATAGAAGGCGCTGTCGATATAGCCGCGCTGTTGCAGATCACGGGCTACCGCCGATAGCGAACTACCGGGGACGATCTCATAGGCAATCTCAGGCTCCGGGAGCTGTAACGGCTGATCGCTGAAACTGTCCAGTGACATCAGCACCCAACCGAGGGCAAGACTTCCGGTGAGAATCAGTATGCCAAGCAGTCTAAAAAGCATGAAAATCAGCCTGCCAGATCAGAAATTGAATGGAGTGTTAACGGAGGACATCAGCCCAGGCTGTACCCCCGCTCCAGGACGGTATCAATCAGTTGCTGTGGCATGTCATCTAGGGAGAACTCCTGTCCGGAGAGTTCCCGGATGGGCCAGATGCCGATCAGCGAATTGGTCAGAAACAACCCATCGGCCACCCATAAATCCTCCAAGGATATATCGGTGATGATAACGGGAATATCCAGCTCTTCCGCTATTTCAAACACCCTGCCCTGCATCACGCCCGCCACACCACAACGGCTCAGGTCGGGAGTATAGAGCTTCCCATCCTGAACCACGAACAGGTTGGAGCTGGTACCCTCGATGACCCGGCCGGCTGCATCCATCATCAGGCCTTCCTGAATAGAGGGGTCATTCCATTCGCTCCGCGCCAACACCTGCTCCAGCCGGTTAAGGTGTTTTAATCCCGCCAGGGCCGGATTCCAGCCCAGTCGCGTCGAGCACAGGCGTGCCACAATACCCCGTTGATGCACCTGCTCCGGAAAGGTGGGCGCCTCGCTCAAGCTGATTATCCGGGTGGGTTGACCATCCGTCCGGGGGCGATAACCCCGCTGACCGGGACCACGGGTGATAATAATCTTTATCACCCCCTGCTGGGCAGTGCCGATCTCCCGGTCAACCTCTTGCCGTAACTGGTGGATATCAGGCGGTTTGATCCCCAGACGGGAGCAGCCACCGAGCAGCCGCTCCATATGCCGTCGCCACAGGCAAGGAGCACCGTTGTTAACAGCGATGGTCTCAAACAATCCATCACCAAACTGTAAGCCACGATCACTGGCTTCGATGCGGGTTTCACTTTCGCCGTTGATTAACAAGACTGTACCTCTCCATTAACCGGTTCGCAGGGCCATTTTATCGACCTGTAAGATAATTTGAACGGCGCTCGATTGATAGCCCGGCAATAAAAAACGCCCGGGTACAGGCGTTTCTTATTGCGCTTGCGCTACGATCGGTTATCCGACATGTGGATATCAGTCAGTCACACGACGAAAGACCAGCGTACCGTTGGTTCCACCGAAGCCGAACGAGTTCGAAATGGCCACATCAATCTTCATCTCTCTGGCGGTATTGGGTACGTAATCCAGATCGCAATCCGGATCCGGGTTCTCCAGGTTGATGGTCGGCGGGGCAACCTGATCGCGAATCGCCAGGGCGGTAAATACCGCCTCCACGCTACCGGCGGCACCCAGCATATGACCGGTCATGGATTTGGTCGAGCTGACTGCCAGCTTGTAGGCATGGTCGCCAAATGCACGCTTAACGCCATGGGTCTCGGCAATATCACCCGCAGGCGTCGAGGTACCGTGGGCGTTGATGTAATCAACCTGCTCGGTATTAATACCGCCATCTTTGAGCGCCAGCAGCATACATTCGCTGGCACCTTCGCCACCCACGGACGGCGCCGTCATGTGATAGGCGTCGGAGTTCATTCCCACACCGACGATTTCGGCATAAATCCTGGCGCCACGCGCCTTGGCTGCTTCGTACTCCTCAAGCACCATGACCCCGGCACCATCACTCAGCACAAAGCCGTCCCGATCCCGGTCCCATGGACGACTGGCGCCCTGGGGGTCATCGTTACGGGTGGAGAGCGCCCGGGCCGCCGCGAAACCACCCAGACCAACCGGAGAGGTGGCCATCTCCGAACCACCGGCAACCATGGCGTCAACGTAACCGTGGCGAATCAAACGGGTCGCTTCACCGATGTTATGGGTACCGGTACTGCAGGCGGATACGATTGAATAGTTGGGGCCTCTCAGACCGTATTTAATCGAGAGATTACCCGCCACCATATTGATAATATTGGCCGGCACAAAGAATGGGGAGATCTTTCGGGGACCACCATTGAGATAGGCGTGATAGCTGTTCTCAATGCCGGTAATGCCACCGATGCCAGCACCAACTGCAACACCAATACGGGGCGCGGTCTCGTCGTTGATCTCCAGTCCGGAGTCTTCAATGGCCTGGGAGCCGGCGGCGATGCCGTAATGGATAAACTTATCCATTTTCCGGACATCCTTTTTGGGCACATACTGGGTTACGTCAAAACCATAGATCGGACCACCGAAATGGACGCTGAAAGGTTCAATATCGAAATGGGTGATCGGTTGAATGCCGCTCTTTCCTGCGAGAATGCTCTCCCAGGCTTCCTTAACTGTATGTCCAACCGGCGCCACCATTCCCAGCCCGGTTATAACAACCCTTCTTTCAGACATCTGAGGCCTACCCCCTATTGGGATCTTAATAAAGCAAAAAGCCGCATCCAGTCGCTATAGACGGCTGTGCGGCCTTAGATTAAACGGGCGAGAACGAATCAGCTATGTGCGTTGATGTACTCAACAGCCAGTTTAACAGTGGTGATCTTTTCGGCGTCTTCATCTGGAATTTCAGTACCGAACTCTTCTTCCAGTTGCATGACCAGCTCGACTGTGTCAAGAGAGTCCGCACCCAGATCGTCCACGAAAGAGGCTTCCAGGGTCACCTCATCTTCAGATACACCCAGCTGTTCAACAACTATCTTCTTAACACGTTCTTCAACAGAGCTCATGTTCTTAAATTCCTCCGGTAAAAAAATATGGCCGGCTTGTCACACGACCGACGGGTATTGTATTCATCAAACCTCAAAAGTTCAAAGCAAATTGGCCTTTAATTTCTTGTTTTTTGATGAGATAAAAAAAACTATTAATATCAATCCGATACATTAAATATTTAATGTCTGGATGAGCGTTTGGTGTTAGGGTTTACCCCATATACATGCCGCCATTAACGTGCAGAGTTTCGCCAGTTATGTAATTCGCAGCCGGCGAAGCGAGAAAAACCACAGCGCTGGCAATCTCTTCCGGCGCGCCCAAACGGCCCAGTGGAATTTCAGAAAGCAGCTTTTTGTGTTGCTCTTCGGGCAGCTCACGGGTCATGTCAGTATCGATAAAACCGGGCGCCACTGCATTCACCGTAATGCCACGGGAGCCCACTTCCCGGGCCAGTGATTTGGTAAAACCGATCATGCCGGCCTTGGCTGCCGAATAATTGGTCTGGCCGGCATTTCCGGTAAAACCCACTACCGACGCAATACTGATGATACGTCCCTTGCGGGCTTTCATCATGCCCCGGAGACAGGCCTTGGACAGGCGATAGATGGAAGTGAGATTGGTTTCCATGATACTGTCCCACTCGTCATCCTTCATCCGCATCAACAGATTGTCCCGGGTAATGCCGGCATTGTTTACCAGGATGCCGGGGGCACCAAAGCGTTCTGCAATCGTCTTCAGCGTAGCATCGATAGAGGCCGGATCGGTCACATTCAGCACCATCCCCTCACCCTTAATACCGGCCTCGCCAAGACGGGCAGTAATTGCAGCGGCACCGGATTCTGAAGTCGCTGTTCCGATAACCGTAGCTCCCTGCTCTCCAAGCCCCCGGGCAATGGCTGCGCCAATACCCCGGCTGGCTCCGGTTACCAATGCAATTTCATTTTCAAGCATCTCTATCTCCAAACGTCCAGTCCCGTACCCTGTTTACCGGGACACAAAACTTGCAGAGGGCAAAAATCAGGCAATCTGTGAAGGTCGTGATAGCTAACCGGGACAGATTAAACCTGCTTAATCTTTTTGGTTAAAACCTGGCCAGCACGGAACCCCAGGTGAAGCCACCACCAAAGGCCTCCATCAACAGGGTTTCACCCCTTTTGATACGACCATCGCGCACCGCCACATCCAGGGCCAGCGGTACCGAAGCGGCGGAGGTATTTCCGTGATCATGCACAGTGACCACCACCTGATCCATTGGCATGCCCAGTTTCCGGGCCGTTGCCCGAATGATCCGAATATTGGCCTGATGCGGAATCAACCAGTCCACATCCGACTTCTGCATATTGTTCTTATCCAGTGTCTCATCAACAATCCGGCCCAGCGTATTCACTGCCATCTTGAATACTTCGTTGCCTTTCATTTCAACGAAAGCGGCATTTTGCCGAACCACGTCATAGCCCTTGGAGACACCTTCCGGGACATGCAACAGGCTGGCGTAATCGCCATCCGCGTGCAGATGGGTCGAGAGGATGCCGGGCTCGTCGCTCTTTTCAACAATCACAGCACCCGCACCATCACCAAACAGAATGCATGTGCCCCGGTCCTTCCAGTTCAGGATGCGTGAAAAGGTTTCAGCGCCGATAACCAGGGCGCAGGTCGCATTGCCGGCGCGGATGAAATTGTCCGCAATACTGAGGGCGTAGATAAATCCGGTACAGACCGCCTGCACATCAAAGGCCGGACAACCATGAATATCCAGGCGACTCTGGAGCAGACAGGCGGTACTGGGGAATATCTGGTCCGGTGTCGTGGTGGCAACTATTATCAGATCGATATCGGAAATGTTTTTACCTGATGCGGCGATGGCATTGCGCGCTGCTTTTTCAGCCAGATCACAGGTGGTCTCACCTTCAACGGCGATATGACGCTTCTCTATGCCGGTACGCTCCCTGATCCACTGATCGGATGTATCGACCATCTGTGCAAGATCGTCATTGGTAACTACTTTTTCAGGCAGGTAACTGCCCGTTCCGATAATGCGGGAATAGGTCACACGTCCGCCCTTTTTTCTAGTTGAGATTCGACCCCGTGGGCTATGCGCTCAGGGACATTGGTATGGACTGCCTTTTTAGCCATCTTGATGGCATGATTAAATGCCAGCACGTCGGCTCCGCCATGGCTTTTGATCACAATCCCCCGTAATCCCAAAAGACTAGCACCGTTGTAACGACGCGGGTCAATCCTTTTACGGAAATCGTTGATCACCGGCAAGGCCAGCAAGCCGGCCAGCTTGGTGAATATATTGCGTTTAAATCCACTTTTCAGGTAGTGGGCGATCATCTTGGCGACACCTTCGGCGCTTTTTAACGCGACGTTACCGACAAAGCCGTCGGTTACCACCACATCAACCTCACCAGTATAGACACCGTCACCTTCGATATATCCAATATAATTGAGCGAACTGTGAGTCAGCAGTTCATGGGCCCGTTTGACCTGGTCGTTGCCCTTGATCTCTTCCTGGCCGATATTCAGCAGGCCGATGCGGGGATTGGGTATATCCTCATCCACCGAGGAAACCAGTTCACTGCCCATCACGGCGAACTGGAACAGGTGGTCTGAACTGCTCTCCACATTGGCTCCCAGGTCAAGCACCCAGGTGTGGCCCGACATGGAAGGGAGCGCGGTAATAATGGCCGGACGGTCCACATTGGGCAGCATTTTCAGCACAAAGCGCGCTGTGGCCATCAAGGCGCCGGTGTTACCCGCACTGACACAGGCATGGGCCTGGCCATCTTTCACCAGATCAATGGCCACTCGCATGGATGAGTCTTTTTTTCCCCGCAGCGCCCTGGAGGGCAACTCATCCATGCCAACCTCCTGGGAGGCGGCCACTATCCGGAGTCTGCTATCCGGCTCACGTCCGTTAAGATGCTGTTTAATAGCTTCTTCCCGGCCGACAAGAATCAGATCGACATCCCGGTCTTTTTTCAGGAAGTCGAGCGCGGCTGGCACCACGACGGACGGGCCATGATCACCACCCATCGCATCCAGGGCTATGGTTATCCGATCACTCACCCCTATATCCTCGAAGATTCAGACAGCTTTTGCGGGCGCAAAAACGCACAACCGCCCCGAAAGGACGGTTGTGGGGAACTGCACGCATACTGCTCACGGTGTAAGGGGTTATTCGCCCTTACCACTGACCACTTTGCGGCCGCGGTAGAAACCGTCGGGAGAGACATGATGACGAAGGTGGGTCTCGCCAGAGGTCGGATCGATGGAGAGAGTCTCACCCCGAAGCGCATCATGCGAACGACGCATACCACGTTTTGAAGGGGTTTTTTTGTTCTGCTGGACCGCCATGGTTCAAGCTCCTGATTAACAATAAGCAATTAAATTTAAACTATTTATCAGACTTCAACCCGGCCAGCACGGCAAACGGATTCGGTTTGTCTGATGCATTCTCTTCCTGTTCCTGACTCGGCACCTCTTCCTGGACAGGAATATAATCCCCAATCCCGCAAACGTCAGGTTCGTGTCGTGGCACCTGGGGAATTGCCAGTATCAGCTCATCTTCCACCAGATCCAAAAGTCGCAAGGTATCCTCTTCAACCCACACCGGGTCAACCGATTCCGGCAACCGATCCGCCTCTTCAGGCACCTGAATAACGGCCAGATCGAGCTCGGCATCTACGGGCAACACCAAGGATTCCAGGCAGCGCTGGCATTCCAACACCAGGTCTGCCCGTACCTGCCCCTTGATTCGGGCACGCTTCCGGTTATCCCGATAGAACTCCAGGCTGAACTCGACACTACCGGTGGTATCCAGGAGCGCCCCACTCAACCGAGGCAGATCCCCCAGTTTCACCGAACCGGAGTGGCCGCCTCCCTGGCTGGCAAGGCGCCGGGGATCGATGAATTCAGGAAGTCGCGACGACATAAGCGCGCAATGATATTACGGGATCCGGGATTCGTCAAAAATATTACACACTTTCACCACCTTAGCGCCCACCGGAAAGGCGGAATCAGCCCGCTTCAGCTCCCCACTACGGCCAGCAATACGCCGGCCGCGACCGCCGATCCGATCACCCCTGCCACATTGGGCCCCATCGCGTGCATGAGCAGGAAGTTATGGTGGTTGCTCTCCAGCCCCACCTTGTTAACCACCCGGGCGGCCATTGGGACAGCCGATACCCCCGCTGCCCCGATCAGGGGATTGACCTTGCCACCACTGATCTTGCACATAATCTTGCCCATCAGCACCCCGGCCGCCGTGCCAATACAGAAGGCAACAGCCCCAAGCGCCAGGATACCCAGGGTATCGATAGTCAGAAACTTGTCCGCTGACAGCTTCGAACCCACGGCCAAACCCAAAAAGATGGTGACGATATTAATAATCTCGTTCTGGGCCGCACGGCTCAACCGATCCACCACGCCCACCTCCCGCAGCAGGTTACCGAACATCAGCATGCCGATCAGCGGGGCTGCGGAGGGTAAAAACAGGATGCACAGCAGTAAAACGGTAAAGGGAAACAGAATCTTCTCCAGCCGCCCGACAGGACGTAACTGGGACATCTCGATATTGCGCTCCTTCTCGGTGGTGAGCAGCCGCATGATCGGAGGCTGGATGATCGGCACCAGGGCCATGTAGGAGTAGGCCGCCACCGCAATCGCGCCAAGCAGATCAGGTGCCAGGCGGGAGGCCAGGAAGATCGCCGTAGGACCATCCGCACCACCGATAATGGCGATTGCAGAGGCATCTTCCAGGCTGAAATTGAAACCGGGGATCAGATTCAGCGCCAGGGCCCCGATCAGGGTGGCAAAGATACCGAACTGGGCGGCCGCCCCCAGAAACAGTGTGCTGGGCATGGCGATCAGGGCGCCAAAATCGGTCAGGGCCCCCACCCCCATGAAAATCAACAGGGGGAACACCCCGGTCTCAATCCCTACATGATAGATATAGTATAGGAGTCCACCTGACTGGGCGATGCCCGCTTCCGGGATATTGCTCAGGATGGCGCCGAATCCGATCGGCAGCAGCAGCAAGGGTTCAAACTTCTTGACCACCGCCAGATAGATCAGCAAACAGCCGACCAGCATCATCAACAGCTGGCCCCAGGTCATTGTGGCAATCCCCATGGATTGCCAAAGTGCTTCAGCCCCGCTCATATCAGCTGATGATCACAAGTGGATCACCCACCTGGACCGCCTCGCCTTCTTTAGCGACTATTCTTTCCAGGATACCGCCCCGGTTAGCCCTGACCTCGGTCTCCATCTTCATCGCTTCCATGATCATGATCACGTCACCCGCCTTGATATGCTGGCCGATACTCACCTTAACCTTGAAGATATTGCCTGCGAGCGGGGCCGGCACCGGCTGTCCCCCCACCGGGTCAGAAGCGGCTGAATCCGGTTGCGAAACCACCTGCTCTATCTCGCCGCCGGCGGAAACCGTTACGCCGTAGGATTTTCCGTTTACCGTCACCGTATAGGATTCCGGTCCCTGGCTGGCCGGTGTTGCGGGAGCGGATACCGGTGCGACGGACGCCTCTTCCATTGTGGGGGCGGATTCAAACGCATCCGGGTTATTGCGATTTTCGAGGTATTTGAGGCCGATCTGCGGAAACAGCGCGTAGATCAGCACATCTTCAACCAGGTTGTCCGCAACCTTTATCCCCTTCTCTGCGGCAATCGACCGGTACTCCTCGGTCAACTTGTCCATCTCCGGCTCCAGCAGATCTGCCGGGCGACAGCGGATCGGCTCCGCCCCCTCCAGCACCCGTGACTGCAGGGCGCTGTCCACCGGGGCCGGCGTGGCGCCGTACTCGCCCCTGAGGACACCGGCGGTCTCCTTGGTGATGTTTTTGTAGCGCTCCCCGGTCAGCACGTTGAGCACCGACTGGGTACCCACGATCTGGGACGTGGGGGTGACCAGCGGGATGTAGCCGAGATCCTTGCGGACCCGCGGGATCTCGTCCAGCACCTCGTCCAGACGATCTGCCGCCCCCTGCTCCTTGAGCTGGTTTTCCATGTTGGTCAGCATACCTCCAGGCACCTGGGCAACCAGAATCCGGGAGTCGACACCCTTCAGGGCGCCTTCGAACCTGGCGTACTTCTTCCGCACCTCACGGAAGTAAGCAGCGATCTCCTCCAGCAACTGGATATCCAGACCGGTATCACGCTCCGTGCCACTCAGGACTGACACCACCGATTCAGTGGACGAGTGGCCGTAGGTCATGCTCATGGACGAGATCGAGGTATCAACCATATCCACACCTGCCTCGGCCGCCTTGACCAGGGTTGCAGTACTCAACCCGGTGGTCGCATGGCAGTGTAGTGCGATCGGTACGGATACCGCCTCTCGCATCTGGCTGATCAGATCAAAGGCCACGTAGGGTTTCAGCAAACCGGCCATGTCTTTGATACAGATGGAGTTTGCCCCCATATCCTCCAGACCTTTGGCCATATCCAGCCAATAGGCGGTGTCATGCACCGGGCTGACCGTGTAGGAAATAGTACCCTGGGCATGTTTGCCTGTTTTCAGCGTCGCCTTGATCGCGGTTTCCAGGTTACGCAGATCATTCATGGCATCGAAGATACGGAATATATCCATGCCGTTGGCCGCCGCCCGCTCAACAAAGCGTTCCACCACGTCATCCGCATAATGCCGGTAGCCCAGAATATTCTGAGCCCGGAACAGCATCTGCTGGGGAGTATTCGGCATCGCCTGCTTCAGCAGTCGCAGACGCTCCCAGGGATCTTCCCCCAGAAAACGGATACAGGCATCAAAAGTGGCACCACCCCAGGTCTCCAGTGACCAGAAGCCGACCTGATCCAGTTTTGCCGCAATGGGCAACATATCCTCAATCCGCAGCCGCGTGGCGAACAGTGATTGGTGGGCGTCGCGGAGGACGACATCGGTTATGCCGAGTTTGGTGTTATTGGTCATAGGGTTTCGCTTAGCTAGAGGGTGATGCGGAAAGATGTGGACCTGGCAGGTTGTTCTGCGGTCACAGCTCTAGGACTTATTTCGATAACGGCTGATTGCCGCAGAGATCACCGCAATGATCTCGTCGTGCTCTTTTTCCGGCTCGGCTGGAAGGGGGTGGGCCTGTGGATCACTGTAAAGATCGTCACCTGAGATGGCGATGATCAGCCGGGAGACCCCGCTCATGGTGAGCACCAGAACCGTCAGAAAAACAAACACGCTGCCCATGCCCAGCAGCATAAGATTCACCCCATCAAACAGCAGATTGGATACATCCATTATGTCGGCCCCTTCGTCCCGCTTCTCTGTCCGTGGAGTTACAGCATGACGGTCAAATATTAGAAAAGACTTAATATCGGTCCGCATTTCTAGGGGATACGGAGCCATCTTGTCAAGTCCAGGGAAAGTTTGTTTATTTATAACCCATTGATAAACAATGAGTATATTATGGTTAGATGTTTTGTATTGATAAAACCAATGCTTTTTTTCAATCTATCTATGAAATTTAAGATTGTCAAGACCTCGCAATATAGTGGCAATATTGCAAATCTTTTTACAGTCTGAGCTGGCCGGATTTCTCCCCGGATGAGCGCTATTTTTGGTAGCATTGCGCAACCATAAAACATCCAGGAACGAGCAACGCTTTCAGCCCCATGAACGGTATTCCATCGGCAGTAAAAACCACCCGCCCCACCCTTATTCTTGCATCCACCTCGCCCTTTCGACGTGAACTGCTGGGCAAGCTGAATCTCGCTTTTGAAGTTGATGCACCGGAGGTCGATGAACAGCATCGGCCCGATGAGACACCGGAGCAGCTGGTGCTGCGACTGGCCGAGGAGAAGGCGAAAGCCGTCGCGAGACAGCACCCGGACGCCCTGGTGATCGGCTCTGACCAGGTGGCCTGCATTGACCAGCAGATACTGGGGAAACCCGGAAACCGCGACAGGGCCATTGAGCAACTCTCCCTGGCATCGGGCAAACAGGTCACGTTTTATACCGGCCTGTGCCTCTATAACAGCGCAACGGGTCAGGACCAGTCGAGCTGCGAGCTTTTCCATGTCCATTTCAGGGAGCTGGATAAACCGCAGATTGAGCGTTACCTGGATGCGGAACAGCCCTATAATTGCGCCGGCAGCTTTAAATCAGAAGGACTGGGCATCGCGTTGTTCAGTCGTCTGGAGGGGGACGACCCCAACACCCTGATCGGATTGCCACTTATCCGGTTGATCGGATTTCTTGAAAAGGAAGGGATTCAGGTCCCCTGATCGGCATCAACCCAGGTCTGTTTACTGGTGAAAAACATGACAAGCCCGATACAGAAAAGCATCAATAAACAGCGCCACGCCCTGGGCAAGCTGATCCGCCCCATTCTTGGGCGGATCGCCGAGGCATGCAGCCATGTCTGGCCCGATCGGGAGTCGGTTGACCAGGTGCTCGCGAACCATGTGGCAGAACTCCCCTACTGCGCCTACATCTACGCCCTGGGCACCGACGCCATCCAGATTTCAGACAATATCAACGGAAGCGGACGGTTCCCCGAACATTTCGGCCGAGATCGCTCCAGCCGCCCCTATCTGAACAGCGTCTATCCCGCCGTCGACTATCACCTCTCCGAAGCGTACATCAGCCTGCTGTCGGGACGCCCCAGTATTACCGCGATCCAACTGGTCAGGAAACAGAGACGGGTGATTGGCTTACTGGGTGCAGACTTCGATCTTCGTGATCTGCCCCTGACCCAACAGCTGTACGACGAGCCGGATCAGTGGCGGCAAATGAAGGGGGATCCGTCAATTCGGGGATTACTGTTTCAGCAAACAAGGGTTAAAAGTGTACTGGACAGCCATATTGACGAAGTGATGTCCATCATGGAGGAGCTGATCGCCCAACGCGGCGTATTTCATGGCAAGCTGCACTTCTCCAGCAGCCGGGCCACCTTGTGGCTCATGGACGATCCCTACCGTTACCGGATGCTGGAAGTTGAAGACCTGATCGATCCCGACATCTGCCTCGCCTACCCCCTGCACCCCTACCCCGCTGACGCCGTGTTGCCGCAGGACAAGATCAAACCGGTTCTGGAGGGATTCAAGAAGCTCCGGTTAGCGGATGAAACGGTCTACCTGCGTTCCGGATCCATCAATATCTTCAACGGACTGATCGGGCTAAACTTCTCCTGCGACGGCTCCCACTACATCCCCTGGGGGGATTTCCTCAACCCGGGTAACGCCTTCTGGTCAGGTGCCATCAGCTCCACCAGCCGGCCGGCGGTCGATGCCTGAATAACCCGCTCAGGGTTCCGGCTGCTCCTGGATCTCCCGTAACCGCTCAAGTACCTTCATGGCCCGTTCGATCCGGGCCGCCACATCCTGTCGGCCCATATCGAGTTTTTCCGCCGACTCCCATACGGAAACGGCCTGTTCAATCTGCTCTTCCCGGTAGAGCGCGTCGCCAAAGGCAATCAGATTGGCCACCTTCTCATCACGCAGACGGGTCACCTGCTCCAGCAAGGCACTGCCTTCCGGATCATCCGGTACCAGTTCCAGCAGTTGTTGAAGCGTGATAATGGCATCAGGGATGGCCTCATCAGCCATTTGTGCCCGTGCCTGTTTTAGTAGCCGGTTACGCCGCTGGGCCTTGTTCTGCTTCTCCTGAACCGCCTGTTTGGTGCGCTCGGTGCGCTTTTGTTTGGCGTGGGACTGTTTGATCTTGTTCAGCAGAAACGCGCTCTCCTCAGTCGGCTTGATCTTCTCGGCCAGGGTCACGCAGGCCTCGGCAAGCGCTTGGTCCAGATGCAGATGCACCGAGCCGCAGGCAATCAGATCGGGTACTTTTGACTTGAGCATGTTCTGCCAGAAAAGCAGCCGGGATTTGGTAATAATATTTTCCGGATCGATTGAAACCAGCTCCTCCAGATAGGGGATCTTTTTCCATAATGAAGTTGTCTCGTGGACCAGAATCCAGTCTTCCCGGTTGCGCTTGCGCAGCTCCCAGTCACGTTTTATTTCAGCGCGCAACTCGACCAGCTGCCGCTCATCCGGATACCGGTCCAGCCCGGAGCCCAGCAGGACCAGCGCTCCGTGCCATTGCTTCTGTTTATAAAGGGCTTGCGCCTGTTTGATCAGCTCTGCCGGGGAAGCCGCGGGCGCTGACGGGGCCGTTTTTGTGACAATTGCGCTGCACCCCGTGAGCAGGATAAAGATCAGCGGAATTAATAACCACTTCATTGCACTTCCACCGTTGGCAGTATGGTTTTCAGGCTCTCCTGAAATCTGGATTCGGATATGAACGATTTGCCATCTATAAGATAGGTCTTGACCGGCTGGCGACGCCCTTTAACCGTGACGATATTTTGCCGAAAACCTTTCGCTAACGATTTGACACCGGGCTGCGTCAGGGTGGCCTCGGTGATCAGAATCTGGCCCGGCGTACAGATATCGCAAATACGCGCTGTCAGGTTAACCGTATCCCCCACCACGGTGTACTGCATACGCTCCACACCACCGAGATTCCCCGCCAGCATCTGCCCGCTGTTGATGCCGACCCGGAATTGCACCAGCGGCAGGCCCTTCTTGTGCCGTTGCTGGTTAATCCGGGCGGCAATCTCCTGGATCAGCACGCCGCAGGTCACCGCATGCAGTCCATGGGAAGTGTCCGATTCAGGCACCCCGAACAGGATCATCACGCAATCACCGATAAACTTGTCCACGGTGCCGTTACAACTGTCTGCCGCAATGGAGAAATAACTGAAGTACTGGTTCAGCAACTTCCCCACCTCCCGGGGCGACAGATCTTCCGACAGCTCGGTAAAACCGACCACATCGCAGAACAGGACACTTCCCACCTTGGTAATGCCGCCTAACTCGCTGCCGGCCGGCTGGTTCAACACCTGGTGGGCGATGGTGGGTGACAGGAAGCGGGAAAAAGCCTGCTCAACTTCCCGTTTTTTCTCCATGCCCTCGGCCATGTGCTGAAAGGCATCCAGCACGCGACCAATCTCATCTTTCCGACCCACTGCAATCGGCATATGGGTCTTGCCGCTATCAATCGCCTCGCCCACCTTGACCAACTGGTATATCGGCCGACAGAGCCTGTGGGCCAACGGAAACGCCAGTAACGCACCTATCACAATCAGGCCGATGGTGGTGGTGATCAACGCGCCGGTTAATGCGTTCAACTGTTGATCCAGTGGCCCCTGGTCGATACTGACCACCGCATATCCTGCGGTTACATCCTTAAATTTGATGTTGCTGAAGAAAGAGACCGCATTCACATAGGGTGTGCGCCAGGGTAACTGGCGCAACTGCTCGTTCTGACCGAGCAGGGACAAAATATCACCGATGGGCGAGACGCCGGCGCTCGCTTTCAGGACACCTTTCAGATCGAACACCTGCATGCCGATAATCAGGCTGTTTTTCTCCTGTTGCCTCACCAGCACCTGCAGGCTGAGGTCATCCCCGGCCAGCAGCGGCTCACCGGCCGCAAATGCCAACTGATCAACCACAACCCCGCCAAGCAGTTCATTCTGATGGCGATAGTTGGCGCTCTGCTGATTGATCAGAAACCAGCCAAGCGAACCCATCACCAGGGAGACAAAACAGGCGATAATAACCGACCACTTAAGTGCAAGTGGCAGCGAGGCGTTCTCGAGTCGTCGGGTCAGCTTTTTCATTACGGGCGCCAGTGCGCTGGGAGACAGGTTTTGCGAGGCGACAATCTTAGCATGTATGCCTGCATCCGATAGTTGCCGATTTAGCTGCAATCGGCGTAACAACCGGATCTGGTCATGTGCCGATTTTTTGGCGATTACACCTTAATCCCGTCTATCCAGCAGCCCGATAAGATTCAGCAGACAAACGGTCAATTTTGCAGTGATGCCCCAGAGCAGCTCTCCTTCGTAACGTTCAAAATGGATAACCTGTATGCTGCTATCGCTGCCATTCAGCCGGTGCCAACTGACCTGATGATTGGCCGGATCGGCCAGCCAGGCCACCGGGATACTGAACACCCGGCTCACTTCACGACGATCCGGCACCAGCGGCACCGGCCACTTGATCTCCGCCACCACCGGTGTCACCAGATAGTTGCTGATGGTGTGATAGGACTTGAGATTGCCCAGAATGGAGACATCGGCCGGATCCAGGCCAATCTCTTCCCGGGCTTCACGTAACGCCGCCGCATGGGCATCACGATCAACAGCCTCCAGTTTCCCCCCTGGAAAGGCGACCTGTCCGCTGTGCCGGTCGTTCTCATGTTCCGATCTTCGGATATAGAGCACCCGCCAGCCGTCTTCATCTCTGAACAGGGGCATCAGCACCGACGCCGGCGATGGCGGCGCAGTGAAATAGCCTTCCGGATAGCGGACAGGCTCAGGGACCCGGTGTCCCCTGACATCGAGTATTTTCGAGATACTTGTACAATCAAGCTCGTACCGACTCATACTCCTCGTACCTTCAATACCATGACACCAACCTGTTAGTGACCTTGCCGGAATTCCCGCTTACCCGGTGACCTATCCATTCACTGGTGACCGGACGGGACCGTTACCGCCGCCGGATACGTTTCATGGTAGAGCGCCGTCAACACCGCCGACTCCGACAGCGTTACAGAACACCATTCGGGTCTATACTCTGTCTGACATTACTATTGTAGAGCGGTAACAGTTACAGAGTAATGGGTACAACCGGTGTGATTTAACAGACAAAGAATACTTTAACAAAGACTGCCCATCAGGTCCGTCGACCCTGTTGCCCGGAAATATAGACACTTTCGTTTACATTTGCCCTATTGCTTTGCATCAGGCGACTTGCAACTATGGTTCGGGTAGGAAGGTACTCTTTCAATTCTTCCATCAACTGACCTTCAATTCGAGAAATATCATGAAAAAGTATGCATTGATCATTGCAATATCCACGCTTCTAATCGGTGGTTGCGGTTCAGACGAACAGAGCACCACCGGCAACGTGGAGAAAAGCAGCATGGAGAAGGCTGCCGAACACGCAAAGGCATCAGCTGAAGAGCTGGGCAATGCAGTATCGGAGTCCACAGAATCGGCCCGGGAAAAGTGGACCGAGATGAATAAGGATCGCCACGACGCGCCGACCGGAGAGCAGGATAGCCTGCCGGTAAGCGAAAAAGCCGACATGGCAGCTATCAAGGAAAAATATGAAGAGGTGAAGCAGGTCACTATCGAGAAAACCGAAGAGGTGGTGGACAAGGTCAAGGAGATGGCCAAACCGTCAGAATAATTGCGTATCAGGTCCGGCGCCCGGTTGTCTGACGACAGCCGGGCACCCCCCCGTAAATGGCAGCGGGACAGCCCTGACCGGCTATTTGGATACGGTAATCTGCATACCCTGCATGCGCAGGGCAACCATCACAGCCCGGGCTTCCGCCGGGTCGACTTTCACCCGCTTAAGACTCTTGAAAACGCTCAGCTGATCCAGGTACAGCTGTTCAATTTCCGGTTCACACCCCAATCCTCTCAGGACCGTCAGTATGGTCTCCGCCACCCTGATATAGCTGGAATCGACAAAGTAGATGGCGTTTCGTTCGGGGGCGTAGTGCACCCGATCCATGCAGAGGTTGAAGAAAATATTCGCCTCACCCTCAGATGCGGTTGAGCTCACCTTGCGGTGGCTACCGCACAGCCTCTTGGCGCAATTGGAATCCACCGGACCAATCATGGGAATATTCCAGCTCTCTGCTATCAGTAGAATGGCACTACTACCGGATAGTACGCCGTCCTCGGGGATCGGGGCAACTGGCCCGGAAAACCCGTTTCAGCACCCCTCTGCTGCCTGTGAATGCGAGTCCCCGGCCGGATCACAGCGGCACGCTGCTGGCAGTTAACGAATATCCGGCACCAATCCCAAACCGGCTTGGCTGGAAACAAAGGCCGCCGCTCCGGCTCCGATGCGTTTAGCGAACCGTTCCAGCAGATCCTCCGACCGGGTATAGTCCACCAGGGTCTCGGCACCAATCAGTTCACGTGCCACATAACTGCTGCTGCCCAGGCCATCAGCCAGGCCGAGCTTGATGCTCTCCTCGCCGGACCAGAAGAGACCGCTGAAGATATCACTGCTCTCCTTCAGTCTGTCTCCACGGCCGTCCCTGACCGCCTGAATAAACTGCTGGTGTACCTGGTCAAGCATATTCTGGATATGCTGCTTCTCTTCGCTCTTCATGGGAGAAAACGGGTCAAGAATTCCCTTGTGCTCTCCTGCGGTCAACAGACGACGCTCAACTCCCAGTTTTTCCATGCTCCGCTCAAAGCCAAAAGTGCTCATGAGTACGCCAATCGAGCCCACAATACTGGCCTTGTCCACATAAATTTCATCAGCCGCGACCGCAATATAGTAACCCCCGGAGGCGGCCATATCGGTGACAACGGCATATACCGGGATTTTGGGATGTTTCTCTTTAAGACGACGGATCTCGTCATTGATATAACCGGCCTGCACCGCACTCCCGCCGGGACTGTTGATACGCAGAATCACCCCTTTGGTTTTCTTGTCTTCATAAGCTGAACGGAGCGCCGTCACCACGTTATCCGCGCTGGCTTCGCTGTCATCCGCAATGACACCTTTGATTTCGATGACGGCGGTGTGCTCCTTGGCGGACTTGATAGCGGCATCAGACAGGTTGTCCGGCAGCCAGAGGATCAGTACCGTCACCAGGTAGGCGAATGTCAGCAACTTGAAGAAAATACCCCAGCGTCGCGCGCGCCGCTGTTCCTTGATGGAGGCGGTGGCGAGTTTTTCCAGTAGTTCCCGCTCCCAGCCTTCTTTGCGCTTGACTCTCTCTTGTTCCAGATTATCCATGTTTCTCACTCTGAATATTCTTCAATAGTCGGCAATCCGGCTCGGGCACGCAGCCAGGCCGAAAGTTCTGATATATCATCCAGACAACCCAGGGGATTGAATCGACTAAGACGTTCCGGCGTATGTACCCCGTAACTGACCGCCAGACCGTGGGTTCCGGCATTGATTGCCATCTGCAGGTCGTATTCGGTATCGCCGATCATCAGGGTGTCTGCCGGCTCCACCCCCAGTTCGTCCATTATCTGCAAGAGCATCTCGGGATGGGGCTTGGAAAAGGTCTCGTCGGCACATCTTGTGGCATGGAACAGTGACTTCAGGCCCGTCTCATTCAGCACTTTGTTAAGGCCCGGACGCCCCTTCCCGGTTGCAACCGCAAGCAGATAATCGTCACCAGCCAGTCCATGCAACACATCCAGTGCGCCGGGGAAAAGCGTTGAAGGCGTGCTGTCCTCATGCAGAAAATAGTGGCGGTAAAATTCGATAAACTGCTCTTTAAACGGGTCGCCGGATCCGGGGAACAGTTTCTCCAGCGCCTCTTTCAGGCCCAATCCGATAATATCCCTGACCCGCTCATCCGGCGGGCTTTCGATGGCCATATCCCTGGCGGCTGCATGCACACAGGAGACTATCCTCGCCTCCGAGTCCATCAGGGTCCCATCCCAGTCGAATACCAGGAGTTTGAACTCACGTTCCATAATCAACTGCTACCTATATTTAATGTGTGGCTCCCCGGAGCCGGGATAACAACGCCTCCAGGGCCGGCTCCAACGGCGCCCGGAAGTGCTGAAACTGCTTCTCATCGGGCCATCTGAAGCGCAAGGTTTCCGCGTGAAGAAACAGCCGCCGCAACCCCAGTTCCTTGAGTTCCCGGTTGGTGGCCGAGTCACCATACTTCCCATCGCCCAGTACCGGTGTGCCCAAATGGGCCGCGTGAACCCGAATCTGGTGGGTTCTGCCGGTCATCAACCGGGCCTCAATCAGTTGGAAATCCCCGATCCGCTCCCGAATGCTGAATCGCGTGACTGACTCCTTCCCCCGTGGATTCACCACCACGACCCGCTCGCCCCCCTGCAGGGTGTTCTTTAACAGTGGCGCATCAACCTCCACCCGATCACGCCGCCAGTGTCCCTTCACCAGCGCGACATACCGTTTATCGATCCCATTGGAACGCATAAGTTCATGGAGTGCACGCAGAGCGCTGCGCCGTTTGGCTACAAGCAAGCATCCGGACGTCTCCCGATCCAGCCGATGCACCAGTTCAAGTTGACGCTCATCCGGTCGTAGCTGGCGTAATCCTTCGATCACACCAAAGCTCAAGCCACTCCCTCCATGCACGGCAATACCCGATGGTTTATTGAGTACTATCAGTCGATTATCTTCGAATATTATAGCTTTTTCGAGACGATCAAGCTGCCGATTGTCAATCCTGGCCGGTTCATCCCTGTCCGCCATACGGACGGGCGGAACCCGCACCTGATCACCTAGCTGCAACCGGTAATTGGCTTTGATACGGCCTTTGTTGACCCGTACTTCACCGCGCCGTAGTATCCTGTAGACCAGGCTCTTGGGAACACCCTTCAGATGGTTAATCAGGAAGTTATCGATACGCTGCCCTTCATATCCCGACTCGATCGTCAGGGTATGAACCGCGTTGTAAATCTGCTGTGAGTTCGACATCGGCGGTATGATACCAGCTTCCCAAACCACACCAAGCAGTTGTTGCGACTTGTTGCCCCCCCCTGACTTCAGCAGTTCAGGATCTGGCCAGATGTCCGGTGAAGTTATTCCCCTCCCATACAGATGTAATTTGCTGCACCTGCTTAATATAGCTATAATCCGCCGTTAGCGGTGAATAGAGCTGAGAGGGTTTATTGTTTCCGCTATTCGCAAACTGATCATCGAACGCCCACCCAGTAAGGTGGCGTTCCGTTATTGCCGGGCGATCAGATCTCTCACCCGGGTGGGATAGATCGATCAGCAGACTCCTGCCGACCCTGTGCATAACAAAGAACGCATCGTGTTGCAGACGCAACTGATGTACATAGTTAACGGCGTGCTTCAAAGATGCTGCCGTGTTGAACAGGCCAAGGCCCCATTCAACCAAGCGAACAGCTCTTGTTCCAGATAGGAATCCGGATGCCGGAATACCGGGTGAAGCCAGGTGATGTATCACCGTAGTCTGGTTCCTGCCGGAAAAAAGCGCGCCCTGGGAATTTCACAATATGAAACGCATGTTGATCAACGCAACTCAACCAGAAGAGTTGCGGGTAGCCATCGTGGATGGCCAAAAATTATATAATCTGGATATAGAAACAACTGGTCGGGAACAGAAAAAAGCCAATATTTACAAGGGGAAGATTACTCGAGTAGAGCCCAGTCTTGAAGCCGCTTTTGTAGACTATGGATCAGATCGCCACGGCTTTCTGCCGTTAAAAGAGATCTCCCGCCACTATTTCACCGGTAGCGCCAAAGAGTCCAGTGGACGCGTACAGATCAAGGATGCCGTCAAAGAGGGACAGGAAGTCATTGTCCAGATTGAGAAGGAGGAGCGCGGTAACAAGGGCGCTGCCCTGACCACCTTTATCTCCCTCGCCGGCCGTTACCTGGTACTGATGCCGAACAACCCCAGAGCCGGGGGTATTTCCCGTCGTATTGAGGGCCAGGAGCGCAATGAACTGCGCGACGCCATGTCGGGCCTGGAGATACCCGAAGGCGCCGGACTGATTGTCCGCACCGCCGGAATCGGTAAAAGCCAGGAAGACCTGCAGTGGGATCTGGATTACCTGCTGCAACTGTGGGAAGCGATCGAAACTTCGGCGAAAGAGAGACCGGCACCCTTCCTGATCTACCAGGAGAGCAATGTAATCATTCGTTCTATCCGCGACCATCTGCGGGCGGATATTGGCGAAATCGTGATCGATCATCCTGAAGTCTTCACTGAAGCGCGCGAATTCATCGAACAGGTCATGCCGCACAATGCGCGGAAACTGCGCCACTACACCGATGAGGTGCCGCTGTTCAGCCGCTACCAGATTGAAAGTCAGATTGAATCAGCTTTCCAGCGCGAAGTGCGCCTGCCCTCCGGCGGCGCCATCGTCATCGATCACACTGAGGCGCTGACCTCCATCGACATCAACTCGGCCCGCTCCACCAAGGGCGCCGATATCGAAGAGACGGCCCTGAATACCAATCTGGAGGCCGCCGACGAGATTGCCCGGCAGCTTCGGATGCGCGATATGGGCGGTCTGTTTGTGATCGATTTCATCGACATGACCCCGACCCGCAATCAGCGGGAAGTGGAGAATCGCCTCAAAGAGGCGATGAAACAGGATCGGGCACGGGTCCAGCTGGGCCGGATCTCCCGCTTCGGACTCCTGGAGCTGTCGCGCCAGCGGCTGCGTCCGTCACTTGGCGAGTCCATGCTGCACGTCTGTCCGCGCTGTGACGGACATGGCTTTATCCGCGGCGTCGAATCCCTGGCTCTCTCCGTACTTCGCATTATCGAAGAGCATGCCATGAAGGAGAACACCCTGCGGATTACCGCCCAGTTGCCGGTGGACGTGGCTACCTTCCTGTTGAATGAAAAGCGCGATGCCATTCATGCCATCGAGCAGCGCCAGAATGTCAATGTAATTCTGATTCCCAACATCCATCTGGAGACGCCGCATTACGAAATCGAGCGCATACGCGCCCAGGATGTGGCCGAGGGTGATGAAGAGACTTCCAGCTACAAAATGATGCAGGAGCCGGAAGACAACACGCCCGATTTCGCCAAACCCAAAGAGACCAAATCGGAAGAGCCGACAGTCAAGCGGTTCATCCCCTCCTCCCCGGCTCCCACGCCACAGCAACGTCATGTGGAGGAAGAGAAGCCACGCGAGAAAGGATTTTTCAGCAAACTGTGGAAAGCCATCATTGGTGGCGACACAGCAGCCGAGGAACCCGTTTCCAAGAAAGCCGAACCGGCTAACCGGAACGAGCAAAAACGGGACGAAAACAAGACCCGTGACCGGCGCAGCCGGAACAAGTCGGATGATAACCAGCGCTCCAACGGGAACCGTTCCAGTAAACCAAAACCCGCCGGAAAGAAGAAATCTGACGAAAACCGTCAGCAGCGCCCTAATCAGCGTAAAAACGACAAACGCACCAGTGATGAAGAGGCCGCTGCTGGCGAGCAGAAGTCGACGGCAAACGGCAATGAAGAAAATCGTCCCGGCGAGCAGAAGGCGACGGGCGAAGAGCCCAAGCGCAGTTCCCGTCGTGGTCGCCGTGGTGGACGCCGTCGGCGCAAAACCACGACGCCCGAGAATGAGGCGGCCAGCAAGACAAATGACACAACCGACGCTGGCAAATCAGCCCAGCCCCAGGCTTCCCAGCCAAACGGGCAGGAGAATGCTGATCAGGCAAAAGATAAACCCAAGCCTGCCAGGAATCAGCGTACGCGGAAGCCAAAAACGTCTGGACAGGAGAGTGATGCCAGCGCCCAGGGTGACAAGCAGTCAGCTGGCTCTGACAAGCCTGCTTCCCGTCAGGACGCCTCCTCGTCCTCGGTAGAAAGTAAAGCGGCGGCAACGGCCGCAGTGGCGTCAGCAACCGTTCCAGCCGGCAGTTCCGACGCTGTGGCTAAACCGGATACCGGCAAACAGAGCCAGCCCGAAGCAAACAGTAAGCCCGCCAGCAGCCCCGCATCCGCATCTCCGGCTGCTGCTAAGGTGGTCGATCAGCCTGCCAAAACGCCCGAGCCAAAGAGAGCCCCTGAGGCAAAGGCTCCTGAGGCAAAGAAGGAGCAGCCGACCGAGCGCCCCAAGGCATCCGGTTCCGAATCCCCAGCACCTGCAACCGGTGAAGCAGCGAAGCCAGCCGACAAACCGGCACAGCCAGCCAAGCCCAAAGCCAGCGCTGAAAAACCGGCGGTGAAAAACGATAGTCGCGCGGCAGATAAGCCAAAAGAATCCCAACCGAAACAGGTTGAGACCCAGGCCACTGCACCCAAAGCGGCAGCACCCGCAGACGCAGAGACGAAAAAAACAACTAAACCGGAACCGGCAAAACCAGCTGCGACCGCGCCGGCAACGCCGAAAACGCCGCTGGCCAGCGAGCAACCTTTGCGTCAAGTGGAGACCAAGCCAACGGCGGTAAAAGCGGCGCCACAACCTGCCGTAGCCAAGCCAAAACCAGCGGCAAGCAAACCGGAAGCGGCACCTGCCAAGGAAGCGGCAAAACCTTCACCTGCGCCGACGACGCCGCTGCGACAAGTGGAGACCAAGCCGGACGCCATTAGTGCATCGGCTCATGCTGACAACGGGCCGAACAGTGCGGCCAAGGCTAAGCCGGCGACGCCGGTCAAACCTGCCGCGACGCCCGAGAGCACCGCGCAGAAAAACGTCGACAAAAAGCCGGAAAACAAGCCTGCACCGGATGCAGACACCTGAACCGGCACCCTGCCCTATGCGGTAAGGAATAAAGGCGGGAGAGGCGCTGACTGGCACCTCTCCCGCCTTTTTTGTTCCCGGATCAGATCTGATGTTCTGTACGGATCCTGCTCAACAGGGCCCGGGAGGCGTCCGAAACCAGGTCAAAAACCTTGTCAAACCCACGCGTACCACCGTAATAAGGGTCGGGAACTTCACGCTTTTCCAGTTCCGGCGCAAAGTCCAACAGAAGATGTAATTTCTCTCTATGATCCTCCGGTGCGATTGCCAGAAGATTGTTCAAATTATCCTGGTCCATCGCGATCACATAATCAAACCGTTCAAAATCGGCCGGCTCCGCCTGGCGGGCACGCTGCTGACTTAGATCGACGCCGCGACCAAGCGCCGTTTTCTGGGCCCGGGGATCAGGAGGATTACCCACATGGTAGGCGTGTGTACCGGCTGAATCCACATCGATATACTGGCTCAGTCCGGCATCTTCGACCATCTGTTCGAAGATGCCGTGGGCAGTCGGTGAGCGGCAGATATTGCCCATGCAGACGAATAAAACAGCAATTTTTTTCATAAGTTGAGATCCGCTAACAACGCAGGATGGATAGCGCTGGTGATAAATCACACCGAGTCAGACAACCCTTCTGCAAATTAAATCTTCGGATCGCTTTATTCCATGTTTAACCAGTGAAGTCCAGCGCTATAGGACACCCTGCTTACCCGCACAGATCAGGGCCATGGAAGCACAGCCCTGACGCGCCATTTACCGGCTGATCGCTCGACTTCCAGCGCGTACTAATTCATGATCTATACTGAAAACATACTGCAGGATGACCGGTGAGAAATTTTATGAAATGGTTTTCCAGGGACGAACATAAATCGTACGGCATTAGTGAAGTGCGCAAAGCCCAGATCGATAAAATTCAACAATATGAGCGATTTATCCTGCTGAAAGTTTCCAGGTGCGGCTGCAAAGCGGCAATCCATCAGATGGATCGATTGTATCCGGTAGACAAGCCACCCAAACTGCCGTTCAAGGGTTGTGATGCGGCAGAGTGTCGCTGCGCCTATGAGGGCGTCGTTGACCGTCGCAGTAAGAAATCCCGGCGCTATCGCATCGAACGCAGGCGCGCACACCGAAACGGCGAGGACCGACGCATGAACCACGGTCGAAGAAAAAGTGATCTACTCGTGGCCTACGGTCATTTTTAGACCCAAACAGACCCAACCAACGTTGCTTCCACCCTGGCTTCAGGCATTGACTACGGAGTTCATTTTGCAGGATCAGGATTTTATTCTACGCATGCGCGCACTGATCGGGAGTCGTTTCACCCACCTCGGCAAAGAGTGGGTATTGCATGAAGTGCTGGCCGACGAAGGGGTCCTGGTACTGTCGGACCCGTCGGACCACACGATTATCCAGGCAAACCTGTTTGGAGAGCCTTCCAGAAAAGGGCCGGAAACGGTCATGATTCCCCTGTTCGGTCAGGCTCCCGAGAGCCTCTCGGAAGAGTTGCTGGAACTGCTTGCCAACAAGCTCAGCGAAGAACCCCGCCCCTAGCTTTTAATCTGCCCTCGTCGTTGAAACAGTTCATTGAGCTGATCCAGATCCTGCTGGGTGTCGACCCCCGGCCCCGGCATTACGCTGGCGGCGCTGACATGGATACGCTCCCCATGCCAGAGCACCCGTAGCTGTTCCAGTGATTCCACCTGCTCAAGGGGAGCCGGCTGCCAGCGGATGTACTGCTCCAGGAAGCCTGCCCGGTAGGCGTAGAGGCCGATATGCCGCCGGTACCCCTCCACGGTGGAGGGCAGCTGTTGCTGGTCGGCAAACTGATCCCGGTTCCAGGGGATAGCCGCCCGGCTGAAATAGAGGGCATAGCCCCTGGCATCGGTGACCAGTTTTACCACGTTGGGATCGAACAGCTGCGCAGTGTCCGTCAAGTCAGCGGAAAGCGTGGTCATGACCGCATCCGAATGACTGTCCATGTCAGCAGCCACCTGGTGCAGCAGTTCAGGAGCCATATCCGGCTCATCACCCTGCAGATTGACCACGATCTCATCCCCTGCCCAGCCGCATTGCCTCACCACCTGGGCAATCCGCTCGGTGCCGGAGCGGTGCCCGGGATCGGTCAGACAGACCTCGCCTCCGAATCCGGTTACACAGTCGGCAATGCGCTGGTCGTCTGTGGCGACAATAATCTGATCAGCCCCACTCTCAACAGCCCGCTGATGTACGTGCTGTATCATCGGCTTTCCGGCGATTTCCAAGAGCGGCTTTCCCGGCAGTCGGGTTGAGGCAAAGCGGGCGGGAATGACGACTTTAAAGTTCATTGCTGACTCCAGTTGACCGGGACCGGTTACTCGACCTCTTCTTCCGGAGACAGGCTGCGTGCCTCCTCTTCCAGCATCACCGGTATACCGTCACGGATCGGGAATGCCAGCCGATCCGCTTTACAGATCAACTCGCCCGCTTTTTTGTCATAGGTCAGCTTGCTCTTACACAAGGGGCAGACCAGAATATCCAACAATTTCCTATCCATTTTTAAACTCTCTGATTCGCTTATCCAGCTGGTGAATGGCACCCGGATCGGGTTCTGCACTGACTTCCAGGTACCAGTGCCGCCGACGGGCGAATGGGGCGCATTTTACCGCATCTTTCTCGGTTACGATCACCGGTAATTCATCGTTCGGGTTAATATCTGTTTCGGTGAAGCGATGGTGATCGGGAAATGGCTGCACCTGCAGTTGCAGACCGCCGGCGCGCAGGGTGTCGAAAAAGCGCTCGGGATTGCCGATTCCGGCCATGGCATGTACCGACTGGGCCGCAAAATAGTCCAGGCTCACCTGGAGCGACGGATTGGCCAGATTGATCAGTCGTCCTGGCTTTAGCGTCATATGGTGCCCGGTTAATTCGGATGGGCCGTTGGCGATTACCAGGTCCACCTGATCCAGTCGGGCCGGGCGCTCCCGCAGGGGGCCGGCCGGCAGGGAGAATCCGTTACCCAGTCCCCGGGCGCCATCAATAACCACAATCTCCAGATCACGCTGGAGTGCATAGTGTTGCAGCCCGTCATCGGAGATCAGGATGTCGCAATCCGCCTTATCCAACAGTGTCTGGGCTGTCCTGGGGCGATCAGGCCCGACCCACACGGGGCAGCCGGTGCGACTGGCCAGCAGTACAGGTTCATCCCCGACCATGGCGGGGTCACTCTGGGGCGTTACCGGCTGCGGCCATTGGGTTGCCTGACCGCCGTAGCCCCTGGAGATGATGCCCGGCCTGAAACCCAGATCCCGCAGATGCCGGGCCAGCCAGATCACCAGCGGGGTTTTACCGGTGCCACCCACCGTGATATTGCCCACGACAATGACCGGAACCGACAGCCTTACCCTGGTCAGCAGCCCCCGATGATAGGCCCGGTACCTGAGCCAGCTGACCAGGCGAAACAGCCAGGAGAGCGGCAACAGCGCAATGGCAACCGGATTGAGACTATCCCAATAAGAATCCAGGCGCTTCACAGATCGGTCAGTTGCCCGTTACCGGCTGTTTGCCGGGAAAGGTCATATTGACGAAGCCCAACTGGCTGGTGACATCCATCACCTTGAATACGGACTGGAAAGAGGCACGGGCATCGGCCTTGATAATGACCGGCAGATCCCGACGCATCCCGGCTGCTTTTTCGATGGCGCGTTTCAGCGTGTCGGCCTCGGTATTCACCACCTCGCGATCATCGACGTAAAAACGCCCCTGTGCGTCAATGGTAATCTCCAGAACCTTCTCTTCCTCTACCTGCTCATCCTGGGTTGCCGCGGTCGGCAGTTCCACCTTGATGCGCGACTCCTTGTCAAAGGTGGTGGAGACCATAAAGAAGATCAGCAACAGAAAAACCACGTCAATCAACGGGGTCAGATTGAGCTCCGGTGACTCTTTGCGGTGTGGACGTAGATTCACCTGGCGTTACTCCTGCTCACGCTCACCCGCCATCACTTCCACCATCTTCAGCGCCTGCTCCTCCATCTTGATCACCAGGCGATCCACTTTACCGCCGAAGTAACGATGGAACATCAGGCTCGGGATGGCGACCGACAGGCCCGCCGCTGTGGTGATCAGGGCTTCTGAAATGCCGCCGGCCAGAACACTGGGGTCACCCACACCCGCGGTCATAATCGCGGCAAAGACCTTGATCATGCCGATCACGGTGCCCAGCAACCCCAGCAGCGGCGTAATGGAGGCGATGGTCCCCAGCGTATTGAGGTAGCGCTCCAGTTCATGCACAACCTGGCGTCCCACCTCTTCGATGGCCTCTTTCATAACCACCTTGGTATGTTGCCGATTGGCCAGTCCGGCGGCCAGGATACGGCCGAGGGGAGACCCCTCCTTGACGGTAACCACATGGGCGTTAGTCAATTTCCCCTTGCTGTAGAGCTGCCAGATCTGGGCAACCAGATTATCCGGTATAACCCGTTTGGCCCGAAGTGCCCAGAGGCGTTCGATAATGATCGCCATGGCCACAATGGAACACGCAATAATCGGCAGCATCAATACGCCGCCAGCTTTAACCAGTTCAAACACCTTGACTATTCCCTCTGGGGTTCTTTTTGTGCGGATTGGGGCAATTAGCCCCACCAAATGAGCAGTATCATACTGCATTCGAGGCGCGGATCGAAAGCTGTAAGGTGGATCAGATCCCGAAGCCCGGTCACAAATGGGAATCCATCCAGTATCGTCTCTGGGTCATTCGATAGCCTGCCGGTGCGGCAATCAGACCGTCCGGCCCCAAGCGCAGGGAGATTGCCCCGGCCGCCGCGGTACTCATCAGGCGAGCGCCCTGTTCACGCCAGCGGCGCGTAACTTCGGCCTTCGGGAACCCATACCGGTTTCGATACCCACTGGATACCAAGCCAAAATCGGGCGTGGTAGCAGCCATAAAATGGGCTCCCGACGAAGTAGCGCTGCCATGATGCGGGATGGTAACCGCTGTGGCCATCAGTTGCGCTCCATAGGTCTGGACCAGGAACTCTTCTGCCGCCGCCTCGATATCGCCGGTGAGCAACAGTTGTCCGCCGGCAGTTCTGACAGCCAGTACGCAGGAGGCATTATTGCCTTGCCAGCGAGTCGCTCCATCTGGATGGAGTATCTCAAACTGCACCCCATCCCACTCCCAGTGCATACCGGCAGTGCATCGACGGGGCCTGCCGACAGTGACCCGTTCAGGCTCACCTGTCAGCAGGGGCGTATCCGGAAACCACTCGAGCACCGCTGCCAGACCACCCCGGTGATCCCTGTCGCCGTTGGTGACGATCAGCTGATCAATCTGTCTGACGCCCCGGGACCGCAAAAAGGGGACCACCACGGCGTCCCCGGTGTTGAATCCCGACGGGAACATGGGACCGGTATCATAAAGTAATACATGCTCCGATGTTTCCAGAACAATGGCCAGGCCCTGGCCCACATCAAGCATGGTCATCCACACCTCCCCCGGAGGGGGCTGTGACGGCCTGTAGAACAACAGGGGACAGACCAGCAATGTCCCCAGCCAGCGGCCGGGCAGACCCGCCGGCAATAAAAACAGCAGCACGCTCAGTAGCATGCCGAACAACATCCAGAGTGGCGGATCACCATGCAGCCTGAGCGACTCACCGTATTCCGCCGCCACAGCCAGCAAGAACTCGGCGTGCCCGAGCAGCCAGCCTGCAGCCTCCAGCATGCCCGTCCCGAGCGATGGCCACAGCATGAGTAACAGCGTCGACACGAGTGTGAACGGCACGACTAACAGGGAAAAAAGCGGCACCATGACCAGATTAACCAGGGGCGACAGGAGTGGCAGTTCCAGTCCAAACATCAGCAATAGCGGGGCCAGCCCCAGCGACACCACCCACTGAACCCGGAACAGCGCGGATAGCGCAGACGGCGTGGAAGCGGATCGCCCGACTACTCCGAACATAATCGCCGCTACTGCGCCAAACGACAGCCAGAAACCCATCGACAACACGGATGCCGGATCCAGCGCCACCATGAGCATAAGCGCCACACAGAGACTGCGGGAAGGGTGTGGCACGCGGCGCAAAAACAGTCCACCCATTACAACCGCGAGCATCACCAGGGCCCTCACACAGGGTATGGCAAATCCGGCCAGGCCGGCATAGACAAAACCACCCAGCAGGGCGCCCCCTGCCCCGGCCTGGGTGGCCGGAACCCGTGTGCAGAGCAAGACCGAACGACGCCACAGCCATTTGCCGAGAAAAAACGCCAGGCCGGAGACAATGCCGATATGCAATCCAGAGATCGCTACCAAATGGTTGGTGCCGGTTTCACGGAAAATGGTCCACTGATCCGGGGTGATGGCCGAACGATCCCCAATCGCCAGCGCCCGCACCAGCCCCGGGGCCTGCGCCGGCTGCAGCGCCCCATCGATGCGGCCGGCTATGTTTTGTCGCAATCGTTGGAACAGGTAACCCCCATACAGGGTATCCAGCTTGCGATTCACGCCAGTGTCCCGCACATAACCGGTCGCCCGAATCCCCTGTTGAAACAGGTTCTTTTCGTAATCCATGGTGCCGGGATTGGCCATTCCGTGGGGACGTTTCAGCCGCACCGACAGTTGCCAGCGCTCGCCCGGTGACAGTGCCGGAGCATGCCGATACCAGTTCAGCCGCACTGTCCCGGGAGAGGGGTAGTTATGTTGTCCATCTGACAGCTCCTCAATCTGAAACCGGAAGCGTGTCCGCTGCCTGTTTACATCAGGCAGGGACTCAACAACCCCAACCACACGAAGATCCCGTCCCTCCAACTCCGTGGGAAGTCCGGGATGCAGCGTGATATGGGCCATCATGGCGGCCCAGAGAAAACCGCACGGCAGGAGTGTGGTGAAGCGGATGACGGGATTGGCGCGATAACGCCAGGCACCATACAGCAGCGGCCATATCAACAGCGACAGGTATGATGGGGGGAGCGTCGGCTGGTACTGCAGTAGCAGAACGCCAGAAATAAAAGCAACCGTTGTAACAATCATCGCCCTTCCCTGGGTTTATGATCTTTTACTCGCCGGACCAGTAGATTAAATCCTGTTGAACAGAGACTCCACTGTTTTTATCTGCAGGAAGGTCCACTTCCCTGCTTCGGTGGCAACACCACTGATGCCGTAAACAGCTGCCCAAAACCACCTAAAAACTGGTCAAAAAAGTCGTTGCGTGCTTCAATACTCTACCCTGAGCAGGGGTTTGTACCGCTGAGAAGAGACCGCATGCCAAAACAACTGATCAAACGATTTACCCCGAATCACGAAACAATCCGCAATCACAAGCATCTCAAGGTCTTTGGTCAACTCCTGCAGGATCCGAATCTCTGGCACATGAATCGCCGCTCTGTGGCGGGCGCCTTCGCGGTTGGCCTGTTCTGGGCGTTCATCCCGATGCCGTTCCAGATGATCGCGGCGGCGGCAACCGCCATACCGTTCCGGGTCAATATGCCGATCTCTGTTGCCCTGGTGTGGATTACCAATCCGCTCACCATGCCGCCAATGTTCTATTTCTCCTACCTGGTCGGCACCTGGCTGATGGGTACACCGGCATCAAACGAAGCATTCGAACCCACCATGGAGTGGTTTAAACACAGTATGGGCAGTATCTGGGAACCGCTCTATCTGGGCAGCCTGGTCTGTGGTTTGCTGGCGGCGTTGATCGGCTACGTCTCGATCCGGGGCTTATGGCGTATGCACATCATATCGAACTGGAAAAACCGGCGCGGTTCAAAATAGCCGCTCAGGTGCCGGGTCGATCACTCAGCAGGCCGTCGGACAGATAGAGCACCCGATCCATACTCTCCGCCAATCCCATGTCGTGGGTGACCACAATAAAGCTGGTCTGCAGATCCCGATTCAATTCCAGCATCAGTTCGTACACCTGACGTGCCGTCTTCTGATCCAGGTTACCGGTCGGCTCGTCGGCCAGCACACAACGTGGGTGATTCACCAGCGCCCGGGCAACCGCGGCCCGTTGCCGCTCCCCGCCGGATAACTCGCCGGGTTTGTGCCCTACCCTGTGCTCCAGACCGACCCGGGATAACATCTCGGCCGCCCGCTGCCTGGCTTCAGACACGGGCCGCTTCCCAATCAGCAACGGCATGGCCACATTTTCCAAAGCGGTAAACTCGGGCAGCAGGTGATGAAACTGGTAGACAAAGCCAAGCGCCTGGTTTCTCAGCGTTCCGCGCGCTTTCTCATTCAGGCTCGCCAGGTTCTGGCCATCGATAAACACCTCTCCGCCGGTTGCCTTGTCCAGTCCGCCCAGGCAGTGCAACAGGGTGCTTTTGCCGGATCCGGAACTGCCCACAATGGCGACCCGTTCACCCCGTTCCACACTCAGGGTGACCCCATCCAGAACCTTGACCGTCAGGCGGCCATCGATAAATGTACGGGTCAGATCCCGGCAGGCGATCACTCCGGCCTGATTACTCATAGCGCAACGCCTCCGCGGGTTGGGTACGGGAAGCACGCCAGGCCGGATAGAGGGTGGCCAGCAGGGTGATCAGGAAGGCGCTGACACTGATCAGGCACACATCATCCCAATGCAGGTCCGACGGTAGAGAGCTGATGTAGTAGATATTCGGATCGAGAAAATTCACATCGAACAGTCGTTCGATACCCTGGACGATCGACTCCAGATTGAGCGATAACAGAATGCCGCCACCAATACCCAACAGGGTACCAATGAAACCTATCGTGGCGCCCTGAATAACAAAAATGCTCATCACACTCCGGGGGGATATACCCAGGGTACGCAGGATAGCGATATCGCTCTGCTTGTCGGTCACCACCATCACCAGGGTGGAAACGATGTTGAACGCCGCCACCGCCACGATGAGGAACAGGATCACGAACATCACCGTCTTCTCGGTGCGGATGGCGCGGAAGAAATTGGCATGCTGCTGGGTCCAGTCGCTGATCTGGTAGGTTCCGGGCAGCGTCTGCGCCAGCTCGCGCACCACCCAGGGGGCGTTGAACATGTCGTCCAGCTTGAGCCGCACGCCGGTCACCTCGCCGGGCATGCGGAACAGAATCCCCGCGTCCTCGATGTGCACCAGGGCCAGGGCGCTGTCGTACTCGTACATGCCCACCTCGAAGATGCCGCTGACGGTAAAGCGCTTCAGGCGCGGCAGCACCCCCGCCGGGGTGACATTGGCCGCCGGCGTCACCAGCGTCACCTTGTCGCCCACCATCACGCCGAGAATGCGCGCCAGATCGATGCCGAGCACGATGTTGAACTCGCCCGGCCGCAAATCCTCCAGGCTGCCCGTCACCATCTTGCTGCCCACCTCCGACACCGCCGGTTCCTCCGCCGGCAGCACGCCGCGAATCAGCGAGCCGTTGACGCGCTGCCCTTCGATGAGCATGCCTTCCTTCTGGATGTAGGGCGCGGCGCCCAGCACCCGCGCATCGCGCTGCGCCATCTCCGCCACCTGCCGCCAGTTGCGCAGCGGCACGCCGTAACCGCTGATGGTGGCGTGCGAGGTCATGCCCAGGATGCGTGTGCGCAGTTCCTGCTCGAAGCCGTTCATCACCGACAGCACCGTAATCAGCGCCGTCACGCCCAGGGCGATGCCGAGCATGGAAATGAGCGAGATGAAGGAGATGAAATGATTGCGGCGCTTGGCGCGGGTGTAGCGCAGGCCGATGGAGAGTATGAGTGGTCGAAACATGGGGCGACATTAAACCACAACGCGCCCTTATCCGCCTGCGATCAGCTCCACCGCATTGCCGTCGGGATCGCGGCAGAATACCGCCGCCCGGCCGGACCGGCTGCGGGTGAAAGGGATGGCTGCGGACTCCAGCCTGGCAACGAGCGCGTCCAGATCGGGGCAGGACAAGGCCACATGGCGGTCGCGTCCGCCGTGTTCGGGACGCCCGTCCACCGGGTCGGGATTGGGCAGCTCCAGCAGGTGGATCTGCTGTCCGCCGACATCCAGCCAGGCGCCGGGAAAGCCCAGCGCGGGCCGCGGCGCCTCGGCCAGGCCGAGGATGTCGCGGTAAAAACCCAGGGCACGGGCGGTATCGGCGACCAGCAGGCTGACGTGATGTAAACGCATATGGCAGCAGTTTCCTTGGATAATTGGACGGTCAACACCCCGCCCCCTATAATAGGCGGCCGTTTTTGGCCTTAAAACAACCACATCCAGACTCCGCGCCGCGATGAACCCGGACCTCGACAGGCTACAGCCCTATCCCTTTGAAAAGCTTGCCCAGCTCAAGGCCGGGGCGACTCCGCCGGCAGCGCTGTCGCCTATCGTGCTGTCCATCGGCGAACCCAAGCACCAGCCGCCCGCCTTCATCCGCGACGAGCTGGTGGCCAATCTGGCCGGCCTGGCCAACTACCCGCTCACCAAGGGCCGGGTGGAGCTGCGCGCCGCCATCGCACTATGGCTGACCCGCCGCTTCCGGCTCAGGGACGGCAGCGTGGACGCCGAAAAACATGTCCTGCCGGTCGCCGGTACCCGCGAGGCGCTGTTCGCCTTCGCCCAGGCGGTGGTGGACCGCGGCAGCAATCCGTTGGTGCTGACGCCCAATCCGTTCTACCAGATCTACGAAGGCGCCGCCCTGCTCGCCGGTGCCGAGCCGTATTTCATGAACGCCACCGCCGCCACCGGCTTTCTGCCCGATCTGGACGCCGTGCCGGATGAAGTATGGCGCCGCTGCCAGCTGTTCTACGTCTGCTCGCCGGGCAATCCCAGCGGCGCGGTGGCGCCCATGGAATACTTCCAGCGCCTCATCGCCCTGGCCGACCGGCACGACTTCATCATCGCCTCGGACGAATGCTATTCCGAGCTGTACAACGACGAGGCCAATCCGCCCGCCGGCCTGTTGCAGGCCTGTGCCGCGCTGGGGCGCGACGATTACCGGCGCTGCGTGGTGTTCCACTCCCTGTCCAAGCGCTCCAACCTGCCCGGCCTGCGCTCCGGCTTCGTCGCCGGCGACGCCCAGGTGCTCAACAAGTTCCTGCTCTACCGCACCTATCAGGGCTGTGCCCTGCCGCCGCCGACCCAGGCCGCCAGCATCAGCGCCTGGCAGGACGAGGCACATGTGATTGAGAACCGCGCCTACTACCAGCGCAAGTTCGATGCGGTGGTGGAAATTTTGCAGCCGGTGCTCACGGTGGAAAAACCGGCAGCCGGTTTCTACCTGTGGGTGGAGACGCCCGTCGACGACGAACGCTTCACGCGCGAGCTGTACGCGCAGCAGCACGTCACCGTGCTGCCCGGCAGCTACCTGTCGCGCGAGGCGCACGGGATGAACCCCGGCCGCAACCGCGTGCGCATCGCCCTGGTGGCCGAAATGGATGAATGTCTGGAGGCGGCTCGCCGCATCCGCAAGTTTGTTGAAGGTCTTTAGGCGCAGCGGCTCACTGCCGGTGCGTTGAATTCTTGTTTTTTACTGGAGAGTAAGAATGAACGATATCAAGAACGTCATTGAAGAAGCCTTCGAGCGCCGCGCCGAGATCACCCCGCGCAACGTCGATACCCACGTCAAGGAAGCCGTCGAAGAGGCCATTCGCCTGCTCGACAGCGGCAAGGCCCGCGTCGCCGAGCGCCAGTCCGTGGGCAAGTGGACGGTGAACGAGTGGCTGAAGAAGGCCGTACTGCTCTCCTTCCGCATCAACGACAACGAATTCATGAAGGGCGGCTTCACCAACTACTACGACAAGGTGCCCTCCAAGTACGCCGACATGAACTCGCGCGACTTCCGCGAAGGCGGCGTGCGCGTCGTGCCGCCGGCCACTGCCCGCCGTGGCTCCTACATCGCCTCCGGCGCAGTGCTGATGCCGTCCTACGTCAACATCGGTGCCTACGTCGACTCCGGCACCATGGTCGACACCTGGGCCACCGTCGGCTCCTGCGCCCAGATCGGCAAGAACGTGCACCTGTCCGGCGGCGTAGGCATCGGCGGCGTGCTGGAGCCGCTGCAGGCCGCCCCCACCATCATCGAGGACAACTGCTTCATCGGCGCCCGCTCCGAAGTGGTGGAAGGCGTCATCGTCGAGGAAGGCTCGGTGATCTCCATGGGCGTGTACATCGGCCAGTCCACCAAGATCTACGACCGCGAGACCGGTGAAGTGCACTACGGCCGCGTCCCCGCCGGTTCCGTCGTGGTGTCCGGCAACCTGCCCTCCAAGGACGGCAAGTACAGCCTGTACTGCGCGGTCATCGTCAAGAAGGTGGACGAGAAGACCCGCGGCAAGGTCGGCATCAACGAACTGCTGCGCGACATCTGACGCCAGCGCGACGGAGGGTGCGGAGAACGTTGCAACGTTGCTCCGGCCCTTCGTTTTCATTTCCATGAACGTACTGTACGGCATCAAGAACTGCGACACCGTGCGCAAGGCACGCGCCTGGCTCGACGCGCACGGCATCGCCTATCGTTTTCACGACCTGCGCGCCGACGGCATCAATGCCGCGACGCTCAATGCGTGGCTCGGGCAGGTCGATACCGCCACGTTGCTCAATACCCGCGGCACCACCTGGCGGCAGTTGCCGGAGAATGCGCGGCAGATCGGCGACAACGACAGTGCCGTGCGGCTGATGCTGGAACACCCGACGCTCATCAAGCGCCCGGTGTTGCTGCAAGACGACAGGATCACTGTGGGCTTTGCCGCCGCCGTCTACGAAAACCTGTTCGGTGCCTAGGACCGGCGTTTCGCCGCCACCTCACTTTGTGGCCTAATAGCGCAAGCCAACGACCTTGACCATCGCCATGTCCACCACCCTCGAACTCGCCAAGGAAATCATCGCCCGCCGTTCGGTCACCCCCGACGACGCCGGTTGCCAGCAGCTCATCGCCGAACGGCTGCGCCCGCTGGGCTTCCATATCGAGCCGATGCGCTTCGGCGAGGTGGATAATCTGTGGGCGCGGCGCGGCAACGGCGGACCGCTGTTCTGCTTCGCCGGCCACACCGACGTGGTGCCCACCGGCCCGGAAGGCAACTGGACCCACGCGCCCTTCGCCACTGAAGTGGTGGACGGCATGCTGTACGGCCGCGGCGCCGCGGACATGAAGGGTTCCATCGCCGCCTTCGTCACCGCCACGGAACGCTTTCTCGCGCAGCACCCGGAACATCAGGGCTCCATCGCCTTTCTGCTGACATCCGACGAGGAAGGTGTCGCCGTGGACGGCACGGTGAAGGTGATCGAGGTGCTGGAACAGCGCAATGAAAAGATCACCTGGTGCCTGGTGGGCGAACCCTCCAGCGTCACGGTGCTGGGCGACGGCATCAAGAACGGCCGCCGCGGCTCACTCACCGGCTACCTCACCGTGCATGGTGTGCAGGGTCACGTCGCCTATCCGCACCTGGCCGACAACCCGGTGCACCGCTTCGCGCCGGTAATGCAGGAGCTGTGCGCCACGGAATGGGATCGCGGCAACGACTACTTCCCGCCCACCTCGTTCCAGGTCGCCAACGTCAGCGCCGGCACCGGCGCCAACAACGTCATTCCCGGCGCCATGGAAGTGATGTTCAACTTCCGCTTCTCCACCGAACAGACCTCCGAAGGCCTGCAACGCAAAGTAGAAGCGCTGCTCGATCGCCACGGCATCAAGTACACGCTGCGCTGGTCGCTGTCGGGCAACCCCTTCCTCACCGAAACCGGCGAACTGCTGCCCGCCACGGTGGCGGCGGTGCGCGAGATCACCGGGGTGGAACCCGAGGTGAATACCAAGGGCGGCACCTCCGACGGCCGCTTCATCGCCCCCACCGGCGCCCAGGTGCTGGAGCTGGGACCGCTCAACGCCACCATCCACAAGGTGAACGAGTGCGTCAGCGTCGCCGACCTCGACACCCTCAGCGCCATCTACCAACGCCTGCTGGAAAAGCTGCTGCTGCCCGCGTGATCTGCCAGTGCCCGGTGCGCATCGCGCACCGGGCCCGAAGCACTAGAACCTATCTCAAAAATCCAAAGCGTAAAGATTTGACCACGGGGAACACACTGGTATTGAAGGCAAAACAGTGTCTTATCCCGGTCCCCCCGTGTTCCCCCGTGGTTTGCTGTTTTCTTCTTCATAATTTTGAGATCGCTTCTAAAGATTTTCCGCACCCTGCCGTCACACTGACTGCCCCCTAAAGTTCTCCGCTCCAGGGACGCTATGTCGGACATAGCGCGTCCCGCCGTGGAGGACACCATGATCGTCACCAGCTCCAATCTCCAGCTGCACAGCAGCTACAGCTATCTCGAATACCAGCGCCAGCGTGAATCCCTCACCGTCTGGAAGGACGGCCCGGAAGGCCGCCGTCAGGTCACCATGGAGTCGGAAAGCGAACAGTTGCGCATGGGCGCCGGCAGCAGCAACCTGCTGTATGCCCAGCAGTCGCCGCGTCTCGCACCGCCGCCGCAACGTGCCACACCCGCACCTCAGGCAGCGGCGCCGGTAGCCGCCGTCGAGGAGGCAGACGCCACCGCCTATAGCGCCGAGGAACTCCAGGTCACCGTGCTCAAGCTGCTGATCGAACGCCTCACCGGCCGCACCCTGGAACTGTTCGACGCCAGGGAGCTGAACCACGGCGAGAAGGTCGATCTGCCGCAGGAGCAGCACGGCCGCGGCAATGACCGCGAAGGCTGGGGTGCAGTCTATGAGCGCGAGGAAATCACGGTGGAACAGGAAAGCACCCGCTTCTCCGCCCAGGGTGTGGTGCGTACCGCCGACGGCCGCGAGATCGAACTCAGCGTGGAGCTCAACATGAGCCGCGAGTTCGTCAGTCACAGCAATCTCAGCGTGCGCGCCGGCGACGCCCTCAAGGACCCGCTGGTGATCAACTTCGAGGGCACGGCCGCCCAGCTCACCAAAACAAAATTCGCCTTCGACATCGACGTCGACGGCCAGGCGGACGACATCGCCTTCGTCGCGCCCGGCAGCGGCTTTCTGGCCCTCGATCGCAATGCCGACGGTGTGGTCAACGACGGCAGCGAACTGTTCGGCGCCCTGAGCGGCAACGGCTTCGCCGATCTCGCCGCCTATGACGAAGACGGCAACGGCTGGATCGATGAAAGCGACGCAATATTCGCCCGTCTGCTGGTCTGGACCCGGGACGCGGAAGGCAATGATCACCTGGACGGTCTGCTGGCACGCAACGTCGGCGCCATTTACCTCGGCCAGGCCGCCACGCCGTTCTCGGTCAAGGACAGCGAAAACGCACTGCTGGGCATGGTACGTGCCAGCGGAATCTATCTGGGGGAGGACGGCGGGGTGGGAACGGTGCAGCAGCTGGACCTGGTGGTCTGACACAACACCGGCAAAGCTTTATCCACGGGGGACACGGGGAACACAGGGGTATTAAAGACAAAGCGTGATCTTGCCCCGGTATCCCCGGTATCCCCGGTATCCCCGGTATCCCCCGTATCCCCCGTATCCCCCGTATCCCCCGTATCCCCCGTATCCCCCGTATCCCCCGTGTCCCCCGTGGTTTGCTGTTTTTTTTTTCCGAATTTTGAGGTGGCTTCTCTTCCGGCTTTTCAGCGCTGGTGGGTGACCTTGTCGCGCAGATAGACCGGCTGTGCCAGCGCGGCATCCACAGCCTTTCCCGCGCGCCACGCCGCAGCACCCAGCACAAGTATGTCCACCGCCTGGGGATAACGATCGCCGTAGAACGCCGCCACGCCGCAGCGCTGCGCCAGCGCGTCGCCGTAGGTTGCCCAACCACTGCCCGCGCCCGTGAAATCGGCAGACGGCAGCGGCACCTGTTCCGGCGCAAACACGCCCTCCTCGCCCTCAGGCACCATCACGCCGTCCTGTTCCCGGTACAAGCCCCAGTACACCTCGCCCATGCGGGCGTCGATGGCCGCGGCCACCCGGTGCGCACCGTGTTCGCGCCAGGCGCCCTGCGCCAATGCCGCCAGCGTGGAAACGGGCAACACCGGCAGGTCGGCGGCAAAGGCCAGTCCCTGGGTCACGCTGGCGGCGATGCGCACGCCGGTGAAACTGCCGGGGCCGCGGCCGAAGGCGACGGCGTCCAGCCCGGCAAGCGCCAGGCCCGCTTCCTCCAGCACCGCCTCCACCATCGGCAACAGCAGGGCCGCGTGCTCGCGCGGTGCCAGCTGCGAGCGCACATACACGGCGTCGCCGTCGCGCAGGGCGACGGAACAGGATTCGGTGGCACTTTCCAGGGCAAGCAGCTTCACGGTATCGGAATGTTGTTCAACGAGGGACTGCGATTATCGCACGAAGCACAGAGCGCCGCTCCCGGCCATCCCTGGCCGCCGCGGCATAAGTCCATCCCTGTCCAAGCGCCGCTCTCGGCCGTCCCTGGCCTCCGCGGCATAAGT